>SCPP01000076.1_pt1 | contig 501413 bp, 478 predicted proteins | sample 6106811 | NCBI WGS metagenome assembly SCPP01 (sample SAMN10720449, study PRJNA508395) | human gut metagenome | isolation source: Participant 2 stool, 15 month | host: Homo sapiens | collected 2018
CCTAGTACGTAACCGCAAGGAGCGTCCTAGGGTAAAACTGGTAATTGGGGCTAAGTCGTAACAAGGTAGCCGTACCGGAAGGTGCGGCTGGAACACCTCCTTTCTGGAGCGATGTCGTAACTGTCACAAAACGTGGCAGCCACTTAAAGACTTTAAAGGTTCTGTTATTGTACTACTGGTACTTGTTTATTTATAACATATAGATCAACCATCTATAGAAGTATAGATAGAGATAAACAAGAGAAAAAAAGCCGAGTCTAGACGAAAGGTAGACAAGGTTGAACTAGTCCTATAGCTCAGTTGGTTAGAGCGCTACACTGATAATGTAGAGGTCGGCAGTTCAACTCTGCCTGGGACTACCAAGCTCAAGAATGAGGAACAGGGAAAGCTAAAAGCTAAAACAAAATTCTTGAATAACCTCTTGGGGGATTAGCTCAGCTGGCTAGAGCATCTGCCTTGCACGCAGAGGGTCAACGGTTCGAATCCGTTATTCTCCACCATCTCTGAAAAACAGAGAAACGATCTTTGACATGATGTACAAAAAGTAAAATTTAGTAAAGAGCTAAAAGTATATATCAAACCGTACGTGTTCGAGTATGCAATATTGATAGAAGGAAGCAATTCCACTACCAATACCAGTACGAGAATAAAACGTTTGAAAGAAAGTAAGCAAGGGCGCATGGCGGATGCCTTGGCTCGGAGGCGATGAAGGACGTGATAAGCTGCGATAAGCTCTGGGTAGGTGCAAATAACCTTTGATCCAGAGATTTCCGAATGGGACAACCCGGCATTTTGAAGGAATGACATCTTGCATAGCAAGAGGCTAACGCAGGAACTGAAACATCTTAGTACCTGTAGGAAAAGAAAATAATGATTCCCCTAGTAGTGGCGAGCGAACGGGATTAGCCCAAACCAATGTTGTTACGGCAATATTGGGGTTGTAGGACCACGATGTCGCAAGAAATTTAGTGAGAAGAACCCTTTGGAAAGTGGGACCATAGACGGTGATAGTCCGGTATTCGAAGCTAAATGAAGCGTAGTGGTATCCTGAGTAGCGCGGGACACGAGAAATCTTGCGTGAATCTGCCGGGACCATCCGGTAAGGCTAAATACTCCCGAGAGACCGATAGCGAACCAGTACTGTGAAGGAAAGGTGAAAAGCACTTCGAATAGAAGAGTGAAATAGTCCCTGAAACCGTGCGCCTACAAGCGGTCGGAGCTGCGTAAGCAGTGACGGCGTGCCTTTGCATAATGAACCTACGAGTTACTTTTCCGGCAAGGTTAAGCATCTTGAGATCCGCAGCCGAAGCGAAAGCGAGTCTTAACAGGGCGATTAGTCGGAAGGAGTAGACGCGAAACCAAGTGATCTACCCTTGGTCGTTGAAGGTTAGGTAACACTAACTGGAGGACCGAACCGATAAGCGTTGAAAAGCTTCCGGATGAACTGAGGGTGGGGTGAAAGGCTAATCAAACTTGAGATAGCTCGTACTCCCGAAATGCATTTAGGTGCAGCCTTGGGAATTACTACTGTGAGGTAGAGCGACTGCTTTGATGCGAGGACTTCACGGCCTATCAAGTCCAGATAAACCCGAATGCGCAGTAGTTCGATCCCAGGAGTGAGGGCATGGGTGCTAAGGTCCATGTCCTAAAGGAGAAGAATCCAGACCATCAGCTAAGGTCCCCAAATAAACACTAAGTTGAACTAACGAAGTCAGATTGCTAAGACAGCTAGGATGTTGGCTTGGAAGCAGCCATTCATTTAAAGAGTGCGTAACAGCTCACTAGTCGAGGAGTTTGGCGTGGATAATAATCGGGCATTAAGCAATTTACCGAAGCTATGGGATCCGTAAGGATCGGTAGGGGAGCATTCCACTCTGCGTCGAAGGTGAAGCGTGAGCTTTGCTGGAGCGTGTGGAAAAGCAAATGTAGGTATAAGTAACGATAAAGGGGGTGAGAAACCCCCTCGCCGAAAGATTAAGGTTCGATCAACGCTAATCGGATCGGGTTAGTCGGGTCCTAAGGCTCAGCCGAACGGTGAGGCCGATGGCAGAACAGGTTAATATTCCTGTACTACCTTAAGGAGTGACGTGGAGACGGAGGAGTGACAGCGCCGCGGACTGACGGAATAGTCCGTTGAAGGGTGTAGATGTTGATTATCCCAGGCAAATCCGGGATAAGAGTCGAACCTGATAGTATACCAAATTCTTCGGAATAAGGTAATAGTGCGTGTAAGCATACTCCCAAGAAAATCCGCTAAACTTAATCCTTGAGGTACCCGTACCGCAAACGGACACACGTAGTCGGGTTGAATATACTAAGGCGCTTGAGTGATTCACGGTTAAGGAACTAGGCAAATTGACCCTGTAACTTCGATAAAGGGTCCCAACGAGAGTTGGGCGCAGAGAATAGGTCCAGGCAACTGTTTAACAAAAACACAGGGCTGTGCCAAATTGAAAGATTACGTATACAGCCTGACACCTGCCCGGTGCTGGAAGGTTAAGAGGAGATGTCATCGCAAGAGAAGCATTGAATTGAAGCCCCAGTAAACGGCGGCCGTAACTATAACGGTCCTAAGGTAGCGAAATTCCTTGTCGGGTAAGTTCCGACCTGCACGAATGGTGTAATGATCTGACACTGTCTCAACCGTGAGCTCAGTGAAATTGTAGTATCGGTGAAGATGCCGATTACCCGCGATGGGACGAAAAGACCCCGTGAACCTTTACTATAGCTTAACATTGAATTTGGGTAATTGATGTGTAGGATAGGCTGGAGACTTTGAAGCAGGTACGCCAGTATTTGTGGAGTCGCTGTTGAAATACGCCCTTTGATTATTTGAGTTCTAACTCGTTGTTACGAGGACACTGTTTGGTGGGTAGTTTGATCAGTGGTCGCCTCCAAAAGTGTAACGGAGGCTTCTAGTGCCCTCGACGATTGGTAACCGTCCGTAGAGTGTAATGGCATAAGGGCGCTTGACTGGGAGACAGACAAGTCGATCGTAGGAAACTAGAGCATAGTGATCCGGTGTTTCCGTATGGAAGGGACATCGCTCAAAGGATAAAAGGTACCCGGGGATAACAGGCTGATCCCTCCCAAGAGCTCATATCGACGGAGGGTTTGGCACCTCGATGTCGGCTCGTCACATCCTGGGGCTGGAGAAGGTCCCAAGGGTTGGGCTGTTCGCCCATTAAAGTGGCACGCGAGCTGGGTTCAGAACGTCGTGAGACAGTTCGGTCTCTATCTATCGTGGGCGTATGAAATTTGCGGCTCTGACACTAGTACGAGAGGACCGTGTTGGACTGACCGCTGGTTTACCAGTTGTGCCGCCAGGTGCATTTCTGGGTATCTAAGTCGGGATTGGATAAGTGCTGAAAGCATCTAAGTACGAAGCCAGCCACAAGATTAGATTTCTTAGGGTCGTCAAAGACGATGACGTTGATAGGATGCAGGTGTAAAGGTGGTAACATCAAAGCCGAGCATTACTAATTGCCCGTTCACTTTCTTTCGGACATGTACCGGTTGGGTATATACGTTTAGCTTGCTAGACACTATGATTTTACTTTTCATCATGTCATAACCTTCTTCAGGTGGTTATAGCACGAGGGTTCCACCTCTTCCCATTCCGAACAGAGAAGTTAAGCCTCGTCACGCCGATGGTACTGCGTAACAGTGGGAGAGTAGGTAGCCGCCGTTTTTAAGAAGCCCCTTGATTCATTTTGAGTCAAGGGGCTTCTGTCATTTGGTACTTTGCGAAAATTATCAATCTTCAGTCTTCCGGTAAGTCATTGTCGAATAGATCTCCCCGAAGTTTTAGTTTTCTATGAATTTGGTGAAATACCGATAGCTTTTGTTATTTAATCTTGTATTAGTATCCTGTTTGTCGTTTTAAGTATATACATATTTCCAAATGTCTTTTAGATTCCTTATATTTGTTTACCGGCTTGAAAGATTCGGTAAATGTGTCATTTAGTAATAAAAAAGGGGAAAAAGCGGAATAAAATAGGTGTAGGACTGTGATTTTTTTGCAAACAAATCTTTTTCTTTTCTTCTTTCTCTTTTTTATCAAATTGATTTTTGTAAATTTGGCGAGAATCTGACAAAGGACACATAGTTAATATAGTAATAATACTAAATACTCCTGTTAATATGGAAAACAAAATTCAAGAGTTGACCGATAAGATTTATCGTGAAGGCGTGGAAAAAGGAAACGAAGAAGCGCAAAGACTTATCGCGAATGCTCAGGATGAAGCAAAGAAGATCATTGAGGATGCTCGTAAAGAAGCGGAATCAATTGTAAACTCCTCTCGTAAATCTGCTGATGAGTTAGCAGAAAATACTAAATCAGAGTTAAAACTATTCGCCGGTCAGGCTGTGAATGCGCTCAAATCAGAAATCGCTACAATGGTAACTGATAAGTTGATAACCGCTTCCGTGAAAGATTTCGCTCAGGATAAAGATTACCTGAATGCGTTTATCGTAGCATTGGCATCCAAATGGAGCATAGATGAACCTATCGTCATCTCAACAGCCGATGCAGAATCACTGAAAAAGTATTTTGCAGCCCATGCAAAAGCTTTATTAGACAAGGGGGTGACCATTCAGCAAGTAAATGGTATCAAAACTTTATTCACAGTTTCTCCGGCGGACGGTTCGTATAAGGTGAATTTCGGAGAAGAAGAATTCATGAATTACTTCAAAGCGTTCTTGCGTCCTCAATTAGTAGAAATGCTATTTTAAAAGAAGCGACTATGAGTAGTAAGTACTATTACTTGGTAGCAGGTTTGCCGGAACTTTCGCTGGAAGACAGCAAACTGAGCTATACAGTAGCCGATTTTAAAACTGAAATCTACGATGGATTGTCTGCTTCAGACCAAAAGTTGATCGACTTGTTTTATCTGAAGTTTGATAATGCCAACGTGCTGAAACTTCCTCAAAGATAAAGAGGCGGAAATCGACAAACGTGGAAACTACTCTGCTGCGGAACTCTCTGAATATATTTCTATTCTGAGAGAAGGCGGGGAAATCAGCCCTAAAGAATTTCCGGTCTATCTATCCACTTTTATTACTGATTATCTGAATACTCCGGCTGAAAGTACGGTTTTACACGAGGATCATCTGGCTGCTCTATATTATGAGTATGCGATGAACTGTGGGAATAAGTTCGTTTCTGCCTGGTTTGAATTCAACCTGAACATCAATAATATTCTTGTTGCATTTACTAGCCGTAAATTCAAATGGGATATTGCTGCCCATATCGTAGGAAACACGGAAGTATGCGAAGCCTTGCGTACATCCAGCGCCCGCGATTTCGGATTGTCCGGTGAGGTGGATGTTTTTGAATCGTTGGTGAAGATCAGTGAGATCACGGAACTGGTGGAACGTGAGAAGAAACTGGATGCTCTGCGGTGGAATTGGATGGAGGATGCTATTTTCTTCGACTATTTCACTATCGAACGTATTTTCGCTTTCCTGCTGAAGCTGGAAATGATTGAACGGTGGATTTCACTGGATAAGGAAAGAGGAAATCAATTGTTCAGAAGCATTATCGAATCGCTGAAGAATGAAGTACAGATTCCCGCAGAATTCAGATAATAAATTAAAAAAAATATATGGCAACAAAAGGAACTGTTAGTGGCGTTATTGCCAACATGGTGACCCTCGTCGTTGACGGACCGGTAGCTCAGAATGAGATTTGTTATATCTCTACCGGTGGTGATAAGTTGATGGCGGAGGTGATTAAGGTGGTAGGTGCAAACGTATATGTCCAGGTGTTCGAAAGCACCCGTGGACTGAAGGTGGGCGCCGAAGCCGAATTTACAGGACACATGCTTGAGGTGACATTAGGCCCGGGTATGCTATCGAAAAACTATGATGGTCTGCAAAACGACCTTGACAAGATGGACGGTGTTTTCCTGAAAAGAGGACAATATACATATCCGTTGGATAAAGAACGTGTATGGCACTTCGTACCCTTAGCGAATGTAGGTGACAAAGTGCAGGCTTCTGCATGGTTGGGACAGGTGGATGAAAACTTCCAGCCGCTGAAAATTATGGCCCCGTTCACTATGAAAGGAACGGCTACCGTAAAAACAATCATGCCGGAAGGTGATTATAAGATAGAAGATACAATTGCCATCCTGACAGACGAAGAAGGAAATGATATTCCTGTGACTATGATTCAGAGATGGCCCGTGAAACGTGCGATGACGAATTATAAGGAGAAACCGCGTCCTTTCAAATTATTGGAGACCGGTGTACGTGTGATTGATACGTTGAACCCGATTGTGGAAGGTGGTACAGGATTTATCCCCGGCCCCTTCGGTACAGGTAAGACGGTGCTTCAGCACGCTATCTCCAAACAGGCGGAAGCGGATATCGTAATTATTGCGGCTTGTGGTGAACGTGCCAATGAGGTGGTGGAAATCTTTACCGAGTTCCCGGAATTGGTAGACCCGCATACAGGACGCAAATTGATGGAACGTACTATCATCATTGCAAATACTTCCAACATGCCGGTAGCCGCCCGTGAAGCATCTGTATATACAGCAATGTCTTTGGCTGAGTATTACCGTTCGATGGGATTGAAAGTCTTGTTGATGGCAGATTCTACTTCCCGTTGGGCACAGGCTTTGCGTGAGATGTCCAACCGTATGGAAGAATTGCCTGGGCCGGATGCTTTCCCGATGGATATTTCGGCTATTATCTCCAACTTCTACGGTCGTGCGGGATATGTAAAACTAAGTAATGACGAAACGGGTTCTATTACGTTTATCGGTACGGTATCTCCTGCGGGTGGTAACTTGAAGGAGCCGGTGACTGAAAATACGAAGAAGGTAGCCCGTTGTTTTCTATGCTTTGGAACAGGATCGTGCCGATAAGAAACGCTATCCGGCAGTGAATCCGATTGATTCTTATTCAAAATATATCGAATACCCGGAATTTGAGGAGTATATCAAAGGTCATATCAACGATGAATGGATTGGAAAGGTAAACGAACTGAAAACCCGTTTACAGCGCGGTAAGGAAATTGCCGAACAGATCAATATCCTCGGTGATGATGGTGTACCGGTAGAATATCATGTGATTTTCTGGAAATCAGAATTGATTGACTTTGTTATTCTGCAACAGGATGCTTTTGATGAAATTGATGCGGTAACTCCGATGGAACGTCAGGAAGCAATTCTGAATATGATAATCGACATCTGCCATACAGAATTTGAATTTGACAATTTCAATGAAGTAATGGATTACTTCAAGAAGATGATTAATGTCTGTAAGCAGATGAACTACTCGAAGTTCAAATCGGAACAGTATGAAGGATTCCAGAAACAACTGAAGGAATTGATTGCCGAAAGAAGTGTCAATTCATAATCTTTAATTTATAATTTTAATTATCAAAGATGGCAACAAAAGCTTTTCAAAAGATATATACCAAGATTACTCAGATTACCAAGGCTACTTGTTCGCTGAAAGCGACAGGAGTAGGGTATGACGAGCTTGCCACTGTGGACGGTAAACTGGCACAGGTGGTTAAGATTGCCGGTGACGATGTCACTTTGCAGGTATTTGAAGGTACGGAGGGTATTCCGACCAATGCCGAAGTAGTATTCCTCGGCAAATCGCCTACGTTGAAAGTGAGTGAGCAGTTGGCCGGACGTTTCTTCAATGCTTTCGGTGATCCGATTGATGGAGGTCCGGACATTGAAGGACAGGAAGTGGAAATCGGTGGTCCGTCTGTGAACCCGGTTCGACGTAAACAGCCGTCGGAACTGATTGCAACGGGTATTGCCGGTATCGACTTGAATAACACACTGGTATCCGGTCAGAAGATTCCGTTCTTCGCCGACCCCGACCAGCCTTTTAATCAGGTAATGGCAAATGTAGCCTTACGTGCTGAAACGGATAAGATTATCCTCGGAGGTATGGGTATGACGAATGACGACTACCTGTACTTTAAGAATGTGTTCTCTAATGCAGGTGCGCTGGACCGTATCGTGAGTTTCATGAATACGACCGAAAATCCTCCGGTAGAACGTTTGTTGATTCCGGACATGGCATTGACTGCTGCAGAGTATTTTGCAGTAAATAATAATGAGAAAGTGCTGGTGCTATTGACGGATATGACGAGCTATGCGGATGCGTTGGCAATCGTATCTAACCGTATGGACCAGATTCCTTCGAAAGACTCTATGCCGGGATCGCTTTATTCGGATTTGGCAAAGATTTACGAAAAGGCGGTGCAGTTCCCTTCCGGTGGTTCAATCACTATTATTGCGGTGACTACTTTGTCTGGTGGAGATATTACGCATGCTGTACCTGATAATACGGGTTACATCACTGAAGGTCAGTTGTTCCTGCGTCGTGATAGTGATATCGGTAAGGTAATTGTTGACCCGTTCCGTTCATTGTCCCGTTTGAAACAGTTGGTAACCGGTAAGAAGACACGTAAAGACCATCCGCAGGTGATGAATGCCGCCGTACGTCTGTATGCCGATGCCGCTAACGCTAAGACGAAGATGGAAAATGGTTTCGACCTGACCAACTACGACGAACGTACGTTGGCTTTTGCGAAGGACTATTCCAATCAGTTGTTGGCTATTGATGTAAATCTTGATACTACTGAAATGCTGGACGTTGCCTGGGGCTTGTTCGGTAAATATTTCCGTCCGGAAGAAGTGAATATCAAGAAAGACTTGGTGGATCAATACTGGCCGAAACAAAATAATTAGACAATTAGACGATTTGCTATTAGGATGATAGTGGACGGATTATATATGTTTATAAGAAGTAATTTCAATCGTCTGGTCGTAAATTGTTAAATTAGTAAATCAACGAGATGGCTATAAAGTTTCAATATAACAAAACCTCTCTTCAGCAGCTCGAAAAGCAACTGAAAGTGCGGGTGCGTACGCTTCCTATCATTAAGAATAAGGAAAGCGCCCTCCGCATGGAAGTGAAACGCTGTAAAACGGAAGCTGCCGATCTGGAGGATAGGCTCGAACAACAAATTCAAGCCTATGAAGCCATGTTCGCCCTTTGGAATGAGTTTGACGCTTCATTAATAAAGGTGAATGATGTTCATCTTGGCGTGAAAAAGATTGCGGGTGTGCGCGTACCGTTGCTCGAGAATGTAGAATTCGAGATACGTCCGTACAGTATGTTTAACGCTCCCAAATGGTATGCCGACGGTATCCATCTGTTGGAAGAGCTGGCTCATACGGCAATTGAACGTGAATTTATGCTCGCCAAGCTGAACTTGTTAGAACATGCAAGGAAAAAGACCACTCAAAAGGTGAACCTTTTTGAGAAGGTGCAGATACCGGGTTATCAGGATGCATTACGAAAGATCAAACGATTTATGGAAGATGAAGAAAACTTGTCGAAATCTTCGCAAAAGATCATGAAGTCCCATCAAGAAAAAAGGAAGGAGGTAGAGGCATGATTACAAAAATGAAGAAACTCACATTCCTGGTTTATCACAAAGAGTATGAAGAATTCCTGAACAGTCTGCGTGAACTTGGGGTAGTCCATATTGTGGAGAAACAACAGGGGGCTGCTGATAACACGGAGTTGCAGGAGAATATTCGTCTTTCCAATCGCTTGGCGGCTACCTTGAAGTTGCTTCAGAATCAGAAGCATGAAAAGAATGCTGTAATTGCTACGGAAGGTGGAACGGCTGCCCGTGGTATACAAGTGCTGGACGAAGTGGATGCCCTGCAAACAGAGCATGGAAAGCTGTCGCAGCAGTTGCAAAGCTATGCCAAAGAGAAAGAAGCGCTGGAAGCCTGGGGTAACTTTGAACCGGATAATGTTCAGAAGCTGAAAAATGCCGGTTATGTAATCGGTTTTTATAGCTGTTCGGAAGGAAATTACAAGGAAGAGTGGGAAACGGAATATAATGCGATGATCATTAATCGTATCTCTTCTAAAGTATTCTTCGTGACTCTGACGAAAGGCGGGCAGGAAGTGGATTTGGATGTAGAACAGGCGAAATTACCTGCATACTCTTTGGCACACCTTGAAACGCTTTACAATACGACCGAACAGGCCGTTGAAGAGAATGAAAAGAAGCTGGTTACGTTTTCCGAAACAGAAATTCCTTCCTTGAAGGCTGCTCTGAAAGAGTTGCAAAGCCAGATTGAGTTCTCTAAGGTGGTGTTAAGTTCCGAACAGGCTGCCGGTGACAAACTGATGTTGATTGAAGGATGGGCTCCTGCATTCAGTCAAGTGGAAATAGAGGCTTACTTGAATGACGCACATGTATATTATGAGATTACCGATCCGATGCCGGGCGATAATGTTCCTATTCGATTGAATAACAAGGGATTCTTTGCCTGGTTTGAACCGATCTGTAAGTTGTATATGCTTCCGAAGTATAATGAACTGGATTTGACACCGTTCTTCGCCCCGTTCTTTATGATCTTTCTTCGGACTTTGTCTGGGAGATTCCGGATATGGAGTGTTCCTGTTTCTGGGAGCTACGGCCTATCGGTTGATGGCGAAGAAAGTGACTCCGTCAATGAAGTCGATCATTTCATTGATACAGGTATTGGCTGCTTCAACATTCTTCTGCGGTTTGCTGACAGGTACGTTCTTCGGAGCGAATATCTACGATTTGAACTGGCCGATTGTTCAACGTCTGAAACACGCGGTGCTGATGGATAACAATGATATGTTCCAATTATCGTTGATATTGGGAGCTATTCAGATACTATTCGGTATGGTGTTGAAGGCGGTGAATCAGACTATTCAGTTTGGTTTCAAATATGCAGTGGCAACGATCGGATGGATTATCCTGTTGGTTTCAATGGCTGTTTCGGCTTTGTTGCCGAATGTACTGCCAATGGGAGGTACAGTGCATTTGGTTATTCTGGGTATCTCCGGTGCGATGATATTCCTTTATAACAGTCCGGGAAAGAATGTTTTCCTGAATATCGGACTGGGATTATGGGATTCATATAATATGGTCACCGGTTTGCTGGGAGATGTTTTGTCCTACGTTCGTCTGTTTGCCCTCGGACTTTCCGGAGGTATTTTGGCGGGAGTATTCAACAGTCTGGCAGTAGGTATGAGTCCGGATAATGTAATAGCAGGCCCGATTGTTATGGTACTGATTTTCGTTATCGGTCATGCCATCAATATCTTTATGAATGTGCTTGGTGCAATGGTTCACCCGATGCGTCTGACATTTGTAGAGTTCTTCAAGAACTCCGGATATGAAGGAGGCGGTAAAGAGTACAAACCGTTCAGAAATTGAAAATTTGAAGATTAAGAATTAGAAATTGAGAATTAATATTTTAAGAATTAAACAATAAAAATAGAATAAGATTATGGAAATGAATTTGTTTATTGCCTACATTGGCATCGCGGTTATGGTTGGTTTGTCAGGCATTGGTAGTGCTTACGGAGTAACTATTGCAGGTAACGCTGCTATCGGCGCATTGAAAAAGAATGATAGTGCATTCGGTAACTTCCTGGTATTGACTGCGCTTCCGGGTACACAGGGTCTTTATGGTTTTGCAGGTTATTTCATGTTTCAGACAATCTTCGGTATTTTGACTCCTGAAATTACACCTATCCAGGCATCAGCAGTTCTCGGTGCAGGTATCGCTTTGGGATTGGTAGCCTTGTTCTCGGCTATCCGTCAGGGACAGGTTTGTGCAAACGGTATCGCTGCTATCGGCCAGGGACACAATGTATTTAGCAATACGTTGATTCTTGCCGTATTCCCCGAACTCTATGCAATCGTTGCTTTGGCTGCAACCTTCTTGATTGGTAGCGCACTCGTTGCATAATTTTTAGCAAGAATATTTCCTATAAAGGACTTTCAATCCCCTTGTACATGCTGCTTTGCATGTGCAAGGGGATATTCTTTTTTCATTGTTAGACAACGTTTCTTTCCTCTTATTAACTCATATTTTTTCGCATAAAGTATTATTTTTCAAAGAATAATGCGTACTTTTGCACTCGCATACTAAAAAGAGTTTTAATATATTATATGGTAAAAGATTTATTAACCCCCGATTATATCTTCGAGTCCAGCTGGGAAGTATGTAATAAAGTGGGAGGGATATACACCGTATTGTCGACACGGGCGAATACATTGCAGGAAAAATTCCGCGACAGAATTTTTTTCATAGGTCCTGATGTGTGGCAAGGAAAGGAGAACCCTCTATTCATCGAGTCGGATAACCTATGTGCTGCCTGGAAAGAGCATGCGCTTGAGAAAGACGAACTTTCTGTCCGTGTGGGACGATGGAATATCCCCGGTGAACCCATTGTCATTCTTGTTGATTTCCAACCTTTTTTTGAAAAGAAGAACGATATATACACAGAAATGTGGAATCGTTTTCAAGTAGATTCGTTGCACGCCTATGGCGATTACGACGAGGCTTCTATGTTTTCCTATGCCGCAGGAAGAGTGGTGGAGAGTTTCTATCGCTACAACCTGACGGAAACGGATAAGGTGGTATATCAGGCACATGAATGGATGACTGGAATGGGAGCACTTTATGTACAGGAAGCTGTCCCCGAAGTTGCTACTATTTTTACGACCCATGCTACGTCTATCGGACGTTCGATAGCCGGCAATAATAAGCCGTTGTATGACTATCTGTTTGCGTATAATGGCGATCAGATGGCACAGGAACTGAACATGCAATCGAAACACTCGATTGAGAAACAGACTGCACATTATGTAGACTGTTTTACTACGGTGAGTGAAATAACCAATAATGAATGCAAGGAATTACTGGATAAACCGGCAGATGTTGTTCTGATGAACGGTTTTGAAGATGATTTTGTGCCGAAAGGAAGCACGTTTACCGGCAAGCGTAAGCGCGCACGTACCTTGATGCTTAGTGTTGCCAATAAATTATTGGGAACAAATCTGGGTGATGATACGTTAATTGTCGGAACCAGTGGGCGATATGAGTTTAAGAATAAAGGTATTGATGTTTTTTTGGAATCATTAAACCGCTTGAACAGGGATAAAAACCTGCATAAGAATGTATTGGCATTCATCAATGTACCCGGTTGGGTGGGAGATCCCCGTGAGGATTTGCAGGCGCGATTGAAGAGCAAAGATAAGTTCGACACTCCCCTCGAAGTACCGTTTATCACTCATTGGCTGCATAATATGACTCATGACCAGGTGTTGGACATGTTGAAATATCTGGGAATGGGCAATCGTCCGGAAGATAAGGTAAAGGTGATTTTTGTTCCTTGTTATCTGGACGGTCGTGATGGTATTATGAACAAAGAGTATTATGATATATTGCTGGGACAGGATTTGAGCGTTTATGCTTCCTATTACGAACCGTGGGGATATACTCCTTTGGAAAGTGTAGCTTTCCATGTGCCGACAATCACTACGGATCTGGCAGGATTCGGACTTTGGGTGAACAGCCTGAAGAACCAGCATGGCATCAATGATGGAGTAGAAGTGCTGCATCGTTCGGACTATAATGATTCGGAAGTGGCGGATGGTATCAAGGATACGATTACGTTGTTTGCGGATAAGACTGATAAAGAGGTGAAGGAAATCCGTAAGCGTGCTGCTGAAGTTGCAGAGCAGGCTTTATGGAAGCACTTTATACAATATTATTATGAAGCTTATGATATCGCTTTGCGTAAGGCAAGGATACGTCAGTTGAGTTAAGAAAGAAATTATTCATCAATAAGTAAACAAAAACATTATGAAAATTAAAGTTAGTAATGTGAATACTCCGAACTGGAAAGAGGTTACAGTGAAATCACGTATCCCTGCTGAGTTGGAGAAATTGTCCGAAATCGCACGCAACATTTGGTGGGCATGGAATTTTGAAGCGACTGAACTGTTTAGAGATCTAGATCCGGAACTTTGGAAAGAATGTGGACAGAATCCAGTACTGTTGTTGGAACGTATGAGCTATGAGAAGCTGGAAGCTTTGGCAAAAGACAAGGTAATTCTGAGAAGAATGAATGATGTTTATACAAAATTCAGAGATTACATGGATGTGAAGCCGGATGAGCAACGCCCATCTATAGCTTATTTCAGCATGGAATATGGCTTGAGCAGCGTCCTGAAAATATATTCCGGTGGTTTGGGTGTATTGGCTGGCGACTACCTGAAAGAAGCTTCTGACAGCAATGTTGATTTGTGTGCAGTAGGTTTCTTGTATCGTTACGGCTACTTTACTCAAACGTTGTCTATGGATGGACAGCAGATTGCCAACTACGAAGCACAGAACTTCGGTCAACTTCCTATTGAACGCGTAATGGATGCCAATGGTCAGCCGTTGATAGTTGACGTTCCTTATCTTGATTATTTTGTTCATGCAAACGTATGGCGTGTGAATGTTGGACGTATTTCTTTGTATCTGCTTGATACGGATAATGAAATGAACAGCGAATTCGACCGTCCTATTACTCACCAGCTTTATGGTGGCGACTGGGAAAACCGTCTGAAACAGGAAATCTTGTTGGGTATCGGTGGTATCCTGACTCTGAAAGCTCTGGGTATCAAGAAAGATGTTTATCACTGTAATGAAGGACATGCTGCATTGATTAATGTTCAGCGTATCTGCGACTATGTAGCTACTGGATTGACTTTCGACCAGGCTATTGAGTTGGTTCGCGCTTCTTCTCTTTATACTGTTCATACTCCGGTGCCTGCAGGTCACGACTATTTTGACGAAGGTTTGTTCGGCAAATATATGGGTGGTTATCCTTCCAGAATGGGTATCTCATGGGATGACTTGATGGACCTTGGACGTAACAATCCGGGGGACAAGGGCGAACGTTTCTGTATGTCAGTATTTGCTTGCAACACTGCTCAGGAAGTAAACGGTGTAAGCTGGCTGCACGGAAAAGTTTCTCAAGAAATGTTCTCTTCTATCTGGAAAGGTTATTTCCCGGAAGAAAGCCACGTAGGATATGTAACGAATGGTGTTCACTTCCCAACTTGGAGTGCAACAGAATGGAAAGAATTATACTTTAAATATTTCAACGAAAACTTCTGGTTCGATCAGTCTAATCCTAAGATTTGGGAAGCTATCTACAATGTGCCCGATGAAGAGATTTGGAAGACTCGTATGACTATGAAGAATAAGTTGGTTGATTATATCCGCAAGTCATTCCGCGATACATGGTTGAAGAACCAGGGAGATCCTTCACGTATCGTTTCATTGATGGATAAGATCAATCCGAACGCATTGCTGATCGGTTTCGGCCGTCGTTTTGCTACTTACAAACGTGCACACTTGCTGTTCACCGACTTGGATCGTCTTTCTAAGATCGTGAACAATCCTGATTATCCGGTACAATTCCTGTTTACAGGTAAGGCTCACCCGCACGATGGAGCAGGCCAGGGCTTGATTAAGCGTATCATTGAAATCTCTCGTCGTCCGGAATTCCTGGGTAAGATTATCTTCCTCGAAGAATTACGATATGCAACTGGCTCGTCGTCTGGTTTCCGGCGTTGATATCTGGTTGAATACTCCGACTCGTCCGTTGGAAGCATCCGGTACATCTGGTGAAAAAGGCTTTGATGAACGGTGTTGTCAACTTCTCTGTATTAGACGGATGGTGGCTGGAAGGTTACCGTGAAGGTGCAGGTTGGGCGTTGACTGAAAAACGTACTTACCAGAATCAGGAACATCAGGATCAGCTGGATGCTGCTACTATTTACAGTATTCTTGAAACTGAAATCCTTCCGTTGTATTATGCACGTAATAAGAAGGGATATTCAGAAGGCTGGATCAAAGTGGTGAAGAATTCTATCGCACAGATTGCTCCTCATTATACCATGAAGCGTCAGTTGGATGATTACTATAGCAAGTTCTATTGCAAACTGGCAAAACGTTTCCAGACTTTGGCTGCTAATGACAATGCAAAAGCAAAAGAAATCGCAGCTTGGAAAGAAGATGTGGTTGCTAAATGGGATTCTATTGAAATCGTATCTTGTGACAAGGTAGAAGAGCTGAAGAATGGTGATATCGAAAGCGGAAAAGAATATACTATTACTTACGTTATCGATGAAAAAGGCTTGAATGATGCAGTGGGACTTGAATTGGTTACTACTTACACAACTGCAGACGGAAAACAACATGTTTATTCTGTAGAACCGTTCAGTGTAGTCAAGAAAGAAGGCGACTTGTATACATTCCAGGTTAAACACAGCTTGTCAAATGCAGGTAGTTTCAAGGTGTCTTACCGTATGTTCCCGAAGAATCCGGAACTTCCACACCGTCAGGACTTCTGCTACGTACGTTGGTTTATCTAATTGCTTGAGTAAAAGTAGGGGAGTATATTTCCCTCACTTTCATACATACATTCAGCCCCTGTATTCTTTGAGAATGACAGGGGCTGAATTTTTTATCTGTTTGGAGAGTGAGGCGTAAAGTCTCGCAAATAAAAAAGACTGTCTCATTTTCTATTTGAGACAGTCTTGTATAAATTTCAAGGCCTTTGGAAAAGCCTTTCTTTGGATTTGTTATTTTACAGCTTCTGCAATTTTAGCTTGAAGTTCTTCTCCGTGCAGACCGCGAGCAATAATCTTACCGCTACCGTCGATCAATACAGTGTGAGGAATGCTGTTTACAGCATAAAGCTGTGCGCCTTCACTTTGCCAGAACTTTCAGGTCGGACATTTGCGGCCAAGTCATGTCTAGCTTCTTGATTGCTTCTTTCCATGCAGCACCATCCTGATCGAGAGATACACCTACGATTTCGAAGTTTTTGCCTTTGTACTGAGCGTAAGCTTCTACCAGGTTAGGCATTTCGCGACGGCAAGGACCACACCAGCTAGCCCAGAAGTCTACCAGTACCACTTTACCTTTACCTGCGTAATCAGACAGTTTCACTGTCTTTCCTTCCGGAGTCTGCATTTCGAAATCAACAAATTGAGTACCTACAGCAGTCTTTTTCTGCTTGTCAGTCATCTCTTTGATTCTTACGATTGTTTCGTCATTTTGGAAATTAGCAGGAATTTGTTGCAACAAAGCCTCATTTTCGTCCGTAGAGTTATTGTAGAAAGTTTGTTTGAACAAGAATACTCCAACCGGGTTGGTGATATTCTTTTGTACGCCTTCTTTGATTGCTTTGTCATATTGTTCTTCCAGCTGAGCACCTTCTTTTTGTTTGGCCTCTTTCTGCTCATCACTTAAAGATGTATTACCCATTGCCTCATAAATGGCATTCATTTTTTTGCTGATGTCATTGATTTGAGCTCTGATTTCCTGGTATGCATCGTTGTTGGGAGTACCGGTAACAGCGTCATTATCCTTGGTCAGGGCAACGTTGATTTTTCCGTTTTCCAGGAAGAAGTCGATCATCAACGGTTCTCCGTTCACTTCACAAGTGACATAACGGCTAACCACAGAATCTTGTGTGCCTTCAAAGGTAAAAGTACCTTTGGTGATAACGGCTGTATCTAGTTTGGTCAGATTTCTACCATTGGCTTCCTGAAGATAAACGGTGTCACCATCGCTTGCACCTTCTACTGTACCTGTGATAACGTATCCGGCTTTGTTTCCGGTACAAGCTACCATACCCAACGCTGCCGTCGCAATAACTAAATAAGTTAACTTTTTCATGCTTTTGTAAAATTAGTGAATAAATATTTATGCAAAGATAGATTTTTTTTCTGTCTGGCATCGAAAAACACTGTTATATTAGATTAACACGTAGGTGGAAACCGCAGAAATGTGTACCTTTGCAGCCCAAACTTTTAGTATGAATATGCAAGAAGATAAATCCATCATTGAGGTGAGCCATGTATCGAAGTACTTTGGCGATAAAACAGCATTGGATGATGTGACTCTGAACGTGAAAAAGGGCGAGTTTGTGACTATCCTTGGTCCTTCCGGTTGCGGTAAAACGACGTTGTTGCGTCTCATTGCCGGTTTTCAGACAGCTTCGGAAGGCGAAATCCGAATATCGGGTAAGGAAATCACACAGACTCCACCCCATAAACGTCCGGTGAACACGGTATTCCAGAAATATGCCTTGTTCCCGCACTTGAATGTGTATGATAATATCGCTTTCGGCCTGAAACTGAAAAAACACCGAAACAGACCATTGAGAAGAAGGTGAAAGCTGCTTTGAAAATGGTAGGCATGACGGATTATGAATACCGCGATGTGGATTCTCTTTCCGGTGGTCAGCAACAACGTGTAGCTATTGCCCGCGCCATCGTGAATGAGCCGGAAGTGTTGTTGTTGGATGAACCGCTGGCAGCGCTCGATCTGAAAATGCGTAAGGATATGCAAATGGAGCTCAAAGAAATGCATAAATCTTTGGGAATCACGTTTGTGTACGTCACTCACGATCAGGAGGAGGCACTTACGTTAAGTGATACGATTGTCGTGATGAGCGAAGGAAAAATCCAGCAGATCGGTACGCCGATTGATATCTATAATGAGCCGATCAATTCTTTTGTTGCGGATTTTATCGGAGAAAGTAATATTCTCAACGGAACGATGATTCATGATAAACTGGTACGTTTTTGTGGTACGGAGTTTGAATGCGTGGACGAAGGTTTCGGTGAAAATACTCCGGTGGACGTAGTCATTCGTCCGGAGGATCTTTATATTTTCCCCGTTTCGGAAATGGCACAGTTAGTAGGAGTGGTAGAGACTTCTATTTTTAAAGGAGTGCATTATGAAATGACGGTGTTGTGCGGCGGATATGAATTCTTGGTGCAGGATTACCATCATTTTGAAGTCGGTGCGGAAGTGGGGCTGCTGGTGAAGCCGTTTGATATTCATATTATGAAGAAAGAGCGTGTTTGCAATACATTCGAAGGAAAATTGCTGGATGCTACTCATGTGGAATTCCTGGGCTGTAACTTTGAATGTGTTCCGGTGGAAGGAATCGCTTTCGATACGAATGTCAAAGTGGAAGTAGACTTTGAAAAAGTGATTCTTCAGGATAATGAAGAAGACGGAACGCTGACGGGCGAGGTGAAATTCATCCTTTACAAGGGTGACCATTATCATCTGACTGTATTGTCAGATTGGGACGAGAATGTATTTGTAGATACGAACGATGTATGGGATGACGGTGACCGTGTAGGTATTACCATCCCTCCAGATGCTATTCGTATAGTTAAAATAACCGATTAACAGGAAAGGAAGTGAATAAGAAGTTTATAGTCTTTTTGTCATCACGTAAGAGTTGGACTCTCCCTTACATTATTTTTTCGGCGATCTTTGTGATTATACCGTTGTTCTTAATTGTCGTGTATGCGTTTACCGATGATAACGGCCATCTGACACTCGCCAATTTTCAGAAGTTCTTCGAACATCCCGAAGCAATCAATACCTTTGTCTATTCGATTGGTATTGCCATTATTACCACCCTTGTTTGTATTTTATTGGGTTATCCTGCTGCCTGGATATTGAGTAACAGCAAGCTGAACCGTTCCAAGACGATGGTCGTACTGTTTATCCTGCCCATGTGGGTGAATATTCTGGTGCGTACCCTTGCCACTGTTGCCTTATTCGACTTTTTCAGTGTGCCGTTGGGCGAGGGAGCGTTGATATTCGGTATGGTATACAACTTTATCCCTTTCATGATTTATCCTATCTACAATACTTTGCAGAAGATGGATCATAGCTATATCGAGGCGGCGCAGGATTTAGGAGCCAATCCTGTACAGGTCTTTTTTAAAGCAGTTCTCCCGCTTTCCATGCCGGGGAGTCATGAGCGGTATCATGATGGTGTTCATGCCGACTATATCGACATTTGCCATTGCCGAGTTGCTGACGATGAATAACATCAAACTCTTTGGTACGACGATTCAGGAGAATATCAATAACAGTATGTGGAACTATGGGGCAGCACTTTCGCTCATTATGTTGCTATTGATAGCTGCTACTTCCACTGTTCAGCACCGATGATAAGGAAAACTCAAATGAAGGAGGCGGGCTATGGTAAAGAAGATATTTGCACAGACTTATTTGTGGATATTGCTGCTCTTGCTTTATTCTCCGATCGTGATTATTGTGATCTACTCATTTACAGAGGCGAAAGTGTTGGGTAACTGGACGGGATTTTCTACCAAACTTTATTCTTCGTTATTCACTACCGGTGCTCATCATTCTTTGATGAATGCATTGATTAATACGATCACTATCGCTCTACTGGCTGCAACAGCATCTACGTTATTAGGAAGCATCGCTGCTATCGGTATATTCAATCTGAAAGCCCGTTCACGCAAAGCGATCGGATTTGTGAACAGCATTCCTATTCTGAATGGTGATATTATCACCGGTATATCCTTGTTCCTTTTGTTTGTATCTCTGGGGATCACACAAGGCTACACAACCGTAGTGCTTGCTCATATTACTTTTTGTACCCCGTACGTTGTTTTAAGTGTATTGCCCCGTTTGAAGCAGATGAATCCGAATATTTATGAAGCTGCCCTCGATTTAGGAGCTACTCCTATGCAGGCCTTGTGGAAAGTCATAATTCCGGAGATTCGTCCGGGAATGATTAGCGGCTTTATGCTTGCACTGACACTATCCATTGATGATTTTGCCGTAACTGTATTCACTATCGGTAATCAAGGTTTGGAAACGCTTTCTACTTATATCTACGCCGATGCCCGCAAGGGAGGTTTGACCCCGGAACTTCGCCCGCTTTCGGCTATCATTTTTGTCGTGGTACTGGCGTTATTGGTTGTAATCAATTACCGGGCAGGAAAAACGAAGAAAAAAGATTAATAGACTATCAAATGTGCTACTACGTAAATAATATGAAAAGAATAATTCCTGCTATCCTGCTCTTATTGGCTTTGACCGGGTGTTATAATTCCGGTGAACCTCGTGAGCGGGTTCTTAAAATCTACAACTGGGCGGATTACATCGGCGAAGGTGTGCTTGAGGATTTCCAGGCATATTATAAAGAACAGACCGGTGAGAATATCCGTATCGTTTACCAGACATTCGATATCAACGAAATCATGTTGACGAAAATTGAAAAGGGGCATGAAGATTTTGATGTTGTTTGTCCTTCGGAATACATCATCGAGCGTATGCTGAAGAAGCATTTGTTGCTACCTATCGACACGAATTTCGCACATTCTCCCAATTACATGAATAATGTGGCTCCATTTATTCGTAAGCAGATTAATAAATTGAGTCAGCCGGGTGAAAAAGCCAGCCGCTATGCTGTATGTTATATGTGGGGGACGGCAGGTATTCTGTATAACCGGGCTTATGTGCCCGATTCGGTAGCCCTGTCCTGGGATTGCCTTTGGAATAAAAAGTATGCCGGAAAGATCCTGATGAAGGATAGTTATCGTGATGCTTATGGAACAGCCGTGATTTATGCGCATGCAAAGGAACTGAAGGAGGGAACGGTAACAGTGGAAGAGTTGATGAACGACTATTCTCCACGTGCGATGGAGTTGGCTGAAAAATACTTAAAAGCCTTGAAACCGAACATTGCTGGCTGGGAAGCGGACTTTGGCAAGGAAATGATGACGAAAAATAAAGCTTGGCTGAATATGACTTGGAGCGGTGATGCAATCTGGGCGATTGAAGAGGCCAATGCGGTAGGAGTGGATTTGGATTATGAAGTTCCCGAAGAAGGAAGTAATATTTGGTATGATGGTTGGGTGATCCCGAAATATGCCAGGAATCCGGAAGCGGCCAGTTATTTTATCAACTTTATGTGTCGTCCGGATATAGCCTTGCGGAATATGGATTTCTGCGGATATGTAAGTTCCATAGCTACTCCCGAAATACTGGAAGAGAAGATAGACACCACTCTTCATTATTATTCCGATTTAAGTTACTTTTTCGGACCGGGTGCAGACAGCGTGCAGATTGATAAAATACAATATCCGGATCGTAAGGTGGTGGAACGATGTGCCATGATTCGTGATTTTGGCGATAAGACAAAAGAAGTTCTTGATATTTGGTCGCGTATTAAAGGAGATAATTTGGGAGTGGGTATCACTATTCTTATTTTCGTCGTTGTTGCATTGATGAGTGGTTGGATGATTTATAAGAAGTGGCAGCGTTATAATCGTCAGAAACAACAAAGACGTAGAAGCAGAAGGAAAAAGGTCAGGAGGAATTAGTGTTTCTCCGGATTGCAAACAAAAAATAAATTAGGTGGAAAATAAAAGCGGTATCTACGGTAAGAAATAAGAAGCACGGTGAACAGAATGCTGATGGCAGGATGTTCGCCGTGCTTGGTATTTATCGTCTTTTCATTTCTCGGAGAATGTCCTTGGTGTCCTTATCTACCCGGAATGACTCAATTGTTTTTTGCAGTGCCTTGTTGTAAGTCCAGTTATCCAGTGTGCTATGTTTCAGATACTCCATTGTCTTTTGGGGAAATTTGATAAAACACAATGATATCATCCATGCCATAGCCATGCGTGCATAATATGCATCATGATTGAATGAGTCGGCATATTTCAGTAACGAATCGATATGCGCGTCATCTACATAATGGAAAAGCATCACAATTCCGAAACGTATTTCAAATTCTTTAGAGGATTTCAGATAGGGTTGGATAAATTGCCATACGTTTTCTTTTCCTTTTTTCACAGAAGTTTTCAGTTCACTGCAGAATATGTCGCATACAGCCCAATTATCTATACGGGGAATGAACATCGTTACGTATTTCATTTGTTCTTCAAGTTCCATTTTTGCCAGTCCGATAATCATTCCCTGAAGCATTGTTTCTTCATAATAAATCGTATCGGTTGATTCGACAAATGTACGCCAGTCTTCTTTCTTAATAATTTCTTTGGCCATTGTCCGCAGTTGGGGGATGCGTACGCCGAGAATGTTGTTTGCTCCCGGGAGGAGGGAAGAATGAAATTCCTGATATTTGGAATCTGCTAATGTTTGTAATTCTTTCCGGATATTTTCAGTTGTAGTCATTTTCATATCGTTGGTTATTTCACAAAGGTATAAAAAAAGAGTATGCGCGCTGTGTGCAGGCATACTCTTTTTGGAGGTAATTCCCATCATAATGAAAATACGTTGGGAAAGTTTATCCGATCAGTTACTTTTTGACCATGTCGAAACTGAATGTGGTAACCGAAAAGTTTTCAAGCGGCTCTCCTTCTACTTCCACTTGGGTGGCTTTGATTACAAAGGTGAGTTTTTTATCTTTATATGTATATTGACCCTTTTCTTCCGCTTCTATAGTTACTTTTACAGTAATTTGAGGAGCTTCCTCTCCCTCTGTTTGTACTTGGGTAGGGATCGTGTATTTTATTTCCAAAGGTTCAGGTTTTAATTGAAGTAGAATGGAGCCTTTGCTATCATCATTAAAGGCTGCAGTATAAGGAATGTTGTAATTGATATCACCCAAAGTCTCAATGATAATTTCGCCTATTTCTTCACCGACAATACTTTTAATCAGATCGTCAACCGGAAGTTTTTTTATCATAATCTGATTGTCTTTTACTTCAGCGGTAACTGTGGCTCCTTGCGGCTGTTCTTCTTTGAAGGAATAGTTTTGTGGATTGACGGATGGAGCAGTTTCTGTCAGCATATTACCGGAATAATTACCTTCCACATCTTTAAGTGAATATACGGGAATATCAGAATCGTTATCACTACTACATGCTGTAAAAGTGGCTATCAGGCCTAATGACATTACTAAGAAAGCAAAACGATTAAAACAACAAGCTTTTTTTATTTCAGTTATAATTTTCATACTGTTTTAAATTAGATTATTAATTTCAAAATTAAGGTGTACGTACATAAAGTAAATGCCGGTACTTGTGAAATACTGCATAAGGAAATAAAAATAGAATATTTTTTTATATGAGTATTGCCATGAAGATCCCTGTTCATGGGATCTTCAATTATAAAATATTCTTTTTATTTTATAGCTTTTTCGTAATGGACTTGCTTGGAGTTATCCCGAAATACTCTTTGTATTTATGGCGGAAATTCTTAAGATTTTTCAATCCAATCATTTCAGGAATAACCTGGACAGAGTATTTTCCACTCTCCAATAACTCACGTGCTTTTTCCATACGAATACGATAAATAAAATACTTCGGTGCTTCTCCCGTCAGTGCTTTCCATTTATTAAAGAAAGCAGTTCTGCTCATATACAGTTCAGAGGCAATTTCATCTATCGTCAGATTTTCCTTATCTATATTTTTTAGAATAAATTCTTTTACTTGATTGATGAATGTGTAATTACTATCATCTAAAACTTTCTCTTCTTCCTTTTCCAAGAACTGCTTTCCGAAAACTGTCTGCAAGAATGATCTTCTTAGAGAACGGTTGTTTTTGATAAGTACATTCATTTCTATCTTTAAATCTTCGATGTGGAAAGGCACATATAAAAAGATGTCGGCCAGAGAACTTTCTCTTTTGTTGCGTTGTCCTATATCTATACGTGAACCGTAAAGGATGATAGGAATAACGGATGTTTCTCCTGATGTCTTTAGTCTTGATGACAGTTCATAGCCATACATTCCATGCAGCATAAGGTCGCAAATCACTAAATCAGGATATTTCTCTTTTATACATTCTAAAGCTTCAGAGCCATTCCCGAAACTTTTCACATCAAAATCCTTTGATAAACATTCTTCCAAATAAGACTTGAATTCTTCATTACTGTCAGCGAGAACAACAGTAGGCTTGATTGAACTTTTTTTATGAGCAATCTTACCCAATGAAGTATCAGTCTTTCTTTCTTCCGACTTTTTTGCGGAGTGTATGATATTATATCCGGATACCTTTCTTTCTGAATTTGTTGTAGGAAATCTTAGTGAGACAGTGTGGGTTGAATGATTGATAAGAATATTCCCATCACATAGTTTCATTAATTTTTTGCAGAGTACACTTTTGGCAAATGCATATTTGAACTCTGATTTATGTTTAGGTTTAATCAAGTGATACTTTTGGCGCCTATAACATGTTAGCAATTTGCCCTTGTTGGCATCGAACGTTTTAAGTTCCCAGTGTTCGGAATTAGAAGAAATTGAAAAGATAATCCTTTTATCTTCAGGTTTCGAATGTTCTATTGCGTTTTTTATGAATTTATCAATGATGGGAGAGATTTTACTTTGATCGAACCAAACGCTGGCATAATTAAACTCTGTTTTTATTTCTAACTTAATCCGCTTGTCCGTAGCGAAATTTTTCAATGAATGGACTCTGTTATTAATGAAGTTTCCCAGTTCATATTCGGCAATATCCATCTGTTTGGAGTAGATAAGCAGATGTCGCAGATTCATTAATTTGGTTAGGTGTTCATCAAGACAGTCTATATTACGAATGACTAGTGATAACATTTTCTTTATGTCTTCGGGGCAACTATCATCACAAGCAGCTCTTAGAGGGGTATGAACGAGTGTGATAGGGTTGCGAATGCTTTGAAAAGAATCCATGAAATATTGGTGCTCTTCTTTTAAGATTTTGATTTCCTTATGGAGGGTAAGAAAATGAGATAAGAGCCAATATAATGAAATTCCTCCGGCTGTAAGTAGTAAGAAGAAGTGAGACTGGTGAAAGATATTTGCATCTATAATAGAGACAAATAGTGACGTTATCATTAAGTATTTCATATTTATTTTTTGTTGAAGTCACTTGGACTGTATACCTCTGTTCCTTTTTAGTTGAGGGGGGATGAGAAAATGCACAACGAGTGTGATTTAGGGCATTACTAAACTCAAACAGTCTAATCTCAAAATTATTTGTTCTTTGAAGGTCAATATTAAGAAAGCGAGTTCCGTATGCAGATTTAAATCCTTACGTCTTGAATCATTCTTTAAGGAATATCTATTTCCTCCAAGTGACAATAATTAATAGATCATTTTTTCTGAATATATAATACTAAATAGAGATTCTTTGACGGTGGTGGGCGTATCTTGTATTTGATACTGTAATCTTTTGGGGCTATCAGTATCACAATATGCTTTTTCATATGTAATTCCTAAGGTAAAGTAAACATATTTTCTTTATTGAAATATAGTTTGTTTTTGCGGAGTAAAAGTAATGATTTGGTATAATAAATAAATGATGAGTTATTGGCAAATGGTGTATTGTTATTGTTTGGTGTTGTTTTGTAGGTGATAAGTGTTGTGTTTTTGTATTATTTTAATTGATGATATTTGGTGGAAATAGTGAAACCGGAACTTTAACCAAATAGATGGTTAAAATTCCGGTTATATTATTTTACTGATAATAGGCGCATAAGCTCCTGTTAGTAAGGAAAGGATTTGTTTTTCCTCCCCTGTTTAATTGATAATTCTACATCTCGTAATAGTTTTTATCCCCTTTCATATCCTTGTATTTACCATTATGCAAATAGTTGATGTCCGGTTCATATTTATGGCCTCCTTCCACTCTATAAAAGGCTGCTGCCCCTGCATTTATGTTAGCATGATATGGTGTTGCTTCCAGTGCGTCCGACCAGAAAGGGATATTACGCATTATGTAAAGTTTGCCAAGACCTTTGTCATATAACTTTTCTCGTAACGTTTCCGGATACGATTCGTCATTTTCATAATCGAACGTATATTCGTCGGTGCTGAAACCGCCATATTGAGATTTGTCCAGTCCTGCTATTGGTTTTTCAATCGAGCTATCCTCCCATGGATTCATAATTTTGGTATTTACCCATGTCCAGGCATAATCAATATATTCACCTGCTCTGATACCCGCAGCCTCGGAGGCTAGTGAACCGGCCGGATCACCCGTTATGGTAACTGTAATCAGTTTGGTCTTGCCTAAAGATTCCCGTAGTGCTTTGATGAGCTTCGGATACGAGGTCGCATTGGCAGCCGGATGTCCGTTTATACCATATTCGGCACCTTCGTCCATGAGATTAATGCCATCTACACGGTAGTTGGCGAGCTTCTTGACTTCCGCTACAAAGGCTGTAATCTGCTCATCTGTCAGGTTGCAGAATCCCAAGCCGGTCCCTTCTGCTTTAAGGGTGACGCAACGCTTTATACCATAGCTGGAGAGTGACGACATATTGCTTAACTGCTTTTTGAAATTGGCTGATTGGTTCAGAGTCACTTTTCCATTCGCATATCCCAGTGTTGCGGCATTCACATTAATGATGTCATATAAATAGGCATACCACTACGTTTCCCATAACTCATAATGTCCGGGACCGAATGTTTCATTATCATATAATACCATGATAAATTCTTTGGCAATGGAGGCGTTGACTTTTTCGCCATCAATAAACCCTACCATCTTGTACTTTTTCATATCAGCCTTCATCGGGCTCAACCACGGATAAGTAGAGCGTTTATAATAAATCTTGTAATAGATTTCATTACTATCCCGTGACGGACGAATTCCGCTTTCTTCCGGTAGTTCTACGGTAATAGGGAGCAAAGAATAATCATGCAATGTGCCTAGCGGATTCAGGCGTACCATGATAGTATCCGACATTGTATCTCCTGCCTTAATAGTCATTGCACCATCGTTACTGATGCCCTCAATGCTGATAGTAGACATTTTCCGGTATTCCGTACCGTGTTCTTCATTGTATTTGTCTACTAAGTCGAGGTCGATTTTCATTGTGATTCGGGTGTCCTGTGCCACCGGCTTCACCGTTTGGTAGAAGAATGCAAAATCGGGAGTCTTGGTATTGGTCATGGTGATTTCCAGGTCACTGGTTGTCATATCACATTTTAGCATGCCAAAGTTATTGTCTAAAGCCGTCTCGTTAGGTAATTTACCTACGGGAGTGGCAATGGAATTATCTTCGCAGCCTCCTAGCATGCCGGTTACTAATGTAATGGCAGCCATGCAGAGAACATTTTTGAAGTTTATATTTCTTTTCATGTCCATGGTTATCTTTAAAGTGAATGATTACTTGTTGATTTGTGGAATTTCGATTCCCGTCGGCCACACAAGAGGTTCGGCAGATACTGCATCGAATCCGTGTTTCGAATGGTCCTTGACAATGTTTCCCTCACCTTCATTAAATTTCCAGTAAGCAAGCAGGCTTTCTTCGTTTTCAGGATCTTCCACTTTATACATATTCGTCCAGATTTCCTCTTTCGTACGGCAAGTGTTCCAGATACGTATCTCTGCGATGTTACCGTTGAGTTGCCGTAGCTCATCTTCATAAGAGCGTCCTATCTGGAATTCGCAATCCGGCGTTCCACAGATATCCACAGTAGCTCCTTTTCCATAAGAGATATCCTGACTTTGCAGTTGTCCGTTCACATAATAGGCAATAAAATGTTCCTTGGCGTTGTACACCAGCGCTATATGATACCATGTCATTGCATTCAGTGACTTAGCCCTGTCGGCGGCGGGGAATTTGACTCCGTCCGGTCCCTGCATCTGCAACTGTTGGCGTGGGAAACTTGTATCACCTATACGCATTAAGAAATGCTGTTCTACTCCCATGATCGTACTGATATCCGATGCACCGGCCGTATTGCTTGGTCCGCTGTATGTAAAGTCCTCTACATATACCAGTGCTTCCATGGTAATCTGACCTAATTCTTTCAGACAGGCATTTTTCTCTTCGTCGAGGAAAGTAGGCACTTCCAGATAATTGTCTTTCAGGTTGGCGGCTACCGTGATAGCGCTTGAACGGCGCACCAGATAGAACAATGTTTTCGAACCGTTCAATAGATGAACGCCACCCGACGTTTCAGAGATGGTGAGCGGAACCAGATAAGTTTTATCAATCTCCAGATCTAACAGGTTATTAAAATAGATCGTATCAATCAATGATTCACTCTTTTCGGCTTTGATAATCAGTTCGCTGTTCGACAGGCTATAATATTTACTACCCAGCATTCCATAATCAGTCCCGTGCCGGGCATTGAATTCGTTTATCAGTCCGGGATCCGCTTTCAGCTTCACTACGATGTCTTTTCCTGCCGGGTAAGTCAACTTGGCGCTGAAGGCACGTTTCTGTTCATTCAGCGTATTTCGGAAAGTCACTCTTTCTGAATTGCTGTTACTGGCTTCCTTGATATAGACCATGTTGTCGAATGGTGCTTTATTGCTGTAATCCGTATTGTCACAGGCAATCATCAGTCCGCAGATGATTGCAGCCAGAGAGATGATTATTTTATATCGTTTCATAGTTCCTCCTTTCATTAATTAATCGGTGATGGGTTCAGTTTTTGGATAGCATCACGTATACGGCGGTAGTTAGTCACCCCATCGGTGGCGAGATAATCTTCATTGGCATTGTAGATAGAAACTCCTGCCAGCGGACCATTGTTACCCAGTCCTGTGATGAAATGATTGATGATGTAGGCCATCCCTTCCGAGGTTTGTATAACATCCAAATCTTCCCGGCTGATGATACCGGTTTTACCGTCATCGGTCGGAGGAGTGGCTGTCGTTATCACTTTCTCTTTGGGCATTTTCCCATAGAAACCTACAGGTTGGCTCATATTCAGTTTTATTTCGAGTGAGCTTTCAAGCAACACAATTTGCCCATCCACGAAATAGTCTACCAAATCGATGAACGGCTCTTCGTATCTTCCGCTATAATCCACTGTAAATGTGACGATGCCATCAAAGAAAACCAACTTTCCATTATTAGCTTTCGGACCGCCGATAGCGGCAAGTTTTTCCCGGATAGCCGTCGTTACCTCATTGAAGAAATCGACATGCATCATACTTCCGGCACGACCAAACTGCACATAATAACCGTCAAATTCATCACTCTCCCCGTTTTTCAATGCCGCATTCATTTTCGTTTTGAATTCTTCCAGGTTTTCTGTCTCTTCGCATTGGTCGTAGAATTCGGATAAATTCTTGTAATAGAGAAATTTGGTGCCGGTCCGTTTGAGTTTGGATATGTCTTCCTTATCATAAACGGACAGATTATCAGCGTTGGTCAGCACCACAAAATCTACGCTATCGGGCAAGGAACGCAAGAAATCCTGTTCGCCCAATGTCGTACCCGGATTGTTGGCAAAACGTATTAACATTAACGTATGCTTCCGGTTTTTGTATTCTTTCAGACTTTGCTCGTATTTTTCATGCAAGCTGGGGTCTTGTTCGTCGGGAAATATAGGGTTGTAATCAACCGGTGTCGGTTCTGTCCAGTCGCTACAGGCAACGAACATCAGTGAGCAGGCTATGGTCAATATGACACTTATGAATGAATTCTGTTTCATTGTATCTTGGGTTTAAGTTCCACATTATTTTACATTCGGATTGCAGTCCCACCATAAGCGGGTAGCGCCGTTATCTTCTCCATTGAGCTTTCGCAGGGCACCGAGCATATTTTCCGCATTCAGCTGATATTCTTCGGCAGGATAGGAGAGACGTCGTATTCCCAGTGTCAGGTTAGTGATTCCCACTCCCTTGTTGTCCATTATCGGAAGGAATTTAGGATACCCTGTGCGGCGATGTTCGCACCAGGCTTCAATGCCCAGAGGAAACATGGCAATCCATTTTTGAGTAATGATACGTTCCAGGTTTTCTTCGAAACGGGTATTCTCCTTGTCCTCGTTCCAGGCAATGGTGATGCTGCTCGGAGATTGGGCGCTGTATGTACCTCTCGGGTCTTTGTAAGCCCCCGGCACCAATGCTTTATTCTGGGAGTATCCGCTTGCTCCGCTTGCGCCCCATTGCTCAAAGGAAAGGGTGATCGCCTTCTCATATAGCTGTTGGGCATCTCCGCTCATTGCCCATCCCCGCAGGGCACCTTCGGCGCGAAGGAACGTTACCTCGGCGGCAGTCATCCACATATACGTATCATTGGCAGTCATCAAACGGTTGGAATAGGTTTGTATCAACTCGTCGTCCGTCACTTTGGAAGGAAGAATACCAATGCGTAGCCCATAGTAATCGGTATCATCCTGATACTTTCCCTGGGTGAAGTATTTTTCCAAACGCGGATCGTTATATCCCTGCATATAGGAAACGATTTCCGCAGCTATCCGGTAATCCTTCCAATCATTGAAACAGAGAGCCGAACGATTCTCCTCCACATGCAGTTGCGCGTTGTCCTCATTGTTCTCTATCACACCTGCGGCTACGGCTTTCTCGGCTATTTCCCTGGCCAGTTCCGGTTTCACATAAACGATACGCATGGCCATGCGAAGCTGTAACGAGTGAAGGTATTTATACCATTTCCGCACATCTCCATAATAAAGATTATCCAGTTTCTTAAATCCTTCCGCACTTAGACCTAGATTCTCCTTCAGAGCTTCATCTGCTTCTTCCAATTCCTTGAACATAGCCACATAAACCTCCTCTTGAGAGTCATAAGGAGCACTAAGGCCGTCACCTTCCGTTTTATCTCCCAATACTTTGGTATAGGGAATCGGTCCGAACATATCCGTAGACCGGTGCATGATAGCGACTCGCAGAATCTTGGCGAATGCCAGTGCGACGGGGTCATTGGTACGGTTGATAATATCCCGGTAGGAAGGATACATTTCCGAGATAGGATCGGAGAACGAAGCCTTCAGCCAGTCCGACTTGGGATTATAAGTCGAGTATTTTTCAGTCCAACCCACACGAGTCTCTCCAAAATAACGCCCGTAGGCTCCTCCGCACATCGCTTCCACAAATTGATAAAGATGCTCTTGTGTGGGGACCACCAATGCTTCCATGCTCTTTAGAGACGAGCCGATGATATGGTTTTCGCGCATCAGTTCATCCTGCGTTGTCTCGTAAGGATTACGATTGATATCCATATCGATACAACTTCCCGTCCATAGCATCAGCGTTAGCAGGTATGCCAGTCGGAGGGTTGCTTTTCTGTATTCTTTCATTTGAGTATTCATAGTTTTAGAAGTTAATCTTTACATTAAAACCAAAATTGCGTGTACTGGGCATCATGAAGTAGTCGATTCCCTGATAGAAATTGCTTGTTGTGGCAATCGCTTCCGGGTCGAAAGGTGCTTTGCAATAAATCATCCACAGGTTACGTCCCACTACAGAGACGTTGATGTCGCAGATATTACCCAACCATTTGCGGGGGATGGTGTATCCGATGTGCGCTTCCTGCAAACGCAGATTTGTGGCACTATACGTATAATATTGCGGCAGCCCGCTTGAGGTAGCTACAATCTCGTAATACTGCTGTGCGTTCACCCAGCTACGTCCGTTGACGAGTACTCCGCCACGGTCACGGGCGGCAGCAGATGCTTCGGATACGCCATATTGGTCGAGAGCAGCCTGTGTGGCTGAATAAACAATACCTCCCAGGCGGGCACTTAATTGAAATCCCGCATAAATACCTTTGTAAGAAAAGCTGTTGTTCCATGCCAGGTTTGCTTTAGGAAATACGCTGCCTAATTTGATGTCAGGTAGATTATCCGTTTTGGCGACATCCCCATTTTTGTCTATCTGGATATATCCTTTATCGTCACGTATGAAGTCGGCATTCGTGTACAGGTCTCCCAGTGTGCCTCCTTCTTTCAGGATAAATTTGGTATATCCCAGTCCTTTTAGTTCAAGGCGGTCTTTGTTGACGATTTCTCCGGTTTCGGGATGCACATAGTCCTTAACCAACTCCACAATTTTGTTTTTATTCCAGGAGAAAGTGAAATTACTGTTCCATCCGAAGTCGCGCCATGTATGTCCGTAAGAGAGTAGCCCCTCGACACCGAGATTGCGTACATAACCGGTTTGCACATAAAGAGTCGAATAGCCGGAAGATACGGTGATTTTCGGGTCGAATGTCTGGTTATAGGTATTGGCATAGTAGAATGAACCACTGACTTTGAAATCCTTGAAGAAAGTTCCGTCCACACCTATTTCCCAAGAGTCGGTACGTTCCGGTTTCAGTTTGCCGATAGGATAATGGGTTTTGGCGTTCCAGTCCTGTTTGGTAGGGTCATAGCTGTAAGTCGGTTGTACCAGAAAACGCGGGTAGGGGGTACCCACAGAACTGAACGATCCGCGTACTTTCAGGTAATCAATCGCTTTGGGTAATGTCACCATTTCGCTGATTACTGCCGAAAGACCTACCGATGGATAGAAGAAAGAAGTAGGATTCGAGCCTTTCAACTGGGAAGCCCAGTCGTTACGTCCGGTCAACGTCAGGTACAGCATGCTTTTCCATCCTATTTCCGCACTGGCAAAAATAGACTGCGTCATTTCTTCCCAACCCTCCTGTGTTGCCCGTTTCTTGGCATTATCCAAATCAAATACATTGAATACGTTGGGCACTCCCGTGTCGCGAATCGGACCACCGTAACCCAGTAAATCACTGGAGTTGTCGCTCAATGAAGTACCGGCATTGACTACTACCGTGAAGTCGTCAATGCGTTTATTGATATTCACCATGAAGTCGGCATACGTCTGTGTCTCGTTCACCTTTTGGATGGTGTAATGTCCCTGGGTACTACCTTCGGTCAGTGTAGAGATCGTACTTGCGTATAGCTTTTGCTGATAAGTATTGTCGGTGTTATCCACGCGGATACGTGCCGATACATTCAGCCAGTCCAAAATGTCGTATGTCAGTCCGGCGTTCAGCATATAACGCTTTTTCTCATTCGTGCGGACGTTCCGGTAAGCAATCCAGTAAGGATTCTGCATACGCAAATCCCCTTCACCTTGCGGCCAGTAAGCCACATTGATTTTACGTGCTTCGTCATAACGTTCGAAGGCTTTTACTAGAGAAAAGTCATCGCCGCGTGGAAACAGGTAAGCCGAAACCAATGGATTGGAATAAACTCCCTGATTGGTCATGTTGCGGTCATTTTGTATGATATAACTGGCTCCTACATCCAATTTCATCTTGTCATTCAGGAAATGAGTCGTATTGCGAAATGTGAAATTATATCGGTTGTACCTATTGTTCGGAATCATTCCTTCTGAATTGACTGCTGCGGCAGAAAAGAACGTTTGGTTCTTGTCCGTACCTGTCGAGAGGGTGATGGAGTTGCTGTAAGCCGCTCCCGTATCAAAGAAGTCGGTGGGTTCATATCCTGTTTGGTTGGCCGGATTCAGTTTAGGCCCCCAACTTAATATGGGAGAACCTTCCGCATCGCCCCGTGTACCGGTTCCATACCGATTCTGAAACTTGGGCAATACAAATGGGTTCATAAATTCCATGCTGCTTGAGAAAGTAGCCGACAGTTTTCCTATCTGTCCCCGCTTGGTAGTCACTACAATAGCGCCGTTGGCAGCGTTGCTGCCATACATTGCGGCTGCTGCCGCACCTGTCAGGAAAGAGATGCTTTCAATATCGTCGGGATTAATATCCGCAATGGCTTCCGTAGCACCTTTGGAGTCAAATTCAGTACCGCCTCCACCGCCGAAGTTATACATCGGAATACCGTCAATGACGTATAGCGCATTACTGCTCTGCTCGATAGACTTTGTACCACGCATCACCACTTTACTGGCACCTCCCACACCGGAAGAAGAAGCATTAATGACAACGCCGGCAGCCTTTCCGCTCAAACTGTTGATAAAGTTGGCGTCTTTTATTTCCGGCATCTTGTCTGCTCCGATTTGCTGGACATTGTAGCTCAATGCTTTTTGCTCGCGTTTGATGCCGAGAGCAGTTACTACAACTTCCGATAGCTGTTGCGTATCGGCTGTCAGTTGAATGCGGTAATTATTCTGGTTGGTGACTTTAATGCTTTCTGAAGTATAACCGATATAAGTAAATGTCAGTGTATTTCCGGTGGAAGCTTCGATCAGGAAGTTCCCATCGATGTCTGTGATAGATCCGGCGGCAGTGCCTTCCACTTTGATGTTCACTCCGATCAAGGGATCGTTGTTTTCATCAACTACCTTACCGGTGATCTTTTTGGTCGGGTTGCTTTCTTTCTTTTGTTCCGGAATAATCATGATATATTTCTCTTTCAGTTGATAGGTGAAACCTGTACCTTTGAGAATTTGAGCGAGCGCATTTTCCAACGAAGCCGCCTCTATATTGAGGGTGATGGCCGGTTTGTTTTTCAGTTGGGAATCGTTGTAGCCTACGGACATACCGGATTGTTTTTCAACTTCTTTCAGTGCTTCAATCACAGATATACTATTCTTTTTAATAGTGATTTTAGCACCATTTTGTGCAAGGGAAACTGTTGTGGCGAGCATCAAACAGAAAAAAAGCATAAAACTTCTTCCCTTTGTCTTCTTGTCTACTATAAATTTATAAATTTGTAGCATTTTCTTAGTATTAGGTTATTGACTAAATTATTTCGAGGTAATTTGTAGAGTAAACTCTAATATTGGGAATTCAGATTTCATATCCGGGACGGAGTGAGGCCTCTGTTCCGGGTATTTTTTTGCATGGCATATAAGGTTAAAAAGTTATATTCTTGTCAGATAGCACTTGTCTTCTACTATTCTATAGTCCATTTGTCCGACCACGTTCACGATGATTTCCATCACTTCTTCGAGTGGTGCGTTGTCCTTGAAACGAAAACTGAACCTGTCGTTTTTGAGGTTCTTGATACTATATACAAAGGCATAAGGATATTTTCGCTCCAATACGTTGATGATGTCCGTCAGCGTCATCTTTTGCAGAACCAGTTCTCCGCGTTGCCAGGCTGTCACATCGTCCATATCCGGATTGGAGAGATCATATTTCTTATTGTTTCTGTTATAGGCAAACTGTTCGTTGGGATGGAGAATGACACTTGTTGTCAGATTGTTATAATCTACACGGATACTGCCTGAAATGAGGGTCGTTGCTATTTCCTGGCTTTCAGGGTAGGCAGATACATTAAATTCCGTACCCAACGCAGTAATCTGTAAATCATTGGATTTCACGATAAACGGACGTTTCTTGTCCGGCTTAACCTTGAAGTTGGCTTCGCCTAACAGGAATACACTACGACTATCTCCGGTAAACTCGTGCGGATATAAAAGTGTACTTTTCGAGTTGAGTTGCACTTTTGTTCCGTCGGGCAGCGTCAAACTTCTCATTTTTGCTATCGGAATATATTGCTGTAACAAGTCGGTTTCCGCTTTTGTGCCTACAGTCGATAGATAGACCGAAGAGGCAAGCAGGAGGAATAAGATAGCGGCTGCGGATTGCCATATATGTATTGGGCGAATTCTTCTCTCTTTGGGTACGGTTGGAATACCTTCCTGTTTTTTCAGGCGCTCGTAAGACTTCTGCATTCCTTTCACGTTTTTTTGCCGTTGCGCTTTGTTCCATAGCTCTCTCAAAGCATCTTCTTTCTGGGATGCATGATCCTCATCTACCAGCCATTGATAGAATTCATTTTGGGTAGCTTCCGGATAGTTATTGCCGGTAAATAATATCAGTATTTTCTGAAAAAAGTTCCTCATTTGCGCTGTTCTTTTTAGTGGTTACACTATTAGCACAATCGAAAATGGGGGATTACTTAAAAGAAACACAAGAAAAATGCAATAAAAATAGTTTTTTTTATTTCGAGCAGGGTCAGATAGATTTGGTGTTCCACAGTTCGTACGGAAATATTGAGTGCTTGTGCTATCTCCATATTACTCATATTGTTGATGCGGCTCATTTCAAAAACTTTTCTGCGGCGTTCGGGAAGGCGGTCGAGAATTAGGCGGATGATTAATAGTGCTTCTTTATAATAGATAGGGTCGAGAGTATCTTCGGATTTTAGTAAGTCTTCGATTAGATATTTCTGCGATAATTGTTCCTGATAGGATTGTTCCAGTCTTTTGCGTTTGATGAAATTGAAAGTTGTGTTTTTAGTCATGGCGTAGATATACTGGCCTATGTCTTTGTTTTCCAGCCAGACCTCCGGTTGTGTCCATAATTTAGCGAACACATCCTGAATGATATCTTCTGCGTCCTCTTCAGATTTGAGCAAGTTTATAGCGAAATATTTAACAGCGGAATAGTGCGTGGTAAATATAATTTCGAATTGGCGGGCTAGATGAATAGGGTCTTGGTTTTGGCTCATAGGTTTATCAGGTCTGTTGGTATGAGACAAATGTATGTAAATAATTCAACAATACTAAGAAGCCAAGATTAGTATGCGAAAAAGGAAACTAAAAAAACGACTTCAAGTTCTGTGTTTTTATGAACTCTTAACTGTGAAAAGGAAAAAAATAGTGACGCTATCCAGTAGGGATGGCGTCACTATTCGAGTGAGATGGTGACGGTATACCAATGTGATACCGTCACTATTTTTAGATATGTATTTTACCAGTTTCTTTTCACTGTGCGGTAACCGTAGCCGATAATTACAAGAAAACAGATGAACGGAAGAATAAATGAAACATTGACAGCCGGTAACCACGCTATTTGTTCCAAATCAATGATGCTTGCCTGTAGCGGTGGAAGAACAGAACCTCCCAGGATAGCCATAATAAGGCCGGCAGCTCCGAACTTCGCATCATCTCCCATACCTTTCAAGGCAATACCGTAGATGGTAGGGAACATCAATGACATACAAGCCGATACTGCTACCAGACAATACATTCCGAAGATATTTTGAAGGAAGATTACACCTAAAGTGAAAATACCTCCAAAGATAGCAAGAATCATCAGCAATTTACCCGCATTGAGATAGCGCAGAATGAACGTACAGATAAAACGGCTAATACAGAATATCACCATTGCTATGATATTATATTGTTGAGATAGTACTTCCGCACTTTTCTCGTCCATACCTTGTGACATGAACAAGCGTGTTCCATACTGAATGATGAAAGTCCAGCACATAATTTGTGCACCTACATAGAAAAATTGGGCAATCACACCTTCACGATAACGCGTTTGGGTGAAAATACGTTTCAGTGTAGGGAAGAAGTCTATTCTATGATTCTGATCTCCATTCTTAGGCATCTTGACGAATCGTATCAGAAGCAACATGGCTACGATAATCAGTCCGATAATGAGATAAGGAGCAATCAGGACGCTAAGGTCGCTTTCTTTGATTGCTTGAAATTCGCTGTCGTTAAGCAATGCGCGGTCTTCGGTACACATCGGATGCAATTTCGCTTGAATGAACTGCATGGCTACATACATTCCGAGAAGTGACCCCATCGGGTTGAAAGACTGTGCAAGGTTCAATCGCCGGGTAGCTGTTTCTTCCGTTCCCATGGAAAGAATATACGGATTACAGCTTGTTTCGAGGAAAGATAATCCGCAGGTCAGAATAAAATAAGCAATCAGAAACGGATAGTACTCACCCGTCATTTTGGCGGGGAAGAATAAGAAGGCTCCGAAAGCATACATACCCAGTCCTAACAAAACACCTGCTTTGTAGGAATATTTGCGGATGAAGATGGCAGCCGGGAAAGCCATTGCAAAGTAGCCTCCATAGAAGGCAACCTGTACCAATGCCCCGTCGGTGGCACTCATCCGGAAGATTTTAGAGAATGCCTTTACCATCGGATTGGTAATGTCATTGGCAAATCCCCATAACGCAAAACAGGAGGTAATGAGAATAAAAGGTATAAGATAACTGATGCCATCTTTCGAAATGATGGACTGCTTGGTGTGTTTCATGGTTGTTTCTGGTATTTTTTTAAGTATTATACAAATGGAACATTCTTTCCATCGGTTTCCATTTCTCGGCGGAACTCATTCCGGGTGCGGCTTGTTGGAAGATAGCCATATATTCTTCCCACTCCTGTTGGCGGGGAAGGGTGTTCAGGCGTTCCATTGCCGTGTCCCAGTCAAAATCAAGGGGAGTTTCGACGATCATAAACAGTCGGGTTCCCAGGATATAAATTTCCATTTCCAGGATGCCAACTTCCCGGATACCGGCAAGAATTTGGCCATGCTTCCGCCTGGCTATGTCTTTTCCGATATTCGGCGATTAGTTCCGGAGAATCGCGTAAATCAAGGGTTTGGCAATATCGTTTGACGGGAACGTCATAAGATTGAACCTGATAACCGGTTTTAGATGTTTCCATATACTTTTATTTTTTAGGATAATATACTTGTGGTGTAACGCTGCGAGTGACAATTTCCCGCAATTCACGAAGATCGGCAATTTCTCCTTTAGCCATTGCCTGCGTCAGGATGTTTCCCATTGCAGTGGCTTCCACCGGACCTGCATAAACAGGAATACCGAGTTCGTCAGCTGTCAGTTGGTTGAGCAACTTATTTTGTGATCCTCCTCCGATGATATTTAACTGACGGATTGGAGCGGGGAGGCAACGGTTGAGCTGTTCCACAGCCAGCCGATATCTGAAAGCTAATGACTGGAGCACACATCGTACAGTCTCTGCCTTGTTTTGGGGAATTTGCAAAGCATGATTCCGGCAATAATGAATAAGCGCGTTCTCCATATTTTCCGGATTCATGAATATGGTGTCGTCTACAGGGATGATTGTATCAATCTCGGCTTCGGCTGCTTGCGGGATGATTATATCATAATCTTGTTCCTCGCCACACGCTTTCCACTCGCTCATCAAGCGTTGCAGAATCCATAATCCTGTTATATTCTGGAGGAAACGGATTTTGCCGTCTACACCTCCTTCATTGGTGAATTGAGCTTTTCTTGCTTCTTCCGTTAATATGGGTTCGTCCACTTCAACTCCCAGTAACGACCAAGTGCCGGAACTAAGGAAAGCGATAGGACTTTCTGCAGCAGGAACAGCAGCTACGGCACTGGCTGTATCATGTGAACCTACGGCAATAACGTCTACGGCACCCAGTCCGGTTTCGCGTGCAATATCCTCTTTCAGAGTGCCTCTGATTGTTCCGGGAAGAATGATTTTACCGAACAGATGTTCGGGAAGACCTAAGCTATGTATGGTATCGAATGACCAGTTGCGTGATTTGGCGTTGAGTAATTCAGAGGTGGAGGCGATACAATATTCATTATTGGCTACCCCTGTCAGGAAATAACTGAAGAGATCGGGCATGAATAAAAGTTGCCGGGCAACTTCCAACTGTGCATCTTGATTTTGCTTCATGCTGTAAAGTTGAAACAGCGTATTGATAGGCATCACCTGAATACCGGTTTCGGCATAATGTCGATGTTCATCCATGCACTTGAATACTTCTGCCGGCATTCCCTCTGTTCTTGCATCCCGGTAACAGACTGGATTTCCTAATAGGTTTCCATGTTTGTCAATCAGTCCGAAATCCACTCCCCAAGTGTCAATACCAATACCTTTTACGGCATATCCTTTTTGTGCAGCCAGTTTTAGTCCGGTTTTCATATCTTCGAACAGGGCGGGGAAGTCCCAGTAAACATGATTCCCTAGTTTAACCTGCCGGTTGGAGAAGCGGTATATCTCTTCCAATTCCAGCCTGCCGTTAAGAAGAAAGCCGGCGATGATTCGCCCGCTGCCGCCTCCGAAGTCTGCTGCTAAATAAGTATGTTTGATGGTATCTTTCATGGTAATATGACTGGATATTAGTTGGTTTTCTTTCCTAATACGTAGATTTCCAGGTCTTCAATTTCTGCCGGTGTGAGCACTGAATAATCACCGCCGGATTGAACAATGATGCGACAAGCCATTTCGAAAAAAGTAGCCCGTTCATATACTTGGTCGAAGTCTTTTCCGCACACCACTTGTCCGTGGTTGGTCAGTAAAACCGAGTTATGCTTTTGCATGGCTTCTACCACGGCTTTCGCCAGTTCCGGTGAGCCGGGACGATAATACGGAATCACAGGTATTTCTGAACCTACATGGCAAGGAATTTCTGCTGTTACGTTGAAATTTGCCGGCTTGTTCTTCATGCAGGAGACAGCGGTGGCATATTCCGATTGGAAATGGAGAACGACATTGACGTCCAGACGTTCACGGAGAATACCCAAATGGAATGTACTTTCCATAGAGGGTTTTACACCATTGGCAGGAATGCCGCTGGCAATATGGCAGATTGAAACCTTTTCTTTGCCAAGTGTGGGAACCCAGGAACCCGTACCGGAAATCAATGCTTCTTCGCCGATTCTCCAGGAAAGGTTACCGCTGCTGCAAAGCATTAACTTTGCATCCCCGTAACGATGTGCTTGTGCAATGAACTGTTCAATATGTTCGTTAGTAATCATAGTCTTACTTATTTAAGTCGCTGTAGGGGGCGGGGCTATCCCGACATTTGTTATGTGTCGGGTGGGGGACCCCGTCCCTACGAACGGCAAAGTTAAAATATTTATTTATACAGGACGAAAAAAACTTGTTTATTTATAGATAGGACCGTAAGTTGTACAAGCTCTGTAATCTGCTCCTTCTTTGTCCATACCGAATGCGTTCCATGCAGCCGGACGGAACATCTGATCTTCTTCTACATTGTGCATGCATACCGGGATGCGGAGCATGGAAGCAAGAGTGATTAAGTCCTGGCCGATGTGTCCATAGCTGATGGCGCCATGATTGGCTCCCCAGTTATTCATGACTGAATATACGTCTTTGAAAGCCGGTTTATCACACAAACGGGGCACAAACCAGGTGGTAGGCCATGTCGGGTCTGTACGCATATTCAGTTTCTGATGGATTTCCGGATCAATCTCAACGGTCCATCCTTCTGCGATTTGCAGGACAGGGCCTAAGCCTTTAATCAGGTTGAGGCGCATCATGGTAACAGGCATTCCGCCTTTTGACAGGAAGTTGGACGAGAAGCCACCCCCACGGAAGTAGTCACGGTCTGCCGGATACCAGGTCGTTGCTTTGAGACAGTTTTCTACGTCTGCGTCAGTCAGATTCCATGGTTCTTTCATAACCGGATTGCCTGCTGCGTCTAATGATTGGCCGGAACCGTCGAGAGTCGTTGCACCGGAATTGATAAGATGGATGATACCGTTTGCTGCCAATCCGCTCAACTCTTTGCCGGTTACACGTTTCACGGCTTCAGGACTCCAGTAAGTACGTACGTCGGAGAATATTTGTGCACGGTTGGTCAATAGATGTCCGAACAACATGGCTACACCGTTGCAGGCATCATTTTCGGTAGCTACCACAAATGCTTCACGAATACCGTTCCAGTCGAAAGAAGTATTGAGCAAAGCTTCCGGATAGTCACCGTTAGGATAGAAGTCTGTCCATTGGCGTTGTCCCTGGAAACCGGCTGCAATGGCATTGTGTCCCAAAGCCTCTTCCTTGAATCCCATTTCTTTCAATTGGGGATTTCCGGTCATCAAGTCGCGCATGATAATCGTCATCTTTACAATGAATTCCCAATCAGCATCTTTCTGTTCACGGGTTTTACGTTTTTCAGGACGGTTCTTGAAGTCTTCACCTTCGTTTGTCTTGCAATTTTTTTCAGTCCAGGCCATGGCTTTGGCGTATTCTTCGTGGTCATAGATGCCTTCGTCCATTCGACGGATGATTTCTGTGAGGTCTATTGACTCATTACGCATTCCCAAATACTCTTGGAAGAAATCAGGATTAACGATAGAACCGGCGATACCCATAGATACACTACCCATTGACAGGTAAGATTTGCCTCTCATCGTAGCTACTGCCTGTGCAGCGCGTGCAAAACGAAGAATCTTTTCCGATACATCTTCAGGGATTGTATTATCGTCCAGATCTTGAACGTCGCGTCCGTAGATACCGAATGCGGGAAGGCCTTTTTGTGCGTGTCCGGCAAGTACGGCAGCAAGGTATACAGCTCCCGGACGCTCTGTGCCGTTGAAGCCCCAGACAGCTTTCGGGTAATGAGGATTCATATCCATTGTCTCCGCACCATAGCACCAGCAAGAAGTGACGGTAATGGTAGAGCCGACCCCTTCTCTTTCAAACTTTTCCGCACAAGCGGCACTTTCGGCTACGCGTCCGATCGTGCTATCGGCTATAACACATTCTACCGGACTGCCATCACCGTTTTTCAGGTTGCTGCTGATTAACTCGGCTACTGCTTTTGGCAAGATTCATTGTCTTTTCTTCAAGGCTTTCACGAACGCCGCCCTGGCGACCGTCGATAGTGGGACGAATCCCGATTTTCGGATACTTTTTCATGGTTTCTATCTATTAAAGGATTAATTAATATCTGTGCTGAACTGTGCTGATGTCTTCGCAAAAAAAAAATTAAAGTGACTTTCGAAGCCTTACTTCCGTTGGTAAGAACTTCTGAACCGGTACATTATTAAGAACGAAATTGGCCGCTTCGTTTCCCATCATTTCCCAATCAATACTCAATGAGGTTATTCCTTCGTCAATCACTTCGTAGGAAGGAATATCATTATATGCCAACAGACCGAAATCTCTTCCGCATTTTAGTCCTTCCAGTCTTCCTTGTTTCACAACCTTTCACTACATCTTGTTGCTTGATGGCTATATAGGCAACTCCTTTGCGTACGGTCAGATTCTCAATATCCTCCTGTATTTCACAGAGGAATCCTTGCTCCTGACAGAAACGGGTAAAATACACCTTACTGCTTTGGGGATGTTTCAGGCTTTTGGGAAACAAAAAAACGAGCTGGTGATAGTTCTTCAATCTTTCCTTGAGCAGATTCAATGCCTGATAGAAAAATTCATCAAAATCCTGGCAGATATATGAATACTTTTCTTTTCTCGAATTTGCCGAAATCAAGGAGTAGTAATCTTGAAGGATTAATTTTATTGAGAACAGTGCTGAATTTTTCGTTATCGAAATTCATCACGATGTATTTGTTGTATTTCCCGATGGATTCCCGGAGGATCGTATTGAACAACCGTTCGTTGTATTGATGAAATAATAAGTCTACCTTATAGTTGATAGGCAGATGTCTGACGAAACTGTTATATAAGGCTTCTTTGAAAGGAGTATATTGGTCGAGCAGCAATAAGACATTGGTCACCTGGCTCGTCACATAATAACCCTTGCCGGGAGTGGAGTCGATCAAGCCTCGTTCGCGTAAATCAAGGAAAGCCTTGAAAACGGTGTCGCGTGATACTCCGTATTGAGCACTCAACTGATTGATGGAAGGCAAAGAATCTCCTTCAAGAAATTCTTTTCTGGAAATCGCCTGGCTAAGTGCGTCCGCTAGTTGCGTAACCTTGCTTGCCTGTTGTCCGAATGTTGCCTTTTTATCAATTCGTTTCATATTCGAAAAATAAATAACACTATGCTGAACTATGCTGATGCAAAGAAAGGCATTTTATTCTGAACGGAATAAATAATTTGATATGTTTTATAGCAGAAAACAATAAAAAAATCCCCTCCGGCGGACCGGAGAGGATTTATAGCTTTTCCTGATTTCTTGTTCGGAATCTGCTGAAATTTATTCAGCAGCAGCTTCTGTTGCAGGAGCTTCTTCAGCCGGAGCTGCAGCTTCCTCTGCAGGTGCTTCAGCAGCAGCTTTTTCAGCAGCTTCAGCAGCTTTCTTTTCAGCGAGTGCTTTTGCTTTCACTTCGTTGATCTTCTTTTCTGCTTCCAGACGTGCTTTTGCTTCAGCTTTCTTAGCTTCGTCTTGTTTAGCCTTCAAAGTAGCCAAACCTGACTGTTTGTTGTTTTTCCAAGCTTCGAATTTAGCTTCAGCTTCTGCTTCTCCGAATGCGCCTTTTGCTACACCGCCCAGAAGATGTTTCTTCATGTAAACTCCTTCACGAGAAAGAATGTTACGTACAGTGTCACTTGGTTGTGCACCTTTCAGTACCCATGCCAATGCAGCGTCGAAATTCAAATCTACTGTAGCAGGATTGGTGTTCGGGTTGTAAGTACCAATCTTCTCAATAAATTTACCATCACGTGGTGCTCTGCTGTCTGCAATTACAATTGAATAGAACGCGTAACTTTTACGTCCGTGTCTCTGCAATCTGATTCTAGTTGCCATTTTAAATAATTGTTTTTAATGATTGATTTGAATTATACTATTATCTCGTAATAGCGGGCACAAAGATACGGCTTTTCTTTTGATTGACAAACATTTCGCATCTTTTTTACGAATACCGTTTCGGATAGCGGAACAAAATTGCTAGCAGGGCGCATGCTCCCATTGTAAACGGATAGTAGAGATTTCCGATGATACTGATGGGGGAGATACTGGCAAGTCCCGCTGCAATCAGCATCTGCGCTCCGTATGGAATAATCCCTTGTATCAGGCAGGAGAAAGTATCGAGGATACTGGCTGTTTTTCTTCGGTCGAGATGGAATTTCACGGCAATATCTTTGGCAATCGGTCCTGTTGTTATAATGGCAATCGTGTTGTTGGCTGTACATAAGTTGGCGATACTTACCAGGGCGGCAATGCTTAGTTCGGCTCCTCTTTTACCATTGACGTGGCGGGTGAGTTTCCGGATAATGAAATCGATACCACCGTTATAACGGATGGTTTCGAGCATCCCTCCGGCCAATAGAGTGATAATAATCAGTTCTCCCATTCCTGTAATTCCCATTCCCATGGCACCAAACCAGTCGAAAATTCCAAAGCTGCCGGTCGCGATGCCAATGATGCCACTTGTCAATATACCTATTATGAGTACGAGCATCACGTTCATTCCGGCAATGGCTGTTCCTAATACTATTATATAAGGTATAACTTTGATCCATTCAATGGTCTGTGTTTGGGCGGGAGCGGTAATGAATAGTCCCTGAAATATGTAAATTCCCAACACAATGATGGCTGCCGGGACGACAATCATAGAATTTACACGGAATTTATCGCGCATTACACATTCCTGGGTTTTTGTCGAAGCGATGGTGGTGTCGGAGATAAAAGATAAGTTGTCTCCGAAAAAAGAACCGCCTACTACGACGGCTACCATAAAGGGGAGAGCTATTTCTGTCTTTTCTGCCAGTCCTACGGCAACGGGAGTAAGGGCGACGATAGTTCCTACGCTGGTTCCGATGGATAATGAGATGAAACAGGCGGCAATGAAGATGCCTGCCAGTAACAGGTTATCCGGCAGAATATGCAGTGTCAGATTGACAGTGGCATCGATTGCTCCCATTTGTTTCGCACTATGAGCAAAGGCTCCGGCAAGAATGAATATCCATATCATCAGGAGGATATTTTTATTGGCAGCTCCCACGGAGAACTGATAGATGCGTTGGTCTAGTTTCAATCCTTTGGTAATAGCAATGGCGTAGCAGGAAGAAACAAGGAAAGCCACCGTGATAGGCACTTTATAAAAGTCGTTGACAAGAATGGAAGTTACCAGGTAAAGGCATAAGAATACGAGCAACGGACTTAATGCCCACCAACTTCCGGTGCGGTTTTTATGTATTTTTTCTTCAGTCATAAATGGAATATGTAGATATTCGTTTTTTGCTTTTGGTTCTCTGTCTCTTAAAGTAAAATAATACGCTTCTGCATGATTTCCGTCAGTTGTGCTTTCAACAGGCGGGCATTGATAGGTTTAGGCATATAGCCGTCAAAACCGCTTTCCATCACCCGTTGTTCATCCGAAGCATAGGCAAAAGCCGTAATGGCGATAATAGGTACCTTGGCAGAATATTTGCGTATTTCTTTAGTTGCCTCGTAACCGTCCATGACCGGCATATTGATGTCCATCAATATAATCTGCGGATTATATTGCTTGAACATTTCCACCGCCTCTTGTCCATCCCAGTCATGAATTAATTGATACTCTCCCTTTAGTATGGATGCGAACAGTTTGTAGTTACTTTCATTATCCTCGGCAATCAGAATGGTAAACTTGTTTTTTTCTATACTTATCGGCTGAATTTCCTCTTTTTTTATGCTTTCTTCTACGGCTATTGCGGCTTTATATGGCAGCGTGAACCAGAATGTTGAGCCTTTGCCCTCTTCCGAGTCTACTCCGATGGTACCTCCCATGTGTTCTACCAGAGTCTGGCAGATAGAAAGTCCCAGGCCAGTGCCTTGTTCGAAACTATTTAATTTGACGAAGCGTCCGAAAATGCTCTTTTGCTTGTCTTTGGGAATGCCACAGCCAGTATCGCTGACATAAAAATAGATCTCTTTGCCGCGGAGTTCATAGCCAAAACGAATGTATCCTTCAGTGGTGAATTTGATGGCATTACTTATCAGGTTGATGAGCAATTGTGACAGCCTGTTCTTCTCTGTATGGATAAAGCAATTTTTCTCTGCCAGATGGCAGGTTAGCTGTACTTTTTCAGATTTTATTTTTAATTGTAATGAGCTCGTTAACTCGTTCAGCATTTTGTTCAAGTCTATGTTGGAATATTGAAATTCCAATGTTCCGGCTTCAATCTTTGATAAATCAAGAATGTCGCTGATTAATTGTAATAACAAGGTATTATTGTTTTCAATGATGCTCACATATTCCTGCTTTTCCTCTTCCTCGTCTGTTGAAGCCAATATGCCGGAGAAACCGACAATAGCGTTGAGGGGAGTACGGATTTCATGGCTCATATTGGCGAGGAAGGCAGACTTCAGACGATTGGATTCTTCTGCCCGGTCTCTGGCTGTGGTCAATTCCATTTCCATCTTTTTCCGTGTGGTGATGACTTGTGAAGAACCGACCAGGGTGAGCGGCTTGCCGTTTTCGTCACGGGTCTCTACAGCGGCTTGAGCTTCCACCCATTCGATTCTGTGAATGTTATTCTGTACATTGATAACCCGGTATTCTTCCCTGACTTTATCCGATCGCCCTTCTATCAGGTCATCATAGGCTTTTTCTACCCGTTTACGGTCTTCTTTGAATATCTTTGAGAAATATTGGGAATCGGGCACTGCCAATTGTTCTTCATTCACGTCTTTATCGTTTGTGCTAAGCTCAATAGGCCTATTGATGTCGCAAAGTATGGTTTTGCTTCGCAAATCCCATTTCCAAGGCACGATATTGGCTACGTCCAGTGCCATTGCCAGTTTATTGTTGGTAGCACTTAGTTTTTGTTGTGCTTTGTGTAGTTCGGTGCTGTCCAGGCAGAAAATATCGACAATATTGTTGTGGTGAGTTCCTTTTAGTACTACATCATAGAAGGTGTCTATCTGTTTGAAATAATAGGGGAAAGTGATAGCCTTGTTTTCCGCAAGTGACATTTTGGTGAAATGCAGGAACTCCGGCATGGATTCAGGGAATATTTCACTGGCTTTCTTGCCTACTACATCTTCTTTACGGAAGAAACTTTTCTCGAAATGAGCGTTGACATTCCGGTATACAAGTTCTATCGGAGTGCCTTCTTCATTCATGATTAACTCTTCTTGCATATACAATATAGGCATATTGTTAATCAGGTTTTTGTAAGAAGTCATTGTGTCAATCTCTTTCTGTTGTATTTTCTTGAGCTTATTCAGATGACTGATGCGGTATTGGAAGAATAGGGCAAGCAGTATGAAGCAGACTATGGTTCCTAAAATAAAGTATCCGTACTGTTCCCAAAACGTAGGCGGCTTGTTAAAGAAAATAGTGCCCGGGGGACATAAGTATGGCGACATTCCTTTACGTAGCAAAACATTGTAGTTGATAGTCGGAGCGGCATCTGAAGGCTCGTAAAAAGGTATCTCGGATGCTTGTTTGCCATTCAATATTGATTGGATCGTTTGTATGATTTTCTGGCTGTATGCATGTTGATCGTAGATGTATCCGCCAATTATTCCTCCTGCGTTGTCCTTGATTGTCATCATCCCAAGGCTGAACAGAGGTGCGGAAGTCGTTGAGACTAACAGGTGTGAATTTGTAACTAGCGAGGTGTTGCCGGCAAAGGTGTGTTTGTAAAACCATGAAGAGAAAAGTATTCCTGTTGTTTTAGGATCAACAGTGTAAAGGGTGTCCAGCAAATGATTGGTTTGCATCTTCCGGGGCGATATGAATTGATAATTGATGTCGGGATGGCTCTTTTTCAATTCTTGTTTGATAACCATATTGTAAGTCTGGTTGTTTTGCCGTTCATCACCGATAAATATGAAATTTTTAATATCGGGAGTCATTCGGCAAATCAGGTCTATATTTTCTTTAATATAGAAATTGGAATGTAGGAAAGTGAGATTGTAAGGCTGCGCCATATCTGCAATCGGGGTTCTTGCAGTCAACTCAACAGGCTTCTTTTGGAGATAAAATTCCTTCGGGCCGATGTAATCTTCTTCAGCACATAGTATAATTGGAATATTTCCCCACATCTTTCTGAAGTCGTCCCGTAATATCATGCTGGAGTTTCCGAGTAATATCAACATACGCGGAGAATGTCGCTTGTATTTTTCCAGAACTGCCTGTCTGAATTCATTCAAAGTGGAGTCTGTGTCCATCATTAGCATGTTCATGTGTTCGGTATAGAGTGCTAATTGAGGCGAATTCTGGGCATATTCGGTAATGGCTGAAATCATTCTGAAGCTCCAGGGAGCTGCTTCTGTATATGAATTAATGATTAAAAGATAATTTGACGAGTTCACTGAATCTTTTTGAGCTAGAATCGGTGATATGTAGGAAAAAGCTAATAGACAGAAAGACAAAAATAATTTTATTATATATGAGTTAATTATTTGGGTTTGAAAAAGAGTTGTCATTTTTTATTTAATTTTCTGGTGGCTTATTAAGTTTATGCATTGGCAAAAGTATTAATAATAAATGAATTAAACTTGATTCTGACCATAAAAAATGAATGAAAAAAAGACTTCAGGTCTTTTTCTGATTAACGGGCTTTTTATTCAATTTTATAGGGATACGCTTTTGTAGGGATGAGTAAACCAAAAACGCGAGCCGGTTCCCATCTCGGATTCCACTCCAATAGTGCCGCCGAGATGTTCGATAATGCTCCTGCAAATAGACAGCCCTAAGCCTGTGCCTTTTGAGAATGAATTGAGTTTCACAAAGCGGTCGAATACCCGGTCTACTTTGTCCGGTTCAATCCCCATTCCTGTATCAGCTACGGAAAATTCAATTTCACAGGTATCTTCTTTCAGATGATATTCAAGAAGAATCTGTCCCTTATTTGTAAATTTGAGGGCATTGTTGATAAAGTTTGTGATAACCTGCATCAGGCGTTTCTTGTCAGTATAGATATAAAAATTGGGTAGGGTGGGGGCTAGTAAAACTGGTACCGGCTTATCTTCTTTTATATCATAATTGCGTATAATATCTTCACAGAAGCTCTTAATGTCCAGATAATCCATGGTGAAGTCGAGTGTTCCAGCTTCTATTTTTGATAAGTCGAGAATGTCGGATATCAGTTGTAAAAGAAGTTCGGTGTTTTCTTGCATGATATCGACATAATCCTGACGTTCCTTTTTGTCATCCGATTCGACCAGTAAACTGGCAAAGCCGACAATCGCATTGAGCGGAGTACGGATTTCATGACTCATATTGGCGAGGAAGGCTGATTTTAAGCGGTCCAGGTTTTCCGCTTTTTCTTTGGCTATCCTTAGTTCTTCTTCTATTGTTTTTTGGTGGTCAATATCAACGCTGGTAATCACGTGTGCCATCTGTCCGTCTATCCAGGCGAATGCTGCACTGAATACCCGGAACCAACATTTGTCAAACGGGCGTTGATAATCCCAGGAGTAGACTTTGGTAGGTTGTCCATTTTCGTCAATCAAATGTTTTTTAGGACAGAACTCATATTCTCCGGTTTTATCTTTATAAAGAGCTTGCCAGCATTTTTTTCCTTCAAAATGTTCGATGCCTCCGTAAGGAGCAGCCATCGATTCATTGGCATATAACATATCATGAGAATCGAAAGAATTTACATATATGTCAACTCCCATATTATTCATGATGCTGCTTAACGTCTTGCTCGCCCGTACTTCTCTTTCTTTATATTCCCGCACTGCTATTTCCTTGGAGAGGGAGCCTAAAATGAGATGAATCATTTGCAGTTCTTCATCGGTGAAAGATATTGCATGTTCTCTGTCTCCAAATCCGATGAATCCGATAATTTTTCCTTCGGAGTCTTGAATTTGCCGGATTAGTAATGAATCGACTTTATAGAAATCCACGATGTCTACATCATCCCAAGAAGTATTTTGGTTTCTGCAAGCATAAAAGGTTTGTTCTTTCCATTTGCACGGACAACATGTTGATTGGTCATTTCGCTGATTTCAAAACGTTGTCGCAAAACGTTGTCGTTATTTCCGACAGTTTCCTTTAGATAGAAGTAGCGAAATCCGTCAGTTTGATAAATGAATCCTCTTTTAAAGCCATAGTATTCGCAAATATCCGTAAGTGATTCTGTGATTTTTTTCTCAATAGAGTCACAGCTATTCAGTCTTTCTAAAAAATGAAGTAAAAATGCATTGTAATTCTCTCTTTCTCTAATCATATTGTTTTAGGCATCTTGTTTGGTTATTTAAACTCGGAAGGAGTATGCTGTTTATCTCTTTCAAGTCTTCAAGCTGCTAATATACGGACTTTTAAAAAATGATGAACGCTGTTTCAGATTTTTTGTAATGTTCCGTTTTTCTTTTTCTTGGTACGAAAAGAGAATGTGATATATGATATTTCCCTTGGATTTTAGTTAACTAACAATAATCATTTGAGAAATAAAGGAGTGAACACTTGTGCGGATTTATTGAATTGAATAATGATTGGGGAAGTTAGTCGGTCTTTGAATTTTTTGAATCTGTAAGTGATTGATTATTAATGCGCAATAAATGTACATTTTTCCTTTAAAACCAACGGGTCGTTCCTTTAAAAGAAACGACCCGTTGTACACCGAGAAACACACTGTTGCTTTTAAAGGAACGTGCTTTTTCATCTTCGGATGCGTAGATTAATATAATAATGTTTATATTTATTGTTTTATATCTACGTTGCAAACATTATTTTAATGCTTCGATAACCTGTGGCATCATTGTCCAAATGGTGTTTTCATCTTGAGCAGTAAAAAAGTTGCCATCTATCTCTGATTTCTTATCGGTAGCTGTTCCGTTTTGAATAGCTGGTTTAGCTAATGGGTGAACTGCTACTTTCTTCCCTTTGGTAATTCCGGTAAAGTCAAACATCATTGCACCGGCACAATGTCCGATCATCATTTTCCCTTTAGCTCCGAAAGTTTTAATGACTTGCATCAAATCTACGTTATAGGGTTTATCGGCATTCTGCTGAAATACAGGTACTGCATCCCCACAAGAGAAAACGAGTGCATCGAATTCATCTTCGTGTCCCTTCAAATTAGCGATCACATCGTCTGCTGTCAGGCTGATTCCTGAATTTGTTTTAATCTCCTTCGTATCCGATACGGCAAATACTTTATATAGGAAATGCCATTCTCGAAAAAGGCTTCCAAATATTGGAATAAACCACAACCATTTACCGGATTCACTGCTAAAACTGCAACTTTCTTTGCCATAATCATAATTATTTAAATGAAACAATAGTTATTATTAGTAAGTTTATTACTTTTGTGATGCAAATGTATCTTTCTAGTTTGAGAAATGCAATAACGTACTTGAAAATAAGGAAGTTACATAGAGATAACTATTGTTGGAACTCAATAAAATACAAAACGTTAAAGAATGAAAAACTTTCATCCGATAGGAAATTGTCCGATAAGAGATGTGCTTAGCCGCTTGGGAGACAAGTGGTCGATGCTGGTGCTTATTACGCTGAACGCAAACGGCACCATGCGTTTTAGTGATATTCATAAAACGATAGAAGATGTTTCACAAAGAATGTTGACTGTAACATTGCGTACTCTGGAATCAGATGGATTGGTTGAACGGAAAGTATATGCTGAAGTACCTCCCCGTGTGGAGTATTGTCTGACAGATACGGGTGGCACTTTGATTCCTCATATTGAAGGACTGGTGGGATGGGCTTTGGAGAATATGGATACTATTTTGGACCATAGACAAATGAGTCGGTAACATTTTTATTTTATGATAAAATAGATAATATGGAGATAAAGCTAGTAACTTCAGATAAAAAAGAATTTCTCGAATTATTACTCTTGGCTGATGAACAGGAAAGTATGATTGACCGGTATTTGGAGCGCGGCGATATGTTCGTTCTTTATGATAACGGATTGAAAGCTCTTTGTGTAGTGACTCGTGAAGGGGAAGGTATTTATGAAATCAAGAATATTGCTACTGTTCCTTTCTTCCAACGACAGGGGTACGGAAAACGTTTAATAGAGTTTTTATTTGAATATTATCAGGGGAAGTGTTCTGAAATGTTGGTGGGTACAGGAGATGTGCCTTCTTCCAGATCTTTCTATGAACATTGCAGTTTTGCGATTTCCCACCGGATAAAGAATTTCTTTACAGATAACTACGATCATCCGATGTATGAGGATGATATGCAGTTAGTGGATATGATATATTTGAAGAAAACATTGTAGTGTGTGATGATGGAAATAGATATCAATTATTTGGTGAAAGAATATGGAAATATGATTTCCACAATTGCTCACCGGATGATTCAGAATAAAGAAATCGCTCGTGAAGCGGCACAGGAAGTGTGGTATGAACTTTGTAAAAGCTTCAGTGGCTTTAAAGGTGATTCGGAGATTTCTACATGGATATATACTGTCGCTCGTCGCACTATTGGCAGATATGCAGCATGTGAAAAGCAGGTGAAAATGTCGGAAATCGAATATTTCCGTTCGTTGCCGGAAATCGGATATTCCGGTGGGGAAGAAGCGAAGCGGGAATGGATTAAAGAAAGGTGCGACTGGTGTATTACCGCTTTAAATCATTGTCTGAATAATGATGCTCGTCTGATTTTTATCTTTAGAGAAAACATCGGGTTGCCTTATCGGCAGATTGGCGAAATCATGGAATGGAAAGAAAGTAATGTACGGCAAGTCTATAATCGTTCCATTCAGAAAATCACAGCTTTCATGAATGATACTTGCCCGTTGTATAATCCCGATGGTGCTTGCTATAAATGCCGATATGATAATATGCAATGGTGCAACTGAATTGCTTCTCCGAGGAGTTGGGAGAAATTCTTGGTACATCATTCCACCTAACTATATGTATAATTTAAAAACATATAGTTATGAGTAAAATTGACTTTTTAAAGGAGCAGATTGTAGAAGCTCGCACATTTGTGAATCGTTTGATGTCTGAATTGCCGGAAGATTTGTGGTATGTTATTCCTGAAGGAACAGATTCTAACTTTATCTGGCAAGTGGGACATCTGCTTGTTTCGCAGAATTTCCATACACTGACAGCTATTACCGGGTGAACGAAAGGGTAGGACGATTAGTGCCTATCCAAAAATATAATAGAATGTTTAATGGCATGGGGACATTACATCGTTCCATAGAAAAGGGCTTGATTTCTGTTGCTGAATTGAGAGAACAAATGGAAATAGTTCATCAGATCTGTATCGAAAATCTGGAAACTCTGAATGATGATGTTTTGGCAGAGTGCTTGCAACCTCTTCCGTTTGAACATCCTGTTGCGGAAACTAAATATGAAGCATTGTCGTGGAGCTTTAAACATGAAATGTGGCACAGTGCAGAAATGGAAGCTATCAAAAGAGACTTAGGTTATCCGATTGTTTGGATGAAATAAGGAATGTGTATATTTATATTACTGTATAAATAAACTCGCTTATTTGTAGTCTTCTATTGTATGAAACACGTTTGTTATTTTTACAATTAAAGACTATGTTCTTAATAAACGTAATTTCGGTTTATAATAAACTTTTTGATAGTTTATTATAAACGGTATCAGAGTTTATTAAAAACTATTTTGAGCATTTTTAGAGATTCTATAGAATGAGTTAAGTAAAAATATAAACAAAATAGGGCAATGATCGTTAGATCATTGCCCTATGATATATCTGTACTAATACTAAAATGTATCAGTTTAAAGGTCCTTTATGTCTCTATTTTTCCTAGATTTTTCATTTCTCTTATTGCTTTTGTTTTCTCAAAGATACAAAATAAAAAGCCATTTGTCAAGCGTTTCAATAGAAAAGCCGATTATTCATTAAACCAGTCTATTTTCTTTGAAAAATACATCACTATTGCCAGAATGATAAACAGTCCTAAGCTGCCTGCCAATAATGCGAAAGTCTCCAGCTGGATAAGAACAAAGATGTAAATATAGAGTATAGCCAATAGACCGGACATGATTAATGACGGTTTCTTTTTCTTGGTAATTCCGAACATATAGCCGCCTACCAGTATAATAGTCAGTGCAGAAGATAACAAATAGGCCGGGTTGAAACCGACGTGCTCGGAGAAGGAGAGGAGCAGGCTGTAGAATAGACAGAGAGCCAGCCCTACCAATAAATACTGCAAAGCATGAATACGGGTCTTGTTCATGATTTCAGTGAAGAAAATGACACCGAACGTCAGCAGAATAATCAGAATGGCATATTTTGCGGAGCGCATGGACTGCTGGTACTGTTCCACCGGAATTTTGAAATTCACACCGAAACTGGAGTTTTCAATATCTTTGATGTTCGAGGTGTTGTAGTCAGCCATCACCTGCGAATAATTCCGGTTCAAGTTTAAAACCTGCCATTGCGCGGAAAATTCCTTCTCCGTAATATTCCGGTTGTTAGGCAGATAGTTTCCGGTAAAGCTCGGTGTATTCCAGTTGGCTTTCAGATCTACACGGGTTGTTTTACCCAACGGAATAAAGTTGATGGACTGTGAACCTTTCAGTTTGATTTTAATTTCATAAGGCAGTTTTTTATTCTGCTTCAACTCCGACAAATTAGCGATCGCATGAACTCCGGTATTATCTATGCCTCTGTTGTCCATACCCGGCTCGAAGATGTAAACTGAATCTCCCAAAGTGATGCTGATTTGTTCGCTGATGCCACGCATGTCGGTCAGATTCAGGCAAATAGCTGCCCTGTCAAACTGCAGCTGTTCCATATCTATTCTGCTCTTTTTCAATTCTTCCGAACTGAATGACCCTTTCAATGTCAGTTCCGATTGATATACGTTGACCTCGTAGATACTTCTTTGGATTTCAGTCTTCAGTTGCCCGTTGATCGTAAGTTCGTCGGGGAAAAGTATCAGGTCTTTGATGGAAACTTTCTTCTCGCCGTTGTTTTCAGTGACAACCGGATACTGTAGATTCAGGTAGGGGCCAGTGATGGTCTGTGCAAGACTCCATTTTTCACTTACCTCGTCGATAGCTTCTTCCTGGGTTCGTCCCCGTTCGGAAATAAGATTCTCAATCATGAACATCGGTATCATCAGAAGAATGATTAATCCTCCGATAATGATGACCTTGATTGTTTTAGAGAAGCGGTGGAGGCATCCCATAGGTTGCTGTGCCTGTTGCTCATTTGAATTTTCATTGAAGCGTCCATAAGCCAGTAGTGTTTTGATGAATTATTTATTTTGATTTTAGAAATTTCTCTAAGGCTTCAATATGCGATTTGAAAGCTTCTCTGCCTTGCAGGGTTGCCTGAAAAACAGTCCGTGGCTTTCGTCCGATAAAACTTTTGTTGCATACGATATATCCCAGTTCTTCCAGCGCACGGGTGTGGCTGGCCAGATTGCCGTCTGTCAGTGAGAGCTGTTCTTTCAGAAAATTGAAATCAGCTTCCTCATTGACCATCAGAATAGCCATGATTCCTAGTCGGACCTTGCTTTCGAATGCTTTATTAATATATTGGAATGCTTCTATCATTTATGATCTTTTTCTTTCGTAGTGTAAATAGAACAATATACCATAGAGGATATGGAAACCGCCGAAACCGATGGTCCAGAACAGTAGTGAATGACCTTCCCAAAAACAGTCTACAACGCCCAGACAAATGAAGGCATAGCCTAGCCATACGATACTGGAATAAGTAAACTTGGAAACATTGACCAATGCCAGCCCGTAAAATAAAAGCATGACAGAAGCCAGGATGTCATAATACTCGTGCATAAGGATGGAAATACATAAAACACCTCCGGTCAGCATCGGAAGAGTGAGAAATTCCACAATGCCCGGTAAGTGAGGCGGCTGAAAAATTTTTGCCCTGTCTTCTTGGATTTGTAATAGGACAGGATGCAAGCAGTGACCGCAGCAGCTACCAATACGAGCGAGGCTATTATAGCCATTAATTCAAGGGCAACAATTAAATGAGTGCCCGGTGTAATAACTTGTGTGGCGATATATGCGCCAACTAATGCGTAAATGCCCGCCATGATTGCAGCGAGACCACTTAGAGAGATAAACTTTGAGGACTTTTCCATCAACTCTTTTATCTCATTTACCGATTCTAATGCTTTATCTTTATTCATATAAAAAGTACTTTGTAGTGCAAAGCAAAATAAAAGATTTCAGATGAACAAACTTTTTGCTTGAATATTTTGATAATAAAGATTGGAGTACTATGTTAATGCATTAATATATAGTGATTTAATGAATGAATAAACGAATGGACAGGAATTATGTCTACATGGTGTGAAAATGAAATTAGTCAAACGTTTGACTAATTCGGAGGAAATACTTAACTTTGCCGCCGAAACGAAACAGGTAAAAAGAGTATAGAAAATGAGAGAAGGAGCAGAGTTTAGAGAACTCATGTTGCAGATTGTTCGTACCCGTATGGCTTTCCGCCGGTCTATGCAACGGACATTGAGAAAAAATAATGCGGGTATTACGTTTGAGATGCTTCAGGTATTAAGTAGTTTATGGCATGAGCAGGGAATTAGTCAGCAGATATTGGCGGAACGCATTGCAAAAGATAAGGCATGTCTCACCAATTTGATGAATAATCTGGAAAAGAAAGGGTATGTTCATCGGAAAGAAGATCTTGCCGACCGTCGTAATAAACTGGTGTTCCTGACTCCCGAAGGGGAAGAGTTTAAGGACCAGATTCGTCCGATTCTCGATCAGGTTTATGTATACGCAGAAAAGATTATTGGTATAGAAAACATTGAAACGATGTTATCTGAATTAAAAGGTGTATACGATGTACTTGAAAATGTATAAAAAATATGGGGCAGCTTTGTCCTGCCTGCTTTGGGTCACTTTCTCCATCAACGCACAAACAGATTCTTTGTTCCTTACTGTCGAACAGCTTTTTGAACGGGGAGTGCAATATAGTCTGCAACTTCAGGCAGATGCAATGAAAGAATCCATGGCACAGGAGCGGATGCGAACCGCACGTTCTGCGCAGTTGCCGGAACTGCAGATTGGACTGAAAGGGGGATTTGTAGGACAACCCATCGTTTGGGAACGGGGATTATCCGATCCTGTCTATCCGGAAGCACCGGACTGGTCACAAAACTATGCGATTGATTTTGCGCAACCTCTCTATCGGTGGTAAAATTCGAAGTGCTATTCATAAGGCGGATATAGAAAAGCAAGTTGCCGAATTACAGACATTGACCGATCAGGCGGAAATAAAGCTAAGGTTATTGAACCAGTATATGAATCTGTTTAGTCTGTTTAAGCAGCATGAAGTACTGGTGCGGAATATTGAGGAGTCGGAACTCCGGTTACACGATATACGGCGGATGAAAAAGGAGGGTTTGATAACGAACAATGATGTGTTGCGGAGTGAAATGCAGTTGACTAATGATCGCCTGTCTCTACAGGAAACGGAAAACAGCATTGCGCTTGTATCGCAGCAACTCGATATCTTATTGGGACAGGATGAGAATTTATTATTAAAACCCGATACCACTGTTCTTTATCAGGCAGTTGCCTTGCAGCCGTATGATGATTATATTGTTCAGGCTTATGCGAATGATCCGGCGATGAAGCTGCTTCGTGCACAAACAGAATTGGCGAGGAATGAAATCCGTTCTGCCAAGTCCTTTTCTCTTCCCAGTGTGTCGCTTTATGCGTCGAATACTTTGGCGCGCCCCATCTCACGTACGTTGGCAGATATGTATAATAATAACTGGAATGTAGGTGTGTCGGTTTCCTATCCTTTATCGTCACTGTACAAGAATAACCATAAAATAAAAGAGAGCAAACTGATGGTATCCTTGCGGAAAAATGAGGAAGAGCAGAAGATGCAGGGAATCCGCGTCGATGTCCGTTCGGCTTTTTTACGCCACCGGGAAGCGTTGCAAAGGGTGGAAGCTCTAAAGCTGTCAGTCCGACAAGCGGAAGAGAATTATCGTATCATGCAGAATCGTTACCTGAATCAGTTGGCTATCCTGACTGATTTGCTTGACGCAAATTCCGTCCGTTTGAATGTAGAATTGCAGTTGGTCAATGCGCGTACTCGTGTGATTTATACTTATTATCAACTTCAGAAGGCTTGTGGAGATTTATGATTTTAGATTTATGATTTTATGGATGAATTGTTATGGCAAATGAATTGAAAGAAAAACAGCAGAAACTGAAAAAAGTAAGAGTTCGTAATATCGTTTTAAATTTGGTATGTATCTGTTTGGCAGGTTCCGGGCTTTGGTGGACGGCTACTTACTTTTGGCGTTACGTTAATTACGAAGTGACGAATGATGCTTTTGTAGATCAATATGTGGCTCCTTTGAATGTCCGGGCTTCGGGTTATATAAAGGAGGTGCGTTTTAAGGAGCATCAATATGTCCGTCAGGGAGATACGCTGCTGGTGCTTGACAATCGTGAATATCAGATTAAGGTGAAAGAAGCGGAAGCTGCATTATTGGATGCGCATGGTTCGCAGGATGTACTTCATTCGGGAATTGAAACTTCCCATACGAATATTGCTGTACAGGATGCCAACATTGCCGAAGCGAAAGCAAAACTCTGGCAATTGGAACAGGATTATCATCGTTTTGAACGTCTGTTGAAAGAAGAATCAGTCCCGGAACAGCAGTATGAACAGACAAAAGCTGCTTATGAAGCAGCAAAGGCACGTTATCAGGCATTAGTTGCGCAGAAACAGGCGGCATTATCACAATATGCGGAAACAAGCAAGAAGACAACCGGTGCCGAGGCTGCTATTTTACGTAAGGAAGCAGATTTGGATTTGGCTAAGCTGAATCTGTCTTATACGGTTCTCACTGCTCCTTATGATGGATATATGGGCAGACGCACGCTTGAACCCGGTCAGTATGTGCCGGCCGGGCAGACTATTTCTTATCTGGTGCGTAACAAGGATAAATGGATTACCGCTAATTATAAAGAAACGCAGATTGCTAATATATATATTGGTCAGCAAGTACGTGTAAAAGTAGATGCAGTGCCCGGAAAGACTTTTCACGGAGAGGTCACTGCGATTTCCGAAGCAACCGGGTCTAAATATTCCCTGGTTCCTACGGACAACTCTGCTGGTAACTTTGTAAAGGTACAACAGCGAATACCTGTGCGGATTGACTTGGAAGATGTTTCTCCGGAAGAAATGGCGCAGTTGAGAGCCGGGATGATGGTGGAAACAGAAGCTCTACGCAAATGATTACCATGAAAGAATTGGAGGCACCTGTTCGTCAATGGGTGCCCGATTGGCTTGGCCTTATCAGTATTTTCATCGTGATTCTTCCGGTCACGATGCTCAATGGCTCGTATACAGGCAGTATGCTGGAAGTATCGAACACGCTGGGCACTAATTCGGAGGATATAACGATGGGGTATTATGCCGCTTCGGCGGGCATGGCTATCGCTTATCCGATTATTCCTAAAGTGCTGGCAGCCTTTTCTGTGAAGTCTCTGTTATTGATTGATTTGGTACTGCAATTCTTCTTGAGTTGGGTTTGCGCACGTACGCAAAATGCAGATATTCTGATTGTTTGCAGTTTTGCTGTCGGTTTTCTGAAAGGATTTCTTATGTTGTGGTTTATTCGTTATGCCCAAAAGATTTTCAGTCCGAAGAATGTACGTAGCGAGTTCTATTCTTATTTTTATCCGTTGGTTTACGGTGGAGGACAGGCTTCGATGCTGGTAACGGCTTTACTGGCGTATCATTATAACTGGAAGTATATGTATTACTTTATGATGGTACTGATTTTGATTTCCATATTATTTGTTATCATCTGTTTCCGTCATAACCGTCCCATTAAAGCCGTTGCATGGTCTGATCTGCATATTCGTGAGATGTTTGTTATTTCAGCAGGGTTGCTGATGTTGATGTACGTTATCAATTATGGAAAAGTACTCGCTTGGATGGCTTCCGGTAAGATATGTGCCTATATCATCATAGCGCCTATGTTGATTGCGTTGTTCATCTGGTATCAGAGCCGTTCGGAAAATCCTTATGTAAGTCTGGCTCCTTTATTCCAGCCCAAAGCGATTATAGGCTATTTCTATATGATGCTTGTCATGTTTTTCAGTACATCGACCACATTGCTGACTAACTATCTGACTGTCATTCTGAAAGTAGATACTACGCATACCTATTCCCTTTATACTTATTTGCTTCCGGGATATGTCTTGGGGGCGTTTATCTGTTTTTGGTGGTTCCGGTGGCAACGTTGGCGATTCCGTTTTCTGATAGCGGGAGGGATGAGTTGTTTTGTGATTTTCTTTGCGATCCTGTATTTTGGCATCTCTCCGGATAGCACGTATGAAATGCTCTACCTGCCTATATTCTTTCGTGGGTTGGGTATGTTGACTTTGATTATAGCTTTCGCCCTGTTTGCCGTGGAAGACTTGAATCCGAAATACTTGTTGTCGAACGCTTTCTTTCTGATTATTTTCCGTTCCGTATTGGCGCCTATCCTGGCAACCTCTTTCTATAGTAATGTATTGTACCGCTTACAGCAGAAATATATGTATTCTCTATCGGAGACTATCACCACTGTCGATCCATTGTCGGCAACACGCTATAACCAGTCCTTGAACAATGCAATTGCACAAGGACATCCGTATAATGAAGCTGCGCAGCTGGCAACTAACTCTTTATATAATACCCTGCAACAGCAAAGCCTGCTGCTTGCGTTGAAAGAAATACTGGGTTATTTGTTAGTTATATCCGTTGTCATAGCTGTGGTTTCCCGTTTTATTCCCTTTCATAAAACAATCCGTGTTACCTTTAAGAGAACAGGTGACGATATGGTGTAATACAAAAAAGAGTTGCTATCCCGTTCAACTTATCATTGAGTGGAGGATAGCAACTCTATAGTTCTAACAATGTTTCTTTTTATCTTCGATATATTTGTTTTATCAGATAAAGAGCTGTTTACAAGGTTACCCCTGTTTTAAAGATAGCAATTTCGCGATAACCTTTCTTTTCGTTGTTTACGAATTCACCGCTTGCCACTTTAATAATATAATCAATGAAGCGTTCGCAAGTCTTTTCCATCGGTTCGTTTTCTACAATCACACCAGCGTTGAAGTCAATCCATCCCGGTTTGTTTTTAGCCAGGGTTGAATTGGTGGAAATCTTCATGGTCGGAACAAAAGTGCCGAAAGGAGTACCGCGTCCGGTGGTGAAAAGTACCATGTGACATCCACTTGCTGCAAGAGTAGTGGCTGCAACCAGGTCATTGCCCGGAGCAGAAAGCAGGTTGAGTCCTTTTTTCTGTAAACGTTCGCCGTAAGGCATTACGCCGGATACATAACTCTTTCCACATTTCTGGGTACATCCCAGTGCTTTTTCTTCCAGAGTAGAGATACCACCGGCTTTGTTGCCCGGAGAAGGATTTTCACCTACAGGCTCTCCATGTGACAGGAAGTATTCTTTGAAGTCATTAATCAGATGGACAGTCTGTTCAAATAGCTCCTCGTTTTTACAACGGTTCATCAGGATCGTTTCTGCGCCGAACATTTCCGGAACTTCAGTCAATACGCTTGTACCTCCCTGTGCAATCAGGAAATCGGAGAACATACCCAATAGCGGGTTTGCCGTAATGCCGGAGAAACCATCGGAACCACCGCATTTCAATCCCACACGCAGTTCGGACAAAGGAACATCGGTACGTTCATCTTTAGAGGCCTTTGCATACAAATCGCGGAGGATTTCCATTCCTTCTTCGTATTCGTCACCTACCTTTTGAGTAACCATGAACTTCACACGGTCTTCATCAAACTCGCCCAGGAACTCACGGAATACATCCGGCTGGTTATTCTCACATCCTAAGCCTACTACCAATACAGCACCTGCATTGGGATGAAGCACCATGTCACGAAGAATCTTTTTCGTATTTTCGTGGTCGTCACCAAGTTGTGAGCAACCGTAGTTGTGTGGGAAAGCGACAATGGCATCCACTCCCTTACCTTCAGTTTCGCGACGAAGTCCTTCGGCCAGTTGACCGATGATACCGTTTACGCAACCTACCGTCGGGATAATCCATATTTCGTTTCTTACCCCTACATCACCGTTTTTGCGACGATAACCTTTGAATGTAAGATCTTTATGAGGAATATCCAAAGAAACCTGAATCGGGTTGTAAGTATAGTCCAACAATCCGGCGAGGTTGGTTTTGATGTTCGTTTCGTTCATCCAGTCACCCTGTTTCTTTGCCATTCGTGCATGTCCGATAGGATAACCGTACTTGATTACATTTTCGCCTTCAGCAAAGTTCTTCAATGCGAATTTATGTCCCGCAGGAATGTCTTCATTCAATGTAATCTCAATGCCATCTACAGAAAGATGCTCTCCTGCCGGGAGGTTAACAATGGCAACGGCAACGTTGTCGGCAGGATTAATTCTTAAATACTTTGTTTCCATGTACTTGTTTAGTTGTATTTTGTTGTTATTTGCTATGGTAATAGTCTATTGTTTCTACTGTTAACAAGTCGATGGGCATATAGTTGATGCAGGTCACTTCTTTCTTGAAGATAAGGTGATCGCAAAGAGCTTTGATGCCATTGGCGCCTTGCAGTTCCGGTTGCTGGGCGATGAGGAAAGAGATACTTCCTTCTTTCAGGCAAGTGACATTCCGTTCCAGAAGGTCGTAGCCTATCAGATTGAAATCTTTCTTTCCGCGACTTTGCAGGTATTCGCCAACGATATATGCTTTAGAGTTGAATGTGATTCCGTTCTTCACTGTCGGGTGGGTACGGAAGAATTCATCCAGCATCTCGTTATCTTCATCATTGCGTTCGGCATGCAAGTCAAGCTCCAGTATAGTACAAGACGGATGATGTTCCTCCATGTACTGCCTGAATCCGATTTCCCTGTTCTCTTGCTGGTTAGATCCTACAATTCCTTCATGTATTTTGCGAAAAATCACAATTTCTTTTTCCTCCCGTGCCAGTAACATCATCATTCGAGCAGCGAAATATCCGCTTTGACGTGAGTTCTGACCGAAGAAGGCGAGGGGAGGAACGTCTTTGATATTTGAGTCTATATATATATAAGGTATGTCCAACGTTTGCAACTGATCAGTGAAGCCTTTCGTATATTGCGGAGCCGTAGGGGCTACCATCACTCCGTCCGGCTGCAGGGCCAGGATGGCTTCACTGGCGTTGACGAATGAATGATAATCGTATGGATCGTAATAGTTGATCTTTACCGAGGTATTGAAGTCCGAGTAGGTCGCGATAGCTTCGTGGATACCGATTTCTACAGCCGTCCAGTATTCGCCTTCCAGATGCTCCGGCAAAAGGCAGATAAACGTATACTTCTTGTTGGAAGCCAGGGCACTGGCATACATGTTAGGTTGATAGTCAAGCTGCTTCAGAATTTCTTCCACCCGTTTTTTGCTTGCTTCTGACACTCCGCTACGTCCGTGAATAACGCGGTCTACTGTTCCCACTGATACATCTGCTAGACGGGCGATGTCTTTGATTCTGATCCTTTCGGGCAATTTATTCATACGATAACCTTATTTATATAGGTTTTTGTGCTCGCACACAATAATAATCTTAATATTTTCGATACAAATATATAACAATTTTTGTAATTACGAAAATTGTTGTATCTTTGTGCCCGCACACGAAAGGTATGTGATGTTAGTCTTTTTATAGATTAATAGTCGTATTATCAGTGTGTTAACCCCTAAAATAGGGCTGAAATGATAAATTGAAAGTTCATAATATTAATAACTTAGAAATTGAAACATAAGATTATGGGAAAGAAAGTCGTTACATTAGGCGAAATCATGCTTAGATTGTCAACTCCAGGTAATACCCGCTTTGTTCAGTCTGACTCTTTTGATGTAGTATATGGTGGTGGAGAAGCGAACGTTGCAGTAAGCTGTGCCAACTACGGACATGAGGCCTATTTCGTAACCAAATTGCCGAAACATGAAATTGGACAGTCTGCTGTAAACGCATTGCGTAAATATGGTGTAAAGACAGACTTTATTGCTCGTGGTGGCGACCGCGTAGGTATCTACTATCTGGAAACAGGCGCTTCTATGCGTCCCAGCAAGGTTATCTATGACCGTGCTCATTCTGCTATCGCTGAAGCTGACGCTGCTGATTTCGATTTTGATGCTATTATGGAAGGTGCTGACTGGTTCCACTGGTCCGGTATCACTCCGGCTATTTCTGACAAAGCTGCCGAACTGACTCGTCTGGCTTGCGAAGCAGCCAAGCGTCATGGCGTAACTGTATCGGTTGACTTGAATTTCCGTAAGAAACTGTGGACTAAAGAAAAAGCACAGTCTATCATGAAACCGTTGATGCAGTTTGTAGACGTATGTATCGGTAACGAAGAGGATGCGGAACTGTGTCTGGGCTTCAAACCGGATGCTGACGTTGAGGCAGGCCACACAGATGCTGAAGGCTACAAAGGTATCTTCCAGCAGATGATGAAAGAATTCGGATTCAAATATGTAGTTTCTACTTTGCGCGAATCTTTCTCTGCTACTCACAACGGTTGGAAAGCGATGATCTACAACGGAGAAGAATTCTATACTTCCAAACGTTATGATATCGATCCGATTATCGACCGTGTAGGTGGTGGTGACTCTTTCTCCGGCGGTATTATCCACGGTTTGATGACTAAGCCTAACCAGGGTGCAGCTCTTGAATTCGCTGTTGCTGCATCTGCTTTGAAACACACAATCAATGGTGACTTCAACCTTGTTTCTGTAGAAGAAGTGGAAGCATTGGCTGGTGGTGACGCAAGCGGTCGCGTACAGAGATAATCTGGAGAGTTGAAAAGTTCAGAAAATCAATTCATTTAAATAGTAAATAATAAGATGGCAAAATTCGATAAAATAGCCGTATTGAATAAGATCGGCTCTACAGGAATGGTTCCTGTATTCTATCACAAAGATGCAGAAGTTGCAAAGAAAGTAGTAAAGGCTTGTTATGACGGTGGTGTTCGTGCTTTCGAATTCACAAACCGTGGTGACTTTGCACAGGAAGTATTTGCTGAAATCGTTAAGTTCGCAGCAAAAGAATGTCCTGAAATGGCAATCGGTATCGGTTCAATCGTTGATCCGGCTACTGCTGCTATGTATCTTCAGTTAGGAGCTAACTTCGTGGTAGGTCCGTTGTTCAACCCTGAAATTGCTAAGGTATGTAACCGTCGCTCGGTAGCTTATACTCCGGGATGTGGTTCTGTGTCAGAAGTTGGTTTTGCGCAGGAAGTAGGTTGCGATCTTTGCAAAGTATTCCCGGGTGATGTTTACGGAACTAACTTCGTGAAAGGTTTGATGGCTCCGATGCCATGGTCTAAGCTGATGGTAACAGGTGGGGTAGAACCTACTAAAGAAAACCTGACTGCATGGATCAAAGCCGGTGTATTCTGTGTAGGTATGGGCTCTAAGTTGTTCCCGAAAGATAAAGTGGCAGCAGAAGACTGGGCTTATGTAACTGCAAAATGTGAAGAAGCTCTCGGCTATATTGCTGAAGCTCGTAAATAAGATTAGAGAGCGAAAGCTATCTATAATAAAAAGAGGTTGATGCGACAGTCTCTTTTAAAATATGCCTCGAGGGTTAGTTAGTTTAGTTAGTATATGAGGCATATTTTCATTTTGTTTAAAGGTGTTTAAAGGGGATAGGCCATCGGAATGAGTGACTCATTTCGGTGGCTTGTTTTTTTATTTCCTTTTTATATGTTGTCGATGTTCGAATATATAAATGGGCAGGAATATTAACAAGAAGCAGAGAACACTGATGAGGAGCAGATAACGGTTGTAGAGATACTCTCCCTCCTGGGGAGGAGCACTTAACAGGCATCTTAAGCAATCGCAGTCCATATCCTGACTGTCGTGCTGGCAAAGCAAAAAGCAGAAAGTAATGAGAACGATACCTAATAACAGGCAGATGATTAGTAGATTTCTGCGATAATGTGTGTGTCTTTTGTCGGGTTTTGATAAAGAAGAAACCATGTTTTGTTCTGATAGTTATCAATGTAAAATGAAAGAAATAAAGGGCAGACAATGCCTGAATAGGATTGTCCTGCCCGATACTATTGTTATTGGTAGGAAATATACTTTTAATGGTTATTCCGGAACATAAATAATCTCACCGTTATCCAGTTCGTAGGCTATCCCTACTTTTCTTCCTCTTTTCCCTGAATCCTCCTCTTTCTGACCGGAAGGCTTGTAAGTGTTGATTTTTTTTCCTTCCTTGGAGATGATTTCCATATTTTCTTTACCAGGATTCTTCACGATGGTGAAATCTTCCTGTCCGAAAACTTCCGTCATATTCATGTGCATCACCATTGCTACCATCAATGCCACGGCAAATACCATCGCTACGTCGAACAAGTTTACTACTACACTTAGCGGGTCGGTATCCTCTTCTTTGAGGAATTTGCTGACTCTTCTATTTCTTTTCATTATTGGACTCTCCGGTTGTTTCGTTTAATACTCTTGATACATAATCGAGGTTGTTGACATCTTTGGCATACCAACGTTGTTTGAACTGCATGGATATCAGTCCCACAGCACTAATAACCAAACCTACAACAGTCGTTGCAAATACTACCTGCATATTATATGCCATTCCGGAGATATCTCCTGTAGAAAGTCCCACAAGTGCCGGACTCATGGAAATCAATGTTCCTATCAATCCGAGAACCGGACCTATCTTAGCCAGCATTTTAGAAAGAGACACATCTTTCTCTGCTTCATTCTCGAATTTTGTTATCAGGAAGTCAGAGTAATCTGCACTGGCCGGATGGTAGAGCAGATCGCGGAGATAACCCATATATAGTGAATTGTCTTTGTCGGGTAAAGCTGCTTTCAGATCGTCTATCCGTGCATCTTTAATGAGTTGGTCCAGTGCTTTGTCATTTTTACGTTTGGTCATGTACATGTTGTAGGTGCCTCCGATCAAAATAAGTGAACGAACGAACAGGCACAGCAAAATAATGATATCGGGTATAAGTAAACTGTTCGCTACCCAGAATAAAAGTTTAGAGATGAGTTCCATATAATATTTTATTGATTGATTTTACTTCTTTTTTTTAATTCTTTACGTTGTAATAAAGGCCATTTCAGCTTGTTCCAGGCAAATCCAATGAGAAACAGGATAACGAACAGACCGATGGACAAGATAATCGCTTTCCAGTTGAGCGCCTCTTCGGTGGCGGCATAGGTCGTTTTCCCATTGACAGTGGTCAGTAGTCCGAGGATACAGATGAATAAGCTGACAAGGAAATGAACTTCCAACCGGAGATCGTCTTCGGGTACAAGATACTTCATCAGCCGGCTTAATAATGGGATGGCGATAACCACTATCCCTGCAAGTGACCAGGCTGTCACTGAAAAGTCTACGCCAGGTAACCGGAAGATAGCTTCTGTGAGATAGTAGAATAATACGGGGAAGAGCAACAAGCTGGGATACCAGCGAAGTAATTCCGCCCACCATAAATTCTTCTTACCATAAAGTCCGCGCAGGAAAGCCACGCAATAGCCGAAGCAGAGTGCTGACTCAAGCGTTATGATAATAGCCATGCTTTGCAATGCTTCCGTGTTCTGCAGATAATCAGCAATCTGTGTCTTTGACTGGAGAATAGCATACTGCCAGGTGCCGGCTACAAAAAGACCGGTTATCAGGCTGTATATTACGGTTTGCCAAAGTTTCCAGAAACTGAGTTTGAAACTGCAGTTAATCACGATAAACAGCATTAATATGTGAATGATTAACTCCATATTACATTACTTTTTCCGTTTCTTTCTAAGTATTAGCAACATGACAACAAATGCTACCAGAACAATACCTGCGATAAGGCCTCCATTCAAAGAATTTTGCTCTTCCTGTGCCCCTTGTACGGCATCGCTCGATTGTTTCTTCAATACCATGCCTCCTTTGGTCGCTTCTCCGTCCAGGGTGGCTTGTTTCATTTGTTTCAGTTCCTTGTTGTAGTTGGCTGCGGTTTGCGCATCTACTTGAGAGGCGATGAACTGCTGTAATTTGGCATTGTCTCCGGTAAATCCGCTGCCCGAAGGACCGAATTGTCTGACAAGGTCTGTATGCAGTTTGGCAATATTGGAGAGTTGTTCCGGAGAAGCTTTCCAATATCCTTTGCGGGCAGTTTCCATCATAACGGCAGTCACTTCCTGTAAAGCTGCGGGATTCTGTTTTTCAAAGAAGTCTTTTACATTCAGTTTGTATTCGTCTTTGACATATACATCATATATATTATCCCAAAGTTCCTTGTCGATAGCGGCAGGTTTCATCACGTTCCAGCCATACGTATTGGTTACAGTCTGGGCAACTTCGCTTGCTGCAGAAGCACCGCCTTTCATTTTCTCTTTGATATAGGTAGGATTCAGAATCGTTGTACGGCTTTCTACACCGACTGCTTCTTTAAGTTCCTGCATTTTCATGTTGTTGCGGTTCCGGTAGTCGCTAAAATAAGCGTCCGGGTCTTTACCGGTAACATTGCGTACGGCAAGATTCATACCTCCCATGAATTCATATACGTGGTCGAGGCTCAATGCTCCCCAAGTGTTACTTTGGCGGGGCTGAACGACAACATCAGTACTGTTCAATGCTGCTTCAAAGGCAAATTTCTGAAAGACTTCCCAGTGTTTTTCGTCACCGTAGAAGGCTCCCATATTGTTGAGGTAAGTATCTGCAATTTCCGATTCACTTTCCCAGCGGTCGCCGGATTCCACCATTCCTTGAATTCCTGTACCATACATGCCATTAGCACCTCCGAATACTCGGAAAGAAGCCATTTCGCGGGCATCTTTCGGACTGACACCTTTTTCGGTCAACACTCTTTCAGCTTCTACCACACTGGCAGCTACCTGATTTTCAAACTTGTCGTCTTTCGCTGCCGCAGCCATTTCTACTGCACGGTTAATCAGGAAGAGGCGGGAAGCGGCGATATCACGGAGTTGTCCGGAAGTCTGAACTACTACGTCGATACGTGGACGTCCTAGTTCGGCTGAAGGAATCAGTTTTAGATCGCTGACACGACCGAATGCGTCACGAACAGGTTCTACTCCCAGCATATACAGTACTTGAGCAATAGTAGCCCCACCGGTTTCTATAAATTCGGAAGACCAGAGAGTATAACTCACTTTACGTGGGATTGAATCATTGTGACGTTGCTTGTAAGTATCAATCGTTTGTTTGGCTAAAGCGATACCTTTTTCCCAAGCGGATTCTGTAGGAGTTGCTTCGGCATTGATAGCATACATATTACGTCCGGTTGGTAAAGCATTCGGATTAGCAATCGGATCACCTCCGGGAGTAGGAGCGGTGTATCCACCTTTCAATGCATTCATCAGACTGCTTAACTCTTCTTCGGGACTTGTCAGAAGTGCGTTCTTGTAGTTGCCTACATTCTTGATTGTACGCTCTACTTCAGCGATGGCAAGTGCCAGTTCGATTTCTTCTTTACTGTATTCTTTCGGAGCTTTTCCCATAGCGGCCATCATGGCAGCCATACCTTGAGGCTTTTCTTGCTTTCCACTGTTTCCCTGTTTGTCAGAAGATCCGGCAGCTTTTTCTTTATTAGCTTTCATTCCGGCTTCCATTTTCTTCAATGCTTCCGGACTTGCTCCCATAGACTTAGCCATTTCCATTGCTTTTTCAGGATCCATGTTGGCGCCCATTTTCTTCATGGCCTCTTTCATGCTTTCGGGCATTTGACCATGAGGAGAACCCTCTTTGGAGACAGATGCCGGATGTCCTTTACCTGCTTTCTTTTCGTCGGATTGTTCACTCTTTGCCGATGCAGCCATCATCATTGCCATCATACCTTTCGGAGCATTGCGGTCTGCCTCTATTTGACGAGCCTTGGCTAGTTCCTGTGCGGTGATACCGGCTGTACGACAAATTAGTTCATCTGTGGCCAGTGCAGGATTAGCGAGCAACTTTTCTACCAGATGGCGAGCAGGAGTCAAGTACTGTTGTGTAAAGAGGCTGCGGTGCTTGCTAACGGTATCTGTCGCTTTACCACGTTGCTTGTCAAGAGCCAGCAGGCTGTATGCGATAGGTTCTGTAGCCATTGCATAGACGGAAGAAGTGATCCGTTCCGCTTCATAAGGAACTCCCATTGTGTAGAGTTGTCCGGTGATTTTCTCGGTAGCCAGTTCTTCTGCGAAGTTTTCTACACGGGTGATTTCATCTTCCGTATATGGTTTGTTGGCAATGCTGTCCAAACCTAAATCACGGTGAATTCCCATTTTCACAGTCAGCGTTTTGACAGCTAATGATTCCTGATCTTTATTCTCTTTGTGAGAGTTATTGTAAATCTTGATTTTTTCCATCAGCTCCCGATAAATACCACGCACACTGCTTTCAAGGAAAGGAGGAGTGAGGTACGACTGTATGGTGGCATACGAACGGCGTTTAGCCATCATTCCTTCACCAACATTACCAATAGAGTAGATATAGAAGTGCGGAACTGCTCCAACCAGGCGATCCGGCCAGTCGTTGCTGCACAATGCCACTTGTTTTCTGGGAGTAAATTCAAGACTTCCATGTGTACCGAAATGGATCAGTGCGTCAGCCTTGAAACCATGTTGCATCCATAGATAGGAAGCAATATAAGTATGAGGAGGAGCCATATTAGTGCCATGAATCACTTGGAAGGAGTTGTCCCCGCTTCCGGCAGCATTTTGTGGCATTAAGACTACATTCCCGAATTGCAGACGGGCAATACCCAATTTACCGTCGTTAGTCGCCATATAGTTGCCGGGGAATTCGCCGAAAGCATCCACCACTTCCTGATATTTTTCAGGGCGGAGTGACTCTTTCACCCAACTTTCATATTGATCTTTGGTGATAAGTTCGGGATGTCCTTTTTGCATAAAGTCATTAAAGGCTCCCTCTGCGTAAGAGTTGAACACAGCGCCTTGAGCCTGTATCATTTTACCCAGTTTTTCAGCATTTGCAGGCAGACCGGATATGTTGTATCCTTCCTGTTTCATGCGGACCAGAAGATTGTATAGGGAAGGAACCACCTCCATACCGGCAGCGGTCAATGCATTTTGCCCCGGACCTTTATAATAGTAGATAGCTACCTTCTTCTCGCTGTTCGGCTTAGTATTCAGATTCAAATAATTATTGATTGTGGATACGAAAGTCTTCAAGCGTTCGGGTACTGCATACGAATGGCGCAATCCTTCTTCATCCTCATATTGTGCAAAGAGAGCGAAAGGACGGATGGCACCGTCGATTTCCGGAGTCACGATACTTTGTGACATAAATCCTCCTGCCATTCCCATCGGATCTTTCTCCCATTCGTCTACCAGGCTGTTGATGGTGAGCGGAGCAAACAAGAGGATATTCTTAGCTTTCAGATAATCCACCATTTTGTCTCCCATGCGTCCGTGTGCCATGTTGATGATTGCGTCTGGCTGCACTTCGTCAATAAATGACATGAATTTCGTCATTGACTGAACCGGATAAACATTGTAACCTTCTTTTTCAAGAGCCTCAATAAGTCCGGTGGCATCAGCCATTTGTCCGGTTATCATGATTTTACGTGCTCCTTCTTTATAAAGACGGTTGTCCTTCATGAATTTCTCATAATTTGCCACGGTGAGGAACTCCAGTTCATCATCCGGGTTGGTGAGTCCGGCGTGATAGAGCATGTCGCTGGGTCTTTCTGCCGGGTCTTCCACTTCCGGTATGGAAGAGATTTTACCGTCAATAGCTTTACGGATATAATTCAGCATATTCCGGTAGTTGGTCTTTCCTCCGTTGGTCAGATAACCTCGTATCAGATTCTGTTGTACGCTGTCCAGATTACAAATGTTGTTGGCCGGGTTGGTAGCCATGGAAGTATATACAGGAATACCTTTGTCGGCAGCCTGTTGTATTTGTTGACGTTGTTCCTCGACGATACGCAGACCCATTCCGTTGATGAATACCATGTCGTAACCGGTCAGACGGTCGAGGTTGTCGAGCGATACTTCACTGAGTTTGATGGATAAATTGTCGTTGGCTTTCGATATACTTCCCTGCTGTATGGTCTGGAAGTTGATGAAAGCAATCTTTGTAGGACTGAACCAGATATTCCATACGGACATCCCTATCAGAGCTGCAGCAACGGTGCATACACCTAAGATGATTTTACTTTTCTTTTTCATTTCTCTTATTTTTAGCTTTGTATGTAGTTTTATCTTTTCTATTTTCTGAAGAACCTGTCTACGTCTAATGCAAGTCCGATGGAGAAGTTGGTTCCCCGGGTATAAGGAGAGTTTGCATCATAATAGCTTGGAACATAATTAAATATGTTGTTGACGGCCATATTCAGGCTGACTCCTTTCCAGATCCCTTGTGTCAACGTCAGGTTCCACATCGTATATCCCGGATAAGTCACTCCGGTAGTCCCTTCATCCGGATTATTGCCCACATATTTATTGGTTTCTACTTTGGATAACGCACGTCCGTTCAGGGAAAGATTGAATTGATAATTATCCCATGATTTGCCGTATTCGATACGTGCGGTCGCTGAATGTGGGCGGGTACTGGAGAATTTCATTTGTCCGTCGCGCATAAACTCGTGGAGGTATCCGTAAGAAACACGTATTCCCAGACCACAAGGATATTTGGCGGAGGCGTTGATATCCACACCGGCGATGTCTACTTTCTCTGTATTGATATATAGCTGTGCCCATCTTCCGTCAGTGTCGCGGAATGAAGTCAGGTCGATCCGGTCATTGACAAGGTTGTAATATCCTGAAACGGTAAAATTGTAACGGTTCTTGGTATATTCCGCCGAGAGCGAGAAGTTGTGGCTCGTCTCCGATTTCAGGTCGGGATTACCATAAATCATCATGGCATTTGCCATGTCGAAGTTCATATACATTTCTTTGAGGGTAGGAGAGCGGAATCCCTGTGAGTATGAGCCACGGAGGGAGCAGTTGGCTATTTTGTACATCAGTCCGATGTGCGGAGATATATGACGTACGTTAGATTGTGAGAAATAGTCGAAACGTACCCCGCTGATTACGTTGAAATGTTCGGTCGGGTTCCAGTCGAACTGTCCGAATGCATCTGCCGAGTGCATGGTATAACTTCCATTGTTGGTAAATTGATAAGACAATAGATAGTCACGCATATAATCTCCTCCTACGGTCAGAATGTTTTTATCGTTGAAGGTGTAATTGTAGAGTGCGCGTACGCTATGTTGCACATTGCTGTAATCGCGGACATCGTATTTGTATGAGGTCAGATAATCACTTTTATCATATTGGTCGAATGTATAGGCAACTTCCAGATTACTCATGATGTTGAAATCATAGTTGGCTTTCAGACCTCCGCTGAAATCACGATAACGGTCTTTGCTGTCTCCGGTCTTATCCCGTTCGCGGAAATAATAACCTCCGCGTGCAGTCAGTTTCAACTGTTCAATCGGTCTGTAAACAAGACGTTCCTTCACATTCCATGTGCGGTTTCCGAAGATGGTTGTCACATCTCCTTCCGGTACGTCGTAAGAATCGGACATTGTATGTTGCACATTCGTCTGGCTGTTGAATTTACCGGCTTTGAAACTGAAAGTTCCGCCATATCGTTGGTCGTTATGTTCACCGAAGCGGCTGTTTACATTTAAATTCCATGGGTCCTCGGAATCACGGGTGATGATGTTGATTACGCCACCTACTGCACTGGAACCATAGAGAGTAGAGGCAGCCCCTTTTACAATTTCTACCCGTTCCACGTTATCGAGGTTCAATCGGTTGTAGTCGACGTTGTTTAAAGTTTCCCCTGCCAGACGTTCGCCATCTACCAGGAAGAGTACAGAGTTTCCTCCGAATCCCTGCATATTGATAGAAACCTGCTGATCCATTGAATAGGAAAATTCAATGCCCGGCAGTTCCGATTGTAATAATTGTCCTACGTTGGTTGCATCTACCTTCTTAATATCGTCTGCTGTGATTACACGAGTGATGATAGGAGCATCTTTCAGTAATTTGGGAGTACGTGTACCTGTGACAACCACTGTTCCCAGGTCAAACTGATCTTCCGATAAGCGGAAACTTAGTCTTTTCTCTTTCCCTACAGTCAGTCTTTTTTCTTGTGGCTGATAGCCTACATACGAGGCGGTGATGAGGTATGTACCGGTTCCGGGGAGTTGTAATGTATATGTGCCGTCGACGGATGTGACGGCTCCGGTTCCTTTACCTTTGATGGAAATCGTTGCACCGGGGAGAGGTTCCCCTTCTGTATCAGTTACACGTCCGCTGATGTGATAAGTTGAGTGTTGTGCTAATGTGGTGCAAGTTGCTATAAATGAAAAAAGCAATAATGATATTATAAATGTAGGTTTCATTCTTGTTGATTGGTTTCATTGTTGTTGTCCTCGAACTCAAGCGGATACTGGAAATTGAAGTCAATATATCCTTTTATACCTCTGGCATTCATGTAGTTGGTAAAACGGATCGCTGCGTATGTATTGTCTTTCAAACGTATCAAAAAAACTTGGTTTGACATGGTGTATACCGGAGGCATCGTTGCGGTATTAACGTCCAGCCAGCTGGAAAGAACAGCATTACGGTAAGACTCTGTGTAGATAATGTTTCCGTCCATCATGCCCGACATGTCAATGGCTATTTTATCGGTTGTCCATTCATCTTCTACAAAATCTTCCGCTTTAGGCAGTTTACCTGTTGCTTTAAACTCGTCGATACTTGTGTAAGTTGTTTTGTAGGCAGCACCCTCGTTGGTTTTTATATCATAACGATGAATAGCGAAATCCCACTTGTCAGGAATTTGACTCTCATATTCCTCTCCGATTTTAACGGTAGTAACCGTACGTTCCGAAAGGTTAATGTAGGCCCATTCTGTATATTCAACAGTCTTGACTTGTGAAAAGCTATTTTCCTTGATTTCCATCTCCGTTTCGATGGGGGCATCATAAATATTTTCAAATATTCCATTACAAGCAGAGAGCGACATTGCCGCTCCCAGTACTATAGTATATTTGAAAATAGCGTTCCTGCTTCTTTTCATTGCTATTTAATCGTTTATTGTGCGCTACTTTGAGTATTACTTCCCGTAAATTCTGCTGTAATTGGCATTGGCATACTTCCCGGTGAGAAAACGATACTAACAGTGGCTGTTCCGTCTGCATTAATTGTACCGTTCAGACTTGTGCCGTTAATAGCAAGAGCTTCACCTGTAGTTTTTTGGGTATCTGCTTCAAAGGCACCCAGACTGAGCGAGTAACTACCATTGTTTGCTTTAGTAACATTGACTCTGGTAACAGTGAATTTTTCAAAGTTACTCATTGAACCTCCTGCATTATTAAACCCGCTGATTGTAACATTTACGGTACTACCTGTTGGGTTTTCAATCTTTACTTGGCAATCTGTAGTAGAGCCAACTTCTCCTCCTTGTACCTTAAGGCTCAAATTAGTTTGGTATTTATAAGTGTCTTTTATATAATAACCAACAGGAGTTTCTCCTTGTATGAAATCAATCTCCATTTTTCCCATAGGTACAGGAATATCAACATTGGCTTTCAAACTTAACACTTTAGAACCATCTACACTACCTTCTAATGTGTAGTCGTAGCTACCGCCTGTGCTGCCGCCCATAGACATGGCAACTTCACCGGAACCGCTGAAAGACTTATTAGAAGAAAGTTTTAAATTATTCAGAGTGAAATCTCCAGATCCGGATTTATATACCAAATTGATGGTACCATCTTCGTTGGCAGTGATTGTTGCTGTGGATTCATCACCCAACAAATAATCAGAGAACATATTGCATGCGCCGACTGAATAACCTTTATAAGCTCCTGCTATTTCTTTGGCAAGGTTAGGTTCATCGTCGTCGTTGTCGCTACAAGAAACGAAAGTAGAAGAAAGAGATAGTGCCATAAGGGCAACCATCCAAAAGTTTAAGATTTTCATACTTAATTTTGATAGATAATGATTAATTAAATTTCCAGCTGCAAAGTTACGGGGATATATATACGGGGGAAATACCTAAAAGAAATGAAAAAATGAGAGGCTTTAATTATATGTAGGTATTGGGAGGAGTGGATTAACTCGTTATTTTTGCAGTCTTTTACTAAATTGATGATTAAAAAATTAAAATGAGAAGAAAATGAAAGGTGGCTACAGTAGAAAAAGTGTATTGACAGGGATTACTTCTTTCCTGATTGTATTGTTTACTATGCCGTTGGGGCATGCATTAATGATTTTTATGGAGCATGTGCTCTCATCCACAGCTCTTCACTATGCGGCTTTCACGATGGGAGCAGTAGGTCTGGTGATGGTGATTATTGGAGTGTTTGCAAAAGGAGATACCCGGCAGACGACAGACATTATGGGGATTATTCGGAGGACTACTCTTCTGGACCGGATGGGTAGAGTTTATCTACGTATATTATGCACATCGTTATGAAGTGCAACCATTGCTGAACGCTGCCGGTGAAGTCGTGACAAAACCGGAATATTTAATCATGCCTTCCTCCTTCGGCTTTTGGGTGATGTTTATGCTGATTTACATTTTCAGTATAAAAAGCGGATGCGACTTCTTTACCTATCTTCAAAAAGTCTTTTTCCGTAAGAGTACCACCACGATTGTAGTACGGCCGATGACACGTCATACCTCGATTGTTACTTTTATGGAGTTAAATCTCATCATGTGGACGAGCTATCTCGTGCTACTCTTCTGTTATGATGAGAATTTTGTCGGCGAGCATAGCCCTGTTACTGCTATAGTTGCTTTCGGCTGTCTGGCAGGTTCATTTTTTATGTTTAAACGCCTGTTGAAAATCACTCAATGGGGATATGCCATGCGCTTTTCTATTGCTACGGTAGTAGTGTTCTGGACTTTTGTAGAAGTATTGGGACGCTGGAATATCTTTCATGAAATATGGGTAGAACCAATGGCATATACAACAGAGATGATTACGATACTTTTGGCTTTTTTAGCTCTGTTGGCATTTCTGTTCTACCAGTCTGCTAAAAAGAAGAATAGTCATAACTAAAATATAGAATCAGAAATTATGTTAGAAAAAGGATTGCAATTTATAAAGGAAGTAGTGGTCAAACCGGAAAATCTGGCAGTGGCAATGGGATCGGGTGATCTCCCTGTTCTTGCTACTCCCGCTATGGTAGCATTCATGGAAAATGCAGCTTTGTCTGCTGTTGAAGATCAACTGCCGGAAGGCAATACAACGGTAGGAGCAATGATTCAGACTACACATCTTAAACCCACTGCATTGGGAGACACGGTTCTTGTAACAGCCACACTTCTTGAGGTAGAGGGACGAAAGTTAACATTTTCCGTAGTAGCCTCTGATTCACAGGGTAAAATTGGTGAAGGAACACATATACGTTATGTGGTAGACCGGAATAAGTTTATGGAAAAACTAACCAGTCGTTAATACTGCCAAAAGTGGAAAAGGATGAACTAATCTCCGGGTAAGATGTTTTTTGTATATTAGATATAATAACAATATATAATATGGAACCTCATCATCACCACGAACATAGTCATCGGTTGACATCGCTCAATAAAGCTTTTATCATAGGCATCGCTCTGAATATAACTTTTGTCATAGTAGAATTCGGAGTAGGATTTTATTATAATTCTTTGGGGTTACTTTCCGATGCCGGGCATAATTTGGGTGATGTAGCCAGTCTGGTACTTGCCATGTTGGCCTTCCGGTTGGAGAAAGTTCACCCTAATAGTCGTTACACGTATGGATATAAGAAGAGTACGATACTTGTTTCTTTATTAAATGCAGTTATACTGTTGATTGCTGTTGGCATTATTATTGCCGAGAGCATAGACAAATTATTTCATCCGGTTTCGGTTGATGGTTCCGCTATCGCATGGACAGCTGGGGTGGGAGTGGTCATCAATGCGCTTACTGCATGGCTTTTCATGAAAGATAAAGATAAGGATCTGAATGTGAAGGGGGCCTACTTGCACATGGCAGCAGATACACTGGTATCTGTCGGTGTAGTTGCTTCCGGTATTATTATTACGTATACAGGATGGAGCATCATTGACCCGATTATCGGACTTGGCATTGCTGTTATTATTATTGTCTCTACCTGGGGATTGCTTCATGACAGTCTCCGGTTGTCTTTGGATGGAGTACCAGTGGGGATAGACGCTCAAAAGATACAGCAACTTATCGTGGAACAACCCGGTGTGGAGAATTGCCATCACTTGCATATTTGGGCGTTAAGCACAACGGAAACCGCTCTGACTGCCCACGTTGTCATTGATAATATCACACAGTTGGAGGAAGTGAAACATCATATAAAGGAAGCACTCGAAGAGGCAGGCATTCATCATGCCACTTTGGAGTTTGAAGACGAAAGAGCTACTTGCAGCAACGAATGTTGTGAGGATTAAATAAAATCCGTACCTTCGCGCCCTTAAACTAACTAACCTTTATTTTTATGTTTACTGACTTGTTGCATTCCTCTTATTTTTCCCTTTTCCTGATTGTCGCATTAGGGTTTATGCTGGGAAGAATAAAAATCAGAGGATTATCTCTCGATGTGTCGGCAGTTATTTTCATTGCCCTTCTTTTCGGGCATTTTGGTGTTATCATTCCTAAAGAATTAGGAAACTTCGGTTTGGTACTTTTTATTTTTACCATCGGTATTCAGGCTGGTCCCGGATTCTTCGATTCTTTCCGCAGTAAAGGAAAGACGCTTATTCTCATTACTATGCTTATAATTTGTTCCGCCTGCCTGACCGCAGTCGGGTTGAAGTACGCATTTGATATTGATACACCGAGTATTGTCGGTCTGATTGCCGGTGCGTTGACCAGTACGCCGGGTCTGGCGGTTGCTATTGACAGTACCAATTCTCCTTTGGCATCCATTGCTTACGGTATCGCATATCCGTTTGGAGTAATCGGCGTGATTCTGTTTGTCAAACTGTTACCTAAAATTATGCGGGTAGATTTGAATAAAGAAGCCCGTCGCCTGGAGATAGAACGTCGCGGACAATTTCCAGAACTGACTACTTGTATCTACCGTGTCACCAATTCGCATGTGTTCAACCGTAACCTGATGCAAATTAATGCACGCGGTATGACGGGCGCTGTTATTTCCCGTCTGAAGCACAATGATGAAATATCTATTCCTACAGCCCATACAGTGCTGCGTGAAGGAGACTACATACAAGCCGTAGGTAGCGAAGAATCATTGAATCAGCTTGCTGTGTTAATCGGTAAGAGAGAAGAAGGCGAACTGCCTTTGGATAAAACGCAGGAAATAGAATCTTTACTGTTGACCAAAAAGGACATGATAAATAAACAACTGGGTGATTTGAACTTACAGAAAAATTTTGGTTGTACAGTGACTCGTGTCCGTCGAAGCGGTATTGATTTGTCTCCATCTCCAGATCTCGCTTTGAAGTTTGGTGATAAATTGATGGTTGTCGGTGAGAAAGAAGGACTTAAAGGAGTAGCCCGCCTGCTGGGTAACAATGCGAAGAAACTGTCTGATACGGATTTCTTCCCCATTGCGATGGGTATTGTACTGGGAGTGCTGTTCGGCAAAATAAATATATCTTTCTCTGATAGTCTGTCATTCTCTCCGGGACTGACCGGCGGAGTGCTGATGGTAGCCCTTGTGTTGAGTGCGATTGGTAAGACAGGCCCCATCATCTGGTCTATGTCCGGACCTGCCAATCAGTTGTTGCGCCAGTTAGGTCTGCTTCTTTTTCTAGCCGAAGTAGGAACTTCTGCCGGTAAGAATCTGGTAGCCACTTTCCAGGAAAGCGGATTGCTGATGTTCGGAGTAGGAGCTGCCATCACATTGATACCGATGCTTGTAGCAGCTATTGTCGGACGTCTGGTATTTAAAATCAGTCTGCTCGATTTGCTGGGAACGATAACGGGAGGTATGACGAGTACTCCGGGACTTGCAGCTGCCGATTCAATGGTGGACAGTAACATACCGAGCGTAGCTTACGCAACTGTTTATCCGATTGCCATGGTATTTCTGATTCTGTTTATTCAAATCATAGCTTCGGCAGTATATTAACAGAATTTTGTAGATTCATTGATTGTTAAATAAATAGTTCGTATCTTTGCCGCCTCAAAGAAAAAATGAGGTGAAACGATTGTTATTGAATATTACACGCTACTTCTTACCGATACTGTTTGTGTCGTATCTGGTAAGCTTCACATTCTTTGCCCACGTGCATGTGGTCAATGGCGTGACAATCGTCCATTCACACCCATTTAAGAAAGGGGCGGCACATAAACACTCTACAGTCGAACTGCTACTGATTCATTTTCTGTCTCATTTAACGGCAGACGGTGCAGCCGTAGTTTTTGCTCTTTCCCTTTTTATTCCTTTCTTATTGTATTTGTTGCTCGGCCGTTCGCCGTATGCTCACTATCACTGTCCGTATCATGGGGTAGTGGGACTTAGAGCACCTCCGGCTATTCGTTTCTCCATTCTTTGAATGATGATACCGTACCTTGCATGAGGTAGGGCATTATCTGTCTATCCATGTGAGTACTTATCGAAAACTAATAACAAACGAAAAATGAAGAAATACATCTTTTCGCTTGTCTGCTTGTGCTGCGCATTGTTGCCTGCCCTTGAAGGACAAGCTCATGAATATCCTAATCATCCTGAATTACGTAAGTCAGACGCCAATATCGTTGGCATATTCTTGATAAAACACCAAAGAACACTTGCCCTATATAACAGTCGCCTTGAAAGGTACTACCATCGGAACGGTAACCGATGCTACCGGGCATTATTTCTTGAAGAATCTTCCCGAAGGCAATTTTGTGCTCGAAGTTAGTTCGGTGGGGTATAAAACCGTCAGACGGAATGTGACGCTGAAGAAAGGGCGCACATTGGAAGAAGATTTCGAGATAGAAGAAGATGCAGTTGCCTTGGACGGCGTAGTCGTTTCTGCCAACCGTAACGAGACTACCCGTCGCCTGGCTCCGACACTGGTGAATGTGGTGGATCTGAAAATCTTTGAGAATACCAATTCTACGACTTTGGCACAAGGATTGAGCTTTCAGCCGGGTGTCCGTGTAGAGTCTAATTGTCAGAATTGCGGCTTCCAGCAAGTGCGTATCAATGGACTGGATGGCCCTTATACGCAAATCCTGCTCGATTCCCGTCCTATTTTTAGTGCACTTTCCGGTGTGTATGGCATCGAGCAGATTCCTGCCAGCATGATAGAGCGTGTGGAAGTGATGCGTGGAGGCGGATCTGCTTTGTTCGGCTCGTCTGCTATTGCCGGAACAATCAATATCATTACCAAAGAACCGATGCGCAATTCCGGTATGTTATCGCATACCATTACAGGTATTGGTGATGGCGATGCTTTTGATAACAGTACGGCGCTGAATGCATCACTTGTGACGGACGACCAGCGTGCCGGTTTGTATATCTTCGGTCAGAATCGCCATCGTTCCGCGTATGACCATGATGGTGACGGATATTCTGAAATTCCCAAGATACACGGCCAAACCATCGGTTTCCGTTCATTCCTGAAAACAACGACATATTCGAAACTAACTTTTGAATATCACCACATGGAAGAATTCCGTAGGGGAGGAGACTTGTTGAACCGTCCACCTCACGAAGCGAATGTAGCGGAACAGACCGAACACTCGATCAATGGTGGAGGACTGAAATTTGATTATTTCTCACCTAACGAGAAACATCGTTTCAATGTGTTTGCATCCGCACAACATATCAATCGTGACAGCTATTATGGTGGCGGCCAGGATCCGAATGCTTACGGAAACACTACCGACTTAAACTGGATGGCAGGATCGCAATATGTCTATAGTTTCGGAAAATGTATTTTCATGCCTGCTGACCTGACTGCCGGAATAGAATTCAATCAGGATAAACTGGAAGACAATATGTGGGGATACCACCGTACAGTAGACCAAAAAGTGAATATCGGTAGTGCTTTCTTTCAGAATGAATGGAAGAATGAGCATTGGGGATTTCTGCTTGGCGGTCGTTTGGATAAACATAACCTGATTGATCATGTTATATTCAGTCCGCGTGCCAATCTGCGTTATAATCCGACGGAAAATATCAATCTTCGTTTCAGCTACTCATCCGGTTTCCGTGCTCCGCAGGCTTTCGACGAGGATTTGCATGTGGAGAATGTAGGCGGTAATGTGGCGATGGTTGAATTGGCCGATAATCTGAAAGAGGAAAGATCACAGAGCTTGAGTGCTTCGGCAGATATTTATCATCGTTTTGGTGCGTTTCAGGTTAACTTTTTGGTAGAAGGATTTTATACAAAGTTATCAGATGTATTTGCCCTTACCGACGGAGAGGTAGTGGATGGAATCCTGACACGTACACGCTACAATGCACCGGGAGCCCGTGTGATGGGACTGACATTGGAAGGAAAGATGGCGTATCTGACTAAATTCCAGGTTCAGGCAGGAGTCACCCTGCAACAGAGCCATTATAGCGAACCGCACGTCTGGAACAAAGAAGCTCCGGCGGTAAAGAAAATGATGCGTACACCGAATACTTACGGTTATTTTACAGCAACCTATACCCCGATAAAACCATTATCTATCGCTCTTTCCGGTACATATACCGGTTCGATGCTGGTTCCCCACGAACCAGTTCCGGGATTCCTTGAAAAACCGATAACGGTGAATACGAAGGACTTCTTCGATATCGGTTTGAAGGCTGCCTATGATTTCAAACTTTACAAGTCGATGAACTTGCAGGTAAATGCCGGTGTACAGAATATTTTCAATGCCTACCAGAACGACTTCGACAAAGGGGCTGACCGTGACTCCGGTTATATCTATGGTCCGTCATTGCCGAGAAGTTTCTTTGCCGGAGTGAAGATAAGTTATTAAAATTCGGTTAAGATTTAAAATCGTTATAAATAGGGATTGTTTTGCATGGAGACAATCCTTATCTTTGCAAAAAACAAACTAAACCTTGACTTAGGTGCACAGAATAAATGTGCAAGATGACCGAATGAAACAATTGTACCTACATATAATGAAGTGGTTTCTGCCTGTACTGTTTATCTCGTACATGGCAGGGATTACTTTGTTTACCCACTCTCATGTGGTAAATGGGGTTACAATTGTCCATTCACATCCCTTTAAAGAAAGGCAGCGAACATAGCCATACGACGGTTGAATTCCAACTAATTCATCTCTTGAGTCATGTGTTGGTGACCGACAGCGGTTTGATACCAACATTCTCTGTTGCTGCTTTATCTCTATTATGCATCCTGTTTGTCCGCCCGCAAATTGAGCAATTTTACCGTTCTTGTCCGGGCGTAATATCTCTTAGAGCACCTCCTATCGCTTAGTCTATCTTTTTGGGGGAACAGTATTAATGTATTAGGATCAACGATTAACGATCGCTGCTTCCCTTTCCCTTTATTATTATTTTTCGAATTAAAACATTAAAAGACTAACGACAATGAAGAAATATCTTTTAGTCCTGGTCGGCCTGTGCTGTGTCTTGTCATACGCATTGGCTGAACGTCCGGACTACCCTGAACTGAAGAAATCCGATGCGAATATAATAGGTCATGTACTGGATAAAAAAACGAAAGAACATCTTCCGTACATCACTATCGCACTGAAAGGAACGACCATAGGAACCGTGACCGATGCTACCGGGCATTATTTTTTGAAGAATTTGCCGGAAGGAAATTTTATACTGGAAGTTAGTTCAGTAGGTTACAAGACAGTGACCCGCAACGTAACTCTGAAAAAAGGAAAGACACTGGAAGAAGATTTTGAAATAGAAGAGGATGCGATTGCTCTCGACGGAGTAGTAGTTTCCGCCAACCGGAGTGAAACGACACGTCGTATGGCTCCTACTTTGGTGAATGTTGTCGACCTGAAACTTTTTGAAACCACCAACTCTTCCACTTTATCACAAGGACTGAACTTCCAGCCCGGAGTGCGTGTGGAGACAAATTGCCAGAATTGTGGCTTCCAGCAAGTCCGCATCAATGGTCTGGACGGACCATATACACAAATTCTGATAGATTCGCGTCCCGTATTCAGCGCCCTTTCCGGAGTGTATGGACTGGAACAGATTCCTGCCAGTATGATTGAACGTGTAGAAGTGATGCGTGGGGGAGGCTCCGCCTTGTTCGGTTCTTCAGCTATTGCAGGAACGATTAATATAATCACCAAAGAGCCTTTACGTAATTCGGGTCAGCTGTCGCACACCATAACTTCTTTAGGAGGAAGCTCCTCATTCGATAACAACACCTCGCTGAATGCTTCATTGGTGACGGACGATCATCGTGCCGGATTGTATATCTTTGGTCAGAACCGTTATCGGTCGGGATATGATTATGACGGAGACGGATTTACGGAACTTCCGAAACTGAAGAATCAGACAGTGGGTTTCCGCTCTTATCTGAAAACAAGTACTTATTCCAAACTGACCTTTGAATATCACCACATGCAGGAATTCCGTCGTGGAGGGGATATGTTGAACCGTCCTCCTCACGAAGCGCATATTGCGGAGCAGTTGCAACATTCTATTGATGGTGGAAGTTTGAAATTCGATTATTTCTCTCCGGATGAAAAGAACCGTCTAAGTGTTTTTGCATCGGCTGCCAATACAGACCGGGACAGTTATTACGGACCGGGTAACGATCCTCTGAAAGCCTATGGAAAAACAACGGATTTAACCGCTATGGGTGGTGCACAATACGTACATACGTTTGACAAGTGCTTTTTTATGCCTTCCGACCTGACGGCGGGACTTGAATATAACCGTGACCGGCTGAAAGATAATATGTGGGGATATAACCGTCACACGGATCAGACGGTGAATATTTACAGTGCTTTTCTGCAGAACGAATGGAAGAACGACCGTTGGGGGATTCTGATTGGTGGTCGTCTGGATAAGCATAATATGGTGGATAATGTGATCTTTAGTCCCCGTGCCAACTTGCGTTTTAATCCTACCCAGAATATTAACCTGCGTTTAAGCTATTCTTCCGGATTTCGTGCTCCGCAGGCTTTTGATGAGGATATGCATATTGAAAATGTGGGCGGAACGGTGGTGATGATCGAGCGTGCAAAGGACTTGAAAGAAGAGAAATCCCAAAGTTTCAGTGTTTCTGCAGATATGTATCATCGTTTCGGAGCATTCCAGACGAATTTGTTGATTGAGGGTTTTTATACAAGACTGACCGATGTTTTTGTATTGGGCAAACCTTACGACCGTGGTGATGGTATATTAGTGAAAACACGTAGCAATGGCCCCGGTGCTAAAGTGATGGGATTGACACTGGAAGGTAAAGTGGCTTATCTTTCTATCCTGCAAATACAAGCGGGATTAACTTTACAACGTAGCCGGTACGATGAACCGCATAAGTGGCATGACGATGCACCGGCAGAAAAGAAGATTTTCCGTACTCCCGATACATACGGTTATTTCACTGCTACTTGTACCCCCATCAAACCTTTATCTATTGCTTTGTCAGGAACCTATACCGGCAGGATGTTGGTGCAACGTATGGATATCACCGCCGAGAATGCCGAACTGGGTAAAATGCCTGAAAGAAAAGCGGAAGCAATCAGAACACCTCGTTTCTTTGATTTGGGAGTGAAACTGGCTTATGACTTCAAGTTATACAAAACGGTTGATTTGCAATTAAACGGCGGAGTTCAGAATATTTTTAAGTCTTATCAGAAGGACTTTGACAGAGGAGCTAACCGGGATTCCGGTTATATTTACGGTCCTTCTTTGCCGAGAAGTTTCTTTGCCGGAGTAAAGATCAGCTATTAATCGGTCATAAAAATAGTTTCCCGGCACGGTACTTTTTGTTTCCTGCGTTGAAACACTTTGTTTCAAATAGTGAAACGATTTGTTTCACACCGGGAAACACTTTGTTCCAAGCCTTGAAACTAAAAGTTTCAAGCGGCTGAAACTAATATGTCGTATAGAGACTTGTTCTTTTCTCCTTGTTAATCATTGATTGATCGGGCGGTGATAGGTGATAGATGCGGTGATAGGTTGCAAACAACCTGTCACCACCCCTGAAATCCCCATGAATAAGAGCTTTTGGAAGTGTCGGTGATAGGTGATAGAGGAAAGTGAAAGAAACTCTGTGTAGAGATGGATCAAACCATATCTTTATCGACCCCGAATTTTTCTCCTGTCTGACATTTACCGGCAGGTTCCACATGTACCAGAATGTCATATACATTATCTACCGAATTAATGATGCTCTTCTCCACTGCATCGGCAATCTCATGGGCTTGCGTGATCGTGATTTGTGGATTCACTTCTATATCAAGGGTAATCATATAGAGATTCCCTATCATTCGTGACCGGACGCGATGCGGATTACTGGCACCGGGCACTTTCTCTACGGCTTCGAATATCTTATTATATACATTGACATCTTTCACCCCGTCCATTAGCTCCACATTGGAATCAATGAAGATGCTGATGGAAGATTTGATGATAAAGAGACTGATTATCAATCCTGTTATCGAATCGAGTATCGGCAATTTGAAGATAAAAGTAAATATCAATCCTAACAAAACACTGGTTGAAATGACAACATCATTACGCATATTGATAGCGTTTGCCGTGAGCATGGAACTGTTGATCTTCTTTCCCTGTTTGTACTGGTATGAAGCCAGTAAGAGTTTACCGATAATAGAAAATATAGTGACATAGATGGCGATAGCCGATGGTATCTCTTTCACTTCATCTGAAAAGATGTTTTTAGTGGATGATAGCAACATTTGTACACCGGCATAAAATATCACGAGTGATAGAATCTTTGTTGCGATCCCTTCCGCTTTCTCATATCCGAATACATATTTCTTTGAAGGAGGGCGGTTGATGAGGCGTGCCGTAAAAATCATAACGATAGAGATAACGACGTCGGTTGCCGAGTCGATACCGTCGCCGACTACGGCTAAACTACCGGCAAATAAACCGATTATGATTTTGGATACGGACAAGATTGCATTGCCAATTGTGCTGATCCACGAGGTTGTGATTAGTATTTTCTCTCTTGACATTGAAGTGACTCTTTATAATTGTTTGTAATGGGATTGGGGAGCAAAGATAAACATTAATAGGAGTCTGTGATATGAAGTCACAAAAAACTTTTTCTGCCTTTTTAGTAGTTTATACGTTTTAGTTGTATTATATATAGATGGTCAATTAAAAACAGGACAATTAATTTATTAAATAGTTAACCGCATGTTCAAAAAACTAAGTAGCTCTTTTCTCATTGTGTCAGCTTGTATTTTTTCTTCTTGCACGCCTACCGTCAAGCAAGAGATTGCAATCTTACCTACCCCCGTTAGTCTGACCGAGCAGTCTGGCTCGTTTGTTTTAAAAGATGGAATGAAAATCGGCGTTTCCGATCAGTCCTTGTTTCCGGCTGCCGGGTATCTGCAGGAGATTCTTCGGAATGTCATATCGTCTTCTGTTGAAGTCACTACCGATAAGAGTCAGGTAGATATGTATTTTCAGTTGAAGGATACTGTTGGAAAGCCTAGCTCTTATAAACTTGAGTCTACACCGGAGTATATTCGGGTAGAGGCAACTGACTATTCGGGTATTATTTCTGCTATTACTACTATTCGCCAGTTGCTTCCTGCAACGATAGAAGTGCAGGGAGAGAAACAGAATTATTCTATCCCTGTCGTGCAAATAGAAGATGCGCCACGGTTTGAATGGCGTGGATTTATGTTGGATGCTTCCCGCCATTTCTGGAATAAAAAAGAAGTGAAGCATGTATTAGATCTGATGTCTTTGTATAAACTTAATAAGTTCCACTGGCATCTGTCCGACGATCAGGGTTGGCGTATAGAGATCGAGAAATACCCGTTGCTTACAGAAAAAGGGGCCTGGCGTAAATTCAATACGCAGGATCGTACCTGTATGGCACGTGCGAAAGAAGAAGATAATACCGATTTCCTGATTCCGGAAGATAAGATACGCATTGTGGAAGGAGATACGCTGTATGGAGGTTATTACACTCATGATGATATAAAAGAAATAGTAGCCTATGCTACGCAAAGAGGTATCGATGTCATTCCCGAGATCGATATGCCGGGACATTTCCTGGCAGCTATCGGTCAATATCCGGAATTGGTGTGTGACGGATTAATCGGGTGGGGGAAAACTTTCTCTTCTCCTATCTGTCCGGGCAAAGATACAACGCTGGAGTTCTGTCAGAATGTGTTCAAAGAAGTTTTTGAACTTTTCCCTTATGAATATGTGCACATGGGTGGTGATGAAGTGGAAAAAGCCAACTGGAAGAAATGTCCTCTTTGTCAGAAACGGATTCGTACGGAGAAACTGGGTTCGGTAGAAGAACTTCAGGCATGGTTTGTACGTGACATGGAGAAATTCTTCCTTGCCAACGGAAAGAAACTCATAGGCTGGGATGAAGTGGTATCCGACGGATTATCTTCCGATGCTGCCATTACCTGGTGGAGAAGTTGGGCGAAAGATGCATTGCCTACGGCAACTGCACAAAAGCAGAAAGTGATTGCTTGTCCGAATGAATATTTCTATTTCGATTATGCGCAGGATCAGAATTCAGTAAAGAAAATACTTGCGTATGATCCGTGTGCAGACGAGCGGTTATCGCCGGAACAGAAGAAATATATCTGGGGTGTGCAGGCGAATCTCTGGGCTGAATGGATTCCGACAATGAAGCGCATTGAATATTTGATTGTTCCCCGTATGATAGCGTTGAGTGAAATAGCTTGGGCGGAGCCGACAGCTAAACCGGGTCTCGAAGAATTTTATCGTCAGCTTGTTCCGCAATTTAAGCGGATGGATGTGATGAGGGTAAATTATAGGGTGCCTGATTTGCAGGGATTCTATAAAGTGAATGCATTTATTGATGAAACAACTGTGGAATTGACCTGCCCGTTACCCGGTACTGAAATACGTTATACGACAGACGGCAGTATGCCTACCAAAGAATCAGCTCTTTATAACGGTGCTTTGGAAGTTGGGAAGACTACGGATTTCGCTTTCCGCACTTTTCGTCCGGATGGTTCTCCTTCGGATGCGGTGCGTACCAAGTATGTAAAGGCTCCTTATGCGGAGGCGGTGACTGCTCCGGCTGCTTTGCAGCCCGGCTTGAAAGCAGTATGGCACGATTTCCGTGGTAATCTTTGTGCGGATATTGATGCAGCTCCTGTCAAAGGGGAGTATGTGGTGGAATCGGTATCCATTCCCGAAGAGGTGAAAGGAAATATCGGTCTGGTATTGACCGGCTATCTGGAAGTTCCTGCCGATGGTATCTATACATTTGCCCTTCTCTCGGACGACGGTAGCACATTAATGCTTGACGGTGAATTGTTGGGAGATAATGATGGAGCACATTCGCCGGTAGAGATTATTGTGCAGAAGGCTTTGAAAGCCGGGCTTCATCCGATAGAGGTACGTTACTTCGATTGTAACGGAGGCGTATTGCAGATGGAACTGGTGAATGAAAAAGGTGAAAAAGAAGTATTGCCAAGTGCATGGCTGAAACATGAATAGCAAATTTCATTATTTTTAGGTATTGTCCGTCTTGCCGGCGAGCTGTACCTTTGCAGAAAATATTTGAAAACTTATGCGAATCAGTGAGAGACGAGTCGAGATTAATCATATATCAAAGGTGCACATGCACCGGATTGAATGGGATGAAGAGAGCTTATAGAAATATAAGCTCTCTTTTTTTTGAACGATTTCGAATATTGTTCTTTTTTGAAAACAAGCGATAAGTTAAATGATTGTCGAACTTAATATAGATTGAACGTACGTTATGAGTACATTGAAAAAACTTCAGAACTACATGGGTAAACGGAAAGTGCTTTTGCCTGCGGCAATGCTGCTGTCTGCCCTAAGTGCCCTGGCGGGCATGTTGCCTTATATCCTTATTTGGCTGATTGTGAGAGAACTGCTTGAACACGGAGAGATAACCTCTTCCGGTAATGTGGTGACGTATGCCTGGTGGGCGGCAGGCATGGCCGTGGCGAGCATCGTCCTTTATTTTGCCGCATTGATGTCTTCGCATCTTGCAGCTTTTCGGGTTGAATCGAATTTGCGTAAAGAAGCCATGCGCCAGATAGTGCGTATGCCTCTCGGCTTCTTTGACATTAATACGAGCGGACGTATTCGCAAGATTATAGATGACAATGCAGGGGTTACCCATAGTTTTCTGGCACATCAGTTGCCCGACCTTGCGGCTACTTTTCTAGTGCCGTTGGTAGCTGCCATACTGATTTTTGTGTTCGATTGGATACTCGGTCTGGCATGTATCGTCCCTGTAATTATTGCCATGCTGGTTATGGGTTTTATGATGAATGCGGAGGGACGGCAGTTTATGAAAAGCTACATGACCTCTCTGGAGGAAATGAATACCGAAGCTGTAGAGTATGTGAGAGGAATTCCCGTAGTGAAGGTTTTCCAGCAGACTATTTACTCTTTCAAAAACTTTCACCGCTGTATCATGAATTATAATAAAATGGTATTCGGCTATACACGAATGTGGGAGAAGCCGATGTCGCTCTATACCGTAATAATCAATGGTTTTGTGTTTTTCCTTGCTCCGTTGGCTATTTTGCTGATTGGTTATTCAGGTAATTATGCATCGGTATTACTTAATTTCTTCCTGTTTGTTCTCATTACTCCTGTATTCTCCCAAAGTATCATGAAGAGTATGTATCTCAATCAGGCTTTGGGGCAGGCGAGTGAAGCTATCGGACGTCTTGAGAATCTGGTTGCTTATGAGCACCTGACTGTTGTAGAGCATCCACAACCGGTAAAGGAATTCAGTATTCAGTTCGAAAAAGTTTCCTTCAGCTATCCGGGAGCTAATCAAAAGGCGGTGGATGATGTTAGTTTCACTATTCCGCAAGGAAACACAGTAGCTCTTGTCGGAGCTTCGGGCGGAGGGAAAACAACGATTGCCCGTCTAGTTCCCCGTTTCTGGGAGGCAACGGAAGGGAAAGTTTTAATAGGTGGCATCAATGTAAGAGAAATCGCTCCCGAAGAACTGATGAAATATATTTCTTTCGTGTTCCAGAATACAAAGCTGTTCAAGACTTCTCTGCTCGAAAATATCAAATATGGTAATCCCGACGCGACAATGGAGGAAGTGGAACGGGCAGTAGATATGGCACAATGCCGGGAAATTATCAATAAACTTCCGCTCGGACTGAATACGAAGATTGGTACGGAGGGAACATATCTCTCCGGCGGGGAACAGCAACGGATCGTACTGGCACGTGCAATCCTGAAAAATGCTCCCATCATTGTACTGGATGAGGCGACTGCTTTTGCCGACCCCGAAAATGAGCATCTCATCCAGCAAGCCTTGAAAGAACTGACAAAAGGAAAAACCGTATTGATGATTGCTCATCGTCTTTCAAGCATCACTGATGCCGACAATATCCTCGTCATTGACAAGGGGAAGATTGCGGAACAAGGTACACATGCCAACCTGCTTGGAAAACAAGGCATCTATTATCATATGTGGAATGAATACCAGCAATCTGTTCGCTGGACAATAGGAAAGGAGGTTTCTAATGATTGAAGTAATAAAAAGACGTTTTGCCCTTTCAACTAAAGGAGCGAAAGATTTCTGTAAAGGTGTGTTTTTCACTACACTGCTCGATATTGTATTGATGTTGCCGGCGGTATTTGTTTTTCTTTTTCTTGAGGAATATCTTCGTCCTGTGTTTCAGCCTTCGGCTTCGGTGACGCATGGTATTCTCTATTATAGCATACTCGGTATTGTCTTTATGATAGTCATGTATATATTTGCGGTATTGCAATATCGTAGTACCTATACCACCGTTTATGATGAGAGTGCAAACCGGCGTATCTCATTGGCGGAAAAACTTCGCAAGTTGCCTCTGGCTTTCTTTGGCGAAAAGAATCTTTCCGACCTCACCGCCACGATTATGGATGACTGCACTGATCTCGAGCATACTTTCTCGCATGCGGTTCCCCAGTTGTTTGCTTCCATTATCAGTATTCTGCTTATTACCGTCGGCATGGCATTTTATAACTGGCAGTTGACGATTGCTTTGTTCTGGGTAGTGCCGCTTGCTGCCGCAATCCTTCTTTTCTCGAAGAAGGAAATACAGAAAAGCAATGAAAGTAATTATCTGAACAAGCGGATGGTGACCGAGCATATCCAGGAAGGACTCGATACCATTCAGGAGATAAAATCCTACAATCAGGAGAGAGACTATCTGGAAAAACTGGATGCGAGCATTGATACCTATGAAAAGGTATTGACTCGTAATGAACTGGTGCTCGGCATGTTGGTAAACGGTTCCCAGAGTGTATTGAAACTCGGACTGGCAAGCGTTATTATCGTTGGTGCCAATCTCTTGGCTTCGGGTACGGTTGATTTGTTTACCTATCTTATATTTATGGTTATCGGGTCGCGTGTGTATGCTCCGGTCAGTGAGGTGATGAATAATATTGCCGCTTTGTTCTATTTGGATGTGCGTATCAATAGAATGAATGAGATGGAAGCATTGCCGGTACAAAACGGGACTACTGAATTCACTCCTCAAGGTTATGATATCGAATTCAGACAGGTAGACTTTGCTTATGAGCAGGGAAAACAAATTCTGAATAACTTGTCTTTTATTGCCCGGCAAGGTGAAAAAACGGCTTTGGTTGGTCCTTCAGGTAGTGGCAAGAGTACGGCGGCCAGGTTGGCGGCACGTTTCTGGGATATCCAGTCGGGAAAGATTACCCTCGGCGGGCAGGATATCAGTCGGATTGATCCTGAAACTTTGTTGAAAAACTATTCCGTTGTCTTTCAGGATGTAGTTCTTTTCAATGCTTCCATTATGGATAATATCCGTATTGGCAAACGGGATGCTACGGATGAGGAAGTCCGGAGAGTTGCCCGCTTGGCACAATGTGATGAGTTTGTCACTAAAATGCCGCAGGGATACCAGACGATTATCGGTGAGAATGGAGAAACATTATCCGGCGGTGAGCGTCAGCGTATTTCCATTGCCCGCGCTTTGTTGAAGGATGCTCCGATTGTTCTGTTGGATGAGGCTACGGCTTCGCTTGATGTTGAGAATGAAACCAAGATACAGGCAGGTATATCTGAATTGGTACGTAACAAAACGGTGCTGATTATTGCGCACCGTATGCGCACCGTTGCCAATGCCGACAAAATTGTAGTATTGGAGAATGGAAGTGTTGCTGAAATGGGAACACCGGAGGAATTGAAAAAGAAAAATGGTATATTTGCCCGGATGGTGAACAGACAGGTTACAAATATGAATTGATAAATAGCAACGATACTATGCAATTTTTGAAAGGAGATATACAAGAGGGAATCTTGAAGGCAGCCGAAGAAGTGTTTCTGGAAAAGGGATACAAGGATGCCTCTATGCGTGAAATAGCTTCGAGGGCAGGGGTGACGGTGAGTAATATCTATCATTATTTCACCAATAAGGATGAGATATTCCGTACGATTCTGAAACCGGTATTGAATGATCTGTATGCTATGATTTATAATCACGATGCAGATCAGATGACGATAGACGTCTTTATGGATTCGGATTATCAGAAAATGTCTGTACGGGAATATATCAGATTGGTCTCTGAACATCGTGACCGTTTGCGGTTGCTGCTTTTTCAGGCACAAGGTTCTGTTTTGGAGAACTTCCGTTCTGAATATACAGATTTGATGACGCGTACGATTTCTGTTTTTTTTCAAGGAATGAAGCAGAAATATCCGCATATCAATATAGCAATAACTAACTTCTTTATTCACCTGAATACGGTATGGTTGTTTGCCCTACTCGAAGAGCTGGTGTTGCATCCTGTGAAGAAAGAAGAGATGGAGAAGTTTATAGCGGAGTATATCGCTTTTGAAACGGCTGGTTGGAAAGAGCTCATGAATGCATGAGCTCTCTCACTTTATTCTCTTACTGATATAAAAAAACGTCCGGCTTTCACAAGCCGAACGTCCTTGCCTCTTTTAGAATATGTCATCTATTCATATTCCAAAATGAATACATTATATGGTTTTTCAACTTAACAACCAAATAAAAGAAATGCGGGTGAATCACTTCGGCCGATTTCTATGTATTTTTAATGTGGCTACGTAATATAATTATGACTAATTAATTTAATTCTGATACTGCAAAGATAGGGGCTTTCCGCTTTTCCCGCAATCCCCTAAAATGGGTATTCTTCTATCAATTACTAGCTATATATAGTGGTTCAGGCGTTTGCATAACTATGCATCCCTCCAAGAACATAATTTACCCCGAAATAGGTCATTAAGACGGTCAGGAAAGCAAGAATCATATAGATATGGAAGAATAGAGGCTTGCGGAAAATGCGCAGACTTTGTGAATGGAAGGCTACTCCATATACCAGAAAAGTAATCAGTGCCCATACTTCTTTCGGGTCCCACGCCCAGTATCGTCCCCAGGAAACGTTTGCCCAAACTGCTCCCAGAAAGATGCCTGCTCCTAAAAAGAAGGTGGCAGGGTAGAGCAGCAAGCGGCTGACTAGCGTCAACTGTTCTATCCGGTTGTCTTGTATAGCGTCGTTTCCGGAGACATTGTTTTCCGATTCTTTTTTCCGGAGGCATAATGCCAGTATTCCGTTTAGCATGATGAATGCCAATAGGGCATAAGACATCATAATCAATGAAACATGAATACTTAGCCATGGAGAGACGAGCACCGGCATTAATGGGGTTATCTGGGGATTCATTTGTCCCAGATAGGAAACCAACAAAGCAAAGCCGGAGAGGAGGAATCCGAATGGAAGTATAAATGAAAATCTTCGATGGAGCAGACAGGCTATCAAAAGAATACAAAGAGCCATAAACTGCATGGTTTCGTAACCGTTGCTAAGTGGAATACGACCGCCGATGTACCAGCGCAGGCAATATCCTGCTAAATGGAATATGAAAGCAAGATAGAGTGCAACAGAAAAGAAAGTTCCTGCTGTGCGGGAAATCGTTTTGGCTTTGAGCGAGAGGATATTTCTTTGCAGGCTGTTATGAAGTAGAAGCAGGAAAGACAACACTCCCAATGACAGATTTATCATAAAAAGAATCTTGCTGAACGGAATCCGGTTGTAGAGTAATTCTGCTTTCACTTCCAGTTCGGAGAGAGGTTGCACGCTGCCATCAGTGGGTAATGGATGGATGAATGTTCCTTTTTCCAACATCAGGATCAGGCCTACTTTTTCATCTGTTTCCTGGATTGCTTTGGCGAGTTTGTTTTGTTGTCCTTGTTCACGTTGCCAATGTTCACGAAGACGGTAAACAGAACCGTCAAATAAATCAGTTAATCGAGCATAAGGTGTTTGTAAGTTTAATAAATGCTGTAATTCTGTATTTTTGATGTATATCAATGGCTCATTTCTCCACACTTCCGGATAAAGTAACCAGCCACCTATCACTTGTTCAGGTGTCAATCCTTTATATGAAGCTTCTCCTGTCAGTTTCTGAATGAAATCACGGGCTAATGTGTTGAAAGGTACTACCCGGTCGTGATAAATAACCTGTTCCTGTGCTAAACTGTCCGCTTGTGTTCGTTTCAATGCAGGAAGGAGTTTTTTTTGTGCTTGCATGTTACCTGCAAGGCAGAAAATAAACAGTATAAATACACCTCCTTTTTTAAGTAGCGGGTGGTTTAGCAGGCGTCGGAAATCACTACTGCGGGAAAATAGTAGCCAAATCATGGAGAGACCGAGCAGGATATATCCTGCATAAGTCACTCCTGTTCCCCATGGATCATAATTGACAGTCAGCCAGCTCCCTTTTCCGTCATCATCGAAAGATGACTGATAGAAACGGAAACCTTGTGATGTAAATATACGATTCATTGAAATCTGTTCGTGTAATAGAACATTTTTCTGTCCGGGAAGAGAGTAGGTGATATAGCTGATGTAGTCTGCCGGTGCTTCTGTTCCGGGATAGTATGCTATACGGAAACTATCTAGTTGTATTGTGAATGGCAGATCAGCTTTTCTGCCGCTTTCCGATTCCAGGAAACTGTCTATCGTTGCCCCCGGAAGCAAGTGTACGTATCCTTTTTTGCTTCCGATAAACGTAATCATGGCCCCCACCAAGATAACGAGGAGAGAGCCATGAAACAACAATATGGGGAACCGTCGCCATAAAGCGCGTCGGATGAGAGCAACAAGTGCAATGGTGGCAATTGTTCCCCACAAACAACAAAACCAACATGTATGATATATATTTCTTTCTACAAAATCTGTCCCATACGCTTGTTCTACGAAAGTAGTCACAGCGAGTAGTCCCACCAGACAGATATATAAGATAATAAGTAACCTTTTCAACTGTATAATCTTTTATGATATTAAAATGGAGCGTATTCCTTGTTCTTACATTCTTTCACTCCCATACATTCCATCTCAATCAACCATCCGGGACGGCATACCGGAGCATGAACAAATACTTTAGGAGTATGTGGGAAACGTTTGTCATACATTGCTTTAACAACTGTATAGTCGGCTATGTCACGCAGATATACAATCATTTGTCCCAAATCTTCAAACGTGCAGTCCGCTTCTTTCAACAGGGTTTCCACATTCTCCCACATTCGTTCTGTCTGTTTGCGGATGTTGCCGGGATATACCACATCGCCTTTGTTGTTGATACTTGCCGTTCCTGAAATAAATACCTGTCGGCGGTCTCCATAATCTACATACGTGCCACGTTCAAAGCTTACTCCATATTCATAAGTTGGGTTCAGATGGGTAGGAGCATAGAGGAAATGAATCTGTTCCGGTTGCATTCCTGCTACAGCGTAAGTATCCATTTGTACCAGTACTTTCGGGTCGGCATGCCGGCCGTCGATGCCTGTGCTGGAAATATAATGTGTTTTTTCTGTCAGGTTTTGGGTGACGAAAACTTCATTACGTGCTTTCACTACTCCGGCATAATTCACATCTACATTTTGCACGAAAAACCATGTACGGATACAATTGTCTGCCAGTTTACAACCTTGTTCCATGAGTTGCATCACATAGTCGTTCAATAATAGACGGGTCTGGTATTCCGAATTGGCGGCACGATTGAATGCACTACCGCCCCAGAAGTGGCGATAGGCACTGTGTTTCACCTCAAAAAGCCCGTTATGTAAGACTTGTGTCTGTACATCTGTCAACAGGTAAACCCATAAGGCTATTTTTGTTCCGTCCAGCGGGGGCTGTTCCACAATGGAAAGTGCGCAGTCCGAACCTTCGGTTGTCAATGCCAGTAGTGTATCTGCCTGATTGGCAGCGTCACTAAGGAAATAACGTTTGAGGATGGCAACTGCTCCTTTCAATTCTTGGGTAAGTAAATAATCGTAGGTGTTTAATACTGCATTCAGCTGTTCTTCGTATGTATCTTCCGGTTTAGTAGAATGAATGATAATATGATACTCTGAAGCTTCTCCTCCTGCATTATATTTAAAAATCTCTGTTAGCGTCTTTTCAGACTGAATATTCTGTTGTTTTTTGTTGTTCATATCAGTTGGGTAAATAACTATTTATTCTTGCGCACCGTTATTGATCCAGTCGTCAATAAGGGTCAAAATCGGAGATGATACTATTTCTTTTGAGTGATCGTATCCCCAGGTTGAACTAATAGTGGTATTCAATAATGTGTGCAATACGCTTTCTTGCGCACTGCCCGGCTTGACGAGTAACATGCCATCTACTTTCTTCGACGGGCGGTTGACCAGTGCCTCGTAACTTTTGCCTTCTGTCAGATACAGGTTGGCTGCTGCCGAACTACTTCCGCCATGACAGTGTGCGCATGTCGTATTAAATACTTTTTCTTGAATGCCATGGTACATACCTACATTTACAGTTCCCACATCCATAAGGATGGTGTCGTCAACTGCTGTAAGGTCGTCCATTGACTGAAAACTGATAACTCGTTTTCTCAATTTATTAATAACGCACAATTCAATAGTGGTTACTTTATCACTGACTCCTGTCATCGTAACCTGGATCTCATCATCTTCGACCGCCGGAATTGTTTTGGTGACAACGGCATACTCGCTCTCATCATTGAAGCCTGCCACTACGACACTATAACCATCGGGCCATTTACTGATACCATTGATCTTACCGCTCATCTTCAGCGTGCGTCCTTCTTCTGATAGGGTCTCTGTCTTTTCGTAAATACGTCCGTCATCGCATGATGTGATATATGCCAATAACAGTAGATAACCTCCGAAAAGAATGTATTTTTTCATAAACAAATCCTTTCTTGTGCTATTTAGAATGTATACTGAAGTAGAATACTGGCCGAATGTACTGCCAAACCTAAATCGTCGTTATCCCGATCAAGTTGGGTATCATGACCTTTACGGGCAATATACTGGTACATCGCTTGTAACTTCAGATTACAGTTCTTGAAAAAATAGTTCATACCCACGGCTGGCATATTTAGAAAACCATTGGTGTCCATTCCGTTACGGTTGAAGAAATCATAGCGTGCAGCTGCTTGCAGACGGGGGGCAACGAAGTAACCACCTTGTACATAGCCGCCCAGGTAATTATATGACTCGGAAATCTTTTGTCTTTTTGTGAAGCCAACATTCATATAATAGACTTCAGCACCCAGGTAAAGTTTGTTCTTTAGCATTGCAAACTCCAATCCGGCACGATAATCATTGGTACTTTCATTTTCACTTTCTACATTGATAGAGGTAGAAATACCAAACATGATTTTGTCTTCATTCAGCCTGTTCGGATTTCCCTGTGTAGCGGGCATCACTCCTTTAGGCATATAGGTGAAACGTCCGGCGTACAGTAAAGACGGAATGTGCCAGTCATCACTAAATGTTTTTGTTGCTGTATTTACCGCTGCACCCGTACCGTTGAATAAACCGATTTCATACCCGAATTTATCAGCTACCAAACCGTGAATCTCTACACCTAAATCGAATCCGGTGCCAATATTGGGTGTTACCGCATTCAAAGAATAGGGGAGGATAACGGGAGCAGTCAGTGATACTGGCAAACTAGGTAACAATGTTTCTCCCAGTGTTGTCAGGTAGGCATGTGAAAACGGAGTTTTGAATTTACCGACCCGGATGGCAAACTGCTTTTTCAGTTGAACATCAAACCAGGCTTGTTGAAGTAATGCGCCTCCACTGGCTGCCGCATTTATGGAAAGGTTGAAAGATACTTTATCGAAAGCCTTTCCGGTGAATCCGAGTACGGCGTAAGGAACTGAAAATCCGGAGTTGGCTATGTTATCTTGATTGTATGCTTTATCCAGTCCTTCATCGTCGTACCAATTGAAGTTTGCACTGGTCTGTACGAGCAGATAGGGTTTGAATACAAAATCTCCTTTCTTGGTTTCGATAGTGAATCCTTCTCTTCCAGCTAATGATACTACACCATTTTCTGTATCTTCTTCATGTTGTGCCATAGCGGCCAAAGGCATTATGGCAGTCAGCATGGCAATGATTATAAATCTCTTCATAATTACTTTATATATACTACTTTTAGTTTAAAGTGAATTTAAAAATGCAATCAGCGCATCCCGGTCTTCCTTACTCATATTCTTAAATAAGTTCTTTGATGCTTCTCCTTCTCCGCCATGCCACATGATGGCTTCTGTCAGATTGCGGGCACGTCCGTCATGCAAGAAATAAGTATGTCCGTTGACCTTTTCTTGTAAGCCGATTCCCCAAAGAGGGGTAGTACGCCATTCGTTTCCACGTGCCAGCCCGCTTATATAGTTGTCGTTCAGTCCGACTCCCATAATTTCAGAACCCATATCATGTAATAGATAATCAGAATAAGGGTGAATCGTTTGACCGCCTAACCACGGGAGTTGAGTATTATTTAATAAAACACTACCACGTGTCTTAGTGTGTAAAGTGGTCACATGACAGAGATGACATTTGGCTTTATAGAAGTTCTGTTCCCCTTTGATTACTTGCGGATCGTTTACATTACGCCGGGCGGGAACACCAAGACTTTGCATATAGAGATCTACGTTTTCCATCTCTTCTGTGCTGACATCCAGTTGGTCGTAAGAAAGCCCCATCATGCTACCTTGGTTTACTTGTATTTGTCCTTCACAGATTTCTTCCGGATAGCGGCTGTTGGTAACGCCCATATCACTGGAGAATCCCAATTCTACAGTTAAATCGGCATGTTGAGCTTTGTTGCCGGACAATCCCAGACTTCTCACTCCGCGTTCGGTGATGTAATTACATCGTCCGCTGATTCCATATTCGGGATAATTACTTTTTGCTGCAAGTGCTTCAATTTCAACAGGATCTAGTGCCATCATTTGCCCCATGCCTACATGGCGTAATGGAATACGTACGGTACAAAACAAATCTTCCGGTTTGATTTCTTCGGCATACCATTCAGATATAGTATAATTGGGTTTGCAAAGTGTGTAGGCTTCTCCATCAGGGAAAGAAAATGTCTCGTAAGTGTATTCCACAGACAGTTTGCCTTCCGGTTGCACTCCATAGATTGCCTGGTCATGAAGCACACGTCCATAATCTTGAAAGAAAGCTCCGTTTTTACGGGATATGTAGACTAGCATGGAAGAGAATCCATAGCTGCCCGATCCACCCTCTGTCCATAAAGAGGGTTTGGTACGTCCCGCATTCCGGTGGCAACTGCCGCACGAATAACCGGCATAAACGGGACCAAGTCCGCCGCCATGACCGTTGTTACTTGTACGTACATCGTCATATAGTCTGTCACCTCGGGTGAAACGTACATCGTATGCTCCTGTTATCCAATCTGCAGGCGTGTCATAAGCAACAGACGAATTCAAGAAAATAGTTGATGTTCCGGCTGATAGAGCATAGCCCTCCGGAATCTCGATATCCAATATGTCAATTCCGTCATCATTACAGGCAGAGCATGCCAACAGGCAAAAGAAAGAGAATGAATATTTTAGAAAGTGATTCATTGTTTATTGACTTTGTTTCAATAATATGTTTTAAACATACCAAAGAAGTAAAGGTGGATCATTGAATTCCAACCTTTACTTCTCAATAATATCTTAGCTAAGATAAAGCTTTATTGTACTTTACGTGGTTCACCGTTTTTGTAGAGAAGGAATTCCAATGTGTGGAAACCGCGTACATTTTGTGCCGATTCGACAGCAGCTTCATCATCACCTTCACTCCATTCGAGATCGCTCCAACTTTGAGAATTCAGTATTTGTACAATAGCATTCTGATCCAAAGGCCAGCTGTCCATGTTAGGATCAAGTCCCATTTCGTCTACCGGACCGAATAAGAAAGCTTCGCTCTTTTCCCATGGTTCACGGGCAGTGATCCAAGCATCACAAGCTGTTTCAAAAGCACTATTTGACGGATTGTCTGCAAGGGCTATTACTGCATTGTAGAGAGCGTCATTTTTTTCTTTCAAACTTTTGTAGGTAGGCACTACTACTGCATCTACATATTGTGTTACTACAGGATTAAGTACTGCGTCCGTATTGATATTGTTGCTATTATTTGCAATATAGGATTTTAAGTCATTCTTCAGTATACTTTCCAGCTCTGCACAAGCATCCATAGCTGCTACCGTTTCGTTACTGGGAATATGATTACGGAAAGGTTGCGGAATATCCTGAATGGCTTTTGCCGCTTTTTGGATAGCATTCTTTATCTTGGTATCTAATGATGAATTAGCACCGGCGATAACAGTAGATAAAGAATTAGCATTTATATTACCGTCTAAAGAACCGTAATATGCATTCCGGATGGAATAAATGTTATTGGTATAGTCATCACGAGAATGCCAGCTGTACCAGGATTCCACAGCATATAATGCTTCTTCAGTATTTCCGGCTTTATACAAGTTGTATGGGTCACCAATTTTGGCAGTACCGACTTCATTGGCAATTTCCGCGCATTTATCCACGATTTCTTCCACACAGCTCAAGGCGCTTGCGTAAGGAGAGCCACTATGAGCCTTGAACAGGGAAGCATAGCTTTCACCTCCTTTATAGCTTGAATTCCATGCGTTGTAGAGATTGGTTGCATCTGTTTTTAGAAGTGCTGCTACATTTCTCATGTAGTTATGCCAGCTTGATGCGTTTTCAGGAGTGTAATCAATATTGGCAGGATCTACTGTTGGGTTGTCATCATCACTGCTGCAAGAAGTTGTTGTGAATGCTAATCCCAATATTAGGGCTGCAACATAAAAGAATTTTGTTTTCATCATATAAAAATTAAATAATTGATTATTTGTTATTTCTTAATAAACCATCCTATATAGGCAATTCCAATAGAAAATTCGTTTTCACTGTTGTATGACTTTGATACGCCAAAAACTTTATTTGTACCAATCTGGCGGGTTGCATAGTCTGCTTTTATCACTAAGTTTGGCAAAGCGTACCAATTTAATCCCGCTGTCCACATACTTACTTGGCAACGTTTTTCCATCGTTTGCCCTTTTTCCCCTTTCTCTTGTGGGTTGTAGTATTCATAGCGGGCAAATGGATAGATTACCGGAATCTTTTTATTGCCTCCGAAGACCGAGCGGATATTAATGCCGGTTCCGCATAATTTGACATTTGCCTGACTTACTCCTAATGAATTTCCTAAATTTCCATATAAGATATTACCGCGTGCCGTTACATATTTATTGCGATACTGTGCATCTGCGGTGAAGATTCTTATCGGAATTTTTCCATAGTTTGCATAAGTCTGTTCTTTATCAGAGTTGGCTCCTGCATCTGCACAATAATAAAATGATGCACCTACACGTAAACCGGGAACTCCTTTATAATCTAAACGAAATACATACGCGGGAGAAGTGAAGTTGTCTTCCTCAAAGATTCCCTGTTTGCCACTACCTACCCATGTGTTACGATCGAATCCATTAGGATTCAGGCCTGCTACCACCATAGCTTGATAATCGAAGCTTGCATACCCTTTTCCGAAAGAACCAAAGATTTCCAGACCATTTTCATGCCAGGTAGAAGGCAAAAGGCTTGTTTCACCTTCCGGGCGTGAAGTTCCGAAGAAATTGATCGGTTCATGGTGTGCGTTAGTCAATCCTACCGGAACAATAATATGTCCGGCACGTACATTGAGGGAGCGGTGAATTAAACGTGTGATGTGAAATTGTTCGATAGCTACTTCACCTCCTTTTTCAACTTCTGTTTCGTATTCACCGTTTTCGGTGTTTTCTAATTCGAAAGCTGTACCTGTTCCACCAGATTCGAACTCAATCTCTGCACCGAGTATCCATTTGGAATTGAACTTATAATCAAAAGCTAAACGAAACGGGGAATTGAAATGGTATTCCTGTTTTTCTTTGGATTACCATCGTTTCCTCCATAGAAACGGTTGATGCCATAATCTTTAAAATTAGCGACCATTTCACTGTATCCTCCAAAACGGAATTTTGTATATTCTTCTGTAGAAGAAGAATTACTACTTTTGGAAATTTCTTTTGTCTCCTGTGCTGGAATTGTAAGAGAAGGTAGGAGACTAAGAATAACGATTGCTGTTATTTTTCTCATCTTTTTAATAATTTTATCGGCTGCAAAGTTAGATTAGGTTAAAAAATGTGGCAATACCTAATATTAGGCATAGTTGTTTCTTAAATTCAGTATATGTAGGTAATTTTAATCTAAAGAGTAAAAAAATATAGTAGTAGATAAAATAAAACAGACAAAGGTGTATTTCAGTATGATAATTTTTACTGATATACACCTTTGTCTGTTGTTAGTGTGTAGAGTTGTCTTTATTATTTCATAGTGTCACCGATTTTGTTTGTAATTGAGCGAATCGTTTCTTCTACAACCAGTTTCCTTGAGTATATCTACCATCAGGAAACTACCTTTTCAGAAACGATTCAACTCAGACAAACTACATACAAAACAAAGCTAAACTTATGCTAAGGTTATCGCTTAAACTGCCATCTTTATACCTTCTTTTTTACTGCAATATCGTTTGCATTGCTGGCAAAGGTCATATCCCAGCATGGCTCCTAAAATAAAATCTTCTTCAGCAGTCAGTTGGTTTAAAGGACGGATGATGATGTGCCGCATGGCTTCCATACATTCTGCCTTTCCAAAAAACAGGTTGATTTTATTGGTACCTACTTCCTGTATCATATAACTGATCTTTTGATTTTTCAATCGGCGGATGGCAAATTCTTCGTGCTCTTTACTCATTGTGTAAAGTACCATGTTGCGTACGCCTTTCTTAAACTCATAAATATGATTAAGAAAAATTCGGATTTCGCCGGGGATGATTCTTTCAGTTGCCATGATGCAAAGTATTCTTTTTATGTTAAGGTAAAATTAGCTAATTTCTTGTTTCACTTGTTCGGCCCATGCGCTGATACGTTCGTCTGTTTTGCTATCTTCGTTGACTTCGTCAAGTGGAAGACCTACAAACTTACCGTCTACGACGGCAATGGAAGAATCGAAGGTATAGCCTGCAGTATCTGTTGCTCCACAGAATTTGCAGTGGGTATCTTTCAGATCTTCATAAAGAATACCTATTGCGTCACAGAATGTGTCGCTATACGAGTCAGAGTCGCCGCAACCGAACAGGGCTACAGATTTGTGGGATAAATCACACTTCTTTAAAACTTTTACTCCATCGTACCAGTCGTCTTGAAGTTCGCCTGCTCCCCATGTGGAAGAGCCGAGCACCAATACATCATATTCATTGACTAATGCCTCTGTTAGCTTGGATACATCAAATACATCTGCCGATGGTACATCTAGTTTCTCTGCAATTCGACGGGCAAGGTCTTCTGTTGTTCCGGTAGTGGAACCGTAAAATACACCAATTTTATTCATCTTTGATTCGTTTTTAAATGTAACGCTGCAAAGATAGAGGGTCTTAAAGAAATAGGAAATCCCCATTTATAATGGAAGATTTGTCTCCTTCTCATTATAAATGGGGATATATGGAATAAAAAATGGTCGATCTTTTTAATGGTGGAACAAGCGGATGCCTGTAAATGCCATTGCCATATTGTACTTGTCGCAAGTTCCAATCACATGATCGTCTCGTACTGATCCGCCCGGTTGTGCAATATAGCTGACGCCACTCTTGTGTGCGCGTTCTATATTATCTCCGAATGGGAAGAATGCATCTGATCCTAAAGCTACGCCTGTCATCGTATCCAACCATGCCCGTTTTTCTTCGCGTGTCAGTATTTCAGGCTTTTCAGTGAAGAACTGTTGCCAGATACCGTCTGCCAGTACGTCGTCATAATCTTCCGAAATGTAAACGTCAATCGTATTGTCACGGTCTGCACGACGGATTTTTTCAATCCATGGCAAGTTCATCACTTTCGGGTGTTGGCGGAGATACCAGATATCTGCTTTATTTCCTGCCAGGCGCGTACAGTGAATACGTGACTGTTGGCCTGCGCCAATACCGATTGCCTGTCCGTCTTTTGCATAACATACGGAATTGGATTGTGTATATTTTAAGGTGATTAAAGAAATGATTAGGTCACGTTTGGCTTCAGCCGGGATTTCCTTGTTCTGCGTAGGCATCTCTTTCAAAAGACTTTCATCGATCTTCAATTCGTTTCTTCCTTGTTCGAAAGTTACTCCGAATACATCTTTATGTTCGATAGGAGCCGGGCGGTAAGCCGGATCTATCTTGATCACATTATAGGTTCCTTTTCTTTTATTCTTTAGAATCTCCAGTGCTTCGGGAGTATAGTCAGGAGCAATGACGCCGTCGGATACTTCACGGTTGATGATGCGTGCTGTTTCTTCGTCACAAGTGTCGGATAATGCGATAAAGTCTCCGTAAGACGACATACGGTCTGCTCCACGTGCACGGGCGTATGCTGTAGCCAATGGAGATAGTTTCATGTCATCAACAAAATAGATTTTCTTCAGTGTGTCGCTCATTTCTACCGCAACAGCAGCACCTGCCGGGCTGACGTGTTTGAATGATGCGGCAGCCGGAAGTCCGGTAGCTTCTTTCAGTTCTTTTACTAACTGCCAACTGTTGAATGCATCCAGCAGATTGATATAACCGGGACGTCCATTCAATACTTCGATGGGGAGTTCGCCTTCTTTCATGAAGATACGAGCAGGCTTTTGATTTGGGTTGCAGCCGTATTTCAGTTCGAGTTCGTTTGCCATATTATTAATTACAAATTACGAGTTACTAATTACAAATTGATAGCGACAAAATTACTAAAAAAAGACTAGCTTGCCTAAAGTTACGCTACAAAATAGTAGCATATAATTAGTATTTGGCTATTTCCGGCGAATTAAAATACCTATAAATGATGATTGCATTTCAGCAAAATATTCCGTTTCTTTGCAGTCTCTAATATAAATAGGTGTAAATGGATAATTTACAAAAATACAAACCAACTGATAAGATGATCGATCTCATCAGTGATAACTATTCCTTGTTGCAAGTGATGAGTCGTTTTGGGCTTTCGTTGGGGTTCGGTGACAAGACAGTCAAGGAGGTGTGTGAACTGAATGGAGTAGACTGCCGGACCTTTCTGATTGTAGTCAACTTTATGGCTGAAGGCTTTTCCCGGCTCGATGGAGATAAAGATGATATTTCCATACCTGCATTGATTGATTATCTGCGGCAGGCACATATTTATTTTCTGGATTTTTCTCTTCCCGCTATTCGTCGTAAATTGATCGAGGCAATCGACTGTTCGCAAGACGATGTTGCTTTTCTCATCCTTAAGTTTCTTCGATGAATATACACGAGAGGTGCGTAAGCACATGGATTATGAGGAGAAAACCGTATTTAAGTATGTCGATTCATTGATTAAAGGAGTTGCTCCCAAAAACTATCAGATCAGTACATTTTCCAAGCATCACGATCAGGTAGGGGAGAAATTGACAGAACTGAAAAATATCATTATTAAATATTGCCCTGCCAAAGCAAATGAAAATCTTCTGAACGCGGCTCTTTTCGACATATATGCTTGCGAAGCCGGACTGGAATCTCATTGCAAGGTTGAGGACTATATTTTTGTTCCTGCTATTCTGAATTTGGAAAGGAGGATTAGGGAAAATGAAAAATAACGAAGTAGTTCGAATAGCTATTGCAGAGACCTCTGTAATTATTCGTGGTGGGTTGACTGCTGCATTGAAGCGTCTTTCTAACGTAAAAGTACAACCAATAGAATTACTGTCTGTTGAAGCTTTGCACGATTGCGTCCGAACGCAATGTCCCGAAATGTTAATTGTCAATCCTACTTTTGGTGATTACTTTGATGTAGCTAAGTTTCGAGAAGAAATATCCGGTAAAAGAATACGTTTAATAGCGTTGGTTACTTCTTTCGTAGATGCTTCATTATTGGGTAAGTATGATGAGTCTATTTCGATATTCGATGATTTGGAAACTCTTTCTAAGAAAATTGCAGGTTTATTGAATGTGGTTTCCGAAGAAGAAGAGATGGATAATCAGGATACGCTTAGCCAGCGGGAAAAAGAAATCGTCATCTGTGTGGTGAAGGGAATGACAAATAAGGAAATAGCGGAAAAGCTTTTTTTGTCGATTCATACGGTGATTACACACCGAAGAAATATTAGCAAAAAATTGCAAATACATAGTGCTGCCGGTTTGACTATCTATGCTATTGTAAATAAGCTGGTTGCATTGAGCGATGTGAAAGATTTATAGCCTGCGGAAGTGTTATAAAATATAAAACCGTTTGCGCACACGAAAAATATTCGTACCTTTGCAAAGCAGTTGAGAAATTGCTGTTAGTTTATAAGGTAAAAGAAAATATTAAATAAGGTATTAGATTAGACAGTTTAAGGTATTAAAAGTTTTTTAGTTTAGTTCAATAGGATAAGTTTTTAGTAGAAGGTAAAAGGATAACAATAGGTAAGACGTTTTTAGGTAAAAAGAAGATTAGTTTTCAGGAAATTTGAGGTACTATGGAAAAGCCTTTAGGCTTTTCTGATGCAGTGGCGAGTGGTTCTATAAAAAGAATTAGCTCGTTTTTTATTTATATGGGATTTAAGTCTGTGGATTGGATTAAGGTAATAAAAAACAAAATCCCGACGAAATCGCTTCGGCGGGACTCTATTTCATTTTTTACTTAAATGTGGCTACGTAATAAAATTATGACTAATTAATTCAATTCTGATACTGCAAAGATAATGCGTTTCAGAATGTGTCACAATCACCTTTATGAGGTATATTCTGTAGCTATTCTCACTATTTATGGTTAGTAGCAGGTGTTTTCTCTACTTTTTTCCACTCTTTAGTCTCGAAATCGTATGTTTTTATGATTCTAGCAGGGCATCCGGCACATATTGAATAGGGTGGGACGGAATGACTGACTACACTTCCGGCAGCCACTACGCAATGTTTCCCTAAAGTTACTCCCGGTAGAATGACCGAATTGGCACCTACCCATACATCATCTTCGATGACAACAGGCAGTGTGCTGACACCTTGTTCGTCAATCATCTTTTCTGCATCCTGATAATTATGGTTGAGTCCTGTGACCGTTACATTCTGTGCCAGGTTGACATGATTGCCAATATTAACCGGACCTATGATTGTGTTTCTCAATCCGATGCGTGTATAATCTCCGATTGTTAAGTCGCCAACTGCATTATTCAGACAGGAGAAGTCTTCGACAACAGAATATTTACCCAAAGAGAATCGGTTGAAAGGAGGGAGGTCTTTGCGTACACTCCGATAGATGACAGAACCCTTTCCGCGTTTCAGGTATATGAAATCGAAGAGCCGTATCCACCAATTAGGGCGAGTTTTAACGGGATGCATGATAAAACGATGTACAGCCTGTTTTAAGCCGGGGTTTTCTTTAATTCGCTGTTTAAGTGTTTTCTTCTCCATATTGAATGTTTTTTCTTCTTTTTGTCCTCTACCAGATAATCAGGAATTGCCAGGCTATAAGTGATTAATAGACCGAAAAGTGCAATCCACCATCCGAATGATAAGGTCCAATTATATACGGTAATCAACGAAGTCCAAATACTTACGAAGATACATAATTTAAGTGGAGAAGGCGTTAATTGTTGTACGATCCGGTTGCAGAAACTCCAGTTTCCTTCAAATATGGAAGGGAGTAAGTAGGAAGTTGTTTTCCGGATACGTTTCCGGTAAGGACAGGCGGGTGCGGACTGGCAATAAACAATCACATCCGGCAAGTAGTCAATGTATATATTCTGTCGGAATAATTTTCGTTCGATATTAGTCTTAGAACTTTTCATGTTCTTTTGTAGCCATTTTAGGTCGATTGCCATATTAGTCCCCAATAAATTGGATGACAGTCCGAATTGTGTATTGCCGGCTCTACAGAGGCTGTTTTTTATTTCCTCACGTATAGCCCGGAAGCGATTACAGATGCCTTTGCGGTTTTCTACTATCGTATGTAGTTGGATGGCTTGTACACCGGCATCATAGGCATTATATATCTTATTCAGGAATTGCGGAGATAAAGCGCATGCTGTATTGGACAGGAAGAGAACCAGGTCGTATCGTTCCTGGTCTAAACTGTTGATTGTCTGATGTAGATCGCTGTATGTGATAAACTCGTACGCTTCTTCTTTATACATATCCGGAAGAATACTTCCCTCCGGAACGAGAATGGCGCAACCATATTCCTTTTGAGCCTTCGGGTAGGTGATATGTTTGAAATGTGAGGCTATGGCCATCACAAAGAGGTATAGGAGCAAAAGCCCTGTACAGAAGAATACCAGATCATCTATTATGTAGATATAAGAGTCTATCATCTGGAAGGAGATTATACGTTCTCTTTTTGAATGAATGCAGTAACTGTTTTCAGAATAATCTTTATATCCAACCAGAAAGAGAATGTCTTTGCATAGGTGATATCCAATTGCTTGCGTTCTTCAGCAGAAAGTTTACCGGCTTCGCCTCTTTTCTCTACCTGCCATAAACCGGTCAATCCGGCCGGACCCATGAAACGGTCGATGTGTTCATCGCTTGTCAGCAACTCGGCTTCATAGAGTGGGAGAGGGCGGTTGCCTACTATTGACATATCCCTTTTAAAATATTAATAAGCTGGGGTAACTCGTCAATACTATATTTACGTATAATACGTCCAATCTTAGTTATTCGAGGGTCATTTTCCAGCTTAACGAAAGCATTGCTTTTTTCCTTGGACTTCTTGTTAATGTAGTCTTCTTCGGAGATTACAAAATCGTCAGATATCAAGAGGATTTCTTCTTCATCGATTTCTTCATTCACTTCCGCTTCCGGTTCTTCTCCCCAAATATCCTCATCTTCCTGCTGATATTGGTTAAGGGCATTGAAATCCTTTAAATGCTTGTCGGCATCAGTATACATCGAACGGAATTTGAGGAAGTCGAATATCTGATAATTACTCCCTACGCGCTTGGATTTGTAGATAATAGGACCCTTACTTTCTATCCGGATAGCTAGTGCAGTAAATATTAAGAGAGGAGAAAGACATAATATCGCCATTCCTGAAAAGAAAATATCAAAAGTTCTTTTCCATAAAGGCAGGCGGAAAGCATTTATATTTTGTGCTTTAAGTTGAAGTGCCTTTATTTTCTGATCTTTCTTCGTTTAAGGAAAGTTGATAAATCTTTTAAAGCCTCCTGGCTTGTTTCATATTTTATCGTATTGTTGATACCGGCTTTAAGATATTCGGATGCTTCTTCCTTAGATAAGGAGTCGATAACGAGTACCATATAAAGCCCCGGATACTTTTTACGCATGTATTGGATATCTGCAATATCTTTGGATATGTTCACTTGTTCGAAAAATAGAGCTGCGTCATATTTTTCGCGTATTTTCTCCAATACTTTGACAGCTTTGCTACAATTGGGTGCAGCATAGAATACCCCAATACTTAGTCGGGAGAGTAGTTCTATTGTTTTGCTATCTCTGCCTATATAAACAAAATATTGCATGTGTAGAAGACCCGGTATTAGTCAATAATCTTTTTGATTCGGATTTTGAGTTCCAAAGGGTTGAATGGTTTCAGGATATAGTCTTCTGCTCCCTCTTCCAATAGTCTGATTCTTTCCGTTGTACTTTCCTCACTGGATAACATAACGATAGGAATTGACTTGAATAATTCATTGTTCTTCATGTATCTTAAGAATTCATCCCCCATCATGAGAGGCATACGAATGTCTGAAATAATGAGGTCAGGTACATTGCCTTCATTAAGCCATTCTATTGCTTTGATGGGATCTTCCAAATAGGTAAAATCATACTCTTTTCCTAGATACACACCGGCCACTTTTCCGATTGTCGATTTATCGTCGACTAGTAATATTTTTTTCTTCATACGAATAGACCTTTCTATCGCTTGCTTTGTTATTTGATTTATAGATTAAGATTGTTGTCACATAATATTTGTGATACACTGCAAATATAGATATTATTTTAGAATAATCCCCAATCAGGAGAGTAAAATTCGTGATATATCTTTTTTTTCTATTAATTGCAACTTACAGCATCTTAATGAAAAAACACGGATTCCATAAAAACTGGAATCCGTGTTAAAGATTAATTGTTAGGCTTATTTATATACTCTTGATGAATCAAAAGTTTTCCACCATTCTTCATTCTTAGTACCGCCACTGGTCACCCAACTTTCGAATAACGAGTAAGCTGATTTGATATTCACATATTCCAAAGGCCATTTGAAGTCTGTCGGAACCATGATTCCCCATGCCAGGTTATCTTTGCTGATGTAATATCTCTTGCGGGAAGTAGAACTATCGTCGTTGTTGCCTCCGAACAAGTCGGTATTTGCCAACTTAGTTGGTTGATAACCGACAATATGAATCTCCTTACGCTGGTTTCTGTTTCCTTCTACGAAAATGAAAACATTCAGTTTATTGATATTAAGCTCATCCACAGAGATAGGATTGCTGAACTTTATAGTGAAACTGATATTTTTAGGACTCGTATTGGCAGAGTGACCTGCAATCGTATTGATCTGTTCGTAACGGTCTCTTCCCAATGCTTTGTGAGCATCGTCAAATAATGGAATAACCGCATAGTCCTGTCCGTTCTCAATCAGATTACTATTCACATTGAAACCTTTAAAAAGAGAGTTGTCACTGAATTCCACCGGCTGCGTAATGGCACTGGCAGGAACACCGTCCAGCATGATAGCAGCTCCAATACTCTTGGTAGCTCCGGCAGCCGATAAATCAAGACTTAACGTGAACTCTTCTGCCTTATTGCTCTTATTGATGGAGATCTTTCTTTCCTTGATAATCAGAACAAGGTCGTTCATATCGTAATCCCCATATAAAGGCCATTGGTCTTCAAACAGATAAGCATAATTGCGATTATCATCCATGATGATCGGGAACTTAGGATCTTCAGGATCTCCTCCTTCATTTCCACCATTTTTAATTCCTGTACAAACATCGATGATGACTTTAGAGTCTCCCATTTTGGTGAAGTATGCGCCATTCAGTACATGGAAGTTTTCCCACCATTGGTTCTTTTCAACGTGGCTGTCACATTCAATAACCAAATTTCCATCATATGTGAAACCTTGTCCGGTGATAACCGGTGATTTTATCATAGAAGTATTTTCGCCTTTTCCATAAAACTTGGCATAACCGGGAGGTATGCTGATACTTGTCGTAGCATCCAGCATAGAACCATCACTTAAATTTACTGTTCCATTAACAAACTCCATTTTAGGAGCTTTCAAATATCCTTGAGTAAAGTTAAACGTCGCTCCGTTGGCATAGAAAGAAGTCGTTGCTTCCATGCTACAAGCGTTGTTGACAGTCGTATTGGTGAGACTGATGGTTGTAAACTTCATGATGTTGTTGTTGGTAGCAACAGCGTCGGAATTTGCAATTAATTTCTCTCCATAAATCTCCGTTATTTTCCAAAGAGAAATTAGACGGCAGATTTAATTCTCCTTCCAAACTGATTTTATTGTCATTTACAATTTTCGTATTGGAATTGATTGAGATATTCTTGCTGGTTATGGTTCCTTTGTTGTAGAGTGTTGCACCGGAATGTAGTGTCATTGTGTTCGCTACAGTCAGTGCACCCCAGTTTCTTAATGCAGCAGGCGCTCCATTGGTGAATGATATATCCTCTGCATTCACTTCTCCCTTTTCCATAATGGTCAACATGGAGTTTCTAATGAACGTCATGGTTCCTGATGCTTCAATTTTAGCATTATTCATCACAATGATTTCAATACCGTTTTGGAATTGGAATGTTGCGGGAATCGTCCATTTAGCATCTACATAAACTTTGGTTGCAATTTCACCGTCATAACCGTCAAACTTGAATGTGCCGGCATAGTCAGAGGTGATTTTGTAAGAAGCATCACGCAGCAAAGTGGTTCCTGACATTTCAGTCACTTCTTTTGCATTAGCAGGTATGGAATAGTAATCCGGCTTTTCAAATGAAAGGTCTCTTGTAGCAGCGGCACGACTCATCAACGCTCTATTTTGTGCAGTAGATCCTGCATAATAGAGTTTACAGGTAATATTATCACTGTTTTCCGGCACATCGAACTGATATACCTGTTCACGTCCTCTAGGGTCGGTTTGCTTCACATAAATACCCTTTTGAGTTGGCAGCAGACTGACAGCGGTTGTAAATTTAAAGTTGTTTTCTTTATTAGCTGTCCTTGCAGCGAGCACGGAAGCGCTTTCATTAGTCAAAGGATCTTCTGCATATATTTCAACTAAATAAGCAAATAGTCCTCCTTCTTCATCTTTCACTTCGACCGAGACATTTTTAGTGGTTATCATGTTCCAATCGATATCATCGGGAGCAGCAAAGCCATCTCCCATCGGGTTAGGTGTTTCGTAAGACGGATCATAGAGATCCTTTCCAGAGTCAACACAACTAGACATAGTACCTGCCATCGCTATTGCAATGATGGGTACAAATTGAATTGTTTTCTTCATCATAATGTATTATTGCTTGATTGTTTGTAACCAAATCCATCACAAAAATAACTGCATATCTTTTATTGGAAATGTTTTTTCTGTTATTTTATGGAGTGAAAACAACTATACTTCCGTTTTGGTTCTTCTTTGGCTCTTTTAGGTTTGATTCGGTCTTGATGATGATGAAGAGAAATCCCCTGATTTTCACTTTTATACAACTGTTTAAAATGAAAATCAGGGGGTTACAATAGATGGATTTAACTTAAGACTTGGTGATTTCTCCTATTAAGCAGGAGTTCATTTTATATCGGATATCCTTGTTGGGTAATCCATGTCCCAATAAAAACATGAGCTTTGTTATGGCACATTCGGGGGTACTGTCATATCCACTGATTACACCTGCTTCCAGAAGATGCATTCCTGTTTCGTAACGTCCCATTTCTACTGCTCCGGAGGCACATTGTGTAATGTTGACAATGATAATTCCACGATCGGTAGCTTCCTTTAGTTGGCGGATGAACCATTCTTTTTGCGGAGCATTTCCCGAACCGAAGGTTTTCATGACAACCGCTTTCAATCCCGGAACATGAAGCAGAGAAGTCACGATACTCTCTTGAATGCCCGGAAAAAGCGTTAGAATAACTACATTGGTGTCAAACAGGTAATGCGGCTTTAACGGTTTTGTCGGGTCTGGTTTTCGAATGAGATTAGGCTCATATTTAATGTGGATACCTACCCGTGCCAATGGCGGATAATTGAAAGAGCGGAAAGCATTGAAATTCTCCGCATTGATTTTGGTGGTACGGTTGCCACGCATCAAATGATTCTCAAAGAAAATACAAACCTCCGGAACAATGGCTGTACCATCCGGATTTTTAGCTGCTGCAATTTCGATGGCTGTGATGAGGTTTTCCTTTCCGTCTGTGCGCAAAGTCCCGATCGGGAGCTGGGAACCTGTGAGGATGACAGGTTTGCTTAGATTTTCGAGCATGAAACTTAGTGCAGAGGCAGTGTAAGCCATTGTGTCTGTTCCGTGAAGGATGACGAAACCATCGAAATAATCATAATTGTAATTGATGATCTTTACCAGTTTTGCCCAGTAAGCAGGTTCCATGTCCGAAGAGTCGAGAGGGGGATCGAATTGGTAGGAGGAAATGCGGTAGTTGAATCTTTTCAGTTCGGGGACGTGCTTAAGCAAATGATCGAAGTTGAAATTTTCTAAGGCACCTGTTTCCGGATTCTCTATCATTCCGATAGTCCCACCCGTGTAAATTAACAAAACGGAAGGAGTTTCTGCTCTCATAATTGTTGAATTACTGTTAAAACATTGGCAAAGATACGGATTAAATGCGAATAATGAGTGCTAAACGACGAATTATATAAAGTTGGAAGGACAAGACTATAAAAATATCTATGTTGCATTTTGCGATATGTAGTATGAAAAAATGTCCCCATCTTTGGGGCAGGTTGGACGAAGTGTCCGGCTTTAAATAAAAAACGAAAGAGAAAATGAAAAATGACCGGTATTTTCCGTTAGAAATCTGTTTTTGGGCAGGCGACAATTTGAGCGTCATGATGTATCAGATAGGGGGAGTGCAACTTGTAGGGATTTATGTGTTGTTGCTGTATCTGTGTGCAAAGAATGACTACAGCAAATCAGTGGTTAATAGTATACAAAAACCAGTGGAAAAAAGTGCAGTGGAAAAAAACTCTGAAACGCCGATGGATAAAGGGCAAAAACCGAATGAAACCCAAGAGAGTAGAGTAGAAGAGAAATATTACTACTGTTGTAAACAACAGCAGCAATATTGGCGAGGAAAGGAAGACTGCTGCTGTTGTTGTTCGGACTTCGGATTCGGTGAATGACAGGGGCAACGAGATTGTCAGCCCACGCCTCGATCCTGTTCAGTCCACGTCTTGTTTTTGTTCAGCTCACGGCTTGTCTCTGCTCGTCCCACGGGTGAAGTACAGCCTCCCCACGGCTTGCAGAAATAGCCCCACGGTTTGCGGAAATAGCCCTGCGGCCTGCGGAGATTTTCATCCGAGGCTCTTACTTCAGGGCTTCTTTCAGTCTGGTAATCGCCTTTTCCGGGTCTTTTTCTTCTTCGAGCAGAGTGACGAACTTACTGCCGATGATAGCTCCGGAAGCGTGTTCGCAAGCTGCTTGGAATGTTGCTTTATTGGAGATACCAAATCCCACCATCAACGGATTGTTCAGATGCATACCTTCAATCTTTTTGAAGTAAGCCCGTTTTTGTTCGTTGAAATCTTGTTGCGCTCCGGTGGTTGCTGCTGATGAAACCATATAAATAAATCCGTCGGTATGTGTATCTATCTCGCGTACCCGTTCTTCGCTGGTTTCCGGTGTGATGAGCATAATCACTCTGATGTTATAGCGTTCGGCAATGATACGATAATGTTCTTGGTAATCACGGAAAGGGAGATCAGGAATAATGACGCCGTCGATACCACATTCCACACATTTACGGCAGAAATTCTCAAATCCGAATTGCATGATTGGGTTTAAATATCCCATAAGCACAAGTGGGATTTTTACGTCCTTGCGAATATCCCGTAATTGTTCAAAAAGAAGTTTTAGAGACATACCATTGCGCAATGCCTGCGTAGCGGCATTCTGAATAACAATGCCATCTGCCATCGGATCACTGAAAGGAATGCCGACTTCAATCATACTCACTCCGTGCTTTTCGAGCGTGCGGATTACATCAGCGGTACCATCCAAAGTAGGAGTACCGGCACAAAAATAAATAGAAAGTATGTCTTTCTTGTTGCTATTGAAAAGTTGATTAATTCTATTCATGACGTTGGAATTTTTAGATTATGATTTTAATTCGTTTAAAAATGTCCGGATACGCTCCGGATCCTTTTCTCCCGGTTTCAATTCAAAACGGCTGTTGAGATCGTATCCGGCAAGCCGGGGATGTTTAAACTCTTTCAGGGCATTGGCACTGTATGAGTTAATGCCTCCGCTCAATAGGAAGGGTACATGTCCATTGTACATATCCAGGATGCTCCAGTCGAATTGATTTCCCGAACCACCATATTGTTCGCATTTGGTATCGAACAGAAAAAGATCACAGACTTTTTCGTAGTCATATACCTTTCTCAAATCTTTGGGACGGTCTACTGAAAAGGCCTTGATGATTTTCAATCCAGTGGAATGTAAGGACCGGCAGTATTCCGGTGATTCATTTCCGTGGAGCTGTACATAATTCAGTCCGAAACGATCAGCATACATGCTGATTGTCTGCTTGTCTTCGTTGACGAAAACTCCGACACGCCGGGCATGAATGGGCAAGTAAGCCGGAAGCTCGTAGACATATCGGGGAGATTTAGGATAGAAGATGAATCCCAGCATATCTATGCCTTCGATAGACTCTACGTCCTGTATGTTTTCAGCTTCACGCATACCGCATACTTTGATAATTTTTCCGTTAATCATAGGGCTGTCCGTTTTGAATAATTAGTTTATTGGATTGCTTGCAGGAAATTCTGTAAAGTTTCTCCCGGTTGCTGTGTTTTCATAAATGTTTCACCGATCAGGAATCCACGGAATCCGGCTGCCCGAAGTCGGTTTACTATTTCCGGATCGGAGATGCCGCTTTCGGATACCAATACAGCATCTTGGGGAAGCTGTCCGGCCAAGCGGAAAGAGTTTTCTACATCAGTGAAGAAAGTACCCAGATTACGATTGTTGATTCCTACCATATCTATTTTCTTGTCGATGTATATTGATTCCTCGGAGCTATGAATCTCCAGAAGAACTTCCAGACCTAGTTCATGAGCTTTTCTGCAAGTTCATTACATTTCTCCGGTTCTAATGCGGCTGCGATAAGAAGTACGGCATCGGCACCGATAATTTTGGCTTGATAAAGCTGGTATTCGTCAATGATGAAGTCCTTCCTAAGAATGGGGATCTCTACCAAAGGACGTGCAGTGCGGATGTCCTTCAGGCTTCCTCCGAAAAATTTCTCGTCGGTGAGGATGGAAAGGGCAGAAGCTCCTGCTGCTGCATAGGAGGGAACAATTTCTTCCGGGCATGCTTCTTCCTTTATCCATCCTTTGGATGGAGACCGACGCTTGAATTCAGCGATAATACCCGATGCAGACGAGGCTAATGCCTGCTTCATAGAACGAGAGGTCGGAACTTCGCTGATACCTTCCTGTAATTGCTCGATGGAGATAGCCTGCTTTTGCAGGTCAACTTCAAATCGTTTGTTTGCTATAATTTCGGATAATATATCTTTCATTGATGTGGGATTATTAATTGTAAATGATGGATTTGCAAAAATAAAACATTAACTGTTCAATTCAATGAATTTTTTTAGGGTAGCTAATGCGTGTCCACTTTCCAATGACTCTTTGGAGAGAGCAATACATTCTTCAATAGTCTTCTCCGGACAAATCACATGGATGGCGAAAGCTGAATTGACTACCACTACATTTTTTTGAGCTTCCGTAGCCGTGTTATTCATGATCTGGTCGAAAATCTTAGCTGCATCTTCCGGTGTTTGTCCACCATCCAGATCAGTTTCCTTATAGCGGGAGAATCCGAGACTCTCGGGAGCGTAAATCTTTTCATGATCGCTGGTCGCCACTTTAAACTCATTTGTCAGAGAGATTTCGTCATATCCGTCGAGACTATGAACAACGGCAAATTTCGTCTTGCTTTCCTGATAAGTATAGGTATAGAGGCGAAGTAACGGGAGGTTGTAAACTCCTAAAAGCTGATAGGCCGGTAATACCGGATTAACCAACGGACCGAGCATATTAAAGAAAGTGCGCACTGCCAATCCTTTACGAACCGGAGCAACTGCCTTTAATGCCGGATTGAATAAAGGAGCATGCAGATAGGCAAGATTACATTTCTCCATGCTACGGCGCAGTTGATCGACGTCACTGGTGAACTTTACACCGTGTTGCTCCATTACATTACTGGCACCGCTGACTGATGTTGCTCCGTAATTACCATGTTTCACAACGGGGAAACCGGCTCCGGCAACAGTAAAACAGGAAGCTGTAGAAATATTAAATGTATTTTTTCCATCACCTCCGGTTCCTACGATATCTATCGGAGCAAATTCACTTAAATCAACCAGAATACGCATTTCAAGCAATGCATCGCGGAAACCGCATAATTCTTCGACAGAAATATTACGCATCAGAAAGACGGTAATTAAAGAGGCTACCTGTACATCATTATATTTTCCTTGTGCGATGTTCTGTAAAATGGTGCGAGCCTCATCGCGTCCCAGATATTGATGTTCGAAAAGTTTGTATAGAATCTGTTTCATAAGTTTAATCGTTTAAGAAGTTTTTAATAATTTCTTTTCCTTGCGGAGTTAATACTGATTCGGGATGGAACTGAATACCATGTACATTGTAGGTCTTATGGCGGATTGCCATGATTTGTCCTTCCTGACTTTCTGCCGTTATTTCCAGGCAATCGGGAAAACCTTCCCGGCTGACTACCCAGGAATGATAACGTCCGACAGGTATCTCTTTGCCCAACCCTTCAAAAAGCAAATCCTGGTGAAGGATGGTAATCGGAGTCTGTACCCCATGATATACTTCTTTGAGATTTTCCAGACGTGCTCCGAAAGCTTCGCCGATGGCTTGATGACCGAGGCAGACACCCAGAATGCTTTTGGTCGGAGCATATCTTTAATAATAGGTAATAGCAGTCCGGCCTCTTCGGGTATGCCCGGTCCGGGAGACAGGATGATTTTATCAAATCGGTCTACTTCATCAAGCTCTATCTGGTCGTTGCGGACTACTTCGACGTCTGTAGCTCCCAGTTCTTTCACTGCATGCAGCAAATTGTAGGTGAAAGAATCATAGTTATCTAAAAGTAATATTTTCATTTTTATTGTCATTGTAAAATGGTTGTTCAAATACTATCTCTGCTTTCAATTTTAATTTGACAGCTAAATCAATCGCCTTTTTCAGTGCTCCCAGTTTGTTGTTCACCTCTTGCAGTTCATATTCATCCTGACTGCGTGCTACAATACCTCCTCCGGCTTGGAACCAGAGTTCATTGTTGCGGCTTACAAAAGTACGGATAGTGATAGCCTGATTTAATTCGCCGTTCAATCCGATAAAACCGATACAGCCACCATAGGCTCCACGATTATGTGGTTCGATTTCGCTGATTAACTGCATAGCGCGTACTTTGGGAGCACCGCTTAATGTGCCGGCAGGAAACGTATCAATAAACGTTTTTATTTTATCTGCGCCCTCATTCAACATACCGCTGACACGGCTTACCAGGTGAATGACATGACTATAATATTGTGGTTCCTTATAGAATAGTACGCGTACATCATGACAATTACGGGAAAGGTCGTTTCTGGCAAGATCAACCAGCATGACATGCTCTGCATTTTCTTTAGGGTCAGCCAATAAAGCTTCTGTCAGTTCCCGGTCTTTTACTACATCTCCGGTACGGCGGGTAGTTCCGGCAATCGGATCGATGTAAGCACGACCATCTTCGATTTTGCAATGTGTTTCCGGTGAAGAACCGAAGATGCGGTATCCTCCGAAATCGAAGTAGAAAAGATAAGGAGAAGGATTGATGCTGCGGAGTGCGCGGTACACTTTGAAATCATCTCCGGCATAAGGTTGGATAAATCTTCTGGAAAGTACGATTTGGAAAACATCTCCACGCATACAGTGCGCGATTCCTTTCCGGACATTGGCTTTATGCTCCTCGTCGGTGATAGGGCTAGTAACGGGACCTGTTACAGAGAAGTTGTAAGAAGCATAATTCCGGTTTTCGATGGCTGCTTCCAGTTCCGGTAAGCCGCTTTCTTCTCCTTCGGACAACATTTCAACGAGTGTCAATTCATTTTTGAAATGATTGAAAACAATGACATACTTATATAATATGTATAGCAAATCCGGAGCGTCATTTTGCTCATCGTGACTTTCTTTCACCGGGATGTGCTCGAAGTATTTCACAGCGTTGAACGTCGTGTATCCGTAAAGTCCACATACATTCTTATTATCCCCGGTCACCTGGAATTGATTGATAAACCGGTTCATGGCCTTTTCTACATGGAAGGTTTTTGTCAGGGGTTCTTCCGTGCGGCTGTTATCGGGATAGTTGGAAGTGACAATGCCGCCATTTATACCGATACTTGCCAGGGGACAGAGGGCTATAAATGACAAGGAATTTTCTCCGGCATGATAGTCGGAACTTTCCATTAATGCAGATTGCGGATACATGTCGCGCACTTTCAGGTAAATGCTGACAGGAGTATGCATATCTCCGAGCACTTGTTTGCTATGAGTTGTATAATTAAATGTTTTCATTTCTATAATTGCTTGATTATTGATTACGAATGATGGTTTACTAATTACTTATTGCTGTTCATTAAACGATAAATAGGTTTCAATATCTTTGTCTCCTCGTCCTGAAACAGTCAATACAACGATATCTTCCGGTTTGAACTTCAATTTTCTCAAAGCTCCTAATGCATGGGCGGATTCCAGTGCAGGGATAATACCTTCGAGTTTAGTCAGTTCGTAAGCGGCTTCTATTGCTTCGTCGTCATTGATTGCCAAAACGTTGGCACGTCTTTGTGCGGCAAGATTGGCGTGTATCGGACCAATGCCCGGATAATCCAGTCCGGCGGAAATCGAGTAGGGCTCTTCAATCTGTCCGTCTTCGTTCTGGATGACGTAAGTACGGGCTCCGTGGATAATTCCCATTTTACCGAGTTGGATGGTGGCGGCGGTCATTCCGGTTTCTATTCCTTTACCTCCGGCTTCCGCCAGAATGATGCCTACCCGTTCATCATTGATATAATGATAAATCGTTCCGGCAGCATTACTTCCTCCTCCAACGCAGGCTATCAGATAATCCGGATAGTCACGTCCTTCTTTTTCTTGCAGTTGTTTTTTTATTTCTTCGCTGATAACAGATTGCAGGCGTGCCACCATATCAGGATAAGGATGAGGGCCTACGGTAGAGCCGATGATATAATAAGTGTCGGCAGGATGGCAACACCAGTCGCGGATCGCTTCGTTGGTTGCGTCTTTCAAGGTCATGTTTCCGGAAGTAACGGGAATAACGGTAGCTCCCAGCATTTTCATTTTCTCCACATTGATATGTTGGCGTTCTACATCCGTCTTTCCCATATAAACGATACATTCCATATCCATCAACGCACATACGGTAGCTGTTGCTACTCCATGTTGTCCGGCTCCGGTTTCGGCGATGATGCGTTTCTTTCCCATGCGGCGTGCCAGCAAGATTTGTCCGATGGTGTTGTTGATTTTGTGTGCACCGGTATGATTCAGGTCTTCCCGTTTCAGATACATCTTGCAACCATACTTTTCGGAAAGGCGTTTTGCCAGATAGAGTGGGGAAGGACGTCCTACGTAGTCGCGTAATAACTGCTCAAATTCCTTTTTAAATTCTTCGCTTTCAATCACTTCGAGGTACTTGTTCGTCAGTTCCTCAACACATTTGTGGAGGATTTCCGGTACATAAGCACCACCGAATTCTCCGTAATAGCCATCCTGGTCAACTAAAAAACTTTTCATAATCCTATCTATTTTTTATGTTATTATCTAAATCTGTTCGAAAATGGGCAAATAAAAAGAGCCCTGCCGCAACTTGCGGCAGGGCTCTTTCAAATCTGTTATATCTTTAATGAGGTATATACATACGAGCACTGCTCCCTTACGACTGTCGGAGTTGTAACGGGCGCCACCACCAATATGTATTTACTAACATTGTTCTCATTGTCTTTTGTTATTTATGGGGACAAATATAGACACTTTGTTTGAAACAGCAAACAAAAAATGACTTTTTTTCTCTTTTGCCTTCATTTTTCTGATATAGAACAATTTTCAACCTGAACTGTTCTTATAAATATTGAATATTTAAACAAAAACAATTATGAAACAGAGAAAAGTCTTAGTAGGTATTGCTATTGCCATTTTTATTATATTATTGCTTTATTGGTTATTGGTAGCTGAAGATATGAAACCTTGGCTGTCCGCTATGGTTCCTTCCGTGGCACAACAATTCTTCGCTTGATTCTGACAGGGTTCGGATAAATCATATATCTTTGCAAGGATAGTGACTAATAACCAAAATAATAACAATAGACAGATATGGAAAATTTTATTTTTCAAAATCCCGTGAAACTGATAATGGGAAAAGGGATGATTGCTCGGTTGGCTAAAGAAATACCGTCCGACAAGCGTATTATGATTACTTTTGGCGGTGGAAGCGTGAAGAAAAACGGAGTGTACGATCAGGTAAAGGAAGCATTGAAGAATCATTTTACAGTAGAATTCTGGGGAATCGAACCCAATCCTGCCATTGAAACTCTCCGTAAAGCTATTGCTTTGGGAAAAGAAGAGAAAGTAGATTATCTGCTGGCTGTTGGTGGTGGTTCCGTTATTGACGGTACGAAATTGATTTCCGCAGGAATCCTGTATGATGGTGATGCCTGGGATTTAGTACTTGCCGGACGTCCAGTCACTCATACTGTACCTCTTGCCACTGTATTGACTTTGCCCGCTACCGGTTCGGAGATGAATAACGGGGCAGTTATTTCCCGTCGTGAAACAAAAGAGAAATATCCTTTTTATGCTAACTATCCAATCTTCTCTATTCTTGACCCGGAAGTAACTTTTACCTTGCCTCCTCATCAGGTGGCCTGTGGTTTGGCTGATACCTTTGTTCATGTGATGGAGCAATATATGACTACTCCCGGGCAGAGCCGCATTATGGATCGTTGGGCGGAAGGCATTTTACAAACTTTGGTAGAAATAGCTCCGAAAATCCGTGAAAACCAGCATGATTATCAACTGATGGCTGATTTTATGCTTTCGGCTACAATGGCATTGAATGGATTTATTGCTATGGGAGTGTCGCAAGACTGGGCAACTCACATGATTGGCCATGAAATTACTGCTTTGCACGGATTGACACATGGTCATACGTTAGCCATTGTTCTTCCTGCCACTTTACAGGTGCTTCATGAAGAAAAAGGAGATAAACTTTTGCAGTATGGTGAAAGAGTCTGGGGAATTACTTCCGGTACGCGAGAAGAACGGATTGATGAAGCGATTTGTCATACCGAAGAGTTCTTTCGTTCGCTTGGGCTGACTACACGTTTGCATGAAGAGAACATCGGACAGGATACTATTCTGGAAATCGAACGCCGATTCAATGAACGTGGTGCTAAATATGGAGAGAATGGAAATGTAACGGGTGCTGTTGCCCGCAGGATATTAGAGACTGCACTTTAAGTATACTCTTACATTAAAAATATAGGATAAAGAGGATATTGGAACATACTTTTCACAATATCCTCTTTTCTTTTTATTATTTCTCAATTTTCTCTGACCTTGGAATTCTGAACCAGAAGCGAGAGCCTTCTCCTTCTTTAGATTCCACTCCGATAACCCCGCCCAGTCTTTCTACTATGACACGGCAGATGGCTAGTCCGAGTCCTGTCCCTTTAATAAAGGAGTTCAGTTTGACGAAGCGTTCAAACACTTTATCTATCTTGTCAGCAGGAATTCCGATACCTGTATCTTTTACATAAAAGTATATTTCATCTTTGGCTTCTTCAATCCGGTATCCCATTTCGATAGAACCTTTAGGGGTGAATTTCAAAGCATTATTTGTAAAGTTGATGATAACCTGTGATAGACGTATGCGGTCGGTATACATCATGCATTGATCTGCTTTCTCTGTGAATAAGATTTGAATGTCTGGGGAAGAATTCTTTTCTTGCATTTGTCTGCAAATACCTTCCATCAATTCGTTGATATCAGTCTGTGCAAATGTGAATTCCATAGTACCGGCTTCAATTTTAGAAAGATCGAGGATGTCGTCTATTAGTTGCAATAATAAGATATTGTTGCTGGAGATGATTTTTACAAATTCTTTTCTCTCTTCCTCTTCCTCCGTTTGGCAAACCATTTCGGAGAATCCTACAATCGCATTTAGCGGGGTTCGTATTTCATGGCTCATATTAGCGAGAAAGGCAGATTTGAGCCGATTGGATTCTTCGGCTTTTTCCTTTGCTTCCTGCAGCATTTTGTCCATCTTTAATTTTTCAGTGATGTTTTCAAAACGAAGTAATCCTCCAATAATTTCAGTTTCCTTTTCATCGCCGAATACAGGTGTTGCGGTCACTTCAAAATCTACATCGTCTACTCTGATGGTATGCCGGATAATTTTGCCCTGTTCGATAGCTTTCTTGAAAGCACATTGTCCACACGGTTCATTACGAAGTGCACTGGTCTGATAGCAAATTTTTCCCGGTATGTATCGTCTGCCTTTTACCAGGCTGGCTATTTGTCTTGTTTCCTCCCATTGTACCCGGTAATTTTTATCAATATAGATAAGGCCGAAGTCGATACTTTTTAGAGCTAGTTTTTGCTTCTTCAATGCTTTTTCCAGTTCTTCCTTGGCGGCAACTAATTCTCTTTCATAATTCTTGAGTTGTGTGATATCCCACCGGGTTGCCAACAGCCATTTCTTTTCTCCTTCCCATGAAATAATAGATTTAACGGCAATAGTATCATGGGTGATTCCATCGGGAGTGGTGTATTTTTCTTCTTTGCGATATACTTTGCCTGCTTGTATGAGTTCTTTGTCGATATGCCGGTATTTTTCACCTCTTTCTTCTCCGTAAATTTCATAATCAGTATGTCCGATGGCCTCTTCACTGCTAATGCCGGATTGAGCGGCTGATTCTTTATTCCAGTAATAGTATCGGAAATCGTTTGTAATATCTTTTACAAAGATGGGGAAAGGAAGATTATCGAGAATATCAAAGGAGAAACGGTAGGAATGATTGGTCTTTTTAATCGTTTTTTGCAATTTTCGGATTCTATATAGTAAGATGCTGATGACAAGGAGCAAAATAACTACTAGTAAATAATTATAACCCCAATGAACTTCGTTAATCCAATAATTTAACAAATAATTGTTTGCCATAAAATGTTTGATATAAATGAGGTGTAAAGATATGAATTGTTCTTTAACTTTCAAAAAATAATACATAAATATATTGTCTTTCAACATTATATTGTGAGACTGTAATTATATGCGATGAAGAAATAGTGGAGGTATGGTGTCTTGTAGTTCTTGTATGGTATCATATTTTGCTTGATTTCGATTCTTTTTTCAGAAAGAAAATGTATTAAAATATTAAATGATGTCTCATGAACTAAAATCATTTCTAGTTTGTTTTAATAACGCTGGAGTATTTTCTATTTTTGTTCACCTAAATAAGTTTTGATAGAGTCAAAATAAAACAATCATTTAATTACGTATGCTAATAACCATTATTATTCTCGTTCTTTCGGCTGTCTTTTTCGTGAACGGCAAGGTTCGTTCGGATATTGTGGCACTGTGTGCACTGATAGCCTTACTTATTTTTCAGATATTAACTCCTGATGAAGCACTTTCCGGTTTTTCTAATTCGGTAGTCATTATGATGATCGGATTGTTTGTAGTGGGAGGGGCTATCTTTCAAACGGGATTGGCAAAGATGATTAGTTCCCGTATTCTTAAACTTGCGGGAACCAGTGAGATCCGGTTATTTCTGTTGGTGATGTTGGTGACTTCGGCCATTGGTGCGTTTGTCAGTAACACAGGAACGGTGGCACTGATGCTTCCTATTGTGGTCAGTCTGGCAATGAGTGCCGGTATGAATCCGAGTAGGCTGTTGATGCCGTTGGCTTTTGCAAGTAGTATGGGAGGTATGATGACTTTAATCGGTACTCCGCCGAACCTTGTGATACAAAATACGTTGACTTCTGCCGGACTTGAACCGCTTTCCTTCTTCTCTTTCCTGCCTGTCGGCATTGTCTGTGTGATTGTCGGTACGCTGGTATTGATGCCACTTAGCAAATGGTTTCTTTCTAAAAAAGGCCAGAAAGATGATAATAAACGTTCGGGTAAGTCACTGAAACAGTTGGTAAATGAATATGGGCTTTCTAGCAATCTGTTTCGTTTGCAGGTAATAAAAGATTCCCGGCTTTTGGGCAAGACGATTATTGACTTGGATATTCGTCGCAAATATGGTTTGAATATCATGGAAGTGCGTCGTGGTGATGCATCGCAACATCGTTTTCTGAAAACGATTACCCAGAAGTTTGCTGCACCGGACACGATGTTGCAAGCCGAGGATATTTTGTATGTGACAGGAGAATTTGATAAGGTACAGCTTTTGCAGAAGATTTCCTGCTAGAGATTTTAGGTGACCATGCAACGGAAGAAACTCAAAGCGCAACTAACTCTCTGGATTTTTATGACATCGGTATTGCTGAAATAGTGTTGATGCCAGCTTCTAATTTGATAAACCAAACAATTAAGGAAGCCGGTTTTCGTGATAAGTTTAATGTGAACGTATTAGGAATCCGTCGTAAAAAGGAATACTTGTTGCAGGATTTGGGAAATGAGCGGATTCATAGTGGTGATGTGCTTCTGGTTCAGGGAACGTGGAATAATATAGCTCGTCTTAGCAAGGAAGATTCTGATTGGGTTGTTTTGGGACAACCTTTGGCGGAAGCGGCTAAAGTTACATTAGATTATAAAGCTCCGGTAGCGGCTGCTATTATGGTATTAATGGTAGTAATGATGGTATTCGATTTTATTCCGGTTGCACCTGTTACGGCCGTTATGATAGCAGGTATCCTGATGGTTTTGACGGGATGTTTCCGTAATGTGGAAGCAGCTTACAAAACGATCAACTGGGAGAGTATTGTATTGATTGCAGCTATGCTTCCTATGTCTCTGGCATTGGAGAAAACGGGAGCTTCGGAATACATTTCCAATACGCTGGTTAACGGCTTGGGATCATACGGACCTGTTGCGTTGATGGCAGGTATTTACTTTACGACTTCGTTGATGACGATGTTTATCAGCAATACAGCTACGGCTGTCTTACTCGCACCGATTGCTCTGCAAAGTGCCATACAGATCGGAGTTAGTCCGGTTCCTTTCCTGTTTGCCGTGACGGTGGGTGCAAGTATGTGTTTCGCTTCTCCGTTCTCTACACCGCCTAATGCCCTGGTGATGCCTGCCGGTCAATATACTTTTATGGATTATGTAAAAGTAGGATTGCCGTTGCAGATTATTATGGGAATCGTGATGATTTTTGTATTACCATTGATTTTCCCCTTTTAGTTTTTAATTTTTATCCTTTTAATAAGGAGATGAAAGAGCTCGGTATTTTGTAGTTGTAGTGCTTTGTAACACTGGATCTTTGTCGTTTAATTGAGAGTTGCATAGAATCTGCAACTCTTTTTTTTGATTGCATATTGCATATTTGTACTTCTAAGCTTTTAATATTCAATAATGTAATAGGTCGTTTTTTATTGGGAGTAATTAAAGCCTTATCTTTTAAAAGATGTTAACCGTAGGTCGAAAAATACAACTTTATCCGTTTCTTATTTGTAAATACAACTATCTTTGTACATTCATTGCTGATTGTTGATTCGTAATGATTTTTATTTTTTGTGCAAATAAAGCAAACTTAAGTATTTAAAGATTATGAAACAAAGCATTGTAAAAATCTTCACTTTTTCGTTGTTAGTATCTTCCATCAGTTTTATTAGTTGCGTTGATAATGAGAAAAATCTGTTTAATGCAGATCAACTGAAACAAATTTACGAAGAAACTTTTCCTGTAAAAAACATCGACTCTGATGGTGATTGGACAATGTCACGAAGTGTAACGGCACATGTGTCAATCAATGGGGATCAAGGAGTAGATTATAAGATACAGATATTTGATGCCGATCCATTAAGCCCGGAAAGTACAGCAAAACTCTTAGCGGAAGGAACTGTCACTCAAAGTATGACTTTGGATGTGGTGATGGATTGCGCAACATCTCTTGATAAAGTGTTTGTTGCGCGTATAGATGAACACAAACGTTATCTGGTCCAACCGACAGCGATTGAAAATGGTACAGTGACAGCGCACTTTGGAGACAAAGGTACGCCAACACGTTCTATATCACGAGCTGTGACGACTAGTATACCAGTCATGGAAGCTCCTTATACAGCCGATTTTATTAGTGCTAAAAAGGCAATTTCTACTGTCATTCAGGCTAATTGGGATCTTTCTGCAAAGTCTGGCTGGGGTGGAAGTTATGGTCAATTTCCTGTTTTTACAGAAAGTGAGCGTTGGTTTAAGATTCAGGAAGGAACTTTTAAAGCTGGATTTAGTGCAACTGGAAATAGAGATGGAGAAATAAGTGCTGTGAAAGTAATCGTTCCTCAAGGAAGCACATGGGTTATAGAGAATAGTAATCAATTTTCTGATATTACAGAAATTATCGTTGAGAATGGTGGAAAGATAGAGATTGCTAAAAATGGGAGTCTGATATTAACGCGGGCTTCTTATATAACTGTGATGCAGGGAGGAAGTATTGTTGGTGACAGAGGTATTCAGATAACAAATAGTTCGGCTGGGCGTACAAACTATAATGCGGGTACGATTGATTGTGACTTTTTGAAAATTGATGGAAGTGGAAACGGAGTTGATTTTGTGAATTATGGAACACTTAAACTGAATTCTTATAATGCTTCTACAAATGGTACGACATTGATAAATCATGGAACCATTGAAGTCGAAAATATAGATGGCAACAATAATACTAATATTAAAAACGGTTGTTATCTGAAAGCTGGAAAATTACAATTTGGTACGCTTGTTATGGGAAATACTTCCGAAGCTATTTGCAAAGAATTGACGGGTAATGGAAATGATAATAATATCGTGATGGAAGCACAATCCATGTTGACTTGTACGGGCAAAGCTAATTTATTCAGAACAGTTACCGGTCCGACACAAGGAACTGCCTTATTAAGAATTCACGAAATAGATAATACTTCCGGTCTGGCTCAATCTGCTTCTAAAGTAAGTAATAATATCATTTGTGAAATAACAGATCAAACATATAAAGGCGAAGCACATTATAACTGGTCTCCTTTTGCATGGCTAGTAAATAAGGGATTACAGCAAGGTGCTACCTATTGTAATCCGGGCAAAGCAGAATTTATACTTCCTGCTGACGGTGACTGTGTTAAAGAAGGGTATAACTCTGATGAAAAACCGGATGATGTAGAAATTCGATATGCAGTTTATTCTTATGCTTTCGAAGATAACTATCCGAAAGCAGGAGATTACGATTTCAATGATATTGTGTTGAATGTAACTTTGCCTGCAGCCGGTAATGATGTGAAAGAACTAAAATATAAAATTGACCTTCGGGCAGTTGGTGCCGTGAAACAATTAGGTGCTGGTTTGAGAATACGAGGAATAGACAAAAATAATGTGGAAGAGATAAGTTTTGGTGCAGGCGCTGCTCAACGTACCGGCTCATTAAATTCTGGTATATTTGAAAATGCATCTTATGAAGCCAATGGCAATGAACTTGTGATTCCTTTATTTGGAGACGCACATTATGTATATGGATATACAGGAGCACAACGCCCCATGTTGAATACTGGGAATGCTAGCACTCCTCTTACAGATATATATACTCTTGAAGTGAACGTCAAACTTAAAAATGAAATATCCGTCCCTAGTGTGACAGATGGTTTAGACTTCTTCATTGCTTATCAGGGGATAGGTCAAAAGAGAACAGAAATCCATTTGACTCATTTTAATTCGGCTACGGCGAATGGACAATTGGCGGATAATGAGGTGCTTGAGGTAATCAAGGCAGTTAATAATACATGGGCTTTGTGTGTTCCTGATAAATTTGCTTATCCAACAGAAACAACAGTGATAACGAACGCATATTCTAAATTTGCAGATTGGGCACACGATCAGAGCTCAACTACTGATTGGTATAAGACAGTTAGTAGTGATAAAGTGATTCAGTACTAAAACTATTAAAGAGAAATATTGCAAACAGTTTTATTCGAAAAGAACTTGTGTGCATTGATTATGGGGAGATTGTAGGAAGTAAGTGCTGCCTTAATGCTCCCCTTTTTTATGTAATTACCCATTCGATGACAAAGTAAATACATAAAGTTTTAGAATCTCTGATTATTCTGACGATTGTTCGTGTAATCAAGGGTTTTGCTATCTCTCATGTTCTATCATTCTTCTCTATTAGCAGGAAAATTCCCATGATTTATTGAAAAACAATGCCTTTATTGCGTAAAGCACCGCATATTTACATCAAAAGCGCCGCTATATTTGTAAAAAACATAAGGATAAAGTAAGTAAAAGATGCGGATAATGTCATCAAAAGCTATGGATGAAGTAAACAAACCATTGGGATAGTGTCGCTATATCGTAAATGTTGTTAGAATTTCCTACTTTCTTTCCATTGATTTTTCTATTTGGGGCTTTGATAATGGTAAAAAGAAAAAAGTAAAAGGGAACTTTATTAGTACATGTGATGCCCGTTTGATTGTAGAAATGCTGTGCGCGTATTAAAATGTATATATATCATGCTTAATTGTAGAATAGTGAATTGAATAAAGCCCTCTACAGTGGCAGAAAAATTTTACTTCAGCCAAAGGGAGGAAAGAAGCGATCCCTGATAGATTAAGAATTACAAAGTGTCAGTAGTATCTTTTTGTAAATTCAAATTTCTCATGTTGAATGTTTTGTAACTGCAAAGATACGAAGAATGGTAACTATATTGAATGATAGTTGCTTAATATCATAGCAGGACCGAGCTCCAGAGATGTACAAATCAGGCGATTTAGGTTATTCAACCTTAATTCGCTTTTTTCTGCATCACTACTATCTGATTAAACCGTTTTTGTGACGGAGTACCAACTACAATTTCTTTTGGAGGAAATCGCTTGTCGAACTCATTAGCAGCAGATTTATCAATCTGATATATTTTATCTTCTATATAACGGCCTTTTACATTGGCTAAAGCATTATCATATAATTCACAAACATGAAGAGCAGTAGCATACATATTATCTTCAGTGCGAATCCCTAATGTTTCGGCAGGAATGAATCCTTGTCGGAGATAATAATCCGGGTCACCACAAAGTAAAATAGCACGAAATCCCATTTCGGAAGCTAATTTTTTGGTAAGTGCAATCATTCTTCCTCCGATACCTTGCTGTTGGTATTCGGGGAGGACAGAAATGGGCCCCAGGCTCAAAACCTCATATTGGTTACCGTCATCTGCCATGATAAATGATTTGAGGCAGACAACATTACCGACAATCTTGTTATTATGTTCTGCAACAATATCGAGCTCCGGCACAAACTTAGGATGGTTACGCATAATATGAAGGAGGTAATGTTCGTCACATTCCGGAGAATAATGATTCCAGAATGCTTCCCGTGTAATGTTTTCGGTTTCATGATAATCCGAAGATTGCTCAATTCTAAGTTTTATATCCATATTGTTTCAAATATATAGTTGCACAAATATAAAGAACAAAATCCGAATACCTAACTCTTTTAAAGATGAATCTATACATTATAGCAAGATGAGACAAAAACTCCCGATACTAGTATATCCAGACTTAGTATCAGGAGTTTTTTATATATTCATTCATCGAGATTGCGGAGAATCAGGCCTGTTCATGTTTTGCGTGTACAAGCTGTCTATAATACCGTCGGACAGTCCGATGGTAGGTACAATAATTCCGGTAGCTTTTACATGAGTAGCTATCTCGAGAAATATCTCTGCAGCAGGAACAATAACATCGGCCCGGTCCGGTTTCAACTTATATTGCTTAATACGTTGTTCGGTAGAGAGGGCTTTTAATGTTTCATATATATCTTGCAGTGATTCGATGGGTAGGAGAGACGCTTTTTTGTCTTTCTTGTCCGCTAAACGAAATAACTTATTAATGTTTCCTCCCGAACCGATGATGCTGATAGGGGTATATTCTGTGGCAAGCCCTATCAGGTCAGTGCGCAAAGCTTCCTTTTCTTCTTCCTTTACCATACCGCTAAGCATACGTACCGTACCTATATTATATGAACGGGAATTTTTCAGTTCCCCGTTGCTGATGAGATTAATTTCCGTACTACCACCTCCTACATCTACATACAAGTAATTTTGTCCTGAAGCAAATAACTGTTCGATATGATTGTCGTAAACAATATGCGCCTCTTCCTGCCCGTCGATGATTTCTACACGGATACCCGTTTTTTTGACGATCTGCTGAACGATATCCTTGCCATTACGTGCATCACGCATGGCAGAGGTGGCACACGCACGATAGTCTACCACATCATATATCTTCATTAATTGTTTGTAGGCTTTCATCAGCCGAATCAGTTTCTTCTCTTTTTCTGTAGAGATAACCCCCACAGTAAAGGCGTCTTCTCCCAACCGTAACGGAATACGGATGAGCTGTACCTTACTCATTAATTCGGGCGCATTCTCCTCGTTTACACATTTTATCAGCAGCCGCACCGCATTAGAGCCTATATCTATTGCCGCATAATTAACTTTCTTCATACTTATCATAATGTATTCTTGTATTCGTTATATAATTTTTCTTGTGAGCGGAATGGGACACTGTTCTCTTCCCGTTCTTTTTCCCGGTTCTCGCCTGTACCATCCACAATTCTTCCTTTTGCCGTATCCCGGAATCCGTAGCAGACAATTCGTTTTAAATCTGCCTGGATTTCTTTATCATAGACCGGTGCTGCCACCTCAATACGATTATCCAGGTTGCGAGGCATCCAGTCGGCAGAACCAATGTAGTATTTTTCTTCTCCACCATTGGCGAAGATGAAAATGCGCGAATGTTCGAGATAACGGTCGATAATACCATTGATGTGTATATTCTCGCTGATACCCGGAACGCCTGTCACTAAAGAACAGTTACCGCGTACTACCAGTTCCACTTGAACACCCGCTGTTGAGGCTTCGTATAGCTTTTCAACAAGTGCACGGTCAGTAATATGATTTACTTTAGTAAGGATATAAGCCTCTTTTCCCTGTTCCTTATTTTTTATCTCTTTGTTGATAAGCGCAATGAATCGTTTACGCATATCATTGGGAGAAACGAGCAATTCTTTGAAATCAACAGGAGTATAAGGCTTTTCGATAAAATCGAATACGGCATTGACTTCCCGGACAATGGGACGGTGAGCAGTCATAATGGTATAGTCAGTATACATACGTGCATTTCCTTCATGGAAATTTCCTGTACTGATGCAGGCGATATCTCCGTGCCGAGTGCCGATATGCAGCAATTTAGAATGAATTTTCAAACCCTCTACTCCGAAAATAACATGAATCCCCGCATCCTGCATTTTCTTGCTCCAGTTGATATTAGACGCTTCATCAAAACGTGCCAACAGTTCGATAACTACTGTGACTTTTTTTCCGTTTTTGGCTGCACTGATTAAAGCCTTTATCACTTTGGAGTCTTTAGCCAAACGATAAAGCGTCATCTTGATACTTTTTACTTCTTTACTGATAGCGGCTTCTCGCAACACACGGATGAAAGTATCGAAACTATGATAAGGATAATGTAAGGAACGATCTTTCCGACGAATCAAAGTGAGCAGACTTTCCATGCCATTCAGTTCAGGCTTGAAGATAGGTTCCCAAACAGGATATTTCAGTTCATGATGACCGCAAACCGGAAATTTCATCAAATCCTTGAAATTGTGATAGCGTCCTCCGGCTACACGCGTGTCATTCTTATCCACGTTCAGGCGGCCGGTCAACTTTTTCAGCAAGTCTTTAGGAATTTGTTCGTCATAGACGAAACGGATCGGTTCCCCTTTCTTCCGGCTTTTCACACCTTTGGAAATCTTCTGAAGTACCCCTGTCCGCAGATCACTGTCAATTTCCATTTCGGCGTCTTTAGTGAATTTGAAAGTGTACGCCTCATAATCTGTGTACTTCATGCCAACAAAAATCATCGGCAAACAATAGCGGATCACGTCATCAAGAAACATGAGATATGTTTTTCCATCCGAATCAGGTAATTGAATAAAACGGCCGAAGTCTCCGGTCGGCAGTTCAATCACTGCATAGTCTTTCTCCTTTATCTTTCCCGTTTCATCTTTGCGCAGCAGACGGATGGCAAGGTAAATATCCTCATCTGTCTGATCGTCCAGCGGGCGGGTTCCATTGAGGAAAAGCGGATTGGTAGAACCATTCAGTTTGTTGCGATAGAAAGAAGTGACGAATGCTTTCTGTTCGTCCGTCATTTCCGCATCTTTGATGACGTAGATATTCTCTTTCTTCAATTCCTCCATAATGGAAGCGAATATCTCCTCAAACTGCTTGTAGTAACGATTGTGCAGCTTTCCTATTTGTTTCAGAGTGCAGGCGGCGGTTTCTTGTTCTGCTTGTATGTTTTTATCGGCATATTCTACGATCCGGTTCAGAGTCGCTACACGGACACGGAAGAATTCATCCAGGTTATTTGAATAGATGCCAAGAAAAGTGAGTCGTTCCAGCAGTGGCACTTCTGGACGGGCGGCTTCTAGCAGAATACGTTGGTTGAAGTACATCCAACTGATGTCACGCTCTACATAAGGGTATTTCTTTTTTATTTCGCTTTGTTTCATTGTGAAAAAGGAACTGTTTAAAATTTCTGCAAAATATCAATGTGAGATGTAATCGTCATAACGATATTATTACGAACTTATTACAATGTTTATTTGTTATTTTTATATATCAGTAGAAACACTTATATTCGCAAAAGTATTGGAACAGACTCGGTTAAAAAATATAGAATTTATGAAAACAATGAATTATTCCCTTATTCGCATTCTCTTCGCACTTGTGATTGGATTGGTACTCGTGATTTGGCCCAATGCGGCTGCCAGTTATATTGTCATTACGGTAGGTGTTGCCTTCTTGATTCCCGGTGTTATCAGCCTTTTTGGCTATTTCGGCCGGAAAAGACCGGAAGGTGAAGCAGCTCCCCGTTTTCCGATAGAAGGAATCGGTAGCTTATTATTCGGACTTTGGTTGATTGTGATGCCTGAATTCTTTGCAGATGTCCTGATGTTTTTATTGGGATTTATCCTGATTATGGGAGGAGTGCAACAGATTGCTTCTTTGTCGATGGCTCGTCGGTGGATGCCCGTTCCGGGAGCTTTTTATCTGATTCCTTCGCTGATTCTTATTGCGGGTATTATCGCTTTGTTCAATCCGACAGGAGCGCGTAATACTGCATTTATAATTATTGGTATCAGCAGTTTGGTTTATTCTCTTTCCGAATTGATAAACTGGTTCAAGTTTGCCCGTCGCCGCCCGAAGGCTCCGGTTATGCATGACGATGATGATATTGAAGACGCAAAGATTATCGAATAAAAAAAGAAGAGGACTGCTTCACAGCACCCCTCCCCGCAAACTTAAAACAACCAACAATTGAATTTATACGAAAACAATAATAAACAAAATATAAAGAAAAACAAGTAGTTAGCTCATTGTAGCGGCTATTTGTTTTCTGTTACTTTGTTCTTTTTTGGTGCATTTTTGTTACTCGTTTTGTTACTCGTATCAAAAGAATATGTTATCTTTGTAGAGGTAACAAAAAATATAGTAGCAATGGTAAGGCAAAAAGAAAGTGTTAAGCCTAAAAACTTTGTTAGGCTTCGGAACAAAAAATTGGCTAATGGTAATAAAAGCCTGTATCTTGATATTTATCGAGATGGAGTAAGAAGCTATGAGTTTCTGAAAATGTATCTTATTCCAGAAAAGAACAATGTAACAGCAAGACAGCAGAATGAAAACACCCTGCAGGCAGCAGAGGTTATCAGAAGCGAAAGACAAAATGCGATAGTTAAGGGGCAGGCTGGAATTACCGATGCCAGTGCTAAGAATAAGCTACTATTGATGGACTGGCTTAAGATCTACAGAGCCAAACTTGAAAAGAGGCAGTATAAAGACATTTCCCACGTTGACAATTTAATGAGAATACTTGCGGGATATAAACCTGCAACAATGGCAAGGCTTACAGGCATTGATAAGGACTTTGCAAAGGGCTTCATTGATTACTTGAAACATGATTATGTAAGCTATAAGGGCAACAAGCATTTGCAAAATAGTACAATAGTGGACTATGTGAGAACGTTTTCTGTTGCGATAAATGCGGCAATAAAAGACGGATATAAGATAATCAATCCTTTTAAACTTCTTTCTTCTGACGAGAAAGTAAAGCAGCCAGATAGTCATAGGGAATATTTGAGCCAAGAAGAATTGCAAAAGTTAATGATAACACCATGTAGAAGGGATGATATAGGAAAGCATATCTTTTGCTTGCTTTTCTGGACTAAGAATTTCTGATATTCGTGCGTTGAGATGGAAGAATATTATAGTAGAAGATGGGCAATTCTTTGCTATGCTTTTCATGCAAAAGACTGGTAAGGAGTTGAAAATACCTTTACCAGATAAAGCGATGGAAATAATATCAATAAGAGGTAATGATGAAGATAAGGTATTCTTTTTACCTTCCAATCCCACTGTAGAAGATAATCTAAAGAAATGGGCAGAAGCGGCAGGAATAAATAAGCATTTGACTTTTCACACCGCCCGACATACTTATGCAACTTTATTGCTTACGTTAGGAGCCGATCTATACACGGTTAGCAAAATGTTAGGGCACACTAATGTAGCCACAACTCAAATCTATGCAAAAGTCGTGGATAAGAAAAAGGTAGATGCTGTAAACCTTGTAAATGATGTGTTTAATAAATAGTAGGTAGCAATGAATAAGACGATAGAAAAAGAGTTCTTTGAGGCTTTTAAGTGGGGAGGAGTAGTGAATAACTGTATTGAATGGATGAGATACATCTACAATTTACCGCCAATAAAGCCCAACAATAGTAAAGCCTGTGAGGGCATCCAAGATAAAGAGGTAAAAGATAAATTTGATAATTTCTACAAAGAAATTTTACCTAAGGATATTTTAAAAAAAACAGAGGCTTTTAATGACAAGGTTATTATGAACATGGATAGTCCATTGATGGACGAGATAGAGGCTAACTTGAATGAATGTAAGACAGAAGTTGAGAGGGAAATATATTTATTTTCATTATTAAAGCCATTTGGGGATATCCCAAGCGGTTGTGGAATTGCTAGAATATACCATCCTAAGGCGGAAATAAAACGACTTAAGAGTGAAATTGTTGAATTAGAAAGAGATAAAGCGTTTTGGCAAGAGAGAGAAGAGGATGAACCGGTGGAGGATGTGAACGGAAAATTTGTTGGAATATCAAAAGAACAAATTGAGGCTTACAATGACATGATAGAAAGACGTAAAGAACAAATGGATTGGGTTTTGTATGTAAATAGGCGTTTTTGTGAATTAACAGGTAAAGGTGAGGACGGGGCAAGATGGATGCAGAAGGGGACGGTTGAGTACTGTTTGAGTGCTTTTGTTAGGATAATGAGCAAGTTTGCAAACCGTTTGGATGCTTTGTTACTTGTTTATGGCATTGATTTAATGAGACTGCAAGAGGTAAGTGGTTTATATATGAAAGGCTACAGGCGGATAGCTGATGTATATATTTATATTGGAAGTTGGGAACTTGCACAGAGATATATAAATGCTTTGCCTAAACAAATAGAAAGTAATAAAGAGGTAGAATTAGCAAATGAATCTCAACAAGAACTACAAAAAGAAATCTATAAGATAAGTTTGCCAAGTGAAACAAATGAAAAAGTATCAAAACGAGGGCGGCAAAGCAAGTCTTTTGAGTCTTGCTTGATAGATGATGATATTTCCAAACTTGAAGCTTTGCGCAATATTATGAATGGGAAAAAAGGCAAAGAGGCAGCTTTAGTTATTAAAGTTGCTGTAAAAATCGGATGGATTACAAAACCGACTTACCAAGCAGTAGTAAATGAGTTTGGAGATATAGGACATAGAAGTAACTATAATAAGTATATTAACGAGAATAAATTTACCAATGATGAAATAGAAGGGATGAAAGCAAAATTGATAGCTGAATAAACGTTTTAGAGTGGCATTTAATAGCATTTAATAGACACAAATAAAGTGGCTATTAAATGCTATTTTTTTGTTTGCTATCTGGTTGATTTTCTTGTTTATGTTTGCACTATGTTTAATCGACAGAGGAGCAAGTGTACATAGCTTCAAAGTCATAAAATTAAGAAAAATGAAAGATATAATTAATAAAATCTTAAATTATTCCCTATTAGCGGCAAAAAATGTGTTGACATTGGAAGATGTATCGTTATTGACCGGACTTAGTAAAAGTCATTTGTATAAACTCACCTGCAATCATCAAATACCACATTACAAACCCAATGGGAAGCAGCTGTACTTTGACCGTGCTGAAATAGAGGCATGGATGAAACAGGGGAAAGTGAGTACTGTTGATGAAAGCGAGCAAATGGCGGCTTTGTATTTAGCAAAGACTTCGAAGAAAGGGAGGTGACTATGGAAGAAAGAAAAAAGGTAGCCACAAAGACTACCCATTCCTTTAACTCGTACAACAAAGGTAATGAGTTTCGGACACAATACCAAATAGCTTATCAATTTTTTAAAAAACGATCTAAGACTATGTTGGGCGTATCTTTGGAAACGGGAATACTACGGGCTAACATTTGCTGCTATGTGGCTGATATGGAAGATAAAAAACTTATCCAGCTTCTATATATGACGGAGGATGAATACACGAATTTCATAACTGGGCATTGCATCATTGATAAGGATTTATTCCGTAAAGAAGATAATCAACAGTTTAATTTATGGAGGGGGAATAATGGAAGGATTTGATTACATTCAAGCTATAGGCGCAGAGTTACAGAAAGCCGACCAGCTGGCGGCAGAGATGTCGGAACGAATAGGAATATTCACCGTAAAGACAGCCAACAGAACTATAAGAGAAGCAGCACTAAGACCAAACCCGGATGCACTTTGGCTTACACTATGGTATGAGGGTGAAGTATGTTGTTTGTTCTCTGACAGTAATTTAGGCAAATCCATCTATGCCGTACAGATAGCCACAAGCATAGCAAAAAAACAAAAGGTTCTCTACTTTGACTTTGAACTATCAGATAAGCAATTTCAGCTACGGTATAGCGATGAGGCTAACAACCTGAACCAGTTCCCGGACAATCTTTATAGGGTTGAAATCAATAGAGATTCTTTAGACGCTGTCAACTTCGAGGAAGCCGTAATAGGTAACATAGAACAAACTGCCATCAAATTAGGAGCAAAGGTACTTATCATTGATAACCTTACCTATTTGTGTGTTGCTTCGGAGAAAGGAGATGCAGCAGGTACGCTTATGCTCCGGTTGATGGCTCTAAAAAGGAAATACGGTTTGTCAATGCTTATACTGGCTCATACTCCTAAACGGTGTCTATCTAATCCAATTACACAAAATGACCTTGCCGGAAGCAAGAAGCTCTATAACTTCTTTGATAGCGTCTTTGCCATTGGTAAGAGTGCAAAGAATAGTAGTGTAAGGTATATCAAGCAGTTAAAGGTAAGATATGGTAACTATACCTACGATGCCGATAACGTGATAGTGTGTGTCATTGAAAAGGTAGGAACGTTCTTACAGTTTGTGGATATCGGATATGCGGTAGAGAAAGAACACTTAAAAGAACCATCCGAAAAAGATTCTACACAAGAAAAAGAAACAATTAAAAGGATGGTTGCAGAAGGAAAAACGTATAGGGTAATCGCTTCTGAATTGGGTGTAACACTTGGAAAGGTACAGAGAGCATTAAAGACGTAAAGTGTATCGATTGTATCGGCAGTAATACAGCTAAATCCCTTTATTAGTAGGTGTTTGAGTACTGTATCGTATCGATGCATAGAGTAAGTAAACATAAAAAGTGTATCGCTTTGTATCGTTGTATCACGTCCGATACAGCGATACAACCGATACAGCAAAGCAAAAAAGTTATGGAAAAATATAATCGACCATATTTAGAAAAATACACAGGGAAAGTGTCCCGATACAAATGCCCAAAGTGTGGTGATGCTCATTCATTCGCATGCTACTTAGATGGTAATACTGGAGAAATTATAGATAGGAGTGTAGGGCGCTGTAACCATGAAAGCGGATGCGGTTATCATTATACACCTAAGCAGTTCTTTGCTGATAATCCGGTAGAGAAGGAGCGAATTACCGCCCCAGTTCAGCAGGTGCGGAAGCCGCAGCGGGAAATAAACTATATTCCCTTTTCATACGTAGAGAAATCAGTAAGCTATAACAGTTCATTTGTCAATTTCCTTTGTGGGCTGTTTGATCGCTATTCTTTAGAATCTCCCACTATTGAAAGACTGATGCAGGATTATGCTTTAGGTGCGACAAAAGACGGTAGTGTTATCTACTGGCAGATAGACACCAAAGGGAAGGTAAGAACTGGTAAGGTTATGAAGTATGATCCGAATAGTGGGCATAGGATTAAAAACGGTGGAGGCATTAATTGGATTCATTCAATAATGAAGAAACGGCAGCTATTGCCAGAGGATTATAATTTAGTGCAATGTCTTTTTGGTGAGCATCTTTTGAGAATCTACCCTGATAGAATCGTGGTTTTGGTTGAATCGGAAAAAAGTGCTTTAATCGCTTCTGGGGTTTATCCTAATTACATCTGGTTAGCTACAGGGGGAAAGTCTCAACTTTCTATTGATAAGTTAAAAGTATTGAAAGGTAGAAGGGTTATAATGTTTCCGGATGTGGATGGCTTTGAGTATTGGAGTAATAAAGCTAAAGAATTGGAATGTATTGGATGCAGAGTTATTGTTTCTGATTTACTTGAACGGAATGCTACAGATGAAGAACGTGATAATAAAATAGATTTAGCAGATTGGATTATTGTTCAATTGTCTACTGGAAGGGAGGAAATGCAGAATGAATTAACAAAGGCTGAACAGAATTTGTTAATTATGAAAAGGAAAAATTCTGCTTTACAAGAACTGGTAGATGTGTTTGGTTTGGAATTATATTATGCTAAAGGTTGAATCAGAAAAAGAGAATTGATTTCTTATTAATGTGCTTTGAAAAATGTGACAAGTGAGGGTGAAGGCAGGTGCATCTATTCTATATATATAATAATATATAGAACATTTATTCTTTTATCAAAAACTTTTCATATTTTTGCATCGTATACAACAGTCGTGTTGAATTACTATTTATGAAAATATAGCGTTTTGCTATTGGACTTGATTTCAGAAAACTACCACTTTTCAACCAATACAAGGACAATAGGCACAAAAAACGCCTTCGCTTAAGCGTGGGTGGTGCTTATTTGTATTGGTGGGTATGTGGTAGTACCTCTGGAATCAAATAATGTACAACTCACGCTCTTTTTATGTTTAGACGTGAGATGAATATTGATTATTTACTTTATGTTTAATTATAAAAAGAAAAGTTATGAAAAAGATTTTATTCACAATCGTTGTCACATTGGTATTTATAGGATGCAGTAAAGAGTCCACTATTGAGCAACTGTCTAAAGAAGTTGAGGTATCTTTAGATTTCTCTTTTACAGAGTCGGGAAGTATGACTAGGGCGGGAAGTACTGTTTATGCAGATTTCTATAACAAGTACATTAAGACCAAACAACTAACTCCCAAAACCTTTAATTTGACATTTAAAAACAAAGAAACAGGAGCGACTGCTACAATCAGAGGGAGCTGGAATAAAAAACATTCCTTTAAACTATTAACTGGAGATTATGAGGTAATAGGAACTTCTTATCCATACGGCATACATTCCGCAGCGTGTATAGATTCCCTTTATTTGAAATTTAATGAAAAAATTACTATTATGAACGATACAGAGAGTGTGAATCTAACTGCAATATACGATTCTTTCATGACTATATTTGATAAAAACGATAAATCTAAAATTGAATTAGTCAAGAGTCCCGGATCTTCAAACCCCAATATTGCTTTTAAAGATATTGATAATATATTTTACGCATTCTTCAATGAGGATTTTCTTGGACATTCAAGTAAAATATATGTTTTTAGGAATAATACAAATTCCATTATTGAATTAGATGATATTCCTTTTGAAAAAGGAAAGTATTACTATTTCAATGATATAGACAACTCTTTCAATATCCCTCCGATGGAAGAAGGAAATTAGGAATATATTTAACGATAAAAGAAGTATGATGATTACCTTTCTATAATTATAGACAACAACAATTGGTTTACATTATCCAATATGTAATCTGTATATCAATTTTAACATACTTAATAACAAATCAATAAGCCATGAAAAAAAATATTCTAGCACTGCTTTTTCTACTATTTCAAACATCAGCATTTTCACAAATACTAGGAGATGAAAACATATGCATCATTAAAGATAAACTATCCAAGAATACTCATTGGGAACTTATTCATAAATGGATTTCGCAATCCAACCATATAGTTGACTATCAAAGTGAAATTCAAGGAAGAACAATACTAAAAGGGATACGTAAAGGAATCGTCTTCAACTACGTACTTAACCTAGAAATTAAATATACTTTTTTAGTTGATTGTAGAGATAACGAATATAAGATAAATTTTCTAAGAATAGAAGTCCATCCACAACCCACAGGTCATAATCTATTTGGGTTTAACAGTAAAGATCTTGAAAAGATGATAAAAGAGACCGAGTTTCTAAGAGATATAAACATGTTACATAGCACTAATTCGACATGGATTATCAATGAGACATTTTATAGTGAAGCTAAAAGGATAAACACAAAGTTTAAAGAAAACAGTTCCGAATTAGAGCGATTATCAACAATCGTTAACAACCCAAATTCCTCCAGAAAGGAAAAAAAAGAATGTAGACGATTGTATGAAAAGATAAAAAAAGAATATGACGAATACGAACTAAAAGATAAAATTTACAGAAATATAAGTAGCAATATCGAATCATTAAAATACAGTATCTCTAGTGATATAATAAAAAGTATGGAAAGCATAGATAGATTCTAATCATGAAAACTGTTTTATTATTACTGCTATTTACAATAGAAGCACATGCACAATATTCAAAAAGAGGTGGAGTAATTCAATGTTTAGCATTAGCGCAACCTGTAAATTGGTACCCAGAGAATAACAATAGTCCTAAAACTATTCATAATCAATTTGTATATATTACCCTTTTTCCAAATAAGATCATAGTGACAGATGATGATTTTAACGAAAAACTAAAGATACATTATGAACAGATGGGAACTATAGGTGAATATTATCTATATGCTCAAGATGAAAAGAATTTCTTTATTATAAATAAGGATATGAAAGCTTGTGGCTACACTTTAAATGGTCATACCATTTTTACAGCAGCAATCGACCCTATAAAAACCCTAACATTAATAAATGCATTAGAGTTACAAAAAAACGATTCTAACTCAAAGGATAATACAAAAGAGCAATCCCATTTATACATCCCTGTGAAATACAAAGAGGTTATTACTGAACAAAATAGCAACCATAGCACTATTCCCAAAATTGAATATTTTATAATACATGCGAATCATGATATCACAATAAAAGAAAAGGATGATATAGAAAAAACATACAGAAAAATAAAAGTGTTCAATAGCCCCAAAGGTGATATTATAAAAACAGATAAAGGATTAATAATAACCTATAGAAAAAGTGATTCTGATATTATTTATATAGATAATGGACTATTATTAAGATATCCTATTGACGCAAATAAAAATCTGAAAAAATAAAAATCAGACCTGCATATTATGTTTTCAAAGGAGCAAAGGGGGATTACCCCCTTTATTCCCCCTCTCCCTCATTTTAGAATATTTTACACAAGAAAGATATATAAGTCGGAAGGTAGAACAAAGTCGCTAAAACACCAATATTTTATAACTCAAATAAGATTTAAAGAACTACTCTATTCATGTAATAGGATAGTTTTCTACTTTTTAGATTTGCTTAATTGAAGCATTAATACTAGAAACACCTAAAAAAAATTAAAACATTTGATGGAAAATTTATTCAGACAACTACATTAGTCAAAGCTGTATAAGTTAGTACTTTTTAGTAATAGTCACCATAAAATGTTATGTGATAAAAACAAGCTCACAAAATAGGTAATAAATTAAGATCTTATGTGATTTATTAATAATTCAAAATTATTTATATTTCTGAAGAATCAATAATTGCATGGAATCCAAAATCGTTTTATTTGTTGATAATGTGTTTTTATTGGTAAGCCTCAATTCTTATGAGATATAATTTGTAGAAACAGAATAAATGAGTATCTTTGTTTTAAGGAAGTCCACCAATGAGACATAAAAATGCCAATTTGTTACTATTTTGTTACCCACTATTAGTAATGGTGGGCTTTTTATTTGTCTATATTGTGGTATAAATAGTTGATAAATAAAAAGATAGACCTTATTTCACAATAAAGTCTATCCGCAAACTTAAAACAACCAACAAAAGAAATAGATAATTTTTTTCTATCTCACAAATAACAGTTCCCTGTATTTTGGAAGCGTCCACATCTGATTGTCAACAATCAGTTCCAACTTGTCGATGTGATAACGGATTTCTTCCAGTGCCGGGACAATCGTGTCGTGGTAGGCAATGGCTTTTTCCCGTTCGCTTTCTATCTTGTTTGCAACCTTACGAGCCTCAATCATTGCATCTACATGCTCCTTGATGAAAGCTGTACGGTCGGCAATCTCTTCAATAAGCTCCAGGTTCTTAGCAGACAATTTCGCAGCCTTTTCTGCCGGGAAAAGAGATTGCATCTTATAGACATTATTAATTAAGTCCGTCTGGTATTGAGTGGCAACCGGAATGATATGATTCATTGCCAAGTCACCCAATACACGTGCCTCAATCTGAATCTTCTTCGTATAAGTTTCCCATTTCACCTCGTTACGGGCTTCCAGTTCTTTCTTGGTCATTACACCGGTAGCTTCGAACATGGCAATTGTTTCCGGTTTCAGGTAATTGTCGAAGATAACAGGAACACTGGTTTCGCAATCCAGTCCACGACGGGCAGCTTCTTTCTTCCATTCGTCACTGTAACCGTTACCGTCGAAATGAATGGCTTTACATTCTTTGATATATCCGCGGATGATTTCAAGAATGGCGGAAACTTTGGGTTCTCCCTTTTCAATCAACGCATCCACGTCCTTCTTAAACTTCACCAATTGATTTGCTACGGCCGAGTTCAATGCAATCATGGCACTTGCACAGTTAGCCTCGGAACCTACGGCACGGAACTCAAACCGGTTGCCTGTGAAAGCAAATGGAGAAGTACGGTTACGGTCTGTATTATCGATCAGTAATTCAGGAATCTGCGGAATATCCAACTTCATTCCCTGTTTACCGCTAAGGCTGATTAAATCATCTTTCGTACTGTTTTCGATATGATCTAATACCTGCGACAACTGTTTTCCAAGGAAAGAGGAGATAATTGCAGGAGGCGCCTCATTCGCTCCCAGACGATGGGCGTTGGTAGCACTGGAGATAGAAGCTTTCAGCAATCCGTTATGATGATAAACTGCCATCAACGTATTGACAACGAATGTAACAAAACGTAGATTGTCTTCCGGAGTCTTACCCGGTCCCATCAATAAGATACCTGTATCAGTGCCCAAAGACCAGTTGTTGTGTTTACCCGAACCATTGACACCTTTGAACGGCTTTTCATGAAGCAGTACACGGAAACCATGACGGCGGCTTACCTTACGCATTAATGACATAATCAGTAAGTTATGGTCATTAGCAAGGTTACACTCTTCGAAGATAGGAGCCAACTCGAATTGGTTCGGGGCAACCTCGTTGTGACGAGTCTTAACAGGAATACCTAATTTTAACGCTTCAATTTCAAGGTCCTTCATGAAAGCGGCTACGCGGGTGGGGATAGCACCGAAGTAGTGATCCTCCAACTGTTGGTTTTTGGCACTGTCATGTCCCATCAAAGTACGACCGGTCATTAGTAAGTCCGGACGTGCGGCATACAATCCTTCGTCTACCAGGAAGTATTCCTGTTCCCATCCTAAGTAAGCAACTACTTTTTTCACTTCCGGATTAAAATACTGACATACGGCTACGGCTGCTTTATCTACAGCACGCAATGCCTTCAGTAAGGGAGCTTTATAGTCAAGAGCTTCACCGGTATATGCGATAAATACAGTCGGGATGCAAAGTGTATCATCCACGATGAAAGCAGGTGACGAGGGGTCCCATGCGCTATATCCGCGTGCTTCGAAAGTATTACGGATACCGCCGTTCGGGAAAGAAGAAGCATCCGGCTCCTGCTGTACCAGCAGTTTACCTGTAAATTCTTCCATCATACCACCTTTGCCGTCATGTTCAACGAAGGCATCGTGCTTTTCTGCCGTACCCTCGGTCAGCGGTGCAAACCAGTGCGTGTAATGAGTGACACCCATTTCGATAGCCCATTTTTTCATGCCGGCAGCTACCTCATCGGCAATGCTGCGATCTAGCGGAGCACCATTGTCAATTGCATCAATCAGTGCATTGTATACCTTACTGGGAAGGTATTTGAACATCTTTTCCTTGTTGAATACATACTTGCCGAAGTATTCCGAAGGACGTTCGGCAGGTGTTGCTACTTCAACCGCTTTCTTCTTGAAAGCTGTCTCTACGACTCTGAATCTTAGTTTTGACATAATACCTAATTTGATTTGTTGTTAAATATGTTAGAGCAAATAATTTTCTCTGTGTGGTTCCCGGGAAGGCGGTCAGGCCCGCCCGGGATAAATCTTTTTAATCTATATAGCCTAATTCACTTACTGATGAGTAGACTTACTTTTAATTATAAGTAACTTAGTTGTAAGCAGATTCACCGTGTTCGTAAATGTCAAGACCTTCTTCTTCGACACGTGCCGGAACGCGAAGTCCGTGAATCTTATCAAGCGTTTTGAAAATGATGAATCCCATGCCTGCTGCCCATGCACTTACTACCAATGCTCCGAATAGTTGTGCACCGAGGAATCCGAAACCGTATCCATAGAATAAACCTTCACTGGTAGAGAACAAACCTGTGAGAATTGTTCCTAAAAAACCACACACACCATGTACAGAAGATGCACCTACCGGATCGTCTATTTTTAGAAACTTGTCAATGAAGTCAACGGAGAATATCATTACGACACCACATATCGCACCTATTAAGGCTGCTCCTGCGGGAGATACTGTGTCACATCCTGCTGTGATACCTACCAGACCTGCCAAGATACCATTCAGTGTCAATGACAGGGATGGTTTTCCATATTTCATCCAGCTCACCAACAGAGCAAAGAAACCACCGGCACAAGCAGCCAGGTTCGTTGTCAGGAATACGTGGGAAATAGCGATTGCGTCGGCTTCGGTTGCTGCTGCCAATTGAGAACCGGGGTTGAATCCGAACCATCCGAACCAAAGAATGAATACCCCCAGTGCAGCAATAGTCAGGCTATGGCCTGGGATAGCTTTTGATTTGCCGTCTTTACCATATTTACCGATACGGGGACCAAGAATGGCAGCACCTACCAAAGCAATCCATCCACCTACAGAGTGAACGACTGTAGAACCGGCAAAGTCATGGAATGTAGTGCCGAAGTGACTCATCATGAAAGAACCTTCTTCACCGTTCATCAGCCAGCCTCCGCCCCATGTCCAGTGACCGGATATCGGATAAATCAGTACACTGATAAAGATGGTGTAGACGATATACATGGAGAATTTTGTTCGTTCTGCCATGGCTCCTGATACAATTGTAGCTGCTGTCGCACAGAATACGGTTTGGAATATGAGGAATCCTTCGGTTGGCAAACCATTATTAATGAAAGAAAGGTCGCAGAAGTGAGGCATTCCGATGAATCCGCCTGCGCCGAACATCAATCCGAAACCGATAAACCAGTATAGTAAAGAGCCGAACATGAAGTCTACAAAGTTCTTCATCAGAATGTTGGCAGTATTTTTCACTCTGGTAAAACCTGCTTCTACTAATGCAAATCCCGGCTGCATGAAGAATACGAGCATTGCTGCAAGCAACATCCATACAGTATTTAATCCAAGAGCTAATTCACCAACCGTATCGGGAGCTGCTGATGCTTCTTCGGCAGGAGCTGCAACGACTTCGGTAATTGTTTCTGTAACTGCTGCAACTGTATCGGCAGCGGCTGCGTTTTGTGCCGACATATCAGTAGTAAAACAGCACAAAATGAATATAGTAGTGGCTATCCACAACTTTACGAAGCTATGGCTTTTATATTTTGTATCCATAATAATTATCTTATTTTATACCTATTATTTATTAGTGATGTTGTAAACCTCTTTATAAACGTTATAATCCGCAAGGAAACCTGGGAGCGGCACCTTGCCGCTGCCGATTAACGTTCTTGTTCTGCATTGTAGAGGGCTATGTCACCACGTTCGGCAGTGCGGATGCGGATGGCGTCCTCGATAGGAATGACGAAAATGCGTCCGTCACCGATCTCTCCGGTTTGTGCAGCTTTGATGATAGCCTGCACTGTTTTCTCGGTATTTTTGTCGCGTACGACAATAGAGATCAAAATTCGTTCAATGGTGCTGGTGTCATATACTACGCCACGGTAGATACGTCCTTGCCGTGCTTTACCGATCCCTCTTACATCGTAGTAAGAGAACCATTCAATGTCCGCTTCGAGCAGAGCGTCTTTTCACGTCCTCGAATTTGGTTTTACGGATAATAGCTTCAATCTTTTTCATATACCTTAAATATTAGTGTTGACCTGTAAAAAGAAGAGGTATAGGGGAGGTGGCAGCCATCGCAGGTTACCATACAACAAACCGATAAAATCTAAACTCTAACTACCTGATCCCTATACGCTCTTTGATATTCTATATTCTCTCTCTTAAAAACTTAATCCGAATGCGAAGTAGGCTCCTTCTGTCCGTGGATTGACAGATACCTTGGCAAATGCCGGAACGGAGAAGGAATCTGTGATTTTGATATCCTTGGAAGCTCCGAGACTTACGTCTGATACGCAGAACCCACTTGTGTAGCCATTATAAAAAGTCGTCTCCCAAGGTACCATTCCTACATCTACTGTCCAGTCGAGACCTCCCAATTTGAATGGTGCGCTAAGTGCGAGGTAAGAAGAATAAGCCCTTTTGCCATTTTCTTTCACGCCGTCGGCACCTGCAAAATTTGTATACCAGTTGACTGCCAGTGGTCCGAAGTCATATCCGACTTGTGCTTCAAATACATGAGCCGTTGAATGAGCTCCGTATTTAAAATACTTGTTAGTTGCAAAGATCGTTTCTCCATCATCGTCTATGCCAGTTTCTACTTGGGTATTAAACCAATAATCCGTCACTGAAACGCTAAAACCGCCTATCGAATAACCAAGAGTTAAATCGAACTCTTTTGTGTCCGTCGATTCGAATCCTACCGATCCCCATGCTCCGAGTGAAAGTCCTTTGTAAGAGATTCCTAATGAAGGCTGAATGCTGACTCCGCCTAAATCCTGGCCGCGCCAGATGTAACCACTTACCAGATCTGCTCCAACGGAAGCTTCTACCTTATCTTGTGCCATCATTGTAGACGGGACAAGCCCTGACAGTAATAATGCTACTGTTATTACCCTCATTTTTTTGTTAATCGTCGTTTTCATCGTCTTTTTACCTTTAATAGTTAGAAAAATGTGGATGTACGGTCCAGTGTTATATAGTAGCGCGCAAAATACTATCAAGTAAATTGAAAAACCACTGGTTATGAATAGACTAGGAGAAGTTATTCAAAATTCTTATAGCCAGTTTCTTTATTCTTCTCATCGCTTCGATACAGTCGTTGCGTTCACCAAATGCAGTTAGCCGGATATATCCTTCACCGCTTGGTCCGAAGCCTACACCGGGGGTACCGACCACATTGGCTTCATACAACATCTGTTCGAAGAATCGCCATGACGAAAGCCCGTTCGGAGTTTTCACCCATAAGTAGGGAGCGTTGACTCCTCCATACACTTTCAGTCCTGCGGCTTCCAATCCCTCTTTCATAATTTGGGCGTTGGTCATATAATAGTCGATTGTTTCTTTAATCTGTATTTTGCCTTCTGCACTGTAAACGGCTTCTGCAGCCCGTTGGGTAATGTAAGAAGTACCGTTGAACTTGGTGCACTGGCGGCGGTTCCACAATCTGTTGAGCGGTATGCGGTCGCCTTCCAGAGTGGCGGCGGTGAGTTCTTTCGGAACCACGGTATATCCGCAGCGTACTCCGGTAAATCCTGCCGTTTTTGAAAAACTACGGAATTCGATCGCACACTTTTTAGCTCCCTTAATCTCATAGATAGAGTGGGGGACATTCTCGTCTTGGATATATGCTTCATAAGCGGCATCGAACAGAATCAATGTATCGTTTGCCAAGGCATAGTCCACCCATTTCTTCAGTTCCGGTTTGGTTAAGGTTGTTCCTGTCGGGTTGTTCGGATAGCAGAGATAAACAATGTCTATCCGTTTGTCTGGAATTTCCGGAATAAAGTTGTTCTCACTTGTGCAAGGCATATAAGTAACATTACTCCATTTGCCCGTCTCTTCTTCCAACACTCCGGCGCGTCCGCACATGACATTGCTGTCTATATAAACCGGATAGATGGGATCTGTAACACCTACGCTATTGTCATGGCGAAGAATATCGCCTATATTTCCGGTATCGCTTTTGGCACCGTCACTGACAAATATCTCGGACGCCGAGAAGTGAATCCCACGTGGAATAAAGTCATTTTTTATAATTGCTTCAATCAGAAAATCATATCCCTGTTCAGGACCATATCCGCGGAATGTATCCTTGCTGGCCAGCTCTTCTACCGCTTTGTGCATGGCTTCGATACACGCTTTCGGAAGCGGTTGGGTGACATCACCGATACCCAACCGGATAATATCCTGTTTAGGATGTGTTATCTTGAAGGTATTTACCTTTTTCGCTATGTCCGAGAATAAATAGCTTCCCGGTAACTTCAAAAAATGTTCGTTTACTAATGCCATCTTGTTATTGTTTTAAGTTCTGCAAAATCTAATACTCAATACCTGATACTTAATACTTTTTTAATACTTATCCTCAATCTCCCCATCGAAAACTTTGGTTGCCGGTCCGGTCATTAATATATGCCCGGAGATTTCATCCCATTCAATGGTGACTGTCCCTCCATCCATGATTACATCGCTTTTTCTTCCTGTAAGTCCGTTGATGAAGGCGGCTACTGCTGTGGCGCAAGCACCTGTCCCGCAAGCTTGAGTGATTCCCGATCCTCTTTCCCACACCCTCATCCGTATGGTGTCTTTGCTGACAATCTGTGCAAACTCCACATTGGTTCTGTCGGGAAAAGAGGATGATTCTCCAGTTCAGGACCGATTTCCGGTAAATTAATCCGGGTGATGTCCTCAACAAATGTGACGAGATGCGGATTACCCATTGATACTTTGGTCGACCGGAAAGGATACTTTCCTCCCCACTGAATCTCTTCTGTTTCCAACGGGCTACCCATGTCTACGGTGACTGCACTAACTGTTTTTCCCTCTACATGCAGTTTCAGGATTTTTATTCCTGATCGTGTATCCAGCGTAATTTCTGTTTTGTCAGTCAAGCCGTATTCATATACATATTTGCCTACACAACGGCTTCCGTTACCGCACATCATAGCTTCCGAACCGTCCGCATTGAAAATGCGCATGCTGAAATCCGCTTTATCAGAGACACCAATCAATATAAGTCCATCACTTCCGATTCCTGTATGAAACTTGCTCCATTCGATTGCCTTCTTTGCAGGGTCGGCTATCGGATATTGGCTTGTGTCTACATATATGTAGTCATTTCCCGCTCCATGCATTTTTGTGAACTTAATCTTTGTTGTCATTTTGATTTATATTTGTTGATTGTTGTAACCTTTTGTTTTATTACGATGCAAAGATATGACTTTTTGCTTTATATTTTACTAAAAAGTATATCTAATATCTATTTATTTTCTTCAAACTTATAATCGCTTTATATACGGCCACATTTAGTTATAATTTGAAATTATACCTGTTTATATATTAATAAACTGTTATTTGGCATGAATTGTTTTGCATATTCTTCCATAATATATGAAAAATATTTAGCCTTGATAATCGGTGAAATCAGCTATAAAAACAAGAAATATATCCTTTTCCTTTTGACGATATGAAAGTGAAAACCCCTATTTATCTATCATATTGCTCACCGGATATGCTGAAGAACCTTTTTCTGTATTCATTGTTTTAGCACTATCATTAATATAAAAACGTAGAGATATGAATATAGAGAAACAATTAGAAACAGCAGTTAAGACCAACCATTTGGTGTTGGTAGTATTTTATGCCGACTGGTCACCTCATTATGAGTGGATAGGTCCTGTGCTTCGGACTTACGAAAAGAGAACTGTAGAATTGATAAGAGTGAATGCTGAAGAAAATAGAACAATAGCCGATGCGCATAATGTAGAAACAGTGCCCGCCTTTCTTTTATTGCATAAGGGACATGAATTATGGAGACAGGTAGGAGAGCTTACGGTAGGAGAGCTGAAAGAGGTATTAGATGATTTCCAGTAAATCGTTTGTAATCTTTTATTGGCATATATGAAAATGACCTTTTCTTTTTCAGATGAAAAAATGAGTGTTCTTAATATGCTGGTATTTAGTTTGTTATAAAAGCTCATTTTTCCTTTAAAAGAAACGGGTGGTTCCTTTTAAAGGAACCACCCGTTCGACACCGAGAAACATCCTGTTTCTTTTAAAGGAACGAGCTGTTTCTTTAAAGACGGATATTAAATAGTTTACTTTGTAATGATTTTATCTTATTGATGTTTTTTCAGTTCTTCTTGTAAGATGACTGGTTCGTTGGTGGTAATGAAATCTACTTTCTGTTCGATCAGCGATTTCATATCTTCCACTTCGTCCACAGTCCACACATTTACTTTCAAGCCGAGTTCATGAGCTTCTTTGATCCATTCGGGGTGTTTCTTAATCACTCCCATGTGATAATCAAGACCGGCAGCACCGAGTTCCTTTAATTCTTTGGGAGACAGTTCCCCGTTAAGGTAAAATACCGGAGTACCGGCAGGAGCCAGGCGGATAAACTCTTTCATGGCATGCAGGGAGAACGTGATATATTCCATGCGGTTTTCCAGTCCCATTTTCTTCACCATGGCAAGGATTCCCTGTACGGCTTTGGTTTCACGTTTCTTGTTACTATGTGCTTTCAGTTCGAGAATCAGTCGGGTATTACAGTTTTTCCCGGCTTCCAGATATTGTTCCAGGCTGGGTAAGTTTTCTCCGTTGGATAATTTAAGTCCGGTCAGTGCGTCACCTTTGGAATACTCCATCGGTCTCATCTTGTATACAGGATCATGGTTGACCACCAACTTGTTATCCTTAGCGATCCATACGTCAAATTCTGAACCGTAACAACCGATGGAATCTGCTTTTAGAAGTGATGAAATACTGTTTTGTGATGATCCCGGAGTTTTCCAGAATCCACGGTGGGCTATCACTTTTGTCTGTGCCTGCATACAGCAAGCAACCATTAGAAGGGCAGAAGCCATCATCATTTTTTTTAAATTCATTTGTTTGGTCTTTTAAAAGTTTGATAGATTTAATTTGGTTTGGCCTCAAAATTATAAAAAAGAAAACGCAAATCAGACAATAATATGCTAATCTGCGTTAATCCTTGAGATTTTAAAATAGAAATGTTACAAAAGAATAACAGAAAGAGCAGATTCTGTTATTCTTATCAGTTAAGTATAGGCCTCTTCGTGTATTCCTCTCACCGCACGTCCGCTAGGCTCATTCAGATTCCTGAAGCAATATCCCATGCCAGCGCTTCTGCTGTGGAGCAGGCCACACTGGGAACACTGGGTACGGTGCGTGCTGCACTTTCACTGGGGAAATGCTCTTCAAAGATACTGCGATAATAGTATTCTTCTTTATTTTGTGGCGTGTTGATAGGGAAGCGTTTGGCAGCATGTTCCATTTGCTGATCGCTCACAGCAGCAGCTGTGATTTCCCTCAATGTGTCAATCCATGAATATCCTACACCGTCACTGAACTGCTCTTTTTGTCTCCACGCCACACTTTCCGGTAACATCTCGGCAAAGGCTTCGCGAACAATCCGTTTCTCAATTTCCTTTCCGGGGCACATTTTAGCTTTCGGATTCAGGTTCATGGCTACGTCGAGGAATTCTTTATCAAGGAAAGGAACACGTCCTTCTACTCCCCATGCTGACAAACTTTTATTGGCGCGGAGGCAATCGTACATGTGCAACTTTGAAAGTTTACGTACTGTTTCTTCGTGGAATGCCTGTGGAGTGGGAGCCTTGTGGAAATACAGATAACCACCGAAAACTTCATCGGCGCCTTCACCGCTCAACACCATTTTGATACCCATCGATTTGATGACACGTGCCAGTAGGTACATGGGAGTGGAAGCGCGTACCGTGGTTACATCGTATGTCTCGATGAAATAAATGACATCACGCAGGGCATCCAAACCTTCCTGAACAGTATAGTTTATTTCGTGATGGACAGTACCGATATATTCAGCCACTTCACGTGCTTTAATCAAATCGGGAGCACCTTTTAGTCCGATGGCGAAGGAGTGGAGTTGAGGCCACCACGCATCACTCGCTCCGTCTGTTTCTATACGTTTTGCCGCATATTTTTTGGCAATGGCGGAGATGACAGAACTATCCAACCCTCCCGAAAGAAGCACTCCGTACGGTACGTCACTCATTAACTGGCGGTGTACAGCCTCTTCTAATGCTATTTTCACATCAACGGTTTGTGCATCATTCTCTTTTACGGTTTCATATTCTGTCCAGTCGCGCGAATACCAACGTTTCATTTTTCCCTCTTTACTATAGAAGTAATGTCCGGGGAGAAATATTTCATATTTGTCGCAAAATTCTTCAAGGGCTTTCAACTCGCTGCCAAAGTAGATTTTTCCCTCTTTATCTTTTCCTATATATAAAGGAATAACCCCTATCGGATCACGGGCAATTAGAAATTCATCCTTTTCCTCATCATAAAGAACGAAAGCAAAGATACCGCTAATATCTTCCAGAAAATGGATGCCTTTATCTTTGTAAAGGGCAAGAATTACCTCACAGTCACTTCCGGTCTGAAAGTTATATTTTCCCGCATATTTAGCGCGAATATCACGGTGATTGTAAATCTCACCGTTGACGGCGAGCACTTGTTTACGATCGGGAGAGTATAACGGCTGTCCGCCACTTTGCGGGTCGACAATGGAAAGACGTTCGTGAGCCAGGATGGCACTTCCGCCTACATAGATTCCACTCCAGTCCGGTCCGCGATGACGGATCTTCTGGGCCATTTTCAGTGCTTTATCTCTTAGCTCTTTCGTTTGAACTTTGATGTTGAGTATACCTGCTATTCCACACATAACTTTAATTTTTAGAGGGGGTAATGTAATCTGTTGATTGTTTATTCGCTATTTCAAAGAAGCTGACTAGCTATTCTTAATTCGTTCCGCCTTGGTTTCCCTTTCGTTCCACCAAGGTTGTCTTTCCGTTCCACCTGGGTGTTTCTTTCGTTCGACCATGGTGGAACGAATCAGATAGTACTAATCAAACTTCTGCTTTTTCCTTACTGCAAAGCTATTTCGTCAGATAAGCATCTATTTCCGCAGCTGCCTTTCGTCCTCCCGCCATGGCGCGTACCACCAGGCTGGCACCTGTTTCAGCGTCTCCGGCAAGAAATACATTCTTTGCAAATTTGGGTTGTTCCGGTTTCAGGAATCCCATCGCCAATAATACCATATCAGCCTCGATGACTTCCTTTTTTCCTGTCGGTTTCATCGTGGGACGTCCGCCATCTGCAGCCGGAATCCATTCCACTTCTTCCACTTCTACGCCTGTCACTTTTCCATTCTTTCCGAGGAACTGATTGGACGCCAGACACCAACGGCGTGTACAACCTTCTTCATGGCTGGAAGTCGTTTTGAAGACTACCGGCCATTGTGGCCAAGGAGTAGCCGGATTGTAGCCGACAGGAGGTTTCGGCATGATTTCGATTTGAGTGACACTGACGGCTCCTTGTCGTACACTGGTTCCGATGCAGTCGGAACCGGTATCACCGCCACCTATCACGAGAACCTTTTTGCCTTTGGCATTTACCAACTTGTCTTTCGGGAAAGTCTGTCCTGCCAGAATCCTATTCTGTTGTGCCAGCATTTCGAGTGCGAAATGAATCCCTTTCAGTTCACGTCCCGGAATACTCAAGTCACGTGCAGTGGGGGTTCCGGTACAGATGCAGTAAGCATCGAATCCTTCCGGTAAATGATTGACGTCTATTTCTACTCCCATCTCAAACTGTATTCCTTCTGCAGCCAATATCTTCATCCGTCGGTCAATTACATTTTTATCCAGTTTGAAATTAGGAATACCGAATCGTAATAATCCTCCGGGCGCTTCATCCTTATCGAATAAAGTAACGCTATATCCTTTTAAATTCAGCTGATTAGCCACCACCAATCCAGCAGGACCTGCACCAATCACCGCCACTTTCTTTCCGTTTCTTTCCGGCGTCTTTACTTGTATATATCCTTCACGAAAAGCCGCTTCTACGATAGCTGCTTCATTCTCGCGAATAGTCACCGGCTGATCGCAGGAAAGTTTCAACACACACGATTTCTCGCAAAGAGCAGGACAAATACGTCCTGTAAATTCAGGAAAATCGCAAGTAGACGACAATACTTCGTATGCCTCCTTCCATTTTCCCCTGTATAATGCATCCTGCCATTCCGGTTGTTTATTTCCTATCGGGCATGCCCAATGACAGAAAGGTACACCGCAATCCATACACCGTGATGCCTGTAATTTACGGCTGTTCGTATTCAATGTTTGTTCTACCTGACTATAGTCAGTGATGCGCTCGCTAACGGGGCGGTATCCCGCCTCTTGCCGAGGTATATTTAGAAATGCTTTAGGATCTCCCATCTTGTTATTTACTATTTGACGATTTACTATTTACTATTTCTAGACTATCTTATCATTTGCTATTTGACTATTTACAGACTATACTATACATTCAAATAGTAAATTGTAAATAGTCAAATTGTAAATCTAATAGTCTCTTTGCATATCTGCTATTTTTTGTTGTAACTTTCTCATTTGTTCTTCCTGCAGTACTTTTTTGTATTCGATGGGCACTACTTGGATGAATTGATCTACGTAATGATTCCAGTTGTCGAGCAGGATGCGTGCCAGTTTCGAGCCTGTGTAGAGGTAATGCTGGCGGATTAGTTCGTGCAACTCTTTCCGGTAGCTGGCTTCTTCGATGAGTGACAGTTCCACCATTTCCATGTTACAGAAATAATCGAAGTTGCCGTCTTTGTTCCATACGTAAGCCACACCGCCACTCATACCGGCGGCAAAATTACGTCCGGTTTGTCCGAGGACTACCACACGACCTCCGGTCATGTATTCGCAACAATGGTCACCCACGCCTTCTACGACGGCAACTGCGCCGGAGTTACGAACAGCGAAACGTTCTCCTACACGGCCGTTGATATATACTTCACCGCTTGTTGCGCCATAAAGCAAGGTATTACCGGCGATTGTATTTTTTTCGGCTTCGAAATTGCTGCGGATAGGAGGCAATACGGAGATACGCCCGCCGCTCAATCCTTTACCCAGGTAATCATTCGCTTCACCTTCCAGTTTAAAGTTAACTCCCGGTACGAGAAAAGCTCCGAAAGATTGACCTGCCGAACCTTTGAATTTTACATTCAGCGTATGTTCCGGCAATCCTTTGGCACCATATTTCTTGGCGATTACTCCGGAAAGCATAGCACCTATTGCACGGTCTGTATTGGCAATCGTATATTCTAAAGAAATCTCTTTCTCATGTTCGATAGCTTCTTGTGCGGCATCGATGATGGTTACATCCTTTACAGCAGAAATTCCATGATCTTGGTCGATGACATGACGGATAGCCGCACTGTTGTCAACACGTGCCAGCAATTTGGTGAAGTCGATTAAAGCATGTTTCGGATTTGGGTCATTGGCATCGGACTTGCGCTCGATTAAGTCTGTACGCCCGATGATATCATCCATCCGGGTGAATCCCATTTCAGCCAAATGCTCGCGGACTTCCTGTGCCAGGAAGGTGAAAAAGTTTACAAAATATTCACTGCGTCCATGAAAGCGTTTACGTAACTCTTCATTCTGTGTGGCAACTCCCACCGGACAAGTATTCTGATGGCATTTGCGCATCATTACACACCCTAATACAATCAATGCCGAGGTGGCGAAGCCATATTCTTCGGCACCCATTAGTGCCATTAAGATGATGTCACGTCCGGTTTTCAGTTGTCCGTCGGCTTGCAGAACTACTTGGCCACGAAGTCCGTTCAGAACCAGTGTTTGCTGTGTCTCGCTCAATCCCAATTCCGGTGAGATACCCGCATAGCGGATAGAAGAAGCCGGAGAAGCACCTGTTCCCCCTTCAGCACCAGAGATGACAATTAGGTCCGCCTTTGCTTTTGCCACACCCGCAGCAATCGTACCGACGCCGCTTTCTGCTACCAGTTTCACACTGATTTTGGCCTGTGGATTTACGTTTTTCAAATCGAAGATTAATTGCGCCAAATCCTCAATCGAATAAATATCATGATGAGGCGGAGGAGAAATCAGCGAAATTCCCGGAATGGAATGACGTGTTTTCGCAATCACATCGTTCACTTTAAATCCCGGTAGTTGTCCGCCTTCACCCGGTTTGGCTCCCTGTGCTATCTTGATTTGAATTTCGTCCGCATTAACCAGATATTCTGCCGTTACACCGAAACGACCGGAAGCTACCTGCTTGATTGCACTTCGTAAAGAACTGCCATCGGGCAGCGGTTGGAAACGGGCAGCGTCTTCGCCACCTTCACCCGTATTACTGCGTCCGTGAATTTTATTCATGGCAATCGCCATTGCCTCATGAGCCTCTTTGCTGATAGAACCAAAAGACATAGCCCCCGTGACGAAACGATGCAGAATGTTTTCCACCGGTTCTACCTGATCGATTGAAATCGGATTACGACGGAATCCCAGAAAGTCACGAAGGAAAATAGGCTTCTCTTTTTCGTCTACCAGATGGGTGTACTCTTTAAATTTTTTATAACTCCCCAGTCGTGTAGCCAATTGCAGAGTGCTGATTGTTTCCGGATTCCATGCGTGCTTTTCTCCATCTTTACGGAAAGCATACAAACCGTTATTTTTTAATAACTCTTCATTTTTAATACTTTCAAATCCTTCTTTATGGAAAGCAATGGCATCTCTGGCTATTTCTTCCAGACGGATACCTCCGATCGGTGAACCGAGTCCTCCAAAATAAGCCTTGCTCAATTCTTCACTCAAACCGACAGCTTCGAAAATCTTAGCACCACGATAGGAGCGGATCGTAGAGATACCCATCTTACTCATGATTTTAAACAAGCCTTTACAGATGGATTTGATATAGTTCTTTTCAGCAGTGGTATAATCTAACTGAATATCTTTGTCTTTTACCAGTCGGTCGAGGACAGCGAATGCCATGTAAGGATTCAGGGCACTTGCTCCGAAACCCAACAATAACGCGGCGTGCATCACTTCACGTATTTCACCACTTTCTACGATCAATGCCGTTTGCACCCGTTTACCAACTGAAATCAGGTGGTGATGAACAGCGCTTACTGCCAGCAATGATGGAATGGCAGCATGGGTAATATCCACCTCACGGTCGGTCAGGACAATGTAGTTTACACCTTCCGTCACGGATTCTTCCGCCATTTTACAAAGATGGGTCAGTGCTTCCTGCAGTCCGGCTTTCCCTTTGGCAACCTCAAACAACATGGGTAGTTTGACTGTTTTGAAGCCTTTATACCGGATATTGCAAAGAATATCCAGTTGGGTATTGCTTAAAATCGGATGATTCAGGCGTACCATTTTGCAATGACTTTCACTGGGCGTCAGAATATTCATACCGACTGCTCCAATGTATTCCGTCAATGACATCACCAGTTCTTCACGAAGGGGATCAATGGGCGGATTGGTTACCTGTGCAAATTGCTGACGGAAATAGTTGTAAAGCAACTGTGGTTTATCTGAAAGTACGGCGAGTGGCGTATCGTTACCCATTGAATTGATCGGTTCTGCTCCGGTGCTTGCCATCGGCATAATCAGCCTTTCGATGTCCTCTTTGGAGTAGCCGAAAGTACGAAGCATCCGGTCGTAGTTTGCTACGTGATGAGGAACTTTGCGCCCGCTTTTCAGTTCATCCAGTTCGATTCGGTTGGTAGATAGCCAGGTGCGGTAAGGCTTGGCTTCAGCCAACTGTTTTTTCAGTTCGCCGTCATAGTAGATCTCGCCTTTTTCCGTATCCACCAGCAGGATTTTGCCGGGCTGTAAGCGACCTTTTTCTTTGATGTCTCCCGGTTCGAAATCCATAACACCGACTTCCGAAGCCACTACCATCATATCGTTTTTAGTAATCAGATAACGGGCAGGGCGCAGGCCATTGCGGTCGAGCATACCTCCGGCAAATCGTCCGTCGCTGAATAGTAGTGCGGCCGGTCCGTCCCACGGTTCCATCAGGATGGAGTGGTATTCGTAGAATGATTTCAGATCCTCACTGATCGGGTTCTTCTCGTTGAAAGATTCCGGCACGAGCATAGCCATGGCATGTGGCAGGCTCAATCCTGACATCACCAGGAACTCCAGTACATTGTCCAGAGAAGCACTGTCGCTCATGCCCGGTTGTATAATCGGGCGGATTTCTTTTATATCGCCTAAAGTGGGAGTGGAGAGTACACTTTCACGGGCTTCCATCCATCCTCGGTTACCACGGATAGTATTGATTTCACCGTTGTGTGCCAGCAGACGGAACGGCTGTGCCAATCCCCATGTAGGGAATGTATTGGTACTGAAACGAGAGTGCACCAATGCCAGTCCGCTGGTAAAATAGCTATTTGTCAGGTCCGGATAATAGTTGCGCAGCTGTAATGATGAAAGCATACCTTTATATGTAATGCTTTTGGTAGAGAGTGACACAACATAAAAATCGTCTTTTGCCGGAATAGATGACAATCTGACTTTATTTTCGATTCTTTTCCGGATCAGATATAACTTCCGGTCGGCAGTTTCCGTTTCCGTAAATCCGGTGATGAACACTTGTTTGATGTCCGGTTCGTTTGCCAGAGCCGATTCTCCCAGGATTTCGGGGCAGGTGGGCACATTGCGCAGATGCATCAATGTGAGTCCTTCTTTTTCAATTTCTTCAATAATAATACTTAGAATAGCTGCCTGGTCTTTTTCGTTTTTCGGTAAAAACAATAATCCTGTGCCGTACCGTCCTTTTTCGGGGACAGGAATACCTTGTAATAAAATAAACTCATGCGGAATTTGAAGCATGATACCTGCACCGTCACCGGTCTTGTTATCCGCACCCTCGGCACCACGATGGCGCATGTTCTCTAATACCTTTAAAGCCGACTCAACAATGTCATGTGACTTTTCTCCGTGAATGTTCACCAGCATACCAACCCCGCAGGCATCGTGTTCGTATGCCGCATCGTACAAGCCTACCTGTTGGGGCTGTCGTTGGTAAGGGAATCCTTCTGTTACGTTGTTAAAAAGTTCTTGTTTCTTCATTCTTACTAGCTTTATTGTATGATAATACCTGTTTGATGTATCAAATTGTTTGGCAAAGTTAATATTTTAATTTCAAAATGATAGTGAAATTTAGCTTTTGTGTGACGCGAAATGAGAATAGGAATCTTTATTCTTTTAATTTGTTATTAAAAACAGGAAATTTGCTTTTAATTTGTTAGCTTATTTATCCTTATTTGAAGCTGATTGTAATTTGTTTCTTTTTGAGCTAAAAATAATATATTATTTAACTTTTTGATGTGTTTGCAACTTTTTTATGCGTTTCTGTCAAATAAATATGCTTTTTGTTGTCTTTATGTTATTTGTAATGTGTATATTTGCAGGCGAAATAAAAATATCATAATATGTGTGGAATAGTAGGCTATATTGGTAAACGAAAAGCCTACCCCATCCTTATTAAAGGGCTGAAGCGACTGGAGTATCGTGGATATGACAGCGCGGGGGTAGCAATGATTAGTGATGACCAACAGTTAAATGTGTATAAGACGAAAGGAAAAGTCTCTGATCTTGAAAATTTCGTCACACAGAAAGATATTTCCGGTACAATCGGAATTGCCCATACCCGTTGGGCTACTCACGGGGAACCTTGTTCCGTTAATGCTCATCCTCATTACTCTTCTTCCGAAAAACTCGCTCTCATTCATAACGGTATCATTGAAAACTACGCCGTTCTTAAAGAAAAACTTCAAGCCAAAGGCTATATTTTTAAAAGTAGTACAGATACCGAAGTCCTCGTTCAATTAATAGAATACATGAAAGTCACTAATCAGGTCAGTCTGTTGACGGCTGTTCAGTTGGCGTTAGGGGAGGTAATTGGTGCTTATGCGATTGCGATTCTTGATAAGGAGCATCCCGATGAGATTATTGCTGCCCGTAAGAGCAGTCCATTGGTAGTGGGGATTGGAGAGAATGAGTTCTTTCTTGCTTCAGATGCTACTCCGATTGTAGAATATACTGATAAAGTGGTTTATCTGGAAGACGGGGAAATAGCTGTTTTGAATCTGGGGAAGGAGTTGAAGGTAGTCAACTTGAACAATGTCGAAATGATACCTGAAATAAAGAAGGTGGAACTCAACCTCGGTCAGTTGGAAAAAGGGGGATATCCGCACTTTATGTTGAAAGAGATTTTCGAACAGCCCGATTGTATTCGTGATTGCATGCGCGGACGTATCAATGTGGAAGCTGATAATGTGGTGCTTTCTGCTGTGATAGATCACCGGGAAAAGCTGCTGAATGCCAAACGGTTTATTATTGTTGCTTGCGGAACTTCCTGGCATGCCGGACTGATCGGTAAGCATCTGATTGAGAGTTTTTGCCGCATACCGGTGGAAGTGGAGTATGCTTCCGAATTCCGCTACCGTGATCCGGTGATTGACGGGCAGGATGTGGTGATAGCAATCTCCCAGAGTGGCGAGACGGCAGATACATTGGCTGCTGTGGAATTGGCGAAAAGCCGCGGGGCATTTATATATGGCATTTGCAATGCGATCGGCTCTTCTATTCCCCGTGCCACTCATACCGGTTCATATATTCATGTGGGTCCAGAAATCGGGGTGGCTTCTACCAAAGCATTTACCGGACAGGTCACTGTATTGGCGATGTTGGCATTGACACTTGCCAAAGCGAAAGGAACCATTGACGAACAGCATTATCTTTCAATCGTACAGGAGTTAAATCATATTCCGGAAAAAATGAAAGAGGTGTTGGAATTGAATGATACTTTGGCGGAGTTATCGAAAACTTTCACTTATGCGCATAATTTTATTTACCTGGGACGCGGATATAGTTATCCCGTTGCTCTGGAAGGTGCATTGAAATTGAAAGAAATATCGTATATTCACGCCGAAGGTTATCCGGCTGCGGAGATGAAGCATGGACCGATTGCCCTGATCGATGCGGAAATGCCGGTAGTGGTGATTGCTACCCAGAATGGGTTGTATGAGAAAGTAGTAAGTAATATTCAGGAGATTAAGGCACGGAAAGGAAAAGTGATTGCATTTGTGACGAAAGGAGATACCGTTATCAGCAAAATCGCTGACTGTAGTATCGAACTTCCTGAAACAATCGAATGTCTCGATCCGTTGATTACTACGGTACCTCTGCAACTTCTTGCTTACCACATTGCGGTATGCAAAGGGATGGATGTGGATCAGCCGAGAAATCTGGCGAAGTCGGTAACAGTAGAGTAACTTTAAGTAGTAACTAGTATATAGAGAGATGGAACAATTGAAACATGAATGTGGCGTTGCCATGATACGCTTGCTCAAACCGTTAGAGTATTACGAGAAAAAGTACGGGACATGGATGTATGGTCTTAATAAACTCTACCTGTTGATGGAGAAGCAGCATAATCGTGGACAGGAAGGTGCGGGACTGGCATGTGTGAAACTGGAAGCAAATCCGGGTGAAGAATATATGTTTCGTGAACGCGCTTTAGGTTCCGGAGCCATTACGGAAATCTTTGAAAACGTTCAAAACAATTTTAAGGATCTCACTCCCGAACAGTTGCACGATGCAGCGTATGCCAAACGAACTTTGCCTTTTGCCGGTGAATCTCTTATGTGCATCCATTTTTAAGAAGAAATAACTGGCGTGCCAAGAATCTGGCCCTCTGCGGAAATTTCAATATGACAAATGTGGACGAGATATTTGCCCGTATCACTGCCATTGGTCAGCATCCGCGTAAATATGCCGATACATATATCATGTTGGAGCAGGTGGGACACCGTCTTGACCGTGAAGTGGAGCGTGTATTCAATCTTGCCGAAGCCGAGGGGCTTACGGGCATGGGAATCACTCATTATATAGAAGAATATATTGATTTGGCAAACGTGTTGCGCACTTCCAGCCGCGAATGGGATGGGGGATACGTGATCTGCGGATTGACCGGGAGCGGCGAGTCCTTCGCCATCCGCGACCCGTGGGGAATCCGGCCTGCATTCTGGTATCAGGATGATGAGATAGCTGTTCTTGCTTCCGAACGTCCGGTGATCCAGACTGCTTTGAATGTTCCGTTTGAGGAAATCAAAGAATTGCAACCGGGGCAAGCATTGTTAATCAGCAAAGAAGGTAAAATCCGTACTTCGCAAATTAACAAGCCGCGCGAAAATCATGCCTGTTCTTTCGAACGTATCTATTTCTCCCGTGGGAGTGATGTCGATATTTATAAGGAAAGGAAACGGTTGGGTGAAAAGTTGGTTCCGAGAATATTGAAAGCTATCAATAATGACATCGATCATACGGTTTTTTCTTTTATTCCCAATACTGCGGAGGTGGCTTTCTACGGAATGTTGCAGGGACTGGACGATTACTTGAATGAGGAGAAAGTGCAGCAAATTGCTGCATTAGGGCATCATCCGGATATGGAGGAACTGGAAGTCATTCTTTCCCGCCGCATCCGTAGCGAAAAGGTGGCGATCAAGGATATCAAACTCCGTACGTTTATTGCCGAAGGAAACAGTCGTAATGATCTGGCAGCCCATGTGTATGACATTACATACGGAAGTCTGGTACCCGGTGTTGATAATCTGGTGATTATTGACGACAGCATTGTGCGTGGTACTACGTTGAAACAAAGTATTATCGGTATTCTCGACCGTCTCGGTCCGAAGAAGATTGTGATAGTATCTTCTTCTCCGCAAGTGCGTTATCCTGACTATTACGGTATCGATATGGCAAAGATGAGTGAGTTTATCGCTTTCCGAGCTGCTGTCGAACTTTTAAAGGAGCGGGATATGAAAGATGTGATTGCGGCTGCCTACCGTAAATCGAAAGATCAGGTGGGACTGCCGAAAGAGCAGATGATAAACTATGTGAAGAATATCTATGCTCCGTTCACCGATGAGGAAATCTCTGCCAAGATGGTGGAACTGCTGACTCCCAAGGGAACAAAGGCGAAAGTGGAAATTGTCTATCAACCGTTGGAGGGATTGCACGAGGCTTGTCCGCATCATAAAGGCGACTGGTATTTTAGCGGTAACTACCCTACACCGGGAGGTGTGAAAATGGTGAACCGGGCGTTCATCGACTATATAGAACAAATGTATCAATTCTAACAACCATACAACGATTCAATAATAAGAATGAGAAATGTGACATTAATCCTTGACGACGGGAGCCGGTTTTCCGGTAAGTCGTTTGGCTACGAGAAGCCGGTGGCAGGCGAAGTAGTTTTTAATACTGCCATGACCGGATACCCGGAGAGCCTTACTGACCCTTCATACGCCGGACAGTTGATGACGCTTACCTATCCTCTGGTAGGCAACTACGGTGTTCCTCCTTTTACCATCGAACCGAATGGACTTGCCACTTTCATGGAAAGTGAGAAAGATTCATGCCGAAGCGATCATCGTAAGTGACTACTCTTATGAATACAGCCACTGGAATGCGGTGGAAAGTCTCGGTGACTGGTTGAAACGCGAGCAGATTCCCGGTATCACAGGCATTGATACGCGCGAGCTGACTAAGGTTCTTCGTGAACATGGAGTAATGATGGGAAAAATCGTTTTCGATGATGAACCGGATAATGTGCCTGAAGCAGTATACGCAGGCGTTAATTATGTAGATCGTGTATCTTGCAAAGAGATTATTTGCTATCTTCCTGCCGGAACTTCACAAACTTTCTCCGTAAATAGTTCCTATGCGCAGCTTAATTCTCAATTCTCAACTTTCAATTCTCAATTTAAGAAGGTTATCCTGGTAGATTGCGGTGTAAAGACAAATATTATTCGTTGTCTGCTGAAACGTAATGTAGAAGTGATCCGTGTACCTTGGGATTATGATTATAGCGGACTCGAATTTGACGGGTTGTTTATCTCCAACGGACCGGGTGACCCGGATACTTGTGATGCTGCGGTACAGAATATACGGAAGGCGATGGTAAATGAGAAACTGCCTATCTTCGGCATCTGTATGGGTAACCAGTTGCTTTCAAAAGCGGGCGGAGCCAAGATTTATAAATTGAAATACGGACATCGTAGCCACAATCAGCCGGTGCGTATGATAGGTACGGAACGTTGTTTCATTACTTCACAAAATCATGGTTATGCCGTAGACAATAATACGTTGAGTGCAGAGTGGGAACCGTTGTTTATCAATATGAACGATGGGTCCAACGAGGGAATCAAACATAAAGAAGAATCCCTGGTTCTCTGCGCAATTCCACCCGGAAGCTGCGAGTGGACCTACGGATACGGAATTCCTGTTCGACGAATTTGTAAAACTATTGTAACAATGAAAGAAAATATAAAGAAAGTATTGCTATTAGGTTCAGGTGCCCTGAAAATCGGTGAGGCTGGTGAATTTGACTATTCCGGTTCACAGGCACTCAAAGCCTTGAAAGAAGAAGGGATTGAAACCATTCTTATCAATCCGAATATTGCTACCGTACAGACTTCCGAAGGAGTGGCAGATCAAATTTACTTTCTTCCGGTGACTCCGTACTTCGTAGAGAAAGTGATCCAAAAAGAAAAACCGGAAGGTATTATGCTGGCGTTCGGTGGTCAGACGGCTCTGAACTGTGGAGTAGCATTGTATAAAGAAGGTATTCTTGAAAAATATAATGTAAAAGTGTTGGGTACTCCGGTACAGGCCATTATGGATACCGAGGACCGTGAACTTTTTGTTCAGAAATTGAATGAGATCAATGTAAAAACCATCAAGAGTGAAGCCGTAGAAAATGCGGAAGATGCACGTCGCGCAGCAAAAGAACTGGGCTATCCGGTGATTGTTCGTGCTGCTTATGCGTTAGGAGGCTTGGGGTCCGGTTTCTGTGATAATGAACAACAGCTGGATGTGCTGGTAGAAAAAGCATTCTCTTTCTCCCCACAGGTATTGGTGGAGAAATCACTACGCGGTTGGAAAGAAGTGGAATATGAAGTGGTACGTGACCGCTTCGATAACTGTATCACCGTTTGTAATATGGAAAACTTCGATCCGCTGGGTATTCATACCGGTGAGTCTATCGTTATTGCTCCTTCACAGACGCTTACCAATAAAGAGTATCATAAACTTCGGGAATTGGCAATACGTATCATCCGCCATATCGGTATCGTGGGTGAATGTAACGTACAATATGCCTTCGATCCCGAATCCGAAGATTACCGGGTGATCGAAGTAAATGCCCGCCTTTCCCGTTCATCGGCTTTAGCATCTAAGGCAACCGGTTATCCGCTGGCTTTCGTTGCTGCCAAATTGGGATTGGGTTATGGACTCTTCGACCTGAAGAATTCTGTAACCAAGACTACTTCCGCTTTCTTTGAACCGGCACTGGATTATGTCGTATGTAAGATTCCTCGTTGGGATTTAGGTAAATTCCACGGTGTAGATAAAGAGTTGGGTTCTTCTATGAAATCTGTGGGTGAAGTGATGGCTATCGGACGCACTTTTGAAGAAGCTATCCAGAAAGGTCTTCGTATGATCGGACAGGGAATGCATGGTTTTGTGGAGAACAAAGAATTGGTTATTTCCGACATTGATAAAGCCTTGCGCGAACCGACCGATAAACGTATTTTCGTGATCTCGAAAGCGTTTCGCGCCGGCTACACCATCGATCAGGTGCACGAATTGACTAAGATTGATAAATGGTTCTTGCAGAAGTTAATGAATATTATGAAGACTTCCGAAGAACTGCATAGTTGGGGAAACAATCACAAACAGATTGCCGATTTGCCGAACGAATTGCTCCGTAAAGCTAAGGTTCAAGGTTTCTCCGATTTCCAGATTGCCCGTGCCATCGGTTACGAAGGTGATATGGAAGATGGAATTCTTTATATCCGCAAACACCGTAAAGAGGCAGGCATTCTTCCGGTAGTGAAACAGATCGATACGTTGGCAGCCGAATACCCGGCACAAACCAATTATCTGTATCTGACTTATAGCGGAGTGGCAAACGATGTACATTATCTGGGTGACCATAAATCCATTGTCGTATTGGGTTCCGGTGCCTACCGTATCGGTTCTTCTGTAGAATTTGACTGGTGCGGCGTACAGGCTCTGAATACCATTCGCAAAGAGGGATGGCGCAGTGTCATGATTAACTATAATCCTGAAACCGTATCTACGGATTACGATATGTGCGACCGTTTGTACTTTGATGAATTGACTTTTGAACGTGTGATGGATATTCTTGAACTGGAAAATCCGCATGGGGTAATTGTATCTACCGGCGGTCAGATTCCAAATAACCTTGCTTTGCGTCTGGATGCACAGAAGATCAATATTCTAGGTACGAGTGCCAAGAGTATTGATAATGCCGAAGATCGTGAGAAATTCTCTGCCATGCTTGACCGTATCGGTGTGGATCAGCCCCGTTGGCGTGAATTAACTTCTATGGATGACATTCAGGAGTTCGTTGAAGAGGTAGGTTTCCCCGTACTTGTTCGTCCGTCTTATGTGCTTTCGGGAGCTGCGATGAATGTTTGTTCCAACCAGGAAGAATTGGAACGTTTCTTGAAACTGGCAGCTAATGTATCAAAGAAGCATCCGGTGGTAGTAAGCCAGTTTATCGAACACGCCAAGGAAGTGGAAATGGATGCGGTGGCGCAGAATGGAGAAATTGTAGCATACGCTATAAGTGAGCATATCGAATTTGCGGGAGTACATTCCGGCGATGCAACAATCCAGTTCCCGCCGCAAAAGCTGTATGTAGAAACTGTTCGCCGTATTAAGCGTATCAGCCGTGAGATTGCTAAGGCTTTGAATATCTCCGGTCCGTTTAATATTCAGTATCTGGCGAAAGACAACGATATTAAGGTAATCGAATGTAATCTGCGTGCCAGCCGTTCTTTCCCGTTTGTCAGCAAAGTGCTGAAGATAAACTTCATTGAGCTGGCAACGAAAGTAATGCTCGGTCTGCCTGTGGAGAAACCGGAAAAAAATCTCTTCGAACTGGATTATGTGGGAATCAAGGCTTCCCAATTCTCTTTCAACCGCTTGCAGAAGGCTGATCCGGTGTTGGGAGTAGATATGGCTTCTACCGGTGAAGTGGGTTGTATCGGAATGGATACTTCCTGTGCCGTACTCAAAGCGATGCTTTCCGTAGGCTATCGTATTCCGAAGAAGAATATCCTGCTGTCTACGGGAACAATGAAACAGAAAGCCGATATGATGGATGCGGCCCGTATGTTGGTGAATAAGGGATACAAACTCTTTGCAACGGGTGGTACACACAAAACGCTTGCAGAGAATGGAATTGAAAGTACTCATGTCTATTGGCCGAGTGAGGAGGGACATCCGCAAGCATTGGAGATGCTTCATCGCAAGGAGATTGACATGGTAGTCAATATCCCGAAGAATCTGACAGCCGGAGAATTAAGTAATGGGTATAAAATCCGTCGTGCTGCCATTGACTTGAATATACCGTTGATTACGAATGCCCGTCTGGCTAGTGCATTTATCAATGCCTTCTGTACGATGAGTGTGGATGATATAGCTATCAAGAGCTGGGCAGAGTATAAATAAGCAGAATGTCATCTTTTTGAAAAGAGGCTGACATCATATTGAAATGAAAATGGTAAGGCCGTTCCTGTTATTCGGGAGCGGCCTTTGTTGTTGTAGAAATGTAATAACTCTGTCATTCATTGGTATTTCCATGTCGTTTACTTTGCGCCTGCAAAACGATAGAGATACGATATGAGAAAAAGAAACATGATTCTGGTTGCCGGTCTGCTGGCATTTACTTCAGTATGGGGACAAAACACGACTTCCGGTTGGGAAGATGAATCGGGTAAGATACCTGTAAAGGCTTATTTTGAGAGTGGAAAACTTCACTTTGCTTCTAAAAATGAAAACTTTCATTTATGGTTTGATAATCGAATTTATTTGGATGCAGCGGTTTATTCGCCCACGTCGAATGTGGATGATCTGACATCCAAAACGAACAAGGATCTGGAGGACGATGACAATCAATTCCGTTTTAGCAACGGGGTGAGTATTCGTCGTGCACGTTTCGGTGTGAAAGCCACTTTATACAAAAAATGGTTTGCAGAACTGGATCTGGATTTCGCTTACAATGAAGTGGAAATAAAAGATATGTATCTGGGCTATAAATTTAATAATCATTTCTTTGTAAAGGCGGGAAATTTTAAAGTTCCGATGAGTATGGAACGTACAACGAGTTCTAAATATCTGATGGCTTCGGAACGTCCGATGGCAGTGGAAGCTTTTGCTGACGGGCGCCGTCTGGGACTTGCCGGAACTGGTTGGGGAAAACATTGGTGGGCTTCCGCTGGAGTATTTGGTAGGGAAGTGGATATCATTCAGAAAGAGCGTAATAGAGGGAATGACGGTTATGCTCTGGCTACCCGTGTAGCAGTGTCGCCTATTTACAATGAAGATATGACGATTCATGTCGGCGGATACTTTAACTATCAGACACCTTCCGGTTCAGGGCTGGAGGATAAGACGGTTCTTTTCCGGACTTTCCCGGAGAGCAGGGTAGACCGTCGCCGATTTGTGCAAGCCGAGATTTCGAATGTCAATCATTATTATACTACAGGCTTCGAACTGGGATTCCGTTATCGTAAGTTACTGACTTATGGAGAATATATTTATAACAACATATCCCGCTATATCTATGGTGCTAATAATCAAAAGACTGATTTGAAAAATGCAGTATTTAATGGTTGGTATGCTACGGCATCTTATATGATATTGGGAGAAAACCGTCAATACTCCCCGGATGAGGCGGAATTTGGTCCAATGAAAATGCGTCGTAAAGGGGGGAATTTGGAAGTTGCGGCTCGTATCAGTAATATAAATATGAATGATTTCCATGATCCGGCTGCGTATATTACAGGAGGTAAGGCAACCAGCTATTCTGCTTCGTTGAACTGGTATCCTGTACGTAATGTGGTGATTGGACTGAATTACATTTATATGAATAATGATAAATATGCCGACTCTAAAGGACAAATTACCAAGGGAGGTAAACCTTTAAGTGAAGTAATGCCTTCAGGAATCGATTTTAATGTATTTCAGTTGCGTACAATGATTACTTTTTAAACGCGAATAACGATATAAATTAAAAAAAGATGATTATGAAAAAGTTTTTGCTGATGAGCACACTTTGTGCTTTGGCTTTGGTTGGATGTAAAGATGACTCGGAACCGGAAATTCCTACTGATATTGATTATTCAGGATTGGTATTGAATGAAATTTGTGGAAACGATGGGAATGCAAGTGAAGAAGATTGGATTGAGATTTATAATACTTCCAATACAACAATTAATCTCAATGGCGTTAAACTGGTGAAAACTGATGAAGAAGGTGTTTCGGAGATTATTTATACATTTGGGGAAGGGGCAGCCATTGCCGGTAAAGCATATTTGCTGAAAGTCAAAGGCGTTGATTTTACTCAAGGAATCTCAAATACTAAATCTGTTTCTATCACTTTGCAAATGCCCTCTGGTAAAGATATAGACAAATTTGATAAGGATGCGGAATTTGGTGATGGAGGTAAACATGAAGTGGGAGGCAGTTATTCACGTATTCCTGACGGTACGGGAGAATGGACTGTTGTATTGAAAGCTACTAAAGGAACAGCTAATAAAATTACGGAACTGAAGGACCTTCCGGTATTGATTATATTGGATTGGTGCTGAATGAGTTGAACGGTAATAAACCCAAATATATTGAGTTGTATAATAGTACAGGTCGTGAACTGGATATAACCGGAGTAAAGATTAAAAAAGATGATGGGGATATTGTTTATATAGCTCCCGAAGGGACTAAAATACAGTCTCATGGTTTTTTAGTGCTTCTTTCGGATCAAGCGGATTATTCTACAGGCTTTACAAGTGGACTCTCCGCTAAAAAATCTGTGAAGATTGAGCTTCTTTCACCGGAAGAAACTGCCATAGACGTATTCAAGAATCTAACGGATGCCGGTGAAGAGGTTTGGGGAGAAACACCTAAATACAATGGAGAAACAGAGGGAATGGCGTATGCCCGTAAGGATAAAGGTGCTGAATGGTATATGATGAAAGCCACTCAAGGTGAGAGTAATAGCACCACTGCCGGACTAAGTACAAAAATAGAATGGTAAGATTATAATTGTAAGGAATGAGAAAGCTAATCCTTTTATTATTTACGGGAATTCTTCTTTTTAGCTGCACCGCTGTCGGAGCAGACGAAGGAAGAATTCTTCGTTTTATATATTGTTCAGACGTACATTATGGTCTTGAACGTGAATTTCGGGGAAAAGAAGTGGAAGTGATGAGGTAAGTCGTGCTATGTTGGCAACCTTCAAATTGCTTTCTGAAACTCGGCTGCCGGAAGATAGTGGGGTGGGTGCAGGAATAAAATTCGGTTCTCCTGATTTTGTTGTTTGTACGGGTGATATTGCCAATCGGATGGAAGAAGGAGTTCAATCTGCTACTACATCATGGAGTCAATTTTGCAGTGATTGGGATTCATCGATAAGTTCTCCTTTGTATCTGGTACCGGGTAATCACGATATTTCTAATGCGATAGGTTATTCCAAGGTTTTATCTCCAGAAAAAGATGCATCCAGTGCTGCCGGTATTTTCAACCGGATGATGCGCCCTGCGGTGGAACGTACGGCGGAGACTTTTAATTATCAAACGGATAAGGTGCATTATTCCTTTGTAAAGGACGGGGTACGGTTTGTTTTTATGGGAATGTGGCCTGATGCATATATGCGTCAATGGTTCGATCAGGAAATAGGAACCGATACGATTATTCCTGTTATTTTATTTACCCACGATCCTCCCATTGCCGATACCAAGCATTTTACGAATCCGAACGGTAAGCATACGATCAATTCAGTAGATAAGTTTCAGAATTTGTTGGCAGATACCTGTCTGGTGACTGATGTCAAAAAGAAAGCCACAAAGAATTGGGAAAAGCTGGAGCAGTTTATCCATTCTCATTCTATGATTAAGGCTTACTTTCATGGAGATAAGAATTACAATGAATTTTATACCTGGAATGGGGTAAATGGAACAATTGATTTACCTGTTTTCCGGGTGGACTCCCCTATGAAAGGTGAGTATTCTTCTGCTGACGAACGTCTACTTTCCTTTATTGTAGTTACCATGGATGTGAATCAACGCTTGTTAACGGCTCGTGAATGTTTGTGGAATACGGAAAACAAAACCAGTATCCAATGGGGAAGTTCTTGCACTATCACTTTCTGATAAATAGCCAAATTTAGTATTAAATCGTATAGGTTACTAAAAACTTTATAAGAAAACGACCGTAAATCACCTTCTTTGTTGTAAATTCGTTCTATTTCTCGTAATATCAAACTTATTTTAATCAATTAATATAGAAAGTAAATTATGAGAAAAGACGGATTTACCGTATGTGCAAATAATTATATAAATTGTTTGCGTCAGGAAGGGCGTTATGCCACAGCACATGTTTATGAGAATGCACTTCGCTCTTTCACCATATTTTGTGGAACAGAGTGTGTGTCATTCAGTTTGATTACTCGTGAGAACTTGAAGCGGTATAGCAGTTATCTGATGTCCTGCCGCTTGAAGTTGAACACGATTTCCACCTATATGCGAATGTTACGTTGCATATACAATAAGGGAGTAGATACTCATCAGGCTCCTTATATTCATCGCTTGTTTCGTGATGTCTTTACCGGAGTAGATACTCGTCAGAAAAAAGCAATTCCTATAAACGAATTACACACGCTGCTTTATAAAGATCCACAGTCCGAAAAACTTCGCCGGACGCAAGCCATCGCTAATTTGTTATTTTTATTTTGCGGAATGCCTTTCGCCGATCTTGCTCATCTGGAAAAGTCGAATTTGGAGGGGAATATATTGAAGTACAACCGTATCAAGACGGGAACTCCAATGAGTATAGAAATCTTAGAATCGGCTTCATGTATTGTTTCCCGACTTCGTAATACGCATTCCGCTGTTCTCCCCGAGCATCGGATTATCTTTTATATATTAAGTGGAAAGAATAAACGGGATGACGAAGCGGCATATATAGAATATCAATCCACTCTGCGTCGTTTTAATAATGATTTGAAGAGTTTAGCCAAGAAGCTACGTATTCATTCATCCGTAACTTCTTATACGTTTCGCCATTCCTGGGCAACTACCGCTAAATACAGGGGAGTACCTATCGAAATGATTAGCGAGTCATTGGGGCATAAATCTATTAAGACAACACAAATTTACTTGAAAGGTTTTGAATTGAATGAGCGTACCAAAGTAAATCGGTTGAATTATTCTTACGTTAGGAATTATAGGGGAATTCTTTGAAAAGTATATTAAGTCTTTGATAACCAGTCTAAATACGCAGCTGTTACTTCTTAGGTAACGGAAATTATTCGGTGCAAATATAGACAAATTTGTTAATAACATACAAGCAAAATTCCTTTTTTTTTTCTCTTTTTATTTAAATATACAGTAAAAATGTATCGGGACATGAAACATTCCTATTTCATGTTCTATGAATTCGACTGCCTATACTTTTCAAATATCTCTGTATATCAGGCAAAATGTATCTAAACTCCCTTGTTCGTACGTATTTCTTCTTCTTTTTGTGGTAGGTGTCCAGTACTCTATAATTTCCGTTACCTAAGAAGTAACGGAAACTTAAGGGAAAAAAGTATGATTCTAACGAAAGAAACTTTAAGTGCTGGGCCTAAAATTGGGACAGGGGAAGGCGTAGCACACTCTAAACGCTGGTATGTCGCTCTGGTCCGTATGCATCATGAGAAGAAAGTAGCCGAGCGTTTAGATAAAATGGGGATTGAAAATTTTGTACCGGTCCAGCAAGAAGTACATCAATGGAGTGACCGCCGTAAAGTGGTTGAATCCGTGTTGCTTCCGATGATGGTTTTTGTACATGCTGATCCTAAAGAACGTAAAGAGGTTCTTTCCTTTTCTACAGTTAGTCGTTATATGGTAATGCGCGGTGAGAGTAGTCCGACTATCATTCCTGATGAACAAATGGCCCGTTTCCGTTTTATGCTCGACTATTCCGAAGAGGCAATCTGTATGAATAGCGCTCCTTTGGCACGTGGTGAAAAAGTACGTGTTGTCAAAGGTCCTTTGACTGGTCTTGTAGGAGAGCTTGTCACGGTGGATGGCAGAAGTAAGATTGCTGTCCGGTTGAATATGCTCGGGTGCGCTTGTGCGGATATGCCGGTTGGGTATGTGGAAAAGATTGAAAATCAAGTTGCTGTATAAAAATGAATTATTGCATCAACTAAATGGGGCTTAATATTAAACTTTATTCATGAAATAATTATTCGAATGAATTATATATTTATAATCTTAGCTTTTGTTATTTCTGTCTGTATAGCGTTATTTGTCATACCTCGCATATTACTAATTTCTCTTCGTAAGAGATTATTTGATATACCAGATAAACGTAAAATCCATACATGTGCCATTCCACGTTTGGGGGGAGTTTCTTTTTTTCCAACGATATTATTTTCTTGTTGTTTGGTATTGGCATTCCGTACTATAACAGGATATTATATTTCAGATTTACATGCAACTTGTTTTTTATTGGAATGTTTGTTTTTAGTCTGTGGGTTGACTCTTTTATATTTGACAGGAATTACAGATGACCTTATTGGAGTGCGTTATCGCCAAAAGTTTGTGATACAAATTCTCTGTGCTTGTTTTTTTTCTATCGCAGAGCTTTGGATAAATGACTTATATGGGTTATTGGGAATATATGCAATTCCAAATTGGATTGGTATTCCTTTTACTATATTGACCATTGTTTTCATTACTAATGCTATTAATTTAATAGATGGAATTGATGGATTAGCATCAGGATTGAGTAGTGTTGCGCTTTTGGTCTTTGGCCTTTTGTTTATAGAGAAAGGGCTGTGGATGTATAGTATGCTTGCGTTTAGTACCTTAGGTGTATTAGTTCCTTTCTTTTATTATAATGTTTTCGGTAATGCAGAACGGGCACGGAAAATATTTATGGGAGATACCGGCAGCTTAACTTTGGGGTATATACTAAGTTTTCTTGCTATCAAATATAGTCAGAACAATCCTGAGGTAATTTCTAATACCAAAGGTACTTTTCTTATAGCCTTTAGTACATTAATAATTCCAGCTTTTGATGTGATTCGTGTGGTAATGGTACGTTTGCGTAATGGAAAGAGCCCTTTTGAACCAGATAAGAATCATATTCATCATAAATTTTTGGCAATGGGATTTACACCCCGTAAAGCTATGATTATTATAATATTAATATCCTGTGCATTTAGTGTTGTAAATATTTTATTGATACCATGGGTGAATAATACTGTGATATTGATAGGAGATATTGTAGCCTGGATTGCTTTAAATCTTTGGTGGGATAAAGTGAGAGATAAGCGCACACATTTAAACAGATTATATTAAAATGAAAGGTATTGTTTTAGCCGGTGGATCTGGTACTCGTTTGTACCCTATTACCAAGGGAGTTAGTAAGCAGCTTCTTCCCATATTTGATAAACCGATGATTTATTATCCCATTTCGGTTTTGATGCTTGCAGGTATTCGTGAGATTTTAATAATTTCTACTCCGTATGACCTTCCTGGTTTTCAACGATTATTAGGTGATGGTTCTGATTTCGGTGTCCGTTTTGAATATGCAGAACAACCTTCGCCTGATGGTCTTGCGCAAGCATTCATTATTGGAGAGGAATTTATTGGTGATGATTCGGTTTGCTTGGTACTAGGAGATAATATTTTTCATGGTCAGGGGCTGACTTATATGCTAAAAGAAGCTGTACGCATGGCTGAAGAAGAAAACAAAGCTACTGTATTTGGCTATTGGGTATCAGATCCCGAACGTTATGGAGTTGCGGAATTTGATAAAAACGGTAATGTATTAGGATTGGAAGAAAAGCCTGTTCACCCAAAATCAAACTATGCTGTAGTGGGCCTTTATTTCTATCCCAATAAAGTGGTTAAAATAGCAAAGAATAGCAAGCCATCTGCACGTGGAGAATTGGAAATAACTACAGTAAACCAATGTTTCTTGGATACTAAAGAATTAAAAGTCCAACTTTTAGGACGTGGTTTTGCATGGCTTGATACTGGTACGCACGATTCTTTATCAGAGGCTAGTAATTTTATTGAAGTGATAGAAAAACGTCAGGGGTTAAAAATAGCTTGTTTAGAAGGAATTGCTTTTCGGAAAGGCTGGATTACTCCTGAAAAAATGATGGCATTGGCACAGCCGATGTTAAAGAATCAATACGGGAAATACTTGATGAATGTAATAGATGAATTAAAAGAGAAATAGAAAGATGAAGCGGAATATATTGATTACTGGTGGTGCAGGATTTATTGGAAGCCATGTTGTTCGCTTATTTGTGAATAAATATCCTGAGTATCATATTATAAATTTAGATAAGTTGACTTATGCTGGAAATTTAGCTAATTTGAAAGATATTGAAGGTCAGCCGAATTATACTTTTGTAAAAGCTGATATTTGTGACTTTGAGAGAATAATACAGCTTTTTAAACAGTATAATATTGATAGTGTGATACATTTGGCAGCAGAAAGCCATGTTGATCGTAGTATTAAAGATCCATTTATTTTTGCACAAACGAATGTGATGGGTACCCTTTCATTATTACAGGCAGCTAAGTTGGCTTGGGAAACTTCAGAAACGGGATATGATCATAAACTTTTTTATCATATTTCAACAGATGAAGTATATGGTGCATTAGATTTTGACGGAACATTCTTCACTGAACAAACAAAATATCAGCCACATAGTCCTTATTCTGCTAGCAAGGCTGGTAGTGATCATTTCGTACGTGCTTTTCATGATACATATGGAATGCCTGTTATTGTTACCAATTGCAGTAACAATTACGGGCCTTATCAATTTCCCGAAAAGCTTATACCTCTTTTTATTAATAATATCCGTCATGGTAAAGCCTTACCGGTTTATGGTAAGGGTGAGAATGTACGTGATTGGTTGTATGTAGTAGATCATGCACGTGCTATTGATATCATTTTTCATAAAGGAAAAATAGCTGAGACTTATAATATTGGTGGTTTCAATGAATGGACAAATATTGATTTAATTAAGGTTATCATTAAAACTGTGGATCGGTTATTGGGTAATCCGGACGGTACTTCCGAAAAGTTGATTACATATGTAGCTGACAGAAAAGGACATGATTTACGCTATGCTATTGATTCTAATAAGTTGAAAAAAGAATTAGGATGGGAACCGTCTTTGCAATTTGAGGAAGGTATTGAAAAAACTGTTCGCTGGTATTTGGAAAATAACGAATGGATGGAAAATATAGCGAGTGGAGAGTATAATAAGTATTATGAAAGTATGTACAAAATATAAAAGTTATGAATGTATCAGATTGTAGGTTGATTGATCTTCCAAAATTTTTGGATAAAAGAGGTAATCTCTCTTTTGCCGAGGAATTTAAGCATATTCCATTTAAAATAGAACGGACATATTGGATATACGATGTCCCTGGTGGAGAGAAACGTGGAGGGCATGCATATAAAGAAAATCAGGAATTTATTATTGCACTTTCCGGTAGTTTTGATGTGCTCTTGGATGATGGTAAAGAGAGGAGAAAAATCCATTTGAATCGTTCATACTATGGATTGTACGTACCAAAGCAGATATGGAGACAGATGGATAATTTTTCTACTAATTCGTTAGCTTTAATATTATCTTCAACTCCATATGGAGAAAATGATTATATACGTGATTACGAAACTTTCAAAAATACTGCATTATGAGTAAAAATAGTACAGTCTATGACTGCACAATTATAGAGCTTGATAAGCATCACAGAGATGAAGGTAATATCACTGTGGTTGAAAATGTTAAAACTGTTCCATTTGAAGTAAAACGTACCTATTATCTATACGATATACCAGGTGGCGAGGCGCGTGGTGGACACGCTCATAAAGAATTGTTTCAGCTGGTGATAGCTGCTAGCGGTAGTTTTAATGTAACAGTTGATGATGGCAGTGTGAAACGTACCTTTTCATTAAATCGTCCTTATCAAGGTCTATATATTGTTCCGGGAATGTGGAGAGAACTGGATAACTTTTCATCTGGAGCAGTGTGCCTGGTACTTGCTTCAATGCCTTATGATGAAGCTGATTATATACGAATATATAAGGATTTCTTGGAGTATAAGAATACAAAATGAAAAAGCGGGTATTGATAATTGGTGGTAATGGACATGGTTCTGTTATTGCAGCTTGTATAAAAGATAATCAGAAAAACGGATACGATGAAGATATTGAAATCTGTGGTTTTGTGAACGATTTTGTAGATAATGTAGATGAGTATGCTGTTTTGGGAGGTACTGATAGAATTCAGCATTTTGTCGATGAAGGGTATTATTTTATATGGGGAATACATATGATAGGACGAAATGTCTTGACAGAAGAACTGTTTAAGAGACTAAATGTTCCATTGGATAGATTAGTAACAATAATACATTATACAGCATTTATTGGAGAGAACGTGGTTCTTCATCCAGGGGTAGTGGTCATGTGTCATGCATATATTGCTCCTCGAACAGAACTGGGCATAGGGACAATGGTAAAATCCAATACTTGTATCGGACACGATGTTAAATGTGGACCATTATGTCATTTTGCAATGGGTTCGATAACCGGTTCATTGGTGGTTATAGGTAAGTGTGCTGATGTTTCTATAGGTGCTACAGTTTTAGAAAAGAGAAAGATTGGCAATTTTGCTATGGCAGGAGCAAGAAGTTTGGTTACTCATGATATACCAGACTCTGAAATACATGTAGGGTTACCTGCAAAATTCTTGAGAAGAATTATGGAAGATTAATTCAATAATACTAGGAATGTCAGAAGCAATGGACACTGAAAACAGAAACTCGTATAAACAAAGCCTAAAAGCTACATCATTGTTTGGAGGGGTTCAAATCTTTAATATACTTATACAAATCATCAGGTCTAAATTTGCTGCAGTATTATTAGGCCCTGAAGGGATGGGGGTTATGGGATTGCTTAATTCTACCATTACAATGATTTCATCCTTTACAAATTGTGGTTTAGGGACCAGTGCCGTACGTAATATTGCAGAAGCTAACGGAGCCAATGATACTAAACGTATAGCTTTAATTATTTCTGTATTTAGGAGATTGGTTTGGATTACCGGATTGACAGGTGCATTGATTTGTTTGGTTTCAGCTTCATTGTTAAGTCAAGTGACATTTGGAAATACAGATTTTACTTTTGCTTTTATAATACTTTCATTCTCGGTTTTATTGATGCAATTAACTTCCGGGCAAAATGCTTTAATGCAGGGGATGCGGAAGTATCGTTATTTGGCGAAGGCCAATGTAGTTGGCAATGCAGTCGGTTTAATATTTATCATACCGTTATATTATTTTTGGAAGATAGATGCTATTGTCCCTGTTTTATTGTTTTCGAATGCTTTGATTTTTATCCTGTCTTATATATATGCCCGCAAAATAAAGATTGAGAAGGAAGAAATAACCATTACGGATATAAAAGTTGAAGGGCGAGATATGTTGAAGATGGGAGTGTTGATCAGTCTTCAGGGTATGTTGGCAATATTAGCTTCCTATTTCATTCGTATTTTCATAAGTCGTATGGGTTCTATTGATGATGTCGGGTTGTTCAATGCGGGGTTTACAATAGTCAACACATATGTTGGATTGGTATTTACGGCTATGGCAACAGATTATTATCCCCGATTGTCAGCGATAGCTTCGGATAATGACTCATTTGTTAGGGCGATTAATCAGCAGGCTGAGATTTCGTTACTGTTGCTTGCTCCAATAATTATTGCTTTTATCGCTTATATACGGGTAGCTGTAGTAGTACTTTATTCTACAAAGTTTATACCTACTGAAGGTATGATGTATTGGGCAATGGCAGCCATGTTTTTTAAAGCCATGGCGTGGAGTATGTCTTATGGTTTATTAGCGAAAGGTGATTCCAAAGTATACTTTTGGAATGAATTTATTACAGTTTGTTATGGATTAATTTTTAATATGATAGGGTATTACTATTGGGGATTAATAGGACTTGGCATATCATCATTCATTAAATATGGATTCTATTTTTTGCAGCTATGGATCATTTGTCGAATAAAATGTAATCTCAAATTTACCAGATCAATAATGAAATTATTTATACTATTTTCTTGTATCACTGCCATAGTCCTTACCTGCAAAATATTAATGTTTGGCTGGAGTGGATACGCAGTGGTGACAGTGTTTTTAGTTTTAACGACATATTATTCATATACGGGACTAGATCGTAGGATAGGGATTAGGCAGGTTATAATAAACAAATTACATCGTAAAAACTAATATGATGGATGATGAAGAAAATATTGCTCGAAATAAAACATTCAATAAATAAAAGAATCGGAAATGCTATAGAAAGTATATCATGTAGACTCTATTATCATTCAAAAAAGAACAGTTGGGGCATTGTTTATATGCGATGAATAATATGGTTTTACGTTGTGTTTCGTTTGTACCGTTTGAAGTTGTTAGTCATCATGTCTATGCGAAATCGCATTTGACTTCATCTATAATACCACTTATTACTAATAGAGTAGGGTATACAAGTAAGTTAACCTATGAGTTGGAGCCTTTGAAGAAAGAACTGATATCAGTTCCGATGCAAGATATTTTTATTTATAAACATGAAGGTGTTAGAATACAAGGAAATTCCGATTTTATCTTAAATGTGAAAGAAAAGTGTGTAATTAACGACTTCTGTTATAATATGAACGATCGCTATGTGATGTTTGATGGGCTTTTATTGCGGTTAAAGAATAATGTTGCTGTTTTACGTAACGATGGCGGTATTGGGAAATGTCGTTATTTGAAGTCTGGAATTATGCTTTCAGGGAAATTTTCATGTAATTACTATCATGAATTGTATGAAATTCTCATTAAACTGCTTGTCTTCAACAGAATAAACATATCAAAAGATGCTCCGTTGATAATCGATGAAATCGTAATGAAAATAGATTCTTTTAAAAAGATTTTTGAGATTCTTAATGAAACCCAACGTGACATAATTACTATAGGAGAAAAAGAAATAGTAGAATTTGGTACTTTATATTCTCTTTCTGCTGTGAATTCTATTGCACCTCATTATAGAGATATTACTGATCCTGATCATTTATTTGGGTTTGTTTTTGATTGTCATTTAACATTGCAAATGCGTGATAAATTGCTCTTGTTTAAGTCTAATTTAGCAACTCCGAAACGCATTTTTCTGACACGGAAGAGTACAAAAAAGAGGCATTATAATGAATCTGAAGTTTGGGGAGTACTTAAAGAATATGGGTTTGAAGTTGTTGCTCCCGAAACATACACTTTTTGTGAGCAAATGGCCTTGTTTAATAATGCTGACTATATTGTGGGTGGTTCTGGAGCTGCATTTACAAATTTATTGTTTTGTCATAGCGGTTGTAAGGTTATTTGTTTTAGATCCATAAGAAACTATTCTCCAATATTTTCGACTATTGCTAATATTGTCGATGTTAAAATGCGGTATTTAGCTGGTATTTCTGATAGTACAGTAGATTTACATGCTGATTACATTGTCAGCACTGATAAACTGAAAAAAATGATTGATTATAATGAGGATTAAAAATAGTAATGACATAACTTATTTTATAGGAGGTATATTACTTTTGTTAACTCTAAGGCCATTTTTTACTTGGAGTCTAAGTGGGTCTTATGCGCAAATTGTATTTCTTTTCCCATTGGCGATTCTATTCTGGCGGAATTATAGAATGAATAGATTGAATGTGCTGTATCTGTTTTTCTTTGTTTTTACCCTTTTGTTAGCTTCTATTTCTCAAAATCGTAATCTGATAGGATTCTTTTTTATGATTATTTTGGCAGCAGTACCTTTTGGATCGAAAAGATTTATGGTTAACGTGTTTGATAGGTACAAAACGTTATATTCTATAATAATTGGAATATCCATTTTGGTATGGCTGTTACTTTTCTTTGGTATTCCTGTCCCTGGAAAAATAATAGCTCCTTTGAATGCTGTAAAAACATATAATTATATTGCATATCCATTTTTAGTTATTCCCAACTATTTAGGGGCAGGTCTTGATGTTTATTTTCAATCATTAAGATTTTGTGGCCCTTTTGATGAGCCGGGTGTTGTTGGTACTATCGCCGGACTTATGCTGTATATAGATAATTTTAATCTGAAGGATAAAAGGAATATATTTATTTTAATTTCTGGACTTCTTTCATTGTCTCTATTTTTCTATGTCCTTTCTGCCATTTTTTTAGTGTATTTTTTATTTTCTAGAAATGTCAAGGTCGTATATAAATTCTTCATCTCTTCTTTAATGGCATTGTTAATTGTTTTTTCTATGCAAAATACAATGACTAGGTTGTTGATTTGGGATAGATTGGAATATGATAAAACACAAGGGATGATCAGTGGGGATAATAGGGCTGATAGTAGTTTAAAAAGTTATTTTAATTCTATTCAGGGTACAAGTCAATATTGGTGGGGGGTAGATAATAAGAGACAGTTGGCAAACTTCTCGGATAGTGCTGGTTATCGAAATGCAATTCTGTCCAATGGAGCTGTTGTCTGTATTATGTACCTGCTTTTCTTTGTTCTTTATGCCTTAAATCGTATAAAGTCCATATGGTATATTCTTATATTTATAACCTTGCTACTTGCTACATTATATCAGCGTCCTGGGTTATTTTCTGTTAATTATATCTTTCTATTTTCTATGTATATAGTAATGCACGACAAACGTGAAAATATAAAATTAAATCCATGATGCATATTTGTTATCTCACAGGGCTTTATTCTCGAAAAGACCCATTGATCTTTGACCGTCAGGGGAAGGCATTGGCAATGGCTGGCTATAAAGTTACTATTGTTGTTTGTGACTTAGAACCGAATGAAACAATTGATGGTATTGAGTTTATTTCGTGTAACTATAAGCCATGCTCGCGTATAGAGAGGATGCTGAATACCAAGAAATTTCTTTATAGGAAAGCACTGATGATAAATGCAGATGTATACCAAATTTCTGATCCGGAGCTATTATCTCTTGGGGTTAAATTGAAACATAAGGGATATAAAGTTGTATTTAATCTTCGTGAGTTTTATCCTGGCATCATTCATGATAAAGCATATTTGCCTAAAATGGCTCGTAATGTAATTGCAGTGCTGATGGAGAAATATCTGAAGTCATCTCTAAAGAAATATAATGCTGTATTTACTGTAACTGATGATACTGACAATCGCCTTGAAAAGTGGGGAATAAAGAATCATTATGTTATTAAAAATTTCCCTGTTGTATCTTCCAGGTTTACTTTATCCAAGGAGGAATATTTATCCCGTAAAAATGTTCTTGGATATATTGGAACAGTCTATTGGATTAGTTGTCAAAAAGAAGTATTAAAAGCTTTAGCGGAATTGCCGGATATCAAATATTATGTTGCAGGTGTGATTGAAGAAGGATATGTTGATGTTCTTGAAACTTTTCCAAACTGGAAGAATGTGGATTTTGCAGGGCCGTTTAAGAAAGAAGAGATATCAACAGTTTTTTCAAAAATGACTATTAGTAATACTCTTCGGGATTTTAGTCGGACAGGCAGTCCGAATGGATCTTTTGGTGTGTTGAAAATATTTGAAAGTATGGAGGCGGGGTTACCGGTGTTGCTTTCGGATGTGAAATGCTATCGTGAAATTGTAGAAAAATATAATTGTGGAATTTGTGTTGATCCACATAATTCGCAGCAAATAAAGGAGGCTATTCAATATTTAGTTGAAAATAAGGAAATGGCTTATCAGATGGGGCAAAATGGTCGGCGAGCAGTTTTAGAAGAGTATAACTGGGAAAGTCAGGCTAAACTATACATTGAAGTATTAACAAATATATAAAGCGAGGAATATATGATACACCCACTGGCTGACTGTCAAAGTAAATTAATTGGTGACGGGACTACTATATGGCAATTTTGTGTCATCTTAAATGGTGCTGTTATTGGAAGTAACTGCAATTTATGTGCCCATGTTTTTGTAGAGAATGATGTTATTATAGGTAACAATGTTACTGTAAAATCAGGAGTACAATTGTGGGATGGTCTAAGAGTAAAAGATAATGTTTTATCGGAGCAAATGTCTCTTTTATTAATGATTTGATTCCTCGTTCAAAAGTCTATCCAAGTGAATTTTTAATGACGACACTTGAGGAACATTGTTCGATCGGAGCCAATTCTACAATAATGGGAGGATTGATTATTGGTGAGTACGCTCTTGTCGGGGCAGGAAGTGTTGTTACAAAAAATGTTCCGGCACATGAGATTTGGTTTGGTAATCCTGCATGTAAAAAAGGGTATATCACTAAAGATGGTATTGCTCTGGACTTAAATATGTGTGATAAAAATGGAGTTAAACATAAAATATAAAACGGATATGATTAAATTTTTAGATTTACAGAAAGTTACTGCAAAATATGCAGAAGAGATTCATGAAGCAGTATTGAGAGTCGTTGATTCAGGGTGGTATTTACAAGGCAAAGAAAATGCAATGTTTGAAACACATTATTCTTCATATATTGGTACTAAATATACTATAGGATGTGCTAACGGCCTTGATGCATTGATTTGGATTTTCCGTGCTTATATTGAAATGGGGATAATGAAACCTGGAGATGAAGTTATCGTTCCTGCAAATACCTATATTGCTTCTATTTTAGCCATTACTGAGAACGGACTCATTCCTGTGTTGGTTGAACCCAATCTGGAAACATATCAAATTGATGATTCTAAGATTGAAAAAGCTATAACTTCTCGTACAAGAGCTATACTTATAGTACATCTCTATGGTCAGTGTGCGTATACTGAGAAAATAGGAGAATTATGTGAAAAATATAATCTTAAGCTTGTAGAAGATAATGCGCAGGCACATGGCTGCAAATTTAATGGGAGAATGACAGGCTCGATAGGCGATGCTGCAGGGCATAGCTTTTATCCGGGTAAAAACTTAGGTGCATTAGGGGATGCAGGAGCTGTGACAACGAATGATGATGAGTTGGCACATATAGTAAGGTCGGTTGCTAATTACGGATCTGCAAAGAAATATGTTTTCCAATATGTAGGGCGTAATAGTCGTCTTGACGAAATTCAGGCAGCTATTCTTGATGTTAAACTCCGTTATCTTGATAATGATATACAATTAAGAAAAGAAGTTGCAAAATATTATATAGAAAACATTGAGAATCCAGCGATTATTTTGCCAATTGTGAAAGATTGGAATGCACATGTATTTCATCTTTTTACAATTCGTTGTGCAGATCGTGATGGCTTGCAACAATATTTAGCAGAGAATGATATTCAAACTAATATCCATTATCCTATTCCTCCTCATAAACAAGAATGCTATAAAGAATGGAATGATCTTAGCTTTCCAATTACAGAATTGATTCATGCTGAAGAATTGAGTATTCCAATGAGTCCTGTTATATCTATGGAAGAGGTTGAAAGGGTTGTAAAAGTGTTGAATGCTTGGAAGTAATAATCTTATGATGAAGAAAAAGACTATTTGGTTCATAAATAAAGATGCAGCACCTATTGAATTTTATGGCACTCATTTGAGAACAATAAAGTTGGCACAATATTTTCAATCAGAAGGCTATAATGTGAAATTGTTTTGTTCTAGTTATGTTCACAATAGAAACTTATGTTTGTCTGACTCTAATAAGACATTTGAAGAGAAAACTTATGATAATATCCCTTTTGTTTTAGTAAATGCAGGTTGTGGATCTACTAATGGGATAAGAAGGATTATATCATATTTTAGGTTTGCGGTTAAATTATTCATCCATAGAAAACAATTTGAGAAACCGGATGTGATAATTCATACATCTCGTATTCCTTTTGATATTCCAATTTATCAACTTGCTAAAAAGGTAAAAGCAAAATATATTGTGGATGTTACAGATTTATGGCCTGATTCATTCGTAAGCTTAGGCTTATTGGGAAAAAATAATCCATGCGTGAAAATTGCTTATTGTTTAGAACGATATATTTATAGTAAAGCAGACAACGTTGTTTTTTCTATGCCTGGTGCAGTTAATTATGTGAGAGAAAACGGATGGGATAGTGATCAGGGGGGGACAATTGATTTAAATAAATTGCATTATATAAATAATGGTATTGATTTGTCTGAGTTTAATGTTAACATGCAAAGATACAAAATAGAAGATTTTGATTTGGCAAACGATAAAACTTTCAATATTATTTATTTGGGAAGCATTCGATTGGCAAATAATCTTAAACTGCTTATAGATTCAGCTAAAATATTGCAGAATAATAGTGTGCAGGTCTTGATTTATGGTGATGGTGAGGATAGGGCTTTTTTAGAGCATTATTGTGAAGAACAACAGATTACAAACGTAAAATTTAAAGCAAAATGGACATCACCTGAGTATGTGCCATATATACTTTCAAAAGCAGATGTGAATGCTCTGAATTATTCTACTAATTTCGGGAAGTATGGTGGCAGTATGAATAAGATGTTTTTGGGACTGGCAAGTGGTAAACCATTATGTTGTAATGTGGGAATGCCATACAGTATCATATTAGAGGAGGGTGTCGGCATAGACTGTAAGTTAACTGATCCGCAGGATTATGCCGCTGCTATACTTTCGCTTAAAAACTTGCCTTCTGATGAGTATCAGACAATATGTAATAAAGCGAAAAAAGCAGCCGAAAAATATGATTATGCGAAACTATGCGTGAAATTTAAAGATGTCTGTAATTTGTAAATTGTTAGTAAAAAGATAATTAGTAAAAAACATGAAAATAACTTTAATTGGTGCGTCAGGTTTTGTCGGGACTCGTTTGATTACACTTTTGAAAAAAGCACAAAGATATGAGATGTTGAATATTGATTTGCAACAAAGTCGTTTCTTTCCAGAAGTTACAGCAATTGGTGATGTACGTGATCAGGATTATTTAGATAAGAAATTGGAAGGGGCTGAATGTGTTGTTTTATTAGCAGCACAGCATCGGGATGATGTTGTTCCGGTATCTCTTTATTATGATACAAATGTAGGTGGTATAGAAAAGACATTAAAAGCAATGGAGAAAAATAATATAAAACGAATCATTTTTTTTTCATCTGTTGCAGTATATGGTCTAAATAAAAAGAATCCAAATGAAGAATATCCGGCAGATCCGTTTAATCACTATGGGAAAAGTAAATGGCAGGCAGAGCAAATTTTGCATGAATGGTATAAGTTACATCCGGATTGGAATATTGATATTATTCGTCCAACAGTCATTTTTGGAGAACGTAACAGAGGCAATGTGTACAATTTATTAAAGCAAATTGCGAGTGGAAAGTTTCTAATGATTGGTTCTGGAAACAATAAAAAGTCAATGGCTTATGTCGGTAATGTTGTTGCTTTTGTAAAATACATGATTGATGAGGTTCGGACAGGTTATAATGTGTTTAATTATGTTGACAAGCCGGATTTTACAATGAATGAACTAGTGGCTCATGTGAGCAAAGTTATGAATAAACATATTCCGGCTACTCATTTCCCTTATTGGTTGGGCATGATAGGAGGATATTGTTTTGATATATTTGCTTGCATTACTCGTAAGAAATTGGCAGTAAGTTCTGTGCGTGTGAAGAAGTTTTGTGCAACAACTGAATTTGATGCTGCTAAAATACATTCTTCTGTTTTTAAAGCTCCTTATTCTTTAGGAGAGGGGCTGGCAAGAACTTTAGAGTTTGAATTTATATACCCCCCTACAGATGATATTACTTTTAAAAGTGAATAAGATGATAAGAATATGGAAAAAGTAAATAAACTAATATGTGTGATATTGTTGTCTTTTTTATTAGCAGCATGTCAATCTTATAAAAAGGTACCTTATTTGCAAGACGTGGAAGCAGTCAATCAAGCTACTCAGCAGGAAACTCTTTATGATGCAAAGATCATGCCGAAAGATTTATTGACAATTGTGGTTTCGTGTACCAGTCCGGAACTAGCTGCACCCTTTAACTTGACAATTGCCAGCCCGTCTAATTTATCAATACAGTACACTACTACTCAGCCTGTGTTACAACAATATTTGGTTGACAATGAAGGGAAAATATCTTTTCCAGTATTAGGAGCACTGACAGTTGGAGGGCTTACAAAGAAACAGGCAGAGCAGTTAATCGTTGATAAATTGAAGCCTTATATGAAAGAAAATCCTATTGTTACAGTACGTATGGTAAATTATAAGATATCAGTCATTGGAGAGGTTGCTCGACCGGGTACATTTACTATTTCTAATGAGAAGGTGAATCTATTGGAGGCATTCCATGGCTGGTGATATGACGGTATACGGTCTTCGTGATAATGTGAAGCTGATTCGTGAGGACGCAAATGGCAAACAGCAAATTGTCACTTTGGATTTAAATAATGCCGAAACGATTCTTTCACCTTACTATTGGTTACAACAGAATGATATTGTTTATATAACTCCCAATAAAGCAAAGGCTCGAAATTCTGATGTGGGCAATAGTACCAGCCTCTGGTTCTCCGCTACCTCTATCTTGGTATCCGTTGTCAGCCTATTAGTAAACATCTTAAAATAACGATTTGCAATGAAAGAAACAGAATTCAACGGAACACAAGAGCCTAAGGAAGAAAGTATAGATGTCAAGGAACTGCTGTTTAAGTATTTGCTCCATTGGCCTTGGTTTGTGGGGGCGGTTGTGGTATGTTTGATTACAGCATGGGTCTATTTGTATATAGCTACTCCTGTGTATAACATATCTGCTACGGTTTTAATAAAGGACGATAAAAAGGGAGGTAGTGCCGGAATGCTTTCTGGGCTAGAGAGTTTGGGATTGGATGGTTTGATGTCTTCTTCACAGAATATTGATAACGAGATTGAAGTGCTCCGTTCCAAGACTATCGTCAAAGAAGTGGTTGAAGATTTGGGCCTCTATATTTCTTATACGGATGAGGATGAATTTCTTTCCAGGAATATGTATAAAACTTCACCTGTACAAGTGAGCATGACTCCGCAGGAGGCCGATTTATTGGAGAAACCGATAATTGTGGAGATGATATTGCAACCACAAGGAAGTCTGGATGTGAATGTGAAGCTTGGCGATGATGAATATCAGAAACATTTCGAAAAGTTACCGGCTGTTTTTCCTACCGATAAAGGAACATTGGCTTTTTTCCTGACACCGGATTCTGTATTATCTAAAAAAATATTGGAAAAAAATACAGATTCAGAAAAGACTACACGTAATATTACAGCAACAATTAATAAGCCTTTGGCTGTAGCGAAAGGGTATTGCAAAAATATGACTATTGAGCCTACTTCCAAGACCACTTCTGTGGCTGTCATATCATTGAAAAACTCAAATGTACAACGCGGCAAGGATTTTATCAATAAGTTATTGGAGATGTATAATATCAATACGAATAATGATAAGAATGAAGTGGCACAGAAAACAGCAGAATTTATCAATGAACGTATTAGTATTATTTCTAAAGAACTGGGTAGTACGGAAAAGGATCTGGAAAGTTTCAAACGTGGGGCGGGTATTACGGATTTGACCAGTGATGCACAAATAGCTTTGACGGGTAGTGCTGAATATGAAAAGAAGCGTGTGGAGAATCAAACCCAGATTAATTTGCTGCAGGATTTGCAAAAATATATGCAAAATGAAGGTTATGAGGTTTTACCTAGTAATATCGGATTGCAGGATGTGAATCTTGCGGCTGCCATCAACCGTTATAATGATGTGCTTGTTGAGAGAAAACGTTTGCTGCGTACATCAACGGAGAATAATCCTACCATTATAAACTTGGATACAAGTATTCATGCCATGAAAGAGAATGTACAAGTATCTTTAGACAGGGTTTTGCGTGGATTGTTGATTACAAAGGCAGATTTGGATCGTGAAGCGAATCGTTATTCCCGTCGTATTAGTGAGGCACCTGGTCAGGAGCGTGAGTTTGTGAGTATTGCTCGCCAACAGGAGATAAAGGCCGGACTTTATTTGATGCTTCTTCAGAAGCGTGAAGAGAATGCGATAACTCTGGCTGCTACAGCCAATAATGCGAAGATTATAGATGACGCTATAGCGGATGATACTCCTGTATCTCCTAGAGGCAAGATAATTTATCTGGTTGCTTTAGTGTTAGGAATCGGAATTCCGGTGGGGATTATTTACCTGCTCGAATTAACCAAATTCAAGATTGAAGGTCGTTCTGATGTAGAAAAGCTTACTTGTGTGCCTATTGTTGGTGATATTCCATTGACTGATGAAAAGCAGGGTACTATTGCTGTATTTGAGAATCACAATAACTTGATGAGTGAAACTTTCCGCAATATCCGAACGAATCTTCAGTTTATGCTTGAAAATGACAAGAAGGTGATTCTGGTTACTTCTACGGTTAGTGGTGAGGGTAAATCTTTCATTTCTGCTAATCTTGCTATTAGTCTTTCTTTATTAGGGAAGAAAGTAGTAATCGTTGGTCTTGATATTCGTAAACCGGGCTTGAATAAAGTATTTAATATTCCGAGAAAAGAAGTTGGTATAACTCAATATTTGGCTAATCCGGAAAAGAACTTGATGGATTTAGTACAGCTTTCTGATGTAAGTAAGAATCTTTATATTCTTCCCGGTGGAACAGTTCCTCCTAATCCTACCGAATTATTGGCTCGTGATGGACTGGATAAAGCGATTGAAACTCTTAAGAAGAATTTTGATTATGTGATTCTGGATACAGCTCCTGTTGGTATGGTAACTGATACCTTGTTGATAGGACGTGTGGCTGACCTGTCTGTTTATGTCTGCCGTGCAGACTATACTCATAAAAACGAGTATACTTTGATCAACGAACTTGCTAAAAAAGATAAATTGCCTAGCCTGTGTACTGTAATCAATGGTTTGGATCTGAAAAGAAGAAAATACGGTTATTATTACGGTTATGGTAAATATGGCAAGTTCTATGGTTATGGTAAGCGCTATGGTTACGGTTATGGATATGGAGAACATTTTCATGACAAGGAGTCATAAATTCAACCAAAATATAGCGGTTAATAAACTTTGACATAGAATTCGCCAATATATATTTTATTGGTGATCGAGATTTTTTTAAGTTAATAATGTCATAGAGTACTTTTAATACTTTACACAAAAGTGAGATGGAACATGTAGGTCCCTAACTTCATGCTACACATATGAAGCACCCTACATTTTGTGGTCGAAATGTACGGCGGTGTATTCCTGATCAATGCCCTCATGTCGGTGTAAATCCGATGTGATTTCTATTATATCAACTGTCTGTGAAGATCGTTGATATTTGAAATGATATTATCACTAGATAATATACAACTCAAAACGGGAGACAGCACTTTTGTTGTCTTCCGTTTTTATATTGAATACTTCTTCATTATAAATATTGGTACTTTATCGGGAGCTTACAAATACTCTTATTTTTATTTGCTGTTTTGGACATTTTGAAGTACCTTGCACACCTATTTTAAAGAATATTTTTTTAACAGGAGAATAACAGGTATGGATAATCATGTTGTAATAATGGCTGGTGGCATAGGGAGCCGCTTTTGGCCGATGAGCACTCCGGAATGTCCTAAACAATTTATTGATGTAATGGGATGTGGCCGGTCGCTGATTCAGTTGACGGCAGACCGTTTCGACGGTGTTTGCCCTAGGGAAAATATGTGGGTCGTAACTTCTGAAAAATACATTGATATTGTTCGGGAGCAGTTGCCGGAAATTCCGGAAAGTAATATTTTGGCGGAGCCTTGTGCGCGCAATACTGCGCCCTGCATTGCTTTTGCTTGCTGGAAGATCAAGAAAAAACATCCGAATGCTAACATTGTAGTAACTCCTTCGGATGCATTAGTCATTGATACGGGAGAATTCCGTAGAGTGATGGAGAAAGCCCTTCGTTTCACAGATGATGGCAGCGCTATTGTAACGATAGGTATCCGGCCAACTCGTCCGGAAACCGGATACGGATATATTGCTGCTGCCGATCAGCTCCAGACAGATAAAGAGATTTATACAGTAGATGCATTTAAGGAAAAACCGGATAAAGAGACTGCCGAAAAGTATCTGGCAGAAGGCAATTTCTTCTGGAATGCGGGAATCTTTGTATGGAATGTGCGTACTATTACTTCCGTGATGCGTGTATATGCTCCGGGCATCGCACAAATTTTCGATCGCATTTTCCCCGATTTCTATACAGAGAAAGAGAATGAAACAATCAAGAAGTTATTCCCTACTTGCGAAAGCATTTCTATCGACTATGCAGTGATGGAGAAAGCACAGGAGATTTATGTACTTCCCGCTTCTTTTGGTTGGTCAGATCTGGGTACATGGGGAGCACTTCGCGGTTTGCTTCCACAGGATAAGTCTGGAAATGCAACCGTAGGAACCGATATCCGTTTGTACGAAAGTAAAAATTGTATTGTGCATGCCAGCGAAGAAAAACGAGTAGTCATTCAAGGCTTGGATGGATATATCATTGCAGAGAAAGATAACACATTATTGATCTGCAAGCTGGAAGAAGAGCAAAGAATTAAGGAATTCTCGAAATAAAATTTATTTCGAGAATTGATACTCATGTGGTGTCATTCCTGTCATTCGCTTAAAGAACTTCGAGAAAAAAGAAGGATTAGGGAAGTTCAATTCATCAGAAATTTGATAAACAAGCAGATTGCTATGTTTTAGCAATACTTTAGCTTCTAATATAATGGACTGGTTTATCCAGTCCATTACTGTTTGTTGACTGGTTTGGCGGATGATCGTATTAAGATAACGAGGAGTGAGACATAGCTTATCCGCATAAAAACTAACATTACGTTCTTTCTTGCTATAAGCATTGACTAAAGAAATGAAACGCTGGAAAATCTCTTCCTGATGTGTCTGACAGCTCTGTTCTTTTTGATTGTTGTTTTTGACAAGATATTCTATATTGCACAAAAGACTGATTAGTAGATATTGAATAGCTTCCCGTCGGAACGTCGGTTCTTGTAATATATTCCATATTAAAGCAAAATAACTCTTAAACAAGTCGTATTCATGTGAGGTCAGAGATAATATGAGGTTTTTCTGTAACTGTGAGAGATGAGTGAAGAAATTGTCTTTTCCGGCTATAGAAAGAAATTCCGCGTCCATGGCTACCATCTGCATATCAAAATCCGGAGAGACTTCTATAATCTGAAGAATGGAATTCGGAACAATTAATAGTAGCTTGTCCGGCTGAAAAGTTTCTTCTATCAGGTTGATTAATACGCGTGCATATCCCTGTTTGATAACTGCGATACGTCCCTCTTTGATACGATAAGGTTGATCTATTGTGATAAGATTGGATTCTATTTTGGCGAAGCTGTTTACGAATCCGAAATGCGGAGATATGAAACGAAATTCGTTAAATCGGACGATATCCGGATTTTCTAAGATTTCGAGACCTATATTTAATGGTATTTTCTTTTCCATCTTTATCTGTTTTTTCCGCCAAAGATAATAAAAATCAGCAAATAGCCTTTTATTCTTTCTCTTTATCGAACTATTGGAACATTTTTACTAACTATCGGAATGTGAACGTATCTTTGAAACCTCTATCTTTGTCTTTTGAAGAAATTAAAGAAATGATGTGTATGAAAAGAATGGTTTTCAGTTTCTCCTTTTTATTGTTTGTATCGGGAATAAATGCGCAGATAACGTTGGAAGAATGTCAACGGAAGACGCAAGAAAATTATCCGTTGGTACATCAGTATGGCTTGGTGGAGAAAACAAAGGAATATAATCTTGAGAATGCGGCAAAAGGATATTTGCCACAGTTTGCCCTTTCGGCTAAAGCTTCTTATCAGAGTGAGGTAACGGAAATTCCGGTGAAGCTTCCCGGAGTGGATTTGAAAGGAGTGCCGAAAGATCAGTATCAGGTGATGTTGGAGTTACAACAGAAAATCTGGGATGGTGGAGGAATCCGGATGCAGAAGAAACAAACGACTGCGGAAGCGGAGATAGAGAAAGAAAAACTGAATGTGGATATGTATGCGCTAAATAGTCGTGTAAATGACCTTTATTTTGGGATTCTTTTGTTGGACGAGCAACTGAAACAGAATGCATTGTTGCAAGATGAACTGGAGAGAAATTATCGCCAGATTACAGCTTATGTGGAAAATGGAATTGCCAATCAGGCCGATTTGGATGCTGTGAAAGTGGAGCAGTTGAACACAAAGCAGAAAAGAGTTGAACTGGCTTCATCGCGTATGGCGTATTTGAAGATGCTTTCACTTTTGGTAGGAGAGAAATTGTCGCAGGAAACGGTTTTGGAGAAACCTGTTCCTCAAGATGACATTTCGGCTGTCGGTGAGATTCGTCGTCCGGAATTATCTTTGTTCAATGCGCAAGGAGTAGGATTGCAAGTACAGGAGAAAGCTTTGAATGTGCGTCATCTTCCACAGTTCGGATTATTCGTGCAGGGAGCTTATGGAAACCCCGGATTGAATATGCTGAAAAATGAATTTTCTCCCTACTATATTGCGGGTGTTCGCCTTTCATGGAATTTTGGTAGTTTGTATACCTTGAAGAATGACCGGAAGGTAATTGAAAATAAACGCCGGCAATTGGATAATAACCGGGATGTGTTTCTGTTTAATACAAGATTGGAGATGACACAACAAGATCAGGCCATCCAATCATTGGAAAAGCAAATGCAGGATGATGATGAGATTATCCGTTTGCGTACCAATATTCGCAAATCGGCAGAGGCCAAAGTGGCGAATGGAACATTGACGGTGACCGAGATGCTTCGGGAATTGACCAATGAGAGTTTGGCACGTCAGTCGAAAGCGTTGCATGAAATTCAACGGTTAATGGGAATTTATCAATTGAAATATACTACGAATGATTAATATAACTTCTTTAGATATGGAACGAATGACAAAGATAGGAATGTATGGAGTGGCATTGATTATGTTGGCTGCTTGTGGTAAGGGAATACCCGGCTATGATGCAACCGGCACGTTTGAAGCCACGGAAGTGATAGTCTCTGCCGAAGCTGCCGGAAAGCTGTTGCGACTGGAGGTAGAAGAGGGAACAAGACTGAAAGCAGGTGAGGAGATTGGGCTGGTGGATACGGTGCAATTGTATTTGAAGAAATTACAACTGGAGGCCAGTATGAAATCAGTGGAAAGCCAACGTCCGGATCTTGCTAAACAGATAGCTGCTACCAAACAGCAAATAGCAACAGCAGAACGTGAAAAGAAACGCGTGGAAAACCTGCTTGCCGCTGGAGCGGCGAATCAGAAACAGTTGGACGACTGGGACGCACAAGTCAAATTGCTTGAAAGGCAGCTTGTCGCACAGGAATCGTCATTGCAGAATAGTACGAACAGCCTGATAGAACAAGGAAATTCGGTTGCCATACAAGTTGCACAGATGGAGGATCAATTAGCTAAATGTCATGTCCAGTCGCCTATTGAAGGTACCGTATTGGCAAAATATGCAGAAGCCGGTGAATTGGCGGCAATAGGTAAACCGCTGTTTAAAGTGGCTGAAGTGGATCGCATGTATTTGAGGGCTTACATCACCTCCGAACAGTTGTCGCAAGTGAAACTGGGAGATGAGGTAACTGTGTATGCTGATTATGGAAACTCGGAGCAGAAAGCTTATCCGGGGGTAGTGACCTGGATTTCCGACCGTTCGGAGTTCACTCCCAAAACGATTTTGACGAAAAACGAACGTGCTAATCTGGTATATGCAGTGAAAATTGCCGTGAAGAATGACGGAGCATTGAAGATTGGCATGTACGGAGGAGTGACATTGAAAAATTAAAAATTGAAGATTAAAAATTAAACGCAAGGGAATGGCAAAGGAAGAACCCATAGTGGTTGTGAAAGAAGTCGGCAAGAACTATGGAACAGTGGAGGCGCTGAAAGACGTTTCTTTCGTTGTGGAACGGGGAGAAATCTTTGGGCTGATAGGGCCTGATGGTGCCGGTAAGAGTTCCTTATTCCGTATTCTGACTACTTTGTTGCTGGCGGATAAAGGAACGGCCATAGTTGCCGGGCTGGATGTGGTAACGGATTATAAACAGATTCGTACGAAGGTGGGATATATGCCCGGTCGTTTTTCACTTTACCAGGATCTTTCGGTAGAAGAGAATCTGGAGTTTTTTGCTACCGTGTTCCATACGACAGTTCAGGAGAATTATGATTTAATTAAAGATATCTATCAACAGATAGAACCGTTCAGGAAAAGAAGGGCAGGGGCTTTGTCAGGTGGTATGAAGCAGAAACTGGCATTGAGCTGTGCTTTGATTCATAAACCGGATATTTTATTCCTGGATGAACCTACTACCGGAGTAGATCCCGTGTCGCGTAAGGAATTCTGGCAAATGCTCCGAAACTTACGGGAACAGGGTATTACCATTGTCGTTTCTACTCCTATCATGGATGAGGCCCGGCAATGTGACCGGATTGCTTTCATCAATCATGGACAGATTCATGGCATTGATACCCCGGAACGTATTCTTCATCAATTTGCGTCTATCCTTTGCCCTCCTTCTTTGGAGCGGGAGGAAGTGAAGCATGAAGTAGCTCCGGTCATTGAAGTGGAACAGTTGACAAAATGTTTTGGAGATTTTACTGCAGTAGATCATATCTCCTTTCAGGTGAATCGAGGCGAGATATTTGGCTTTCTGGGTGCTAATGGAGCAGGAAAGACGACAGCTATGCGTATGCTTTGCGGATTAAGTAAACCGACATCAGGCATCGGAAAGGTGGCAGGATATGATATTTACCGGGAGGCCGAACAAGTTAAGAAACATATCGGATATATGAGCCAAAAGTTTTCGCTATATGAAGACCAAAGTGTGGGAGAATATCCGTCTGTTTGCCGGAATTTATGGCATGAAGGAACAAGAGATAGAACGGAAGACAGAAGAATTGTTGGATCGTTTGGAGCTTACTGCCGAACGGGATACTCTGGTGAAGAGCCTTCCGGTGGGATGGAAACAGAAATTGGCTTTTTCAGTATCAATATTCCATGAACCGAGAATCGTTTTTCTGGATGAGCCGACCGGTGGAGTAGATCCTGCTACGAGAAGACAGTTCTGGGAATTGATCTATCAGGCAGCTGATCAGGGTATTACCGTGTTTGTCACTACCCATTATATGGATGAAGCGGAATATTGCAACCGGATATCTATCATGGTGGACGGTCAGATTAAAGCACTTGATACACCTGCCCGTCTGAAACAACAATTCGGTGCGGAAACGATGGATGACGTTTTTCAGAAATTAGCCCGCGGTGCGGTGCGCAAAGCAGATTGATTATGAGACAGTTTATAGCTTTTGTAAAGAAAGAATTTTATCATATTTTCCGTGACCGGCGTACTATGCTGATCCTGTTGGGAATGCCTGTCGTGCAAATTATTCTATTCGGTTTTGCTATCAGCACGGAAGTGAAGAATGTTCGGTTGGCGGTGCTCGATCCTTCTAATGATGTGGTAACGCGAAAAATAATTGATTGTTTGGATGCCAGTGAGTATTTCACCGTTACTGCACGTTTTCATTCGCCCCAGGAAATGGAAGCTGCTTTCCTAAAGAATGAAGTTGATATGGCGATTGTCTTTAGCGAACGGTTTGCGGATGATCTCTATACGGGTGATGCTCGTGTACAGCTGATAGTCGATGCAACAGATCCCAATATGTCGACTTCGCAAGTTAATTATGCGACAGGAATCGTTTCTATGGTAGGCCAGGAGATGATTCCCCCGAATATGTCGGCTGCCCGCCTGACTCCTGATATCAAATTGCTCTACAACCCGCAGATGAAGAGTGCTTATAACTTTGTTCCGGGAGTGATGGGCTTGATCCTGATGCTGATTTGCGCCATGATGACCTCGATTTCCATTGTTCGTGAGAAAGAAACAGGCACGATGGAAGTATTATTGGTTTCACCTGTGAAGCCGCTATTTATTATTTTGGCAAAGGCTGTACCTTATTTTGTGCTGTCGTTTGTCAATCTGATAACGATCCTTTTGCTTTCGGTCTTTGTGTTGGATGTTCCGGTGGTAGGAAGTTTGTTCTGGTTAATCACCGTATCTTTGCTGTTTATCTTCGTATCCTTGGCATTGGGCTTATTGATTTCATCAGTCACACGTACACAGGTTGCGGCCATGCTGGTTTCCGGATTGATGCTGATGATGCCCACAATGCTTTTATCGGGCATGATTTTCCCTATAGAGAGTATGCCGGTGATACTTCAATGGATCTCGGATATACTTCCGGCACGTTGGTATATACAGGCTGTGCGTAAACTGATGATTGAAGGAGTACCAGTTGCATTGGTGTATAAAGAGATTGGTATCTTGTTATTGATGGCGACGGTACTTATTACGATCAGTATCAAGAAATTTAAGTATAGATTGGAATAATATGTCGATATGCCAATTGGTTGTATGAATACTATACAGTGTGCTAATGGGCAGATTGATAAATGGAAGAATTATTTATGATAAAGTTCCTGATAGAAAAAGAGTTTAAACAATTGCTTCGCAATTCGTTTCTTCCGAAATTGATTCTTGTATTTCCATGCATGATTATGCTGTTGATGCCTTGGGCGGTAAATCTGGAAATCAAGAATATACAGCTGAATATTGTGGATAATGACCATTCGGCTATTTCACAACGTTTAGTCAATAAGATTGCCGCCTCTACCTATTTCCGTCTGGTGGAAGTGCCGGTTTCGTATGAAGAAGGCCTACGGAATATTGAAATTGGAACGGCGGATATTGTGATGGAAATTCCGCGGCATCTGGAACGGGATTGGATGAATGGAGAAGATACCCACATACTGATAGCAGCCAATGCTGTGAATGGGACAAAAGGAGGGCTGGGGAGTTCTTATCTATCTTCTATTATTAATGATTATGCAGCCGAGCTGCGTTCGGAATATCCTGCAACTGCTACAGTCTCCGGTGCTTTCCCTTCGATAGGCATTGATACACAGGGGTTGTTTAATCCGAATCTGAACTATAAACTCTATATGATTCCGGCATTGATGGTCATGTTATTAACTTTGATTTGTGGTTTCTTGCCTGCATTGAATATAGTTAGCGAGAAGGAAGTAGGAACGATTGAGCAAATCAATGTGACGCCGGTTCCGAAGTTTATCTTTATTTTGGCAAAGCTCCTGCCTTACTGGTTGATTGGTTTTGTGGTGCTGACTGTATGTTTCATATTAGCTTGGTTAATTTATGGCATAGTGCCGGTCGGTCATTTTCTATTGATTTACTTTTTCGCAGTTCTTTTCGTTCTGGTAATGTCCGGTTTCGGACTTGTTATTTCCAACTACTCGGCAACGATGCAACAGTCTATGTTTGTTATGTGGTTCTGTTTGTTGGTTGTAATTTTGATGAGTGGTTTGTTTACTCCCATTAGCAGTATGCCGGAATGGGCTCAAATAATAACCAGGCTCAATCCTTTGAGGTATTTTATGGAAGTGATGCGAATGGTGTATTTAAAGGGGAGTGGTTTCTTTGATTTACTGCCACAGTTTGGAGTATTGTTGTTTTTTGCAGTAGTGTTTAATAGTTGGGCAGTGATTAGTTATCGGAAGAATAACTAAGGATAATAATATAAAAACAGCTCGTTTCCTTTTCAGGGAAAGAGCTGTTTTATTACTTCTTATCACCGTTTCCGGTGAACAGCAAGTGGTTACCGTATTACTTTATTTCGATTTGCCGATTGGGCTTCTTCACTTCTTCTTCAGAGAGTTTCGGAAGTTCGATGTTTAAAACACCATGTTCTACGGATGCAGCAATTTTTTCTTTGTCCACATTGTCCGGTAGAATCATTGTTTGCTGGAACTTAGAGTATGAGAATTCGCGACGCAGATAGCGACCGTCTTTCTTTTCCTCCTTGTTTTCAGTCTTCTTCTCCATGCTGATAACGAGGTTGTTGTCTTCATCAATGCGAACATTGAAATCATCCTTCGTCATACCAGGAGCAGCCAATTCCACTTTGTACTCTTTTTCTGTTTCCAAAACATTAATTGCAGGTGCAGTAGCATTTGCTTTTACCATCCAATCGTTATCAAAGAAATCGTTAAAAATACTTGGTAACCAACTTTGAGTTCTTCTAACAGGCATCATAATCTTAGTCTCCTATCTTTTAGTTAAACATTCAATTAATAAATTTAGAACTTCGGCATTTTCACTTCCGATGGTATCGGTTATCCCGCCTTCCATCGTCCGCTCTCGAACCGTTGTTCGTTTCTATAAATGCAAACCTTATGCCAAGAGATTTTAGAGACTAAAATTGTCTATTTGTCATTTTTATAATGTCATTTTTGCAATATAAATGACAAAATGTATCCTGTTTTTATTTATTTTATATAAGATAGATATTAATTTGATAACCTGTTTACTTCTTCTCGATCAGTTTGAACCTTATTCTTAGTGTTTGCCTTTCTTCGTCATAATCATAACTAATGATTTTGAAGGTACCCACTTCAGAAGTATGGGATACATGCAATCCGATGCAGGCGCAGGCATCATAATCTCCAATGCGGACAATGCGAAGAGTTTCGCTTGCATCGGCAGGTAGCTTACTTAAATCTACAATATCTTTGGCCTGTTCATGAGTCATAAACTCAACAGTCACAGGTAGGTTCTGACTGATTACCTCGTTCACTCTATCTTCAATAGACTGGATTTGTTCCGCTGTCGGACATGACGAAAGTATATAGTCACATTTGCTTTTTTTTCTTTCGATGTGGGCATTGCGAGAACGTGGGCAGCCAAAGGTTTTCACCATGGTTGCATTGAGTAAATGCTCTGCTGTATGCATAGGAGGGTATTCCTGCTTATTGTGATCGTTGAGTTGAATTTGTTGTTCCATAATTTAATAAGTTATTTCAAGTTTATTATTCAAAGCATAATTATCTGCACTATTTTCTGATTTGTAGTTTGCTGCTTTATTATAAACTAACCATACATTGACACAATGTCCGATTTCATGCATTAATAAACGTTCAAGATAATATCTTCTTGCATTTTCTTCTGTGAATTCAATATACCAGTTATCTCGTTCTTTTACAGGTTCAGATGCATAGCCTTTATACCATGTTAGTAGTTTGTGACTGGGTTTGCTCTTTCCTATGGATATTTTGTTGTTTTTGGGAAATGGATACAGTATGATGGCATATACTCCACTACCCGTAGTAAAATAACTTTGGCAATTTACTTTAGAATTAGGCTTGCGTAGCCATATGTGTGTTATACATGATACATCTTTTTCGGGTAATTGATTCAATACACTTTCAATATGGTCTATTGTTATTGGAAAATAGAAATCCCTGGACGGATTTTCCATTATATAAATGGGGCATTTATCAAATTCAGTTGGTTTTAATAAAGAGTGTTCTCTTTTCACTATATTATCCTTTAATTTGATTCGCATTCTTCCTCCTTTAATGTCACCAAAGGTGCGACTTTTCTTCCAGGCTGTTTTTTTCTTATTTTGTTGATGTCTCATAGGTTTTATCTTTTGTGTTTATTCATGGCATTTTGTATTTAGTCATTTATTGTTTCCAATAATGATTTTCTCCCCCAAGAAATGAGGTTGTTTATCCATACCTAAATCTATAAACATTTTGACTCTTGCGAGTAATTCCCGGATGTTAGTTTTCAGTCCGGCATAAGCATTTACATTTTGTGCGTTGTACCCGATGGCGTCTATTCCATTTTTCTCTGCAAGATAGATCGCTCGTTCATTATGGAAACGTTGTGAGATGATGGTCAGACGATTCTGTCCAAACACTTCTTTGGCACGTACAACAGAGTCGAGAGTCCGGAATCCGGCATAATCTAAATAAATGAATTTTTCAGGAATACCTTTTTGTATGAGTGCTTTCTTCATTTCTTCCGGTTCATTGTAATCCTCTTTACGGTTATCGCCGCTGATGAGGATATATTTAATTTTCCCGGCTTTATATAACTCTACTGTTGCAAGAATTCGATAATCGAAATATAAATTGTTATTTCCATTTTTCAACTTGGGAGAAGTTCCGAGAAGTAATCCTACATTGTTGGAGGGGATAGTATTTACTTCCGTATATAGTTTGGAGACTGTGTGTTTCTTGATCGTCCTGTTACATACAAGTATGCTGATTACACACAGAATAGCTATTATTAGAGTGGTATAAAGTAGTTTGCGTTTCATGTTTCGGATAATAATTGTGACTTTACAAAAATACCATTCTTTTTTAGGAAATCAAGCATATAGACATAAAAAAAGGAGCAACGCCTTGCTCCAACCTTTGTTAACCTTAAATCTAATACTATGAAAAACACAATGCAAAGATACGGACTGTTGTGAAATTAGCAAATAATCCAAGAAAAAACGCATGTTATATAACATAGATTAAGAAAAAGTACCTTCGCCTTAACGGTTATTCGATATTTTGGACGACAGATAAATGCGTATGCTTCCATTTTTCTTTCTTCATCAACTTTTTTAATAATTACTATGAACTGATTTAACATCTGAATTTATTCGAAAAAAGCAAAGCTACAAATAAATTTTAGCACATGCGATTTGCGTTATAAAGATTCAAAAATAGAAAAATCGAACTATACATTTTAATATATATAGTTTATTATTTATATATTTATAATAATACCGGTAAGTGTTCAAGGGGGCTTTTTAGGAAGGCGTAACCAGTTGTCATATAGTGAGTTATCTGCCTTTGGAGAGTGTTCCACTATGCGTTCGGCAAAAAGGCGCTTTTTATTCCCTAAATGGAGGCTCTAAACCCATGCGGCAGAGCCTCTGTTTGATACATTCAGAGGCTTCGTTTCAGGCAAATGAAGCCTCTAACTTTTGCTTCCCCAAAGAAAGGTTATTAATATGCGAACGTATATGACTATTTAGTACCGAAACCAATTGAAAAGAACCGATGAATTTAGAAGCTCCCAGCGTATGGCGTATTTTTGCTGGAAACCTGAAAACAATAACAAATATGCAGAAAAAATCTCTCGCGTCTGACATTTATCAGCACATTATGGCATGGAAATGCACAAAAAATAGCCGTACAAAGTATGGTGCATCGCTTTTCTTTTTATCTTTGCATGAAATATAATATTACTAATACTTAATATAAACATGGATAAAAGAAGATGGGGCCAATGGATATTATTGGCTGTTGTTTGCTTGAGTTTCTCGATAGGAGAAAGCTATGCGCAGAAAAATGATTTTGCTAATCTACGTCGTTATTCAAAAGAAAATGCTGCACTTCCACAAGCGACAAAGAAAGACAAACGGGTTATTTTTATGGGAAATTCCATTACGGAAGGATGGGTAAGGACTCATCCGGATTTTTTCAAATCAAATGGTTACATTGGCCGTGGAATCAGTGGGCAGACTTCCTATCAATTCTTGTTACGGTTCCGGGAAGATGTGATTAATCTTTCTCCTGCTTTAGTGGTGATTAATGCCGGAACAAATGATGTCGCTGAAAATACACAAGCGTATAATGAAGATTATACATTCGGAAACATCGTTTCTATGGCGGAACTGGCAAAAGCAAATAAAATAAAAGTAATTTTGACTTCCGTATTGCCTGCTGCTGCATTTAAGTGGAGAATGGAAATAAAAGATGTTCCGCAGAAAATTAAATCTTTAAATGACCGGATAGAGGCTTATGCAAAAGCAAATAAAATTCCGTTTGTTAATTATTACAAGGCAATGGTGGTTGACGAAAATCAGGCCTTGAATCCTCAATATACTAAAGATGGAGTTCATCCAACGAGCGAGGGATATGATATTATGGAACCGTTGATTAAAAATGCCATAGAGAAGGCTCTTTGATTTATCATCGCTTGAAGTAGGAATAATCCAACTATAAGAAATGGGAGGATTGCATGAATAGATTCAGTCGTAATGAACGATCAGTCTATATCTGCAATCCTCCTTAATTTATGCTTTAGAGAGTGGTACATTATGTCTTTTCAATTTTATATTTTTCATTGAAGGTGACGTATAGACATAAAAAAAGGAGCAACGCCTTGCTCCAACCTTTGTTAACCTTAAATCTAATACTATGAAAAACACAGTGCAAAGATACGGGATTCCGGTAACTTTGCAAATTATCAGCCCTTAATTGGTGTTTTTATAACACTAATTAATAGACTAAATGCGAAGTTACAGGTTTGTTAAGAGTTTCAGCCCTTAGCAATCAGGCTATAATAAGTGAACAAAGGGGAAATTTTATCCCCATTTCTCTTTCATCAAGTCCTCCAGTTTCAATAATTCGTCACGATATTGTGCGGCTTCGATAAATTCAAGTTTCTTGGCTGCTTCCTGCATCAGTTTGCGGGTACGCTCGATACTCTTTTCCATCTGCGCTTTACTCATATACTGCACTATCGGATCTGCTGCGATATTCGGAGTAGAAGGTTCTACATAAGCATGTCTTTCTTTCAACAGCTCATCTGCCTCTTTTGCATTACCGAATACAGACAAGTTTCTGGCCTTTTTAATCTGTTGCGGGGTAATTCCGTTTGCCTCATTGTATGCCAACTGCTTTTCGCGGCGACGGTTCGTTTCATCAATCGTCAGTTTCATACTATCCGTCATCTTATCAGCATACATGATTACCTTACCGTTCACATTACGCGCGGCACGTCCCGCAGTTTGTGTCAACGAACGGTGGGAGCGGAGGAATCCTTCTTTGTCTGCATCGAGAATAGCGACGAGAGACACTTCCGGAAGGTCGAGACCCTCACGAAGCAGGTTGACCCCGATAAGTACGTCATAAACTCCTTGCCGGAGATCATCCATAATCTTCACACGTTCCAGTGTGTCGACATCACTATGGATATAGGTACATCTCACATTATTATTAAGAAGATATTCTGCCAGTTCTTCTGCCATTCGTTTGGTTAGTGTAGTGACGAGTACGCGTTCTTCCTTTTCAATACGGAGCTGGATTTCTTCCATTAAATCGTCAATCTGATTGAGACTCGGACGTACTTCGATGATAGGATCAAGCAGACCGGTAGGACGAATCACCTGTTCCACGACGATTCCTTCCGACTGAATCAATTCATAATCCGCCGGTGTAGCACTGACGTAGATTACTTGTTTTGCCATCTCCTGAAACTCTTCAAATTTCAACGGGCGATTGTCCATAGCGGCAGGCAATCGGAAACCATATTCCACAAGATTGATTTTTCGCGCACGGTCTCCTCCGTACATTGCACGGATTTGGGGTACACTTACGTGGCTTTCGTCGATAACGATCAGGAAATCATCCGGAAAGAAATCGAGCAAACAATAGGGGCGGGTACCGGCAGCACGGCCGTCGAAATAACGGGAATAATTCTCAATTCCGGAACAATGTCCCAATTCCCGAATCATTTCCATATCGTAAGTTACTCGCTCATACAATCGTTTGGCCTCGTATTCCTTGCCGATAGATTCGAAGAAAGCTACTTGTTTGGTCAAATCATCCTCTATTTCATGAATAGCACGGAGAGTAGCCTCTTTGGTAGTCATGAACAGGTTGGCCGGATAAATCTTATAGGCGTCAAATGGTGCGATAGTGACTCCTGTGATAGGGTCTACCTCTTCGATGCCGTCAATTTCATCCCCCCAGAAGGTGACGCGGAGCAGGTTGTCGGTATAAGCCAGATAAATATCCACCGTGTCGCCCTTGACCCGGAAATTGCCACGGTTCAAGTCGATATCATTGCGAACATACAAACTGTCTACCAAACGACGTAGAAACACATTGCGGTCCATCATCCGTCCCCGTTCTATTTCGATGACATTTTTGTAGAAGTCCGAAGGATTTCCCATACCGTAGATACAAGATACGGAAGAAACCACTACCACGTCTTTTCGCCCGGAGAGTAGGGCGGAAGTGGCAGAGAGCCGGAGCTTGTCGATTTCGTCATTGATGGCGAGATCTTTCTCTATATATGTATCACTGTTCGGCAGATAAGCTTCCGGCTGGTAATAATCATAGTAAGAAACGTAATATTCTACCGCATTGTTTGGGAAAAAACCTTTAAACTCACTGTAGAGCTGGGCAGCCAGTGTTTTGTTATGGCTCAAAATCAACGTAGGTTTATTGATATTGGCGATCACATTGGCAATGGTAAATGTTTTTCCCGACCCGGTCACTCCCAATAAAGTCTGTGCGGGAACTCCCTGAAGGACCCCTTCAGTAAGTTGTGCTATAGCTTCCGGCTGATCTCCGGTAGGTTTATAAGCTGATGTTAGTTCATAATTCATATTTAAATCCTAAAAAGTGGAGCAATATTCGGTAAAATAATCGAGATAACAAATCATTTTTCCAAATAAATCCTTTACTTTGCAACATATTAATATCAAAAAACAGATTCATACAACTAATAATACCAAGAGCACATGATTTGGAATGAGACCATTGAGTGTATGGACCGCGAAAGTCTTCGCAAGATTCAAAGCATACGACTCAAGAAAATTGTAGATTACGTTTATCACAACACGCCTTTCTATCGAAAGAAGATGCAGGAAATGGGGATTACTCCCGATGACATCAATAGTATTGATGATATTGTAAAACTGCCGTTTACCACGAAACATGATTTAAGAGATAATTATCCGTTCGGACTTTGTGCCGTGCCGATGAGCCAAATTGTACGTATTCATGCTTCTTCCGGAACAACCGGAAAACCGACGGTTGTCGGATATACCCGTAAGGACTTGTCTACATGGGCGGAATGTATATCACGTGCTTTTACCGCTTATGGAGCGGGGCGTTCTGATATTTTTCAGGTATCTTATGGATACGGACTGTTCACGGGCGGATTGGGAGCACATGCAGGAGCCGAAAATATCGGTGCTTCTGTTATTCCGATGTCCAGTGGTAATACAGAAAAGCAGATTACTTTGATGCATGATTTTGGATCAACGGTTCTTTGCTGTACTCCTTCCTATGCGCTTTATCTGGCAGATGCAATCAAAGATTCCGGTTTACCGCGTGAAGAATTCCGACTGAAAGTCGGTGCTTTCGGTGCAGAACCCTGGACGGAAAATATGCGTCATGAGATAGAAGAAAAGTTGGGAATCAAAGCATACGATATTTATGGCTTGAGTGAGATTGCCGGACCGGGTGTCGGGTACGAGTGCGAATGTCAGCACGGGACTCACTTGAATGAAGACCATTACTTCCCGGAAATCATCGACCCGAATACATTGCAACCGGTGGAATCCGGTCAAACGGGAGAACTGGTATTTACTCATTTAACCAAAGAGGGTATGCCGTTACTTCGTTACCGTACGCGTGATTTGACGGCCTTGCATCATGATAAATGTTCCTGTGGCCGTACATTGGTACGTATGGATCGTATTTTGGGACGTAGTGATGATATGTTGATTATCCGCGGTGTGAATGTATTCCCGACGCAGATTGAATCAGTCATTCTTGAAATGGAAGAGTTTGAACCGCATTATTTGTTGATAGTGGGTCGTGAAAACAATACCGATACGATGGAACTTCAGGTAGAAGTACGTCCGGAATTCTATTCGGATGAGATCAACAAAATGCTGGCTTTGAAGAAGAAACTGGGAGGACGTTTGCAAAGCGTACTCGGACTGGGAGTCAACGTGAAACTGGTAGAGCCTCGCAGCATTGAACGCAGCGTAGGTAAAGCAAAACGTGTGATTGATAACAGAAAGATTTAATACTTAAAACTTTACGATAATGGTAGCAAAACAACTTTCTATTTTTTTGGAAAATAAGTCAGGCCGTTTGACGGAAGTGACTGAAGTGCTGGCAAAAGAGAACATCAATCTTTCTGCCTTGTGCATCGCTGAAAATGCTGATTTTGGCATTTTGCGTGGAATTGTATCCGATCCGGATAAAGCATATAAAGCATTAAAAGATAATCATTTTGCAGTGAATGTGACTGATGTGGTAGGTATAAGCTGTCCCAATATACCAGGTGCTTTGGCAAAAGTGCTGGGATATTTATCAGAAGAGGGCGTATTTATTGAATATATGTATTCGTTTGCCAATAACCATATTGCAAATGTAGTGATCCGCCCCAGCAACCTGGATAAGTGTATCGAGGTGTTGAAAGAAAAGAAAGTCGATCTACTGGCTGCAAGTGACTTGTATAAGCTGTAAATATACAGTGAGCAATAAATAATGAACGGTAAACAGTTGTGTTATCCAATTCAAGGACAGCGCAATTGCTTACCGTTTTTACTATAAATATAGTGACGCTATCCGGTGAAGATAGTGACGGTATATGCCAACGATACCGTCACTATCCTGAACACATACCGTCACTATTGTGATTCGTTTATAATCTGCAGTTTATAGTTTGTCATTTGTATTTCGACGTCATTTTCTCTCCTTTTGTCGATGTTTAACGCCTTTTATGTATTAAAAAACACAGATTAATTGCTAAATTCCCAGCGAATAAGTAACTTTGCGCATTATTTTTAAATAGGATGAAGAAAAATATCATTATAACTTTGCTTGCGGCGGCTACTCTTACATCATGTGGAGAGTACAATAAATTGCTGAAAAGCACCGATTACGAATACAAGTACGAGGCCGCCAAAAACTATTTTGCTAAAGGGCAGTATAACCGTTCAGCTACGTTGCTGAATGAGTTGATAACCATTCTGAAAGGAACCGATAAAGCGGAAGAATCTTTGTATATGTTGGGAATGAGCTACTATAATCAGAAAGATTATCAGACAGCTGCCCAGACATTTATCACCTATTTCAACACTTATCCCCGTGGCACTTTTACTGAACTGGCACGTTTCCATGCAGGTAAATCCCTGTTCCTGGATACTCCGGAACCACGTTTGGATCAGTCAAGCACTTATCAGGCTATCCAGCAATTGCAGATGTTCATGGAGTATTTCCCGAACAGCACAAAGAAGCAGGAAGCACAGGATATGATTTTTGCTTTACAGGATAAACTGGTGTTGAAAGAACTCTATTCTGCAAGGTTATATTATAATCTGGGTAATTATTTGGGCAATAACTATGAGTCTTGTGTAATCACAGCTCAAAATGCATTGAAGGATTATCCTTATACTGATTATCGTGAAGAACTTTCCATTTTGGTTCTGCGTGCAAGACACGAAATGGCTATCTATAGCGTTGAAGACAAGAAGATGGATCGTTACCGCGAAACGATTGATGAATATTACGCTTTTAAGAATGAATTTCCTGAAAGTAAATATTTGAAAGAAGCCGAGAAGATATTCAATGAATCACAGAAAGTAATTAAAGACTAAATTTAAATAGATTTATGGACTACAAAAAAACGAATGCTCCTGCTACAACAGTAACCCGTGATATGATGGAACTCTGTGCTGATACAGGTAATGTTTATGAAACAGTTGCCATTATTGGTAAGCGTGCTAATCAGATCAGTGTAGAAATCAAAAACGATCTTTCTAAGAAACTGGCAGAGTTTGCTTCTTACAATGACAATTTGGAAGAAGTGTTTGAAAATAGAGAGCAAATCGAAATTTCTCGTTATTATGAGAAATTGCCGAAACCGGACTTGATTGCTACGCAAGAATACATCGAAGGGAAAATATATTATAGAAATCCGGCTAAGGAGAAAGAAAAACTTCAGTAATTTATTTTCTGACGAAGAATTTGATAGTCAAGTAGTAAGTGGGATGATGATCCCTGCTCCTTATTGCTTGGCTATTATTGTTTAACTCAACTACTATTTAGAATACTTATGATTCAACGAATTCAAAGTTTTTATTTATTGATTGTTGTAGGATTGCTGATTACAGCCATGTGTTTGCCGATGGGCTACTTCATTGATGCGATGGGAGAACATCCTTTTAAGGCATTAGGATTGGAAGTAAACGGTGCTATTCAGTCTACATGGGGCTTATTCGGAATTCTGATGGTTAGCACTATCGTGGCTGTGGCTACTATCTTTTTGTATAAGAACCGTATGTTGCAGATTCGCATGACAATTTTCAATAGCTTATTATTAGTAGGTTATTACATTGCTGCCCTTGCTTTTTATTTTGCATTGAAGAATGATGAAAATATGTTCCGTATAGGCTGGGCATTGTGTTTGCCGCTTGTTTCCATCATCCTGAATATACTGGCTATCCGTGCTATCGGACGGGATGAGGTGATGGTAAAAGCTGCGGATAGATTGCGATAAAAAGGACTAAAGTCCCCAGAATAGAAAGAAGGTGTGTCAAAATGCACACCTTCTGTTTTTTACGCACAAAGCCCGGACTTTCACAAGCTGGGGCTTTGTTATTACCTAAAGATTTTGTATCTTTAGGCATAAGAATTTCACTATGACAAAGATACATTTTCGTCCTTACAATCCCAACCAAACCGTTCTTTTTCCTCAAAGAATTGATGAGGATATTGCAGAAAACGATCCGGTGCGCATGGTTGACGCCCTGGTTGAGGGCTTGAATCTTGAAAGTTTCAGAAAGCTGTATAAGGAATGCGGGCGCAGCCCTTACCACCCCAGGATGATGCTCAAGGTCATTCTGTATGCCTATATGAACAACATCTACTCCTGCCGGAAAATTGAAAAGCTCCTTCACCGTGACATCCATTATATCTGGCTTACGGATATGAGAAACCGGATTTCATTACCATCAACCGTTTCCGCAACCGGGTGAAGAAGGAAATCAACGAGGTGTTTACGCAAACCGTAGTTCTTCTCTCTTCCAAAGGCTTCATCAGCCTGAATGTGGAATACATTGACGGACAAAGATCGAATCCAAAGCCAACAAGTACACTTTCGTCTGGCGAAAACGGTTGAGCGGAACCGTGAACGCGATGAAGAAGATACATGTCCTGTTAGGGCAGATAGACGATGTCATTGCCAGGGAGAAGTCATCAGAGAACAATGAGGAGGTTGGGTTCACTCCGGCCATGCTGACTGAAATGGCAGGAGAATTGCGTCATGCACTGGAACAGGTTTCCGAGCCATCCGCGAAAGAGGAAAAGACTGAACTGAAAAAGAAACGCAAACAGTTGAAGGAACTGGAAGAACACAGGGACAAACTACAGGAATACGACTGCCATCTGGAAACGCTGCAAGAGAGGAATTCCTATTCCAAGACGGACAAGGACGCTACTTTATGAGAATGAAGGAGGATGCCATGCGCAACGGACAGACGAAGCCCGGTTACAACCTTCAAATCGGCACCGAAAATCAGTTCATCACCGATTTTGCACTCTTCCCGAACCCTACGGATACACTGACCCGATTCCTTTCCTGCAATCTTTTCAAACAGGTATGACCGGATTACCCATACGGTGGTTGCTGATTCCGGCTATGGCTCCGAAGAGAATTACCGCTTCATGTCCGAAAACGGCATGGAAGCCTACGTAAAGTACAACTACTTCCACATGGAGCAGTACCGAGATTCAAACCGGACCCGTTCAAGGCCGAAAACTTCTACTACAATGAAGAACATGACTTCTGCATCTGCCCTATGGGGCAAAGGATGCGGAGGATAGGCACCAGGAATGTGAAAACCGCATCCGGATATGTCAACGAAAATGCACGGTACAGAGCTGTCGTGTGAAGGCTGTCCCCTGCGATGCCGCTGTTTTAAAGCAAAAGGAAACAGGACGATAGAACTGAATCATAGGCTTAGACAATACAAGCGGAGAGCCAAAGAACTGCTCTGCTCTGAGAAAGGACTGAAACACAGAGGGCAGAGATGCATAGAACCGGAAGCCGTGTTCGGACAAATTAAAAACAATATGAACTACAAACGTTTCCGACATTTTGGAAAGGACAAGGTCTTCATGGACTTTGCCTTCCTAGCCATTGCCTTCAATATAAAAAAGATGTGTGCAAAACTGACAAAAAAGGGTATGAACTGGCTGATTAGACTGTTTTATGAGCTTACAACTGCTGTTTTTAGATGCTGGGAACACATAAATCAAAGAAATCTTCAAAAGATCGCAGCTTAAAGAAAATGAACAGATTTGTATAGTGATGAACAAAAAAAGAGGTGCATCGTGCATTACGACACACCTCCTTTTTTAGTTCGTTATGAATGGGATTTTGTTTATAAATAAGAGGTTTTAATCTCTTCCTCCTTGAAAGAGGGGTTATTTCTTCAAATCAAATAAATATGTGAGCTTTATGGTAATGGTTCCATGCGCTGCACGGGCGAAATAATCTTTCTTAGTAGTGCTGTAGAAATCAGACAGGGCAAAGTAATAACGGCCTTCAACGATGAAGCTACCAGCTTTCTTTGTTCTAAGTTCTACACCACCGCCACCGGCAATACCATAGTCAAATTTATTTTGAATCTTAACTCCGTACAGGGCTTTCTGTGTATCAGATAAGCTATTCATATCAATACCTTTTATTGTTTCCGATTCACTGATTAGAAAGCTGATTTGAGGACCTGCATGGACAAAGAATTGCAATCCTCTGTCTCGTCCGAAAGCAAGGTGAGCGAGGAAAGGAATATCTATATAAGTCATTTTGCGAGTGTAAGTTTTAGTAGGGTCCTTCGAAGTGACTTCATATCCGTTGGCGTCCAGTGATATTGTTTCAAATAATTGGTCCCAGCCTCGTTGCGAGACATTCAACTCGACCTGTGCGCCACAAATCATGGCAAAATACTTCTCGGATATATAACGTGCTGTCAAACCTCCGGTAATTCCCATCAGGCTATTTTGCTTGATGGTGGGAGTAAAGGAAGCACTGTTTAAATTGACACCTCCATTGATACCTACCGATAAATTGTTTCGTGCTTCTCCGATTTGAGCGACAGCAGGAAGGGCAAATCCTGTAAGTAGGAGTGTTGCGATCAAAAATGGTTTTATCTTTATCATTTTCGTATTATTCGAAGTCAAGTTTTACTAATTCAAAATTCTTAGTGAAACGTATGAAGAACACCTTTTTATTAATAAATCCTCCCCAGTTGTTTACACGCTCGAATTTGAATCCGGTCTGGATAGGAGTCAGGTTCATTTTAGGCAGATTGTTTTCCAGTTCCGAGCCATAAAGCGATAATCCTTTCAGGAAGAAGAAGCCGGTGTCAAAACCCAGCATTGCGTAATTAGGGTATTTGCTTGCCAAATCTTTGCTATACCATTTATGGTAAGCATTGGTAAACTGCACAGCTGCCGGGAACAACGTATTCGTATAGAATGAAGAATAGAAATATACATCCAATTCAAAGAAGTTTTCCAGATGATCTCTGGTATAGGTCTGCCATTCCGGATAGCCGAACAGATGAATATTCTCTGCAGGATTCTCTCTGACTAACAGCGTCAGTTGAGGAAGTATCTTAATTAGTAAGACGTTGTTGCCTGATGTCGGAATAAAGATGTTTTCTTTATCACTGCGGAGCGCTGCTTTCAACGTTTCTTTCGTTGCGCTTTCACTGACGGTTCTCATTGGAATTCCTTTACTTTTCAACTCTTGTTTCAAGCCGCTGATAAATTCCGCTTTCTCCTTATCAACGCTCGCCGGTTCTATGAAGATAACGTTTGCATTGGGAAATTGACGGGTGAAGTGCTCGTAAACTTCTGAATATAAGTAAGATTGAGGCGTATTGATCTGATAAACAGCTGGGTTGTTGAATACCTCTTCTCCTTTTGAGAAAGGAATCACCAGGCGTATGTCGTTCTTCTCTGCGAAGTCGGACAATGGCTTTATTTGATTCTGATGCATCGGACCGAAGATGATATTCATACTTTTCATCTCGTTCTTGGCAAGAATCGTATTTAATGTAGAAACCTCTTTTCCGCAGTCATATACATATAGATCAATAGAAGTACCCGTACGTTTCAGGCTGTCTACCGCCATCAGGAAACCTTCGTAGTATTCCACCATACGTTTGTCTTCCTGGAAAGGCAACAATAAAGCTGCTTTAATGGTAGACAGCTTTTGGGAGTCTCTTTACTTTTGCGGAAAAGCTCGCTATTGCTGGGAGGAATAGCGTAAGGATCTTCCTTCTGTGTAGGTTGCACGGTCGTTGCTGCCGGGTAAGGGATGCAAAGGAATTGTCCCTTTTTCATGCCTTTTTTCAGTTCCGGGTTAGCTGCAATTAACTCCTGCTCGCTGATTCCATATTCACGGCTCACGCTAAAAATAGTCTCTTTGCGTTTTACCTTATGCATATCCTTGCATTTCGGCACAACAGGACCTTGAATGGTGGTCTGTTCGGTAGGCGTTTGAGTTGCAGTAGCAGTTTGCTCTTCTTTTTTCTGCGGAATCAGGATGACCTGTCCGATGCGGAAATTTTCGGCACTCAAACCGGGGTTTGCTTCACAAATATCTTTGGCGGATACATTATACATGGTTGTCAGTTTGTATAGTGTTTCTCCGGCTTGAATCGTATGGAATGTTTCTCCCTTCTGACTCTCTTTTCCCGTAGGAATTTTGATTGTCTGTCCGGCATAGATCTTTTCGTCACAGCCCGGATTCAGACGTATAATGTCTGATGTAGTGACATTATACATCTTGGAGATGGAGTATAAACTTTGTCCTTTTTCGATGGTATGCAAGAAATATGATTGGTTTTCTTGTGCATAACTGATAGCATATGAAACGCTTATAAAAAGCAAAAATAAGAATATACGGTTTATCGGTTTCATCAAATTATAACTATTGGTTCTTGAAATCAAGGAACAAAGGTACAAATAATGCCCTATATCTTCATAAGATTTGAGTTAAGAAAATAATATTGTGCTTTTTTAGGAGCATATTTCGGGCGGAAACATTAATTTTGCAACATTTATGGAAGGATATGAATATGCAGGAAACAGAATATATTAATGTGTACGGTGCGCGCGTGCACAATTTAAAGGATATTGATGCCGAAATTCCCCGTAACAGTTTGACTGTTATCACCGGATTGAGCGGTAGTGGAAAATCTTCTTTAGCCTTCGATACGATTTTTGCCGAAGGACAGCGTCGTTATATCGAAACTTTTTCAGCGTATGCCCGCAACTTTTTGGGCAATCTGGAACGTCCGGATGTCGATAAGATAACAGGTTTGAGTCCGGTTATCTCCATTGAACAGAAAACAACGAATAAAAATCCCCGTTCTACCGTAGGAACGACTACGGAGATATATGATTATCTCCGTTTGCTGTATGCCCGTGCGGGAGTGGCTTATTCGTATCTGTCGGGTGAGGAGATGGTGAAATATACCGAAGAACAGATTCTGGATTTAATCCTGAAAGATTATAAAGGAAAGAAAATATATCTGCTGGCTCCGCTAGTTCGTTCACGTAAGGGACATTACAGGGAACTTTTCGAACAAATACGTAAAAAAGGATACCTGTATGTGCGGGTGGACGGAGAAGTGCGTGAAATCACGCATGGTATGAAACTCGACCGCTATAAAAGTCACGATGTAGAAGTGGTTATTGATAAATTAGTGGTAGCGGAGAAAGATGACCGGCGCTTGAAACAGAGTGTGGCAACCGCTATGCGCCAGGGAGATGGGTTGATGATGATTCTGGATGCCCAATCTGAAAGTATCCGTCATTATAGTAAGCGGCTCATGTGTCCCGTCACCGGATTGTCTTATCGTGAACCGGCTCCGCATAACTTCTCATTCAATTCACCGCAAGGAGCATGTCCGAAGTGTAAGGGATTGGGAGTAGTCAATCAGATTGATGTGGACAAAGTGATTCCCGATCGTGAACTTTCCATTTATGAAGGAGCGATAGCACCTTTGGGAAAATATAAGAATGCGATGATTTTCTGGCAAATCGGTGCTTTGCTCGAGAAGTACGACGCAACACTGAAAACTCCGATAAAGGAGTTACCGGACGATGCGATTGATGAAGTCTTGTACGGTTCTGATGAACGGATTAAAATCAAGAGTTCGCTGATCGGTACTTCCTCCGATTACTTTGTTACTTACGAAGGAGTGGTGAAGTATATTCAGATGTTGCAGGAAAAGGATGCTTCTGCAACAGCACAGAAATGGGCGGAACAATTTGCCAAAACAACGGTTTGTCCCGAATGTAAAGGGGCTCGTTTGAATAAAGAAGCTTTGCATTTTCGTATCCATGATAAGAATATCAATGAGTTGGCGAATATGGACATCAACGAGTTGTACGACTGGTTGATGAAGGTGGATGAGTTCCTGTCCGATAAGCAGAAGAAAATATCGGTGGAGATTCTGAAAGAGATTCGCACACGTTTGAAGTTCTTGCTGGACGTGGGTCTGGATTATCTGGCATTGAATCGTAGCTCTGTTAGTCTTTCCGGTGGTGAGAGTCAGCGTATCCGCTTGGCTACACAGATTGGTTCGCAATTAGTGAATGTACTTTATATTCTCGACGAGCCGAGTATCGGTCTGCATCAGCGTGATAATCTGCGTCTTATCAACTCGTTGAAAGAACTCCGCGACATGGGGAACTCCGTGATTGTAGTGGAACATGATAAGGATATGATGCTGGCTGCCGACTATGTCATCGATATGGGGCCGAAAGCCGGACGTCTCGGAGGCGAAGTCGTTTTCGCCGGAACCCCGCAGGAGATGCTGAATACAGATACGATGACTTCGCAATATCTGAATGGCAAGATGAAGATAGAAATCCCTGCCAAGCGTAGAAAAGGAAATGGGAAATCTATCTGGCTGAAAGGAGCGAAGGGAAATAATCTGAAAAATGTAGATGTTGAATTTCCGTTGGGTAAACTGATTTGCGTAACTGGTGTATCAGGAAGTGGAAAATCCACCTTGATTAATGAAACTTTGCAACCGATTCTTTCACAGAAGTTCTATCATTCTTTACAAGATCCTTTGGAATACGATTCGATTGAAGGGTTGGAAAATATAGATAAGGTAGTAGATGTGGATCAATCACCTTTGGGACGTACGCCACGCTCCAATCCTGCGACTTATACAGGTGTATTTTCTGATATCCGTAACTTGTTCGTAAGCCTTCCGGAAGCTAAGATTCGCGGTTACAAGCCCGGACGCTTCTCCTTTAATGTTGCAGGTGGGCGTTGTGAAGCCTGTACCGGGAAATGGATACAAGACGATTGAAATGAATTTCTTGCCCTGATGTATATGTGCCTTGTGAGGTTTGTCACGGTAAACGTTATAACCGGGAAACACTGGAAGTACGTTTCAAGGGAAAATCAATTGCCGATGTACTTGACATGACGATCAACCGTGCTGTGGAATTCTTTGAGAATGTGCCGCAGATTCTGAATAAGATAAAAGTCTTGCAGGATGTCGGACTCGGATATATAAAACTGGGACAATCTTCTACCACTCTTTCCGGCGGAGAAAGCCAGCGTGTGAAACTGGCAACGGAGCTATCAAAAAGAGATACGGGCAAAACTCTTTATATCCTTGACGAACCGACTACCGGACTTCACTTTGAGGATATCCGTGTATTGATGGGAGTATTGAATAAGCTGGTAGATAAAGGTAATACTGTTATCGTCATCGAGCACAATCTGGATGTGATTAAAATGGCGGATTATATTATCGATATGGGCCCTGAAGGTGGTAAGGGCGGGGGAGAACTCCTTAGTTACGGAACACCGGAAGAAGTTGCGAAGAGCCCTAAAGGATATACACCTAAGTTTCTTCGCGAAGAGCTGGGTCTCTAATTTAAATCATAGAGTGCCAACTTATCGGACAATCTTCGATGAGTTGGCACTTATCATATCATATTCTTTATTTATCAGATACAGAACTTATAAATACAACGAAAATGAAAATCAATAAAACAAATGCCGCACGGCTGTTAGATAAGGCTAAGATAGCCTATGAATTAATTCCCTACGAAGTAGATGAAAACGACTTGAGTGCTGTTCATGTGGCAGCAAGTTTAGGAGAGAATATCGAGCAGGTCTTTAAAACGCTTGTTCTGCACGGCGATAAAAGCGGATATTTTGTCTGTGTCATTCCGGGAGAACATGAAGTTGATTTGAAACTGGCAGCTAAAGCCTCGGGTAACAAGAAGTGCGAGTTGATTCCCGTAAAAGAACTTCTGCCACTTACCGGATATATCCGGGGAGGTTGTTCGCCGATCGGTATGAAAAAGCATTTTCCTACTTATATTCATGAAACCAGCCAACAATTTCCGTATATTTATGTAAGTGCCGGTGTACGGGGACTTCAGATAAAAATAGCTCCGGAAGATTTGATTCGTGAATCCAGGGCGGAAATTTGTCGTTTATTTGAGGAGTAGTTTAACAAATCATTGTGCAAAAACTCGAGAAAAAGTATATATTTGCAAAATATATGTGGTATCGACCATTAAATCATTAATTTAATAATTTATATTCTATGTTTAACAAACACCCTAAAGGACTGATAGCAGCCGCTTTAGCCAATCTAGGTGAGCGTTTTGGCTTTTATACTATGATGGCTATCCTTGTGCTTTTCTTGCAAGCTAAGTTTGGAATGAATGGAAAAGAAGCGGGATTTATTTATTCAACTTTTCTATTTTTCCATTTACATTTTGGCGTTGGTCGGAGGTATTATTGCCGATAAAACGAGGAACTACAAAGGAACTATTTTCACAGGAATTGTGTTAATGGCAGTTGGTTATTTATTATTGGCTATTCCATCTAAGACTCCGGTAGATAACAAGATGCTCTATCTGGTTATTACTTGTGCTAGTTTGTTTGTTATTGCATTTGGAAACGGATTATTTAAAGGAAATTTGCAGGCATTGGTAGGACAGATGTACGATAATCCTCAATATGCCAACATGCGTGACTCCGGTTTCTCTTTATTTTATATGTTTATTAATATCGGTGCTATTTTTGCTCCGTTTGCAGCTGTAGGCGTGCGTAACTGGTGGTTATCTACTTTCGGTTATAATTATGATGCTGATCTTCCTGCTTTGTGCCATGGTCAATTAGCAGGTACTTTGTCGCCTGAAGCTACTGAAACTTATCATACCTTAGTTACCAAAGCTTCTACTGCTCCTGTACAAGACTATACGGCTTTCGCTTCAGATTATTTGAATGTCTTTACTACTGGATTCCATTACGCATTCGGGGTAGCTATTATTGCTATGGCTATTTCTTTAACCATTTATTGGTTGAATAAGAAAAACTTCCCGGATCCCAGCAAAAAGACCGTTGCTTCTTCAGCATCTTCTACAGTTGTAGAAATGAGTGCACAGGAAGTAAAACAACGTATGTATGCTCTGTTTGCTGTATTTGGTGTTGTTATTTTCTTTTGGTTTTCATTCCATCAAAATGGTCTGACTTTGACTTATTTTGCGAAAGAATATACTGACTTGAATCTGTTTGGTATGCCTATTTCAGCAGAGCTCTTCCAATCGTTAAATCCATTTTTTGTAGTGTTCCTGACTCCGGTGATTATGGCTATTTTTGCAAGTCAGCGTAGACGTGGTAAAGAGCCTTCGACTCCTAAAAAGATTGCCATCGGTATGGGAATTGCTGCATTGGCATTTATTGTAATGGCAGTCGGATCTTATTTTGCTAATTTGCCGTTGCATGAGGATATTGTAGCTGTTGGAACTTCACCAGTGAAAGTTACTCCATTTTTATTGATGCTGACCTATCTGATCTTAACAGTAGCTGAACTGTATATCTCTCCTTTGGGAATTTCATTTGTGTCTAAGGTTGCTCCTCCTAAATATCAAGGTATTATGCAAGGAGGATGGTTGGGAGCGACAGCACTGGGTAATCAGTTGCTAGTGATTGGTGCTATCCTGTATGAATCAATTCCTATTTGGATGACATGGACTGTGTTTGTTGTAGCTTGTACGATTTCAATGTTTACAATGATTTTCATGTTAAAATGGTTGGAACGTGTAGCGAAATAAAATCCTGTCATTGACTAAATAACCAAAATGCCCCGGAACATTTATAATATTTGTTCCGGGGCATTTTGGTATATCAAATATCCAGTCCCATTATATAATCATTCATATAATACCCGTTACCAATCGGGAAATCACCTTCCCGCAACTTTCTCATTCCCATGTGCTCGTAAAACTGCAAAGCCTTATTATTACGATTTACGTTGAGCTCCATCAAACAAGGTCCCGGATGTATCTCCTTGATACACTTGATTGCTTCCTTGAATAAAAAACTGCCGCAATGCGTACCCTGAAAACGGGGGAGGACATATATCTTCTGAAGATGGAATACATCCTTTTCCTGTTGTTGAATGGAAACGTATCCGCATGGTTCATTCTCTTTATAAGCAATGGAGTACACATGTCCCTCTTCCTCCATTTGTTTGCGCACATTGGAAGGTGCATACATCCAGTCCATCATATAATCCAGTTGTTCGGGAGATAAAATTTCCTTGTAGGTGGCGGGGAATACCTCCTTTGCCATCTTATGAATAAGCTCGCAATCGGCTACCGTTGCTTTTCGAATTGTAAACATACGTATTTTCTATTTCTTGGTTTAACGGGCACAAATATAGCCATTATTTCTTTTTATAATAAGGTGGAGAGTCTCTAATGTTTTAATTATTATTAATTTATAGTACTTTGTAATGCAAGGTACTAAAGTAATGCATATATTTGTGCATCTAAAAGAAGTGAATAATGAAAGTAGACAATGTAAAATCACAGATGAGGAAAGGCATGCTTGAATATTGTATCATGCTTTTGTTGCACAAGGAGCCCGCTTATGCTTCTGATATTATTCAGAAATTGAAAGAAGCCCAACTGATCGTAGTTGAAGGCACCTTGTATCCATTGCTTACCCGTCTGAAAAATGATGACCTGTTAAGTTATGAGTGGGTGGAATCTACCCAGGGACCTCCCCGCAAATACTATAAACTCACTGAACAAGGAGAAGTCTTTTTGGGAGAGCTGGAAATTTCCTGGAAAGAACTTAACGATACAGTGAATCATATAGCCAATAGATAATCCGAAAAAGAAGAAATAAAAATGAAAAAGACATTGACCATAAATTTAGGAGGAATTGTCTATCATATAGATGACGATGCCTACCGATTGTTAGATAATTATCTGTCTAATTTGAAGCATTACTTTCGTAAACAGGAGGGTGCGGAAGAGATCGTAAACGATATTGAGATGCGTATTGCCGAACTGTTTGCAGAGAAAGTAACTGAAGGAAAACAGGTCATCACAGTTTCGGATGTAGAAGAAATTATCGCTCGTGTCGGCAAACCGGAAGACTTTGGAATTGCTGATGAGGATATGGACTCACAGAAAAGAACGGAACAAACATCGTCCGCTAATCAAGGCAGTACGCAAACCGCTGCTCAACGCCGCTGGTTTCGTGATCCGGATAATAAATTGTTGGGAGGCGTAGCGGCAGGGTTGGCAGCTTACTTCGGTTGGGATATCACATTAGTGCGTATATTGATGATTATCCTGGTATTTGTACCTTATTGCCCGATGATTATACTTTATATTATCGGATGGATCGTTATTCCGGAAGCCCGTACTGCCGCGGAAAAATTGAGTATGCGTGGAGAAGCAGTGACCATTGAGAATATTGGCAAAACAGTGACAGACGGTTTCGAACGTGTAGCGGACGGAGTTAACAACTATATGAACTCCGGCAAACCTCGTACCTTTCTTCAAAAGATAGGCGATGTATTTGTTTCCATTGCTGCTGTTCTCTTTAAAATATTTCTGGTAGCTCTTGTCATTCTCTGCTGCCCTGTCTTGTTCGTACTGGCCGTTGTACTGGTAGCACTGGTGTTTGCAGCAATTGCCGTGGCAGTTAGCGGAGGAGCACTGCTTTACGAGATGCTGCCTGCCATCGACTGGATGCCGGTTGCTTCCGTATCTCCAATGATGACACTGCTAGGTACGATTGCCGGAGTTGCCCTCATCGGCATTCCGTTAGGAGCTTTCTTGTATACTATCTTGCGGCAATTATTCCATTGGTCACCGATGGGAACGGGTTTGAAATGGTCGCTATTGATTCTATGGATATTGGGTGCAGTCATAATGATTATTAATCTTTCAGCTCTTGGCTGGCAACTGCCTTTGTATGGCTTGCACTGCTCTTAACGAAGTCTCATTCTATTAAAAAAGGATAATATTTATTCCTTTATAAGTAAATGTACCCCGATAGTGTGTCCGGGGTACATTTTTTGTTTACTCTAATTCATCGTAAATCGAGAAATTTTTAGTAAGTTTGTAAATACGTATTCAGGAAATAAAAATGGGTGAACATATATGTTTCAGGAGAAACGAACGTTTGGCTACCGTCAATCCTTATTGGAGAGGAAATCCGATGGTACGCGGGCGTTTTTTTAATCGGCAGCATCGCTTCCGTCCGGGGATGGGGAGTGTACTGAAATGGCGTCTTTCGCCCAATCCCCAACGCAAAGAGAAGAAAACGGTGAAATGGGATCCGAAAGTTTGTTATCTCCGTTCATTGGATGCGGTGGTGGGAGATTCCCTGATATGGCTCGGACATAATTCTTTCTTTCTCCAGTTAGCAGGTAAACGAATCATGTTCGATCCTGTGTTCGGCAGTATTCCTTTTGTGAAGAGACAGAGCGAGTTTCCCGCTAATCCTGACATATTTACAGGGATTGATTATCTACTTGTCAGCCATGACCATTTCGATCATTTGGATAAACAGAGTATAGCCCGTTTACTGAAGAATAACCCGCAAATGAAACTCTTTTGCGGCTTGGGAACCGGTGAGCTGATCAGGGATGGTTTCCCGAAATGAAAGTGATTGAAGCCGGATGGTATCAACAAATGGAAGATGAGGGATTGAAGATTACTTTTCTACCGGCACAACACTGGAGCAAACGTTCCGTACGTGATGGTGGCCAGCGACTGTGGGGAGCTTTCATGCTGCAAGGAAATGGAATTTCTCTTTATTATAGCGGTGATACAGGTTATTCCAGTCACTTCCGTGAGATTCCCGATCTGTTCGGAGCACCGGATTATGCTTTGTTAGGCATCGGGGCATACAAACCTCGCTGGTTTATGCGTCCCAATCATATATCGCCTTACGAATCATTGACTGCCGCCGAGGAAATGCATGCTGGGCTTACCATTCCCATGCATTATGGCACATTTGATTTGTCTGACGAGCCTTTGCATGATCCCCCGAAAGTCTTCGCAACAGAGGCTAAGAAACGGAAGATTCCGGTGAAGATTCCCTATTTGGGAGAGATTGTGAAATTGAATAAACAGAAATAATTAGATAAGTACCTGCCATGAATTAATCGTTATTTTTCTAGGTACGGATTTCACGGTTTTTAGTGTTGTTATTGTTGCAAAGTAACCGTGTTAATCTGTGTAATCCGTGCCTAAATTATTATATAAACTAATTATGAATACATATTTACGAATAAAGAGATGAAGAAATTAGAAGTAAAAGATTTGAAAGAAAATTTTTCGAAGCGATTGGAAAAGAGTGGATGCTGGTTACAGCCGGAACAAAAGAGAAGTTTAACACGATGACAGCAAGTTGGGGTGGCATCGGCTGGTTGTGGAATAAACCGGTTGCTTTCGTTTTTATCCGTCCCGAACGGTATACATACGAGTTTGTAGAGAAGAACGATTACCTGACACTTTCTTTCTTAGGAGAAGAAAATAAGAAAATTCACGCTGTTTGTGGTTCCAAGTCGGGACGTAATATGGATAAAGTAAAAGAAACCGGATTGAAACCTGTATTTACAGAAAAAGGAAATGTCCTGTTCGAGCAGGCACGTTTGAGTCTGGAATGTAAGAAACTTTATGCTGACACTATCAAACCGGAATGTTTTCTGGATAAAGAATCAATAGAAAAGTGGTACGGTGGTGCTCATGGAGGTTTCCATAAGATGTATATTGTAGAAATTGAAAATATTTATTCGGAGTAAATTTAGCGAACTTTTTTATAATTTTAGCCGATTTTGATGAATGCAATGGAGAAGCCCCTGAACTCAAAAGATTGAGAACAGGGGCTTCTTTTAGTTTACTATGTTTATTCTACTATGTAATTAACGTAAAATTTTATTTAGACGGAGCTTTCTTCACCCATTTGTCCAACCATTCAAAGAATGTGCGCTGCCATAACACTCCATTCTGTGGCTTCAATACCCAGTGGTTTTCATCCGGATAAATCAGCAGCTCTGCAGGAACACCACGCATCACGGCAGCATCAAAAGCAGCCATAGCCTGATTAGCCAGGATACGGTAGTCTTTTTCTCCATGGATACAGAGAATAGGAGTATCCCATTTTTCCACGAAGAGGTGAGGGGAGTTGGCGAAAGTACGCTGTGCCATCGGATTCTGTTTTTCCCAGTATGCGCCTCCCATATCCCAGTTGGCAAACCATTTTTCTTCAGTTTCCAGATATTGCATTTCCATGTTGAAGATACCATCATGAGCAATGAACGCTTTGAACCGTTTGTCGTGATGTCCGGCCAACCAATATACGGAGAATCCTCCGAAACTAGCGCCCACACATCCCAGACGATCTTTATCTACATACGGTTCTTTTGCCATTTCATCGATAGCAGTGAAGTAATCCTTCATACACTGGCCACCGTAATCGCCGCTAATCTGTTCGTTCCATTCCACACCGAATCCCGGCAAACCGCGACGGTTCGGAGCAACGATGATATAATCATTAGCTGCCATAATCTGGAAGTTCCAGCGATAAGACCAGAACTGGCTTACCGGACTCTGCGGACCTCCTTCGCAGAACAGTAAAGTCGGATATTTCTTGTTCGGATCAAACTGTGGAGGATAAATCACCCATGTCAACATCTGTTTACCATCTGTTGTTTTCATCCAGCGACCTTCCACTTTACCCATTTCCAACTGGTCATAGATTTGTTTGTTCTCCTGTGTCAGTTGAGTGGTAGAACCATCCAGTGCCACAGAGTAAATCTCATCCCCCATACTCATTGAATGACGTTTCGCAATCAGCTTATCTCCGAAAAGAGCTACCCCTTCGTAATCATACATTCCTGAAGTAATAGCCTTTACCGAATCATTTGCCAGGTCAAGCGCATAAATTTGTGATTCTCCATGCCATACACCTGTGAAATAGATCACTTTAGCATCTGCTCCCCAGACAAAAGCATCCACATTCGATTCGAATGTCTTACTCACAAAACGCTTCTCGCCAGTTTCCAGGTTCATGATGAACAGACGGTTCAAATCCGCTTCGTATCCGTCACGTTCCATGCTCTGCCAGGCAATATACTTGCCGTCCGGTGAGTATTGCGGGTTGGTATCATATCCTTTGTTCTCTTCAGTAATATTTTCTGTTTTCTTAGTATTCAAGTCATAGATATAAATATCAGAGTTGGTAGAAATCGCATATTCCAGTCCTGTCTTTTTACGGCAAGTGTAAGCCACTTTGTCCGAAGTCATATTCCAGGCAAGTTGCTCAATGCCACCCCAAGGCTTCATCGGACTTTCATACGGTTCGTCGTTCAGAATATCCACAATATTGGAAATGCCGTTACCATCAAAGTCGGCAACAAAAGGATGCGGAGCGGTTGTCACCCATTCATCCCAATGTTTGTACATCAGGTCGGTAACGATGATACCGGTAGCTTTCGGCAGGTCCGGATACTTATCAGCAGTGCTTTCTTTCGTCTTTACTTGTGAAATAAACAGCAGTTTTTTGCCATCCGGTGAGATGGAATATCCTTCAATATCTCCGTCGTAGTTGGTCAGCTGCTTGCGCCCGCTACCATCCGGATTCATTTCATAAAGCTGGCTGCTTCCGTTGTCATTACTTAAGAATGCCAGTTTGGTGCCTCCCTTAATCCAAGTCACCTCATTTTCCTGATACGGGGTATGAGTGATTTGTTGATTTTCGCTTCCATCTGCGTTCATTACGAAAACTTCGCGATTACTCTTGTTTTCCGGTACGCTGTAATACGCTACCGTATACGCAATTTTCTTTCCGTCGGGCGATACGGCGAATCCGCCGATACGTCCCATAGCCCAAAGTGCTTCGGGAGTCATGCGCTTCCCTTCGATCTTAATATCCGATTTTTCGATAAGCACCTGATCCGTTTTGCCCGCGTCTTTTGTTCCGCCGCAGGCAGCTAACAACATTGCTGCCGACATCATAAATAAATTTGCTTGTCTCATATATTTTATAAAATGTTTATTTTCTTGCGAAGATAGTGAAAAAAGGATTTAAATCTTCTTTTTCTGCCAGTTTCCTTTCTTCATATACCAGTAGCAGAACATCAGCGTGAAAATACCATATACGCATTCCGTTGTCCAGGCAAATGCGACGTCCATCCGCAGATACATGATGAAATATGCAGAGTATGTGACGTAGATAGCCAATACACAAAGTTCCATAGCCAGTGCAGTCCGCGTATTCCCTGTACCTGATACCGATTGGAAATAAACATTGGCAGGCACCAGCACCAGATAGGCAGAACACAATACCCATAGTGAAGGCACGGATGCTGCTCTCAAATCCGGCATATCTGTATAAATACGTAGGATCAGATCCGGAAATAGACAGAAGAATATCAGAATTGGCAATACAAATATATATCCAATGCGAATGTGCTGCCTGATAGTACCCCGTACACAATCCTGTTCACCTGCACCGATCAGATTGCTGACCAATGAACCACAGGTGGATGCAAATGCCATTGCAATCATAAACGGGATTCCCGATACGTTTCGGATAATGTTCGCGATAGCCAATGACCGTTCTCCCAGGTGTTCCACAAATAGAAAGAACATAAACCAGGTAGACAAAGAAACAAAGTTCTGAATCATTGTCCACACAGAAACATTCAGTATTCGTTTCAGTGTTTTCCCTTGGAACTTAGGCAGTATATTCAATGCATACTTCCTGCAGTCAATCCGCTTCCAGGTATAGATGATAAAGAAAATCACCGATACCATTTCAGCCAGCGAAGAGCCGATAGCAGCACCGGCAATTCCCAATTGCGGGAAACCGAATTTACCGAAAATCAGGATATAATTGAATACCACATTCGAAAGTACCATCACAATAGAGTTCAAAGTCAGCGTCTTGGTTTGTGTCGTACCTACAAAGAAGGCGCGGAACATGACCATGATAAAAGAGAAGAAGAACCCGTACACACGCCAGTGAATATAACTCTCGGCTGCATCGTAAATGTGAGGAGACGAAATGATATTCTTGAGGATATATGGTGAGAATACGATGGAGAACGTGAATAAAATCACTGCCATGGCAAGCAGGAAATATATGCCCTGATAAAAAATGGGTCCGATTTCCTTGTAGTTTCCTTCTCCATTGCGACGCGCAATTAATATCTGGGCACCGATGCTGAAACCGAATGCCATCATGAAAATGGCAAGGTAATATACACCTGCAATGGCGGAAGCACCTAATTCGATTTCTCCGACACGTCCCAGAAAAGCAGTGTCCGTCATACCAATCATCTGTTCCATAATCAGACTGATTAGGATAGGGTAGGAGATTGTCCAGATTTGTTTATAAGAATATTTAGTTTTCATCTTATTTTATTTTTTAGAGAAAGAAAGCCGGGCAACCAAAATAGGATGTCCGGCTTTCTTAGAATATGATTCAGGAATTACTCCTTATTTTTTATTCTGTCTTTGCTGCTGCAATTGCTCTTGTTGCTTTTGCATCGCCTCCAGGCGAGCAGCAAATCCGGTCTTTTTCATTTGTTTCGGGTCTTTCTTTTTCGCTTCAAGAATAGCCAACAATTTAGTTTCGTCAGTCGTTCTACGAAGCAGAATCATAGTACCCACACTAATCAGCGTTGACACGAAGTAGTAATAGTTCAAACCTGACGGATAATCGTTCAAGACGAACAAGAACATAATCGGCATCAGATACATCATCCATTTCATAGCCGCCATTTGTGGCTGCGCTCCGGTATCCTGCATAGACATTGTGTACTTTGTGTTCAAGATGTTTGTCAACGTCATCAGCAAGCAGAACAAGCTGAGATGGTTGCCCAGGAACGGGATATGGAACGGGAATGTGATGAACGCGTCGTAAGTGGACAAGTCGTCCGCCCACAAGAAACTCTGCTGACGTAGTTCGATAGCACTCGGCACGAACATAAACAAAGCCATCAGGATAGGGAACTGCAATAACATCGGCAGACAGCCACCCATCGGGCTTACGCCGTACTGGCTGTAAAGGCTCATCACCTCCTGCTGTTTCTTCATCGCATCTTCCTGCTTCGGATATTTCTTGTTGATTTCATCAATTTTCGGTTTCAATACACGCATCTTGGCAGAAGACATGTACGTTTTCCAGGTAGCCGGATAAACCAGCACTTTCACCATAATTGTCAGAATCAACAGTACGATACCCATGCTCAAGCCCCAGCCCGACAGCCAGTCGAATACGTTGATCGTGATAAACTGGTTAATCCAGCGAATCAGCGGCCAACCCAGGTAAACCAGTCGGTGAAGCTCCCATTTCTCGTCACGTCCTTTATCCAGCGCTTTCAGCGTCTTGAAGTGGTTCGGACCGAAGTAGAAGTACATCTCTGTCGGTTCTTTGCCTGACGGATCAAAGAAAGTATTCATTTCAGCAGAATAATCCTTGATATATCCGCTTCCCTTGTTGTTCCATTTTTGACTTAACGGAAACCTTGTCGAAATCCTGTTCAGCGATAAATACAGACGAGAAGAACTGATTCTTGAAAGCTACCCAATCAATGCGTCCCGGCAAATCCTGACTGTCATCTTTGGCAGCAGACAAGTTGTCTACATTGTCACCTGTTACTTTATAAGTCAGTTCCGACAGACGATTCTCATAAGTGAATCCTTTTTCCAGTTGGCGGGCACGTTGTGACCAGTCGATGTCCACATACTTAGTACTAGCCAACTTGTCTTCCATGCCTGTCGCTTTGATTTCAAAGTTCATCAGGTAGCTATCCGGTTTCAGCGTATAGATGAAATCGATATAGCTTGCGCTATCCGCAGCCAGACGCATTGTAACACTACTGTCCGTCTTGTTCACAGCTTCAAAGAAATAATCTTTGGTCTGGATGGCTCCTGCCTTGTTGTAAAAGTTGAAGTTCATCGAAGCATCGTCACCGTCGAACAGCATGACCGGCGTCTTTTTGTCCTGTGCCATATAATCTTTCAGCATGGCTGAATAGACACGTCCGCCTTTGGTTGTGAAAGTGATTTCCGCTACATTATTCTGGATGCTGATTTTAGAGTCGGTTCCATGCAAGGCATTGAAAAACAAAGCAGAAGAATCGGCAGCCGATGCCACCTCTTTTTGACTGTTAGCCAGTGCAGCTTCCGTTTTAGCCTTCAACGCTTCCTCCTGCTGCTGTACCACGGCAATAGAATCGTAGTATTTTTCTTTTGCGCAGCTATCTGCTCCTCGCTTGGACGGCTCAAATAACTGAATCCTACCAATAATATACCTATCAGAACGAGACCTGTGATGGTGTTTTTATCCATTCTTATTTTAATTACAAATTATATAAATTACAAACTACCGGTTGTTTACCACGTATCGTTAGCCGTTCACCGTTGCTTTTCGTTTTCGATGGCAGCTTTCACAAATGCAACGAACAACGGATGAGGGTTCAGTACCGTACTACCATATTCCGGATGGAACTGTGTACCGACAAACCATTTCAAAGTCGGGATTTCAACGATTTCTACCAGATCCGATTCCGGGTTGATACCCACGCATTTCATACCGGCAGCTTCGTATTGAGCTTTATAATCATTGTTGAACTCATAGCGATGGCGGTGACGTTCCTGAATATGTTCCTGTCCGTAAGCCTGATATGCTTTCGAACCTTTCTGCAATACACATTCGTAAGCACCCAGACGCATCGTACCACCCATATTGGTGATTGCTTTCTGCTCTTCCATGATATCAATCACGTTGTGCGGAGTCTTTTCATCCATTTCACGTGAGTTGGCATCTGCGTATCCTAGTACGTTGCGTGCAAACTCAATAGCAATACATTGCATACCCAGACAGATACCGAAGGTCGGTATATCATGTGTACGTGTATATTTGATGGCAACGAACTTACCGTCGATACCACGCTGACCGAATCCCGGACCAATCATTACGCCCGCCATACCTTTCAAAGCTTCAGCTACATTCTCATCTGTCAGTTTCTCGCTGTTTACGAAATGAACTTCCACTTTGCGGTCATTGTAAGTACCCGCTTGCGATAAAGCTTCACGGATAGATTTGTAAGCATCCTGCAAATCGTATTTTCCAACCAGTGCAATATTGATCGGTTCTTTAGTCTCTGCAGCGTGACGACGTTCCAGGAATTTACGCCATGGGCCGAGTCCCGGAGTTTCTCCTACCGGCAGTCCCATCTTTTCGAGGATAGTGCTGTCCAGCCCTTGCGCTTGCATCAGGATAGGTACTTCGTAAATTGTTTCTGCGTCGATAGACTGCACAACGGCTTTATCGTCTACATTACAGAATTGTGCCACTTTCTTACGCAGTCCGTCACTTAGCGGATGCTCGGCACGCAGTACCAGTACATCCGGCTGAATACCCACACTTTGGAGTTCCTTTACAGAATGCTGTGTCGGTTTGGTTTTCAGCTCTCCGGCAGCGGCAAGATAAGGCACATATGTCAGGTGTACGCAAAGAGCGTTCTTACCCAACTCCCATTTCAACTGGCGGATACTTTCGAGGTAGGGGAGTGATTCGATATCACCTACCGTACCACCGATTTCGGTAATTACAAAATCGAACTTGTATTTATTACCAAGCAGTTTTACATTCCGTTTGATCTCGTCTGTGATGTGAGGAATCACCTGGATCGTTTTACCCAGATAATCTCCGCGACGTTCTTTGTCAATAACACTTTTGTAGATACGTCCCGTAGTGATGTTGTTAGCCTTTGTAGTCTGAATACCCAGGAATCGCTCATAGTGTCCCAAGTCAAGGTCGGCTTCGTGTCCGTCTACGGTTACATAGCACTCTCCGTGCTCATAAGGATTCAATGTTCCCGGGTCGATGTTGATATACGGGTCAAACTTCTGGATGGTTACATTATAACCTCTTGCTTGCAGCAACTTACCGATGGATGATGAGATGATCCCTTTTCCTAAAGAAGAGGCAACACCACCGGTGACGAAAATATACTTTGTTTCTCCCACAGCTATAACTGTTTTAATAATTGTTTACTTAGTAGTATTCTTACGAACTTAAAAACCGCAAAATTATAAAAAAAAGAGGAAGATTACAGTCTTTCGTCTCCACAATTTTATTAAAAAATGCAATTTTAAAAGAATCCTATGATTTCTGAACAAAATAATGTAGCTTTGCACTCTAAACCATAGACAAATATGATGAGAATTACTACTTTATGTTCAGCGTTTATTCTGTCAATCTTATCGTTATCGCTTTTTGCACAGGAATCTGTCGATCCCTCTCCACTTCCGACTGACTCTCTGCAGCCTGCTCCTGAAGCGATTAAACCTGCCAAAACGGTTAAATCTTCAACAGTTGTGGCAAAAGCCAGAGTCGTGAAAGCAGATACGCTTTCGGCGGAGCTTCAGAAATATTTGATGCTCAAACTGAATATGTCGGGGCCGACTCCGAAACTGGATACCGTTTCTTATTTATATAATAAGTATGTCGCGCAATTAGATTATTTGAACGACCTGTCTGTGCCGCCACGTTATATTCCGTCTGATCCCGATTATTTCCGCCTGTTCACACCATTGGCATATTATTATGCTCCGATGGCACAATATTCGAAATTGGAATGGAAGCCTATGCAATGGGACACCACTCCTCAACTGACAGCGGAACTTCTGCCTTATGATACCCTGGCATTTACTAAGACCCAGCGTGTCGAAAAAATAGTGAATAGTGCATTGATGGATCTTTATTTGGAACATCCGAACTTAGTTGTCACTACAGAAGACCGTATTATGAGTCGTGATGTATTCCGTCATGATGTGAAGCCAAAGATATCTCCGAAAGCAACAGTTATCCATCTGTTCCAACCGGAAAATATGGATGATAATGTAGGGAAAGCCAATATGAAGATTAGTCGGCCGAACTGGTGGGTGACCGGAGGTAACGGATCGTTGCAGATTAGCCAGAACCACCTTTCGGATAACTGGTATAAGGGAGGTGAAAGTAACTTCTCCGGATTAGCCACTTTTCAGATTTTTGCCAACTATAATGACAATGAAAAGGTGCTGTTTGAGAACCAGCTGGAAGCTAAAGTAGGTATGACTTCCACTCCGTCAGATGAATACCATAAATATCTGTTCAATACAGACCAATTTCGTTTGTATAATAAATTAGGTTTGAGAGCTTTCAAGAATTGGTATTATACCATTTCGTCCGAGTTTAAGACACAGTTTTTCAACGGATATAAAGCTAACAGCGAAGAATTGGTTTCATCTTTCATGTCTCCGGCAGATTTGGCGGTCAGTGTCGGTATGGATTATAAATTGAGTAAGAAGAAATTTAATCTTTCTGTGTTTATGGCGCCGTTGACTTATAATTTGCGTTATATCGGTAATTCTGAAGTAGACGAAACAAAGTTTGGCTTAGACAAAGGAAAATGCTCTAAAAACGACTTTGGTTTCCAGTTGCAATCCACATTGAACTGGACCATCATCTCTGCAGTAACTTTAGAGTCTCGTCTCAATTATCTGACCAACTATCATTGGGCACGTGTAGAATGGGAAAATACATTCAACTTCGTTTTGAACCGTTATCTTTCTACCAAGCTCTATATACATACCCGTTTTGACGATAGCTCGAAACCGACTGAAGGAGACAGCTTCTTCCAGTTGAAAGAATTGCTTAGCTTCGGTATCAATTATAAGTGGTAAGTAAATCGAAAGAATAGAAATCAGGCGCGGAATTTCCGCGCCTGATTTGTTTAGGGATGTTGTACAAAATATGGGTGGTAAAATAGAACCAATGTGATAGCGGATTTTTCACGTCCAAGATAGTCTTAACTGTATATTTCTATTTGTATGTAAAAAAAGAAAGCGTTTTTTCTTGTTTACTATTTATAATTTTATCTATCTTTGTCACCGAATTCAATCCATTGCCTAAGGGGTATGGAAAAATGAGGGGTAAAAATACATGATCATTAAGAAAAATGACGATCGAAATCTTCTGCCAACAGATGTGATTGGCAGCAGCGTAGCGCGCTCAAAACGTTGGTTGGTGGCAATCGTACGTATTTGTCACGAGAAAAAAACGGGTGAGCGGCTTACGAAAATGGGGATCGAAAATTTCCTTCCAATTCAACAAGAAGTCCATCAATGGAGCGACCGCCGTAAAATTGTCGACCGGGTACTGCTTCCGATGATGATTTTCGTTCACGTTGATCTGCAAGAACAAAAAGAAGTCCTGACTTTATCTTCTATCAGCCGTTACATGGTATTACGTGGGGAGAGTACTCCGGCTGTTATTCCTGATCAACAAATGTTGCGATTTAAGTTTATGCTCGATTACTCGGATGAGACGATTAGCATGAGTACATCGCCATTGGCTCCGGGAGAGAAAATACGGGTAATCAAGGGACCATTGGCAGGATTGGAAGGGGAATTAGTACATGTGAATGGGAAATCGAAAGTTGCTGTTCGATTGACAATGTTAGGGTGTGCATGTGTAGATATACCGGCTGGGTGTGTAGAGCCGGTATCTGAAAATGGGGATTTACGTGATTGAGTAATCAATCTATTTTATAGGGGTATGGGGATTTTACTGCAAAAATGTAATGAAAGTCTGTAAAATAGCAGGCAGTCTATCTGACATCGGTAACCAAACAGTGGATATATTTATCGATGACCTCTCTCAAAAATAAAAATCCATAAAGTATTATGAATTATATCTTTACAAAAGATATAGTGTAGAAGTGTATGTACGTATCGAAAGATGAAGGGATTCTTTGTTGGGCTACACCAACATGGAAATCGTAGTCATAGTCCTTGTACTGATCATAATCAATCAGATAAATCAAATTTCGAAATATTATTTTATTCATTTATACTATAATGGAAAAAACATTGAAGGACATAGTGCAATATGTCCGCAAAAATTATTTCAGTTATTGGGTTATTTTAGGTATTGACACGGCAATTTCTGTATTATGTTCGTTGGTCGCTTATGCGGTAATTCATTATATGGCGCATGTTCCAATGACCGACTGGATGCTCTGTAAATTTGCTTGCGTTTCTTTGGTGGCAAGTGTTGCGGGCTCTTTATTATTCCATACTTATCGTAATACAATTCGTTTCTCACAGGCACGTGAACTTTGGCGTATCATGTGTGCCGTTTTATTTAAAATAGCCTGTTTGGTCATTATTTCTTTTGGAGTTATATATGAGACCCAATTGCCATATAATTATAAAATATCCTATCTTCTATTTGATGGTTTATTGACTTTAGTGATCTTGACGACCTTTCGTGTATCATTGATAATCGTCTATGATTTTTATTGGATTGGGTGAATAAAAGAACACACGTATTCTTATTTATGGTACTAATGAAGAGAGTGTAGCCTTGAAGTTACGTCTTAGGGATAGTGCACATTATAAAGTAACCGGTTTTTATGTATATGGTAAAAATAACAGCCGACGCCGATTGGCAGATCTTCCCGTTTATTACTTTGAAAATGAATCGGATGTTGATTATATCATGCGGAAGCGCGGAATTAAGGGGATTCTGTTTGCCCGTTATGAAGATACCCGCCTGGAAGAAAAACGACTTTTGGAATATTGTAAAAACAATGAACTTAAAACATTGATAGCTCCTACTATCAGTGAAGCGGATTCTGATGGAAACTTTCATCAGTGGGTACGTCCTATTAAGATTGAGGATTTGTTGGGTCGTGCCGAAATTAATATCAACCTTCGTCAGGTTGCAGAAGAATTCAGGGGAAAAGTGGTGTTGGTGACTGGTGCGGCAGGCAGTATTGGTAGTGAACTTTGCCGTCAATTAGTGCAGATGGGAATTCAGAAACTTATCATGTTCGACTCTGCAGAAACACCTCTGCATAATGTCCGTCTTGAGTTTGAGAAAAAATATCCAAATATAGATTTTGTTCCGGTGATTGGTGATGTGCGTGTGAAGGAACGCGTTCGTATGGTATTCGAATTGTATCATCCTCAAATTGTTTTTCATGCCGCCGCTTATAAACATGTGCCTTTGATGGAAGAAAATCCTTGTGAAGCTGTATTTGTCAATGTGACCGGTTCTCGTCAGGTGGCTGATATGGCTGTGGAATATGGTGCTGAAAAGATGATTATGGTGTCTACGGATAAAGCTGTAAATCCTACTAATGTAATGGGCTGTTCCAAGCGTTTAGCTGAAATCTATGTTCAAAGTCTGGGATGTGCTATCCGTGAGGGAAAAGTGAAAGGCCATACCAAATTTATCACCACCCGCTTTGGTAATGTACTGGGTAGTAACGGTTCTGTCATTCCCCGCTTTAAAGAACAGATCGAGAATGGCGGTCCTGTCACAGTGACTCATCCTGATATCATCCGTTTCTTCATGACCATTCCCGAAGCTTGCCGTTTGGTAATGGAGGCTGCTACCATGGGTGAGGGTAATGAGATCTTTGTTTTTGAGATGGGAAAAGCAGTGAAGATCGTTGACCTGGCTACTCGTATGATCGAATTGGCTGGCTATCGTCCGGGTGAAGACATCAAAATAGAATTCACGGGATTACGTCCGGGTGAAAAATTGTATGAAGAGGTGTTGAGCGATAAAGAAAATACGATTCCGACAGAGAATAAGAAAATCATGATAGCTAAAGTTCGTCGGTATGAATATGCTGATATTCTTGAAACTTATGCAGAGTTTGAGAAGTTGTCGCGTGCGGTAAAGATCATGGATACTGTGCGGTTGATGAAGAAAATAGTTCCGGAGTTCAAATCAAAAAATTCTCCGCGATTTGAAGTTTTAGATAAAGAATAATAAACTAGAAGATTTTATGAATAAACCATTTTACATGTATATGAATGTACAAGGCATGGGACGTAATGTGTTTACCTGCCTGATTACGATATTTCTACTTGCGTCTTGTCAGTCATACAAAAAGGTGCCTTACTTGCAGGATGTGGAAGTTGTGGAACAGACAGCTCAACAGGAAAATTTGTATGACGCCAAAATAATGCCTAAAGACTTGCTTACTATCGTGGTATCATGTACCAGTCCCGAGTTGGCTGTCCCATTCAATTTGACTGTAGCGAGTCCTGTCAGTGTGGCTACCGGAAATACACAGTTGACAACTCAGCCCGTTCTACAGCCCTATTTGGTGGATAATGAAGGAAAGATCAATTTTCCGGTATTAGGCGAATTAAAAGTGGGCGGTTTGACAAAGAAAGAGGCAGAACAATTAATTATAGAAAAGTTGAAACCTTATATCAAGGAGACTCCGATAGTAACTGTCCGCATGGTTAATTACAAAATTTCCGTATTGGGTGAGGTTGCACGTCCCGGTACTTTTACCATCAATAATGAGAAGGTGAATCTGTTGGAAGCCTTGGCCATGGCGGGTGATATGACCGTCTGGGGGCTTCGTGACAATGTAAAACTGATTCGTGAAGGTGCTGACGGCAAACAGCAGATTATAACATTGGATCTTAACAGTGCGGAAACCATTCTTTCCCCTTATTATTGGTTGCAGCAGAATGATATTGTTTATGTGACTCCGAACAAGGCGAAAGCTCGTAACTCTGATATCGGTAACAGTACAAGCCTTTGGTTCTCTGCTACCTCTATTTTGGTGTCATTGGCAAGTTTATTAGTAACAATCTTCAAATAGTAGTATCATATGATTGAGGAAAAAAGAGAAAAACGAGGTGAGCAATCAGAAGAGCAGGTGAATATTCAGGAGATTCTTTTTCGTTATCTGATTTATTGGCCTTGGTTCGTGGTTTCAGTAATTGTATGTATCGCTTGTGCATGGGGGTACTTGAGACTAGCAACACCGGTTTATAATACTTCTGCCACTGTTTTGATTAAGGATGACAAGAAGGGTAGTGGGCCAAGTATGTCCTCTGAACTGGAAAGAATGGGACTGGATGGTTTTGTCTCTTCGTCAAATAATGTAGATAATGAAATAGAAGTCTTACGTTCTAAGTCATTAACAAGAGAGGTGGTCAATCATTTAGGTTTGTTTGTAACTTATAAGGATGAAGATGAGTTTCCTAGTAGGGAACTTTACCGTACCTCGCCCGTAGTGGTGAGCTTGACTCCGCAGGAGGCGGATAAACTTCCACATCCGATGGAAGTGAGTATGACTTTGCAGCCTACGGGTGCGATGGATGTACAGATTACAATAGGGGAAAAGGAATATCGGAAACAATTTGAAAAATTACCTGCCGTATTTCCGACGGATGAGGGTACAATCGCCTTTTTTGCAAATAATGATACACTGTCATCTTTTCGCCCGGAAAACGTGACGAAAGAACGTCATATTACGGCTTTCATTAACAGGCCTTTCTCTGTAGCAAAAGGATATGCCAATTCCTTGTCTATAACCCCCACTTCGAAGATGACTTCTGTTGTGGTTATATCATTGAAAAATTCAAATACTCGGCGTGGTAAGGATTTCATAAATAAGTTGCTTGAGATGTATAATGTCAATGCCAATAATGACAAGAATGAGGTAGCCCAAAAAACTGCAGAATTTATTAATGAACGTATTGGAATTATTTCAAAGGAACTTGGAAGTACAGAACAAGACTTGGAGAACTTCAAGCGTAGCGTTGGAATTACAGATTTGAGCAGTGAGGCGCAAATAGCCTTAACTGGTAATGCAGAATATGAAAAGAAGCGTGTGGAAAACCAGACTCAAATCAATTTGGTGATGGATTTGCAACGCTATATGCAAGGTAATGAATATGAGGTTCTGCCAAGTAATATTGGATTACAGGATGCAGCATCAGCTGGTGCAATAGACAGATATAATGAAATGTTGGTTGAAAGAAAGCGCTTGCTCCGTACTTCAACCGAGAATAATCCCACAATCATAAATTTGGATACTAGTATCCGTGCGATGCGGAGCAATGTACAGGCTACGCTGGATGCTACATTGAAAGGATTGCAGATTACCAAAGAAGATTTAGCCCGTGAGGCTAGTCGTTATTCTCATCGTATTAGCGATGCGCCGACTCAAGAACGTCAGTTTGTGAGTATCGCTCGTCAGCAGGAAATCAAGGCTGGACTATATTTGATGTTATTACAAAAACGTGAGGAGAATGCTATCACTTTGGCAGCTACTGCAAATAATGCCAAGATTATTGATGAAGCGTTAGCAGATAATAATCCGGTTTCTCCTAAAAATATGATGGTCTATCTTGCCGCCTTACTGCTGGGGGTAGGTCTTCCGGTAGGTATCATTTATTTGATTGGATTGACTAAATTCAAGATTGAGGGACGTGTTGATGTTGAAAAGTTAACCTCGCTTCCTGTTATTGGTGATATTCCGTTAGCAGATGAAAAGTCCGGTTCTATAGCTGTATTTGAGAATCAGAATAATCTGATGAGTGAGACTTTCCGAAATGTTCGTACTAATCTTCAGTTTATACTTGAAAATGGCAAGAATGTGATTCTGGTGACTTCTACCATCAGTGGTGAAGGTAAGTCTTTTGTATCATCTAATTTGGCTATTAGTCTTTCTTTGTTAGGTAAAAAGGTTGTGATAGTAGGTCTTGACATTCGCAAACCGGGATTGAATAAGGTTTTCAATCTTTCCAGAAAAGAACATGGTATTACTCAATTTTTGACTAATCCAACTGTTGATCTGATGGATTTAGTACAGCCTTCTGATATCAACAAGAATCTGTTTATTCTTCCTGGTGGAGCAGTTCCTCCTAATCCAACGGAACTGTTGGCCCGTGACGGTTTGGAAAAAGCCATCGAAACATTGAAGGTTAGTTTTGACTATGTGATACTGGATACGGCCCCCGTGGGTATGGTAACCGACACCTTGTTGATAGGTCGTACTGCTGATTTATCGATCTATGTATGCCGTGCCGACTATACCCGTAAGGCCGAATTTTCTTTGATTAATGAGCTTTCTGAAAACAACAAATTGCCTAACCTCTGTATTGCCATTAACGGCTTGGATCTTCAGAAAAAGAAGTACGGCTATTATTATGGCTACGGTAAATATGGCAAGTATTATGGCTATGGCAAGCGTTACGGTTATGGCTATGGATATGGAGAAAAACATGGAAACAAAGAATAGCAGGTTTTATACTAGATGTTAAATCTGTAATATTGGAAAACTAAATCAAAAAATATGCGTGATTTCAAAGACATTAAGGTTGCGGTAGCTGGTACAGGCTATGTAGGATTGAGCATAGCGACATTGCTATCTCAATATCATCATGTAACAGCCGTGGACGTAGTCTCTGAAAAGGTGGCAAAACTGAATAATAAGATTTCCCCTATTCAGGATGATTATATCGAGAAGTATCTGGCTGAAAAGCCACTTGACCTTGTTGCCACTTTGGATGGGAGGTCAGCCTACGCTGATGCCGACTTTGTGGTAATAGCCGCTCCTACAAACTATGACCCTGTGAAGAATTACTTCGATACGAGCCGCGTGGAGGAGGTTATCGACCTTGTGCTTGAGGTGAATCCGGATGCCGTAATGGTCATCAAGTCAACGATTCCTGTGGGTTATACCCGTAACCTTTATGTAAAGTACGCCCAAAAAGGAGTAAAGAAGTTCAACCTGCTGTTCTCACCGGAGTTCCTTCGTGAAAGCAAGGCTCTTTATGACAACCTTTATCCGAGCCGTATCATCGTAGGTTATCCGAAGATCATCGATCGTCCGGAGTTTGCGGAAGAAAATGAGGCGATCTGTTCCGTTACGGATGTCACTATGTTGGAGGAAGCAGCTAAAATATTTGCCGCCCTTTTGCAGGAAGGGGCTATCAAAGAAAATATTGATACACTCTTCATGGGCATGAAAGAGGCTGAAGCAGTCAAGCTCTTCGCCAACACCTACCTGGCTCTCCGTGTCAGCTATTTCAATGAACTTGACACATACGCTGAAATGAAAGGATTGGACAGTAAAGCCATCATTGAGGGCGTAGGTCTTGACCCTCGTATCGGGACACATTATAACAATCCCTCATTTGGTTATGGCGGTTACTGCCTGCCGAAAGATACCAAGCAACTCCTTGCCAACTATCAGGATGTTCCCCAGAATATGATGTCCGCTATCGTGGAGTCAAACAAGACCCGTAAGGACTATATAGCCGACGCGGTACTCCGTATGGCGGGCTATTATACAGGGAACGGACAATGGGATGTATCCAAAGAGCATGCCTGTGTCATCGGTGTATACCGTCTGACCATGAAATCGAACTCTGACAATTTCCGCCAGTCTGCCATTCAAGGTATAATGAAACGTATCAAGGCAAAGGGTGCGGAAGTGATCATCTATGAACCCACGCTTGAGGATGGGACTACATTTTTTGGCAGCAGGGTCGTTAACGATCTTGCCGGATTCAAGGCGCAGAGCAAGGCTATCATAGCCAACCGTTTTGACAACAATTTGGAAGATGTGGCAGACAAGGTTTATACACGTGATATTTTTAGAAGGGACTGACCATGTTGCCATATAATGTAGAGCTGGATGGAAAGACAGTGCTCGTAACAGGTGCTGCCGGTTTTATAGGGAGTAATCTTGTCAGGCGTCTTTTCTATGATTTCCGAAATATCAAGCTAATCGGTATTGATTCCATCACCGATTATTACGATGTCAATATCAAGTACGAACGTCTCAAGGAAATAGAGTCGTTAAACCGTGACTGGACTTTTGTTCGTGCCTCAATTGCTGACAAGGATGTGGTAGAGAGAATTTTCTTTGAAACCCCAATTTCCGTTGTCGTAAATCTTGCAGCCCAGGCTGGGGTTCGTTATAGTATCACCAATCCTGATGCTTATATCCAAAGTAATCTTATAGGTTTCTATAATATCCTTGAAGCCTGCCGTCATCACGAGGTGGAGCATTTAGTTTATGCATCTTCCTCATCAGTCTATGGAAGTAACAAGAAAGTTCCGTACTCAACTGATGACAAGGTTGACAACCCAGTCAGTCTTTATGCAGCGACCAAGAAAAGTAACGAGTTGATGGCTCACGCATACTCAAAACTCTACAACATTCCTTCAACAGGCCTTCGTTTTTTTACTGTTTATGGTCCTGCAGGTCGTCCGGACATGGCGTATTTCGGCTTCACCAACAAGCTTCGTGAGGGCAAGACCATACAGATCTTCAACTATGGCAACTGCAAGCGCGACTTCACCTATGTGGATGATATCGTTGAGGGTGTTGTAAGAGTAATGCAACACGCACCCGAAAAATCTGTAGGCGAAGATGGATTACCAAATCCACCTTATGCCGTTTACAATATCGGAAACAACAATCCAGAGAACCTCTTGGATTTTGTTACCATCTTGCAAGAAGAGTTGATCAGAGCCCATGTGCTCCCATCAACCTACGATTTTGAAGCTCATAAGGAGTTGGTTCCTATGCAGCCAGGTGACGTGCCAGTCACTTTTGCTGACACTACACCTCTTGAGCGTGATTTTGGATTCCGTCCAAGTACATCGCTCAGAGATGGTCTAAGGTCTTTTGCTGAGTGGTATGCAAAATATTATGGAACAACGGAATAATAGTATATTTCTAGTAAGAAGAAAAACATGACTTATTAAAGATGCGTGGAGCTTTGATTCAATGATAACCCGCAACCCGCACATAAATAATTAACGTGAGTTCGATATAATCATCAATATAATCTATAGTTAAATAGGAACATAGCGATAAAAGTATTAAATTTATAGTGCTGAATTATAAGATTTAAACGATTACCACTATGTTTTCAAAGTCTAAAGTTACAGAGATTTATTGTATGGCTGATGATTTTTGCAAGGAATTTGCGTTACAACAGGAAAAATATATGATTGAAGACAGTAAACAGAAGTATCGCAACAAGCCCAACCGCATGAGTGATGCTGAGATTATGGTTATTCTTATTCTGTTTCATTCTGGTGGTTTCCGCTGCTTCAAGCATTATTACAAAGGTATGTGTGTAAACATCTGAAACACCTGTTTCCGCGTCAAGTATCCTATAATCGTTTCGTAGAATTGGAGAAGGAAATACTGCTTCCTCTGACCATCTTCATCAAGAAGGTGTTGCTGGGACCTGTACCGGCATCAGTTTTGTTGACTCCACCCCTTTACGTGTCTGTCGTAACCAAAGAATTCTGATTCATAAGACATTTGAGGGACTTGCTGAACGAGGAAAATGTTCCATGGGGTGGTTTTCGGATTCAAACTGCATCTTATAATCAATGATAAGGGTGAAATTCTTAATTTCATGTTTACACCTGGAAATGTAGATGATCGTGAGCCATTGAAACAGGCTAAGTTCGTGGAAAATATTAAGGGAAAACTATGCGCAGATAAAGGATATATCGGACAGGATTTGTTTGAAAATCTCTTTCAGAACGGTATTCAGCTTGTTACAAAGGTTAAATGCAACATGAAGAATTCACTGATGAGTATAGCTGATAAGATTCTGCTCAGAAAAAGAGCCTTGATTGAAACGGTTAATGACGAACTGAAGAACATTGCGCAGATAGAACACTCCAGACATCGTTCTTTTAACAACTTCATTGCGAATTCTTTGTCAGCTATTGAGGCATACTGCTTTTTTGAGAAGAAGCCCGCCATTGATGTAAATTTTGTCAATGACGGACAACTGTCTATTTTCTAATTTTATTTCGAACTCACGTTAATTAAGTTACAGCAAAGCGCATCTTCTTTTTTTCAGATACATACCTTATAATTATGATAATAGACAATCTGCTTCTCGATCAGGTTTCTGCCAAGGCAAAGGCATCTGAGCGTTTACTCATGAACTACAACTTTCATGAGTCACCCGACTCAAAGGCACAAATCATGCTCAACGCCATGGAGCCTAGAACCATTATACCTATCGCTTGCCATCAGACCGATGAACTCTTTGTGGGTCTTCGTGGTGCTCTCAAAATCACTTTATCCGATGATGGTAAGAACATTTCACTCGAACAGATACTCAACCCTTCTACCGGCAATTATGGCGTATGTATCCCCAAAGGACAATGGCATCAAGCAGAAGTGCTCGAACCAGATACCGTTATCTTCGAGACGCGCGAAGGGTCTTATATGCCGGTAACCGAAAAAGATATACTGAAATAACATTATAGATATATGAACATACTTGTAACAGGTGCTAATGGCCAGCTCGGAAATGAGATGCGTATCGTTAGCCGAAATACTAACGACCGCTATATCTTCACCGATGTCAATCAGGTCGAAAGTCTCGAAACCACCTATCTCGATATAACCGACCTTGATGCCATCCGCACCATGGTCAAGGAGTACGATATCAATGCCATCGTTAATTGTGCCGCATGGACTAATGTCGATGGTGCAGAAGATCCCAAGAAGTACGCACTCGTAGAGAAGCTCAACGCTACAGCTCCTGAGAACCTTGCCATTGCCATGAAGGAGGTAGATGGTTGGTTGGTGCAGATCTCTACCGATTATGTCTTCGGTAAAGAGCCATACAATACTCCTTGCAACCCAGATCAAACAGGAACTCCTGCGGGAGTATATGGAGCAACTAAGCTCCTTGGCGAACAGAAGATCATCGCTACCGGCTGCAAGTACGTCATTATCCGTACGGCTTGGCTCTATTCTGAGTTCGGCAAGAACTTCTGTAAGATCATGCTCAATCTTACCGCAGCAAAACCTGCTCTCAAAGTAGTCTTCGACCAATGCGGAACTCCAACCTACGCGCTCGATCTTGCCAATGCCATCAAGACAATCCTCGAAAAACCTCTGGTAGGCACATACCACTTTAGCAACGAAGGTGTAACAAGCTGGTACGACTTCACTCAGATGATTGCTCGTATAGCCGGCAACACCAATTGTGACATCCAACCATGCTACAGTTCCGAGTATTTATCACCAGTTACTCGTCCTGCTTATTCCGTACTCGACAAGCGTACTATCAAAGAGACCTTTGGAGTCAACGTTCCTTATTGGGTTGACTCACTTGAGGTTTGCATAAACAATATTCAGAAAAACAACAATTGAATAGTCATGAAAGGAATTGTATTAGCCGGAGGATCTGGCACTCGTCTTTATCCTATCACCAAGGGTATCTCTAAGCAGCTCATGTCAATTTACGACAAGCCAATGGTGTACTATCCAATCTCTGTATTGATGTTGGCTGGCATTCGTGAGATTCAAATAATTTCAACTCCTTACGACCTCCCAGGCTTCAAGCGCCTCTTGGGTGATGGTCCCGACTATGGCGTTCACTTCGAATATGCCGAACAGCCATCACCAGACGGACTCGCACAGGCTTTCATCATTGGTAAGGACTTCATTGGTGACGATAGCGCTTGTCTCGTACTTGGGACAATATCTTCCAGGGTGCAGGTTTTACCAAGATGCTGAAGGAAGTAGTCCGTACAGCAGAAGAGGAAAAGAAAGCAACTGTGTTCGGCTATTGGGTAAATGACCCTGAGCGTTATGGTATGGCTGAATTTGACAAGGAGGGCAATTGCTTAAGCATTGAAGAAAAGCCTACAAAACCAAAGAGCAACTATGCAGTTGTTGGCCTCTACTTCTATCCTAACAAGGTGGTAGATGTCGCAGCAAACATCAAGCTTTCTGCACGTGGAGAGTACGAAATCACTACCGTTAACCAATGGTTCCTCAACGATGGCGAACTCAAGGTGCAGACCCTCAGCCGTGGTTTCGCCTGGCTCGATACAGGTACTCACGATTCTCTATCTGAAGCTTCCACATACATTGAAGTATTGGAGAAGCGTCAAGGCCTAAAAGTAGCATGTCTGGAGGGTATAGCATATCGTCAAGGTTGGATTGATGAAGCTCGTATGCGTGAACTCTCAAAGCCAATGCTCAAGAATCAGTATGGTCAGTACTTGCTGAAGGTGATTGACGAAGTAAAAGAAACAGGAAATCCTAATCTCGATTAATACTATAAGGTGTGTGGAACTATTGGTTCAATGATTACTCCGCACATAACATCTCTATCAAAAGTGAAGCACACCTCTTTTCAGAAGCTAATAATAAATGGAAGTTATAAAGACAAAACTTGATGGTGTAGTCATCATCGAACCAAAGATATTTGGTGATGCTCGCGGATATTTCTTCGAGAGCTTCAGCCAACGCGAATTTGAAGAAAAGGTACGTAAGATTAACTTCGTGCAGGACAACGAGAGCATGTCCTCTTATGGTGTAATGAGAGGTCTTCATTTTCAGCGACCTCCTTTCACTCAGAGTAAGCTCGTTCGTTGCGTAAAGGGGGCAGTACTCGATGTAGCAGTAGATATCCGCAAGGGATCGCCAACCTACGGACAACATGTTGCTGTAGAACTCACCGAAGACAATCATCGTCAATTTTTCGTTCCGAGAGGCTTTGCTCATGGCTTTGCAGTCTTCTCAGAGAATGCTATCTTCCAGTACAAGTGCGACAATTTCTATGCACCTCAGGCAGATGGTGGTATCTCTATCGTGGACGAGAGCCTTGGAATAGATTGGAAGATTCCTACAGATAAAGCATTGCTCTCTGAAAAGGATACACTTCATGACTGTTTGAAGGATTTCGATTCTCCATTCACCTATGAAATGGATTTGTATCCAGAGTTTAAATAATATTCTCCAACTCACTAATTCTTGATAATAATGAAAAGAAATATAGTTATAACAGGTGGCGCAGGCTTTATTGGAAGTCATGTAGTTCGCCTTTTCGTAAACAAATATTCCGAGTACAACATCATCAACTTGGACAAGCTGACGTATGCTGGAAACTTGGCTAACCTCAAAGACATTGAGGACAAGTCTAACTACAAGTTCGTGAAGATGGACATCTGTGACTTTGATACCTTCTACCAGTTGATGCAGGATGAAAAGATTGATGGTATCATTCACCTTGCAGCCGAATCGCATGTCGATCGCTCCATCAAGGATCCTTTCACATTCGCTCGCACCAATGTCATGGGCACTCTTTCCCTTCTTCAGGCAGCAAAGCTCTATTGGGAATCACAGCCTACCCCTTATGTCGTAGAGCATGAATTGGCTGACGGCTCAAAGCTCAAAGCTCATTGCAAATTTTACCACATCTCAACCGATGAGGTATATGGCGCATTAGAGATGACTAATCCGGAGGGTATTGAGCCTCCTTTCACTACCAAGGCAAGTTCTGGTGAGCGTCATCTTGCGTATGGTAAGGATTTCTTCTATGAGACGACTAAGTACAATCCTCACAGCCCTTATTCTGCATCTAAGGCCTCTTCTGACCATTTCGTTCGTGCTTTTCACGACACCTACGGCATGCCAACCATAGTGACCAATTGCTCCAACAACTATGGCCCTTACCAGTTCCCAGAGAAGCTCATTCCCCTCTTCATAAATAACATCTGCCATCGCAAACCCCTCCCTGTCTATGGTAAGGGCGAGAATGTTCGTGACTGGCTGTATGTAGTGGATCATGCACGCGCTATCGACACCATCTTCCACAATGGAACTATTGCAGAAACATACAACATTGGTGGCTTCAACGAGTGGAAGAATATTGATATCATCAAGACCGTTATCGCAACTGTCGATCGACTCCTTGGTCGCCCAGAGGGAGCAGACTTGGATTTGATTACCTATGTTACCGATCGTCTCGGTCATGATGCTCGTTATGCTATCGACTCAACCAAATTCCAAAAGGAACTGGGTTGGGAGCCGTCTCTTCAGTTTGAAGAAGGTATTGAGAAAACCGTTAAGTGGTACCTAGAAAACGAAGCTTGGATGGATAACATCACAAGTGGCGAGTATGAGAAGTATTACGAATGCATATATAGCGATCGCTAAGCTATGATATCTATAGTACATGAAGAAGATGATAATTCTCATACTTCTCATCTTTTCTCTTATTCTTAATGTTGGCCTTATTTACGTTCTGATAATGTCAGAACGAATGAACCACTCCATTGAGGCTGCTCTTGACAAACGAGGTTGGATTGAGATGCCAGAAAGCCATCGTCCTGATTACTGGATGCTCCAAGGTTGGACAAACTCTGTTTCCAAGCAGCATATACAATATGATGTAGCATTCATTGGAGATTCACATATCTACAATGGTGATTTCCAAAGTTTTTTTCCAGACACTAAAATTATCAATCTTGGTGTATCGGGAAATACCTTGAAAGAAATGCAAAGGCGTATTCCTACGCTTGTGGCCGCAAGCCCCAAGAAGGTGTTTATAATGGCAGGGGCGAATGATTTAGTGTTAGAAGATATAGATTCTTTTATCAATGATTATTCATCTTTTATTAGTAGACTTAAGCAAAATATTCCTGCTACAGCCATTTACCTTCAGAGCATTTTGCCAATGAATTCAATTGCTGAACACAAGCAAGTTGATGCGTCAAAGATCAATAAAGCCAATGAGAGAATCAAAGAACTCTGTGTCCAAGAGAACATCATCTACGTTGATCTCTGGAGCCTTTATGCAGAATACTCTTTGTTACCAGCAGAATACAGCAAAGATGGTTTACACCTTACGCCAAAGGGATATACCTTTTGGATGGAAGCACTAAAAAAATATATTCAATAGTATGTTATTTAAAATACTCTCAAAAATATATTCCTATAAAACACGCGAACTGATAGTTAGTGTAATTAGAGCAATTCGAAGCAAGTGGCTTCAGCCTCAATTCAAGGCATGTGGAAAAACTACTCGTTTTGAAGAGATAGGATTCCTTCATGGAGTTGAACGTATCACTGTCGGAAGTGGTTGCTATTTTACCTCGGGATATCATATTACAGCTTGGAATAAAGGCGCAGAGTCTGAGATAATTATTGGTAATAATTGCGATTTCGGAGCATATAATCATATAACTTGTTCCAACAAGATAGTGATAGGTGATAATTTTTTAACTGGAAAATGGGTTACAATAACAGATAACTCTCATGGCGAAACGACAATAGACATGCTCTCTCTTCATCCGTCAGCTCGTCCGGTAGTATCTAAGGGACCTGTGATTATTGGAAAGAATGTGTGGGTTGGCGAGAAAGCTACAATTCTTCCGGGGGTGACTATCGGTGATGGGGCTGTTGTTGCCGCAAATTCTGTCGTAAACAAAGATATTCCGCCCTTCTCCGTAGTTGCTGGTGTACCGGCAATAGTTGTTAAATCAGATCATTTTTTAGCTGATGATAAGTAAGCGCGACAGAACTTTATTAATAGATAAAAATTTTAGTGATTATCTCAAGTTTTTCACATCTCTATTAATATTAACTCACCATTACACCCAAGAAATGATGGGGGAATATCTCGCATGTGCTGATAGAGATTTTCTTTGGGCTATAGTATATGTTATCCGACTATTGGGAGGTTTTATTGGGGTTGCAATATTCTTTTTTCTATCGGGCTACGGCCTAATGGAGAGCGAACAGAAAAGAACATTAAATTTTGGGCAATTTATAAAGAAACGTTTAATAAAGCTATACTTACCAGTATTACTGGTTTCACTAGTTTGGGTGTTTATTCTTGTTTTATTGGGGGAACTTTCGATTAGTTGGTCTATAGTAACAAAAATTTTTATAGGTTTTGAGGACAATGTTTTATGGTTTATTAAAGATTTAATTGCCTTGTATCTACTTTTTGGTGGACTAAAACATATTATACTGACAAATAAACAGATAGGATGGGCCCTTTTTATTCTAGGCACGGTTGTTATATCTTGCGCTTCTGATTATTTATTTGGAGCCTTTTCTTTTCAGGCCATTCCACTTTTTTTTATAGGCGTATTGTCTTCTTTTTACAAATATAGAGTTCGCTTAATATCTGGAATCTTATTTGCCTCCATGATAATCTCTGCCTTGTGTGCTTTTGTGATACATGAGAATATCGCTCTATCTGGATGCATAGCTGTATCATATATGCTTATCCTTCTTATAATTTTGATATTATCTAGATTTTCTGTCATTTTAAATGCCCCAAAATTCAATCTTGGAATTAGTTATGATATATATTTAGTACATAACAAAATTCTATATATATCATTATGCATAGGGTATTCCATATCTTACTTGCTATTTTTAACCATAACCATACTGACATCTTTTCTGTTTAATAAAACTAGGAGCATTTTAGATAAATAATTCATTATGTCAAGTAGTTCAAATAAAAGAATATTAAAGAATACACTATATCTGTACCTACGAATGTTTGTAACAATGATAGTGTCGTTATATACGGCAAGAGTTGTGCTGCTGGCGTTGGGTGCTGATGATTATGGAATATATAACGTAGTTGGTGGTATTGTCGTGTTGTTCTCGTTCTTGAATACGGCTATGTCTAATGCTACACAACGCTTTTTGTCGTACGAGTTGGGAAAAGGAGTCGCTGGAGATTTGGAACGAACATTCAGTATGAGTGTAACATGTCATGCAATACTTGCGTTCTCTATTTTGGTTATAGCAGAGACAATAGGATTGTGGTTTGTTATTACTCAACTTAATATTCCTGAGGGTAGAGAGTTTGCTACTTTTTGGGTCTATCAATTTAGTGTAGCTACTTTTGTAACTAGTATATTGAGGGTTCCATATAATGCAAGTGTAATATCACACGAGAGAATGTCGTTCTATGCTTACCTTAGTATCGCAGATGTATTTTTGAATCTGGGGTGGTCCTTCCTAATAGTCTATGGCTCTTTTGATAAATTGATATTGTATGCAGGATTAAAGTATTTTATTACATTATTCTGTTGGCTCGCGAATTATATTTATTGCAAGAAAATATTCACAAGTTGTGATTATCACCTTTTTTGGGATAAGAAGTTGTTTAAAAAACTAATCAGTTTCTCCGGTTGGTCTATGTTGGGAGGCGGCTCAGTCATTGTTACTCAAGGCGGTAGTAATATTTTGATTAATATTTTCTGTGGAGTCGCTGTCAATGCGGCATATGGCATTGCGAATCAAGTGAGTTCTGTGATTTATGGCTTTGTTTCTAATTTTCAATTAGCATTTCAGCCACAAATTGTAAAGCTATATGCAGAGGAAAAAACAGATGAACAAATTCGATTGATCAATCGTGCCTCTCTGTTTTCATACTATCTTTTATTAATTATTTGTATACCATTCATAATAAATGCTGATGTTGTTCTAAGACTATGGCTAAAAGATGTGCCCACATTTGCTTCTGATTTTTGCATTTGGATGTTAGTATACTGTCTAATAGATGCAATTCAAGCCCCTCTTTGGATGGCTATTGGGGCCACAGGAAATATCAAGAACTATAGTATATGGTCTAGTGCTATTTCTGTCCTAAATCTACCCATTGCTTGTATTGTACTATACTTTGGATGGAGTCCTGTTGGGGTATTTATTATCAGAGCTATTATAAATATGATACTCGCAATTATTCGAGTTTTTTATGTAAAAGGATTTTTGGGTTTCCCTTCGTCCATTTATTTAAAGATGGTACTTGTAAGAGCCGTGCCCGTTACTTTGTTTGCAGGAATTACGTCCTATTATCTTAGACAATGTTATTTTGGTAACTCATTAGTTGATTTAATAGTTTGTACATCTATTTCTATTCTTATTGTATTATCTACTATTCTTTCAATTGGAATGAAACAAGATGAACGGACCTATTTATATCATATTATAAAAAACAAAATCAGAAAATGATAATCGAAAAAATTATATATTACTATTACGAATGTCATAGTCGGTTAAAAAGATTTTTATATAATCTACATCCCAATATTTCAATAGGTAAAGGTACAACCATAGGTCCTGGTTGCGTTATAAGGTGCCAATATGGAGGTTCTATCTCCATAGGTATTAATTGTACAATTTCAAGTGGTGCCCAGATTTTAACGCATGGCGGACATATCAGAATTGGTAATAATACATCAGTTAATCCATATACAATTGTATATGGCCAGGGCAATACAACGATAGGAGATAACGTTAGGATTGCAGCTCAATGTTGCATAATTCCTTCAAATCATATTTTTACGGATATTAACACGCCTATTTATTTACAGGGGTTATCTAAAAAGGGTATTTTAATTGAAGATGATGTATGGCTTGGTGCTGGTGTTAAGGTTCTCGATGGTGTCATCATACGTAAAGGAAGTATTATAGGATCGAATGCTGTTGTTACCAAATCGACTAATCAGTATTCAGTTTGTGTCGGCATACCTGCTAAAGAAATTAAAAATAGAAAACTATAATATGAGTACATTATCGGTAATTATTCCATGTTTTAATAATGGGAAGTTTTTAAAGGAGATGATGGATTGTTGTCTTAGGCAAACCTTTGTAGACTGGGAACTTATCATTGTTGATGACCAGTCAACAGATAATACAACTCATCAACTTATACAAGAGTATGTTCTTCGAGACAATCGTATAAAGTTTTATGTTAGAGATCGCCTCCCCAAAGGATCAGTTGTGTGTAGGAATATTGGTTTTGACAAATCTTGCGGAAAATATATCATTCATTTTGATGCGGACGATCTTATCCCTGAAACATGTTTTGAGAGAAGAGTGTGCTTTATGGAGGAGAATCCTGATTGTGACTATGCAACATTCCCTACAGGTGCTTTTTATGATGGAGAGCCATTGCCTGTTTGGAATGGTCAGGCTTATAAGGGTGTTAAGTTAGATAATCCAGATCTTCTTTCGTGCTTTTTGTCAAACAACTATCCATTCTCATGCTGGTGTAACATTTATAAAAGATCATCTATTGAGAGTCTTCAATGGGATGAAGAAGTGTTAATCTATACGGACTTTAGTTTTATCGTTCCTTGCATTTTGGCAGGTTTGAAACATAAATTTTGCGACCTAGGAAATTATGACTATTTCTATAGAAAGTTTAAAACGGGTAAGAATATGTGTTCGTCCTTTGTTAGCGATGAGAAATGCTATTCAACTAATAGATTATTCCGTTTGACTATTGAAGAAATAAAGAAACTTCCTGATTCGGAAAAATATCTTGAGGATTTTAAAGGATTAATCATTCTTCATTTTGAACGTTTATTGTTAGAAGGAAACGTAAATAAGATTAATGACTTTATTTCAATTTTTGAGAATATATATCCTTCTAACTATGTGAACAAGTTAAAACGATCTGCAAATATGTCTTTGTCAAATATTCCTATGAAGTTGCATGAAACATGGGTGTATTTTACTCTATTTTTTAATTTTCCCAAGAAAACTTATTGGGTGTTCTTTACTCATGCACTTGGCAAATTTATTTTAAATCGGAATTAACCCCATGGAAATAGTTATACTAAATAGTGTTCTATATCTATTTACGCTATATAAGCATTATAAAGAGACCCAAAAGTTAGATTTTGCATTTGTTGTTTTAGCTGTTTACGCATTTGTGGCAGTTATGGGTGTGTTCTACTACTCAATGGAACCAAGCATCCAAGGTAATATCACATTATTTCCGCTAATCTATCTATTTGGAATCTTTTTAATCTTTATTTACCCATTTAGAAATAAGGGCATAAAAATAGATCGATTTGAGATAGAGAACAGAGGGCTGTTCAATATCTTTTTAATAATATTTTTGGTTTCTTCAATAGTCTCAGTAGTTAGTACGTTCTCATCTTCTTATCAAGTTTTTTTAACTAATGATTGGGATGCAGTTTATCAAGAAGAGGATAAGATTATGTACAATAATCAATTTGAAAGATTAGCTAAAAATATTACGGGGTATGGTGGTAGTCTAGCATGCATAATATCTTTTTATTACCTGTCGTTATCAGATATAGCAAAGAAATGGAAGTATTTGGCAATAGCATCTATTGTGCTAATAATATTTTCAGGTTTTTTAAATGCCTCAATGATGGCTGCAAGAGGTATGGCCTTGAAGGTGATATTTCTTGTTCTGACAGTTTTTATGCTCTTTAAAGATAGATTGGATAGCAAATTAACTAAAAAGGTCTTTATTTATGGGACTCTGCTTTTTATTGTGTATTTTGCATATTCTTCTATAATAGCCACAGCCCGATTTGATGTGGTTGGATCTAATTATAATGCAAACCAATCAATGATTGCTTATCTAGGTATGCCAATGCTGAAGTTTGATTATGGAATAATGGATTCAATTCATAGTTATATGCATGGTGACTTCATATTAGGAACTAATGGAAACAAGTATTATTCAGGGCTCGACAGTATATTAGGTACGCATGTTGGAACTGCCTTCTGTACTTTTATAGGAAATCTTTATATGGATTTTGGACCGATCGGTACACTTTTGATTGCAATTGTAGTAAGTGCTATTTTTTCACGAAAGATATACATAAAAGATTTAGCGGATGCATATATAATGTGTTTCTATTTTCAATTTATTATGGATGGTGTTTTTGTATATGGAAGAGGTTATTATTTCAAATGGCTTGTCGCAATAATAATATATATAATACTTAAAAGAATAAAATAATATGGCTAGATTTATTGCATTTTATCTTCCTCAATATCACATTATTCCTGAGAATAATGAGTGGTGGGGGCCAATTCGGTTTTACAGAATGGACAAGCGTTGCTCGTGCCAAACCTCTATTTAGAGGACACAAACAACCACACATTCCTGCTGATTTGGGTTTTTATGATTTGCGAGTTCCCGAAACAAGAGAAGCTCAAGCCCAGTTGGCCAAAGAGGCAGGTGTAGAAGGATTTTGTTATTGGCATTATTGGTTTGGTAACGGCAAACGTTTGCTCGAAAGGCCTTTTACCGAAGTTGTTTCATCAGGGAAACCTGATTTCCCATTCTGTCTTGCATGGGCTAACCATTCTTGGTATAAGAAACAATGGGATTTAAAGGCAAAGGGTAAAGATATTCTTCTTATAGAACAAAAGTATCCCGGAGTGAAAGATTATGAGGATCATTTCTACGCACTTCTTGAGGCATTTAAGGACAAACGTTATATAAAAGTTAACGGAAAACTGTTCTTCGGAATATATAGTGCCCTCACATTTGAAGATATAAGAACTTTTATCTCTACATGGCGTCGACTTGCAAAGGATAATGGTCTTAATGACTTCTATTTTGTGGCCCAAGATGCAGAGAGTCGAGACAAAGAAAAGATACTTGCACTAGGAATAGATGCAGTCTATAATAATAACTTCACGACTCACCATAACTTGCCGTTGATAAAGAAAGCCTGGCTCTTATTTAGGAGAAAATACCTACATCAGCCAACTGTATTTGAGTACAAAGATGTAGTAAAGGACATGATAATTGACGATTGCCGTAATCGAGATGCCATACCGACCATAGAGCCAAATTGGGACCATTCTCCACGATCAGGACATAAAGCTTTCATCTACAACAACCCAGATCCAAAATATTTCCATGAGGTAGCATGCAAGGCTATTGAAATTGTGAAAGACAAGCCTGACGAGGAGCAGATTGTCATGATTAAGTCTTGGAACGAATGGGGCGAGGGAAATTATATGGAGCCAGATGCAGAATATGGTAAAGGGTATATAAAAGCATTGGCATCTGCAATAGATAAATATAAATAATATGAACGTACAAAATACTGCAAACATATCGTATAAATACCAACCCTGGCTTGATACGATGCGATTTATTGCCGCATTTTTAGTTCTTTTCTCCCACTCGAGAAATGACTTTTTTGTACCATTTGATCAACTACCACCAGAACAACGTGGTTTGTTTGCCTATGTGTTCTATTTTCTAGGTAGGTTGGGCATGAGGCAGTTATCGTATTTTTTGTCTTAAGCGGTTTCCTTGTTGGAGGACGTGGATTGGAGCGAATAAAAAATGATAGTTTTCAAATAGGCTCTTACTGTATTGATAGAACCGTTAGAATTGGCATTCCCCTGATAACTTCAATAATATTATTTATTATTGTTAGTTTATGTATGGGTACTCCCGTACATTGGATTGATGCATTAGGTAACTTGTTCAGTCTGCAAGGATTACTGGTAGATAACCTTGTTTCACCCTTTTGGAGTTTAAGCTATGAAGTCTGGTTCTATATCTTACTGTTGTCCATCGCATTGGTCTTTAAGAAACAGATGTGGGGCTTTCCGCTCCTTATCTTATGTTATGTGGTATTCTCTATATATAATCCGGTATATTTGTTTATGTGGTTTATGGGAGCTTTTGCCTACATAACAAAACCTGATAAGCGAAATAGGTTTTATCTATGGAGTTCGTTATTCATGATAGGAGTAATGGTAGTTCTGTCACAATTCGCATCAGATAGCAATGCTATCAATTTTCCCTTTAAGCCAAATGCTTCAATAATTGAGTTGATATTGGGATTCTTTATGTGCACTTTTGTGCAGCAAGCGATATTATTTGAACCACAGCGTAGGTTTACGAAGATTATTGATAGTACCTTTAGCTATCTTGCTTCTTTTTCGTATACGCTATATTTGGCGCACAGAATATTGATGGTACCTCTCTTTGAATATATATATCCATCAAAAGAAGGAACGCTAACGGCAGCAGACCTTATTATATATACTAGTTTGATCATTCTTATTTTGTTCCTTTGTTGGTTGTTATACATGATTTCAGAGCGTTATACAAAACAAATAAAGACATTCATTAAACAAAAAGTATTAAATTAAAAATTATGATAGAAGTATCTAATAGTAGCCTATATAAGTTGAAAATTAATGCTACTCAAATATCATTGTTGGATAGATTGATATGCAGCCAGTTTCATACCTATTTAGGGCAAAAACTTTGGGGAATGAGAAAAAAGTATTCCCATACCATATTTATAGATCTGAGAAAATCTGAAGAAGAGTTGTTGCAAGACTGTAAAAGTAATACTCGCAATGAGGTGAGAAGAGCTATTCGCGAGGAGTTCTTTTTTGAACCTGTAGCATCCAAAGTGGATTTTGTAGAGTTTTATAATAAGTTTGCTGAGGAAAAGAATATCGAACAAATAAGTCTTAGCCATCTGAATAAATATGGTCCCAACATTTTATTGTACCAATCTGGTAAAAACGGAGTTGTTATGACTATGCATGCTACTATGGTTGATCCGGAGTCAAAATTTTCTATGCTTTTGTATTCTGCAAGTGTTAGACTTGATCAGGGCGTTGACAAGAAGGATGTCGGATTCTCAAATAGATTCCTACATTATCGAGAATTTGTTGAGTTTAAAAGTCTAGGTTATGAAACTTATGACTTCTCTGGTGTTTGCATTGATCCTAATGATAAGGCTAGATATAGTATTGGTCAATTTAAGAGCAGCTTTGGAGGAACAGAAACAGATACATTGATGTTATTCTCATATCCTTTTGTTATAGCAAACTTTATTAAGTCGATTTTGGGTAAATAAATGAAAGCAATAATCAATGCCGATGATTTTGGGTTGTCTAAATCAGTAAACGATGCCATCCGAATTTGTTTTGATAAAGGCTATGTAAACCGTACTACCGTAATGACGAATATGCCTGCTTTCGATGAATGCTATCAAATAGCATCTACGAATGGTTTTTTAGATAAAGTTGGAATACATTTAGTTTTAGATGAAGGAGTACCTTTAACTGAAACGATAAAAAGGAATCCACATTTCTGTAAAGATGGCAGATTCATTAAAGCTTGGTATGCAAAGCCTATGCGTAAGTTTTTTATCTGTAAGAATGACAGAAATTGTCTTGAAGCCGAAATAGAAGCACAGATAAAGAAATTTAAGGATACCGGATTCACATCCAAACATATTGATTCCCATCATTTTGTACACACTTCCTCACCTATTGTTGTTGATATAGTGTGCAGAATTGCAAAAAAGTATGGTTTTACTTCAATGAGAACAATTGCTACAGCAGATGGTGAGAACTTCATAAAGCGTATTCTAAAAGGTTTTATAAAAAATAAAATTGAGACTAACTTTATCACTACGGCAAATTTTGCTCCTTATAAAAAATATCCTCTTGACATTGACGATATTGAATACATGGCTCATCCTGATATCATTAACGGAGATGTTGTGGATGTATTAAGCAGGAAAACAAACGAAAGTCGAGGATTTATTCAAATTTATTAGGACAAGTAATTTTTGATAGGATATAATTAAATAACAATAATTCAAATTCAACAAAACAATGATTAACGTTGGAATTATCGGATGCGGCTTCGTAGGTGGAGCCCTCAAGGATTGGTTGGAGCACAACAATCCAGAATGTAAACTGTTCATCAGCGACCCTGCCAAGGGTTACAATGATGACTTGTCACAAATCGACATCGCTTTCTTGCAGATACACGTACCTACTGAGGACGATGGTACACAGGATCTACGTCTTATGAAGGAGCTCATCAGCAAACTTCCTGACGTACCTGTATTCGTACGTACTACCATCCTCCCAGGCACCAGCGATATGCTCTCAAAGGAGACTGGCCACAAGGTGCACTACATGCCTGAGTTCCTCACCGAACGTACTCACATCGAGGACTTCAAGAAACAGACTATGGTCTTCACCGGAGCACAAGAGCTCCTTACCAAGATCTTCGTTGGTAAGAAGTTTACCGTAATGTCACCACTAGAGGCAGAACTCACTAAGTACATGCACAACGTGTTTGGCGCTTACAAAGTAACCTACTTCAACGCTTGCCGCGAGTACTGCGAGCAGATGGGGGGCGACTGGCGAAAGGTGCACACCGGTATACTCCTCTCAGGCTATATTAACGACACTCACACTTACGTTCCTGGTCCTGATGGCAAGTTTGGTTATGGTGGCAAGTGCTTCCCTAAGGATGTGAATGCTTTCGCTCAGATGACAGCAGGTACTCCTCTCGGAACCCTCCTAGAGCACCTCCATGAATTGAATGTTCACTTCCGTGGTTTTGAAGAACACATCTAACATAATGGTTAAGTAGGTACTCAGGTGGGCGCATAGCGTTGCAGTTCGATACTGCTACCTACTGCGAAATTAAATACAAATATATAGAAATATGAAGATTGTACATTTGTGCTTAAGCGCATTCTTTATTGATAACTATTCATACCAAGAGAATATCCTCCCTAAGTATCATGTAAAAATGGGACATGTCGTGACTGTCATTGCATCGTTGTTTACGTATAATAAAGAAGGCAAGGGGTGCATGTTAGAGGGGTATACGGAATATGACGATAGGAATGGATACCATGTTGTAAGATTACCATACAAAAACCCTGTTAAGATGAATCATATCTTACGACATTATGTGAATTTTGAAAAAATATTAGAGCGTGAGACTCCTGATGTAATTTTCTCTCATAATGTATCTTTTGGCGATACTACTATAGTTGCAGCTTATCTTAAGAAACACCCCAATGTGAAGGTATATGCTGATAACCATGGAGATTTTATCAATAGCGCAAAAAACTTCATTTCAAAGCAGATATTGCATCCTATTATTTGGCGTCATTATGCAAAGAAGTTAGAACCATTTCTAACCAAATGTTATGGTGTTACGCCTATGAGATGTCGTTTCTTGAAAGAGATGTATCACCTCAAACCGGAAATTATTGAGTTCCTTCCGATGGGTGTTGATGATGAATCAATTCCTGAAGATAGAGAAGCTGTTAGAACTTCGATAAGAGAAGAACTTAACATTCCTCAAAATGACATTGTAATCCTTACTGGAGGAAAAATTGATAAGCTCAAGAATACACATGTACTGCTTGATACCTTGAAGCAGATAAATAATGATAAGGTTCATTTAATCATCTGCGGCACCTTTACCCCAGAGATGGAATATCTAAAGGAATCAATTGACAGTAATTCTAAAATTCATTACTTAGGTTGGTGTAATGCAGAAAGAGTAATGAATTGTATGGTAGCATCTGATATGGCTTGTTTCCCTGGAACCCATTCTACACTTTGGGAACAGTCAGTTGGAGTCGGGCTCCCTGCAATATTTAAGAGATGGAATGAGATGGAGCATGTTGATGTGAACGATAACTGTATTTTTGTATCTGGTGATGATGTTAATGAACTTTCTTCATCTATTTCGAAGATGATAAATAATTATAAATATTATAATTCAAAGGCGTTAGTAGCTTCAAAACAGTTCCTGTATTCTGAAATTTCAAAAAAAGCAATTGGCCAATAAATATGTTCCCTATAGCTCATTTTGTTAAGGGTTTTATAAAAAACCTATTTAATCCAAGAATTTCCATTTTTGCATTTATATCATCTAATGTGAAGATTGCTGATACATCAGCAATCTATAGAGGAGTAAAAATCAAACGTTCAGAAATATCTGAGTACACTTATATATCAGCTAATACAGTTATAGACAATACAAATATCGGGAAGTTCTGTTCCATAGCTGATAATTGTAGAATAGGTATGAGTGGCCATTCTTTAAAATGTCTTTCAACATCACCGATTTTCAACATATCGTTAAACGCACTACAAGATAAATGGATTTCAAAAGATACTTTTGAGTCGGAATTAGACGAAGAAAGAGTGTGTATCGGAAATGATGTATGGATTGGAAGCCATGTATTAATAAAAGGAGGTGTAAGAATTGGTGATGGCGCTTGTATCGGAGCCGGTGCCGTTGTTGTAAAAGATATACCCCCTTACGCCATAGTTGGTGGTGTTCCAGCAAAAATATTAAAGTATCGTTTTGATACAGATACAATAAAACTTTTGGAGAATCTACAGTGGTGGAATTTATCAAAAGATGTATTAAAAGATAATATTCATCTTTTCCAAACCGAAACAATAGATACAGAATCATTAATACAATTCTTAAAATAATCGAAATATATGTTCAATTATAAACTTATAGATATTAAATCTCTTAATAAAGAGAAGTGTGGCTTAGTTGAGTCCCCTTTGTACAGTAAGGAGTGGCTTCAATATTTAGAGAGCTGGCGACAGCTTAAGCCAACTATTATAGAAATATCCTTGAATAAAAATTTGGTGGGATATCTTTTTGGGGTTTCAAAAACTGTATTCGGTATCAAAATGTTTGGTAGTCCTCTTTATGGATGTATTCTGCCATATATGGGATTTAATCTTAAAGAGGATGTCGAAAAGGATTATTCTCAAATACTGAAAGGCTGCATTGATTATCTTAAAGGTATTTGCGGCTTTCAGTATATATCCATTTGTGACTTACACAATACAGAAGATAGACTTAAGGATCTTAATTTTAAGTTCGATAGTGAAAAATGGGAAACATACATATTAGATATTGACAAACCTTTGGACGAGGTGAAGAAGGGCTTTTCAAAAACATATCGCAATTATATTAATTATTTTGCAAAACACGAAGGTATTGTAAGCGAAGATTATTCAGAGGATATGATTTTAAATCATAATGCACAATTGGTTGATGTATATGATCGTGATGGAGAAAGTTCGCCAGACATAATAAACAAATATAAGATCATGTTTGAAAAACTTATACCTCATGGAATGTTGTATTGCGTAAAGGCTGATATTCCAACAAAGAAGTCCATAGGATCTAGCATCTATTTATATGGTGGAGAATGGGCTTATTTTCTAACTAATGCCACCTATAGTGAAAATCTTAACGACCGTCCAAATCAAAGCATGATGTGGGAAGCCATTCAGCATTTTCACGAAAAAGGTGTTAAAAAAATGGATTTAGTCGGTCCGGGCCAATATAAGAAATATTATGGTGGTGAGTATACAATATTCTATAATATCACTGTATCTCGCTTCGGTATCCATAAAGCTATGCTATTATTGAGGAAAGCGTACATATATTGTGTAAAAAGTAAGTTTATCAGCAAATTGCTTGGGAAATAACTCTATTATAGTCCTATGCGATTTAAAAGGTTCTTATTTGGAATAATAGGAATAATACTTGTATTAGTATGTATTAATACTTACTTGCAATTATTTTTATTTAACATAAAGGTATGTCATAATACATCTATAAATGATCTATCAGTAATGACTTATAATGTCGCAGCATTAGATACAAACGCTTTCAGCTCAAAGAGACAGCAAGATATCCTTTCGATACTATCTAAAAATAAGCCTAATATTTTATGCTTACAAGAATTGTCGTTTGAGAATTTGTATTGCATTAAACCAAGTCTAGATAGTATATATGGTCCATGCGACTTGCTGAAGGGAGATGACCAGCTTTGGAGATTAATGTTTTATTTCTCATATCCAATAAGAAATTTTCAAAGATATTATTGTACGGGTGAACTTGATACTACAGGCTTTGATGAAGATGTATGTAAAAATGTTAACAAATTAAAAGACAGCTGAATGTAATGTCTGCTGAATTTGAAGTAGAACCAAATAAATGGGTCACTGTTTTTTCTGGCCATCTTCGCTCAAGTGCCTATTCTACTGCTCGCAGGTATATGGATAAGGATGCTAGTTGGTTTGATGGGATTTCACTATACAAGCGCAATTATGAGATAGGTAAGCGGATTCGTGATTATGAAGCAAGGAATGTTCGTCGGTTTATAGATGAAGCCCATGCTGAGGGCAAACCTGTAATCGTAACCGGAGACCTGAACGACTGGTGCAGAAGCGACTGTTTCGAAACTCTCATGGGCTCAGATCTCAAGGATGCTTGGTGGGAAGGAGGTAATGGGTTCGGCTGGACTTACTTCGGTTGGAACCTTCGGTTAAGACTTAACCATATTCTCTATAGTGATGAATTGGAACTTACGGATGTTGAGGTGATAGACACGGATTTAAGTGATCATAAGCCTTTGATTGCAAATTTTAAATTAAAGTAAATAGATTTTGATATTTATGCAAAACGAACTTCAAATATCACAACGAGGTATAGACATGCCTCAGTCGCCAATTCGCAAACTGGCTCCTCTTGCTTACAAGGCAGAAGATGAGGGCGTGAAGATATACCGACTTAATATCGGACAGCCGGATTTGCCTACTCCTCAGAAGGCGCTGGATGTGCTTTCTAAAATAGACCGTAACACCTTAGAGTACAGCCCTTCACAAGGCTATCGCTCGCTTCGTCAGGCTTTGGTAGGCTATTATGAACGCTACCAGATTAAGCTGAATGCGGACGAAATCATAATAACCTCAGGCGGTTCGGAGGCGGTACTTTTCGCTTTCATGAGCTGTCTGAATCCCGGTGACGAGATCATCGTTCCGGAGCCTGCGTACGCCAACTACATGAGCTTTGCGATTTCGGCTGGAGCGGTTATCCGTACGGTCACGACCACCATCGACGAGGGCTTTTGTCTGCCGAAGGTGGAGAAATTTGAGGAGCTGATCAACGAACGCACGAAGGCTATCCTGATCTGCAATCCGAACAACCCGACCGGCTACCTCTACTCGCAGAAGGAGATGAACCAGATTCGCGACCTCGTGAAGAAGTACAACCTCTACCTGTTCTCGGATGAGGTGTATCGCGAGTTCATCTACACGGGTTCGCCTTACATCTCGGCCATGCACCTGGAGGGCATCGAGCAGAATGTGGTGCTGATTGATTCGGTGAGCAAGCGTTACTCGGAGTGCGGCATCCGTATTGGTGCGTTGATCACGAAGAACGAGGCCGTCCGCAAGACCGTTATGAAGTTCTGTCAGGCGCGACTCTCGCCTCCGCTCATCGGTCAGATTGTGGCCGAGGCTTCGATTGAGGGGACGGAGGCCTACAGCCGTGAGGTGTACGAGGAATATACCGAACGCAGGAAGTGCCTGATAGATGGTGTGAACCGCATTCCCGGCTGCTACACCCCCATCCCGATGGGTGCGTTCTATACAGTAGCGAAGTTGCCGGTGAACGATGCCGAGAAGTTCTGTGCGTGGTGCTTGAGTGATTTTAGGTATAAAGATGAAACCACTGACACTCTGAAACCATCTGGAACTAAGGGCTTGCCTGTAACGGGTGAGACCATCATGATGGCTCCAGCAGCAGGCTTCTATACCGACCCTTCGCTCGGAAAGAACCAAGTGCGACTCGCATACGTGCTTTGTAAGGAGGACTTACAGAGGGCGTTGATGATACTCGAAAAAGCGATTGAGGAGTATAACAAGTTATTGTAGGTGTAAAGACAAATACTCTTTGCCTACAACAATCCATTAGATTTTAATTTTCATGCATTTAGCATACCTTAGTTTTAAGGTGTTCTTCTACATTATTATGATAAAAGAAATTCAATAAACAATAAAACAATGAGTACAGATTTGAAAAGAAGGAATATTCCTTTTTCTCCCCCAGATATGACTGAGAGAGAAGCAGAAGAAGTGAAGAACGCTATTCTCTCAGGTTGGATTACTACTGGTCCTCGTACAAAAAAATTAGAGAACCTTATCTCTGAGTATGTAGGTACCGAAAAAACTGTTTGTCTTAACTCTGCTACTGCTGCTATGGAAATGGTGCTGCACATTCTGGGCGTTGGCCCTGGAGATGAGGTGATCATGCCGGCTTATACCTATACGGCAAGTGCTTCAGTGGTGGATCATGTGGGTGCAACCATCAAAATGGTAGATATTCGTCCTGCTGCATATAGCGACAATGATGGTTCGGATCATCAGGACTTCGAGATGGATTATGAGAAGTTGGCAGAGGCTATCACGGAGAAGACCAAAGTGATCGTGCCTGTTGACCTTGCCGGTATTTGCGCCAATGTGGAGAAAATCTTAGAGGTGGTGAACCGTCCAGAGATTAAGGTGTTGTATCGTCCTGCCAATGATATCCAGAAGCTGATGGGGCGTATTGTAATCTCGAACGATTGCGCGCATTCGTTTGGTGCTCAGCGACATGGCAAGATGGCAGGATCGATTGCTGACTTCAGTTCGTTCAGTTTCCATGCCGTGAAGAACTTCACTACGGCTGAGGGTGGTGCGATGACTTGGAATCTGCCTTTCGGCAACGAGGTGGTGGAGCGTCAACAGGTTTATTGTTGCAGTCCTGTGCCGTTCAAAGAAAGCGAGACATGGAATGAGTTCATCTATCGTCTGAGTCAGCTCTTCTCGCTCCACGGACAGAACAAGGATGCGCTGGCTAAGACGAAGTTGGGCGCATGGGAGTACGACATCATCGCCCTTGGTACAAGTGCAACATGACCGACATCATGGCTGCCCTGGGTCTGGTCCAGTTTGAGCGCTATCTGGAGATGCTGAAGAAGCGTAAGGAGTATATTGAGCAATATGATGAGGCACTTGCTCCATACGGTGTGGTAGGCCTTCGTCACTACGGTTCGGATTGGGCAGGAAGTGGTCACCTCTATATTGCCCGTTTCCCTGGTAAGACGCGCGAGGAGTGCAACAGCATCATTGAGCAGATGGCGGAACGAGGCATTGCCACCAACGTGCACTACAAGCCCCTGCCTATGATGACCGCCTACAAGGCCAAGGGCATCGACATACAGAATTACCCCAACGCCTACAAGTTCTTCGAGAACGAGATCACATTGCCTCTTAATACACGTATGACTTCTGAGGATATTGAGTATGTAATTGAGAATCTGATTGACATCTTGAAGACTTTCTAAAACCAATAAAACCTCACCCGAGTGGCGGCTTGCAAGGAGCGATACCTTGGTGAGGTTCCAGTTCGAATAAATTAAATTGATATATGAAGAAACTTTTGATTATTGGAGCATCTATACTCCAGCTTCCTGCAATCAAGAAGGCAAAAGAAAATGGGTATTATACCATAGTTGCTGACTTCAATCCTAATGCTATTGGCATCCCTTATGCAGATGAGTTCCGTTGTGTGAGCACTATCAATGTGGAGGGTATCACAAAGCTTGCTGAGGAAATAAAGCCTGATGGAATCATGACTTTGGCCACCGATATGCCAATGAGAGCATTGGCTGCTGCTACCTCTAAACTTGGACTTCCTGGCATCACTTTCGATACGGCTATCAAATCGACAGATAAGGGCGAGATGATCAAGGCATTCGAAGAGCATGGAGTGGAGCATCCTTGGTATTATATCGTAGATAATGAAGAGCAATTCAATGCTATCGTTGAGAAGGTGACTTATCCTTGCGTAATGAAGCCTACTGATAATGCCGGTAACCGTGGTGTTTGCTATGTGGCTAGCAAGGAAGAACTTCTTCAGGAATATGTCTACAGTCATGAGAACTCTCGCTCGGGTCATGTAATCATTGAGGAGTATATGGCAGGTGAGGAAGTGAGTGTGGAGATAGTTGTATATAAGGGTGAGGTGCATATCCTTGCTGTTACGGACAAATCTACACTCGGAAAGCCTTATTTCGTGGAGATAGGTCATGCTGAACAATCGCAGAAGTCGACTGAGACCGTTGCAGCCATCAAGGATCTGGCAATACGTGCTGTTAAGGCGGTAGGTATTGACAACAGTCCTGCCCATGTTGAGATTATGGTAACGAAAGATGGCCCGAAGATGGTGGAGCTTGGAAGCCGTATGGGTGGTGGATGCATTACCACACACTTGGTTCCCTTGAGCACTGGCATCGATATGATCAAGAGCGTTATGGATTTGGCTCTTGGTTTGGAGCCTGATCTTGAACCTAAGCTTGATAAGGGTAGTGCACTTCGCCACATTGTAGGTATAGAAGGCGTTATCGAAAGTATCGAAGGTCTGGACGAAGCTCGTCAGGTTCCGGGTGTGTTCGAGGTGACTATGCTGAAGAACGTTGGTGAAGAGTGCCATTACTTCAAGAATGGTGCCGACCGTATCGGCTATGTTATTGCACAGGGTAAAGATACCGCAGAGGCTATCGCAATCTGCGAGGAGGCTATAAAAAAGATTAACATCAAAACAAAGTAAACGATTATGTATAAACATTTCTTCAAGCGCATCTTTGATATCATCATCGGTCTTTGCGCATTCCCATTCGTATTGTTGCTCATCCTGATATTCGGTCCTATCATCTACTTTGAGGATAAAGGTCCCATCTTCTACAATGGCCCTCGAATTGGTTTGGGTGGCAAAGTGTTTAAGATGTGTAAGTTCCGCTCGATGAAGGTAAATGCTCCTGATATCCGTACTGCTGATGGCTCAACATATAATAGCGAGGATGATCCTCGTGTGACTAAGGTAGGTCGTTTTATGCGTAAGACCTCAATTGATGAGATTCCGCAATTCCTGAATGTGCTGTTGGGTCAGATGAGTTTCGTAGGTAATCGTCCTGATACCCCTCGTATGCTCAATGTTTATACAGACGAGGAGAAGAAGTACCTCTTCATCACTAAGCCAGGTATTACCGGTTACAGTCAGGCATACTATCGCAACTCCACTACCAACGAGGAGAAGATTGCCAATGACATCTACTATGCAAAGCACGAATCGTTTGCTTTTGACGTAAAAATCATCTTCCGTACTGTGAAGACTGTATTGTTCAGAGAAAACATTAACCGCAAGGACGTATAAGTATGAGAGAATTCGGAAGCGAATTTGAAATAGAATACGCAAGAGATTATTACTTTGACGATCTCTGCAAACTGAAGGAGCACCATGCCTTTACACGTTCTGGTAGAGAGGCTATCGGTTTGGCAGCAACGGAAATAGAGAAAGGCGTTGTACTGATACCTGCCTATTGCTGTTGGTCGATGGAGTTACCTTTCGAGGAGGCTGGGTTTACGGTTGAGTATTATCGGCTGAATGAAGACCTTTCGGTTGACAAGGAGTATCTCTGCGAGCAGATAAAGAAGTATGCTCCAAAGGCTATCCTTGCGATGAACTACTTTGGCTTTGTTCCTACTGCTGATATTGTTAGCTTTATTAAGGAGACAGATGGCAATATTAAGGTGATTGAGGATTTCACTCAGTCGCTTTTCTGCTTGAAAGAGAACTATAATCCTATGGTGGATGCGTATGTGGCAAGCATCCGCAAGTCTGTTGGTGTACCTGATGGGGGTATCATTGTTACTTCTCTACCTATTGATGCCAGCGTGCTGGAGGATGGGGCGGACACTCCTTTTGTAAGCGAACATATTACGGCAGGACGTGAGAAGATGCGATACAGATATACGGGTTGTGCGGACGACAAGACTGCATTCCGCGAGAAGCAGGGTGTTGCAGGTAAGGACATCAAAGAGAACTATGGTCTGTACCACATCTCTGACGAAGCAAAGTCGGTTGTTGAGCACACAATTGTTGATACGGTCAGGTGTGCGCGGTACAACAATTACATGCATCTGTATGAGGCTATCAAGGATGTGAATGCATTCCGTGTGCTGTTTGCTCCATCAGAGAGTAATCAAGCTCCTTTTACGATGGTGGTATGCGCAGAGAATAGAAGCGAAGTGCAGACAGCCATGGCTAAGGTAGGAGTATATGCACAAGTACTTTGGCCTTTGAAAGAAAAAGCCAAGGAGATATGTAGCGTATCTAAGTATATGGAAGAGCACATGTTGGCTATTCCTATTGATCAGCGATATTTCTATGATGACATCATGGAGATGGGCGAAAGAATAAATAGCGTTGTAAAGTAATGAAAGTATTATATCCGTTTGCATACTATTATCCTGAAACTTGTGCAGGCATTTACATCATAGACAATGTGATGGAGGCAGCCGCAGAAGCAGGTGTTGAGTCGCTTCTGACTGTACCTACTCCTACGCGTGACGTGATGGAGGGTGCTGTATGGGAGCGTACTGAAAAGAAATTTGGTGGAAAGACAACCATCAGACGTTTTCACATGTATGGTGAGGGCAAGAATCCTATAGCTCGTGCCTTCCGCTATTTGTTGTGTGAAACCGTTCAGTTGGGTTATTGCCTTTTCAAGAAATACGATGTGCTCTTCATTGATAGCACCCCTCCCATACAAGGATTGAAACTGCCGTTGGTGAAGCTGTTCCGTAGGAAGCCGGTGGTTTATAACGCTCAGGACATTTTTCCAGATTCGTTGGCTGGAACAGGATTGGCAAAGAAAGGTGGTCTGCTGTGGAAGATAGGCACAATGGTGATGAAGATCACTTACTCTTGTTGCGATAAGTTCATTGTGATAAGCAATGATTTCAAAGAGAACCTGATGGGCAAGGGCATACTAGACGAGAAGATTGTGGTGGTGTATAACTGGGTGGATCAGAATGCCGTGGTGCATGTAGATCGCTCGGAGAACAAACTCATCAAGGCATACGGCATTGACCCGAAGAAGTTCTATGTTGAGTACAGCGGCAATATCGGTCTGACGCAGAACATGGACATGCTGCTGGATGTGATGAAGGACTTGAAAGAGTCGCATCCGGAGATTGGACTGATTCTGGTGGGTGAAGGTGCCTACAAGAAGCAAGTGGAGGAGATTGTGAAGCGTGACGAGCTGACCAACGTGACGATGCTGCCATTCCAGCCATACGAGGATATCAGTCATGTGTTCTCGTTGGGTGATGTGGGATTAATTATCTCGAAGCCTGGAGTGGGTGCGAATAGTGTGCCTTCGAAGACTTGGAGTATCATGAGTGCGTCACGTCCAGTATTGGCAAGCTTTGACGAGAATGAGATTAAGTCGATTCTCACGGATAGTAAGTGTGGTATCTTCACGAAGGCAGGAAACAAGGAGGCATTCAAGGCGGCTATTATCAAGCTTTATGAGGATAGAGCATTGGCGATTGAGATGGGCAAGAACGGTCGTCTGTTTGTGATGGATAACTTGACTCGCGAAGTGAGTGCAGGAAAGTATGTGGAGGTGCTGAAATCAGTGGTAAAAAAGTAATGAACAGAAACTTTATAGAACTGCTGCAGGTGTCGGTGGGTACACGGGATGAGTTGTCGCGTGGGCTGACCGACAGCGAGTGGAACGAGATATACCGTTTGGCTGAGAGTCAAGGGCTAATTGGTATTCTGTTTGGTGGTATTGAACGATTACCGAAGGAGCAGACTCCTTTCATGGATTTGCTCATGGATTTGCTTGGGCAGACGGAATACCTGAAGACACAGAATGAGCTGGGAACGAGAGGTACAAGGAGATAACCGAGATGTTGGCCAAGGATGGATGCAGGAGTTGTGTGCTGAAGGGTCAGGCTAATGCGAGTTATTATCCGAAGCCGGAGTTGCGTTCGTCGGGCGACATTGACATCTGGGTGAGTCCGGTGGATTCGGTAGGATTGGATGAAGACCGAAAGAAGGTGGCTGAATATGTGATTGAGCATGAGGATGATTACGTGAGAATGCAGTATCACTACATTGACTACCATGTGTTTAAGGACGTGGAAGTGCATTTCTGTCCGATAGTGCTGTTCAACAGTAGGGAGAACGATGTGCTGCAAGGTAAGTTCAGAAGCGAGAAGGAGTTTTGCTTTACGAACTGGGATGATCCTCACACATTCTGCATGCTCACCTTTATGCCTAACGTGCTGATGCAGCTGGTGCACATGTACAGACATGTGTTTGACGGCGGCATCGGATTGAAGCAGATACTGGATTTCTACTACCTGATGGTAGAGATAGAACGGAAGCAAGGTGGGTTGCTGAAAGGTCAGTTGCAGAAGGACATTGAGGACATCGGGCTGACGAATTTCTGTGGTGGCGTGTGTTGGGGTGATCAGGGAACTAATGCTGAACGGAAAAGACGAGAGTCTGCTGCTGGTGAAGCCCAACGAGAGGCATGGACGTCTGCTGATGAAGGAGTGGGAGAAATGGTCGGAAAGAAACAAAGAGACTATCAGAACGGAGGGAAGCAAATCGAAATAGCAGAACTTCTTGGGCTCTATTTCTACCAACTCTCGCTTGTGGCGATATTACCCAAGCGACTGCATCTGGAACATTATATACCGTCTTTCTCAGTACAGATAGAGAAAGGCGAATGGGTGGAAGTAGGAAAGTTTTTGTTTAATTGTGTTTATTCGTTTAAGAGAGAAAAATGTGGGGGATGACGAGGGATATGCTCATCTTAAACGACAATGAGAAAGAAATTTTTATTATTGAGCATTGCAGCATTGATTTGCTGCAATGTGGCGAAGGCACAGATGTATTTGGGTATGACCGGATTGATACACGTGCCTTCGGCAGAAATGAATGAGGCTGGTGATGCTCGCATAGGTGTGCATTATATACCGAACGAGATGTTGTCAAGCAGGTTGTGGGAGTATTACGGCAAAGGAAAGCTGTTTGATTCGTACAGCTATTATTTCAGCATAACTCCGTTCAGGTGGATGGAGGCTACATACGAGTGTACAGCAGTAAAGACACAGTTGGGTAATGGAAGTTATAACGTCAAGGATAGACCGCTATACGAGGGTAAGTATTGGCCTTTGGTTGTAATGGGTGCTCAGGATGTGTTTGGAAGTACGGTATATAATTCGGATATTACCAAAGGTCAGGCTTTCTTCGGCAACTGGTATGTGGCCGCTACAAAGCACTTCATGGTGGGTGGCAACGAGATAGCCGGTACGTTGGCTTACAGGTATTATCTGAAGGAATGGAACAAGAAGCACTAAGGTGTAGTGGGTGGCATTAGCTATCGCCCATACTTTGCTCCTTATACCAGATATATCGTGGAGTATGATGGCTGTGGCATGAATGTAGGTATGGATGCTTTGCTATGGAAGCATTGCATGATACAGTTGGCTACAGGTCACTTCAAGAGCTTTCAAGCGGGCATTGCCTATCAGATTAACCTGCTCGGAAAGAACAAAAAGCGCAAGTGGAAGATGGATTACAAGCGTGAGGATGTTCAGCTTCGCGACTCCATGCAGAAACGACATTGGGATATAACGGATTTCGTGGATATCCCGCTAAGTAGATAAACAACATGAAGATAGTAAAAGCCATTTGGCAATTTATTAACTACCTCTTCTGACCACAGATTTGACATCGCTCACTGTAAACGCTAGACAGGCAAGACACGTTGTGGATAAAGAAAACTTGGACAAAGTCCGCACCCTCATTGACATGGATATGCGTTCCGGCAATGCCAGTATCATCACTCCGGAATACATCGCCCGCTCTCTGCAAATAAGCATCGAGGACACCATCGCAGCTCAAAAAGAACTGGGAATATGACACATTGTTCTTCGAATCCTTCGGGCTCGCCTTCGGTCTCGCGACTAGCTAATGCGAGTTCGACAAGCTAAGGAACCAAAATTCTGAAATCAATATGGCAGTTTATCTCTTACCTCTTCTGGTCGCAGAAGACGGATAAGACACGATACAACAACTAAAGAAATTAACGAGTTTCGCGTTAACAGTTAACACTATTAAAGTACACATGGCAAAGCGTCATACATATATCATTGAAGTTAAATTCGTCAATTTTAGGGATGAGTGTGCAATAGGTACTCAAACATCAGGCTATTTGATGAGTAATGGCAGAACGGACACCTTTGATTTTAAACGTAATGGCTTTACTATTACGGCAGAAAGGAGCACCATTTATGTAGACGGTACAATATTGAGTAGTGATAGGAATGGTCTCTATGGGCAAGTATTGAAGGGACTTCTGGTTTATTATGCTCTTTCGAACGATTACCCCAAAGTAAAAAGTATTTCTATAGTTCGTAAGAGAAAAAATCCGTATACGGATATTACATATAGTGAAACGAGTTCATTCAGCCAGCCACTTACACCTGCTTTACCGAAACCCCTTGTATTCACAAATGCTAATATTAATGTGCTTCTTGAAGAGACAGAAAAAGGGGCAGCTGTTAGAATTGCAATGACATATTGGTTAAAAGCTAATAATTCCATTGATCCTTATTTAAAGTTTGATCGCTATTGGAAAGCGTATGACAGGTTGCTTTTATACGAGGGGAACACAACAACACAGCGAACGGCAATACCCATAATCAAAGCGACAATTACGGCTAATGAGAATGTGTTCGTTTTATCAAAGGCTTTGACAAATACATACTCGGATGCTTATATACGGAGTTTTAGTTGGAACCATTTGCTAAGTAGCAAAAGTATGAGTTATACTAAGCTCGGAGAAATATCCAGAAGAGTTCTAGAATATACTGATGCTCGGGTAATCCGATTATATCAAAATCTACTAAGCGGCTCAAAAATTCAAACAGCCTTGACTAATGCCGGATTAATGGCTACTATCAATACTCACTTTGCAAACAATGCCACTACCAACCAAGATATTGATATCGTATTACTCATGTCATTAAGTTATACGTATTATATCCGATGTAAATTATTTCACGGAGAAGTACCTGATAGTACCTTTAAGCTTCAAAAGACAAATGAAGATAGAGAAATTGATGAACTAAATAAGCTACTTGAATTGGTGGTATTCGAACTTCTGGAGCACAATAATATTTTAAGATAATATTATTTATGGGAATACATAATGAACTGGTAATGACATGTCTGTCATACAATACTCTATTCGATGATTTTGTGTCTGTTGATATAAAAAGTTTGGCAAGCGGCATACCATATATAGCTGCTCTTGACTTTTTTGTTGCAAAACATAATAATTTCTATTATTGTTTGAGTGATTTAAGTGGGCAGAGGACAGATGATAGATAACATCAGCACTCTATACTTTGAATTATGTATTTTGCAGTATGCAGACAAGAATACAAGTGTAAGAATCTTGTCTGCTGACCAAAAGGTTGCGGCATATAAGCTATATTTAAATACCAACTGTCTGTGAAGATCGTTGATATTTTTTTATACAATAAGCCGTGGTGGAAATCTAAAAGGAGCTACTTTTGATAAGAAATTACTTCTGCATACTCTTTCACTGCGTCAAAACACGGACATCCTTTCATTGGATTCAAGTCCCGGTGTCCCACAATCAACGCTTTTGGAAACTGCCTTTTCAACTCCCTCAACAAAGCAAGCAAAGCTCCTTTTTGTTCCAGTGTACGCGTATCTTTCGGTTTCCCGTTCGCATCCAGTCCTCCCTCATAACAAACACCAACCGAATGGGCATTATGATTACGGCAGTGTGCCCCGACCTTTTCTAACGCACGTCCCCGGTGAATCTCCCCATCACGAGTGATGTAAAAATGATAGCCAATATCACGGAAACCACGGTGCAAGATATGATCCTGTCGGCAAGCCTCCGCCGAAAGGGACTTTCCTTCCGGCGTGGCACTGCAATGAATGATAATTAATGTAATAGTCCGCATGGGGTTACATGCAACTTTGTATTCCGAACACACCTCCGATGGCGGTGGCTACAGTGATAACGATTTTGAGGACTAAGCTCCATACAGAGCGGGAAGATGATGATTTACTCATACAATAACAGGTTTTAAATAAATTAATAATAGTTTTCTTTTACCACAGATTTACTGTAGGTTTGCCATAGGTTTACCACAGATCTACACAGACTCACACAGATAAATAATCGACTACTTTAGCAACTACCAATTCAATATAATCTGTGGAAATCTGTGTAGTCAGTGGTGAATCTTTTAGGCAGCCGGGTCAGGCGCTTCACCACCTCCATCCGGTTTCGGATCAGGGTTGTCATCCGAATCAGAACCTCCTCCGGCAGTTGTCGGTTTCTGATATTCGGCCTGCTGTTTCAACTGGCTGTCGAGTTTCAGATTATTGGTCGACAGATTACCGGTGGCACGGGCTTTCAGACGCATGCCGCTAATATTCTTCTCCAACGAGAACTCTTCCAGCGTATCGGCTGCCTTACTGCGAATACCCACACCAAAAATGGCAAGATCATCAATTTTCACACACTTGCCGTCCAGCAACAATTCCTTGATGCAATCTACCATATCCGAAAGCACACCTTTGATGACACCACCGGAATACGGTGAATTGTGCTTCGACATATGTTCGGCAAGCTTTGCCAAATCAAACGTCTCGTCGCTTACCGCCCGGGCGAACCATTTGCCCGCATTCAAGCCTTTTTTCTGTTGGTTCTGATAAATTTTGTAACGAATCATAAAACAATAAATTAAAGGGTTAAACATATTGTCCGGGGATTCTTTTCCCTTTCGACGATACAAAAATACTACTCCGGATCTCCCGGAAATCAGCTGTGCACGGTTGTGTCTGGTAGCGGTCGGTTATTTGTCATTATAGTCGGTTATTCAATGGAAAAACGTTGGCTATATAGTCGTTTTTTGTTATTTTTGTAACAGTAAATCAGAAATATATCTATCATGAGTGAATTTAAAATACGTGCTTACGGGCGCATGGAACTGGCGCAACTCTATTCTCCGCAACTAACTGACATCGCTGCCTATCGAAAGATGAAGAAATGGATCTCTTTGTGTCCCGGACTTCTGCAACGCCTGTACGACTTAGGTTACGAATCAAAGCGACGCTCATTCACACCGTTGGAGGTGAGAGTCATTGTGGATGCTTTAGGAGAGCCCTAAATTAAGCGTCGCTTTATGGTGTATAAAGCACCGCTTTACGATGTCTAAAGCTTAGCTTTACACCTCCTAAAGCGATGCTTTATGCATGACAAACGATTGTTTCAGTCAAAACGGATGTGGTAATTGAAATGACTACTGCATCCGTAAATAAAACGGGTACAGTAGGTACACTTTTTCCGGTTCACTCATACACACACGCACGCGTATACAACCCTTTACCGTCCATACTGATTAATTTTCCGTGTTTGGTGAGCCGTTTCAGCCAAGTGAGGGCTGTGTTTTCCTTAATTCCCATGGCAACTGCTTCTTCCAGTAACTGTGTACGAGTAAATTCATCACCCAGTTTCTGGAAGAGATAATCACGATCGGCATTAGGACGGTGGCTGATTTCTGTATTGGGGAGGAACGATAGAATATGCGTGGCATGACAGTAGAGAGGTTCCGCAAGACTAAGCACAGCATGAAAGTCTTCCTGTGAAATGGATACATCCCAACGAGTGATGATGTCATCTTTGCGGTTGTCCGCAGGAATCTCCTTGTCCGGTGTGAAAGGAGAGGTGGGGGAGGTCTTGAAGTCGTAGGGCTGCGGGCTTTCGAGGGCACGCAATACGGCTACTTCCGACATGATTCTGCATAGATTGACGGCCAGACGTGCCACAAAACTATACATTTCCCTTCCATTAGCTACACTGGAGCGTTCAAACAAGTTGGAAAAGACGGTGTCGATTTCTTCTTTTTGTTCATCCGTGAGTTGCAGGGTATGAATGCCGTGCGCTTTTATCACGCTCAACTTTTCTTTCCATTCCAGTCCCATAGCGGTGAATATCTCCTCCCAATCTATCTCGTTGTCCATAAATTGGCTGATCCATTTACTTATTCCGCACATGTAATAATATAATTGGCGGGAGTATGATCCGTCTTCTGCCGTCGGAATGAAAGTTTGCACCTGCGACGGCGTACCCGAAATCAGAACGGAAAGATAGCTTTTCTTCACTTCCCGGTATTCCTGGTCGGTGCGGCGGTTGTAGGACAAGCGGTCGTGGTCGAACGCTTTGCGCAGGGTATCGCTCCAATGACCGTGATCCGATCCGATGGCGGTGGAAAGGGTGTCCGCTTCCGCTTCGCAGATAAGTCCGGTTCCGTCGGAGTCCATGATGTTTTGTAGGATACCCGTACCGGTGTTGTTGCCCGAAATGAGGAACATCCTGTTAGGGGGCATTTGTGGAGCCTCCTTTTTGGTTCGTTCTTTTCCCATTGCATCGTACTCGGCTTTCTCTTTTTTGTATGCTTTCATCTGTATGGTCACTTCTTTGCGAATCTCGTCGTGGATAGGTTCCACGAGTAAGCGGATGTAGGAAAGGATACCTTTGCCGGAAGCCGAAGGAGCCACTACGAAACATTGGAGGCTGGGGTGATGGTATTTGCCGCCATATAGGCATCGCACGTGGCGCGACATACAGGCACCCAGGGCAGTGAGCGCTCCCAATAGCATGATGTCGTGTTGTATTGGGCTGCTCCCGGCTTTTATGATACGTTGCAAAAATTCCGGCCAGTCGTTTTTCGGAAAAGTGGGCAATTGATGTTGCGGTTCACTGCCCGGCAATAGTTCTTCTTCCCCTTCTCTTTCTTCGGAGATATTGTCATTCCCTACCTTATTATACGCGCCCGTGTGTGGGGGAAATTTGCGTGCTGTACCTGCTGTACCTTTTGTACCTGTGGGATGTTTGGGCATTTCTTCTATGCAGATGCTTACTCCCGTCGCTTCGGCCAGGTGGAAAGCGGTGCCCAGGTGCACTTCTCCACGTTGGGTGTGGAGTGCGTTGGAGAATACCCGTTCGGCATGTTCGCGCTGATACTTGGGAGACACCCGGCACAGGCGATGAAAAAAGTCACGTCCTGCTTCACCGCAATCCGTTGCGATGGCGAATGACAATTGTACGTATTCAAGATAAGTGGGAGCAATGTCCGCTCCTGCCGCTTCGACTGCTTCGGTGAGACGGCGTAAAGATTCAATATCGGTCATTTTGATTTATGATTTTTGATTTATGATTTATTCGTTGGTGGTTCTGAACAATGCTTCCGGGTCGTAACTAAGGAAACAGGATCTCACGAGGTCTTTGCCGGAGAAATCTACTTTGGATTTTGTTTCGGAAGAAACTGCTGTTACCGTATTGTATGCCGTCTCTACGTACCGCATCGCCCAACTCATGTTGTCTGTGATATTTGGGATGTCATTTGTCGTGGAGGAATAATGGCAGGGAACAAATGCCTTTACACCCAGTCCGCTGGGGCTGACAAAGGTGAGTACAGGTTGTAGGAGAGGATCGTCATAGAGCATACGTCGCATTTCCACTGCTTCCTGATAAGAGTGGAGACCGTCCACATCTACTATCACCAGGTGAGACGGGGAGACGAAATCCTTACTGCTACGGCGGGTGAATGTGCCGCAGGGGGTCACATACGGTAGTAATGACGCTTTGGCGGTTCGTATATCTTCGGAGTTGCGTACTTGTTCGGTCAGGGCTTTGAGATTCTCGTTGCAAGTAATCATTTGGAAAACTTGTTCGATGGAGACTTCGCAGAAGGGGATAAGCGTGGGAGGAGTCATCAGTCGGCCTTGTTTGTCTTTGATAGGAGCGATAGGTGGCATGAAATAGGACATTCTGTAGTTGTTTGGCATCATTTTCTTTTTGTTTCAAGTTAAAATGTTTATTTTTGCAAAAAAATATGAGTGTGTTTCAAAACACGGCGTAAAATTAGTAAATGCAAAATAGACATCGTCCCGACATGTTGGGATGAAAGTGAAAATAATTAACCGTTACGGTGTAATTTTAACAATAAAAAAGAATGGAAAATGAAAAAGGTTTATATGTAGCTTTAGGAGTTTACATAGGAGAGTTGCAAAAGCGTGCGGATTTGAAAAATGACGAAATACGGAAGAGCGTACACATCGGCCACTCTACTTTTAATGATTTAAAAAAGGGGCAAAACGCCCATTGAGTGATTACGTAAAAGTGGTGGAGTGCTGTCTGGATGCCTTCAATGAAGAGGAAGCCGGAGTTATCTGGGATGAATGGAGGAGAATGTATTTTCGATACAGAAGAAGAAAAGAGGAGGAGAGAGGAGAACGGTGAAAAAACAGATAAGGTAAAAGTGGCAGGCGGGAAAAAGTTTCCCGCCTGCGGTCTTTATGAATGGATTTTTTTGTAGCTTTGTGAAAAATAAGATTGATATGGAAGATTTGTCTGGTAATTTTTATAATTTAAGAAAAAGAAGCGTATGAGTAGCAAGATATACCCCATTGGCATACAGAACTTTGAAAAAATCCGGAAAGACGGTTATTTCTATATTGATAAGACTGCTTTGATTTATCAGATGGTGAAGACAGGCAGTTATTATTTCTTGAGCCGTCCCCGTCGTTTTGGAAAAAGTCTGTTGATATCTACGCTTGAAGCGTATTTCTTGGGCAAGAAAGAACTTTTTGAGGGCTTGGCCATGGAAAAGCTGGAAAAGGATTGGACTACATATCCCATTTTTCATATCGATCTTAATACGGAGAAGTATGATACGCGGGAGAGCCTGGATAGTATATTGAATTTCACATTGGAGAAATGGGAACAGCAATATGGCACCGCTCCGTCGGAAACAACTTTTGCATTGCGTTTTCGCGGCCTTATTGAACGGGCTTATGAGCAAACCGGGCAGCGTGTGGTCATTCTGATAGATGAATATGATAAGCCCATGTTACAAGCAATAGGTAACGAGGAGCTTCAGAAGGAATTCCGTAATACCATGAAAGCTTTTTATAGTGTGCTGAAGACTATGGACGGTTGTATTCAGTTTGCATTTTTGACGGGAGTGACGAAATTTGGTAAGGTAAGCGTGTTCAGCGATTTAAATAATCTCGATGACATCTCAATGCGGAAGCAATACGTGGATCTTTGCGGAGTTTCTGAAAAAGAATTGCATGATAATCTGGAAATTGAACTGCATGAACTGGCGGATGCAAAGGAGCTGACTTATGGTGAACTGTGCAATAGATTGAGGGAGTACTATGATGGCTATCATTTTACATACAATTCTATCGGAATATATAATCCGTTCAGCTTGCTTAATACTTTTAAATATAGAGAGTTCGGTAGTTATTGGTTTGAAACGGGAACTCCTACTTATCTAGTGGAGTTGCTGAAAAAACATCATTATGACTTGGAACGTATGGCGCATGAGGAAACGAGTGCCGCTGTATTGAACAGTATTGATTCAACATCGGACAATCCCATTCCGGTCATTTATCAGAGCGGTTATCTCACTATAAAAGGGTATGACGAAGAATTTGGAATTTATAGTTTAGGCTTCCCTAATCGCGAAGTAGAGGAAGGATTTATTAAATTTTTGCTTCCCTTTTATGCGAACACCAATGCGGTAGAGTCGGAGTTTGAAATATAGAACTTTAACGCGAAAATGCGTAATATTGAGAAATGGATAGTGGAGTAATCTGTGAAATAATTGATGGAAAATCCCGGCTGAAGAAATAAAACGGCTGGGATTTTTTGTTTAGGATGTCTATTTGCCATTCTTGAAAAATATCAAATGGTAGCTATATCTTTTCCGTGTGCGATAACGAAAACGCAAAAAATAACAATTTATTATGTAGAAAAAGTTGGGGGAATGCTTCGTAGTTCACAAATAATGATTAAATTTGCCGCGATTTGTAATGCGGAGTTTGCAAAATGACGAATAATACTATAAAGCATCTAGGTATTGTGGAAAACATCCAAGGTTCTCATCTGTCGGTGAGGATTGTCCAGACATCGGCTTGCGCGGCTTGTAGCGCAAAAGGGCATTGTTCCTCGGCAGATAGTAAGGACAAAATCATAGATATTATAGATACCGCGGCTTCTTCCTATCAGGTGGGAGAGAAGGTGATGGTGGTCGGCGAAACGTCGATGGGCATGATGGCAGTGGTATTGGCTTTCGTACTTCCTTTCGTACTTCTTATTTTTTCATTGTTTCTTTTGATGGCGTGGATAGAGAATGAGTTGTATGCAGCACTTCTTTCTCTGGCTGTCCTTATACCTTATTATTTCGTTTTGTGGCTCAATAAAACGCGACTCAAACAACAATTTTCATTTACTATAAAACCAATAAATAACTAAAAACATTATGAATTTGATTCTGATTGCAGTGATTTCATTGGGAGCTATAGCGCTCGTGCTGGCCGCTATTCTTTATGTGGCTTCCAAGAAATTTGCCGTGTATGAAGACCCGCGGATTGCCCATCAGGTGGGAGAAGTGCTTCCCCAGGCTAACTGTGGTGGATGTGGCTATCCCGGTTGTAGCGGATTTGCCGACGCTTGCGTCAAAGCCGGTTCGCTGGATGGTAAATTCTGCCCCGTAGGTGGACAACCTGTCATGGCACAAATTGCTGATATCCTCGGACTTGCAGCCGGTGAAGCTGAACCGATGGTAGCAGTGGTAAGATGTAACGGAACGTGTGCCAATCGTCCGCGTACCAACCAATATGATGGTGCGAAGAGTTGTGCTATTGCCGCTTCGCTGTATGGTGGGGAAACGGGATGTAGTTACGGATGTCTGGGGTGTGGCGACTGTGTGGCTGCTTGTCAGTTCGATGCCATCCACATGAATCCTGAAACGGGGACTTCCGGAAGTGGATGAAGCGAAATGTACCGCTTGTGGCGCTTGTGTGAAGGCTTGCCCGAAGGCGATCATCGAGATTCGTCCGCAAGGCAAGAAATCACGCCGTGTGTACATCTCTTGTGTGAATAAAGACAAGGGAGCCGTAGCACGTAAGGCTTGTACAGTGAGCTGTATCGGCTGTGGTAAGTGTGTCAAGACTTGTCCGTTCGAAGCCATTACGCTGGAAAACAACCTGGCTTACATCGATCCGAACAAGTGTAAATCTTGCCGGAAGTGCGTGGAAGTTTGTCCGCAGAATACGATTATCGAGTTGAATTTCCCGCCGCGGAAACCGAAAGAAGAAGCTCCGGCTGCTCCGAAACCGGCTACAAAAGTGGAAACTCCTGCTGCAAAGGCTACAGAAGCTCCGAAGGTAACAGAATAATAACAGAAAATAAAATACAGAATTGTATGTTAAAGACATTTTCAATTGGTGGAGTTCATCCACACGAAAATAAATTGTCGGCACATCAACCTATCATCACAGCGGAAGTTCCTGCAAAGGCAGTTATTTTGCTGGGGCAGCATATCGGTGCGCCTGCAAAACCGGTTGTAGCGAAAGGGGATGTGGTAAAGGTAGGCACGAAGATTGCCGAACCTGCCGGCTTCGTTTCGGCAGCAATTCACTCTTCTGTCAGTGGAAAAGTGGCGAAGATTGATACAGTAGTCGATGCGAGCGGTTATGCAAAACCTGCTATCTTTATTGATGTAGAAGGCGACGAATGGGAAGAAACCATTGACCGTAGCAAGACACTGGTCAAAGAATGTGAGCTTTCCGCAGAAGAGATCGTGAAGAAGATTGCCGATGCCGGAATCGTAGGTCTGGGCGGTGCTTGTTTCCCTACGCAGGTGAAACTTTGTCCGCCTCCTTCTTTCAAGGCAGAATGTGTGATTATCAATGCGGTGGAATGTGAACCGTATCTGACTGCCGACCATCAGCTGATGCTGGAACACGCGGAAGAAGTCATGGTGGGTGTTTCTATCTTGATGAAAGCGGTGAAAGTGAACAAGGCATTTATCGGAATTGAGAATAACAAGCCTGATGCTATTGAACTGATGACGAAAGTTGCTTCCAGCTATGCAGGTATCGAAGTAGTGCCCTTGAAGGTGAAATATCCGCAAGGAGGTGAAAAGCAATTGATTGACGCAATCACCAAACGTCAGGTGGCGAGCGGCGCATTGCCTATCTCTACGGGAGCAGTCGTTCAGAACGTGGGAACAGCATTTGCCGTTTATGAAGCTGTACAGAAAAATAAGCCGTTGTTCGAACGTGTGATTACCGTGACAGGAAAGTCGGTTGCGAAACCTTCCAACTTCCTGGCTCGTATCGGTACACCGATGAAACAGTTGATTGACGCTTGCGGTGGTCTGCCCGAAGATACGGGTAAGGTGATCGGTGGCGGTCCGATGATGGGTAAGGCGCTCGTAAATATCGAGGTTCCTACTGCGAAGGGCAGTTCCGGTATCCTGATTATGAATCAGAAGGAAGCCAAACGTGGTGAAGCACAAACTTGTATCCGTTGCGCGAAGTGCGTGAGTGCCTGTCCGATGGGACTGGAACCGTACTTGCTCGGAGCTTTGTCCGAAAACGGAGATTTTGAAACAATGGAAAAAGAAAGAATCATGGATTGTATCGAGTGCGGCTCTTGCCAGTTCACTTGTCCTGCCAACCGTCCGCTGCTTGATTACTGCCGCTTGGGTAAGGGTAAAGTAGGAGCTATGATTCGTGCACGTCAAGCTAAAAAATAACGAATATGGAAAATAAATTAATCGTATCACTATCACCCCACGTTCATGGCGGAGACAGCGTACAGAAAAATATGTATGGCGTGCTGATCGCACTGATTCCGGCTTTTCTGGTGTCTCTCTATTTCTTCGGACTGGGTGCCCTGATTGTCACGGCTACTTCCGTTGCAGCTTGTTTATTCTTCGAATGGGCGATCGGGAAATATTTAATGAAGAAACCTACCACTACCATATGCGACGGCTCTGCCATCATCACAGGTGTGTTGCTGGCATTCAACTTACCGTCTAATCTCCCTATCTGGATTATCATTCTGGGTGCACTGTTTGCTATCGGTGTAGGCAAAATGTCTTTCGGCGGATTAGGTTGCAATCCTTTTAATCCGGCACTGGCAGGACGTGTGTTCCTGTTGCTTTCTTTCCCGGTGCAGATGACCAGCTGGCCGGTAGTCGGACAGTTGACCGCCTATACGGATGCTACCACCGGTGCCACTCCGCTGGCATTGATGAAACAAGCGATTCATGCTGCAGATAAGAGTGCGGCTATGGATGCTTTAAACCAGATTCCGGATGCATTGAGTTTGCTGATCGGACAGAATGGCGGATGCTTGGGTGAAGTGAGTGCATTGGCTCTATTGATCGGACTGGTTTATATGCTCTGGAAGAAGATCATCACTTGGCATATTCCTGTGTCTATCCTGGCTACCGTGTTTATCTTTGCAGGTATCATGCACTTGGCAGATCCGGAAAAATATGTTTCTCCAATATTGCAGTTGCTCTCCGGTGGTCTGATGCTGGGTGCTGTCTTTATGGCAACCGACTATGTGACTTCTCCGATGAGTAAGAAAGGTATGCTGATTTATGGTGTTTGTATCGGTCTGCTGACGGTTGTCATCCGTCTGTTCGGTGCTTATCCCGAAGGTATGTCGTTCGCTATCCTGATTATGAATGCGTTCACTCCGCTGATTAACACCTATTGTAAACCTAAACGCTTTGGGGAGGTAGCGAAGAAGAAATGAAAAAGTTAGAATCATCTTTAAAGAATATGTTGCTGGTACTTACGGGCGTGACTGCTGTCTCCGTAGCGTTGCTGGCTTATGTGAATGAACTGACAAAAGGCCCCATTGCCGAAGCGAATGCGAAGACACTGAACGAGGCTTTGAAAAAGGTTCTTCCCGAATTTACCAATAATCCGGTAGCCGAAAGCGATACTGTTTTCAGCGAGAAAGACGGAAAGAAGAACGTTGACTTTATCGTTTATCCGGCTAAGAACGGCGAAGAATTGGTAGGAACGGCCGTCGAAGCTAAATCAATGGGATTTGGTGGCGAACTGAAAGTGTTGGTAGGCTTTAACGCCGAAGGTAAAATCTATAATTACTCGTTACTCGCTCACGCGGAAACTCCGGGACTGGGCTCTAAAGCCGACAAATGGTTCGGAGCATACGACCCGGCCAAGGGAGAACAGGCTGTGTCTCATGAAGAGAGTAAAAAGTCTATTTTGGGGCATGAATCCGGGTGAAGCTCCGTTGACTGTCAGCAAAGATGGGGGAGCGGTGGATGCCATTACAGCTTCTACCATTACTTCACGTGCGTTTCTGAATGCTGTAAATGCTGCTTATCAGGCTTATAAGGCAACTCCTAATACTGATGCTGCTACAGGAGCTACGATAAAAGTTGAACTTACTGATTCGGTCAGTGCTAAATAAGAAAGGAGACAGATATGAATAACTTTAAAGTAATGATGAACGGGATTATCAAAGAGAATCCTATTTTTGTGCTCCTGCTCGGTATGTGTCCTACACTGGGTACGACTTCGTCGGCCATCAATGGTATGGGTATGGGACTGGCTACCATGTTCGTATTGATCTGCTCGAATGTGGTGATCTCTTTAATCAAGAACCTGATTCCGGATATGGTGCGTATCCCGTCGTTTATCGTGGTGATCGCGTCTTTCGTAACCTTGCTTCAAATGGTGATGCAGGCATACGTGCCTGGACTGTACGCTACGCTCGGACTTTTCATCCCGTTGATTGTAGTGAACTGTATTGTGTTGGGACGTGCCGAAGCATTCGCCGCCAAGAATAACGCAGTTGCTTCTATGTTCGACGGTATCGGCATGGGACTTGGTTTCACCATTGCCCTGACATTGCTGGGGGCTGTCCGTGAATTTCTGGGAACCGGTAAGATTTTCGATCTGACCATCATGCCGGAAGAATATGGAATGTTGGTATTTGTATTGGCTCCGGGTGCTTTCATCGCTTTGGGATACCTCATTGCGCTGATTAACAGTTTCAAGAAAGCCTAATTCAATTAAATAAGAAAAGAATATGGAATATATATTGATATTTATTTCGGCAATCTTTGTAAACAACATCGTGTTGTCGCAGTTCTTGGGTATCTGTCCGTTCCTAGGCGTATCTAAGAAAGTAGAGACTGCGATGGGTATGAGCGCTGCGGTTGCTTTCGTGTTGACCATCGCTACCATCGTTACCTTCCTGATTCAGAAGTTTGTATTGGATGTTTTCGGGCTGGGATATTTGCAGACGATTACGTTCATTCTGGTCATTGCCGGATTGGTGCAGATGGTGGAAATCATTCTGAAAAAAGTATCGCCTGCTCTGTATCAGGCTTTGGGCGTGTTCTTGCCTTTGATTACAACCAACTGTTGTATTCTTGGTGTGGCTATCCTGGTGATTCAGAAAGACTACGACCTGCTGACAGGTGTTGTGTACGCGTTTTCTACGGCCATCGGTTTCGGTCTGGCACTGGTGCTTTTTGCCGGATTGCGCGAACAGATGAGCCTCGTGAAAGTACCTAAAGGAATGCAAGGCACTCCGATTGCCTTGATTACCGCCGGTTTGCTTGCTATGGCATTCATGGGATTCTCCGGCGTGGTGTAAGGATTTACAGTTGATAATTAAATAGGGGATTGGAAGCTCTGCTGTATGGCGTCATACAGCTTTGAGTTTCCAATTCTTTTTTATACCTGATTGCCACCCAATCGTACCTAAATTACTTTTCAGCAAATAAAATTGTGGCAAATTATTGCTATTCCATTTTATTTCCATACATTTGTAACTCAAACAATGATAAGCCGAGAAACTAACCATTTTTATAAAGTATATGAAAGAAAGAATTTTAGTAACAGGCGGGACAGGATACATAGGGTCTCATACTGTTGTAGAACTACAAAACAGTGGATATGAAGTAATCATCATCGATAATTTATCAAATTCGAGTGCTGATGTTGTTGACAATATAGAGAAAGTTTCCGGTATTCGCCCAGTTTTTGAAAAGCTGGATTGTCTGGACTTTGCTGGTCTTGATGCAGTATTTACAAAATATAAAGGAATTAAGGCGATCATTCACTTTGCAGCAAGCAAAGCAGTAGGAGAATCGGTACAGAAACCGTTGCTTTATTATCGTAACAACCTGGTTTCTTTAATCAACCTTCTCGAACTGATGCCTAAACATGGAGTAGAAGGCATAGTGTTCTCTTCTTCCTGTACAGTATACGGCCAGCCGGATGAATTGCCGGTGACAGAAAAGGCTCCGATTAAGAAAGCGGAATCGCCATACGGAAATACGAAACAGATTAATGAAGAGATTATTCGTGATACGGTAGCTTCAGGTGCTCCGATCAATGCGATTATGCTGCGCTATTTCAATCCGATTGGCGCACATCCTACAGCATTGCTGGGTGAACTTCCGAACGGTGTTCCTCAAAACCTGATTCCTTATCTGACCCAAACCGCCATCGGCATCCGTGAAAAACTAAGTGTATTCGGTGATGATTATGATACTCCGGACGGTTCTTGTATCCGTGACTTTATCAACGTTGTTGACTTGGCTAAAGCACACGTGATTGCAATCCGCCGTATTTTGGAGCAAAAACCAAAAAGAAAAAGTGGAAGTGTTCAATATCGGTACAGGACGTGGCGTTTCTGTATTGGAATTAATAAATGGCTTTGAAAGAGCCACCGGCGTAAAATTGAATTATCAGATTGTCGGACGTCGTGCTGGTGATATTGAAAAAGTTTGGGCGAATCCGGATTTCGCAAACCAGGAACTGGGTTGGAAGGCTGTAGAAACTTTGGAAGATACTTTACGTTCTGCATGGAATTGGCAGCTGAAACTCCGTGAAAGAGGCATTCAGTAAAAAGATATTTGTTTTAATAAACATAAAAGTTTAAACAAATCGTGCATGCGATTTGTTTATTTGATGCTAATCGACCTGAAGCTGTTTATGAGTATGCGAATATACGTAAATAGTACTTATGCCTCCCCGGCATAGACAGGAAAGATTGCATAGTAGTTTTGTCGTGTTTTATTTTGTGTTTGTGTTGTGACGGTACTACGACGTGAGTCGTGGTACCGTTTTTTGTTCGCCCATACTGGGCGAACAAAACTATGTTTATAGCTTTCCTTTGAAACAGAAAACGTCGCTTTCTCCTATTGTTTCCGGTAAAGAAGTTCCGGGGGCGAACAGTCCGAACACTGAAGAGCCGGAGCCGCTCATGGAGGCGTAGATCGCTCCTTGATGATAGAGTTCTCTTTTAATTTCCCCAATAACGGGATGTTGCGGGAATACACTTGCTTCAAAATCATTGATTAGGATATCCTTCCATTCTGCAACTGGACGCAGGATTGCCTCTTTGACCGGATATTCCGGACGGTGGGGATGAATATTTGAAAAAGCTTCCCGGGTAGAAACGAAAACGTTCGGTTTGACAATCATGATTTGGTAACCGCTTAATGAAAGCTCGATTGGTGAGAACAGGTTTCCGATTCCTTCGGCATAGGTCGGCTTGTTTTTAATAAAGAAAGCACAGTCCGCTCCCAAAGTGGCGGCATATACCTCCAGCTGTTCTTCGGATAATTCCAGCTGAAAATGATCGTTGAGCAACTTTAGCATAAAAGCGGCATCGGATGAACCGCCCCCCAGTCCGGCTCCCGAGGGAATATGCTTATACAAATGAATTTCGACAGGGGGAAGATGAAACTCCTTATCCAGCAATGAATAGGCCTTTGCCACCAGGTTGTCTTCCGGATTGCCGGCTATCTCCATGCCATACTGGTGGAGGGTAATCTTCTTTTCTGTTTCAGAAGAAGTACGGATTTCGAGAGCGTCTTCGAGGGCTACCGGATAGAAAACGGTTTCCAGATTGTGATATCCGTCCGGGCGTTTTTCCGTGATGGAAAGTCCCAGGTTTATTTTGATATTAGGAAAAGCGAGCATTTGATTTATGATTTATGAATTATGATTTATGGGTTGCTAAATTGCGATGTTGTGGCAAAGATACTAAAATCTTCATTTTTCTTTATTCATTCTTCATTATTATATTCTATCTTTGTCGTTCCGATTGGAAAAAGCCTGCCAATGGAAGCCATCCAATCATAAATCATAAATCAAAATTCATAAATCATAAAAGTTTTTCATGGCCGAACAGAAAAGAAATACCCGCAATACAAAGTCTACTAAGGTACAACCGGTAAATGATTATGGTCGTATTCAGCCGCAGGCACCTGAACTGGAAGAAGCAGTTCTGGGAGCTTTGATGATTGAAAAGGATGCTTACTCATTGGTGAGTGAGATTCTTCGTCCCGAATCTTTTTACGAACGCCGGCATCAGTTGATTTATTCTGCTATCACCGATCTTGCGGTGAATCAGAAACCGGTGGATATTCTGACTGTAAAGGAACAACTTAGCAAACGCGGAGAACTGGAAGAGGTGGGAGGCCCGTTCTATATTACTCAATTGAGTAGTAAGGTGGCTTCATCAGCGCATATTGAGTATCACGCCCGTATTATTGCACAGAAATCTTTGGCGCGTGAGTTGATTACGTTTACGAGCAATATCCAGAGTAAAGCGTTTGATGAAACGCTGGATGTGGACGACTTGATGCAGGAAGCGGAAGGTAAACTTTTTGAGATTTCGCAGCAGAACATGAAAAAGGATTATACGCAGATCAATCCGGTGATTGACGAAGCCTATAAGCTGATTCAGAAGGCTGCGGCGCGAACCGACGGTTTGAGTGGTCTTGAGAGTGGTTTTACAAAGCTCGACAAGATGACTTCCGGTTGGCAGAATTCCGACCTTATCATTATCGCTGCCCGTCCTGCCATGGGTAAGACCGCCTTTGTCCTTTCTATGGCTAAGAATATTGCTGTCGATTATCGGAACCCGGTGGCGTTGTTCTCTCTTGAAATGAGTAACGTCCAGTTGGTCAACCGTCTTATCACCAATGTTTGTGAGATTCCGAGTGAGAAGATCAAAAGTGGACAATTGGCAAGCTATGAATGGCAGCAATTGGACTATAAACTGAAGAATCTGATGGATGCACCGCTTTACGTGGATGATACTCCGTCTCTGTCTGTATTTGAACTTCGAACGAAAGCGCGTCGTCTGGTACGTGAACATGGAGTGAGAATCATTATTATTGACTACCTTCAGTTGATGAATGCGAGTGGTATGGCATTCGGTAGCCGTCAGGAAGAGGTCAGTACGATATCTCGTTCGTTGAAAGGATTGGCGAAGGAGTTGAACATTCCCATTATAGCCTTGTCGCAGTTGAATCGTGGTGTGGAAGAGTCGTGAAGGTATTGATGGTAAACGTCCGCAGTTGAGTGACCTTCGTGAATCGGGAGCCATCGAGCAGGATGCCGATATGGTGTGCTTTATCCACCGTCCGGAATACTATAAGATTTACCAGGATGATCGTGGTAATGACCTGCGTGGTATGGCGGAGATTGTCATCGCCAAGCATCGTAATGGTGCGGTAGGCGAGGTGTTGCTCCGGTTTAAGGGAGAATTTACCCGTTTCTCCAATCCGGAGGACGATATGGTTATCCCGATGCCGGGTGAGCCTGCCGGGGCTATGCTAGGATCGAAGATGAATACAGGTGATGCCGGCTCGATGCCTCCTCCTCCTCCAGCGCCTGATTTTGCACCGCAGACAGCGAATCCGTTCGGAGCACCGGGGGATGGACCTTTGCCGTTCTAGTTGCGTCCCTGTGGTGAAATAACGCGCAATTTTTTATCAAACCTTCTCGGTCAACCGAAAAATCTTATTAACTTTGCGAATCTTTTTGAGAAACAATAAAAAATTAAGTATATGAATATCTCTTATAACTGGCTGAAAGAGTATGTCAACTTCGACCTGACGCCCGATGAAACGGCTGCTGCGTTGACTTCTATCGGCTTGGAAACAGGTGGTGTAGAAGAAGTGCAAACCATTAAAGGTGGTTTGGAAGGACTTGTGATCGGTGAAGTGCTGACCTGCACGGAACATCCTAACTCTGACCATTTGCATATTACTACTGTTAATCTGGGAGACGGTGAACCGGTACAGATTGTTTGTGGTGCCCCGAATGTGGCTGCCGGACAGAAAGTGGTGGTAGCTACTTTGGGTACCAAACTTTATGACGGTGACGAATGTTTTACCATCAAGAAATCAAAAATCCGTGGGTGTAGAATCTACAGGGATGATTTGTGCTGAAGACGAAATCGGGATCGGTACGGATCATGCAGGTATCATCGTATTGCCGGAAACTGCTGTTCCGGGTACGCTTGCCAAGGATTATTATAATATCAAGAGCGATTATGTACTGGAAGTGGATATCACGCCTAACCGTGCGGATGCCTGCTCTCACTATGGGGTAGCTCGTGACTTGTATGCTTATCTGATTCAGAACGGTCGTCAGGCAACTTTACAACGCCCGTCAGTGGATGGCTTTAAAGTGGAAAACCATGACTTGAATATCGAAGTGAAGGTTGAAAACAGCGAAGCTTGTCCGCATTATGCCGGTGTTACCGTGAAAGGTGTAACAGTGAAGGAGAGTCCGGAATGGCTGCAAAACAAATTGCGCCTGATCGGTGTACGTCCTATTAATAATGTAGTGGATATTACTAATTATATCGTTCATGCTTTCGGTCAGCCATTGCATTGTTTCGATGCCGGAAAGATTAAAGGCAATGAGGTGATTGTGAAAACAATGCCCGAAGGTACTCCGTTCGTTACGTTGGATGAAGTGGAACGTAAGTTGAACGAACGCGACCTGATGATCTGCAACAAAGAAGAGGCCATGTGTATTGCCGGTGTATTCGGCGGACTGGACTCCGGTTCTACGGAAGCTACGACAGACGTATTCATCGAAAGTGCTTATTTCCATCCTACATGGGTGCGTAAGACGGCTCGTCGTCATGGTCTGAATACGGATGCTTCTTTCCGTTTCGAACGTGGCATCGATCCGAACGGAGTAATCTATTGTCTGAAACTGGCTGCTCTGATGGTGAAAGAACTGGCTGGCGGTACGATTTCTTCTGAAATAAAAGATGTATTCACTACTCCTGCACAGGATTTTATTGTCGATCTTGCTTACGAAAAAGTACATTCTTTGGTAGGTAAAGTGATCCCGGTAGAGACAATCAAGAGCATTGTGACTAGCTTGGAAATGAAGATTACCAATGAAACGGCAGAAGGACTGACATTGGCTGTTCCTCCTTATCGTGTAGACGTGCAGCGTGATTGCGATGTGATTGAAGATATTCTTCGTATCTATGGATATAATAATGTGGAAATCCCGACTACGCTGAACTCCAGTCTGACAACCAAGGGTGAGCATGATAAATCAAACAAATTACAGAATCTGGTTGCAGAACAACTGGTGGGCTGTGGATTCAATGAAATTCTGAACAACTCACTGACTCGTGCTGCTTATTATGATGGGTTGGAGGCTTATCCGTCCAATCACCTGGTGATGTTGCTCAATCCGTTGAGTGCTGATCTGAACGCTATGCGTCAGACCTTGCTGTTCGGCGGACTGGAAAGCATTGCTCATAACGCCAATCGTAAGAACGCTGATTTGAAATTCTTCGAATTCGGTAACTGTTATTATTTCAATGCTGACAAGAAGAACGAAGAGAAGGTACTGGCTCCTTATTCGGAAGATTATCACCTGGGCTTGTGGGTAACCGGTAAGAAGGTTTCCAATTCATGGGCGCATGCGGATGAGAACAGTTCGGTGTATGAATTGAAGGCTTATGTAGAAAATATATTAAAGCGTCTGGGACTGGATTTGCACAATCTGGTTGTAGGTAATCTGACAGACGATGTTTTTGCTGCCGCACTCTCTGTCAACACGAAGGGCGGAAAACGTCTTGCTTCTTTCGGTATTGTAACTAAGAAGTTGTTGAAAGCATTTGATATCGACAATGAAGTATATTACGCCGACTTGAACTGGAAGGAATTGATGAAAGCCATCCGTTCTGTGAAGATCAGCTACAAGGAAATTTCCAAATTCCCTGCTGTGAAACGCGACTTGGCATTGTTGCTTGATAAGAATATACAATTTGCCGAAATCGAAAAGATTGCATACGAAACAGAGAAGAAGCTGTTGAAAGAAGTGGAACTCTTCGATGTATATGAAGGTAAGAACCTCGAAGCGGGTAAGAAGTCGTATGCGGTGAGCTTCCTGCTTCAGGATGAAAACCAGACTTTGAATGATAAGATGATTGATAAGATCATGTCGAAACTGGTGAAGAACCTGGAAGATAAACTGGGTGCCAAACTTAGATAAACTTAAAATTGTCATTATTAAAAATATAAACCAATGGGAAGAGCATTTGAATATAGAAAGGCCGCTAAACTGAAAAGATGGGGCCACATGGCTAAAACTTTTACAAGACTGGGTAAACAAATCGCTATCGCTGTAAAGGCAGGCGGTCCGGAACCTGAAAACAACCCGACGCTGCGTTCGGTGATCGCTACTTGTAAGCGTGAAAACATGCCGAAGGATAACATTGAACGTGCTATCAAAACGCAATGGGTAAAGACCAGAGCGACTACAAGAGCATGACTTATGAAGGATACGGCCCTCACGGTATTGCTGTGTTTGTAGACACATTGACAGACAACACAACTCGTACGGTGGCTGACGTTCGTTCGGTATTCAATAAGTTCGGTGGCAATCTGGGTACAATGGGTTCTCTTGCGTTCCTTTTCGACCACAAATGTGTGTTCACTTTCAAGAAGAAAGACGGATTGGATATGGAAGAACTGATTCTCGATCTGATCGACTATGACGTGGAAGATGAATATGAAGAAGATGATGAAGAGGGAACAATTACTATCTATGGTAATCCTAAGAGCTACGCCGCTATTCAGAAGCATTTGGAAGAATGTGGCTTTGAAGATGTCGGTGGAGACTTCACTTATATCCCGAACGACCTGAAAGAGGTTACTCCGGAACAACGCGAAACATTGGATAAGATGATCGAACGTCTGGAAGAATTTGATGACGTGCAGACTGTCTATACCAACATGCAACCGGAAGAAGGGGAAGAGGAGTAAGACAGGTTATGGAATATGTTTATAAGACCCAGGGGACTTGCAGCACGAATATCGAACTGAATGTGGAAGATGGAGTGGTGAAGGAAGTTGCTTTCTGGGGAGGATGTAATGGTAACCTTCAAGGTCTTTCACGCCTTGTGAGAGGGATGAAGGTAGCGGATGTGATTACAAAACTCGAAGGAGTGCGTTGTGGTGGCAGACCGACTTCATGTCCCGATCAATTATGTCGTGCATTGCATGAGATGGGATATTGATTGATTTTTCATTTATGTAAATTATATATTGATTTGTGGCCTCTGGCAATTGGTTTGTCGGAGGTCATTTTTTTTAGCAGAAAGTCCTTATTTCCTTTTCTCGAGTAGTCCTTACTCAACCCTTTTATAATAATGTCCTCATAATTAGTGTATCATCTGTGTCCATAGGTCATCTACTTATTGGTCGGTATTTTGAACTAAAATTGATTCTCACTCGTTATTTATAAGTATATTTGTACTGGATAAACTATTATGCAAAAATGAAGAATATTTTTCAAGACTTAAGACGCAAAGATCATAAACGCTATCTGGGTGGACTGGATGTTTTTAAATATATTGGTCCGGGGCTACTGGTTACTGTAGGATTTATTGATCCGGGAAACTGGGCTTCTAATTTCGCCGCCGGTTCCGAATTCGGCTATTCCTTGCTTTGGGTGGTTACCTTGTCTACCATCATGCTGATTGTCCTTCAGCACAATGTTGCTCACTTGGGAATCGTTACCGGACTTTGCCTTTCGGAGGCGGCCACTAAGTACACCCCTAAATGGGTGTCACGACCTATTCTTGGCACAGCAGTACTGGCGTCGATCTCTACTTCCCTGGCGGAAATTCTGGGAGGTGCCATCGCGTTGGAAATGTTATTGGATATTCCTATTATATGGGGAGCTGTATTGACTACGCTTTTTGTCTCCATCATGCTTTTCACTAATTCGTATAAAAAGATAGAACGTTCCATCATTGCGTTCGTTTCTGTTATCGGGCTTTCATTTATTTATGAGTTGTTTCTGGTGGAAATAGACTGGCCGGCTGCAACGGCGGGGTGGGTGACTCCTTCTTTCCCGAAAGGTAGTATGCTGATTATCATGAGTGTGTTGGGAGCGGTAGTGATGCCTCATAATCTGTTCCTTCATTCGGAGGTGATACAGAGTCACGAGTACAATAAGAAAGATGATGCTTCTATTAAGAAGGTATTGAAATATGAGTTGTTTGACACTCTTTTCTCAATGATTGTCGGTTGGGCGATTAACAGTGCCATGATTCTGCTGGCGGCCGCCACTTTCTTTAAAAGCGGTATTCAGGTAGAGGAACTGCAACAGGCTAAGTCTTTGCTCGAACCTTTATTGGGAAGTAATGCGGCAATTGTATTTGCATTGGCATTGCTGATGGCGGGCATTTCGTCAACTATTACGAGCGGAATGGCGGCAGGTTCTATTTTTGCAGGTATTTTCGGCGAGTCTTATCATATCAAGGACAGTCACTCGCAGGTGGGAGTTCTCTTGTCTTTGGGAATTGCCTTATTGCTGATTTTCTTTATTGGAGATCCTTTTAAAGGATTGATTATTTCGCAGATGGTACTTAGTATTCAATTGCCTTTCACCGTGTTCTTACAGGTGGGACTGACGTCTTCCCGAAAGGTGATGGGCGATTATGTCAATAGTCGTTGGAGTACGTTCGTGTTGTACTCGATTGCTATTATCGTTTCGGTACTGAACATTATGCTTTTGTTTTCATAAAATGAACATGAACTTATAAATATAGAATGATGAAAATTATTACTTATAATGTGAACGGACTACGTGCAGCCGTATCTAAAGGGTTACCGGAATGGCTGGCACAGGAGAATCCTGATATTCTTTGTCTGCAAGAGACGAAACTGCAACCGGACCAATATCCGGGAGAAGTGTTTGAAGCATTGGGCTACAAGGCTTATTTGTACTCGGCGCAGAAGAAGGGATACAGTGGAGTGGCCATACTTACCAAGCGGGAACCGGACCATGTGGAATATGGGATGGGAATGGAAGCATACGATAATGAAGGACGTTTCATCCGTGCGGACTTCGGAGACTTGTCGGTAGTCAGTGTTTATCATCCTTCGGGAACGAGCGGAGACGAACGCCAGGCCTTTAAAATGGTGTGGTTGGAAGATTTCCAGAAATATGTGATGGAGTTGCAGAAGTCTCGTCCCAACTTGATTCTTTGCGGCGATTATAATATCTGTCACGAGCCGATTGATATTCATGACCCTGTCCGGAACGCGACCAACAGCGGTTTTCTTCCTGAAGAACGGGAATGGATGACGCGTTTCCTGTCTGCGGGATATGTGGACTCTTTTCGTACGCTTTGTCCGGAGAAACAGGAATATACTTGGTGGAGCTATCGTTTTAATTCGCGTGCCAAGAATAAAGGCTGGAGAATTGATTATTGTATGGTCAGCGAACCGGTACGCCCGCTGTTGAAACGGGCGTATATTTTGAATGAGGCCGTACATTCCGACCATTGTCCGATGGCTCTGGAAATATTATAGAATGGTAATACTCAATTTACGGGTGTCTCCTCCGTCGCGAAACTCGCCGAGGTAGACGCCTTGCCATGTACCTAAGTTCAAACGGTGGTTTTTGATGGGGATGGTGACCGAGCTTCCTATCAGGGAGGCTTTTATATGGGCACTCATATCGTCAGGGCCTTCAAGGGTATGGATGAAGTAGGGAGCACCGTCGGGAACGAGTTTATTAAAAAACGTCTGAAAGTCATGCCGTACGTCCGGGTCTGCATTTTCGTTGATGGTCAGTCCGGCAGAAGTGTGTTTGATAAAGACTACCAGCAGGCCGCTTTCAGGAAGTGCGGGTAGCTGTGAGACAATATCGCGCGTGATTAGGTGAAATCCGCGCGAATAATGAGGTAGTTGGATGTCAAATGTTGTAGCCATATATATTTTAGCTTTTTAAAATTTGGATGGTGGATTCAGATCTACATACGGATCTTTGACGGCTGATTCCATCATCGCGTTGATTGTAATTCCTGTGTCTTCTTTATAATTCCTTCTTTTGTTCCATTCACGTATGTCCTTGAGAGTGACATCACGTTTCTTTCTGTTTTGAGGGAAATTACTTTTTCTTTTCCTATCGGCATATTCATCCTTTCTGGCTGCGCTCATCATAGCTTGGATGGCAATGGCTGTTGATTCTTTATATGAAATAGTTTTGTTCATATTTTCTTTTTTTTGATTTTAATCTTTACGCCCTATCCGGTACAAAGATACTTTTTTATACTTTTGCACAAAATAAAAATGCAAAATAGTTTATGGAAGATAGAATACAGAAAGCAGTGGAGCTTTTTAAGAGTGGATATAACTGCTCACAGTCGGTGGTAGCGGCTTTGCGGACATGTATGGATTTACACAGGAACAGGCATTGCGTATGAGTGCTTCTTTTGGCGGGGGCATCGGACGGATGCGTGAAACGTGTGGAGCTGCCTGCGGCATGTTTCTGGTGGCAGGCTTGGAAACCGGTGCTACGGAAGCAACTGACCGGGAAGGAAAAGCTGCCAATTATGCGGTAGTGCAAGAACTGGCGGCTGAATTTAAGAAGCGTAACGGCTCGCTGATTTGTGGCGAATTGTTGGGATTAAAGAAAAAAGAGCCCGTCTCCACTATTCCGGAAGAGCGTACTGCTCAATATTATAGCAAACGACCCTGTGCAAAAATGGTTGAGGAAGCGGCAAGAATTTGGTCTGAATATCTCGAAAAGCATCCAAAATGAGCTCCTAAAATGCTTTTTTATTACAAAAACGGTAAAAAAGTGCTCAATAAAGTGTTATATAACATAAAAATAACTATCTTTGTCCCCGAAATAAAATCTGAAAGTCTTTATGGCTGGAAAGATTTTAAGCATGTCTAACTAAAATTGCAAAAGCAAATGTTGAAAGAAAAAGCTGGTGTAATTGCAGGTACTATCTGGAATGCACTGAACGAAACAGAAGGAATGACTGCCAAGCAGCTTAAAAAAGCAACTAAATTGGTTGACAAAGATCTGTTTCTCGGCCTTGGCTGGTTATTGAGAGAAGACAAAGTCTCTGTGGAAGAAGTTGAAGGTGAACTCTTCATCAAATTGATCTAAGCGAGTAACTCACTTAAGCAATAAAAAAATGCGTTGGTACATAATCATAATGTTATCAACGCATTTTTTTTTATTCCGCCATTTACGTATCTTTGCACACCAAAAAGATAAAATAATAAGAATTCAGAATGAAGAATATACGCAACTTTTGCATTATTGCTCATATTGACCACGGTAAGTCGACTTTGGCTGACCGTTTGTTGGAGTTTACACATACCATTCAGGTTACTTCCGGGCAGATGCTTGATAATATGGATCTGGAGAAGGAAAGAGGGATCACTATCAAGAGCCATGCTATCCAGATGGAATATACTTATCAGGGTGAAAAGTATATCCTTAACTTGATTGACACCCCGGGACATGTGGACTTTTCGTATGAGGTATCGCGTTCTATTGCTGCGTGTGAAGGTGCGTTGCTGATTGTCGATGCTTCCCAGGGAGTGCAGGCGCAGACGATTTCAAATCTGTATATGGCTATTGAGCATGACCTTGAGATTATTCCGGTGATTAATAAATGTGACATGGCGAGCGCCAATCCCGAAGAAGTGGAAGATGAGATCGTTGAATTGTTGGGCTGCAAACGGGAGGAAGTAATCCGTGCGTCCGGCAAAACGGGGATGGGAGTGGAAGAGATACTGGCGGCTGTGATTGAGCGGATTCCTCATCCGGAAGGAGATGAAGAGGCTCCGTTGCAGGCTTTGATTTTCGACTCTGTATTTAATTCTTTCCGCGGAATTATAGCCTATTTCAAGATCGAAAACGGTATGATTCGCAAGGGAGACAAGGTGAAGTTCTTCAATACGGGAAAAGAGTATGACGCCGATGAAGTAGGGGTGTTGAAAATGGATATGGTGCCTCGTAACGAACTTCGTACGGGAGATGTAGGATATATTATTTCCGGTATCAAAACTTCCAAAGAGGTGAAAGTGGGAGATACCATTACGCATATTGCCCGTCCGTGTGAAAAAGCTATTGCCGGTTTTGAGGAAGTGAAGCCGATGGTGTTTGCCGGAGTTTATCCGATTGAAGCGGAGGATTTTGAAGATCTCCGTGCGTCTTTGGAGAAGTTGCAGTTGAATGACGCGTCTTTGACTTTCCAGCCGGAATCTTCGTTGGCTTTGGGTTTTGGCTTCCGTTGTGGTTTCCTCGGATTGCTCCACATGGAGATTGTGCAGGAGCGCTTGGACCGTGAGTTTGATATGAATGTGATTACTACGGTGCCGAACGTTTCTTACCATATATATGATAAACAAGGTAATATGAAAGAAGTGCATAACCCCGGTGGTATGCCTGATCCGACGTTGATCGACCATATCGAAGAGCCGTATATCAAAGCATCTATTATTACTACTACCGATTATATCGGCCCTATCATGACGCTTTGTCTGGGTAAACGTGGTGAATTGATCAAACAGGAATATATCTCCGGTAACCGGGTGGAAATCTATTATAATATGCCTTTGGGAGAAATTGTGATTGACTTTTATGATAAGTTGAAGAGTATTTCCAAAGGGTATGCTTCGTTTGATTATCATCCGAATGGTTTCCGTACTTCCAAACTGGTGAAGTTGGATATCCTCTTGAACGGTGAGCCTGTGGATGCGCTTTCCACTTTGACGCATATTGACAATGCTTACGATATGGGACGCCGGATGTGTGAGAAGTTGAAGGAACTTATTCCGCGTCAACAGTTTGATATTGCCATTCAGGCAGCTATCGGAGCGAAGATTATTTCTCGTGAAACCATTAAGGCGGTTCGTAAGGATGTGACCGCGAAGTGTTATGGTGGCGACGTGAGCCGTAAACGTAAACTGCTTGAAAAACAGAAAAGAGGTAAAAAACGAATGAAACAAATCGGTAACGTGGAAGTGCCGCAGAAAGCCTTCCTCGCCGTACTGAAGCTGGATTAAAAAAACACTGCCGCAAGCAATTTTTCAGAGATATGTTCTGAACAAATTGACTTGCGGTTAGTTTTTAATACACCAGGTGATTGCCTTCTGTCTGCAGAGCTTTCCTTGGCAATCACTTTTTAGGAACAAACAACTATAAATATGAGAAAAGTTCTGTCTTTTTCGGGCTTCCTGATGTTGGGGCTCGTCGTTTCGCAATTCTTGCCGATGATGGCAGGAGATGGGTATGGAGCTGTTAAATACATATCGAATGTATTGCTCTATGTATGCCTTAGTTTTATAATGATTAATGTAGGCCGTGAATTCGTTCTTGATAAGACACGATGGAAAAGTTACGCCCAGGATTATTTTATTGCCATGGCTACGGCTGCTTTGCCGTGGTTTATGATTGCCATTTATTATGTGTTTGTATTGCTTCCTCCCGATTTTTGGAATAGTTGGGAAGCCTGGAAGGAGAACTTACTATTGAGCCGTTTTGCCGCACCGACATCAGCCGGTATTTTGTTTACAATGTTGGCGGCTATCGGGTTAAAGTCCAGTTGGATTTATAAGAAGATACAGGTGTTGGCTATTTTTGACGATTTGGATACGATTCTTTTGATGATTCCTCTTCAGATTATGATGATTGGGCTGCGCTGGCAGTTGATTATTGTGGTGGTGATTGTGTTCTTGTTATTGTCGATCGGCTGGCAAAGATTGAATAAGTATGATTGGCGTCAGGACTGGAAGGCTATCCTCTTTTATTCAATGATTATATTTCTGGCTACTCAAATACTGTATCTGGGGAGTAAAGAATTGTATGGGGACGAGGGAAGTATTCATATTGAAGTCCTGTTGCCGGCATTTGTTCTGGGTATGATTATGAAACATAAGGAACATGACACACCTGTGGAACGAAAGGTGTCTACCGGGATTTCATTTTTCTTCATGTTCCTGGTGGGAATGAGTATGCCGCATTTTATCGGAGTGAACTTTGCGGAGACTCATGCTGGTTCTTATTCCGTGACTGGTTCGCAGGAGATGATGTCGTGGGGAATGATTATGTTTCATGTGGTGATTGTCTCTTTATTGTCGAATATAGGAAAGCTTTGTCCGATTTTCTTTTATCGTGACCGGAAATTAAGTGAGCGACTGGCTCTTTCCATCGGTATGTTTACCCGTGGTGAGGTAGCGGAATCATTTTCATTGCATTGGGATATAACTTGGGTGGCCCGGCATTGGTTATTTCAGTGCTTACTCTGGTATTGAATCTGATTCTGACGGGTATCTTCGTTCTTTGGGTGAAGAATTTGGCTTTGCGGAGTTATGCGGATTGACGTGATATGGAAATGTTGTAGAGCATTTTCTGTTTAGTGTGGAGGTGTGTCGAAACACTTTCTCTAATTTTTTTAGGCACGGATTATACGAATTGCACGGATAAGTTTATTTCTTTCCGTGTTTATCGTGTAATCCGTGCCTAAATAATATCAGTTAGTAATCTGTCAAATCGTCTTCTACGTCAATAGGTAGAATCTTTTGGCTTTCTTCGTGTGGCAACTGTTCCACTTGCCGCAGTTTGCGTTCGATGGCACGTGTTCGTTTTCCCATGACTTCTTCGAGTTGGTCACCGGCGCTTTGCAAGTTCTTTTGTACTTTTTCAAGTAACCCTCCGAATTTACTGAATTCTGTTTTGACAGCTCCCAATACGGTCCAGACTTCTCCGGTACGTTTTTGGATAGCAAGTGTGCGGAATCCCATCTGGAGACTGTTGAGGATGGCGCCTAATGTTGTCGGACCTGTAACTACAATCTTATACTCCTTTTGGAGTGTTTCGATGAGACTGGTGCGTCGGATTACTTCGGCATATATGCTTTCAAACGGGAGGAACATGATGGCAAAATCTGTGGTAAAAGGCGGGTCCACATACTTATCATGGATGTCTTTTGCCATCTTTTTGATTGTATTTTCCAATTGTTTGCCGGACGATTCCATCAATGCTGCGTCTCCCGCTTCGAATGCATCGTAATATTGTTCGTATACATCTTTCGGAAATTTGGCGTCGATGGGGAGGTAGACGGTGCTGTTGGCGTCATCTTTTCCCGGAAGTTTGATGGCAAATTCTACAAATTCGGTTCCGCTCTTTTTGGTTTTGACATTGGCGTCGTACTGTTCGGGGCTCATCATTTGTTCTAAGAGTGCACCCAGTTGGACTTCGCCGAACGTTCCTCTCATCTTTACGTTGCTCAATACTTTTTAGTCCACCGATGTCTTGTGCGAGAGATTTCATTTCTCCCAGTCCTTTTGCACGTTCTCAAGTTGCGAACGGACGATTTCGAATGATTGACCGATACGTTCATTCAGGGTTTTCTGGAGCTTTTCTTCCACCATCAGGCGCATGTCATCCAGTCGTTTCTCGGTGGATTTCAGTAATGCTTCCTGCTGGCGGGCCATCATGTCGAATTTCTGTCGTTGCAGTTCTCCGGTAGTCATCATATTCTTGTGCAGAACATCTTGGAGCTGTTGCATATTCTGGTTCAGCGTTTGCGTCATTTCCATGCGAAGTTCCCGGATGCTGCGGTTCAGTTCTTCCCGGTTTTCCTGCATTTGCTGACGCAAGGCTATTTGTAATTGTTCTGCTTGAGTTTGATTGTTGCCTTTGGTTAGTGATAATACAAGTAGGACTATCATTAACACGGCAATAACAATAAGTAGAATCAGTTCCATTAATATGTCAGAATTTCGTTTCCGGTTTCAGTAATCAGAATCATATTTTCCCATTGGGCGGAAGGCAGTCCATCGTCGGTGCAGACGGTCCATCCGTCGGCATCGTCTACAAACACTTCGTAGGTTCCCATATTAATCATGGGTTCGATGGTGAAGGTCATGCCCGGCACGATCATCATGCCTGTGCCCCGGCGTCCGAAATGTTCTACGTCCGGTTCCTCATGGAATCGCATCCCTACGCCATGTCCGCAGAGATCACGGACTACGCTGAATCCGTTCTTTTCTGCATGTTCCTGGATGGCGGCGCCTACATCACCCAGCTGTTTCCAGGGTTGTGCGGCAGCAATTCCTATTTCCATACATTCTTTGGTTACCTGTACTAACTTTTGCATATCAAGGTTGACGTCTCCAATCATAAACATACGGGATGCGTCGGAAAAATATCCTTTGTAAATGGTAGAAACATCTACATTGATGATATCTCCGCTTTTCAGAATCTCATTTTTATTGGGTATTCCGTGACACACTACATCGTTGATGCTGGTGCAAACACTTTTGGGAAATCCTTCGTAGTTGAGTGGGGCAGGGATGGCACCGTGACTGGTGGTGAAATCATACACTAGCACATCAATTTCTTCAGTCGACATTCCTTCACGGATATTCTCCGAAATATAATCCAACAGGGCAGTATTGATTTTGGCACTCTCACGGATTCCTTCCAGTTGTTCGGGAGTACGGAGTACTTTGCGCGGTGGAAGTTTATAACCTTGCTTTCTGTATTTCTGTATTTTTGCTTCTACTTCTGCCGGATAATTAGAGGGGGTAAACCGGAATCCCTTGATAAAGTTCTTCATTATGATAGCATATTTAATCGTATGACAAAGGTACGAGAATAAATGGAAAATATGCTTTCTTGTTTTCTAAAACTTTTCGATTCCTGATTGTCGGCACGGGTTACCATTCGTATGAAACACTAATTTGAGGTATCCATTCCCATCTTTTGCGGAGGACATTGTATTGGTATTGTACCCCTGTTTTTATTTTCCAGTTTTTATTTATTTTGAGAACAACATTACTACCCAATTGGGTGGGTTCCACTTCGGAAGGGAGGCCCCGGTGTTTTCGGGTATCAAGGTTTTGTACGCCATATATGTTGAGAGACCATTTGGGAGATAAATTATATTCTATTTGGCTTTGGATATGAAAGCAACTGGAATTTTCTGCAAAATTACTTTTACTGTGCAGCACAAGATTCTTGTTTATTCTTAACCAGGAGTAAGTGGGTAAAAAGGTGGAACCCGGTTTTAGGAATGTCTGATAAGTGCGAATGGAAGGTTTCGAAAAAATCATGGAAGATTTTAAAGTCGGTAGTGTGGGATCAAAATCTACAAATGGTTTTCGAGAGTACATGTTTTGCTCTACTTTTTCGATAAACTTTCTATTTATCTTGATCTCCTGACCGGATTCCAGCATTTGCTGAAGTCTCAATGAATCCTGTTTGTTCCATTCTTGTCCTGTTGCGGCTAAGGGAAACAATAATAGGCAAAAAATATTGAATTGATATTTTCGAATGTCCATACACTGTGCTAGTAAAGTTTATTGTATGGACGGTGGAAAACAGGAAATGCTGCTCTAAACGATTAGCGACTAATAATAATTTCACATAATATGAGAATACTTTTCTTTTATTTATGATAGTTTTTTAGCCTTGAAAACCGGTTGTATCTTCTGAATCTCCGACTCAAAACCAAACCAGTAACCATGTCCTTCTTCATCGGTGGGAAGGAAACATAATCGTAGATTCTCGCGATATGCTCCGTATTCTATTTCCCAGCTTTCAGGTGGTAGCTGTCTTTTGGTTCTTACTTTTTCTGCCGGAGCTTTTTTTAATGACATACCCGCTTCTATCCATGCAATGCTGACTTGTGTCAGGTAGTCGGGATAATGATTCTTGCAGAAGTCATAGAGGATTAATCCTCTTTTTTCCAGGCTAAGAGGGGTGTCAATCACATCTGTTTGAACTAAATGATCGAGTAACTCATGTATAAAATGAGGGTTTTCGAGAATGAGTATCCGTGTGATGCTTCGCCAAGTTGGGGTATTGTAGAAACCGTCTAACAGGCGGGACAGATAATGTGCTGTCTGTAATTCATCTACGGTGATTTCACGAGTTTGAAGAACTTCGTATGGAGGGAGTGGAGAGTACTGTATGCCTAATTCGTCCGCTCTTCTTTTCATTTCGGTGCCCGGAAGTAATTTGAGGGATTCCAGTTGGATTTCTCCTGTGCCATACTCTGCTAAAGTACGGACATCATCGAAAATTTCTGATAGATGGTAGAGTGGGAGCCCTGCTATTAAGTCGGCATGAGTTTCCATGTTTTCAAGGGAACATAGATACTTGAGTCCGGCCAAAGCATCGGAGAGCTTGCCTATTCTCCGGCTTTGTTCAAGCACGTTTTCCCGAAGGCTTTGGATTCCGGCTTCCAGGTGTAGCAGTCTTTTAGGAAGGGTGGCTAATTCCTGTTTGAGTTCATCGGAAAGGAGTGCAGGATGAATTTCCAGATGAAAACAGATATCCGGGTATTCGCGGAATAGATTTAGTAATTCTTTTGCCCGTTTGTTGTTGTAATTGAAAGTGCGGTCCAGTACCCGTACATTCTTGATTCCGTGTTGGTGTATCACGTCAAGACGTTTCCGGGTTGCTTCAAGAGATAGGGTGCGAACCGGTTTTTCACCTCCACTGACACAAAAGGCACAGGTGTTAAAACATCCGCGGGTAGTTTCTAATTGCACAAAGGGTTTGCTCCAATTGAAGAAACGGCTCTCTTCAGGAGGAACTAATTCGGAAAAGTTCATGACACGGGCGAGCCCATTGTCATGGTATGCTTCCGATTCATCCAGATAGCAGAGTCCTGTGATTGATTTCCATTCTTTTCTTGGCTGATTCCATACTTTTAACCAAATTGGGAATACTTCTTCGCCTTCTCCGCGAAACACTCCGCTTACAAATTTGTTCTTATATAAGAAAGCTTCATTATCTCCTAAAAACTCGGGACCTCCGAGTATAACACAGCAGTGAGGTAGTAACGCTTTTGCGCGTGAAACGATGTGCAGGAGTTGCTCGTGATTAAATAGCCAGTTGGTAGCTGCAATGATGTCCGGTTGATGGCGGTAGATTTGATTGACGACACTACCGGTATTTTCATTGATAGTGGCGGAGACCGTACACCATTCAATGTCTGTATTATTTGCTATCTGGGCATGTAAGGCTGGCAATGCCAGCGAAGAATGAGCGTACGAACTATTTAAATCAAGCCAAAGAAGTTTCATGTGGAAAATTTAATATTATCTTTGCAAAGGTACAAAAAACTTGTGGCTTGTGATGTATAGTAAATATAAAATGCTAATTTTGTATTAATAAACGCAATAAACTAGAGAATTATGAAAATGATAAAGAGATATGCAGGTATCTTGATGATGCTGACTTTATTGGTTGGCTTTACTTCGTGTGAGAGTGAAGAAGAGACAGAATTTAATCTGCCTGGCGAGTGGTATACTAATGAAGAAATTGATTTCGGGGCATATACCTGGGGAAGAGGTACGCTCATGACATTTAATGCGAGAAATCAAGGAACGATTGGTTCTGCTGGTGATCCAAATTATCTGGTTTTTGAGTGGAGATGGATTGATGGAGGATATAATTCAATGGAATTATTTTTCTACGGTGACCGCACTTATGCCTATATTTGGGGTGCAGAAGCTACCGGCAGGACATTTAGTGGAACATGGTATAATAATTGGCAGGATTTTAGAGATAGAATAGATGGACAGCCATTTTATATGAGGCGTCAATAAAATAATAATGAAGATTAAAAATAAAGCCAGAGTCGATTATGATTCTGGCTTTATTTTTGAATATGGGAATTTATTTTTTCAGAAACAACTTCTTAAACTCCGCCGGATAAGGTGTCTCGAACTCCATCAAATCTCCCGTTACCGGATGATAGAAACAAAGTTTGAAAGCATGGAGTGCCAGTCGTCCGATAGGGTTGGGAGCATCTTCTCTTCCATATCTTCCATCACCGATAATAGGATGTCCTAAATCTTGCATGTGTACACGAATCTGATTCTTTCGGCCGGTTTCCAAATCGAGTTCCAACAGAGAATATCCGTTGGCACGTTTGATGGTCTTATAGTGGGTAATAGATTTTGATCCACCGTCATCATATTCACTGGAACTTACATAAAGCGTTTTATCAGTCAGCCAGGAAACGACTGTATCATAATCTTTTTCCATACTTCCCTCCACCACAGCTACATATCGACGGTCAGTCACGATATCGTGCCAGTTATCACGTAGTGTCCGCTGTGTTTTTTCGTCTTTAGCAAACATCATCAGGCCGGAAGTGTCCCTGTCCAGGCGATGAACGATAAACACACGGAATTGACGTCCGGAACGTTGCACGTATTCGTTAAGTATTGTATAGGCTGTGCGCTCTTTCTGTCTTTCTGTATTGACTGATAAAAGTCCCTGCATCTTCTCGACAACAATGATATAGGCATCCTCATATACGATTTTCAGCAGTCTGTTATTAAATTCTTTTTTTCCCTTTTGTTTGCTGATTTGCACTTTCATGCCCGCTTCAAGAGGAAAGTTGAATTGTGTGGTTATCACATTATCAACAAATACAACCCGTTTGCTTAACAACGATTTTAATTTCGTACGACTTGCGTCCGGCATCTTGGTAGCCAGGAACTCCATTAGTTCCATGGGTTCTTTCACTGCATAATTGGTATATTGAGCACGTGCTTTTTCAGCAGGAGTTCTTCTAGGTCTTTTTCCCATTTCTTTTTTCTTTTGAAATTCTATTATCATCACGGATTATCGAAGTTCCAGCAACACCACATTTTCTACGTGGTGGGTGTGAGGGAACATATCTACCGGTTGAATGGCTTTCACCTTGTATTTCTCATCGAGTAATTGCAAATCCCGTGCTTGAGTAGCAGGATTACAACTTACATACACAATCCGTTTCGGTTCGGCAAACAAGATGACATCAACTACATCCTGGTGCATACCGGCACGAGGAGGATCAGTAATGATTACATCCGGGCGTCCATGCTGATTGATGAAATCCTGCGTCAGTATATCCTTCATATCACCGGCATAAAACAATGCATTCTTGATATCATTGATTTCTGCATTTACCTTTGCGTCTTCGATAGCTTCCGGCACATATTCGATACCGATTACCTGGCGAGCCTGGCGTGATACGAAGTTGGCGATTGTTCCCGTTCCTGTATAGAGGTCATATACCAGTTCGTTGCCTGTTAATCCGGCAAATTCACGGGCCACTTTATATAAATTATAAGCCTGTTCGGAATTGGTCTGATAGAATGATTTCGGACCGACTTTGAAACGCAGTCCTTCCATTTCTTCAAAGATGTGATCTTTCCCTTTAAATACATGTACATCCAGATCATTGATTGTGTCATTGCACTTATTATTAATAATGTATAGAAGAGAAGTGATTTCTGGGAAAGAGTCCGCTACGAATTGGAGTAACTGCTTGAACAGTTCCATTTCGTGATCTTCCGTAATCTTGCAAATGACGATTACCATCAGTTCGCCAGTTGAAGAGGTGCGTACAATCATATTCCGCAGCATACCTTCCTGTGTGCGCAGATTGATGAAAGAGTAATCGTGTTCGTAAGCGTAGTCACGTACAGCGTTGCGGATACGGTTGGATATATCATCCTGTAACCAGCATTTCTCAATAGCCAGCACCTTGTCAAAGGCTCCCGGAATGTGGAAACCCACCGCATTCATCTGGTCATACTTCACATCCTGACGAACTTCTTCGTTTGTCAACCAGCGTTTATTTGAGAAGGTGAATTCCAGTTTGTTCCTGTAGAATTCCGTCTTGTCAGAACCGAGAATCGGAGAAATTTCGGGAAGTTCGATTTTCCCGATACGTCTCAAATTATCTTCCACTTGCTTTTGCTTATATCTGATCTGCTCCGAATAGGGGAGCACTTGCCACTTGCAGCCACCGCATACGCCATAGTGTTGGCAGAAAGGAACAGCGCGATTGGGCGACAGCTCGTGAAACTTCACCGCTTCAGCTTCGGCATATTTATTCTTTTACGCTTGATCTGCAGGTCTACGACATCACCCGGCACTACATAGGGAACAAAAATCACCAGGTCGTTTACTTTTGCGATGGCTTTTCCTTCGGCAGCCACATCCATGATTGTTACCTTCTCCAATAAGGGAAGCTCTTTTTCTCTTTCTTGCCACTTTTACACCAGTCTAATAATTACTTTGCAAAAGTAGGTATTTTTTTTGGAAAAAATTCGGGTATACAGAAATATTCCGGATTGTAATGTCGAAATTGCATTTTAATAGAAAGTTTTTTCGCAAAAAGTTTTCTGGTTTGCGAAATATACTTAGATTTGCGAACAGAAAAAAATCATAATGTAACTTTAAACACAATATTATGGATAAAAAAAGAGTTTATACCTTTGGAAATGGTCAGGCAGAAGGAAAGGCCGACATGAAGAATTTGTTAGGTGGTAAAGGAGCCAACCTTGCAGAAATGAATTTAATCGGAATTCCTGTCCCTCCCGGATTCACAATAACTACAGAAGTTTGTACGGAGTATAATACGTTGGGACGTGATAAAGTGGTTGAGTTGCTGAAAGATGAAGTGGTAAAAGCGATCACTCACGTGGAAACGTTGATGAAATCTAAATTCGGTGACGTTGAAAATCCTTTGTTGGTTTCTGTACGTTCAGGTGCCCGTGCGTCTATGCCGGGTATGATGGATACTATTCTGAATCTGGGTCTGAATGACGAGGTGGTAGAAGGTATTATCCGTAAGACAGGTAATGCACGCTTTGCATGGGACTCTTATCGTCGTTTTGTGCAGATGTACGGTGACGTAGTATTGGGCATGAAGCCGACGAACAAGGAAGATATCGACCCGTTCGAAGCAATCATTGAAGAGGTGAAGAAAGCGAAAGGGGTAGAACTGGATAACGAGTTGAAAGTGGAAGACTTGCAGGAACTCGTAAAGAAATTTAAGGCTGCCGTAAAGGAACAGACCGGAAAAGATTTCCCGACTGGTGCATACGAACAACTTTGGGGAGCTATATGTGCCGTATTTGATTCATGGATGAATGAACGCGCTATCCTTTATCGTAAGATGGAAAGTATACCTGATGAATGGGGTACAGCTGTCAATGTACAGGCTATGGTGTTCGGTAATATGGGTGAAACTTCGGCTACTGGTGTTTGTTTCTCACGTGATGCCGGTACGGGTGAAGACCTTTTCAATGGTGAATATCTGATTAACGCACAAGGTGAAGACGTAGTGGCCGGTATCCGTACTCCGCAACAGATCACCAAGATTGGTTCTCAACGTTGGGCTGTATTGGCTGGTGTGACCGAAGATGTTCGCGCAGCGAAGTTCCCTTCCATGGAAGAGGCAATGCCGGAAATCTATAAAGAATTAGATGCTCTCCAGACTAAACTGGAAAATCATTATAAAGATATGCAGGACATGGAGTTCACCGTACAAGAAGGTAAACTCTGGTTCCTTCAGACACGTAACGGTAAGCGTACAGGTGCTGCTATGGTGAAGATCGCTATGGATTTGCTCCGTCAGGGCATGATTGACGAAAAGACTGCTTTGATGCGCGTGGAACCGAATAAACTCGATGAATTGCTTCACCCTGTATTCGATAAGGATGCTTTGAAGAAAGCCAAAGTGTTGACTCGTGGTCTTCCGGCTTCTCCGGGTGCTGCAACCGGTCAGGTGGTGTTCTTTGCTGACGACGCTGCTGAATGGCATGCTGCCGGTAAACGTGTGGTAATGGTTCGTATCGAAACTTCTCCGGAAGACTTGGCCGGTATGGCAGTTGCCGAAGGTATTCTTACGGCTCGTGGCGGTATGACTTCTCATGCTGCTGTTGTGGCTCGTGGTATGGGTAAATGTTGTGTATCAGGTGCAGGTGCATTGAATATCGATTATAAAAACCGTACCGTAGAAATTGACGGTGTTGTGTTGAAAGAAGGCGATTATATCTCTCTGAACGGAAGTACAGGTGTAGTATATAATGGTAAGGTAGAAACTCAGGCTGCCGAACTTTCCGGAGACTTTGCTGAATTAATGACGCTGGCTGATAAGTATACTCGTCTGCAAGTACGTACCAATGCGGATACTCCTCATGATGCGGAAGTAGCACGTAACTTTGGTGCAGTAGGTATCGGTCTTTGCCGTACGGAACACATGTTCTTCGAAGGTGAAAAGATCAAGGCAATGCGTGAAATGATTCTGGCGGAAAATGCGGAAGGACGTCGTAAAGCATTGGCTAAGATTCTTCCATATCAACAAGAAGACTTTAAGGGTATCTTTAAAGCAATGGCTGGTTGTCCGGTAACGGTTCGTTTGCTCGATCCTCCTTTGCATGAGTTTGTTCCTCATGATACGAAGGGACAGCAGGAAATGGCTGATACGATGGGTGTAAGCCTGCAATATATCCAGCAACGTGTAGAATCGCTGTGTGAACACAATCCGATGTTGGGTCACCGTGGTTGCCGTCTGGGAAATACTTATCCTGAAATTACACAGATGCAGACACGTGCCATCTTGGGTGCTGCACTCGAATTGAAGAAAGAAGGAGTGGAAACTCATCCGGAAATCATGGTTCCATTAACTGGTATCTTGTATGAATTCAAGGAGCAGGAAAATGTAATTCGTGCGGAAGCTAAGAAGTTGTTTGAGGAAGTAGGAGATAGCATTGACTTCAAAGTGGGTACAATGATCGAAATTCCTCGTGCAGCTTTGACTGCCGACCGTATCGCTTCTTCTGCCGAGTTCTTCTCATTCGGAACAAATGACTTAACGCAGATGACCTTCGGTTATTCTCGTGATGATATAGCTTCTTTCCTTCCTGTTTATCTGGAAAAGAAGATTTTGAAAGTAGACCCGTTCCAGGTTCTCGACCAGAATGGCGTGGGACAGTTGGTACGTATGGCTACAGAAAAGGGCCGTGCTATCCGTCCGGATTTGAAATGTGGTATCTGTGGCGAGCATGGTGGTGAGCCTTCTTCAGTGAAGTTCTGTCACCGGGTAGGTTTGAACTACGTTAGTTGTTCTCCATTCAGAGTGCCGATTGCCAGATTGGCGGCGGCGCAAGCAGCAATAGAAGGATAGTCAAATACGCTGGTTAGGTACTTAACTATCTGATAAATAGACTGTAAATACTTGTGAAAGTATTTGCAGTCTATTTTATTTTATGCCTGTTGGGTATTGATGTTCGTTTACCACCCAATATTTATTTGGTATTTATTATAAAAAACTAACTAAATGTTTGTTTAATCATAAAAACAGCTTTACATTTGCACCCCAGAAATCGACCGAATTGGGGTCTAACGTTTAATTTAAAAAAACAAAGAAAATGAAAAAGGGTTTATTATTGGTAGTTGTAATGTTAGCAACTATCGCTGTAAAAGCACAAGACATTTACGTAGGCGGATCTTTGAACGTTTGGCGTAACAGCACAGGCAACACTACTTCTTTTAAAGTTGCTCCGGAAGTTGGATACAACTTTAATGAAACATGGGCATTGGGTGCTGAATTGGATTATTCACATAATTATAATGGTGGACTAACAAAAAATTCAGTAATTGTTGCTCCATACATTCGTTGGTCTTACTGTGAAACCGGTGCGGTTCGCCTGTTTCTGGACGGAACTGCTGCTCTCGGCTTCGTGAAGGTTAAAGACGGAGACACTACTAAAGCCGGACAAGTGGGACTTAGACCGGGGATTGCTGTTAAATTGAACGATCACTTCTCTTTCATTGCCAAGTATGGTTTCCTGGGATATCGTAGAAATATAAATACGCTTGGAGATTCTTTTGGTCTTGAACTTACTAGTGAAGATCTTTCAATTGGTTTCCATTACGCATTCTAATAAGAAGAAAACAAATCAACAAATTAGGAAAGGGAGTTCTCAAAAATAGGGAATTCCCTTTTTTTATGTATAATCTCTATAAATTGCGCACTTGTTAACGAAAAAGTTGTTTAATACAAATTACAATTATACATTTGTATTGTTAAACAATGAGGTCAATAGAAACCTTTAGTATTAATTTAAAACTTTAAAATTATGAAGAAGAGTGTTTTGTTTGTTTTATTTGCACTGATTTCAGTGGCAGGTTTCTCTCAAATTACAGGTTGGAATGCCAAAGTAGGTATGAACTTTAGTAATTACACCGGTGATCTTGATCTGAATGCAAAGGTTGGATTCAAACTTGGTGGAGGTTTTGAATATGCTTTTACTGATACATGGTCACTGCAACCTTCATTATTCTTAACTAGTAAAGGTGCAAAGAAAGATGGCAATAGCATTAATGCAATGTATTTGGAATTGCCAGTAATGGCTGCTGCACGTTTCAATGTAGCAGATAATACTAATCTGGTGGTGAATGCAGGTCCTTATTTTGCTTGTGGTATTGCCGGTAAAACAAAGTTTGACTTAGGTAATGACACAGAACGTAAAGTCGACACTTTTGGTGATGATGCTTTGAAGCGTTTTGATGCAGGTCTTGGTGTAGGAGTTGCATTGGAATTTGGTAGAATCATTGCAGGCTTGGATGGTCAATTTGGTCTGGTTGATGTGGAAAAAGTTGGTAATCCTAAAAACATGAACTTCTCTATTATCGTGGGATATAAGTTCTGATAAGAAAACACCGAAATACAGAAAGCCGTTGCGGAAGACAATTCGCGGCGGCTTTTTTATTTTATGATTGAGAAAGTCATTTCCTTTATTGGATATACAATAGGAATGTACAGTCAGTTTACTATCGGCTTTTTATTAATCTGATAGCTTTTTCAACTTTTTAAAGTGCTCGATTACGGCTAAATAGTTCTGATCCTGACAGGCGTCGAATTTGTTCCAAAGATCTCCTAATACGACAGCTCCTCCGAAACCGAAATCTTTAATCTCCAGCAAATTATCTTCATTGATACCTCCCAATGCCATCACTTTCGAATCGATAATTTTGGCTCTTTGTGCTTCACGCAATTCTTCGGCAGTATATGTTGTATAGTAATTCACTTTAGAGATACTATCATAAATAGGACTCATAAAAACATAGTCGTAAAAATGCTTTCTGTTTTTTACCTCCTCCACTGAATGGCACGAACAGCTGATGTGACCATAATAATCATGCGGCTCTTTGGGATTACGTGCATTCAGGTGGATCCCCATCAGATTAAATTCTTCTTTCAAATAGAAATGTTCATGCGTGACGATACGGCGGTGATATTTATCCGGAATAAGTGTCAATAGCCGTTCCGAATACATAGCCGGAGTTTCCGGCTTCCTAAGATGTAGGACATCCAGCCCCTCTTCGAAAAGAGCGGTAATAATCTTATCTTCTTCGACGAAGAAGGTAGGGGTGGTAACTACAATTAGTTTCATTTCTTTTGTTAAAATTGGATTGCTTAGCAAAGTTACTAATTAACTATGTCAGAAACCAACCTTTATAGTGAAAATTTGTTAGATTGCCATGTCCGCAGGTCGATTGTCCATAGTTCGCCGGCTAAAACATCTCCAAAATCACAGATTATTTTCAGCACTTCCGTAGCTTCAACGCTTCCTACAATAGCAGGAGTAACTCCCATCACACCTTTGGGCGGAGGAGGCATTCGTTGCATTTCTTCTTCATCAGGATAAAGATCCCGGTAGTTCTTTTTCTGGTTTCCATAGTTGAATACAGAAACCTGTCCTTCAAAGCCGCAGATAGCACCATATACGTATGGCTTTTTCTGTTCAATGCAGATATCGTTAATCAGGTAGCGGGTGGCAAAGTTATCACAGCCGTCGACTACTATATCATATTCCTGAATGATATGATAAGCATTTTCTTTCGTCAACCGGGTAGAGTAGGGATGTATTCTGATCTCGCTGTTGAGAGCGGAGAGCCGTTCCGCTGCACAGATAGCTTTCGGTTTACCCAATTCTTTTTCGGAATAGAGAACTTGTCGTTGCAGGTTAGTGATGCTTACCAAATCGTCATCTACCAGTCCGAGACATCCCACACCGGCGCCTGCCAGGTAGAGAGCGATGGGAGAGCCTAGCCCTCCCACACCTACAATAAGCACTTTGGCTTCCTGCAGTTTCTTCTGACCTTCTTCTCCGATTTCGGGAAGTATGATTTGTCTATCGTACCGCATCTGCCTATCTTTTAAAATCAAAAGACTGATCCCAATCCTTCCAAACCGGTTCGCGACCCAGTTTCTTCAAGTCACGTTCCACTTCAACCGCCTTTCGCTCATCACTTACGTGAAATTGTTCCAGGGTTTGAGGATAACTGTAATATCCTCCCGGTTCAGTTTTACTCTCCGCACTCATGGTTGTAACACCGAGCGTTGCCATGTGATTTCGGATTTCTGCACTTTCACGGGTGGAATAGGAGATATCTACGTCGTGGTCGAAGATTCGCATCGCGAATGTAAGTTGAGCCAGTTCCCGGTCGTTCATGACTACATTCGGTTGGAATCCGCCATTTTCAGACGGACGCATACGCGGGAAATTTACGCTGTATTTTGTTTTCCAATAATGCTTCTGCAGATAACGCAGATGATAAGCCATCATCGTTACGTCTGTCCGCCATTCTTCCAGACCGATCAGGACACCCATGCCAATCTTATGTACACCTGCCTGTCCCATACGGTCGAAGCCGTCTACACGCCATTCGAATTTAGATTTCATGCCTCTCGGATGATATGTCTTGTAATTTGCTTTATGGTAAGTCTCTTGAAAACAGATCACTCCATTCAGACCATGATTAGTCAGTTCCTGATATTCTTCTGCTTTAAGGGGCATTACTTCAATTTGCAGGTTGCTGAAATAAGGTTTTGCCAAATCCAGCGCCCGGGCAATGTAGGGAACACCTGCTGCGGCAGGGTTTTCACCGGTTACGAGCAGTAGATTTTCAAAAGGAGCCAGTCGTTTGATGGCTTTGTATTCGTTGACAATCTCTTCCTCTGTCAGTATCGTTCTCTTCATCGGATTGCTGATGTGGAAACCGCAATAGACGCAGGAGTTGGTACATGAATTAGTCAGGTAGAGCGGTACGAACATGGAGATAGTCTTACCGAACCGTTCCATCGTATATTTCTGACTAAGGCGTGCCATCACTTCCAGATAAGGAGTGGCGGCAGGTGAAATCAGCGCCATAAAGTCGTTGACATCCAGATGCTCTTTTTTACCCAATGCACGGTGTACGTCGGCATCTGTTTTGGAATAGATGGCTTTTGTCGTCTCTTCCCAGGATATTTTTTCTAATTCGTCGGAGAACATTCTTATTAAATTGAGAATTAAAAATTGAAAATTGAAATGAGGGGAGGGCAGGTTCGGTCAGTGGGCTGACTTTCTGTTTCTCCCCACTCATTATTTGTTGGTTTTAGCGCTTTTCTTTAAATCGCGTGACAATCTCATTGCACAGAAATTAGGTCCGCACATCGTACAATATTCTCCATCGATATGATGTCCTGCACGGAAATAGGTCTGCGCCCGCTCCGGGTCGAGAGACAGGTCGAACTGATCTTTCCAGCGGAACTCATAGCGAGCTTTACTCAATGCGTTGTCTCGTACCTGTGCACCCGGGTGTCCTTTTGCCAGGTCAGCGGCATGAGCGGCTATCTTGTAGGTAATGACTCCTACGCGTACATCCTCTTTGTCGGGTAAGGCAAGGTGTTCTTTCGGAGTGACATAACAAAGCATAGCCGTACCCAGCCATCCGATTTGTGCGGCACCGATAGCAGAAGTGATATGGTCGTATCCGGGAGCAATATCCGTCACCAACGGGCCGAGTGTATAGAATGGGGCGTCATGGCATTTCTCGATCTGACGTTCCATGTTCTCCTTGATTTTATGCATCGGAACGTGTCCGGGGCCTTCAATAAATGCCTGAACATTCTTATCCCAGGCACGAAGCACTAATTCTCCCATGGTATCCAGTTCGGCAAACTGCGCTTCATCGTTCGCATCGTAGATAGAACCCGGACGAAGTCCGTCGCCTAAAGAAACGGCTACATCATATTGTGCCAGGATATCACAAATATCATCAAAGTGATCGTATAAGAAACTTTCCTGATCGTGTACCAGACACCATTTACTCATGATGCTTCCTCCACGGCTGACAATACCGCACAACCGCTTATCGGCAAGATGAACATTATGACGGCGGATCCCTGCATGAATGGTGAAGTAATCTACACCTTGTTCGCATTGTTCAATCAATGTATCCCGGTAGATTTCCCAGGTGAGGTCTTCCACTATGCCGTTCACCTTTTCAAGTGCCTGATAAATAGGAACCGTGCCGACGGGTACGGGACAATTACGGATAATCCATTCGCGTGTTTCATGGATATTTTCTCCTGTGGAAAGATCCATCAAGGTATCGCCACCCCATTTGCAGCTCCACAATGCTTTCTCCACTTCTTCATCTATGCTTGAGGTAGTAGCCGAATTTCCGATATTCGTATTGATTTTCACAAGGAAGTTGCGTCCGATAATCATCGGTTCAGCTTCCGGGTGGTTGATATTGGCCGGTAATACAGCACGTCCTTCTGCAATCTCCTGACGGACAAATTCTGGAGTAATGTGGGTCTTAATTCCCAATTCCTCGCAATTCATGTTCTCGCGGATTGCTACATATTCCATTTCAGGGGTGATAATCCCTCTTTTGGCGTATGCCATTTGAGTGATTGCTTCTCCTTTTTTAGCGCGATAGGGCAGAGCGATGTGCTCGAAACGTAAGTGATCGAGACTTTTATCGTCCCTTCTCATTTGTCCGTATTCCGAAGTAATTTCGGGAAGTTGTTCCACATCACCACGGCCTACAATCCATTCTTCACGCATACGGGGCAGTCCTTTTTTAAGATCAATGCTCATATCTGCATCGCTGAACGGTCCGCTGGTATCATATACATATATCCCCGGGTTCGGTGTTACTATCTTTTCTTCGCCTTCAAAGCTGACACTGGGCACTTGTTCCACTTTCCGCATCGCTACACGGATATTCGGATAAAGTTTACCGGGTAAATAGACTTTCTGCGAGCGGGGGAATTTTATTTTTTGTTCCATAGTTTATTCGTTTTTAATCAAGAAAAGCCGTTAGAGGTGAACTTGCTTCTGCCACGAAGTCGACGGCTTGTAATCCTAATCCTGCTTCGTAAGCCTGTCTTCCGGCTTCTGTAGCCGCTTTGAATGCTTTTGCCATTTCTACCGGATTTCCGGCAACGGCTATTGCGGTATTAACTAATACAGCGGAAGCTCCCAGTTCCATTGCTTCGGCAGCATGACTGGGTGCACCGATACCCGCATCTACGACTACCGGGATACCTGCCTGTTCGATAATGATTTGCAGGAATTCTTTGGTCTGCAATCCTTTATTGGTACCGATTGGTGCACCGAGCGGCATAACGGTAGCTGCGCCCGCTTCTTCCAGACGTTTGCAGAGTACAGGGTCAGCCTGACAATAAGGCAACACGATAAAACCCAGTTTTACCAGTTCTTCCGTAGCTTTCAGTGTCTCGATAGAGTCAGGGAGCAGATAGCGTGGGTCCGGGTGAATTTCCAGTTTCAGCCAGTTTGTTCCAAAGGCTTCACGAGCCAACTGTGCTGCAAAAACAGCCTCTTCTGCATTACGTACACCGGAAGTATTGGGCAATAGCTGAATATTCGGATGAATAATATGTTTCAGCATGTCATCCTCTTTGTTGTCCATGTCGATTCGTTTCATGGCAACAGTAACCATTTCAGTGCCTGAAGCCAGAATAGCTTGTTCCATTACTTCATTGGAATTGAATTTTCCTGTTCCCAGGAAAAGACGGGAGTTAAATTCGCGTCCCGCAATTACTAACTTTTCCATTCTATATATATTATAAATTAAATTACTGATTGTACATCATTGCTTTACGCATGATTCAGGATTCTACGTGTTTCTTCTATCGGATTATCCGCTCCGAGAATGGTTCCCGACAGGGCTATCCCGTTTACTCCTGTGTGAAGTATGGCAGGAATATCCTCATAAGTGATTCCTCCAATCGCTACTACGGGCATTTCGATATTCGCCTCTTTCATCTGTGAAAGGATGGAGGAATAGCCTTCCAATCCCAGTACAGGGCTTAAATTCTTTTTGGTGGTAGTAAACCGGAAAGGACCGATGCCAAGATAATCGGCACCGGCACGATAGTGCTGTACAACATCTTCGAATGTATTTGCAGTGCCGCCGATAATGAAAGCCTCTCCAAGAATTTGGCGGGCCTGGTCGATAGGCATATCCTTTTTGCCCAGATGAACACCGTCCACTTCCAGCTTTCGCGCCAGTTCAACGTGATCGTCCAGAACCAGGATTGCTTCGTGCTCTTTACAAAGCGGTTTCAGTTGCAGGGCTACTGCCTCCACTTCTTCGAGAGGAGCCTCTTTCATGCGTAGTTGGATCCATTTGCACCCGCCTTCGAGTGCCATACGTGCCGATTCGAGGTACGAGTACCGTTCGGTCTGATGCGTGATAAATTGTAGACTGACCATTCCCTTATCCTCCGCAAGCAGCTTTGATAATCACCAGGTTATCGTTCTCATGCAATATGAAACCCTCCCATTCGGTACGGGGAATCATTTTGTTGTTTACGGCAATAGCAATGCCTTGAACCGGAAGTTCGAGCTGTGCTGTCAGTTGTGTAAGGGTAGAGTCGGGAGTAATTTCCACCTCTTTGTTGTTCACTTGTACTTTCATTGTCCTATCAGAATAAATAAGTTGAAAGTAAATACAAAGAGCGTGCTTGAATGGAAAGGCGATAAGAAGAAACACAATCCCTACGTCAGTGCTAACTGCCTCAGGTTCCTAGGGTATAATCTCAGCCCCTCTTTGGGGCACCCCTTTGTCTTTACGGGGACAAAGTAAGTGAAAAAGAAACAGAAAAACACTAAATCATTCGATTTTTTTTCATTTTTCTGTTGATTCCTGTTTTTTGATAGGATGAGAAAAGATAAATCGGGCGCCATTTCTTGTAATTCTTGTCAATCCAGATATCACCTCCCATATATTGGATGGTCAGTTTGCAGATAGCCAGTCCCAATCCTGTACCCTGTACGAACTCGTTCAGCTTTTCGAAACGTTGGAATACCAGCTCCTGTTTATCTTCGGGGATTCCGGTGCCGGTATCAGTTACCGAGAACAGCATACATTGCTTTTTTTCGTCCACTTCATAATCCAGCGTAATACTTCCTCCGGCAGGAGTGAATTTCAAGGCATTGTTCAGCAGATTGATAATAATCTGCTGCAGGCGCAAGGGATCTGTGTAGAGCATGTAAGGCTCTTTAGGCATTTGCAGTTTAATGTCTACATCCATTGTCTTGTTCCGGTTGGTCAGAGTAATCATATTCTGGCAATGGTTCACCAGCTCACACCATTCATAGTTGAATTGCAGTTTTCCTGATTCCAGGCGTGATATATCCAGTACATCACTAATCAGTTGGAGCAACTGATTGGAGTTGGTCTGGACAATATCTGCGTATTCTTTCAGTTCGTTATTCTGCTCTACCGAACCGATAATCAGACTGGAGAAACCGACAATAGCATTTAGCGGAGTCCGTATCTCGTGGCTCATATTCGAAACAAAGGCACTTTTCAGTTGGTTAGCTTCTTCGGCGCGCTCTTTAGCATCACGCAATTCGACTTCAGACTCTTCCAACTTCTTTTTATCTTCCCGTAGTTGTTTCGTAGTTCTTTCAAGGTGATTCTTCAGGATTTTAGTCCGGTAATAGTAATACAGCGAAATCATTAGACTTCCTACTAATACGAGAAATATAATTAGGATGAATTGTACTTCTGTCTTATAGGCCACAAAGAACGGGATGGGCTGATTGATTACCATTGAGTTAACAGGTAACTTCTTGTTTTCAAATCCCCATTCCTTTAGTTTCTTCGCATCAAATTTATATCTGTTGGGTAAGATATTGATGCTGCTGATACCCGTTTCCTTTTGGTCTAAAAAGCGGTAAGCATATTCTCCCATGCTTTTTCCCACTCCTTCATATTGCGGGACATATCCTCCGATAGCCCAGTAACCTATTGCGGTAGAAGTCATGCTGAACATAGGCAGGAGAGGATTGGCTTTGGAAAAAGCATAAACGGAGTTATTCATGTAAGTAATACCCCGGTTATCGATTCTCCAGATGCCAAGCAACATGACTGTGTTTCTGGGAAGATTGCGCAATTGACTGGCAGCCATATCGAGTGTATGGATGCGGCCATCGACGTAGGTGATAGACAACTGTGGGAAATGTTGCAGGTTTTTCTTGAACCATGCCAGTTCGGCAAGTCCGTTGTATGTGTTATCCGATACAAATACAAGGTGTTCTGTTTCCGGATAGAAATCCTGTATCATTTCAATATCTTTTTTAATGTCATATTCGTATGTGCTACAATATCTTACGTTGTATTCCTTCATGCGTTCCATTAAGTTAATGCTTTCGGGATTATAGCTTCGGATGTCGGTTGAATCCTCCGGAATACGTATTCCGTTGCGTGATGCCATTGCACAGAAAACAGGAAGCTGCTTGTACTTTTCATCTTCGAGATGGAGGAAACTGCTCCATGCTTCACCACCCAGGAGAATAACTAATTTGGCTTTCGGATGTTTGTCCAGAATATCGGTCAATGTTTTTTTCCATTGATGCGCCTGCGTTAAGTCTGTTGCATTCATATTTTCTACCATGGTCGAATATTTTCCTCCCAATTGGGTGTAGGTCTCTATAAATGTGCTGATGTTATCGTAGGTATATTTAGTGTCAGAATTATAAGAGGTGATAAACAGGATTTCTTCCTCAGATTCTTCTGTGGTGGCGGCATTGCCAACATTGCTAAAAAAGGGGAGGAAAAGGAGTACGGCAATGGAGACAATAAATCGTATTTTTTTTCTTTTATACAGTACCATAATTGTTTGTTATGTTGTTTTATGAGTTGCAAAAATACAACTAATGCATCTGATATACAATAAAAGTCTGTTCTTTTTAATCTGTAAAAAAGGTCGTTGTGTTTTTCACAGCGACCTTTTCCATAAGTATAGTTTAGCTTGTAAATTTGCTTACATTCTTTTTTCAACCACATCCCAGTCGATGATATCCCACAGGGCGTTTACGTGGTCGGCACGGCGGTTCTGGTAATCCAGATAATAGGAGTGTTCCCAAACGTCAAATCCAAGAAGTGGTTTCAAACCGGCACGTACTGGATTGCTGCCGTTCCCCTCTTTAGTGATTTTCAGTTTACCGTCTTTATCTACGGATAGCCAAGCCCATCCTGAACCAAACAATCCGACTGCTGCTGCATTGAATTCTTTCTTGAAGTTTTCAAAGCTGCCAAAGTCACGTTTGATGGCTTCTCCCAGTTTACCGGCCGGCTCCTTCTTTGAAGGTTTCGGGGCAAATTGCAGGAAGTACAGGTTGTGGTTCAATACTTGTCCGGCGTTATTGAATATAGCTCCATCCGGTGCGGCTGCAACGATTTCTTCTACCGTTTTGCCTTCATATTCTGTTCCGGGCACGAGGCTATTCAGATTATTTACATACGTTTGTAGATGTTTTCCGTAATGGAAATCTATTGTTTGCTGACTGATTACAGGTTCCAGCGCATTGTTTGCGTAAGGAAGTTTAGGCATTTCGTAAGTCATGGTCATAATTATTAAAGACATTAATATAGTATTCATAATGTTACAAGTTTTAATTGGCTTGTTATACTATAATAACAGAAGCCCTTTGCAAAATGTTCACAGCATCTTACTTTATTTGTAAATGTACTGTATGCGTTCCACTTCTTTCGGATGCTCACGGTCGGTCCGGCAGATCCATTGGCCCGTATTATCATATTCATAATAAGAATTGCTATCGATCTGGTTTCCGTATTTATCGTACAGGCAGGTCAGGCATCCCGATGTTTTCTGGTTATTGCCTAAAATCCGTTGGTAAACGATTTGTGTCAGATAACCGTATTTATCGTATTCATAAGCATCTTTTTGTGAAATAATCTGATCCGAAGAATTGGCAAAAAGCAGGTTTTGATGTTGGGATGAAATCAATCTGCCTTTATCATCATATTTGTTTGCGGTGTACGCCTGAAGTTCTCCATTCTTATTATACTCTTTGGTTTCGGTTAATAACCCCTGTTTATTATAGGAACTTATGATGACTCTTCCATCTGTATACTTGAGCGAATCACTCTCGATACTTCCGTCCGTACCGATACGGCGTGTCCGTCGGTAGAGATCCGTTTTGGTTTTCGGATTCGTTTGCACTTCAAAGATGCAGTGACCTTGCGGATCGTATAATCTGTTCGTTTGTATTTCATTGCTTGGCTGACCGTTCTTTACGGTAAGCGACAATGTAGAAATGAGCTGCCCCTTATCATCATACGAATAAGTGGTCGAGGTATTTCCCGTACTGTCATTTTCCGCAGACTTAATCAATCGTCCTCCATTATAGTATTTCACAGAAGTAGGAGTGGATATGATTGTTTGCAGAATAAACGGTGTCCGTAGTGCATTGGCCTGGTCACGAAATTCCTTATACCTGTGTGTGCAAAGAAAATCCTGCAGCATACTCAAAGATTCGGAATTGACAATGGCAGCTTTTAAAAGCTCAAAATCAGCTTTTTCACTAAGATATTCAAGGTCGTCCAGATGAGTACGTGCTGTAGAAGTCAGGTAAGGTGATTGCTTATACTCGTCAATAATCTGCCGGATGGCTGTTGCGTTTCCTTTCTCCCGGAGGCTGTCGATTCCTTGAAACAGAAAATCATCGTATAACGCGCGAACTTCCGGAAGGAATGGACGCGTATCTTTATCCGTGAAGAATTTCTGCATGTTGGCGTTATCAAAAAATGCCTTGAAATTCGCTGATGTCGGATTACTCTTTACAATCTGGTAAAGCCGTTTGTTTTCCGCAGTGTTGATTTGAGAGATAAATTTGCCGTTCGGATATTCCGTGATGTACGTTTGATAAATATTCAGCGTAGGTGTTTTCAGCATACCTTCCAGTAAAGCCATTTCACGGATGTCCCGCACCTTTTGCAAGATGGCAGAATCTCCCGGATAACCGCTTGACTGGATACTGTCCATCAACGTCTTGCTAAAAGGAATTTGATCTTTCGAAGCATCCAGAATGGAGATAACGGCCAGTTCTGCTTTGTTTTGTACGTTGGAAAGTTGTATTTTCTCTTCTTCACAGATATTGGGAAAATAAGCTTTCGTTGCCCTTTCGTAGCATCCGAAATAGTTGGTGGCAGCCTGTTCGCTTTGCTCGTTCCACAATCCGTTGAGCACATCCAATAATGCCAGTTCCTCGGCATAATAGGTTTGTGTCTCGTCATCTATCTTATCACGGTTTTTCTGCCATTTGTCGGCGTCATTATCGTTCAGATACCTTAGCAGCTTTTCCAGGCGGCTCTGCTTTTGTGCCATTGCCTGTGGAATGCAGGCGACCAGAAACAAACTCAAAATAATCGATAAAAATATACTTCTTTTCATTGCTTTTTGGTGTTAGGTTAAAATAGTTAGTGATGAAAATTCATAAAAATACCTTCATTCTCGAATGAATATTATACTTTTGTATTGAGAACAAATTTGAATGCCAAGGGTTTGTTAAAAATCCACATTGTTTTTATAATGCTGTTATGAATACCAATTATATAGATGAATTGAACGAGAGTCAATATTTAGCTGTGACTTATATTGACGGTCCTTCGCTGGTGATAGCTGGCGCAGGTTCGGGGAAGACGCGTGTGTTGACTTATAAAATTGATTATCTGATAAAGGAGAAAGGGTATGATGCACATCATATACTTGCATTGACTTTTACCAACAAGGCTGCACATGAGATAGTGAGACGTGTTAATCGTGACATAGGCCTTCCATGGTCAAGTTATATATGGATGGGTACTTTCCATTCAGTCTTTGCTCGTATCCTCCGTCGAGAAGCACAATATATCGGATTTACTCCCCAATTTTCTATTTATGATGCAGCTGATAGTAAAAGTTTACTTCGTTCTATTATTAAAGAGATGGGACTGGATGAGAAGACTTATAAACCTGGAGTAGTGCAGGTGCGTATTTCCAATGCTAAGAATCATTTGGTCACTCCTACGGGGTACGCTGCCAATAAAGAGGCTTACGAAGGAGATATAGCTGCTAGGATGCCCGCTATCCGTGATATCTATACTCGCTATTGGGAAAGATGCCGTCAGGCGGGAGCCATGGACTTTGATGACTTGCTGGTATATACTTACATTCTGTTCCGTGATTTCCCAGATGTGTTGACACGTTATCAAGATCAATTTCATTATGTGTTGGTAGACGAGTATCAGGATACAAATTATGCTCAACACAATATTATACTACAACTAACGAAAGAGAACCAACGCATTTGTGTCGTGGGAGATGATGCGCAAAGTATCTATTCTTTCCGTGGGGCGGATATTGACAATATTCTCTATTTTACAAAAATCTATCCCAATACGAAAGTCTTTAAACTGGAGCAGAATTACCGTTCCACACAAACCATTGTTTGTGCTGCCAACAGCCTGATTGAGAAGAATGAACGCCAGATACGGAAAGCCGTGTTTTCGGAGAAAGAAAAGGGGGAACCTATCGGCGTATTTCAGGCGTATAGCGATGTGGAAGAGGGAGATATTGTAGCTAATAAGATTGCGGAACTGCGACGGGAGTATCGCTACGGATATGCTGATTTTGCCATCCTATATCGTACGAATGCACAAAGCCGTATTTTTGAAGAGGCTCTTCGGAAACGAAGTATACCTTATAAGATTTACGGAGGACTTTCGTTCTACCAGCGAAAAGAGATAAAAGATGTGATTGCTTATTTCCGTTTGGTAGTGAATCCGAATGATGAAGAAGCATTCAAGCGGATTATTAATTATCCGGCGCGTGGCATTGGAGATACGACGGTCGGGAAGATTATATCGGCGGCTACCGATCATGGTGTAAGTCTTTGGGCGACACTCTGCGAACCATTGAGTTACGGACTGGATATAAATAAAGGAACGCATGCGAAACTGCAAGGCTTTCGTGAATTGATAGAAAGTTTCATTGTCGATCAGGCAGATAAGAACGCTTATGAAATAGGAACGAATATCATCCGTCAGTCCGGCATTATCAACGATGTCTGTCAGGACACATCACCCGAGAATCTAAGTCGTAAAGAGAATATAGAAGAGTTAGTGAATGGAATGAATGACTTCTGCGCTTTGCGACAGGAGGAGGGTAACCCGAATGTGTCTCTTACCGATTTCCTTTCGGAGATTGCATTGCTTACCGATCAGGATTCCGACAAGGCGGATGATGGGGAAAAGATAACGTTGATGACAGTTCATTCGGCTAAAGGATTGGAGTTTAAGAATGTATTTGTGGTCGGTCTGGAAGAAAACCTGTTTCCCAGTGGGATGGTAGGAGATTCTCCCCGGGCACTGGAAGAAGAACGCCGTTTGTTCTATGTAGCTATTACTCGCGCGGAGGAGCATTGTTATCTGTCTTTTGCCAAAACCCGTTTCCGTTATGGAAAGATGGAATTTGGAAGCCCCAGTCGTTTCTTGCGTGATATCGATGTTCATTACTTGCAACTGCCGCATGAGGCAGGAGTGAGTCGGGCTGTCGATGAAGGTGCGGGACGTTTCCGCAGAGAGATTGAAGGAGGATTCACCCGTTCTGCTTCTCCGTCGCGTGCTCCTTTCGGAAGTACATCTTCTGAACAACGTGAACGTCCGAAAGCACAGATCATTGCTCCCAGCGTACCGAGGAATTTGAAGAAAGTTAGTACTGTTAGCCCAAGTAGCGGTGCACAGGCAACCTCTTCCACTTCGCCATCGGTAGCAGGAGTACAGGCCGGACAGATGATAGAGCACGAACGTTTCGGATTGGGTGAAGTGATTAAAGTAGAAGGAACGGGAGACAATGCGAAAGCAACTATTCATTTTAAAAATGCGGGAGACAAACAACTATTATTACGTTTCGCTCGTTTTAAAGTGGTAGAATAAATAATAACACTAAATAGAGAGACTCATGAAGAAACAACTAACAGTAATTTTGCTTTCCGCTTTGATTTTGAGTGGATGTGCGTCGGGGCGTATGGGAAATCCGGGAGCTATCATGGCAGGTGCTTCTATCGGAGGTAGTCTGGGAAGTTCGATAGGCGGACTTATCGGAGATAATAATCATGGCTGGAGAGGCGGTTACCGTGGTTCTGCTATTGGGAATATTGTGGGAACCATTGCCGGTGCGGCTATTGGAAACGCGTTGACGGCGCCGAGGCAAGAGCAAATAGAGGAAGATGCGTATATTCCTGAAGTACGGGAAGTGCGTGTGCAAAAGTATAAGAAACAGCCGCAAGTGCAACAGCCTATTTCTCAACTGAAGTTGCGCAAGATCCGTTTTATAGATGATAATCGCAGTCATGTGATTGATGCGGGAGAAAATAGCAAGATAATCTTTGAGATTATGAATGAAGGGAGAAATCCTGTTTATAATGTAGTTCCTGTGGTAGAAACGGTGGGGAAGGTGAAGCATCTCGGCATTTCTCCTTCCGTGATGGTGGAGGAAATTCTTCCGGGTGAAGGCATCCGTTATACCGCTTCCATTCATGCAGGTGAAAAATTGAAAGACGGTGAAGTGACATTCCGTGTCGCAGTGGCGGACGAGAATGGAATGATTTGTGATTCGCAGGAATTTACCTTGCCTACACAGCGCGGAAACTAGAGTTAAAAGCCCGAAATATTCGGTTTAAATATAGTGACGGTATTTGCCTTGGATAGTGACGCTATCCTAAGCATATACCGTCACTATATTGGTGGGATAGCGTCACTATTTTAATGGCTATTAATAAGGTAGTTCTTTAGATAAGTTTATGTGAATCGAACAATGCAATTGAATGATATTGTAGGGTTTTATAATAATATTAAGTGTCATGTAATCATTTTATTTCGTATCTTTGTTCATATTTCCAATAAAAGCATTAGAGTGGTATGAAAGAGACATTTAGAAGATATCCTATCGGAATACAGAATTTTGAGGATTTACGTAATAATGATTGTGTGTATATTGATAAAACTGCATTAATTTATCATTTGACTCATACAAATAAGATTTATTTCCTTAGTCGTCCGCGTCGCTTTGGAAAAAGTCTTCTAGTCTCTACTCTTGAAGCTTATTTTTCCGGAAAGAAAGAGTTGTTCGAAGGATTGGCTATGGAACAGTTAGAGAAAGAATGGACTGTTTATCCTGTGTTGCATATTGATTTTAGTAGAACGAAATACACCACAATCGAAGATTTGCAAGAGCAATTGAATCTTTATCTAAGCGAATGGGAGAGGACTTATGGGAAAAATGAAGAAGAAACGAGCTATGCAGCCCGTTTAACCGGTTTGCTTCAACGAATCTACCAACAGACAGGAAAGCAGGCTGTTGTATTGATTGACGAATATGATGCACCTTTATTGGATAGTAATAGCGACTCTGCTTTACAAGGACAATTGCGAACTGAAATGCGGAAGTTTTTCAGTCCTCTTAAAGCGCAAGGGCAATATCTTCGTTTCTTGTTTCTGACAGGAATCAGCAAGTTCAGTCAGATGAGTATATTTAGTGAGCTGAATAACTTGCAGAATATCAGTATGAGCGATGATTATAGTGCTATTTGTGGTATTACAGAGCAAGAGTTGCTAAGTCAGATGCAACCGGATATTGAGAGGATAGCTCAAGCGAATAATGAAACCTATGAAGAAGCTTGTCGGCATTTGAAACGGCAGTATGACGGTTATCATTTCAGCAAGATTTGTGAAGATATTTACAATCCGTTCAGCCTTTTCAATGCATTTTCGCAAAGAGATTATAAGAGCTTTTGGTTTTCTACCGGCACGCCTACTTTCTTGATTGAAATGTTACAGCGAATGGACTTCAGTCTTACTCTATTGGAAAAGATGGAAGTGAAAGACGAAGATTTTGATAAAGCGACAGAGGTTATTACCGATCCGATTCCTGTACTTTATCAGAGTGGCTATTTGACTATTAAAGGATATGAACCTCTCTTTCGTACATATACATTAGGTTATCCCAACGAAGAAGTTAAGATAGGCTTTATTGAGACTCTGATCCCTTCCTATCTCAATCAACCGACACGTGAAAGTAATTTTTATGTAGTCTCTTTTGTAAGAGACCTGATGAAAGGTGATATTGAGCAGTGCCTTCTTCGTACTCGTTCTTTCTTTTCTTCTATACCTTATGATTTGGAGAATAATCAGGAAAAGCACTATCAGACTATTTTCTATTTGTTATTCCGTTTGATGGGGCAATATGTGGATGTAGAGGTTAAGAATGCTATTGGTAGGGCTGATGTGGTAATCAAGATGCCTGATGCGATTTATGTGTTTGAATTTAAGGTAGACGGAACTCCCGAAGAAGCGTTGGCACAAATTAATAGTAAACAGTATGCCATTCCTTATGAGGTAGAGCATCGCAAGGTTGTTAAAGTTGGAGTGAATTTCGATAGTACAACGCGGACTTTGGGACAGTGGAAGATAGAATATTCTTAGTAGAAAGAAATTGAAGCATATATACTTGAAATCAAACATTTTCTGCTTACCTTTGTTAGCTTGAAACAAGATAACAAGAAAGGAGACGAACTTATGTCAAGTAATTATATTCGTTTCGATTGGGCTATGAAACGTTTATTGCGTAATAAAGCCAATTTTGCAGTTCTTGAGGGCTTTCTAACTACTCTTTTGAATGAAAAGATAATCATTCGGAAGCTTTTAGAGAGTGAAAGCAATCAAGAAGATGAGTTTGATAAGTATAATCGTGTAGATATGCTTGCTGAAAACTCGAAAGGTGAACTTATTCTGATTGAAGTTCAGAATAATAATGAGTATGCTTATTTTCAACGTATGCTGTTTGGTACTTCAAAATTAGTAACCGAGTATATTAATCGTGGAGAAGGTTATGATAAGGTACGTAAAGTATATAGTGTCAATATTGTCTATTTTTCTTTAGGTAGTGGCAAAGATACCGTATATCACGGTAAAACGGAATTCCGGGGAATTCATCAGGGAGATATGCTTGAACTGACTCCTTTTCAAAAACAAACTTTTAAAGTGGATACAGTAAGTCAACTTTATCCTGAATATTATATTTTGAAGGTCAATGATTTTAATCAGGTAGCTAAAAGTCCGTTGGAAGAATGGATCTATTATCTGAATACAGGTGATATTCCTGATAGTGCGACTGCTCCAGGTTTAACAGAAGCCCGTGAACGATTAAAACTTGACAAGATGACTAAAGCAGAGCTTGATGCTTACTATCGCCATTTGGATAATATTGTCATATTAAAAGATAATATATTCACTGAACGTGCTGAAGGACGCGCAGAGGGTCATGCTGAAGGGCGTGTAGAGGGTCGTATGGAAGGTATTAATGAAGGTCGTCTGGAAGAGAAAAGGAAGCTGCAAGCAATATGAAGTCTTTAAATATTCCTCTCGATGTTATTTCGCAAGTCACAGGTTTGTCTATAGAAGAGATAAAGGCGTTGTAATAAACGCCTTTATATAATTGTTAGTATCCTATATCATCTTAGACATGATATAGGATTTTTTATATATAGAAGTCTTGAAATGAGAACATACATAAAAATAGGATATTTTATGCGTTTCTCCTGCTTGAATTTAAGACAGAGTCTTGTATGCAAATAAATATGTGAGTAATTAGGGATTATGGAAATCCGTGGTGCTTTATTTTATATTATTTGGATGCTTATTGTTTGCTGTAAAGAGATTATTTGCGGATATTCGTTTGATTATTTGATAAGTACTTTCTTTTTGCTATATTTGATTTGGATGGAATATAGTGTGAAATAGCTGAAAATATACCGATAAATTTGGGTCTCACCGATGAATGTATTGTTCCTCGGTGAGGAAGGAAGCGACGCACACCGGGCAACGAGTCGTTCCTCGGTGAGGAACAAAGCTTAGTTAGCGGTAAATAATTCGTTTTTTATCCCTTATTTATGTAATATTTAGTCTGAAAACGGTATATTCTTGCATTGATTTATGCATTTATTTCTCTTCTTGCTTTTATTTTGATTTAATATTTATAGAGTGAATCTTAAAAATAGACTAATTTCTTTGGTTGGAAAGATTATTTTTGATATAACCAAAAACTCAAAATAGTTTTTATATTGTCTGTCAATTATTGCAAATAATGCTACCTTTGTGCTATTCAAACAGATAAAATAAGTCACGCTATGAAATTACTAACGAAACTAAGCGGTACAATTACATTTAAAGATAAACAAAAGATGCGCCTTTTGCTAATAATATTTATTCTGGAGATAGTATTATTTTTCATTCTAGGACAATTATATTGTGAGGCTAGAAAAAAAATGTTCAGTGAAAGAGTGGAAAGTGTTTTTAAAGCAGTTTTTTTGCAACATTTACAAGAAGATGCTTTTGATGGTTATTTTTACACTAGTGGGAGGAAACAGCGATTGGAGGAGTATCCTGATACGGTTTATATAACAGATGAAAGTGGAAAACGTGGATACTGCTTGGATAAAGAAAAAAGTTCTAAAAATGTAACATCTGATCCACGATTAAGTTTTTTACATACTGCTTATTTATCTAAACATCCTTTAGTAGTGGACTCTTTATATGAAAAATGGCAACTGCATTTGAAGCAGCAAAGTTTGTCTGGCACTTTTGCATTGCAGCTTTTGGTATCCGATAAAGATGAAAATATTACAGAAAGTGTATACCCTGACTCTTTTTTACATGAAAATTGTATACCAGAATTCGATATTACGGCAGGTTATCGTTGCGAGGTTGAAGTAAAAGGCTTTTTCTACTTTTCATTTTTTACTCTTGTGGGTGTAAGAGGCTTTGTTTATGGCTTTATTTATTGGCTGTGTGCAGTTATTATTAATATAGTGATATTTTTTAGAAAGAGATGGCAAAAGAACATTGTTGTTCCTACCTCTGTTCATATTTATCAAATGGACCAAGATATTATGTTTGATGCAGATTTGAGAAAGCTTATATTTGGTAAAGAGGAAATTCAGATACCACCACAAACAGCTATTTTATTAAAACATTTTTTAGAAGCTCCAGATTACATATTGAAAGACAAAGAAATCAAGAAAATATTTTGGTCGGATAAATCAAATAATGATCCGAGACTTCATAATGCAATAAGTCGTTTGCGAAGAGTTTTTGAGAATGTTCCATCTATTGAGATTCAAAGGTATGAAAATATTGGATATCAATTACAAATTAGAAGGAACAAATAAGAAACTATAATTTCCGATGAAATGGGATTTTTTTGAATAAGAGCCTTATCTCTATGATAGTATATATAGTAGATAGATTCGGTTAGATAGAAATGGATAGATTAATCTATTGGTGGTTGTAATCCAATTGCCTACTTTCGTTTCCATTAATTAATCGATAAAACTATAGTATATATGAAGAAACTATTATTCTTTTCTATTCTGATGATGGCGGTTCTTTCTGTAAATTACTCATTAAAAGAACCTCGAGTAAATACATTATTATTAGATAATATTGAAGCTTTGGCGGCTGATGAGCAAGATGTGCCTACTAATTGTTGGGGCAGTGGTTCCGTAGATTGTCCGGTTACAAAAGTTAAAGTAGAATATGTTGCTACCGGATATAGCCTTGAAAAATAGTATAACTCTCCTGTTTCTTTCTTTTTTCTTGTTTATCTCTTGTGACCATAAGCATAAAGAATATGCAAAGGGTGTATTATTCTATTCGGGATTTCCGCACGAGAGAGAATTAATAGGAGAAGTAATTGCTTGATACAGCCTTGCTTCGTTATCCGTTTAGGATACGAATCGAAGGAGATAGAGTCATTGTGATGGATTTACATGGTCTTGATCATTATGGACATTTATTCCAATATCCCAGTTATCAGTATTTATCTTCTTTTGGCAAGCGTGGTGATTCACCTACGGAAATGTTATCATTGGAGAACTTTCGTTTACAGAATCATGTAGTCTGGACATTGGATGCCAATAAAAGTGAATTAACTAGGTTAGACTTTTCTTCATCCGGTGATTCACTGCTTCGTGACGAAACGGTAACATTGGATGAAGATATACTTCGACCACTTGATTTTGCTATATATAATGATTCAATGTTTATTATTCCTGATTATTCCGGTGAAAATCGTTTATGTCGAGTTAACTGTAATGGTAAGCTTATAGATAAGATAGGAATTATTCCGACTATTGATGAAAAAGCATTGGAAAATGCTCGTCCGGCGTTAGCCCAAGCATGGAGGAGCTTCCTTGACTACAATCCTAACAATGGAATACTGGCGGTAGTCACCCAGTTGGGAGAAGTCCTTGAGGTCTATAATTTGAAAGATAGTACTCATGTTGTTCGTATAGGTGAGTATGGCGAACCTGAATTTAAAATATCAGATGGATATGGTATACCAACGGGTATTATGGGATTTAGTGATGTACAAGTAACAGATAGTGCCATTTATACTGTATTTCATGGAACGTCTTTTAAGGAGATCGCAAGACAAAGCGGAAGGCTTCCTGATGGAGGAAAATATATTTATGTATTTAGTTTGAAAGGAGAACCGTTATGTAAATATGTGCTCGACCATTATATATATGGTATTTGGGTGGATGAAGCTACGAAAACGATAATAGCGACAGATGTAAATAATGATGAGCCAATACTTAAGTTTAACTTTGGCTGAATGAGATAATTAACTTGATTAAAAGGAGCAGGATGATGAGTTTGTTTATCTTGCAGGATTTGCTTACATATCACCTGCTCCTAAATCTTTAAAAAAGATTCGGATGCAAACATAAGAATAAAAATTAATGTAGCAAACTATTGCTATTCTGTTGAAATGATAGATGCAGAAGAGAAAAATAAAATGTAATTTAAAGATTATTGAAGAATGAAAAAGAAAGTATTAGGTGTGATAGCAGTTGTTGCTGTCGCTGCTATTGCGGGATATAATGTATATACTTCGCAGAATGATGTGAAGTTGTCTGACTTGGTGTTGAGCAATGTGGAAGCTTTAGCTAATGCAAAAGAAGGTGGAAATGAATGCATAGGTTGTGTTTATACAAGATTGCAAATTTGTCGAACGTTAGGAGATTGGGGTGCATGCCTTGGTGAATATCGTCCATATATTTAAATATTATGAAAGCTAAAAGTTTATATGTTGTAGTAGGTATAATTTGTTTGTTTATATCTACATTTAGTATATATAATTGGAATACTAAAAGCTCTTCTGCCTTGTTACTTTGTAATGTTGATGCGTTAGCTAATAATGCGGAAGTGGATTTTGACTTTTGTGTAGTTACATCAGGTATTTGTGTGATATATAGTGATGGGCTAGCTATAAGGGGCTATAAACTATACCAATAAATTCTAATGAAGGTGATGAAAGTGCATGGAAAATATGCTTGTTAACATTTACTTAGAGTTTGAAACTATACTTTCATCAGTATAATTCTGTATATTATTGCTATAACTGTTGGTTTTTAATATCCTCTTGGGATTGGGGCTGAATAAAAAAGGTCGAAAACTTGATTTTTACCCCCTCTACAGGTATCTGGAGAAGGGGTAATTGTGAAAAAATCTTTTTAGTCAGCCCCAATTGAAGTGTATTGACAACTTCTAGATTTGTTATGCATAAATAAAGCCGATTAAAATATAGCTTTATAAAAATATTCTATAAACTATTATGAATTTAGTATATTATGAAATTGAAATATGTTTTTGTGTTGATTTTCTTTTGTGCATGTAAAAATGTTAAAACAGACTGTCAAATAGACGATTTGTTTACGAATAGGATATTCTTGGAATATGAAAAGATACCATCAAACGGTTATATTTGGGGAACTCCAATGGATATGATATATTGTGATTCAGCAATTATTGTTTTCGATGAGAAGTCTGAAGATGGTTTATTTCATTTGGTCGATTTGAATGATCTAGATTCAATATATGATTTCGGAAAGAAAGGGCAAGGTGTTAATGAATTCTTAATGCCTTTTGATATACAGTTATTTGGTAAGAGCTCCATAAGTGTTTATGATTTATATAAAAAGACTTTGAATGTTATGAACATATCAGATGTGAAAAATCGAATTTCGAACTTTTCAGTTTTAACTAAAGATACTATTCCTGGGACTATTAAAGTGTTTCCTACAGCATTTAATACTTTTGTATCTTTGGGATTTTACGAAGACTGTATGTTCAGACTTTGGGGTACTGGACTAATAGAAGAAGAGCATTTTATGGAATATCCATATAAAGATGGAGATGAGAAACAAATAGCAAACAGGTTGCGTGGTATGGCTTATCAAGGTATTATCCGTTTAAATCCATTTATGGATAAATTTGTTTATGCAGTAAATACTTCTGAAATTATTCATTTTTATAAAATAAATAATACTGATATTTCTTTAATAAAGAAATATGAAATGAACTACCCTATTTATAAAACTCAAGTTGAAGGGGACATGCGAGCTGCCCCAATTTCATCTTCCAATAATAGTACATTTATAAGTTTGTGTATTTCTCCTAAATATGTATATGGACTTTATTCAGGCAAAAATTTTAAAGAAAATGGTTTAGAAACACTTGCAGGAACAATAATTTATGTTTTTGATTGGAATGGAGAAGCCATAAAAAAGTATGAACTGAATGTGCCAGTTACACTGATTAGTGTGGATAATAAAGATGAGATGTTGTATGCTTTCTCTAATATGCCTGATCCTGAATTAATAAGATTTAAAATAAAATAGATAAACATATGTATAGAATGATTGTTATCCCTCTGATTTCTTTTGTTATATGTTTTTCTTTGTTTTCATGTTATGAGCATGATGAAAAAAAAATAAAGAGGTTAGTTGAAGAATGGACTTATAAGGAAATAGATTTTCCTAGTGTTCCTATTTTTACGAAATTTGCTAGAGATACAATTATGGGGTATTATGAAAGAGATTGTGACTACAAAATATTAACATATGTCGATTCAATCGGTTGTATGCGGTGTCACTTAAGTTTTAGTGCATGGAAACCTTTTATTGAATTGCTAAAAGATACTTGTCCTTCATGTAATGTTCTTTTTTTTATTCATCCTATGAGCAGGAAAAATATTGAGTATTTACTAACGAAAGAAGGCTTTGATTATCCTGTATGTATTGATGAGCATGATAGTATCAATAAGTTGAATCATTTTCCTATAGAAACGATCTTTCAAACATTTTTGTTGGATAAGAATAATAGGGTAGTTGCTATTGGCAATCCTATTCATAATCCTAAGATAAAAGAACTTTATTTGAATATTATTACAGGGAAAAAATCTCTGTTGAAGGAGATTGATAGTAGAACTCCAACAACAGTTGTTTTATCTACATATCAGTTCAATATAGGAACTTTTAATTGGGGAAAAAAGCAATTTGTAGAGTTTTCATTTACTAATTCAGGTGATAATCCGTTTGTTGTAGAAGAAATTTATACTCCATGTGGGTGTACTACAGTGGAATATTCTAAAGAACCTGTTCAACCAGGTGGAAATTTGAAAGTGAAGGTGGAATATCAAGCTGAACATTCTGGGCATTTCGATAAAACGATAACCGTGTATTGTAATGCAGAAGGCTCTCCGTTCCATTTGAAAATTAGTGGAAATGCAAAATGAATAATTAAGAAAAGGTTTGATGAAGTATTTGGGATATATTCAATTTATAGTCTTGGTGCTGTTTATTTGGCTAGGATGGCAAATAATAGATAGGATTACATTCAGAGAAGAAATGATAACTCCTCTCGGAGCTGCTTTGCAATCTGCTAAAAACAACAGGAAAGAATTGGAAAAAGTACTCCGTCATTATCAAAAGAATCCTGCTGATAGCCTAAAATACAAAGCTGCTTGTTTTCTAATTGAAAATATGCCTTTTTACTCTTATTCAACAAGCAAGCAGTTAGAAAACTATAAGTCTTATTATGCATGGCTGAAAAAGAGTAGAGGACAGACAGCGAAACAGGTTGCGGATTCAGTCAAGAAAGTATATGGTCCGTTAGGAGAACCTGAAAAGAAACATGATATAAGAGAAGTGGACTCCGCATATTTATGTAACAATATTGAATGGGCATTTAAAGTTTGGCGAGAACAACCATGGGGCAAAAATGTTTCTTTTGAAACTTTTTGTGAGTACATATTGCCATATCGCATTGAGGATGAAACACTCGAATATTGGCGTGAAATGTATTATGAAAAATATAATTCATTGCTGGATTCATTAAGGATGTCTGATGTTTTGGATAAAGAAGACCCTATTGTTGCTGCAAAATATTTGAGAGACAGATTATTGGATAAAGAACATTATTTTACTTCTACATCACCTGCGCTTATGGGACATATTGGTCCTAGATATGTACAATATATATCTGGAAGTTGCAGAGAGGCAACGGATTTTGGTATCTATTTGTTCCGATCCTTAGGGATACCCTGTGGTGTTGACTTTGTACCTATGCGTAGTGGCGTGAATGCCGGACATTTTTGGCTAGTTGCATGGGATAAGAATCAAGAAGCTTTTGCTGCTGATTTTCCAAAAGCCTTTGAACGACAATGTGAAAATATGTGGTATAAAGAGGAGAATACGGCCAAGGTATATAGGAATACTTTTTGCGTCAATAGAAAATGTATGAAGAAATGAGAAAGTATGAAGAAGAACTATACCCATTTTGGCGTTTACCAAAGTTTGTAGATGTAACTCGTGAATATGCTTATTATTATAAAAAAGAATTAAAAATACCTCCATCAAAAATATATAGAGAAAAATGTAACGGGAAGATTGCTTATTTGTGTGCAAGTAAACGGGATAAATGGGTTCCGGTTGCTTGGACGGAATATGACGTCAACAACATGACATTCAGGAATATAAAAAAAGGAATGATTATGCGGATAGCAACTTATGAGGAAGGAGTGCTCCATCTTGTAACGGATCCTTTTTATGTAGATCCGCATACCAATGAACTTCATTTTTATTCAAAACATGAAGAAATTCAAGATGTAGTATTGTATTCTAAGTACAATATTTTTAAAGGAGAAATTCATCTTAGAAGAAGAATGTTGGGAGGGGTGTTCGAAGGGAGTAATCAGCCTGATTTTTCAGAGAAGGATACTTTGTTTATGGTGCAAAAGGTGCCCGGTCGTTTGAAAACGGTTGTACGGAGTTGGTCAGATAAGAAGTATCGTTATTTTAGATATTTTGGAGCCAAGAATACGTATTGTAATGTGGCTGAAGTTGAATTTTATGAATGTAATGACACTTCTGCTTTGAAGGGAAGCATTATAGGAACTCCTTTGGAGGATACCGATAAAGGATTGAATTATTACAATGTTTTTGATGGCAAAACTAAGACTTCTTTCAACTATTCCAGACCGTCCGGTGGTTGGAGCGGGTTAGATATGGGAAGGAAAGTACGGGTAGATAGAATAGTTTATACACCACGTAATAGAGATAACTATATTCGCCCTGGGGATACATTCGAGTTATTATATTGTGATAAGGAGTGGAAATCAATGGGAAAGAAACAAGCTCTTTCTGATTCATTGGTTTATTCGGGTGTTCCTAAAAATACACTTTTATTATTGCGAAATCATACTCGCGGGGTGGAAGAAAGAATTTTTGTTTATGAAAACGGGAGGCAGATATGCAAATAAATAACAAAATCGGGTGGGGGATAAGAATAATATTTTTATGGATGATCTTTTCTTTACATGCATGTTGCAATGATAAAGAGGAGAATGAAGTTATTCCTATATGTATTGCGTCCAATCATTCATTAATGGCATTGGTACCGGATTTTTCTATCCAAACTGTTGGAAATACATTGCATACAAAATATCCGAAGTTATCAAGAAATAAGGAGTTTCCGATGATCGGAATTTTAAAAGTAGATGGTAAATCTTATCGTTTTATGGGAGGTGATTCGTTGCGTCCTTTTCCACTAGTACCTCTTTCTACAATTAATTGTGGGTCCTGCTAGATACTCTTATTTGCATCCAAAGGATGATTGGATGCGGAAAGAATATGATGATAAGGAGTGGTATAACGGGTTAGGAGCTTGGGGAGCAGAGAATCGTCCTTATCCTATTCACTCAACATGGACCGTAGCCGATATTTATATTCGCAGACATTTTAACATAAATGATAAAAAGAAATTGGAAGGATATAAATTATATGTTTGTTCTAAATGTGATGACCATGCAGAAATCTATTGTAATGGAGAACCTATTTATCAGGTAGATTATTTTAGCAATAGAATTGAATGTAAACAACTCTCCGATGAAGTAGTTGCAAAGTTACATAATGGCGATAATGTGATAGCCGCACATGGGTGGAATACGAAAGAAAATGCTCTGTTGGATTTTGGATTGTACATGGAAAATAAAACCTATAACGATGTGGATATGGCAATATTGAAACAAATGAATGTACAAGCGACGCAAACTCATTACATTTATCAATGTGGAGATGTTGAGTTATACCTTGATTTTGTTTCTCCTTCTTTGTTACTAGAACAATGTTTAATGGGATGTCCGGTAGGTTTTATTTCTTATCAAATTCATTCTGGCAAATCAGAAATTCATGATGTAGAAATTTTATTTGATATAGATACAGAATGGATGTTTGGGAAAAATAGAGTAGAAAGCCTGTCTGAACAGGATTGGTGTATTGTCAAGTCTGATAGCTTGTATATGGGGATAGCTGCTGAAGAAACGGCTTATTCATATAATGAAGGGCATGTGCTGCTTTCGCAGAAACTGGGGAAAAACAAGAAAGATCAGGGTGTATTACTTTTTGGCTTTAATGAAGGGAAGGGTTTGCAATATGAGGGGGAAATTCTACATCCTTATTGGAATAAGGATGGAAAAAGAGAATTGAAGGATGCTTTGTTGTTTATCGGTGACAATTATAAGAAATTAATGAGGGAATGTGACAGGTTGGATGGGCAGTTGAACAGGCGAGCTTTTCAAACGAGAATCCCATCGTTTGCACGCCAGATGATTTTAGATTATCGAAAATTTATATCGGAGCATCGTTTTGTAATGTCTCAAAGTGGTGATTTGTTTTGTTTTGGAGATACTTTGGCCAATGTGAGAGAATCTTATAGTAACTTTCCGATTTTATTGTCTCTTAATCGTATGGATTGGATGAAAGGCCTTTTGGAACCGGTTTTTGAATATTGCGAGAATGATTATTGGAGGAAAAGTTATCCTCCTTATGATATAGGAATCTACCCAATTGCTAATCGTCAGGTGAAAGTTGATGATTATGCAGTGGAGATGGCTGCTGACATGTTAATAATGATAACTGCTATTGTAGAAGCAGAACAGGATTTCGGTTATGCTGATGCGCATTGGAATCTGTTGTGTTTATGGGCGGATTATTTGCGGGAGAAGATGAAGAAAGAAGTTTATCCCTGTGGAGGGTTGTTGAATGAGGATGATGAACGTGTGAAATGCGTGTTGGGGCTTATGGCTTATCGTAAACTAATTCAGCTGAAAGAAAGCGTATGAAGATTTCACTATTCATCGGATGCCCGGATGGGGAAATTTTAAGAGAAATGATATACTGGTTTTTAATTTTCCTTATCAGAAAAATCGTTGGGATAGAATTATGAAGAAAATCAAATGAAAAATGAAACATAAATTGATAAAAACCGATATAGCCTTCACCCTTCACAACTCCTTATTCATGAGGGATAGCGGGTGAAGGGCCACCTTTCACCCATCCTTTACGGATAAGTGTTGTTTTGTAAAATCTAAAGTTGTGCTTTAGGAGTTGCAAAGCATAGCTTTAACCTGCTTAAAGCGGTGCTTTACAAAAGTCTAAAAGTTTGTTTCAATCATCTAGCGTCTTTTTCACAAACATCCCGATGTTTGTTTCAAACCTTAGGAAGAAAAAACAAGATGCTATGAGCATAATTGAATTAGCTATAATGAAAATCGGATTAGCTATAAGAAGAAACTGGTGAAGAGGTGGTGAAGGAATCCCCTTCACCACCTATCCCCGATGAATAGGGAGAAGTGAAGGGTGCAGCTATAATCACTATAGATAGGATTTAAGCATGAAAAAAGTTGAAATTGATACGAATGACAAAAAAGAATATGGTAGATGTGATAACTCTTACAGGAGTTGAAGCCATCTTGAGCGTAGTATTTTTATTTCGATGATGGCTCTGTTTGGAACATATTATTGGAAAAATAATCAATATGGTGCTTGTAAGGAATGGTATCGTAATAAGATGTTATATAATATAGGTGCATATCAATATAAGAGAAAAATTAAAAGATTAAATAAGATAGATCGGAATAATAATTGTATGTAATAGAAAAGAATAACATTCTGTTTTTAGGAAAAATACTACTTGGAAAAGAGAAGGAACAAATAAAAACTATAATTTCCGATGAAATAGGCATTTTTTGAATGAAAGCCTTATCTCTATGATAGTGTATATAGCGGATAGATTCGGTTAGATAGAAATGGATAGATTAATTTATTGGCAGTTGCAATCCAATTGCTTACTTTCGTTTTCATTAATTAATCGATAAAACTATAGTATATATGAAGAAACTATTATTCTTTTCTATTTTGATGATGGCGGTTCTTTCTGTAAATTACTCATTAAAAGAACCTCGAGTAAATACATTATTATTAGATAATATTGAAGCTTTGGCGGCTGATGAGCAAGATGTGCCTACTAATTGTTGGGGCAGTGGTTCCGTAGATTGTCCGGTTACAAAAGTTAAAGTAGAATATGTTGCTACCGGATATAGCCTTGAAAAATAGTATAACTCTCCTGTTTCTTTCTTTTTTCTTGTTTATCTCTTGTGACCATAAGCATAAAGAATATGCAAAGGGTGTATTATTCTATTCGGGATTTCCGCACGAGAGAGAATTAATAGGAGAAGTGATTGAGCTTGATACAGCCTTGCTTCGTTATCCGTTTAGGATACGAATCGAAGGAGATAGAGCCATTGTGATGGATTTACATGGTCTTGATCATTATGGACACTTATTCCAATATCCTGGTTTCCAGTATTTATCTTCTTTTGGGAAGCGTGGTGATTCACCTACAGAAATGTTATCAATGGAGAACTTTCGTTTACAGAATCATGTAGTCTGGACATTGGATGCCAATAAAAGTGAATTAACTAGGTTAGACTTTTCTTCATCCGGTGATTCACTGCTTCGTGACGAAACGGTAACATTGGATGAAGATATACTTCGACCACTTGATTTTGCTATATATAATGATTCAATGTTTATTATTCCTGACTATTCCGGTGAAAATCGTTTATGTCGAGTTAACCGTAATGGGAGGCTTATAGATAAGATAGGGATTATTCCGACTATTGATGAAAAAGCATTGGAAAATGCTCGTCCGGCATTGGCTCAAGCATGGAGGAGCTTCCTTGACTACAATCCTAACAATGGAATATTGGCGGCAGTAACCCAATTGGGAGAAGTCGTTGAAGTTTATAATTTGAAAGATAGTACTCATATTATTCGTATCGGTGAGCATGGTGAACCTGAATTCAAAGTATCAGATGGATATGGTATGCCAACAGGTATTATGGGTTTTAGTGATGTACAAGTAACAGATAGTGCCATTTATACTGTATTTCATGGAACGTCTTTTAAGGAGATCGCAAGACAAAGCGGAAGGCTTCCTGATGGAGGAAAATATATTTATGTATTTAGTTTGGAAGGAGAACCGTTATGCAAATATGTGCTCGACCATTATATATATGGTATTTGGGTGGATGAAGATACTAAAACGATAATAGCGACAGATGTTAATGATGATCAGCCGATTGTAATGTTTAGTATTAAATAGGTAAGGTAGCAATTTTGCTGCAATATTATTATAAATGAGAAATTATGTTAGTTATAACTATTTTGTATTATGGTTAAGGGTGTAGTTCTAATATTGGGAGTAGTTTGTTTTACATTTTGTGGATGTAAAAATGATCAACTATCAACGGAAATTGAAAAGATAGTAAAAGAATGGACAGGAAAGAAAATTATATTTCCTCAAGATGTTTTTTGTAAATCGATTGATAGGGATACTTTGTGTATTTCTCCCAATTCTACGCCTTATAAAATACTAGTATACACAGATTCAATAGGATGCACTAGTTGTAAATTACATTTGTATAAATGGAATGCTATTATTAAGGAAGTTAATGACGAAATGGCAGGTTTTGTTAATTTTCAATTTTATTTTCATCCTAAAAATATCGAAGAAATATTCTTTTTATTTAGAAAGGACTCATTTAAATATCCTTGCTATATGGATATATGTAATCAACTTGATAAACTCAATACATTTCCCAAAGACAGTAGATATCAGACTTTTTTGTTGGATAAATATAATAAGGTCGTTTGCATTGGTAATCCTACAGAGAATCCTCAAATATGGAGTTTGTATAAGCAAATAATAAATGAAAATAAAAGAGTAGAAAAAACAGACTTATATGATAAGTCTTTGATAACATCATTGACAGTTGATACAACTATTTTGGAACTTAAAATCTGGAAATAAATAAGACTACTACTGCAAAGTTTAGTCTTAAAAATATTGGACCTAACCCTTTGGTGGTGAATAATGTAACTACTACATGTGGTTGTACAGTACCTAACTGGTCAAAACAACCGGTTTTACCTAATAAAACAACCGATATTGTAGTGCAAGTTACTCCTAATAAAGAAGGATATTTTAAGAAAAATGTTACAATATATTGTAATATAGAAAGAAGATATGTTAAACTTGTAATACAAGGTAAGGTAAATAATCAAAGTAAATAAAAGCTATATATTAAGTAAGGAGGTGTTATTTATGTGAAAAACAAAGAAATGAATAATGATTTTTATATTAGGTTTTAATCTTAAAAAAAATAGATAATGAAGAAATTTTTGTTTAGTGGAATATGTGTTTTAGCCATAGTAACTGTGGCGGTATTGAATATCAAAATAGATTTAGGTTCTCAATCTTCAACGTTATCATTGTTTAGCTTGGCTAATATAGATGCACTAGCTGGAGGTGAAACTGATGTGTCAGGTAGTAGAACTCCTGACTATAGTTGGACTAGTGATGAAGAAACTCATTGGGAGGATGGGTGTCTTGTTACAACCTATAATAGCCATATCGGTTGTCTTAGTATTAATAGTGACAGATGTTATTCGGGTGTTACTACGATGAGGAATAGAGATTGTCCAAATTAACTAGGTTTTAAACATCAGATATCTATTACTAGGTATCTGATGTTTAATTAATATGTGGCGATTGGTCGTCTTGTTACTTTCTAATAATACGTTCTTTTTAATAAAAGAAACATAATTATAGCTCGTTTATGAAAAAAAAATTGTATATATTTTTTTTATTATTGTTGGTTTCATGCAATAATCCTCGTAATAATTCTTTAAAAGAAATAGAAGATAGGAATCTTACTTTGTTGGAATATGACTATTGTAGTAAGAAGAATCATTTGCATGAATTTGATTCTGTAACTTTTGTTCCATTAGAAACAAATGAGAGATCATTAATATCTAGTATAACTAAGATATTGTATAAGAATGAGACATATTATATTTTTGATAAAGTCCAAGCTATGATCTTTTTATTTGACGATAATGGTTCATATATTACTAAAATTCATAATATAGGGAGTGGACCAGGAGAATATGCTGATATATCAGACTTTGATATAGATGCAGATTTAAATATATACATATCATCTATTGTAGGACGAAAAATAATAAAATATAAATATCCTGATTACAAGCTGTTTACAGAATATAAAACTAATGCAACTGTAATGGAAATAGCTGTTGATGAAAAAACGGGAAAGATATGGGGAACCAATATATTTCAGACTGAAGACGGTATTTGTTTAGGATTTTATTCGAATGAGAAATTTGTTCCGGTAATAGCATCTAGAGGTATTGCAGATAATGCTAATACTCCATTTAAAGCCCAAAGTTTTTATAAATCAGGGAATCATTTATTTTTTAATCCTAGATATTCTCCATATATTTATATGATAGATAATGATGAAGTAAGCAAATATATGAAAATAATATCGGATGATTTTGTAGATAATTCAGATCTTGAATTAGAAAAGGACTTTAAAAAGGAAAGAGGGGTAAGAGAACAATATTCTACTAATGAGTGCCTAATTTCAGGTGTTAATTCATTCTATCAATGTAAGGGACATTTTCTGGCCGAAATATGGAGAAACCATGGAGCACCTTTACTTTTGGAATATGAAGCAAAAGAGAAAGAAGGTTATTTATTTTGCCCTCTTTTGGACCCTCAAATAAAAGCATTTACGAAGATTGCAGCAGTTTCTTCTGATTTTTATATAAGTTATATTAATGCTCAGTCTTTTTTGAATAATTATGAGGAGACTGTTACTCGTAAATATAATTTGGTTGATGATAGTAATCCGGTATTAATGAATATATATGTGAAATAAAAAAATACATTTTTTAGCGTTGTTTTGACCTATGATAAATGAGAAAGGTCAATAGAGAACATGAACAGGAAATACTAAGTAAATGAGGATTAATTTATGCTTAAGAAGCTTTGTATATATATTCCATCTATCCTTGTTTTGTTATTTGTGTTAGAATGGCAATATGCAAGAAAGTATTTATTCTACGAAAAAAAAACTATGCTCCCTTTAGAAGTTGCTTTACAGGCGGCAGGTGGAAATAAAAAAGAACTTCAAAAAGTACTTCACTATTATAAGAAGAATCCTATTGATAGTCTAAAATATAAAGCAGCTTGTTTTTTAATAGAGAATATGCCTTTTTACATTTATTCTAGTGGAGAACAATTAGAGAATTATAAGTCTTATTATGCTTGGCTAAAAGTACGTAAGGGTAAAACTGCGCAACAAGTTTCGGATTCAGTCAAGAAAGTCTTTGGTGCAATGAAAGAACCTAAAAAGAAACGCGATATTATGGAAATGGATTCTGCATATTTGTGCCATAATATTGATTGGGCATTTAAAGTTTGGCAGGAGCAACCGTGGGGAAAGAATATTTCGTTTGAAACATTTTGTGAGTACTTATTGCCTTACCGAATAGGGGATGAACCGTTAACTTATTGGCGTGAGATATATTATAAGAAATACAATTCATTGTTAGATTCATTGCGGATGTCTGACACCTTGGATAAAGAAGATCCATTAGTGGCAGCCAGATATTTAATGGCGAGATTGCCGGATAAAAAGACATTCTTTACTTCTATAACTCCCTTTTCTTTCGGACATATCGGACCTGAATTTGTACAATATAAAGTCGGTAGTTGTAGAGAATTGGCAGATTTTGAGATTTACTTATTTCGTGCTTTAGGTATTCCTTGTGCAATCGACTACTTACCTGCACGTAATGATACGAATTTCGGGCATCTTTGGACAATAGTATGGGATAAAAACGGAGAAGGATATATGTCCGACTTTATGACATTTTTGACACGTGTTCGCAAATGTGCTTTGTATCGGCAGGGAGGAACTGCCAAGATATATAGATATACATTTAGTGTAAACAGAGAGTTACATGAACAGATGTCACAATATGGAGAGAAGGTACATCCATTTTGGCATATTCCTAAGTTTAAGGATGTAACTTTTGATTATGCGTATTCATACCAAAAGAATCTGGTCATTCCTTTGGAAAAGCAGTATAAAGAGAAAAGGAGTGGGAGGATTGCTTATTTATGTGCCAGTAATAGAGATCGTTGGATTCCGGTTGATTGGACAGAATACGATGCCGGTCATTTGGCTTTTCGATATGTTCGTAAAGGGGCAGTTTTAAGAGTTGCCACTTATGAAAAAGGATCATTACATTTCTTGACTGATCCTTTTTATCTGGATAAAGAAACTAATGCCCCTCACTATTATTCCGTCGGGAAAAAGACGCAAGATATGGTTTTGTATGCTAAGTTTAATCTTAAAGAAGAAAGTAGTTTTAGAAACAGAATGATAGGGGGTGTTTTTACCGGAAGCAATCATTCGGATTTTTCGGATGAAGATACACTGTTTATTATACAAAGTAAACCTGATCGTTTGAATACTACTGTAAAATGCTGGTCTGATAAAGAATACCGTTATCTTAGATATATCGGTCGACCTAAAGCTCATTGTAATGTTTCAGCAGTCGCCTTTTATGAGAAAAATGATACTGTTGCTTTAACGGGAAAGATAATAGGAACTCCCGAACACGAAAAACAGAATGGGGATCATGACTATACCAATGTCTTTGACGGGAAAACATGGACTTCTTTTGATTATTCCAAACCCACCGGTGGATGGGCGGGATTGGATTTAGGAAAAGAAGTAAAAGTCGATCGTATAGTTTATACTCCGCGGAACAGGGATAATTATGTTCGACCTGGTGATGTATATGAATTATTCTACTGTGAAAGAGACTGGCAATCTGCCGGGACAATCAAGGCGACTGCCGATTCACTGGTGTTTCGGAATATTCCGGAAAATGCATTATTACTTTTACGAAACCATACTCGTGGAAAGGATGAAAGAATTTTTGTTTATGAAAATGGAGAACAACAATGGAGGTAAGGTTTAATATCAGACAAGTTGTAATGTGGAGGATAGTTTTATTTTCAGGAATTATCTCCTTGATATGTGCTTGTTCTTATTCCGGTAAGAAGGTGTGTCCTCCTTTTGATATTTCTTTCTCCGGACATACGTTGTTGGCTATAGCTCCCGGTTTTACCATAAAGGCAACAGAAGATACTTTAAATAAAACCTATCCGTGCTTAAGATCGGGGAAAATGTTTCCGTTGACGGGTATTTTAAAGGTGGATGGTAAATCTTACCGTTTTTTAGGAGGAGATTCGTTACGTATATCCTCTCTAGCCCCTCTTTCAAACGAGAACCTGGGATGGCAGGGAAAATATTCTTATTTATTTCCGGGCAGAGGATGGGAACAAAGGGAGTATAATGATTCTTTGTGGAATAAGGGTAAAGGTGCCTTCGGTTCGGAAAATGGGAAGTTTCAAGCCCATACAGTATGGGGAGCGAAAAATATATATGTTCGCAGGCACATTACCATTGCTAACAAAGATACTTTAAAAGAACGCAAAGTCTATCTCCGTTATATTTATGATGATCAGATAAAGCTTTATTGTAATGGAGAATATTTGTTAGGAGAAGAAGCATTTCTTCCTCAAACGGGATGCTATCGTTTAACGGATGAAACAGTAGCTCAAATTATTAATGGTGATAATGTTATAGCAGCTTATGGGGGTAATGCGGAAGGTACTGCTTTTTTGGATTTTGGTTTATATGTGGAAAATAAGACTTATGTTGATGTGAAACCTGCAATATTGAAACAAATGAATATGCAGGCTACACAGACTCATTATGTTTTTCAATGTGGAGATGTGGAGCTTCTGATTGATTTTGTTTCACCTTCCTTGTCGGAGAAATGGGATATGACAGGATGGCCTGTAGGTTTTCTTTCTTATCAGATTCATGCAAAAGATGAAAAGGAGCATACAGTGGAAATTCTGTTTGATGTAGATATGGAGTGGTTATTGGGTAGGAGCAAGGTGGATAGTTGGTGTGAACAGAATTGGCGTTTTGCCAAGTCCGACAGTTTATATTTAGCTATGGAGGCGAATGAATCAACTTTCTCTAGTGAGGATGGTCATGTTATTTTATCTCAAAAGTTAAGCGCAAAGAATGAGGATAAAGGTGCATTGCTAATAGGGTATGAGGAAGGGCAGACTTTACAATATGGGGGTGAAAGTTTGTCCCCTCTTTGGAAGAAAAATAGAACAGGCGAAATAAAAGAATTAATGAAATCTGTTGGAGATAGATGGCAGGAACTTAAAGAAGAATGCGATAAACAGGATTGTCAGTGGAGTGCCAGAGCTTTTCAAGTAGGTGGTGAAACATTTGCAGGGCAGATGCTTCCTTCTTATCGTAATTTTATATCTTCCCATAGATTTGTGTTATCATCAGAGAATAAAATATTTTGCTTTGGAGATACTTTAGGTAATATCAGGGAGGCTTATGAGAGTTTTTCTACTTTGCTCTATTTTAATCGTATCGACTGGATGAAAAGCCTATTGGATCCTATATTTGAATATTGTGAAGATAATCATTGGGTAAAGAGATATCCGCCTTATGATATAGGTTTGTACCCTATTATTAATAAGCAGGTAAAATTGGATGATAATGCAGTGGCGGTAGCTGCTGACATGTTGATGATGATGGCTGTGATTGTAGAAGTGGAACAGGATTTCAGTTATGCTGATGCACATTGGAATCTATTGTGTTTATGGGCGGATTATTTGCGAGAGAAGATGGAAAAAGACGTTTATCCTTGCGAAGGATTATTAAATGAGGATGATGAACGTGTGAAATGCGTGTTGGGGCTTATGGCTTATCGTAAACTAATTCAACTGAAAGAAAGCGTATGAGCAAAGTGAGGAAAATTTTGGCAATATTAGAGAATCTGGCATTTTTCGTATTCTGCATGGTGCTCATTCTCTTCTTGGTACAACTATTTTGTTTTACCTCGTTTAAAATACCTTCGGATTCTATGGAACCGGTACTAAAGGATGGAGATCGGATACTGGTTAATAAGATGATAAAGGGAGCTAGGTTATTTAATGTGTTTGCTGCTTTAGATAATGAAGACTTCACTATTCATCGGATGCCCGGATGGGGAAACTTTAAGAGAAATGATATATTGGTTTTTAATTTTCCTTATCAGCAAAATCGTTGGGATAGTATTCGAATGGACGTGATGCAGTATTATGTGAAGCGGTGTATCGCTCTGCCCGGAGACACATTGGAAATCAGAGGAGGATTTTATAAGATACGTGGTTGCAATGAACAGGTGGGGAATTATCAGGCTCAACAGTATATTGCAAATTTGCAGCATCCGAAGCAGCACGGGATTGTCTTTGGTACATTTCCATATAACAAACAACTTAAGTGGAATATTCGTGAATTCGGACCATTGCCTGTTCCACAGAAAGGACATGTGGTAGAAATGGACCGCACTACTTATCATTTGTATAAGCAATTGATAGGTTGGGAACAAAAGAAGAAATTGCGTCTGAAAGACGGACAGGTGTTATTGGGAGACAGTCTGATTTCTCGATATCGTTTTGAAAAGAATTATTATTTTGTATCTGGTGATAATATGGCTAATTCGCAGGATTCAAGGTATTGGGGGATGCTGCCGGAAGAATATATTGTAGGCAAGGCTACCCGTATCTGGTATTCAGAAGACAAATTTACGGAGAAACCTCGTTGGGATAGGATGATGAAGAAAATCAAATAAAGGCATATTGACTATCAGATTTAATATAAAATTAGTTACGTATGAAAAAGAAAATTTATTTAAAAATGGCTTTAGGAATTACATTACTAGTGATGATTGGTACTAATATTTGTAATTCGTTTAAAAAAGAGACATTATCTGATTTGGTTCTGTCTAATGTTGAAGCGTTGGCAAATAGTCGTGAGAATGGCGATAAGACTTGGACAGCTCCTAGGACAATTGCATGTGATTATCAGCAAGGTCCGTGGCATACTGCCAGCATAGAAAGAATATGCGAATTTTGTGTAACTCCTAATTCTTGTACACCCAGAGCTTGTGGAATGTAATTAAAAAATGAATAAGTGTATTATTATAATAATGGTAGTTTGTCTTACTGTGTCGTGTACTCATAATAAAACGTCTTTAAGTATCGGCCCCGGAGTTGTCTCTCTGTCTAGTCCACAGGACGTTATCGTTGAAATGACAGGAGAAACTTATGATAAGCTGGAAACTATATTGCAACAGGTATCTTACGTTAAACTATCGGCGATTCCTTTGTTAAGCCGTATTAAAAAGATCCAGATTGCGGATGAACGAATTTATTTATGGGATCTTGTAGTAGGCATTGTATGTTATGATATGTCCGGTGAATTGTTATTTCAATTGAATGCTAGAGGGCAGGGTCTCGGAGAATATACGGATATAAATGCTTTTGCAGTAAATGCTAGTTTGCATCAACTGGTGATTTATGATAATATGAAACAGTCGTTGATGTTTTATTCGACCGAGGATGGTAGGTTTGTCAAAAGTGAGAAGTTTAATAAACCTACACCGGCTGAAATAGCCTATTGGGGAGGATACTTCTTTTATCATAACCGTTTACATCGAAACTATCAAGATGATATTTCTTTGCATTATTACCTGTTAGCGTCAAAGGATGGCATTACCATAGGGAAACGATACTTTAAACATGAAAATAATAAAGAAGACTATCCATTTTCGCCTTCAGGACACAATTTGTATGATAATAATTCGAAGTTGTATTATTGTAGGGATTTTGATAATATTGTTTATCAGATTCATGAAGATAGTGTTGTTCCGCGTTTTCGGATTAATTTGCCGAACCCCTTGCCAGCATCGATGATAGAAGAGAGACCTAATGAAATGAGTTTGTTGCGTTCAGGATACTCCTTAGGTATAACTGATATATATGAGTATGGCGGATTATTGTTTTTTCGTTTTGTGAAGGATGGATATATTTGGTCTTGTTTATATAATGTAGAAGAGAGTAAACAAGTATACTGTGCCAAAAGGATTAAATTTCTGGATTCATCTTTAATTGATACGATTGACGGTATTTATAAGGATTGCTTTTACAGCATATTGACACCAGAGTATCTCGATTATGCTTTTCTGAAAATCCTCTTGAGGATTATCCGGATTTATTTAAAACGTATGATGTAGAGGGAGATAATCCGGTTATTGCTTTTTATCGGGCAGTAGTCAGATAATTGAAGAACATGAAAGTCAAATTAAAGTTGATAAAAATTGAAAGGAAAGGTATGGCGGGTTTGATAGCACTCTTAGGAGTTGCGTTAATCCTGTGTGTAGTAGCTTTTCCTACTCCGAACGACATATCTGTTGGTGAAATGGCCTATCAAAAACTATGGTTGGGACGCATGACTGTTGTTTTTGCTGTGTGTTGTTTGCCTTTTCTTTGCTTGAATAAGAAACAATATCTGTCTTTTCCGTCAATAGTGACGTGGGTATTGATTATATTGGGAGGGATTGAAGCTATATGGGGCTTGAGGCAAATATATGGTTTCGCTGTTTCTAATCATTCCTTATATGCACTTACAGGGTCTTTCTATAATCCGGGACCTTACTCGGGATATTTGGCAATGATATTTCCGCTTTGCCTGCATGAATGGCTAAATTTGAAAGAAAAGACGGAACGTACATGGATAGAACAGGGAAAGTATTACATGGCATTAGGAGTGATGCTGTTGATTCTTTGTGTGCTACCTGCCGGAATGAGTCGTTCGGCTTGGATTGCCGCCGCCGTATCGGGCGCATGGGTGTATGGAATGCACATTTCATGGGGAAGTAAACTAAAGGAGATTAGAAAGATATATAAGAGAAAAGTTGTGTTGGCCTGTATTGCAGGAAGCATTATATTCATAGTGATTGGTTACTCACTTTTTCAGTTAAAAGCAACTTCCGCCAATGGGCGCCTGTTCATGTGGAAAATTAGTACTCTTGCTATTGCTGAAAGTCCTCTTATAGGACATGGAACTGGGAATTTTGTTTCAGCTTATGGCAGGGCACAGGAGAGTTATTTTGCAAACGAAGAGTATTCGGAAACGGAAGAATTGGTGGCGGGTAGTCCGGAATGTGCTTTTAATGAATATCTTCAAGTAGCAACAGAATATGGGATTCCTTTTTTATTTGTCGTTTTATTAATAATTGCGTTTTGTCTTTGGAAGGGGAGTAGGGAAGGACGAATAGGTCTTTGTGGAGGTATAATTGCAGTGTTGGTATTTGCTTTTTCTTCTTATCCGATGCAGATTCCCGGATTTGCAGTGACCTTCTATTTTCTGCTGGCTGCTTGTGTTATTGGACGCTCGAAGATAATGCTATTATTTTTTATTTCGATAATAATTCTATTAGGGGCATATTATTGGAAAAACAATCAATATGATGCATGTAAGAACTGGTATCGTAGTAAAATGCTCTATAATATCGGAGCATATCAATCAGCTAAAGAAGAATATGAGACGTTGTATCCCGAATTGAAGAATCGGGGAGCCTTTCTTTTTGAATACGGGTATTGTTTGCATAAATTGAAACAATATGATAGCTCTACAAAAGTGTTGAAAGAAGCCATGGAGTATAGTAATGACCCAATGATTCTGAATATTATAGGTAAGAACTATCAGGCAGTAGGAAAGTATGAGAAAGCGGAAGAGAGTCTGATTCGGTCTACGCATCGACTTCCGGGACGAATTTATCCGTATTATCTTCTGGCAAAGCTGTATGCGGAGCCGGAAAACCAACAACCTGAGAAATTAAAGCGTATGGTTGAGGTTGTACTGACAAAAGAACCAAAGGTTCAATCGACAGCGGTAAAAGAGATGAGAGCGGAAGTAAAGAAATTATTGAAACAAATAAACTGATAAATATGATGAAATATGAATGAGCACAGTTAACAATGGTTATATCTTATTCTTATACGAAGATTTATTATTGATAATCAGGATATCGTATTTTAGTTATGTTATTTTTGTAGTTGTATAAAACGTAAAAATAGAACACAATGAGAACAGTAGAAAATAGTTTGTTGCTTTTCCTATCTTGTATGCTATTGATATCCTGTACTGGTAAGAGATCAGATGGAACAATAGTAAATAATGAAGTTGCACTGCAAACGGAAGAAATACATTTTCCTCAACAAGATGTGCTGCAGCTAAAGTCTTATTATTTGTCTTCTCCTGTTCATGGAGATTCTGTGAATATCCTTATCGGATATAATTATAGATTACATTCATTAGATTACCTGGATTTGGAATCAAAACAGGTAACTCAAGTAACGTTGCCCGCCAAAGGTCCTCATGCTATATCTCGTTTGTCAGGCATATATGTACATTCATTAGATTCAGTGTGGGTATCTGATGATTCTGAACATGTTTTTCTCGTTGACAGCAGAGGAACTGTAAAAAATATAGTGGATTTGAGAGAGTATCTGGATGATAAGGAGCAATTATTGATAAATACTAATTATGCCATCCATACTTCCCGTTTATATTATAATAAGAACCGTCAATCTTTGATGTTTTTAACACAAAACTTGTCTTCTAAGGTCTTTGCGGTCAAGGAAGTCTTTATTAATAAAGAGAAAGATGTTGCTATCTATTATTTGTCGCCATCAAATATTATTCCTGATATGAGCGCAGGGTATTCTTATATGTCTTTTCCTAATGTCAATTATGTAGGTGAAAATATTATCTATAATTATCCGGCTGAATCTTCCATTTATACTTTGAATATAGTTACTAATGAACGAAACTCTGTTATGGCAGAAAGTAACTATACTTCTAATATTGTGGCAGAATGTACTTCCGGAAAAGATTATGCTGCATTGGAAAGGCATAGGTTGGAGAATCCTTATTTTTATGATGTAATGTATATTCCTCAATATAAAATGTATGCCCGTTTGCATATTGATAAAGTAGAGTTTGATGCTGATATGGGGATTGAGAAATTGATCAATGATCGTGATTTATATTTAATGTTGTTTGATGATGAGATGAAAAAAGTATATGAAGTAAAGTTGGCAAAACATAGATATAATTATTTTACAGGTTGGTGTGTCTCTTATAGTGGTATTGTTCTTTTTGTAGATAATATGCTGGATACAGAAAATAATACGGATGATTTGACTATAGACTTTGTTTATCCTAAATAGATGATGTGTAATTGATAGCAATAAAGATATTATTATGAGAAAATATGATTGTATATGGTTGATGCTATGTTTGGTTTGGACTGGAACGTCCTCTTGCTCTGACAAAAAAAATAGTGCCGACAAACAGGAACAAGGTGTTTCCACTGTTCTTCCTGATGCTAAGAATGAAGTCACTACTCAAATACTAAAGAGACGTGATTTTCATCACGAATTGGTCAGTAACGGTAAAGTAAGTGCTCTCGGACAGGCTGATCTTCGTTTTGAGACAAGTGAAGTTATTGCTCGTATTTATGTGAAGAATGGTGACCGCGTACATAAAGGACAGAACTTAGCTGAACTTGATAAATTTCGCTTGGAGCAAAAGCTTTCCCAAGCGGAAGATGCTTTGTTGAAAGCCGAGTTGGAACTGAAAGATGTATTGATCGGACAGGGATATACCTCCGAAGATTTTAGCAAAGTTCCTGTGGAAACAATGAAACTTGCGAAAGTGAAGAGCGGATATGAGCAGTCGAGATCTCAATATGAATTGGTGAAAAGGGAAACAGAACATGCTACATTGGTTGCTCCTTTCGATGGGATAGTGGCTAATCTGTTTTCTAAACCATATAATTTAGCTAATACTTCCGAGGTGTTTTGTACGGTTATTGATACCCGTGGGATGGAAGCTGATTTTACAGTGTTGGAGAATGAGTTGGCTTTTATTAAAACAGGTGATAAGGTGATGATTACTCCTTATGCCGGAGGAGATTCGTTTGAAGGCAGCGTATCTGAAATCAATCCATTGGTAGATTCGAACGGAATGGTAAAGGTGAAGGCTGTAGTAAACGGACAAGGAAAACTGTTCAGTGGTATGAATGTAAGAGTAAGTGTCAGAAGAAGTTTAGGGCAACAATTGGTCATTCCTAAAACGGCTGTTGTGTTACGCTCCGGTAAGCAAGTGGTATTTACTTTACAAGAAGGTAAGGCTATGTGGAATTATGTACATACGGGATTGGAAAATGCAACGGAATATGTTGTTTCGGATAAATCACAGAAAGGGATTGAAGAGGGGTTACTGGAAGGAGATACGATTATTGTGACCGGAAATCTGAATCTGGCACATGAAGCGGCAGTAAAGGTCAGTGATTAACGGGTCAGTGATGAGTGATTAGTGGAGTTAATTGATAGATAGAAAAACATGATAAAATTTTTAATCCAGCGTCCTATTGCCGTATTGATGGCTTTTACTGCCTGTTTCATAATCGGGCTAGTGACATATAATACTTTGCCTATATCATTGCTTCCGGATATTGCCATTCCGGAGATAACAATACAGGTGTCTGCCGCCAATACCTCTGCCCGTGAACTGGAAAACACGATTGTGAAACCTTTACGGGGACAACTGATTCAGGTGTCTACATTGAAAGATATTCATAGTGAATCGAGAGACGGAGCAGGTATGATCCATCTGTCTTTTGATTTCGGTACTAATACGGATCTTGCCTTTATAGAGGTCAATGAAAAAATAGACGCTGCAATGAATTATCTTCCCAAGGATACTGAACGCCCGAAAGTTATTAAGGCAAGCGCAACGGATATACCCGTGTTTTACCTGAATCTGACCTTAAAGAATGATAGTGCTTATAGTACGATAGGACAGCAGTCTTTCCTTGATTTGTGTGAATTTGCCGAATCGGTGATCAAGCGAAGGATAGAGCAGCTCGAAGAAGTGGCTATGGTAGACGTGACCGGATTGGTGGAGCGTCAGGTACAGATTGTACCCGATGAGGATAAGCTGGCTATGATGGGGTTTTCCATTGAAGATATTGAATCGGCTTTGGCTGCTAATAATGTGGAGCCGGGTAGTATGACAGTACGCGACGGATACTATGAATATAATATAAAATTCTCCACTCTGTTGCGTACCGCAGAAGATGTGAAAAATATATACCTGCGTAAGGGAGACCGCATTGTCCAACTAAAGGACTTCTGCAAAGTTACTATCGTGCCCGTAAAAGAAAAAGGCGTATCTGTGTCGAATGGGAAAAGGGCGGTGACGCTGGCTGTTATCAAGCAGGCGGACGAGAATATGGATAAGATGAAGCAGTCTCTGGTAAGGACGATGGAGCATTTTAGACAGGTGTATCCTGATATTGATTTTAGTATTAGCCGCAACCAGACAGAATTGTTGGATTACACGATCTCAAATCTGCAACAGAATCTAACTTTAGGTTTCCTTTTTATCTGTCTGGTAGCTGTCCTGTTTTTGGGAGATGTGAAATCTCCGTTGGTGATCGGACTTAGTATGGTAGTCTCTATCGTGATTAGTTTTGTTTTCTTCTATCTGTGTAATATGTCCCTGAATATCATTTCGCTTGCCGGATTAATTCTGGCATTGGGTATGATGATTGACAGTTCGATTATTGTGACAGAAAATATATCCCAATACCGGGAGCGGGGCTATTCATTGCGTCGTGCCTGTATAACAGGAACTAGTGAAGTGGTGACTCCTATGTTAAGTTCTTCCCTGACTACCATTGCCGTGTTTGCTCCATTGATTTTTATGAGTGGTATTGCCGGAGCTATCTTCTATGATCAGGCTTTTTCGGTTACAGTGGGATTGATGGTTTCGTATTTTACTGGTATTATGCTTCTTCCGGTGCTTTATCTGCTGGTCTATCGGACAGGTATTCATACCCGGAAATGGAAATGGCTTTCTTTTAAATTCAATAACCCGATAAAGGATCACACATTGGACCGTTTTTATGATGCCGGTGTAGATTGGGTGTTCCGTCACAAAACGTTTAGTGTATTGTTTTGTGTTGTCTCCATCCCGCTTTGTATATTTTTCTTTTTCTTTATCGACAAGCAGCGGATGCCTGATATAGAAGAGAATGAATTGATTGCCCGAATCGAGTGGAATGAGAATATTCATGTGGATGAAAACAGGCGGCGTGTGGATGAGCTTTTTAGGGATTTAAAAGAACAGGTATTGGAGCACACGGCATCTGTTGGCAGGCAGGATTTTCTTCTGAATCGTGAAAGGGAACTTTCTTCTTCCGAAGCAGAACTTTATTTCCGAACGGAAACATCAGAAACAATCATTCCTTTGCAGCAGGAGATATACCATAAACTGAAAGAACGTTATCCACTTTCCGTTATTTCTTTCTCTCCACCGGAGACTGTATTTGAGAAACTCTTTGTCACGGGAGAACCGGATATCATAGCTGAATTTTACACCCGTAATAAGGCAAAAGCACCGGAAGCGGAAACGATCCGGAATGTGGAGCTGGAGTTAGCCCGTAGGACGGGAATTGCTCCTACAGGCATTGCCTTTGAGAACCAACTGAACCTAAGTATCAATAAGGAGAAACTATTGCTTTACCGTGTTGCTTACAATGAACTTTATAGAGTCTTGAAAACAGCTTTCCGAGAAAATAGTGTGACTATGTTGCATTCTTACCAGCAATATCTTCCGATCAACGTTGCGGGCAGTGAGAAGACGGTGAATGAAATATTACAGGAAGCACTAATACAGACTGAACCGGACAATAGAGGAAACAGAGAGTACATTCCACTCCGGGAACTGGTGACGGTTACTCCTGCCGAGGACTTGAAGAGTATTACTGCCGGACGTAACGGGGAATATGTTCCTTTTGATTTTTATGGCGTACAGGACGGAAACAAACTGATAAAGGAGGTGAAACAAACGGCAGAAGATATGAAAGACTGGGATACTGGATTCTCCGGCAGTTTCTTTTCTAACAGTGAGATGTTGGATGAACTGGTGGTGATTTTATTTATTTCGCTGTTATTGATGTATTTTATTCTTGCCGCACAGTTTGAAAGCTTTTTGCAGCCTTTGCTTGTTTTGGCGGAGATACCGATTGACCTCGCATTTGCACTGCTTTTACTCTGGATTTGCGGACATACGCTGAATTTGATGTCTGCTATCGGGTTGATCGTTACCTGCGGTATTGTAATCAATGACTCTATTCTGAAGCTGGATGCTATCAATGAATTGCGTAAAGCGGGTGTTCCGTTATTAGAAGCGATACATGAAGCTGGCCGCAGGCGTTTGCGACCGATTATCATGACTTCACTGACTACCATCTTCGCAATGGTGCCACTGCTTTTTTCTTCAGATATGGGTTCGGAGTTACAAAAACCGTTGTCTATAGCTATGATAGGAACAATGTCGATTGGTACGACGGTGAGCTTATTTATCATACCGTTACTTTACTGGTTTATTTACCGTAACAAGAAAATAAGTATTAAGTATTAGTCCAAAAATGAGAGTTATGAATAGATTAAAGAAAAGAATTCCTGTTTTCCTTTGTGTCCTCTGTGTCCTCTGTGGTGAATCCCAGCTTCGAGCGCAGAAACACCTGGTATTGGATTTGAACAGGACAATTTCTCTAGCTAACGACAGTTCGCTGGAATCATTCCGTACGCAGAATATGTATTTATCCGGTTATTGGGAGTATAGGACTTTTCGGGCAAATCGGTTGCCTAGCTTGACGCTGGATGTTACTCCGGCACAATATAACCGGGATATTACGAAACGATACGATTCGGGACAGGATTTGGATGTATACCGTACGCAACAGTCTTACTATGCTTATGGAGGATTGAGTGTAAAACAGAATTTTGATTTAACCGGAGGTACTTTTTATCTGGAATCGAATCTTGCCTATATGCGTAACTTCGGAAGTAACAGTGCTACGCAACTTACGAGTGTTCCTATACGAATCGGATATTCGCAAAGTCTGGTAGGATATAACTCCTTCAAATGGGAACGGAGGATAGAACCGTTGAAGTATGAGCGTGTGAAAAAGGAATTTCTCTATAATGTGGAAAAGGTGTCGGAAACGGCTACGAATTATTTCTTCTCTCTGGCTATGGCGCAGGCAGAATATAATCTTGCTAAAGAAAACTTGGCTTCTACGGATACATTGTATCGTATTGGGCAACAGCGTCACCGAATTGCAGCTATCTCACAGGCTGATTTGTTGACATTGAAACTGGATCGTGTGAATGCGCAGAATACATTGCAGAATAAAGCAAGCGACCTGAAACGGGCTATGTTTTCACTGGCATCTTTTCTCAATCTGGATAAGAATACGCAAATCAAACTGGAACTTCCTTCCCGTCCGGAGATGGTGGATATTCCGGTAGATGAGGCTTTGAGGTGGGGCAGGAATAATAACCCGCAATTGTTGGAACTGAAACAGAATGTACTTGAAGCGGAACGGAATGTGGATAAGACGAAGAAAGAATCTCGCTTTAACGCAAGTGTGAATGCCAGTATCGGTTTTAATCAGGTAGCAGATAATTTTGGAGATGTGTATCATAAACCGATGCAGCAGGACTTGGTAGCGGTCAGCGTATCGATTCCGCTGCTGGACTGGGGCGTTCGTAAGGGTAAGTATAATATGGCAAGAAATAATCTGAATGTAGTGAAGATTTCGGCACGTCAGGATGAGATCAGTATTGAGGAGGAAGTAATTATGACGGTAAGTGATTTTAATATCCAGCAGCAGTTGATAGCCAGTGCGGAAGAAGCGTTGGATCTGTCTATACTTGCTTATAATGAGACTAAACAGCGTTTTATCATCGGCAAAGCGGATATAAACAGCCTGACACTTTCACTCAACAGGCAGCAGCAGGCACAACGTAATTTTATCTCTGCCTTGCAGAACTACTGGCTGAATTATTATAAAATACGGAGACTTACGTTATTTGATTTTGCTGCGAAGCTTTCACTTTCGGACAGGTTTGATTTTAATGGAGGAAAGTTGGTTAAATGACGAAAATGCAAAATATAGATTCTGAAATAGTAAAATCTCCTAAGGCTTCCGCTTTCACATTGATTGTGGCTTTTGTCTGTGTGGCATTGGTTGGGTTAGCACTCATTCCATTGCTGCCTGTCAAATTGAATCCGTCGCGGACCTTACCCGGCTTCACGGTGAGATTCAGTATGCCCGGTACTTCAGCACGTGTGGTGGAAATGACGGCTACCAGTAAGTTAGAGGCAATGCTTGCCCGTGTGAAGGGTATTCGAGGGATTTCTTCCACTTCAGGAAACGGATGGGGAAGTGTCAGTGTGAATTTGGATAAACATGTGGATGCAGCGGTTGCCCGCTTTGAAGCTTCTACTATTATTCGTCAGACGTGGCCGGAATTACCGGATGGGGTGAGCTATCCGTATATTCAGATGCACAGGCCGGGGCAGAGTAATCAGCCTTTTATGGCATTTACGATCAATGCACCCGCTACTCCTTTCTTAATTCAGCAGTATGCGGAAGAACATATAAAAACGCGTCTTGCACAGATTCCGGGAATTTATAAAATCAACCTTAGCGGAGCTACTCCGATGGAATGGCGATTGGAGTATGATTCGGAACAATTGCGTGCGCTTGGAATAAATACGGATGATATTCGTCAAGCTGTCCGGTTGCATTATCAAAAAGAATTTTTGGGTACTTATGATGTAGAACAGGGTGCTTCGGGCAGACAGTGGATACGTTTGGCATTGGTTCCCGAGCAGGAGGGCAGAGAGTTTAATGCGGAGCGGATAAAGGTAAAAATGAAAGATGGTAAAATCATAGGTCTGAATGAGCTGGTGAAGGTTTCCCGTATGGAGGAGCAGCCACAAAATTATTATCGGATTAATGGGCTGAATTCAATTTATCTGTCGATTGTTGCAGAGGAAACAGCAAATCAATTGGCATTGAGTGAAAAGGTAAAAGCATTTATGGATGATAACCAGCTATTACTTCCGGCAGGATATGAGATTCACACCAGTTACGACGCAACGGAATTTATTCAGGAAGAACTGGGGAAAATTTATTTGCGTACGGGAATGACTGTAGCGATTTTGCTCCTGTTTGTATTGTTGATCACCTTTAGTCCTAAATATCTTTTTTTGATTGTAATCAGTCTGGCTGTTAATATGGCAATAGCTGTCATTCTTTATTATGCGTTCGGATTGGAAATGCAATTGTATTCTTTGGCGGGTATTACGGTTTCATTAAATTTGGTGATAGATAATACAATTGTAATGAGCGATCATTATTTGCGGCGTAGAGATCGGAAAGCGTTTATGTCCATTCTTGCAGCCACGTTGACCACGATGGGAGCTTTGGTTATCATCTTTTTTCTGGATGAGAAGATACGTCTTAATTTACAGGATTTTGCTGCGGTAGTGATTATAAATCTGGGAGTATCACTGCTGGTTGCTTTATTTTTTGTTCCTTCTCTAATTGATAAAATAGGATTGAAACGAAGAAAGAAACCTTCTCTTTCAATAGTTAAATGGAAAATTGGGGAGGTGCGTTGCTTTGTGTGGATACGTTCAAGAATACGTCGGCTTCCGGTTTATTTCAGTCGTTGTTACAGGTGGCTGATACAAATACTTTGCCGTTGGAGGGTGGCGGTATGTATTTTGTTATTGTTGGTATTCGGACTACCGGTATTTCGATTGCCGGAAAAGATGAAAGGTGATGATAGATGGGCGAGAACTTATAATCAAACGTTGGGGACCACCACTTATAAAGAAAAGGTGAAACCGATAGTAGATAAGGTGTTGGGAGGTACTTTAAGGTTATTTGTGCAAAAGGTATATGAAGGGAGTTACTTTTCACGTAATGAAGAGGTAGTGCTTCACGCCAATGCTAATTTGCCGAATGGAAATACACTTGAGCAGATGAATACACTGATGAAGAGGATGGAAACTTATTTGAGCGAATTTAAAGAGATTAAGCAATTCCAGACATCTGTAGAAAGTGCTCGCAGGTCATCTATCCACATCTATTTTTCGAAAGAACACCAGAAAAGCGGTTTTCCCTATACGTTGAAAGCGAATATGATTAGCAAGGCGCTTCAACTGGGAGGTGGAAATTGGAGTATATATGGTTTACAAGATCAGGGGTTCAGTAATGATGTACGTGAGAATGCGGGTTCTTTCCGGGTGAAAATGTATGGATATAATTACGATGCACTGTATGATTGGGTTGAAAAATTAAAAGCAAAGTTATTGTCTCACCGCCGGATTCGGGAAGTGACGATCGGATCTGATTTCTCCTGGTGGAAAGATGATTATATGGAATTCTACTTTAATCTGAATAAACAGCGGATGGCAGAGGAGGGGATTGGAGCCGGAAGGTTATTTTCTGCTATTCACCCGATATATGGGCGAAATATGGAAATAGGTTCGGTAATGGCGGAAGAGGGGACGGAAAAGATAAAACTTTCTTCGTGTCAGTCGGAAGATAGGGATGTGTGGGCAATGCAGTTTTATCCTTTCAAATAGGAGAGAGGGAATATAAGCTTTCTGAATTGGCAACTGTGGAAAAAGGACAGATGCCACAGGAAGTGGCTAAGGAGAATCAACAGTATTGGCTGTGTTTGCAATATGAGTATATCGGTTCTTCGGAACAGGGAAATAAACTATTGAAAAAAGATCTGGAAGAGTTTAACGAGATTCTCCCGATGGGATATACTGCAAAATCGGAGGATAATAACTGGTCTTGGGGTGGAAAGGACAACAAGCAATATCGTTTGCTTTTGATTGTGATTGCTATTATTTTTTATTACGAGTATACTGTTCAATTCTTTGAAACAGCCATTGGCAATAATTTTTGTGATTCCGGTATCTTATATCGGCGTGTTTCTGACATTCTATTGGTTCAAATTGAATTTTGACCAGGGAGGATTTGCTTCTTTTGTTTTGCTTTGTGGTATTACGGTTAATGCGAGCATTTATATCTTGAATGAATATAATTCCGTTCGTAAACGCTTCCCGCGTCTTTCACCGCTTCGGGCTTATGTGAAAGCCTGGAATACTAAAGTGATTCCTATCTTTCTGACGGTGACTTCTACCATCTTGGGATTTGTCCCTTTTATGGCAGGCATGGAAAAAGAAGGCTTCTGGTTTCCATTGGCAGCAGGCACTATCGGAGGATTAATAATGTCTGTAATCGGAGTGTTTATTTTCCTGCCAGTGTTTACATTGAAAAGAAGTGTTTGGTGAAACCTAAAGCTATGCTTTAGCAACTGTAAAGCGTAGCTTTATCCTATCTAAAGCTACGCTTTATAAATCTTACCAATTGTTCCCTGCATTACTGCTACCGATAAGCATCTCCACACGTTGTTTATACAAATTAGCTCCTTCAGCAATATTCTTTCCCGCATCTGCTGTTCCCATTCCGTAGACTACAATAGGGGTTTGCCATGACATTCCCGAATGAATGGCACTTACCTGATAAGGACGTAATAACTCGTCCATCGTGAAGCGGTTTCTGCCGCCACTGCGATACGCTTCGTATTCGGATCCCGTGGTCGTTACCACTGTCAACGATTTGCCGGTGACAGCCGGAGTCTTGGATAGAAAAGTAAAGACTTCATCTTGCCATTTCTTTAGTAATGACGGCGCAGACATCCAATAGAAAGGAAATTGATAGATGACAGCCGAGGCATCGGAAATGATTTTACTCCATTCATCTACATTGAAAGCGATTTCTTGCGACAGCTCGTAAAGATTGAAAACTGCTACTCCTTCCATGTCACTGACAGCATCAACTAATGCTTTGTTTGCTTGTGATTCCTTGATGTTAGGATGTGCCAGCAGAATCACTACTTTTCTTAAATCTTTATTCATTTTTAATCAGGTATTTAGGATGATATAATACTTAACTATAATATATAAGGTGTAAAAATAAGAAAAAGTTCGCGAAAACCAATATCTTAATTAAAAATAAAACAATCCCTCTTTGCTTTTGAATTTGTATTTTTGCATCCACGTTCGTAAGGCGTTATTTTAGATAATAATTTATATATGATAGATTTTAATCAGTTCCCTTCTCCTTGTTACATCATGGAAGAAGAGCTTTTAAGAAAGAACCTGTGTTTGATAAAAAGCGTGGCCGACAGGGCGGGAGTGGAGATCATTCTTGCTTTTAAGTCATTTGCCATGTGGCGCTCTTTCCCCATATTCCGTGAATATATAGATCATTCTACGGCAAGTTCGGTGTATGAAGCCCGTTTGGCATTGGAAGAGTTCGGCAGCAAGGCGCATACATATTCTCCTGCTTATACGGAACAGGATTTCCCGGAAATCATGCGTTGCAGCAGTCATATCACATTCAACTCAATGCAGCAGTTTGAACGCTTCTATCCGATGGTGGTTGCAGAAGGAAGTGGCATCTCTTGTGGTATCCGCGTAAATCCTGAATATTCGGAAGTGGAAACCGAACTTTATAATCCATGTGCACCCGGCACACGTTTTGGGATAACAGCCGATTTGTTGCCCGAAGCATTACCGCAAGGTATTGAAGGCTTTCATTGTCATTGTCACTGTGAATCTTCTTCTTATGAGCTGGAACGTACATTGGAACATCTTGAAGCTAAATTTGCCCATTGGTTTCCACAGATTAAATGGTTGAATCTGGGTGGTGGACACCTGATGACTCGTAAGGATTATGATACCGAACATTTGATAAGACTGTTGCAAGGATTAAAAGCACGCTATCCTCATTTGCGCATCATCCTGGAGCCCGGTTCGGCCTTTACCTGGCAGACGGGAGTGCTGACTTCCGGAAGTGGTGGATATTGTGGAAAGTCGTGGTATCAAGACGGCTATTTTGAATGTTAGTTTCACTTGCCACATGCCGGATTGTCTGGAGATGCCATATCAACCTGCCGTGCGTGGTGCAGAGATGGGAAATGAAGGAAAATATATTTATCGTCTCGGAGGAAATTCTTGTTTGAGTGGTGATTATATGGGAGTATGGAGTTTCGATCATGAGTTGCAGATCGGAGAACGGATTGTGTTCGAAGATATGATTCACTATACTATGGTCAAGACAAATATGTTTAACGGAATTCATCATCCCGCCATTGCCATTTGGACAAAAGAAGGGGAAAGCGGAAATATACAAGCAATTTTCTTATGAAGATTATCGTGACCGAATGAGTTGATAATCAAAATGATTGTTTTGCGGTAGGTGCAAAGTGAACAGATTTCTGTGAAAAAAGTAGGCAGAATGTTTGCATGTTTACGGAAAATCCCTACCTTTGCAACCGCAAACGAAAAAATGCGGAAATAGCTCAGTTGGTAGAGCATAACCTTGCCAAGGTTAGGGTCGCGAGTTCGAGTCTCGTTTTCCGCTCATGTTTCTTTGAAATGTTGGAAATATAATCTTTGCCCAGGTGGCGGAATTGGTAGACGCGCACGTTTCAGGTGCGTGTGTCGAGAGGCATGCAGGTTCGAGTCCTGTTCTGGGCACAAAGATTTTAACTTTAAAATTCTGGAGAGGTGGCGGAATTGGTAGACGCGCTACTTTGAGGGGGTAGTGACAGAAATGTTGTGGGAGTTCGAGTCTCCTCCTCTTCACAGTTTATGAAAGTGAAATGCGGAAATAGCTCAGTTGGTAGAGCATAACCTTGCCAAGGTTAGGGTCGCGAGTTCGAGTCTCGTTTTCCGCTCTTGTTTCTTTGAAATGTTGGAACTAAATTTTGCCCAGGTGGCGGAATTGGTAGACGCGCACGTTTCAGGTGCGTGTGTCGAGAGGCATGCAGGTTCGAGTCCTGTTCTGGGCACAAGAAATTCAGATTTCTGAATGGAGAAAATTTAGTTTGCGGAAATAGCTCAGTTGGTAGAGCATAACCTTGCCAAGGTTAGGGTCGCGAGTTCGAGTCTCGTTTTCCGCTCCATATAAGATGAGGTTGTCAGTCGATAAGATTGGCAACCTTTTTTTGTATAATATTGGAAGTTTACCGGACGATTGTATCGATAGATTGAACGGAAAAGCGTAATTTTGCAAACGAAAAAATCAATGTACTCCCCCCAAAAAAGAGTGTCATCGACTCACACAGACCTATAATTAATTTAAGAACTTGTGATATGTTAACACAAATCATTAATGCGCGCATCCTCACCCCTCAGGGCTGGTTGAAGGATGGGTCCGTACTTATTCGTGATCATAAAATTCTGGAAGTGACTAACTGCGACCTGGCGGTTATCGGAGCAAAACTGATTGATGCCAAGGGCATGTATATCGTTCCGGGAGGTGTAGAAATCCATGTTCACGGCGGCGGTGGAAGAGACTTTATGGAAGGCACCGAAGAGGCTTTCCGGACAGCAATCAAAGCTCATATGCAGCATGGCACTACCAGTATTTTTCCTACTCTTTCTTCTTCTACCATTCCAATGATCCGTGCAGCCGCGGAAACTACAGAGAAAATGATGGCGGAGCCTAATAGCCCTGTGCTCGGGCTTCATCTGGAAGGACATTATTTCAATATGGCGATGGCAGGTGGACAGATTCCCGAAAATATCAAAGATCCCGATCCCGAAGAATATATTCCGTTGCTGGAAGAAACTCATTGTATCAAACGTTGGGATGCCGCACCGGAACTTCCCGGAGCCATGCAATTTGGTAAATATATCACAGCGAAAGGGGTGTTGGCTTCGGTAGGACATACCCAGGCAGAATTTGAGGATATACAGACAGCCTATGAGGCGGGATATACGCATGCCACTCATTTTTATAATGCAATGCCGGGATTCCATAAACGGAAAGAGTACAAGTATGAAGGTACGGTAGAAAGTATTTATCTGATTGATGATATGACAGTGGAAGTGGTGGCAGACGGTATTCATGTGCCTCCAACAATCTTGCGCCTTGTTTACAAGATAAAAGGAGTGGAACGCACTTGTCTGATAACGGATGCATTGGCTTGTGCCGCCAGTGATAGTCAGGTGGCTTTTGATCCGCGTGTGATTATCGAGGACGGAGTATGTAAGCTGGCAGACCATTCAGCACTGGCGGGAAGTATTGCAACGATGGATCGACTGATTCGTACCATGGTGCAGAAGGCGGAAATACCTTTGGAGGATGCCGTGAGAATGGCCTCCGAAACTCCTGCCCGGATTATGGGAGTACTCGACCGTAAAGGAACGCTGGAGCGTGGCAAGGATGCCGATATAATTGCTTTAGACAGAGACTTGAATGTGAGAGCTGTATGGGCGATGGGAGAACTGGTAGAAGGCACCAATAAACTGTTTTAAATCTAATAAATAACGAAAACTATGTTGACTCAAATAATAAATGGAAGAATATTGACCCCGCAAGGCTGGTTGAAAGATGGTTCCGTATTGATTTGTGATGGAAAAATATTAGAGGTGACCAACAGTGATTTGGCGGTTATCGGTGCAACGGTTATTGATGCCAGAGGGATGACGATTGTGCCCGGATTTGTAAGTATGCATGCACATGGAGGTGGCGGACATGATTATACGGAAGCAACGGAAGAAGCATTCCGCACGGCAACTACTGCACATCTGAAACATGGTGCTACCGGGATATTTCCTACATTATCATCTACCTCGTTCGAAAGAATCTACCAGGCAGTTGATGTCTGTGAAAACCTGATGAAAGAGAAGGATTCTCCTGTTCTTGGCCTGCATATCGAAGGACCTTATCTGAATCCGAAGATGGCAGGAAGCCAGTATGACGGTTTTCTGAAAACTCCCGATGCGAATGAATATATTCCTTTATTGGCGCGTACGTCTTGCATCAGACGTTGGGATATTAGTCCCGAACTACCCGGTGCACATGATTTTGCAAAGTATACCCGTTCGAAAGGAATTATGACTGCCGTAACACATACGGAAGCCGAATATGATGAAATTAAGGCGGCGTATGCGGTAGGATTCTCGCATGCTGCTCATTTTCTATAATGCGATGCCCGGTTTTCACAAACGTCGTGAATATAAATATGAGGGTACGGTGGAGAGCGTATATTTGACGGATGGGATGACAGTGGAAGTGATTGCAGATGGTATTCACTTGCCTGCCACGATTCTAAAGTTGGTTTATAAGTTGAAAGGTGTAGAGAATACGTGCCTCGTTACCGATGCTTTGGCTTATGCTGCTTATGAAGGGAATGAACCGATTGATCCTCGCTATATCATAGAGGACGGCGTATGTAAGATGGCAGATCATTCTGCATTGGCCGGTAGCCTGGCTACGATGGATGTATTGGTTCGCACCATGGTGAAGAAAGCGAATATACCTTTGGAAGATGCCGTGCGTATGGCTTCTGAAACTCCTGCCCGTTTAATAGGAGTGAGTGACCGGAAAGGGGCGTTGGCAAAGGGAAAGGATGCTGATATTGTGATTCTTGATAAGGAACTGAATGTACGATGTGTATGGTCGATGGGAAAGATTGTTCCGGGAACTGATATTCTGTTGCATAAAGAATAGTTGAAATAATCCCCAAAGAGGAGGGTCATAATGAATAATAAAACGCAGATTAACACAAATTATCGCAGATTATTTCATTTATATTGATATATTAATCAATGACTTATAAAATTATTTCTGCGATAATTCGCGATAATCTGCGTTTTGACACACTCCCTATTATAAAAGCCAATGTTCTGTATGATATCAAAAGTCCGGCAGTTTATCATCATCAGAAGTATCCCGGACTTTTAATGTATTTCTATTCTGAAAGCAAACTGCTTTCTATCAGTTCTTTCAATTGGTTTTTATTCATTGTACCTAACTTCATTGTCGGTTTGCCGTTCAGCGGGCAAAGTAACAGGTTGGGAATGGTGCGGATTTTAAATGCACTTTCCAATTCCGGTTCCTGATCGACATCTACTTTATAAATATCTAATTTCCCTTCGTATTCTTTAGCTAGTTGGTCTAATATAGGCGATAACGCTTTGCAATAGACGCACCACGGGGCATGAAAATCGACCAGGCAAGGTTTATTCCCTTTGAAGTTCCAGTTATCAGGATAAGATTGATAATCAGCTACCTTCTCTACAAAACTATCTTTGGTTAAATCTATTATTTTCATATATTCTATTTTTAATGGTTCATTTCATTTTCTCTACTGCAAAGATAGGGGAGTTGGGATAAAAGAAGGATAGCCATTTTTCCTGTTGTGTTTACAATTCTTCCTTCTATGGCTGTTTTCTAATCAAATTCTAATCTGATATGAGAGGCTTATAATGACTTTTTCCCGTCTCTCCGGCTACAGAATTGTAATTTTGCCGCGACAACTACAATAAGGTAATAAAGATAAATATAGTAATGAACAGAGTATTTCTAATTTCTTTTTTTCTTCTGCTGACAGGAGGAATATGCGCGCAACAGGCTACCACAGGAACATTAACGCTGAAAGAGGCGGAACAACGTTTTCTGGAACGTAACTTATCACTGATAGCCGAACGGTATAACATTGATATGGCACAGGCACAAGTGCTGCAAGCCAAATTATTTGAGAATCCGGTAATCTCGTTAGAACAGAATGTTTATAACCGCCTGAACGGAAAGTATTTTGATTTTGGTAAGGAGGGCGAAATGGTTGTGGGAATTGAACAGGTAATTCGTCTTGCCGGACAACGGAATAAGCAGGTGAAACTGGAGAAAATCAACAAGGAAATAGCAGAATATCAGTTTGAAGAGGTGATGAGGACACTTCGTCAGGAGCTGAATGAGAAGTTTGTACAAGTCTATTTTCTCTCGAAATCCATATCCATTTATGAGAAGGAAGTGAATTCTCTGCAAGAGTTACTTGCCGGAATGAAACTGCAACAGGAGAAAGGAAATATTTCATTGATGGAAATGTCCCGTCTGGAATCTATGTTGTTCTCTTTGAAAAAAGAGAAGAACGAACGGGAAAACGAGTTGTTGACCCTTAGAGGAGAACTTAATGTCTTGTTAAATCTTCCGGGAGACACGATGGTTGAGTTATCACTGGATGAAGAGGTGTTGAAGCAATTGGATTTGTCTCAACTATCGTTCGCCGACTTGAAAGCGATGGTGAATGAACGGCCGGATCTCAAGATTGCCCGGAGTACGGTCAGTGCTTCCCGTGCAAATCTGAAATTGCAGAAATCAATGGCATTTCCGGAATTTTCGGTGAATGGTAGTTATGACCGTGCCGGAAACTTTATCAATAACTATTTTGCAATAGGAGTGAGCTTGTCAGTACCTATTTTCAACCGCAACCAGGGAAATGTGAAAGCTGCCCGTTTTAGTATCCAGCAGGCAGGAGCGGAACAGGAAAATGCGGCTAACCGTGCGGATATGGAGCTTTATACCGCTTATGCTTCACTGGATAAAGCAGTTCAGCTTTATCAATCTACCAATATGGAACTGGAACGTAACTTTGAAAAATTGATTGCGGGAGTGAATGAAAACTTTAAGAAACGAAATATCAGTTTATTGGAGTTTATCGATTACTATGACAGCTATAAAGAAACTTGTATTCAGTTGCATGAAATAAAGAAAGATGTTTTCCTGGCGATGGAAAACCTGAATACAACTATCGGACAAACTATATTGAACTACTAATATTCATAAATTATCAAAGACTATGAACTGGAATAAATTCCTTCCTTGCATATTGCTTACTACAGTATTGGGAGCATGCTCCGGTAAAGGAGAACAAACGAATGTTGAACCGGCTGCCTTATGCCTGACAGATAGCTTGTTGAGAATTGTATCTGTCGATACGGTTCACGTTCAAGAGGTGATTGACGAACTGACATTGAACGGGCGGGTCACTTTTAATGAGAATCAGGTGGCACATGTATATCCGATGTTTGGAGGTACGGTAACAGAATTGAAGGCTGAAATAGGAGACTTTGTTCGTAAGGGAGATGTATTGGCAGTCATCCGCAGTGGAGAAGTGGCAGATTATGAAAAGCAATTGAAAGAGGCGGAACAACAATTATTGCTGGCACGCAGAAATATGGATGCTACGCAGGATATGTATGCTTCCGGCATGGCTTCGGATAAAGATGTACTTCAGGCGAAGCAGGAGTTGACAAGTGCCGAAGCCGAAGAAAGAAGAATAAAGGATGTTTTCTCTATTTATAATTTCTCCGGAAATGCTTATTATCAGCTGAAATCTCCTGTTTCGGGGTTTATTGTGGAGAAACAAATCAGCAGGGATATGCAGTTGCGTCCGGATCAGAGTGAAGAGCTGTTCACGATTTCGGGGTTGTCAGACGTATGGGTGATGGCGGATGTGTATGAAAGCGATATCAGTAAGGTTTCCGAAGATGCCTCCGTACGCATTTCTACGTTGGCTTATCCGGATAAGATGTTTGTCGGTACGATTGATAAGGTGTATCATTTGTTGAATAGTGAAAGTAAAACGATGAATGTCCGCATCAAATTGAAGAATGAAGAATATTTGTTGAAACCGGGGATGTTTACGAATGTAAGTGTGAAATGTAAAGCGGATGGAACTTCTATGCCTCGTATCGATGCTCATGCACTGGTATTTGAAGGAGGAAAGAATTATGTGGTCGTGGTGGAGCCGGATCAGCGTTTGCAGGTGAAAGAGGTGGATGTGTACAAGCAGTTGAGCAAGGAGTGCTATATCCGTTCCGGACTTTCCGAGGGAGACAGAGTGCTGAATAATAATGTATTGTTGGTATATAATGCGTTGAATGCAGATTAAAAACAGAAAATAGTATGCACAAATTCATAGATAATATAGTGGCTTTCTCGCTGAAGAATAAATTCTTTATTTTCTTCTGTACAGCGATTGCCGTTATAGCCGGAGCTGTTTCCTTTAAACATACTCCGATAGATGCTTTCCCGGATGTGACGAATACGAAAGTGACGATTATCACGCAATGGCCGGGACGTAGTGCCGAAGAGGTAGAGAAGTTTATCACCATTCCTGTTGAGATTGCGATGAATCCCGTTCAGAAGAAAACGGATATTCGTTCCACCACTCTTTTCGGGCTTTCTGTCATCAATGTAATGTTTGAAGATCGTGTCGATGATTTCACAGCACGTCAACAGGTATATAATTTATTGAATGATGCCGACCTTCCGGACGGGGTAACTCCGGAAGTACAACCTCTGTATGGACCGACGGGAGAAATATTCCGTTATACGCTTCGTAGTGACAAGCGCAGTGTGCGGGAACTGAAAACGATTCAGGATTGGGTGATCGAACGTAATCTCCGTTCGGTATCCGGCGTAGCGGATATTGTGAGCTTCGGCGGGGAGGTGAAGACGTTTGAGGTAAGTGTGAATCCTCACCAGTTGATTAATTATGGCATTACCTCTTTGGAACTGTATGATGCGATAGCTAAAAGTAATATCAATGTAGGAGGAGATGTTATCACTAAAAGTTCGCAAGCTTATGTGGTTCGTGGAATCGGTTTGATTAACGATCTGGATGAATTGAGAAATATCGTAGTGAAAAACATCAATGGCACTCCGATTCTGGTGAAGAATCTTGCCGATGTACACGAATCCTGTTTGCCTCGTTTGGGACAAGTGGGCCGAATGGATGAAAATGATGTTGTACAGGGGATTGTAGTCATGCGGAAAGGAGAGAATCCGGGTGAGGTGATTGCCAACCTGAAAGATAAAATAGAGGACTTGAATCAGAATGTACTTCCGAAAGATGTGAAGATAGTGGCATTCTATGACCGGGAGGACTTGGTGAATCTGGCGGTAAAGACTGTGACGCATAATCTGATTGAAGGAATATTATTGGTTACGTTTATTGTATTGATCTTTATGGCAGATTGGCGGACTACCGTGATTGTTGCTGTCGTTATCCCATTAGCCCTTTTGTTCGCATTTATCTGTTTACGGGTGATGGGAATGTCCGCCAATCTGCTTTCTATGGGAGCCATTGACTTTGGTATTATTATCGATGGGGCCGTGGTGATGGTGGAAGGAGTGTTTGTGGCTTTGGACAAGAAAGCGAGGGAAGTGGGGATGCCTGCTTTTAATGTGATGTCTAAAATGGGCTTGATCCGTAACACGGCAAAAGACAAGGCGAAAGCGGTTTTCTTCTCCAAATTGATTATCATCACTGCATTGATTCCTATCTTCTCTTTCCAGAAGGTAGAAGGAAAGATGTTCTCTCCTTTGGCATACACGCTGGGCTTTGCATTGTTGGGAGCTTTGATCTTTACATTGACATTGGTTCCGGTGATGTCTTCCATGTTACTGAAAAAGAATGTTCGTGAGAAAAATAACCGTTTTGTCCATTTTATCAATGCGAAGTGTTCGGCTCTTTTTGATTTATTCTATGCGCACAGAAAACTGACCATCGGAATGGCAACCGTAATAGCGGGTGTCGGATTATGGCTTTTTTCTTTCCTGGGTACGGAGTTCCTTCCGCAGTTGAATGAGGGATCTATCTATATTCGTGCTACCTTGCCACAAAGCATTTCGCTTGATGAATCGGTGACTCTTGCCAATAAAATGAGAAAGAAACTATTAACGTTTCCGGAAGTGCGGCAAGTGCTGTCGCAAACCGGACGACCGAATGACGGTACAGATGCTACCGGATTCTATAATATCGAGTTCCACGTTGATATTTATCCCGAAAAGGAATGGGAGAGTAAGTTGACAAAACTGGAACTGATTGATAAGATGCAGGAGGATTTATCCATTTATCCCGGCATTGACTTCAATTTCTCACAACCGATTACTGATAATGTGGAGGAAGCAGCTTCCGGTGTGAAAGGATCTATTGCGGTGAAAGTGTTTGGTAAAGACTTGTATGAGTCGGAGAAATATGCGGTTCAGATAGATAAGATCCTTAGTACGGTTCAGGGAATTGAAGACTTGGGTGTGATTCGGAACATCGGTCAGCCGGAGCTTCGTATAGAGTTGAATGAACGCCAGTTGGCGCGTTATGGAGTTGCTAAGGAAGATGTGCAATCAATTATCGAAATGGCTATTGGCGGAAAATCGGCTTCACTGTTGTATGAGGATGAGCGGAAGTTTAATATCATGGTGAGGTATAGTGAAGAGTTCCGTCAGAATGAAGAGGAGATAGGTAAGATACTGGTTCCGGCGATGGACGGAACGATGGTACCTATCAAAGAATTGGCAGATATAACGACGATTACGGGACCGTTATTGATATTCCGTGATAATCACGCTCGTTTCTGTGCAGTGAAATTCTCGGTGAGAGGACGGGATATGGGTACGGCAGTTGCCGAAGCGCAGAAAAAGGTGAATGCTTCCGTACATCTGCCGGCAGGATATTCGCTGAAATGGACGGGCGATTTTGAGAACCAGCAACGTGCCACAAAACGTCTGGCACAGGTAGTTCCTATCAGTATTGCTATCATTTTTATCATCTTGTTTATTCTATTCTCTAATGCGCGGGATGCGGGACTGGTATTGCTGAATGTACCGTTCGCTGCCGTGGGTGGTATTGTGGCTCTTCTGATAACGCAGTTCAACTTCTCCATTTCTGCCGGTATCGGTTTTATTGCCTTGTTTGGTATTTGTATTCAGAACGGGGTGATTATGATTTCCGATATAAAGGCGAATCTAAAACTCGGCTCGCCTTTGGAGAAAGCCACTAAGGAAGGAGTGCGCTCGCGTATCCGCCCTGTGATTATGACAGCGGCAATGGCAGCTATCGGTTTGATGCCCGCTGCCATGAGTCATGGAATTGGTTCGGAATCACAGCGTCCGTTGGCGATTGTCATTATCGGTGGATTGATAGGAGCGACTTTCTTTGCTTTGTTTGTCTTTCCTCTTATTGTGGAAGTGGTATATGAACGAATGTTATATGATAAAAATGGAAAGTTATTGCAAAGACGTATTTAGTTCATTTCTATTCTGTGGAAAAAACGTTCATAGATTAAATTTGTAGTTTTCAGTAGGTAGAGAGAGAAAGGGATAAAAGAAGGGTGATTAAAAAATCACCCGTACTTTTGTTCCTTTTTCTATTTCTGAAGATATATCCAGCTTTGCATGATAAGCAGAAATGATTTTCAGGGTCAGGCTAAGTCCGATGCCTTGTCCGGCATAGTCCCGGGTATTACTGCCCCGATAGAAAGATTGGAATATATGTTCTATTTCTTCTTGCGGAATACCGATTCCCCGGTCTTCTATATCAAGAATGACTTGTTGTTGCTCCCGGTAGAGAGTCACATTTACTTCTTTATCAGAATATTTGCAGGCGTTATCTATTATATTTTTTAATGCTATCTTCAACAGATATGGATTGGCTTTTACAGTCATCTGCGGGTCTGTCTCTTCCAAATGAAGATGGATTCTCTCATCGGAAGCTGTCAACTCTTTTAATATATCGGCCAGAATAATCTCTTCAATATTGTTTTTCAGGAGTTCTTCTTCTTGTCGTGAAAGAAAAAGAAGATGCCGGATCAGACTGGATAACCGTTTGCTTTCTGAAGAAATTCGTTGAAGGGATTCAATGTATTCTCCCGTGCTTCTTTCTTTCAGCAGACTGATTTCACATTCTCCCTGAATGGCAGTAATCGGATTGTTCAACTCATGTGAAGCATGACTGACAAAGGACTTTTCTGCCTTGAATGCACTGTCCAAACGGTCGAGCATACTATTTAATGTCTTTATCATGTCCTCCAGTTCGTCATTATTGCCAGTAGTCTTTAATCGGCGGTTCAGACTGTTGGCACGTATTCTTTTCAATTCCTTTAGTATGTGTTGCAGGGGAACCAGAATACGGCCGGAATATATTTTTCCGATAAAAAAGATCAGGACGGAACTGGCTAAGATGAGAAATATGGAAAGCAACAATAAGTGTTCCTTGATTTCTGTTCCGTAGGCATTCCGGGACATGACGAGGACGATAAAGTTGCCTTCATTATCCGGATAATAAAGGGCGGCTCCCAGTTGATCCTTATATTTGAAGGAGAAAGGGATGCTGTCCTGTCCTGCCAGCAGAAGAGCCTGCTGGTGTTGCGTGAGGTATTTATTCAGTGTATCACGTACTTCGGAAAGACTGTCCATATTTAAAAGAATCTCATGGGCTTCAGGCAGGAGTTCGTCATATTTGCGCTGGATAATCTGGTAGCTCTGTTCGTCTACTTCATCTTTTTCCCAATGCTTCTGTGCGGTCAGGTAGGCTTTTTCACGCAGGTAAGAAGCATAGAGCTTATTGATGTACTGCGTACTGAAAATATAAAATACAGCAATGATAATGACAGTAGTCAACACACTGATTAACGTATAGAAAAGAGCTATTTTGGAACCTATTTTCATAGCCGGGATTAGTGTTGGTGAGTTTAAGTATTCATGATATATCCTAATCCTACGACTGTATGGATCAGCTTTTTATCAAAGTCACGATCAATCTTTACCCGGAGATAGTTTACGTAAACATCTACGATATTGGTATTGGTATCAAAATTCTTGTCCCATACATCTTTGAGCAGAGTGATACGTGAGAGGGCAACCCCTTGATGAGTCATGAAATATTCGAGCAGGCGGTATTCTTTAACAGTAAGGTCGATGTCTATGTCACCCCTTTTGGCTTTTCGGGTATTGCAGTCCAATACCAGGTTATCGCAAGTCAATAGATTGGAAGGGGCTTCTTTGTTGCGTCTCAACAGGGCTTTGATGCGTGCTTCCAGTTCCTGGAAACTAAAAGGTTTGACGAGATAATCATCTGCTCCCGCATCCAGTCCTTTGACGATGTCTTCGGTTGTTCCTAAAGCTGTCAGCATGATTACCGGGATTTGATACCCGAACATTTGGCGATAAAGGCGGCAAAGCTCCAAACCATTTATTTTCGGCATGATAATGTCCAGGATTAAAAGGTCGAAAGGTTCGTCCTGAAGGATTTTCCAACCCGTATCCCCGTCATGGCAGACGGTTACCGAATGCCCGAATTCTTTTAATCCCCGTTCGATGAAAGAGGCGATATTAATTTCATCTTCAACCAATAGTATCTTTGCCATAATTCAGATTGTTTATGTGCAAAGATACTTTTTTCCTGGCATCCGGAGAAAGAAATCCGCCTTACATTTAAGTGTTTCTCCTTTTTGAGTTGTACTATATACAAACAATAGATATGCTATGAAAATAAATTATGTCATTGGAGCTTTTCTGTGTGTGCTGGGATGTTACGGGTGTAGCAGTCCGAAAACGGAAGTGAAATCGCCGGACGGTCATATCAAAATGGCTTTAACAGTAGATGACAACGGTAAACCGTTGTATAACATTTTAGTAGATGACTCATTGTTGATTGAAAATTCGACATTGGGATTTACGGAGAAAAACGGTATCGACCTGGGCGGAGGATTTCAGATAAAAAACACGACTTTCGACAGTAAAGATGAAACATGGACGCAACCATGAGGTGAAAATAAAACCAATAGGAATCATTATAATGAGATGGCGGTAAATTTGGTCAATAAAGATCAGGTGGAGTTAACTCTCCGTTTCCGTGTGTTTGATGATGGGGTAGGGTTCCGTTATGAATATAATGTGCCCGCAGCGGATTCCCTATTGATTACGGATGAACTGACAACTTTCCGTTTTCGCCAAGACGGTACATCATGGTCTATTCCTGCCAGTGCCGAAACTTATGAATTGCTTTATGCGCAACGTCCCATTTCCGAGGTGGAGACAGCCAATACTCCTTTCACCTTTAAAACTGCCGATGGCGTCTACGGAAGTATTCATGAAGCGGCATTGTACGATTTCTCGGAAATGACTTTGAAGCAGGCAGGAAACTATACGTTGAAAGCTGAACTTGCTCCATGGCCTGATGGTGTGAAAGTGCGTAAAGGTAATCATTTCACTACTTCCTGGCGTACTATTCAGATTGTTCCGGATGCCGTTAGTCTTATTAATTCGGCTATGATTTTAAATCTGAATGAACCAAGTAAAATAGAAACGACCGATTGGATTCGTCCGATGAAATATGTAGGTGTATGGTGGGGGATGCATCTCGGCGTAGAAACCTGGAAGATGGATGAACGTCATGGAGCCACTACTGTCAATGCCAAGAAATACATTGATTTTGCCGCTACCAATCAGATTGAAGGCGTTTTGTTTGAAGGTTGGAATGAAGGCTGGGAAAGCTGGGGTGGTATGCAAAACTTTGACTTTACGAAACCGTATGCTGACTTTGACATTGATGAAGTGGTTCGTTATGCAAAGGAAAAAGGAGTTGAAGTTATCGGCCATCACGAGACCGGAGGGAATATTCCTAACTATGAACGCCAGATGGATCATGCTATGCAATGGTACACAGACCACGGTATCCATGTCCTTAAGACAGGATATGCGGGAGCTTTCCCGAATGGTTATCTTCATCACAGCCAATATGGGGTCAACCACTATCAGAAAGTGGTGGAAACAGCTGCCCGTCACAAAATGACGCTGGATGCGCACGAACCTATTAAAGATACCGGTATCCGTCGTACATGGCCTAATATGATGACACGTGAGGGGGCAAGAGGCATGGAATGGAATGCGTGGAGCGAAGGAAATCCTCCGTCTCATCATGTCATGTTGCCGTTCACCCGTATGCTGTCCGGTCCGCTGGATTATACACCGGGTACGTTTGATATTTTGTTTCTGAACACCAAAGATTCTCCCCGTCGCCAGAAATGGAACGATCAGGATAAAGGAAACAGCCGTGTGAATACAACATTGGCGAAACAGCTTGCTAACTGGGTGATTTTGTATTCTCCCTTGCAGATGGCATCTGATATGATTGAAAATTATGAAGGCCATCCGGCTTTCCAGTTCTTCCGCGATTTCGATCCGGATTGTGACGAATCGAAAGCATTGGCAGGAGAACCGGGGGAATTTGTAGCCATCGTGCGTAAAGCAAAAGGCAACTATTTCTTGGGAGCGGCAACGAACGAGAAACCCCGTACACTGGAAATAAAACTGGATTTCCTGGAACCGGGCAAACAGTATAAAGCTGTCATCTATGCGGATGGAGAGAATGCGGATTGGAAATCAAATCCTACGGATTACCGGATAACGGAACAAACGGTTACTTCTGAAAATACGTTGAACATACGAATGGCTGCCGGAGGCGGACAGGCTATTTCATTTATGGCACTTTAAAAAGATCGATTGATTATAAAGTTAGACTGTTAATAATGGAAATAGGATTCGTTTTTAGGTAGGAAGATAGAAAAATAGGTAGTATAAATAAAGTTAGTTAGAGGTTAGAAAAAACGGTGGACAGTGTTGAGGCTGTTCACCGTTTTTATTATTAAGCATGTTCTCATTATCAGTTTATATAATCCGTGCCTAATACTATGAGAATTATTGCAAGGATACTCATTGTGTTATCCGGGATAATTATCCCTTTGCTTCCTGATACATAAAGCGCTTGATTGACTTTTTCGCAGTCTTTTCAAATTCTTCAAAATGGATTTTAATCTTGCTTATTTGAGAATAGTTAGGAAGCTGTTGATTCAATTCGATACGGTTTTGCTCCATTACTTTCTGAATATCCGTCTGCTGCAATCCATGAGCGAAAGCATCGTCGAAATCCGGGTAGATCAGGGCTACCAGTTTTTCGTGCTGTAAGACGATCAGTGACTCCGAAACATACGGCATGTTGTTCAGCTTGCTTTCAATTTCTTCGGGATAGATATTCTGTCCGCTAGAGGTGAGAAGCAGGTTCTTACTACGTCCGCGGACTGTCACATAACCCTCTTCATCCAACGTACCGAGGTCACCGGTATGCAGCCAACCGTTAGCATCAATAATTTGCGCCGTAGCTTCCGGATTTTTATAATATCCCAGCATCATATTCATTCCTCTGCATACGATTTCTCCGGCATGTGTTTTCGGGTCCGGTGAGTCGATGCGGACTTCCATTCGGCTGGTTGCCTTTCCGCAGGAAGCAAGTTTCAGTGTTTCCCAACGGCTGGAACAAATAATCGGACCACATTCCGTCATACCGTAAGCGATGGTGTAGGGGAACCCTATCTTTTTAAGGAAAGCCTCTACTTCCGCATTGAAAGGAGCACCTCCGATAATAATCTCGTCAAAGTTTCCACCGAAGATTTCCATGGCAGCCTGTCGTGCCAGCGATTTGATTTTATCGTTCACAATAGGCACTTTCAGCAATAACTTGCCGATTTTGCTGTCTACTTTAGGAAGAATATCTTTCTTGATAATCTTTTCCACAATCAACGGTACACAAGAAATCACTTTGGGTTTGATTTCGGAGAAAGATTGGGAAATGATTTTTGGAGACGGCATACGCGTCAGGAAATAGATGTGTGCACCTGCAGAGAATCCGTAAAGGAAATCATATACCATACCGAACACGTGTCCCATAGGCAACATGGAAACGATATGATCTCCCGGTTTAACGGGAAGCATTTCGAAGCAATAAGCCACGTTTGACCAAAGACTGCGATAGGGGAGCATCACTCCTTTAGAGTAACCCGTGGTACCGGAAGTATAGTTGATGATAGCCAGTTCTTCCGGACGGTCCTTCCGGTAACAGATATGTTCGGGGCGGAAATTCTTGGGATACTGTTGACCGTAAATAGCGTTCCGGTGTTCAAAAGCGTAAGTGAGTTTTTCGTTCCGGGACACTAATGCCGAGAAATCAGCCAGCGAAGCGATGCCCTCTAACAAAGGCATGGCATCTTCATTCAGGTTCTCCCATGCCTGGTCGCCGACGAAAAGTAATTTGGCTTCGGAATGGTTGACGATATTATGAATATTATCTGCCTTGAATTCATGCAAAATGGGAACAATAACAGCTCCGTAAGTGATAGTCGCCAGGAAAGTAACTGCCCAGTGAGCACTGTTACGTCCGCAAACGGCTATTTTATCTCCCGGCTGGATGCCGGCACTCTCCAAGACGATGTGAAATTTAGCGATTTTACGCGCTACATCCTTATATTGGAGGGTAATTCCTTTATAGTCAGTTAAGGCATCTTTGTCCCAGTTTTTGATGATGCTTTGCTCAATATAATCAATGAACTGATGTTCTTGTTCCATTCGATTTTTGCACATTTAGTTTAAAACTGCGCAAAATTAATACTTCGTAGATGTAAACCGAATTTTAAATTCAAGTTTTACGGTTAATTAACGGAGGGGGAGCGAACAATTTTATCAGCCGGATAAAGGTCATTCGTGTTTCTTCCTTAGAACTAGTTCATTGGCCTATATAAAACATTTCGTCTCCACGCATGAAGATGAAACGAATGTCTTGCCAAGGCAAGAGGTTCCATGCGTGGAGACGAATCAGTTATAGTGTACTGAATAACTCTTTTCAGATGTTATTCTGAATCAGTATCTTCTTCTTTGGATTTTTCAGAAATAAGTAATAGTTTATCTCCTTCGTGCAGTTTCAGTGTTCCGTTGGGAATCAGGAACTCATCTCCGCGCTTCACGATCATTACCAGCGTGCCTTTCGGAAGATTCATATCTTTCAATGTGTCTGCTTCTTCCAGCATACTTTTGGTGATAGTCATGTCACTAAGATCAGAGTCTATTTCTTCCGGAAGTTCCACTCCGAAGTCGTTACCGGTTTTTTCCAGCGGTTTGGAAAGATTCAAAATCCGGGCGACGAAAGAAATGGTTGTTCCCTGTACGACCAATGAGACAATGGTAATAAAGAATACAATGTTGAAAATGAGGTTCGAACCTTCTACGCCCGCCACTACCGGATAGGTAGCAAAGATGATAGGAACTGCACCGCGTAATCCTACCCAAGATACGAAAATACGTGATTTCATCGTGATTTTCCGGAATGGAAGCAGACAAAGGAACACGCTTAACGGGCGCCCGATAATAATCATGAAAACACCAATCAACAATGCCACGGTAGCTACTTCGAGCATTTCGTGCGGGTTGACAAGCAATCCCAGGCAAAGGAACATGATGATTTGCGACAACCAGGTCAGTCCGTCCATAAAGGTGTAGATATCCTTACGGTGCATGATTTTATTGTTTCCCACCATGATACCTGCGATATATACGGCAAGGTATCCGTTACCTTTCAGTAAGTCGGTGATGGAGAAAGTGAAAAACACAAATGCCAGTAATAAGATGGGATACAAGGCTTGATTATCAATATTGAGCTTATTTAACATCCGGATAGCTAGCTTTCCAAGTACATATCCGGCAGCCGCGCCGACGATAAACTGGATGACGAAAGAGCCTACGATAGCTCCGACTCCCATACCTGACGATTGAATAAACTGTATCAGGACAATGGTAAGCATATAGGCCATCGGGTCATTACTTCCGCTCTCCAGTTCCAGCATGGGACGAAGGTTGTGTTTCAAGTTCATCTTCTGTGAACGGAGAATGGCGAACACCGAAGCCGAATCCGTAGATGACATGGTGGAGGCCAAAAGCAGGGAAGTAGTGATAGGTAAATAAATATTTGACCAGCTCATACCTGATATCCACCAGATAAAGAGTCCGGTGAAAAGAGCTGTAAGTAGTACTCCGACAGTGGAAAGCACGATACCGGGACCTAGAATAGGTTTGATTTCTCTGAATTTCGTATCCATACCTCCCGAGAAAAGGATAATACTAAGGGCCACCATACCGATAAATTGGGCGTCTTTCGCGTGTGGAACTGCAGGCCGAGGCCGTCACTTCCAAACAACATTCCTACTACGAGGAACAATAATAAGGTAGGTACTCCAAAGCGGTATCCGGTTTTTCCAACAACGATGCTGACGAAAAGTAAGATAGAACCGATAAGTAGGGTGTTTTCTGCTGTAAATATCATAGGCAATATATTATAAAGTTATAAAATTGTCGTATTAATTCTCACCGTGCGAAGTTACACATTATTAAAAACAAATAAAGACTCTTTTTGGATGTATTTTTGTGAAAAAAGGGAGTTAAATTGTCTAAAAAGACTAATTTTGCAAAGAATAATCTACATTATACTTATGGATTCAAATAATCTTACACCTTTGAGGAAAGGGGTGGTGGGGGTACAATTCTTGTTTGTAGCTTTCGGTGCTACGGTACTCGTACCGTTATTGGTAGGGCTTGACCCTTCTACAGCTCTGTTTACAGCAGGTATTGGTACGCTTATCTTTCATGCGGTTACGCGTGGAAAGGTTCCTGTCTTTCTGGGGAGTAGTTTCGCATTTATTGCGCCTATCATTAAAGCGACAGAACTTTATGGGTTGCCCGGCACCTTATCCGGCATGGTTGGAGTAGCATTAGTTTACTTTGTGATGAGTGCGCTTGTCAAATGGCAGGGAGTGAGGGTGATTGAGCGGCTGTTTCCTCCTGTTGTCATAGGACCTGTCATCATTCTGATAGGTTTGTCACTGGCGGGAACAGGAGTGAATATGGCAAAAGAGAACTGGGTACTGGCACTGCTTTCGTTGGTTACCGCAGTCGTTGTTTCAATGAAAGCCAAAGGGCTTTTGAAACTGATTCCTATCTTCTGTGGAATTGTAGTAGGGTATCTGGCTGCATGGCTTTTCTACGATTTGGATTTGTCCGGTGTCAGGGATGCTGCCTGGATTGGATTGCCGCAGTTTGTCTTTCCTAAATTCTCATGGGAACCTGTGTTGTTTATGATTCCGGTAGCCATTGCTCCGGTGATAGAACATATTGGTGATATTTATGTCGTTAATACGGTCACCGGAAAAGATTTCGTGAAAGATCCGGGGTTGCACCGCACCTTATTGGGTGATGGTCTGGCCTGTTTCTGTGCCGGATTGCTGGGGCCTCCTGTGACTACCTATTCGGAAGTGACAGGAGCCATGTCACTGACAAAGATTACTAATCCGCAAGTGATCCGAATAGCTGCCATTTCCGCTATCTTATTCTCCGTTATCGGTAAAATCAGTGCATTATTAAGATCCATTCCAAGTGCGGTACTGGGCGGCATCATGTTATTGCTTTTCGGAACGATTGCTTGTGCGGGTATTGGTAATCTGGTGAATAACTGTATTGATCTGAGCCGTACAAGAAACATCATCATTGTTTCTCTGACACTGACTGTCGGCATTGGTGGCGCTGCTTTTAATTGGGGCGATTTTTCATTGTCCGGCATTGGACTGGCAGCTTTGGTGGGAGTAGTTCTCAATTTAATATTACCCAGAGAGGATTGAAATTCTATTCAAAAAAACATCCACTATGCGGGAGTAAATGCAGGACTCCTGATTAAGCAGGAGTCCTCCTAATATAGAAAAAAAGATAGTGACGGTATATGATGGAAATAGTGACGGTATGGTTGTTGTATACCGTCACTATCCTTATCAAATACCGTCACTATTTTGTAGAAGAGAATCTGCTTGTAAAATACCCTTCTGTTTCCTTATCATTTATGATAGAAACTTCACAATATCTTCATCCACTGTACTGATGCCACCGATTCCGAATTGTTCGATCAATACGTTCCTGACATTCGGTGAAAGGAAAGCGGGAAGTGTAGGACCCAAATGAATGTGTTTCACTCCCAAAGCCAGTAATGCCAATAAAACAATGACCGCCTTTTGTTCGTACCAAGCGATGTTGTATACGATAGGCAACTGATTCACATCATCCAATCCGAAGATTTCTTTCAGTTTTAAAGCGATGACGGCCAATGAGTAACTGTCGTTACATTGTCCTGCATCCAACACTCTCGGAATGCCGTTGATATCACCTAAAGCCAGTTTATTATATCTGTACTTGGCACAACCGGCAGTAAGAATCACGGTGTCACCAGGTAATTTTTGAGCAAATTCCGTATAGTATTCACGGCTCTTCATACGTCCGTCGCATCCTGCCATTACAAAGAATTTACGGATAGCTCCGCTTTTCACGGCGTCCACCACTTTATCTGCCAGGGCTGTCACCTGTGCATGAGCGAATCCTCCGATAATCGTTCCGTTTTCAATGGCTACCGGTGGCTGACATTGTTTAGCATGAGCAATCAGTGCAGAAAAATCTTCGGTTTTCCGTCTTTACGTTCGGGGATGTAATGTGCCCCGTCCAAGCCGCAGGCTCCTGTGATGTAAATACGATCCTTGTAGCTGGCATTTGCACGTGGCGGAACGATACAGTTACTTGTGAACAAGATAGGACCGTTGAAACTTTCAAATTCCTCTTTCTGCTTCCACCAGGCGTTTCCGTAGTTTCCTGCCAGATGCTTGTACTTTTTTAGTTGGGGATAATAATGTGCAGGCAACATTTCGCTGTGAGTATATACATCTACTCCTGTACCCTCTGTTTGTTCCAATAACTCTTCCAGGTCTTTCAAGTCATGTCCGCTGATTAATATACCCGGATTATTGCGTACACCGAGACTCACTTGTGAGATTTCCGGATTTCCGTAGCTGCTGGTATTCGCTTTATCCAGCTGTGCCATTGCCGATACTCCATACTTTCCTGTTTCCAAAGTCAGCTGAACCAGTTCTTCCACTGTAATATCATTGCGGGTCAGTTCAGACAAGGCATGTTGCATGAAAGCAAATATTTCCGGTGACTCGTAGCCCAGGTTATGCGCATGCTCTACGTAGGCAGCCATTCCTTTCAGGCCATAGTGTACAAGTTCTTTCAGTGAGCGGATATCCTCGTTGGGAGTGCGAAGCACACCGACAGTTTTTGATTTCTCTTCAAACTCATCTTCGCTTCCATTCCAAAGACATTCGTCGGGAGCATTTTCGATCTTTACCTTGTTGGCAAGTTCATTTTTCAGTTTCAGTCCTTCTTTGATTTTTTCAGTGATAGCCACTTTATCAAAATTGGCGTTGGTGATGGTAATGAACAAAGCATCATAGATAAATTTGTCTGCTTGTTCGGAAGGATGTCCATCTTTACGCAGATGTTCGTTGTAGACAGCAATTCCACGTACTACGAAGAGTAGTAAATCTTGCAGGTTAGCCACTTCAGACGTTTTACCGCACACACCTTTCAAGGTACAGCCGGTACCCATTGCGGTTTCTTGACATTGATAACAGAACATACTCATAACTTTTACGTTTTTAATTAGTCCAATATTTTATTTATTGAACGCAAAAGTAGAGGAAAAGTTTCAGGTGATTCTGTAACCAATGTTACAACAATGAATATTTTTTATCTAAAACACTCATTATTCGATTCATAAATCTTTAAACTGCTCCTATTATTGAATAAGCCGTACCAGTTGTTCTTTCTGTAAAATAGTGATATGCTTGCGATCGGCTATCAATAATCCATCTTCCTGCATGTGCGCCAGTTCACGGGCGAGGGAAGGACGGGATACTCCGAAATAATCACTCAATTCCTGTTGTGAACGGTCGAGGGTGATATGCGTCTGTTGTTGCTGTTTGTATAATCGGAGCAAGTACGAAGCAAGTTTCTGACGAATCGTTTTAAACGACATAAAGAAAAGCTTATCCGATAAAGTCCGTGCATAATTGGCAGAAAGATTCATATAGTTTTCCAAAAACTGCTCGTTCTTACGGAATAAACTCAATACACTTGATTTAGGAAGTTCGATAACCTCTGTCGGTTCGTTGGCAGTCACTTCCACCGGATAGCGGTTCTCCTCACCGAACAGAAACAGAGGGGCAATCGCTCTTGGAGCAGCGATGTCCTCCACTTTGATAAGACGCCCCGAATAATCAATCATCTCTCCACGCACGCTTCCTTTGGTCAGGATGACGAGGCGATTACACACAGCTCCCTGTTGAGCCAGGATTTCTCCTTTCTTATAAGAACGTGTATGGAAACTGATCTCTTCCAGATCGGCAAAAAGTCTTTCCGGAGTGATCCCTCGAAATAAGGGATTGTTGACGAGTACAGGTATCATATATCAATAGTTATTTGAATTTTAAAATAAACGTTGTTTCTTTCTCCCGCAGCAGAGTGAGACTCCCGCCCGAAAGACGCATGATCTGTCGTGAAATACTAAGTCCGATTCCGCTACCATTTTCTTTGGTGGTGAAGAAAGGAATAAAGATATGCTCTGCTATTTCCGACGGGATTTCAGGACCGTTGTTTTTGATCTCGATCCATATTTCTTCCATATCATTGCAATAAGCCCGAAGCTCGATTCTACCATCCGGCTGGCTGCCGATTGCCTGGATGGCATTCTTCAGAAGATTGATAACCACCTGGGCGATGAGGTTTTCATCCGCATACAGAATTAAGTCCGCAGGAGAAATCTCCGTGTGGAAACAAATGGTGTCACACGGATTCTGATGGCGGGCAAGTTCAATCATCCTTTCTATGAACGCTTTCACGTAGAACAATGACGGTTCCGGTGCAGGTATGCGTGTAAACTGCCGGTAAGATTCTACAAAAGAGAGCAACCCTTTTCCTGTGGTGCTGATGGTCTGCAACCCGTGACTGATCTCTTCGTCTTTATCTTCGGACATGGAAAGAAGAGTGTCACAAAGAGAAGTGATAGGAGTGACCGAATTCATGATTTCATGCGTCAGAACCCGTGTCAGGCGAATCCATGAATCTATTTCCTTTTCATCGAGTTCGGTATTGATGTCGTTCAGAGCCAGAATACGCAGATGCTCTTTGTGCACATTGATTTCCGATACACGTATGGATAGATTAACGGTTCCCCGTTCGTTGTGAAATATCACTTGCAGTTTGTCTCCGGGACGGCAGTTCTCTATTTTCTCCATGAGCGTAGTGTCTACTTTACTCAACTGATGGATATGCGTGAATATATTCAGCCCCAAAAGACGGAGTGCCTCCTTGTTCTTCTGATAAACAGCCCCATTGTCATTGAGTACCAGCAATCCTGTACTGACAAAATCCAGAATCAGCTCGTAATATTTCTCTTGTTGTGCGGTTTCCGCTTTTACATTATATAAGATATGTCCCACCCGGTTGAGTGCCCGGTTGATCTTTTGGCTTTCGGGAGTACCGTTTTCTTCGGGAAAATGAAAAGTGTTATCATTATTTTCAAGCGCGTTAATCATGAAAAGCACCTGCTTGGTGTGAAGCTGGTACAGGCGGATTTGCCAGATGATGCTAAGTACCAGCAGACAAAGACTGACGCCCAGCCAACCGTATGATTGATGAATACCGAACCAGACGGTCGATATACAGAAAAGTACAGTCAGCAAAACTCTGAACCAGTACCGAATCCCCAGTTGTTGGATCAGTGAGCTCATAATCCGAATTTTTTCATCTTGTTATAGAGCGTCTGCCGGGTTATTCCCAGTTGAGCGGCCACTGCCGATAGATTTCCCGCACAGGCATCGAGCGCTTTCCGTATCATCTGCACTTCCATTTCTTCCAGGGTGGAGATACTCTGTTCCTGAATGGCTATCCGTGGTACGGATAATTGGAATAATTCAGCAGGAATCAGCGGACTGTCATTGATGATAACCGCCTTTTCGATGACGTGCTCCAATTCGCGGATATTACCATACCAGGGATGCGCAGTCAATTTATCCTTTGCTTCGGGAGTGAACTTCATCAACGACTTGTCATATTGCTTGCAGAAGTGAACCATAAATCGTTCGGCCAATGGGATAATATCCTCTTTCCGTTCGCGCAGGGGAGGAATTTCCACATGAATGGTATTGATGCGGTAGAGCAAGTCTTCCCGGAATTCGCCTTTCGCTACCATCTCCTGCAGGTTCCGGTTCGTGGCACATATCAGTCGGATATCAATAGGAATTGGCGTGTTACTTCCCACTTTCACAATGCTTCGCCGTTGGATGGCGGTTAGTAGCTTTGCTTGCAGATGGTAGGGCAAGTTTCCTATTTCGTCGAGAAACAGCGTACTCTTTTCGGCAGCCTCGAACTTACCTGTCCGGTCGGCGTGTGCATCAGTGAACGACCCTTTTATATGTCCGAAAAGCTCACTCTCGAATAAAGATTCGGTGATGGTTCCCATATCCACAGCAATCATTTCTTTATATTTGCGGTTGGAAAGCGCATGGATTTCCCGTGCCAGCATCTCTTTTCCCGTTCCGTTTTCACCCGTTATCAAGAGGTTGGCATCGGTGACGGCAACCTTTTTAATCAAAGCCCGTAGTTGTTGCATAACCTTGCTTTCTCCCCAGTACATAGGCGAGTGAACAGGCTTTTCTTTACTTGCCGTTTTCCTATCGTTGTGCGTAGAGGTTGCTGCAGTTTGCAGCGTTTCCACCAGTTTCTGGTTGTCCCAGGGTTTGACGATAAAGTCCGTTGCTCCTTCTTTAATACCCCGGATAGCCAGTTCAATATCGGCATAAGCCGTAAAAAGTACGACCGGAAGATCCGGACGTACTTTTTTTATTTCATGTAACCAGAATAATCCCTCATTGCCGGTATTGATGCCCGATGTGAAATTCATGTCCAGCAATACCACTTCCGGCATTTCCTCCCGCAGGACGCTCGTCAGGGTGACAGGCGAGGAGAGTGCAACGACCTTTGAAAAATAACTTTTTAAAAGGATTTGTATGGCAGTCAGCACCCCTTTATTGTCGTCTACAATGATGATTGTTCCAGATTTACTCATTTTCGTTCAAGTTTGTAAAGCGCAAACTTACGAAAAAAGGATGTGATAATTCAAGAATCGTAATTCAAAATTGATTTTATCCCCCTTGTGTCTCCAATCATAACCACTGGAACTTCAATCCGAATGATAAACTAAGGTAGTCACGTGGACGGAGATAACTATTGTTTACCGCACTAATCACATAAAGGTCACACGTACTTATTTCATAGAAAAAGGTTACAGACTTGGCCATAAATCTACGTTGCGGGTCAATGTCATAGGTCAGGCGTTGTCCCATAAAGACATGGAAACGCACTTTGCTTGAGAAACCATAATACCCTTTCGGATAACGTTCCGGTTCGTTCACCCAGAACTGATTGCCGAATACGGTATTCACATAAAGACCACAGGCAAGAGGCTCTGTCGAGAATCCTTTTCCAATATTAATGCTCCAGGGCATATAGTTCTGCTTGAGCGTCATGGTCACTTTTGCTTTCTTCGAAGAATATTTCGGAATGAATCCGAGCAATACATCCGTTTCCCACTGATTACGTTTTCCATAATCCCATCCTGTACCGAAAGAGAGCAATCCCATATTTCCGGCATATTGTATTTTGGAATGAGTCGGGATAATCCGTTCCCAGTTTCTGCGGAAACGGTGAACCCGATTATCGTAGCGGGTATGTTTGGTGTGCTTCGGTGTGGCAGGCAACACGGAGTCCGCTTTGATAATGGTGAATGAAGACTCCCCGTTACGAAAGGTGATAATTGAATCATCCTTGATGATAAAACGGAGCGAATCATCCTTGTAGTTGTTGATGATTGTATCCCTCTTGCAGGTAGCAGACATCAGACCGGGAAGCAGGAGAAGCACGGACAGTACTCCCGCGCGTAAGATATAATTAGTATTTAACCAGCTCATATTCGTATTTTTCCGGAGTTATTGTAAATACCAGATAAGTACGGTAATCCATACAATCACTGGTAACATAATGTATTCCATCATCAAAAATCACATCGTCCTGATGGTGATGGGTATGGGCGGCCGTGCAGAACTGTATTCCTGCATACTGTTTGACATAGTGTTGGAATACTTTTGCCACATTATCATTGAACACATCCGTATAGGGACGCGCGTGCATACAAATGACCGTTTTTTCAAACTCATCCCGCCTGTTCGTTATCTCATTTTCCATAAAGGTAAAGTCCGGTACAGGTTCGGAGTAATCATACTCCAAAGCGTTGGTATTCAGGCAGACAAACTTCACATCTCCTGCGATGAAAGAGAAGTTTGTGGGGCCGAATACAGCCTTGTAGGTTTCCGCTCCCGTTCCCAGACAGTCATGATTTCCGATCAGAGCCACATAAGGCACATGAAGTCCGTTCATGATATCCCTTTGCCAAAGAAATTCCTTAGTCAGTCCGAAGTCACTCATATCCCCTCCGTGGATAACGAAGTCAATATCATTTCGTTGATTGATTGCTTTTACAAAATCTTCCGTTTCGTCATACCATCGTTGTGAGTCGCCCATTGTCACGAACCGTATCGTAGTTTTACCCTGGCAATTTGCTTCTATTCTTTCCATATTGTGGGCGTTGACCTCTGTTTCTCCGCTGATGCGGACGTCATACGGATGATAGTCTATCATACCGCATCCCGAAAGGAACAGGCACGAAAACAGTGCATATAAATTCTTCCTCTTCATCATTACTTTAATAGTTTAGAAAACTAGATGCAAAGATAAAGTTTTCTATCGGGATGGACAATCTCCCCATGGATAATAGAGACTGTTGGAACAATTTAAAGGAGAAATGGAATAGTCTCCCGGTTGTCTAAAAATTAGACGGTACTGTCTAATTTTTAGACAATATTCAGAAAGGTTGAAATGATAAACACTTGATAATGAATTGTTATTCTTTTTTGGCATGCTTTCTGCATTCTTGAAAATAGAAAAAACAGAAATAAAATATAATATGAAACAAATCTATTATGTGATCCGTACTTTATTGCGGGGGCATGGTTCCAACGTTATCAAAATCCTCTCTTTGGCGTTGGGGCTGACGATGAGCATCCTGTTGTTTGCCCGCGTGGCTTTCGAACAGAGCTTTGACAAATGCTTCAAAGATTATGATAACCTGTATCAGATCTTCTCCGTCTTTTCCGCCAATGGCCAAACCTTTGAGCCGCAGGAAATGAACTGCGGACCGGTGGCGGGTGCCATACAGGAGAACTTTCCTAAAGAAGTGGAAGCAGCCACCAGCTATTGTGTCTGGATGAGTGCCCCTCTTTATTATGGAAGTGTCCGTTTTGAAGCTAACAAAGTGACAGCCGATTCACTATTCTTTCAAACTATGGGTATCGATGTTTTGAGCGGTGTTCCGGAAAAAGAACTGATGCAGAAAGATGTTGTCTTTCTTAGTGACCGGTTGGCGCGTAAGATGTTCGACCAAGAAAACCCGATAGGCAAAGTAATCTCCTATAATAAAGAAATAGAACTGACAGTGAAAGGCACGTACGCCGACATACCCGAAAATGCTACCGTCAGACCGGATGCAGTGATTTCTCTGCCTACCGTATGGAGCCGTGGATGGGGAAATTACTCCTGGAGGGGAGGCGATAGCTGGATCGCATTTATCCGTTTTCGTCCCGGAGCAGACAAATCCGTGGTGAATGCACGGTTGAATGACCTGATAAAGAAATATCGTCCTGCGGAAGACCAGAAAGTGGTAGGTTATACCGCTTTTGTAAAGCCGATCCGTGATGTATACAGGGAAGAACCGGACGTGAAGCGGATGCGGAACATCATGTCTATCTTGGGAATAATCATCCTTTTTATCGCTACCTTGAACTACGTACTGATCTCCATCTCTTCACTCTCATACCGTGCCAAAGCCATCGGCGTACATAAGTGTAGCGGTGCAGGCAGCGGCAAAATCCTGGGAATGTTCCTATTGGAAACAGCTATCATTATTCTCTTCGCCTTGCTATTGATGGGATTAATCTTACTGAACTTCCGCGACTTTATAGAAGACACAACCGCCGTTGAACTCGGAGCCCTGTTCTCTTTAGACCGTCTTTGGGTACCCCTGCTGACGGTAGCTATCCTGTTCCTCATAGGAGGAGCACTGCCCGGACGCATCTTTGCCAGAATCCCCGTTTCACAAGTCTTCCGCCGCTACACAGAAGGAAAAAAAGGATGGAAACGCCCGCTATTATTCGTGCAGTTTGCCGGCGTAGCTTTCATCTGCGGATTGATGTATGTGGTGATGCTGCAATACTACTATGTCTTGAACAAAGACCTGGGATACAATCCGAAGCGCGTTGTCGTAGCCAATACTGATTTCGGCAATAAAGAAAACCAGGACTATGCCCTGACTTTCTTCCGTGGCCTGCCTTATGTAGAGTCCGTGTCCAGTGCCGATTCCCATCCCGTCTATAGTTATAGTGGAACGATGATTCAGGATGAAAGTGGACAATCACTTTTCTCCTCCCGTTTTTGCGAAATGATGGAAGACTATCCAAAGATGATGGGTATGGTGATGAAGGAGGGGCGTATGCCACGGAATGAAAACGAAGTAGCCATCAATGAAACATACGGCGAATGGATGCATTGGGGAACAGAGCTATTGAACCGTACTGTCTATAATTCAGGCTACGTATGTAAAGTAGTGGGAGTGATTAAAGACTTCCGGATCGGTAATTTCACCAACCCGCAAGCACCCTTCATCCTGATGAGTACCAAGAATTTCGGAAACTGTGTTCATGTCCGGCTGAAAGAACCTTTTGCAGAGAATCTTCAGAAACTGAATAAAGTATCGGCAGACGCTTTCCCCGATAAAACGGTCGATTTCCGTTCGATGGAGCAGATGATAAAAGAGAGTTATAACTCCATCCGCGTCTTCAGCAATGCTACCATACTGGCGGCGGTTACCATGTTCTTTGTGATGATGATGGGATTGATAGGCTACACAACCGATGAAGTCCGCCGCCGTTCCAAAGAGATTGCCATACGTAAAGTCAATGGTGCCGAAGCCTCCGGCATTCTGGAAATGTTGGTGAAAGATGTGCTCTATGTAGCCGTTGCAGCCGTTGTGATCGGTGTAGCGGCATCATGGTACGTCAATGATATGTGGATGGATATGTTTGCCGAGCACGTGCCTGTCAGTTGGGCGGCGTATGTACTGATAGCGATTGTAAATCTTCTCGTTATCGTAGCCTGCGTACTTTGGAAATCGTGGCGGATTGCCAATGAAAATCCGGTGAATAGCCTTAAAAGTGAATAATTAAAAACATAAATAAAAAGAGTATGATTGAAATAAACAACATCAGTAAAGTATTCCGTACTTCCGAAGTAGAGACAGTTGCCTTGAATCACGTAAACCTTGAAGTAAAAGAGGGAGAGTTTGTAGCCATTATGGGCCCCTCCGGTTGTGGTAAATCCACTTTGTTGAATATTCTGGGTTTGCTCGATAACCCCACCGAAGGTTCCTACCGCTTGATGGGTGAAGAAGTGGGCGGATTGAAAGAGAAAGAACGTACCCATGTGCGTAAGGGCAAACTCGGATTCGTATTCCAGAGCTTTAACCTGATCGACGAGCTGAATGTTTACGAGAATGTAGAACTTCCTCTGACATACCTGGGCTTTAAAGCATCCGAACGCCGCCGCATGGTAGAAGACATTCTGAAACGGATGAACATCAGCCATCGTGCCAAACACTTTCCGCAACAACTTTCCGGTGGTCAGCAACAACGTGTCGCCATTGCCCGTGCCGTAGTGACCAACCCGAAACTGATTCTCGCCGATGAGCCGACCGGTAACCTCGACTCAAAGAATGGGGCAGAAGTGATGAACCTGTTGACCGAACTGAATAAAGAAGGAACAACCATCATCATGGTGACACACTCACAACACGACGCATCCTTTGCCCATCGTACAGTTCATTTGTTCGACGGCAGCCTGGTAGCCAGTGTGATAGCATAAACCAGATCAGAAGCAAGTATGAGACAAATCTATTATAGCATACGTACATTACTGCATGAGCGTACTTTGAATATCGTAAGAGTGCTCTCCCTTTCTTTAGGACTAACAGTTGGCATCTTGCTTTTCTCGCAAATAGCTTTTGAGATGAGCTATGAGAAATGTTACCCGGAAGCGGAGAATCTGATAATGGCGAGAATAGCGGCACAGAATATGACGACCGGCGAAGTGCAGGGTGATGACGGAATGAATTATGACTATACCGTCTGTGATCCGGTAGCTTTTACCTTGGCGCAGGATATGCCTGAAGAAATAGAATCAGCCACCTGTGTACTTCCTTCCCAGTTTTATCATATTTATAAGGAAGACAAACTGCTGTCAAAAGCAAATTACATGATGGTCGACACCTGTTTCTTTGAAACGATGGGTATACCCGTACTAAAAGGGAACGCGAAAGATCTCATCATCTCGAATAGCATATTTGTATCAGAACATTTTGCCCGTGAAACATTCGGTAGCGCAGACCCTATTGGGAAAACCCTTTCGGCCGACAAGCAGTTGGAGCTCACAATTCGCGGCGTCTATAAAGACATACCCGAAAATTCGATGCTCTCCCGTGACTTTGTGATTACCATCCACCGCGATGGTCGCTATGCGAGTGGTAACGGTTGGAATGGGAATGATATCTTTTATGCCTTTGCACGCTTGCGTCATGCGTCGGATATAGACAAGGTGAACAGCAAAATTCAACAAGTAATGGCAAAATACAGCCCCTTGCAATGGGATGACTGGAAGTTGGAATACAGCGTTGTTCCTCTTTCGAAACGCCATCTGGATTCTGCCGATACCCAGAAACGTTTGATGATATTCGGCTTCCTCGGCTTTTCAGTGTTTTTTGTAGCCATCATGAATTATATGTTGATTTCAATAGCCACTATCAGTCGTCGTGCAAAAAGCGTAGGAGTGCATAAATGCAGTGGAGCCAGTTCCGGAAACATCTTTGGCATGTTTCTGGCAGAAACCGGAGTATTGGTTCTACTATCCGTCCTGTTTAGCTTCCTGTTGATAATCAACATGGGCGAATTGATCGAAGACCTGTTGGGAACCAGCCTTGCCTCACTGTTTGCCTGGGACATCATTTGGATACCCTTGCTCACTGTAGTAGTCCTTTTCCTCCTGGCAGGAGGCATACCGGGAAAACTGTTCTCACGTATTCCCGTCACGCAGGTATTCCGGCACTATACGGATGGAAAAAGAGGATGGAAACGTTCATTACTATTTGTCCAGTTCACGGGTACCTCCTTTGTACTCGGATTATTGCTGGTTACCCTGTTACAATATTCTCACCTGATGAATGGAGATATGGGAATCAAGATTCCGGGACTGGTAGAAGCCGAAACCTGGATGTCCGGCGAAACAGTAGAACATGTAAAAGACGAGTTGCTCCGCCAACCGATGGTGGACGGGGTATCGGCATCCACACACAGCGTACTGGGAGAATATTGGACACGTGGATTGATTGGTAACGACGGCAAACGCATTGCCACCCTTAATTTCAATATGTGCGACTATGATTATCCGAATGTGATGGGAATCAGAATAACAGAAGGCACTACCATCAAGAAAAAAGGCGATCTATTGGTAAATAAAGAACTCGTTCGTTTGATGAAATGGACCGATGGTGCCGTAGGAAAATCAGTGAGTGGGGTAGAAGGTACCATCGTGGGAGTGTTTGATGATATTCGTAATAGAAGTTTCTATTCCAGTCAGTCTCCTATCGTATTGATTGCCGATAAAGAATCGGCCAATCACACCATCAATGTTCGTCTAAAAGAACCCTATGACGAGAACCTGAAACGCTTGAACGAATGTGTGGCAAAAACATTCCCGAATGTAGCCCTGAACTTCAATTCAGTAGACAGCATGATTCGCGAAGGCTATAAGAGCGTATACCGTTTCCGTAACGCAGTCTGGATTTCGTCCTGCTTCATCCTGCTTATTGTCATCACGGGATTGATTGGCTATGTGAATGGAGAAACTCAACGCCGCAGCAAGGAAATAGCCATACGCAAAGTGAATGGGGCAGAGGCCTCCGGCATCCTGAAACTATTGATATACGACATTCTGAATATCTCCGTAATCTCTGTGCTGATAGGTACTGCCGCTTCCTATTTTACAGGCCAAATATGGTTGGAACAGTTTAGCGAACGAATTGATATGGATCTGTTACTTTTTATAGGAATAGCCCTGCTGGTACTATTGGTTATCGTGGCTTGCGTGGTAGTGAAAGCCTGGCACGTTGCCAATGAAAACCCCGTAAAGAGCATCAAAGCAGAATAAAGAATAAAAACCAACAGGCGGAGTAAAGCAGTTAATGCTTTATTCCGCTACCGTTTCCGGATGTTGTTTAGACACTTTCTTAATGTAAATCATCAGACTGACAACCGCCGTAATAAACGCCAATGCATCCGATACCGGCATACTAATCCAGATACCTTCCAATCCCCACCAGTTGGGAAAGAGCAGCAAGCAAGGCAAAAGATAAAGCAACTGTCGCGTCAGCGAAAGGAAAATACTTATTTTAGCCTTCCCGATACTTTGGAAGAAGTTACCAATCACAATCTGCGCCCCTACAAACGGGAACATCAATACAGCCAGCCGGATACCGTCTACGGCCAAATCAATCAATTCATCGCTATCCGTGAAAAGAGCCGATACGGCATGAGGGAAGAACTCGCAGATAATAAACCCGCTACTGGTAATCACGACCCCGGAGATAATCCCCAGTCGCAATGTCTGTTTCACACGGTCTATCTTCTGTGCTCCGAAGTTATACCCCACAATAGGCTGCATACCCATCGTCAGACCTAACACAATCATCACATAAAGCGTCAGCAAACGGTTAATAATCCCATAAGCACCAATCGCCATATCGCCCCCGTAATTTTGCAGACTGTTATTGATGATAATCACAATGGCACACGCACACACATTCATCAGGAAAGGAGACATACCGATGGCGAAGATACTCTCTACAATCCTCCGTTTCATCTTCCAGATATTCCCCTCAAAATGCACCGTACTGTCTTTCTTGACAAAATGGCTCACCACCCACACCATACCGATCAACTGTGAAATCACCGTTGCCGTAGCAGCTCCCCTCATTCCCCATTCAAAGTGGAAAATAAAGATAGGAGCGAGGATAATGTTCGCTACCACCGTCACCATCGAAGTCAACATCGCCTTTTTCGGGTATCCGGTAGCACGCATCACGTTGTTCAACCCAATCATCGTATAAGTGATAGGAGTACCCAATAAGATCACCTGCATAAAGCTCCGCGCATAAGGAAGCGTCTCGCTACTGGCCCCGAAGAAAACCAATATATCATCCAGGAAGATGAAAGACAAAATACCAAAGAAGAACGAATTAGTGATACAGAGCATCAACGTGTGTGACAAGATTTCCGTAGCCCCCTTCATGTCCTTTTGCCCCAGACGGATAGACGCCAGCGTAGAACCGCCCGCCGATACCAATGTACAGAAAGCCACCACCAGATTCATCAGCGGAAAGCTGATGGCTAGTCCGGCAATCGCCATTGGGCCTACACCATGTCCGATGAAGATACTATCAATAATATTATAGATAGAAGTAATCGTCATTCCGATAATTGCAGGAATGGAATATTGTAACAGCAATTTGCCGATACTTTCTTTGCCTAAGATATGTGGGTCGTTCTTGCTCATGCGCTAGTAGATTTTGTTGGATAAAAACGTATGTTACGTTTTTTTTAGCTTTGCAAAGGTACGAATTATTTGCCTGATTCGATGATTATTCGGAACTTTGCAACGACGGATACACAAGGTTTAACGTTTAGGTAAAAAGAAAGTTTATATATGAATACAACGAAAACGATTGCGGCACTCTTCGATTTTGATGGTGTCATTATGGATACAGAAACGCAGTACACAGTCTTCTGGGACGAGCAGGGACGGAAATATCTGAATGAAGAAGATTTCGGCCGCCGTATTAAGGGACAGACATTATTGCAAATCTATGAAAAGTATTTCTCGGACCAACCCGAAGCCCAGCTTGAAATAAGCGCCGAACTCTACGTTTACGAGCAAAAGATGTCCTACGAATACATCCCCGGAGTAGAAGCCTTTATAGCCGATCTTCGCCGTAACGGTGCAAAGATAGCCGTAGTCACCAGCTCCAACGAAGAGAAGATGCAAAACGTCTATAACGCCCACCCCGAATTTAAAGGAATGGTAGACCGCATCCTGACCGGAGAGAAATGTTTGCCCGTTCCAAACCGGCTCCCGACTGCTTCCTGCTCGGGATGGAAATCTTTGAAGCCACCCCCGAAAACACCTACGTCTTTGAAGATTCTTTCCACGGCCTGCAAGCCGGAATGACTTCCGGTGCCACTGTTATCGGACTTGCCACTACCAATACAAGAGAGGCCATCACCGGAAAAGCACATTATATAATAGACGACTTCACCGGCATGACCTACGACAAGCTCCTGATCCTGCATCGTTAAGAGAAAGAATAAATCCGAAACGCATTATTGCACTTGATAAATCGCTTCCTTATATTGTTAAGGAGCTTTTATTATACCTCACAGAATCCTTCCAACCGCCTCCCCAGCTATCCAAGCGAGGTGTTTGAAAGGATTTTTTGCATTTCCTTCTCTGTTATGAATTAAATGTTATAACTTTGCCGCGATTTTTGAAGGCGCTTGACGTCGTTTTAATTTTTAATCATTAATTTTTAATTTAAAAGACATGGCTGGTTATATATCAGATGACACAAGAAAGGTGACTACTCATCGCCTGGTTGAAATGAAGCAAAGAGGCGAAAAGAATATCTATGCTTACTTCTTATGATTACACAATGGCACAGATTGTAGACGGTGCGGGAATGGACGTAATCCTGGTAGGCGACTCCGCTTCCAATGTAATGGCAGGTAATGTGACAACACTTCCTATCACACTCGACCAAATGATCTATCATGCCAAATCCGTGGTACGCGGCGTGAAACGTGCGATGGTAGTGGTTGATATGCCTTTCGGATCCTATCAGGGCAACGAGATGGAAGGACTTGCTTCTGCCATCCGTATCATGAAAGAAAGCCACGCTGACGCTTTGAAGCTCGAAGGTGGTGAAGAAATCATAGACACGGTGAGACGCATCGTATGTGCTGGCATTCCGGTAATGGGACATCTGGGACTCATGCCTCAATCCATCAATAAATACGGCACCTATACCGTGCGTGCCAAAGACGACGCCGAAGCCGAAAAACTGATTCGCGACGCCCATCTATTAGAAGAAGCAGGCTGTTTTGCCATTGTACTCGAAAAGATTCCCGCAACCCTTGCCGAACGCGTAGCATCCGAACTGACCATACCTATTATCGGTATCGGTGCCGGTGGCCACGTAGACGGTCAAGTATTGGTGATTCAGGACATGCTTGGCATGAACAACGGATTCCGTCCGCGTTTCTTGCGTCGTTATGCAGACCTGTATACGGTGATGACCGACGCTATCAGCCGTTACGTTTCTGACGTGAAGAATTGCTACTTCCCCAACGAGAAGGAACAATATTAAATATAGTATATGGCAGTTAAATTGTGGACAGTTCATTTTATGCGGATATGTGTAGCTAATTTGCTGTTGTTTATATCCTTGTATGTGTTATTTCCGGTGCTTTCCGTAGAGATGGCCGACCGTCTCGGAGTGCCGGCTGCACAGACAGGAGTAATCTTTCTCTTTTTCACCTTGGGGATGTTCCTCATCGGTCCTTTCCATGCCTATCTGGTAGATGCATACAAGCGTAAGTACGTCTGTATGTTTGCTGCTGCCCTGATGGTAGTGGCGACCATCGGATACGCCTTTGTTACCAACCTCACAGAACTGATTCTGTTGGGCACCGTGCAAGGGCTTGCCTTTGGCATAGGCACAACAGCCGGCATCACATTGGCCATCGACATCACCAACTCCACACTGCGCAGTGCGGGAAACGTCAGTTTCTCCTGGATGGCACGTATGGGAATGATCGCAGGCATTATCCTCGGAGTATGGCTTTATCAAAGCCAATCCTTCCAAACCCTGCTCACTGTATCTGTCATAACCGGAGCTGTCGGAATCCTCATGTTATCAGGAGTCTACGTACCTTTCCGTGCGCCGATTGTCACCAAACTCTATTCCTTCGACCGCTTCCTATTGCTTCGTGGATGGGTTCCTGCCATCAATCTGATCCTGATAACCTTCATTCCGGGACTGCTGGTTCCCATGGTACACCCTTTCCTAAACGATTTCGTACTCGGAAACACAGGAATCCCCGTACCGTTCTTTGTAGGAACAGCCCTCGGATACATCGTTTCCCTGTTCTTTGCACGTCTGTTTTTCCTGAAAGAGAAAACACTGCGACTGGTCATTATAGGACTCGGATTGGAAATCGTAGCCATGTCCCTACTGAATACAGACATCTCCATAGGCATTTCCTCCGTACTCTTAGGACTGGGCTTAGGCTTTATCCTGCCGGAATTTCTGGTGATGTTCGTAAAGCTATCCCACCATTGCCAACGCGGAACAGCCAACACCACCCATCTGCTGGCAACCGAAATCGGCATTTCCCTGGGAATCGCTACCGCCTGCTACATGGAATTGGATACAGATAAGATGCTACATACCGGACAGATAGTAGCATCCATTGCTTTACTCTTCTTTGCATTGATTACCTATCCTTATTATATAAAGAAGAAAGTAAGATAGGAGAGTAGCCGGAATTAATTCCGGCTAACTTGTTTTACTCCCTTTATAGTACGTAATTTCTTGATAAGAGCCTCCAAACGTCCCGTATCACCCACCATGACCGTCAGTGTTCCGGAGAACAAACCGTCGTTCGAGTCAATACCGATGGAGCGCAGCGTGATACCATTCTCTTTGGATATAATAGAAGTGATATTAGTCACGATACCAATATCATCATGCCCTACAACCCGCAGCGTGATAGGATATTGCGTACCTACCGATTTCCCCGCCCAACGAGCCTTCACAATACGATAACCGAAACGTTCGCGCATCTGATTGGCATTCGGACAGTCTGCCCGGTGAATCTTGATACCTCCGCTTACCGTAACGAAACCAAACACATCATCCCCGTAAATCGGATTACAACATTTAGCCAACTTGAATTCCAACCCTTTCAGATTCTGATCGATTACCAGAACATCTTCCTTAGACGTCGTTTCCTCTTGTTGCGCAGCCTGCAAGTTATACCCTTCGGCACTGCGATACACAATCTCATCGTGCGTGTCACTGTCCCGCTTCTGTTGCTCCACATACTTATCCAGAATCTCGTTAACGTCCAGTCCACCGTCGGCAATCCGCTGATAAAACTCCGTCACATTCTTGAAGCCCAAACGCTTGATGAGGCGCATCATGGTCGCTTCATCATATTCCAACTTACGATTCTTGAACTTCCGTTCCAGCGTCTCCTTGGCAAAAGCGTGCTGGCGTGCCACCATCTCTTTGAGAGCCTGCCTTATCTTGGTGCGCGCTTTGGAAGTCGTCACGATGTTGAGCCAGTCCTGTTTGGGAGTCTGGGTATTCGACGTCATGATTTCTACCTGATCACCGCTGTTCAGTTTCTGTTTGAGCTGCACATTCTTGCCGTTCACTTTCGCGCCGATACACTTGCATCCCAACTTACTATGGATATGGAAAGCAAAATCCAATACCGTAGCCCCTTTGGCGAGCTTGAACAAATCCCCCTTGGGCGTGAAGACAAACACTTCATCCTCGTAGAGATCCATCTTAAACTGATCCATCACTTTCAGTGAATCGTTGTCTGCATTCTCCAACGCCTCCCGCACAGAAGTCAACCACTCGTCCAGACCCGTTTCACCCTTGATACCTTTATATCTCCAGTGAGCAGCCAATCCGCGTTCCGCGATCTCGTCCATGCGGCGGGTACGTATCTGCACTTCCACCCATCTTCCCTTCCGGGCCCATCACAGTGATGTGCAACGACTCGTAACCATTGCTTTTCGGGATAGAGAGCCAGTCGCGCAGACGTTTCGGGTTCGGCTGATACATATCCGTTACGATAGAATAGACCTGCCAGCATTCCTGCTTTTCTTTGGCCGGGTCCGGTTCCGAATCCAGAATGATACGGATAGCGAACAAGTCATAAATCCCCTCAAAAGACGTTTTCTGCTTCTGAATCTTGTTCCATATCGAATGAATCGACTTGGTACGCCCCTTGATGTCGAACTTCAATCCTGCTTCCGACACCTTCCTCTGGATAGGATCGATGAAAGAAGCGATATACTTGTCGCGGGACGCCTTCGTCTCGTTGAGCTTATCCTTGATAAAATAGTACGTTTCCTTCTGCGTATATTTGAGAGACAAATCTTCCAGTTCCGATTTCAGCTTGTACAATCCCAGCTTATGTGCCAGCGGAGCATATAGGTAAGCAGCTTCGTTCGCTACTTTCACCCGGTCTTCCTCGTTGCCTGTGTCCTTGATTTGGCGCATCACATTCACACGATCCGCAATCATAATCAGGATTACACGCATATCCTCCGCAAAAGAAAGCAGCAGATTACGGAAGTTTTCCGACTCGATAGCCGGACTCTTCGCATACAGCTCGTTCGTTTTCACCAATCCCTTGATGATACTTGCTACGTCATCCCCATATTCGGCGTTCACCTCGTCGATAGACAATACATGCCCCTTCACGATTTCGTGCAACATGATACCGATCAGGCACGAACCTTTCATACCGATTTCCTCGGCAACGATCACTGCCGTTTGTAAATCTCTGATGACGGGATTCATCCCGAAGTTATTGCGTTGCAGACCGTTACACTGGGCCGCTTTGATAAGATGTCTCTTTAACTTTAGGCAATCCTTCCAGGAAATGCTATCTCCTGCAGATTGCAACAAATGCCGGTAGAGTGAAAAAAGCTCCTTTTTTTCCTCTGATGTAAAAAAGTCGTCCATATTCAATCTTGTTAATTCGATGTAAAATTAGTTTTTTTCCCGCACATTCAAAAGGAAGTAACAATTATTTGTTATCAGTAACTTATAAATATGGTTTGGTTATCAATATGTCACATTTCAGCCCTAAAAGAACCAAAGTGAAGAACCATAAAAAAGAACCATTTTAAAGAACCGATTATGATAGGGCAGATTTTTTTCAATGAAGTTAGGGCTAGTTTTAATTTGAGGAAGCCGAAAAGTGACAGACCAACGAATATATATCTGGTATGCCGAATAAATAAAAAGCAGGTAAAGTTATCTACAGGAGTAAGGGTGTATCCCGACCAATGGAATACTAAAAAGCAGGAAGCGTATGTAAGTCCAAGATTAACCGAGTTGGATAATATAAATAACGCAATAGTAAACGATGAGATAAATAAACTCAAAGCAGATTTTATTGATTTTAAGCGTTATATTTGCGATAATCCAAATGAGATTGATAATAGCTTATTTTTACTAAAGAAATATATTTACAAAGACAGAATGATGAAACAACAAGAATTGCAGAAGCCTGTTCAGTGGCTTCGTAGAGCTATTAGCCAAGATAAAACGATAAAATCAGATGGACAAAGGAATACATTGGCTATTTATTGGGGACATTTAAAGGTCTTTGAAGAATTTCTAAAAGCAACAGATAGAGAGGATTTAACGTTTGCAGATATAAATTTGGCTCTAATCAAAGATTATGAAACTTATCTGTTTAATAGACAGGTGGGTAAAGGTAAGACTACTAAAACAAGTACTGTTGGTAATAAAGTAACTGCTTTGATTTCAATTATAAAGAGAGCAGAACCATACGGCTTAATAGACACTTCAGCAGCGAAGTTGAACCTGTATAAGAAGCCCAAAAGTAGGGAAGGTGATGATAATGAAATATATTTGTCAGAAGAAGAAGTAAGCAGAATGTATGCTTTGGAACTCAAAGGCTTAGAAGAAAAGGCTAGAGATGTTTTTGTATTACAATGTTGGACAGGGCAGAGGTTCAGTGATATGCAATTGTTAAATGGTGGTACTGTTAAAGACTTCAATAATGGGAAGATATTGGAAATTGTGCAAAAGAAAAGAACACATAAAGTTTCAATACCATTGTTTCCTGTTGCTTTAGAGATACTGGAAAAGTATAATTTTCAAGTACCCAAGGTACGTGAAAATACTATGTTGAAATACATAAAGGAAGCAGGACAAAAGGCAGGTATAATAGGCAAACATATTGTAACTGAAGATAGAGGTTCAAAAATAACTAATACTACTTATTGTAGATATGAATTGATAGGTACACATACAGGAAGACGTTCATTCATTAGTAATATGCTGAAACGTGGCTATGATAGTCATATACTTATGAGAATAACAGGGCATACTACAGAAATGGCATTTAAGAAATATGCTAAAATAAGTTCAGAAGATGCAGCTAACTTGATGCTAGAAACAGAAGCTAGCAAGATTAATCAAGCTAATAAAGTCAAACAACCCAATGACATTGTACCTACAAGTAATGAGAATATAGCAGAAGCAATAAGTAAAGGCATTGAAGCTGGTTTGAAACATAAAAATGATATAGCTTATGACTTGTTATTTAATAGTCAGGAAAGTAATATTGAATCTTACGGAATAGATAGAGATGTGGATATAAGCCAATTCGATTTAAATAAGAATGAACTAGACTTTCTTAATAAAACGAGTGATGAGTTTGAAGTTGGAACACCATCTTTAAAGGTAAGGAAAATACTGAATAGATTGCTGAAGCTGGGAATAATAGTACGGCTTAAATAAATATTTATATGAAAAAAGCCCACTTAGACTTAAAATCTAAATGGGCTTATATCTCAAATATGGATTTATGATGAAAATAGGTATATAGTAAGCCCATTAGTTATAGGCTTACTAATACTTTCGAAAGAGTTACTGACTAATCATTTGGGCTGTTTTTCCATATTTTACAGCTGTTATTATTGCAGCTATTCCCGCTAATATTGCAGGAGACTGCTTTATAAACTCTTTGACTAATTCAATTAGTTCCTTCTGATTATCAAGACGTTTTTTTTCGTTTTCTAACTCTTTCAGTTTAATTTCATCTTTCATTTCCATAATTTTTTAATTTTATTGTTCGTAAATCTCATTTTGAGGTTGCAAAGGTAGTGATATCTTTCAAACTACCATTCCTCCATCTACCATTTTTTCTAATAAAGATTCCAGCCAGATTGGTAGGTATCATAATAACGCCTTTGGTTGTTTTGTAGTAGTTGTAATTGGCAGTAGTGTAATTGCAATACGCTGTTTCAGAACGTAGATTCTTTACTTTGTCTGCATTATATATAAAGCATATATCTTCGCCAAAGAAGTTGACGTACCACGCTGCTTTACAATCGTGAGTATCCTTGACAGCTAATAGGCTTTTAAGTTTTTCAGTTTCCATTAAATGAGTGGGATAATTAACGTACCGTATATCCCTGCATTTTATTTCAGCTACTATCTTATCTTCATTGTGCATTAAATAGAAATCTACGGGATTATATCTGCCAGTAGATTCCTTGTATTTGGTTATATTTCCATCTTCTAATAATGACTTGAATAAGTCCCTTCCTTTACGTTCCATTGCTAAAAAGTTATCCATTTGCTAGTAATTTGATTACTAGCCTGTTTCTATATTACATATTCATAAACATTAGCCATTGTGCATTTTCATTACAGGCTAATTAGGTTAATATATTTATTGTCTTGTATTGATAATCCTATCTGCTTCTTTCGTGATGTGTTGCTTAATCTCTTTAACTGTAAATCTTACTAAGTAAGTTGATAATAGTGCTGCTGCAATAAGTGTAATGTAAATCATAATTATTTATTTAAATAAATATTGTCTTGGTATATCTTATTTATTTGAATACTATCTTTGGTCTGTAAATCTCATATCCTTTGACTGTTTTACTGTCAATCCACTTAGCGACAGGTTTACAATCAAACCATCTATCAAGGTCTGTAGCTTTAACTTTATCGGTAATACCTAGTATATCATACGCTTCTCTAATCCAGCTCTTAATATCAGCATTACTAAAGAATCCAGTCTTTATCTGCTTGCTAAGTATTTGTACTATCTTCGTATCTCTGTTTTTATCCGATTCTAGACTGATAAGAGCTTTTTCTATAGCTGTTTTGATGTATCGCAAACTTCTAACTTTATCAGTTCCTAATTTGTGATAAGCAGGTACTACTAATGGCTGTACTCTAACTATTTCGTCTGTTTCTGGAGTAATAACCATATTTTGTAGTAGTTCCGTATATCTAAGGAAAGCATCTTTAAAAGATAGTTTCTTTCCTGCTTTATTCATTGTTTCGTTTAGTCTTTCATATTCTAATTCAGTAGTCATATTCCCGTTTGCATTGTGTTCCTTTCTTAAAGCGATACCATCATTATAGATAACCTTTTCCAATTTGAAATTATAAAGGTCTAACTTTACCAGCATATCATTAAGGAAATAGTTCCCTTCTTTATCACACACTGCATAGGCACTGTTAAGCATTTTTTCAGCCATACTTTTAGCTTTCTTGCTACTATTGTTGATAGCAGTAATTAATTCGTTTGCACCTTCTATTTCATCATTCATTCTTTGTACCATTTCTTCGTAGGTAATATCTAGATTTAGCTTCCTTTTTCCCACGCTGTTAAAGATGTGTACCATTATGTTTCTAAATGGATTGGATTCAGTCCTGATTCTACCAGCTATCTGGTAAATGTCAGTGGATATATCGAGCAGGGTATTAGTATTGCTGGAATTACTAACCACGAAGCACATACCTGTTTCACTAAAATAATCAGCACCTTCAAATGATTTGGAAGTAATGAAAGTAAATGGCTTATTGGTACTTCTACTGTTACTGATAGTATATCCTGCTAATTTGTCTCTGTTTGACGGATTATCTGCACATACAATCTTTACTTCCTCGTTACCAAGTTGGCAATATTCTAAGATAGAAGCTATATCTGTAACAGAATTTATAAAGAAATATGCTTCCGTACTTTTATTGCCGTTTATTTCCAGATAGCCATCTTTCTTATAAGCGTTAATATAATTGGCTGCCTTTACATAGGGATGATTGGTTTGGTCTAATTTTACTATTAAAGTGTCTGTATTATCCCATTGAGCTTCTACCAGTTCCACATCTGAAAGAATGGACGGTGTGAAATCTGCACTGATTGGAGTGGCAGACATAAAACAGAATGATTTGTATTTCCTAAAGCAGTCCAGTACACCGTCAACAGCTTTCTGTCTATAACTGTATGCTTTTAGCAATATATGATATTCATCTATAAGCAGTCTGAAATCGGTAGGATTTAGGTACTGTTCTAAATATTCCATCTTATCATAGGTACACATTATCTTTTTTATTCCAGTGCTGGAAGCATATTTCTTTAGCTCTTTTTTGGCTTGGTAAGTAAAAGTACCGAATAATCCAAATACAGGCTGCTCTTTGCCATCATAGGATGTAATAGTAGTAAGACCAGATTCTGTTAAGCCCGTCTTATTTACGATAAGTTCTGTAGTAGGTACTGCAATGATATAGGATTCATCATTAAAGAGGACTACAGTAGTACCACCACAGCCAGTAACTACTTTATTAAAGATACAATTATGTGGTAAATCAGGTAAGTTTAAATATCCATTAGTTGAATTTATTTTTAAGGTTTTCATAGGTTTTTACATATTAAATTAAGGTAGTAAGTAATCTGAATAGTAGTAAATCTGAATTTAGAAGTTAATCTGGTTAAAATTTTTGGTCTTGAGTTCCTTACTTTTTTTGTATGGTATAAGGTAGCATTTGCAAATTTTGGTAAGGATTGGGATAAAATAATAAGCGTATCACTACGCCTATTATCCGTTGTTTCAATTTACTAATTTAAGAAAATGCAGAGGAAAGCTGCATTTTTAACAATGGAATCCCAAAGGGATTATATGAATTATGAAAAATGAATCAAAAAGAAGGAACTAGCTACTATTATTCACTAGTTCCATATTTTAGTCAGAATTTCGCAACAATAGAAGCATTTATGATAGTAGCTGCTTCTTCTAATTTACTGATACAAAGATAATAAAACTTTTTGACTATAAAAACTGGAAGATATACAAATTTGAAAAATAGTGTACAGGTGTTTCTAAGTTCTGTATTTACCTACCAGATGTGCGTGAATGCTGGATGAATGAAGGTGAAGTATGTCTTTTTATCGTTTCTTTCCAGTATCCCGTTTTCAAGAGCAAAGTATATACTATCGTGTTGTATGCTTACTTCGTGGACTATTCGATTAAGTGAGAGGTCTACAATATTAGTACCTATTCTGGTATATGATTTAAGTCGTATAAGTGCTCCTAATTGGTTCTTATTGCCATTAATGTTAAGCAGGTCTGAATCTATGGTTATATATAGTCTATCAGGTTCTGTGTATCTGTATGTGTTATATGTTCCAGTTCTATCTATTACTAAGTATCCTAGCTCATCAAATTTCTTTAAATGCTTGAATACAGTAGTTTCGCCTATACCACAGGTACGTACTACATCTTTAATTGTTGCATTTGGATTATTGGCTATTGTTACTAGTGTACAGAAGTAGGTGAACGCTTCGTTATTAGTAAGATTCTGAATGTATTGGATGTTTAATTTAATTTTCATTGTGAAATGTTGTTGATGAACGATGTATAATTTGTATCTTTGTCAATAATAATCTGATTATATTATGAAATATTCAAGAAATCAAATAAATAAGGCTGGTGACACAATTCTTACTTCAAAAGACCCTGTCATTGTAACAACTGCTATTGAAATGGTGAATGATTGGAGAACTAATCATTTAGTACCTCTTAATACTTTAGGCAATAAAGTTGTAGAAGTTTTAAATGAGAATAAGATAAAACCAATGTTTACTTCTCAAAGACTTAAGCGATTAACTTCTATACAATACAAATTGGATTTGAATCCTTCTATGAAATTAGGAGGAATGCAGGATATAGGTGGTTTTAGAATTGTATTAAAGGATGTTCCTGCTTTAAATAAGGCTTTGACAATGTTTTTAAATAAAGAGTTTGATGATTTTACCCTTGAAAAAATTAATGATTATGTGACAGAACCTAAAATTAGCGGTTATAGAAGTATTCATTTTGTTTATAAATACCACTCTACTGATGAAACGTATGATGGTTTAAGAGTTGAATTACAGATTAGAACTAAATTACAACATAACTGGGCTACTGCTGTTGAAACGGCTGGTTTATATACTCAAACATCTTTAAAATCTAATCAGGGAGATAATAAATGGTTGAGCTTTTTTAAAATAGTGAGCTCATTATTTGCTATAAAAGAACGATTACCTGTAATGATTGAACATAAAGGGATTGGTATGGAGAAGTTAATGGTTATGTGCCATACCTTAAATCAAAAAAATAAATTTAGTGATATTCTTAAAGCTCTTAGGGTTACAGTTCATTCAATTGAACAAAATTTTCTGGATAAGGAGTATTATATTATATATATAGATTTCTTGGAAATGAAAGTGAATATTTATGCGTATGAACAAGAGGAGGAAAATGATGCATCATTACAATATTCAGAGTTAGAAAAAGGTATTGAAGATAATAAAAATGCAGTGGTATTTGTTTCTGTTTCTTCTATTAAGGATTTGAGAAATGCTTATCCTAGTTACTTTTTGGATACTTCAGAATTTATAGAAGCACTTAGACGAATTAGTTTAAATTGCAAAAAAATGAATTTAATAAAAGAATAAAATTGTGGACAGTGCCTAATTATGTACTTTTTGATGGCACTGTTCACATATCGACATTAAATTATCTGGATTATAAGCCACTTCTTTGCGTTTCATTCCTTCATAGTTCATAAAGCTATCTATATGATGGGCGTGAAACGCAGGAGTGATTACACCTTTGGATAAGCATACTTCACATAATGGTGACTGCATTAGTTTGCTAGCTCTAAGTTTGTGCCATCTGTCAGTATTATAAATCTTCTGTCTTTCTATCCTGTTATTTGATGGATTACGCTGTTTCTTCGCTTTCTTTAAATATGGCATTATTGTAGTATTCTGTAGGTATTATATATTCTCCATCTTCCGTAGCTATTTCCAGTGGAAATATCTTTTTCTTCATAGTGTAACTTTGCAGTTGTGCGTATTTTCTGGCTGTATAGAACTGTATCTTTACTAATTTCAGAACGGCGTCTTCCGTTACTTTATCCAGTCCTATTTCCAAACATTTGATTATAGCTTTATGAAGTAAATCTTCTACATTCTGGGACATATAAATAGTGTCTTTATAATAGTTGGTGCACTGCTTTAGTAAATCTGGGTAGTGCTTAGCTATGATAGCTATAATTTGCTTATGTTGTGGTGATAGTGGTTTGTCTATTGTTGGATTGTAGCTGTATTGTTCGTATTGTGGTTTCCAGTTAATCTTTTTATCTAGTTCTTCTGCTGATATGTGAAATATTTGTGCTGTTTTATCTATTCCATAGTCATATATATACTGCTCCAATACTTCTTTACTTGGGATTGTCTTTTTCATTTTTAAATCGTAGGTATTCATTCATTGTTTGCCTGTTGTAACCATAGAAGTCTCTAAGTATTGATTCTACCAGTTTTTCCCTATCTAACTTGTTGCCTGTCTCTTTATATTTGTCTATTAAATCCAGATTCCTGTCAAAGAAATCAGCGATTATCAATCTTAATATTTTAGACCTGTCTTTCTTTAATAAATCGCATAGTTCATTCAGTAGCAGTTCTGTATTCAGGTCTATTTTAAACTTAATTTCTATCGGATAATTACACGTTCTTTCCATAGTGTTTGATTTTTAATTCTATACAAATTTACTGAAATAAAACGGGGTGTCAAAATGAATGTATTACATTCTTAATTAATTGTGTTATAGTCTCTTTATGTGTAATTGAGTACCTTTTTAGCTTTACTATTTAGAAAATAAAAAACGTAATACTATGAAGAAATATTCAATTCCCAAAGGTATAGAGAAAGAAGCTGCTGAATACATACAAGGTGTACTTGCAGAGCTTGAAAATAGAGGTGTTTTAGAGAATATAGATAATGCTGCCTTAGATATGCTGGCAAGAAATTACAGTACATTTATCAAGGCATCCAAACAGTTGGAAATAGACGGTTTGACAGTTACCAGTGATAGAGGTAATATAGCACCACATCCATTGGTAAAAGTAGCAAAGGATGCACAAACACAGGCTATGAAAGTTATGTTGGAATTCGGACTGACAGCCAAAGCACGTACAAAATTGCCAAAGATGGATAAAACGGACGACGAGGAATCAACACCATTGGAACAGTTCATTGTTGCTGGTAAGAAAGAAGTTAGATGATGAAACTTTACTATGAGTATGCAAGTAAGGTTCTTAATAATGAAATAGTAACAGGCGATACAATAAAACTGGCTTGTAAGAGATTCCAGAATGACTTATTGAGGGATGATTTGGAGTTTAGGGAAGATGTAGTAGACAGGGCTATTAGCTTTATTGGCACTTTGAAACATTATACAGGCAAGCACGCTGGCAGCAACTTCCTGCTGGAAGGTTGGCAACAGTTTATTATAGCTAATATACTGGGATTTTACTGGAAGGATACAGGAACTAGAAGATTCACCAGTTCCTATATAGAAGTATCCAGAAAACAAGGCAAGACCGCTTTAGCTGCTGCACTGTGTTTGTATTATCTAATTGCTGATGGTGAAGATGGTGCAGAAGTCTTGCTGGCAGCAAACAGTAAGGAACAGGCAAAGATAGCTTTTGATATGTGTTCCAAGTTTAGTAAGGGACTGGATACCAAAGGCAAATATTTGACAGCTTACAGGGCTGATATTCTGTTTAAAGCAACCAACAGCAAGCTGAAAGTACTTGCTGCTGATGATAGCAAACTGGATGGATTTAATGCCAGCTTCGGTTTGCTGGATGAGTACCACGCTGCCAAAACAAGTAAGGTAAGGGATGTAATAAAGTCCAGTATGGGTATGCGTGAGAATCCACATCTATGTACTATTACTACTGCTGGATTCGACAAAACTTTACCTTGTTACCAATTAAGAACTGTAGCTATAGAAGTGCTTAATGAATTGAAAGCAGATGATGAAATGTTTATTGCCATCTATTCTTTAGATGCTGCTGATGATTGGAGAAGTGAAAAGAACTGGATGAAAGTTGCTCCTAATTTGAATATTACTGTTACCAGCAAATACATCAAAGGACAAGTACAGCAGGCTATTAATAATCCTTCTGATGAAGTGGGAGTACGTACCAAGACACTTAACCAATGGTGTGACAGTGCTACAGTCTGGCTGTCTGATGAAAGTATTATAAAGTGTACACAAGCAGTAGACCTGTCAAAATTCAAAGGATTACCCTGTTATGTTGGAGTGGATTTAGCTGCTACCAGTGATTTAACTGCTGTATCTTATTTAGTCGTTGATAGTGATAAATACTATTTTAAAACTCATTACTACCTTCCTGAATCGGCACTTACAGATAAGACAGACAAGGAACTTTATAAGCTATGGAAAAGGGCTGGTTTACTTACTGTTACTGCTGGTAATGTTACTGACTATGATTATATAACTACTGATATGCTTAAATATTCAGAAGTAGTTAATATTCAGGCTGTGGGATATGATAAGTATAATGCTACACAGTGGGCAATTGATTCAACAGAGAAAGGATTGCCACTGGAAGAATACGCACAGACATTAGCCAACTTCAATAAGCCTACCAGAGAGATGGAACGGCTTATATTATCTGGGAAGGCAGCAATAGACAATAATGAAATAAACAGGTATTGCTTTAGGAATGTGACTTTGAAGTCAGACCATAACGGCAATATCAAACCTAACAAACAAGTAGACAAAAAGAAGATTGATGGAACTATATCTATGATACAGGCTTTAGGTATGTATTTGCAAGTACCACACTACACAAACCAAATATTTACATTTTAATGAAACTCAATATCAATTTCAATCCATTTAAAAAGAAAGAAGCCAGACAAGAAGAACGCAGCTATAACTTTCTTTCAGATTCTCTATTTTATAATTCAGCTACTACATATTCAGAATCAAAAGCTATGCTGTTATCTGCCGTTTACAGATGTGTAGATGTGATAAGTGATTCTGTTGCACAGTTACCGTTAGAACCGTATTATGTAGATGATGAGGGCTTTAAAACCAAGTTTACCAAGCATCCTACATATTGGTTATTAAACAGAGAACCGAACGACCAAATGAGCAGATTTACTTTTATCAAGACACTGGTTACCAGCGTACTTCTTACGGGTAATGGCTATGCTCTTATTAACAGAGATGAAAAAGGTGATGCCAAAGAACTGATATTCTTAAAATCAGATTCAGTATCAGTCACTTTTAAAAACGGAAAAAAGATGTATAACATTACAGGGATGAATCAATTGGTAGAAGCTATCAATATGATTCATATCCTGAATTTTAGTTATGATGGGATTACAGGTATAAGTACTTTAAAACACGCCAGAAATACACTAGGGTTAACTGCCGATTCAGAAGCGCACGCAGAAGGATTTTTCAAAGGTGGTGCTAATCTGGCTGGCATTATTAAAGTGGAATCCTCATTGACGGCACAACAGAAGCAGGACATTAAAACAGCTTGGAGTAGTGCTTTTAATTCTATTACTGGTACTCCTAATGGTGTAGCTGTGATGGAAGGCAATATGACTTTTCAGCCTATAACCGTAAATCCGTCTGATGCACAACTATTGGAGACTAGACAGTTCAATGTGATTGATATTTGCAGGTTTTTCGGTGTGTCGCCAATCAAGGCTTTTGATTTGTCCAAGTCCAGTTATAGTACAGTAGAAGCTACTCAACTGGCTTTCTTGACTGATACGCTTTCACCACTACTGGAAAAGATAGAACTGGAATTTGAACGTAAACTGTATAAGCCGTCTGAAAGGAATAATATAGATGTTCGTTTTGACACTTCCGTTCTTCTTCGAGCAGATAAGGCAAGTCTGGCTAGTTATTATAATACGCTGTTCCAGATTGGTGTGATTACTCCAAATGAAATCAGGAAGAATCTGGATTTACCAGCTATTGAAAACGGTGACAAATCATTTGTACAGGTGAATGTACAGACACTAGATAATGCAGTTACTAAGCAAATAGAGAAAGACGATGAGGTATATAATTAAAGGCAATGATTTTAGCTTTACTTGGACTATAAAGGACTGTAACGGCTATATAGATTTATCTGCTGTTACTGATTTGAAGGTAATGTATCAACATTCTACAGTTCCATCCAAGAAATATGTAGCAGATGCCAAAATAGTTGATATAGTCCTTAAAGAGAGGGAAGAAGATTTAGGGGATGCTGTTCTTTATGACAGTACTTTAGTGAAAGGCATTGAGTTTGAGGTAACAGCCGAACAACAGCAGGAAATGCTTTTGGGAGACTATAATGTTATCTGTACATTTATAAAGAATGATGATAGTCACTGCTATAAAATGATTAGGGCTTATACCATAGTAGCAGATAATGATGGTCTTAAATATTGCTGTTCTGAATCAAAGGAAAGACTGATTAAGCTAAGTCAGTTGATAAATGATATGGGATTTATCACTAGAGATGATTTACCTACCAAAGTAAGCGAGTTGCAAAATGACTGTAATTATGTCAATATAAATAGTGTACCTACTAAACTTAGTCAATTAGTGAATGATAGAAACTTTGCTTCCAAAGATGAAGTTCCCAAATATACAACGGAACTTTCCAATGATGCACAGTTTACCAATGTTGTAGACTTGGAAAAAAGGTTGATAAAGAATCTGGCAAAGGATTATCTACTAATGATTATACTAATGAAGATAAAACCAAGCTTACTAATTTATCTGATTTTGATTCGACAGGTATTAATAAGGAACTAAAAGAACTGGAAGAAGCACTGGCTGCTAAAGCTGATACTAGTGAAATACCTAATTTCACGTCTGATTTAATAAATGATTCCAAGTTCGTAACAAGTTCCGATTTACTTGCTGAAAATGTAGGATATGACAGTACAACTGTGAAAGACACATTGGATTCATTGCTGTACGAAGCTATTAATATAACTTCATTTACCAGTAACGTAGAACCAGTACAGGAAATAGGAACTAACATTAACAGTATAACACTTACTTGGAAGTTAAGCCAGCCAGCAACGGAACAATTTATTAATGATGTGCCTGTGACAGGCAGTTCTTTCACATTTGATACTCCATTCAACAGCAATAAATCATTCACATTAAAGGTAAATGATGGAACTACCATCAAATCTAAAACTATTGATATTAAGTTTATGAATAATATATATTACGGTGTATCATCTTCTACTACTTATGATTCCAACTTTATTGAATCTCTTACAAAAGAACTACGGCAAGCTACAGAAATGAATTTCAGAGTAAATGCAGGCAAGGATGAATATATCTGTTTTGCATATCCTTCTCATTATGGAGAAGCCGTATTTAGTGTAGGCGGATTTGAAGGAGGATTCAGAGAAGTAGCCAAGTTTTATTACACCAATGAATCAGGATATAACGAACAATATACAGTTTACTGCTCTGATAATCCCTGTCTGGGAGATACTAGGGTAAAGGTAATATATGTATAAGGGATTACTACGATACTATGAAAGAAACACGAAATTGTAAAATTGAAAAAAGAAACGAAGATTCCAGAATTGTTGAGGGTTATGCAATAGTATTCAATTCTGAATCTAGAGATTTAGGCGGGTTTACAGAAGTTATAGAACCTACGGCACTGGAAGGAGTGCTACAACAGTCAGATATTTTGTGCCTTTTGAATCATAATGAAGACAGAGGTATTCTGGCACGTTCTAAATATGGTGCAGGCAGCCTGAAACTGGAAGTTGATTCTACAGGGCTTAAATATAGCTTTGAAGCACCCTGCACAAATCTGGGAGATGAATTGCTGGAAGGTTTAAAGAGAGGTGATATTACTACTTCATCTTTTGCTTTTACCATTGATTCCGATACTTGGACAAAGAAGGATAATGGTTCTTATATCAGGACTATCAATAAGTTCAAAGAACTGTTTGATGTATCACCTGTCTATAAAGAAGCGTATCCTGATACGAGTGTAGCACTTAGAAAGCTGGAATCATTCGATAAAGAAGATTTGACTGATTACTATATGGAGCTAAGACACAAACTACAATAATGAACACTTTAGAACTGTTAGACAAAAAAGAACAGTTAAAGCAACGGGCAGAGGAAATAGTTTCCAAAGCAGAAAAGGAAACCAGACGGTTAAATGAAGGTGAACACGCTGAATTTAATTCTATTGCTGATGAACTGAAAGACATAGATAATGAAATAAGAAAGATTGCAAGCGAGACAAAACTAACAAACACAAATAATACATCTATGAAAAAAGAGAAATTTTCACTTTTAAAGGCTATTAATGACGTAGCCAATAGCAGACAACTGGACGAAAGAGCGCAGGAAGTTGTATCTGCTGGTATTGCAGAATTTAGAAAATCAGGACAGAACTATTCTGGACAAATCGTATTACCGATTGAAGAAAGAGCCGATGTGCAAGCGACTGTAGAGGGTGCAGGACAGGAAACCGTAGCAGAAGATAAACTGGCTCTGTTAGAACCATTGAGAGCTAATTTAGTAATGGTTAAAGCTGGTGCAAGTTATCTGTCTGGACTGGTAGGTAATGTTTCTATTCCTGCTTATTCTGGAAGCAATGTTAGCTGGGCTGGTGAAGTATCTGCTGCTACAGACGGTGCAGGTGATTTCAGTGAAGTAAACTTAGAACCAAAGAGACTAACCGCTTATGTAGACGTTTCCAAACAATTCCTGATTCAGGATTCTGCCAGTGCAGAAGAGATGCTTAAACGTGATATTGTAAATGCTATATCAGACAAACTGGAAGCTACAATCTTGGGTAGTGCTGCTGGTTCTGCTACTATGCCTGCCGGTATCTTTAATGGCGTTACTCCTGAAACAAAGGATATTACTTATAAGAGATTGGTTGATATGGAAACTGCACTGGAAGAAGCTAATGTAGCAGGAAACAAATGTTTCATTGTATCGCCATCTGCAAAAGGTATTTTGAAAACGACTGCTAAAGATGCTCTTTACAATGTAACTGACGGTGGTGTACATACCTGTGTTGGTTGTGCTGGTTGTCTGATGGAAGAAAATGAAGTGAACGGTTATCCAGTATATTGTACATCCAATGTTACCAGTAAAGGTGTTGTAATGGGACACTTTGAAGATTTTGTTATTGGACAATGGGGTGGGATTGACTTAACAGTAGACCCGTACACACAAGCAGCTAACGGTAAAGTAAGATTGGTTATCAATGCATATTTCGATGCAAAACCAAGAAGAACAGGTTCTTTCCAAAAAGCTATCTTGAAATAATATGTATGTCAAACTGGAAGAAGCTAAGAAGCACCTTCTTTGGATGATTCTTTCAAGGATGATGATTTATATATACTTGGACTAATTGATGTTGCAGAGGATGCAGTAGCACGCAATTTGAATCTGAAACTGGATGAATTAGCAGTGGATGGGGAATTTACCCCACCTGCTGTTATTCACGCTATTCTGCTGCTGATTGGTAATCTATATGCCAATCGTGAGCCAGTATCTTATTCATCCGTTAATAAAGTGCCATATACATTTGATTATCTAATTTCACTTTATAAAAACTACAAAGAAGTATGATTGACTATATACATAATAGAGACGGTAGGGCAACGTCTACACAGGTTAGTAGAATGGATGATATAACAGAGGATGTATTCACACCAGAATTTTATTTTCTCATTAAAAATACCAATGATAATGAAGTAACTGTAGAAATTAGACCTGCTGGACAAGAGAAGTTTATAACTACGGTTCTTTATCCTGGCTGGAATCCTGAATTATGTAGTGCAGTAAGAATAAGCGGTGAAACTGGATTACAGTACGGCTATTAATACTATATACTATGAGGGCAGGGCTACTGACAGAGACAATATTACTACAGGAATCAGTACCTGTTAAAAATGAGTTTGGGGCTACTTCTATGGAATGGGTAGACTATCTGCAAACAAGAGCCAACATTAAGTTTAATTCTGGTAACAGGGTTAATCAGAATAATGAAATATTTACTTCTTATACACTTACTTTCACAATCAGGTACTATCATAAGGTAAACGAGCAAATGAGAATTATCTATCAAGATAAGAAGTATAGGATATTGGCTATCAATTCAGACAGGACAAAACAATCCACAGAAATCATAGGAGAGCTTATTAATGAATAACGGTGTAACTGTAGACGCTTCACAGGTACTAAGAATGTTTAGTGAACTTAATAGCAGACAGCAAAAGAATGTGTATAAGAATGCACTACGGAAAGCTGGACGAATTTTGCAAAAGGAAACGAAAACACAACTAAGAAGCGTAGTAGGTAAGACAATAAATCATAAGAATAGATGGGACGGTAAAACTTTAGGCAGTGGAATAAAACTAAAGGTTGATAAGAAAGCTACAGAAGCGAAGGTTCATATAATGGGGGACTTTAGGTTAAAGTTCTTTGAACTTGGAACAACTACCAGACGACTTAGAAAAAACGGAGCTAACAGAGGTAGAATGAACGCTTCTCACTTTTTCAGGACTGCCAAAGATAATAAGGAACGTGCCATCTTTGATAATATAAATCAAATGGTTGAAGAATCAATAACAAGGATTTCCAAAAGAAGATGAGCTTACAAATAGGAAAAGCTATCTATCACTTATTAAGTAAAGATAGCAGGATAAAAGAAAAGGTAGGTTCTAAGATATATCCGTTGATAGTTGAAGAATCCACCACTTTTCCTTTTATCATTTATAAAAGGACTAATATTAGTCCTAACTACACCAAAGGCAGTTATTCTGTAAATGAATCCGTTACGGTTGATGTGGTTATTGCTTCTAAAGATTACACGGATACCGTTGAACTGGCAGACTATGTAAGGGATGCTTTAGAAGGTAGAAGGGGGAACTTTGCAGGAATAGAAATAAATGATATAAGGATGATTAGCGCAGATGAAGAATACATAGAAGATACATTCATTCAAAATATAACATTCGACATAAACACAAATGGCAAACAAAATACTTAGAGGGAATGACCTGATGATTTTTAAAGATACCACTGGTGCTGGCACTGCTTATAAAGCATTGGCATTTTCAACCAGTTGCCAGCTTTCCTTAACGGGAAACACTTTGGAAACTTCATCAAAAGACGGTGGCAAGTGGACTAGTAAAGCGGTAAGCAAATTAAGCTGGTCACTTACAACTGACAATTTATATAGCGTGGAAGATTTTAATGCTTTAGTAAATAGCTGGATAAGCAGAGAGGAATTAACTGTAGCTTTTGCCGTATGCACCAATGCAGACAGCGATACAGGTCTGCCTGCCGATGGCTGGAAAATAGGCGGTGGCTACACTGGTAAGGTGGTTATCACTAGTATTACCGCTAATGCTCCAGATAATGATAATGCTACTTACTCTGTTACTCTGGAAGGAACAGGGGCTTTATCGCCTAAAGTAGCGTAATATATTCACTGGGGAAGCTGTTGCAGTTTCCCCTTTTTTATTTATATACTATGGAAATTCAAATTAAAGGTACTGCATATAATATACGATATACTATCAGGGCTATGTTCGTATTTGAACAGATAACAGGCAAGATATTCAGATTGGAGAATCTGACGGATTACTACCTGTTTTATTATAGCCTGCTGATAGCGAACAATCCAGATTTACAAATGACATTCGAGGACTTTATTAATGAATGCGATGATGAACCAGCCTTAGTTATCCAGCTACAGGAATTTCTTTCTAAAGAGATGGAAAAGCAGTCTGCATTCATTAGTGATACTGTAGATTCAAAAAAAAAGTAACGATTAGCGAACTGTATGCTTTAGTAGTTCTCGAAGCAGGTATAGCACCTGATTATTTTCTGGACAGGATGCAGATGTATGAAGTGAAGGCAGTCTTGGAAAATCTGCAACATAAGAATAAGACTGGCTGGGAACAGGCTAGGATGATAAGCTATATCATAGCCCAAACTAACAGTACCAAGCAGTTATCACCTACTGATATTATGAAGTTTGATTGGGATGAAGCCAAAGAGAAAGATACTTCTATCAGTAAAGACGATATAGCCAGACTACAGGCTAAAGCTAATCAATTTATAAACACACAAAACTAAATATATATGGCTGATTTAGTAACCAGACTATTACTTGATTCATCTGGTTTTAATAATAACATAGTTAAGAGCAGCAGGCAAGTACAGGAGTTTCAACAGATAACAGGCAATATAGTAGGTACTATAGGAAAGTTTGCTGCTGGTATTGGAATTGCGACTACTGCCAGTGACGCTTTTATGAAGATAATAAGAAGCTCACAGGCTACTAATGATGAATGGGACAATACATTAAATTCCTGTAAAGGAACTGTAGATTTATTCTTTCAGTCTATGTCTGCTGGCAGTTTTGAAGCATTTAATAACGGTGTTCTTTCTACAATAAGGAATTTGAAAGAACTTTCTGCTTTGCGTGATTCGTTGACTGATGCTAAGTTATCAATGGGATTCAATACTAAAGTCTTTGAAACGGAGTTTACGAAATATGAATCTATAATCAGGGATACCACTAAAAGCAAGCAGGAACGGGAGAAGGCATTTAAAGACTTGCAAAAGTTGAAAGACGATTTTAAAATAGATGTTACTGATGTCTTGGGAGGTGCAGAAGAAGAACTTATTCAATCATTGAATATTAGAACAGGACGAAAAGACTTTAATATTAATGATATACATAAATATATATCAATCAATAATAATGATTTTTCATCTAGAAATGAGAAAAGGGCATTAACGGAGTATCAAGACCAGTTAAAGGCATACGAAAAGGAAATAAACCAAATACAAGGCAGGATCAATTCTACCAGAGGTGATACTAATGAATGGACAGGTGAAACCAAAAAACAGATGAGGGAAAAACTGTCTTCTATTAAGCAACAAATGGAACTATTCAAACAGCAAAATTCAGAACTTGAAAAGCAGAATTTCTTGAATCAGGATAATGATGCCAATAGAGGTGAAATGATTAAAAACTATGAATATGCTTATGATTTGAAAAAGCGTATGTATGATTTTGATAAACGTACCTTGGAATTACAGAATAGTCTTAAACCTGCTGGAGGAAATAATAAGGTAAAAACAGAAGAAGTAATTCCTGCTGGTTCTGTTGCTGAATTGGATAAGCTGATAACGGAAGCCAGAAAGAAGTATGCTGCTGCCATTACAGACGATGCCAGAGTATCTGCACTAAAACTGATACAGGAACTGGAACAGAAAAAAATAGTTCTGAATATTACTGCTAAATATAACAGTAGGGAGCAGGGAGATTTAAAACCTGCTGGTATTCCATCTGTTAAAGGCTTTAATTCAAGGGATATTGGTAAACTAACTTCTCCATTTGTAACAGAAGAAGATGTAAAAGTAAATAATGATTATGCAACTTCATTAGGTGCTATTGCTACTGTTATGGGTTCTATATCCCAAATGACAAATGAAGGTGCTTCTGCTTGGTTAACTTGGAGTGCTAATTTAATGACAGCTATAGGTACTGCTATTCCTGCTATAGAAGCTCTTATTGCTGCAAAGAAAGCGGAATCTATAGGAAATGCCGTAGCCAGTGCCACACAAACTCCAGTAGTAGGTTGGTTGTTGGCTGGTGCTGCTGTAGCTTCTGTAATAGCAGCTTTTGCCACTATGCCATAATTTGCCAATGGTGGTGTAGTTGATGGCAGTTCCTTCTTTGGTGATAAGGTGTTGGCTAGGGTGAATAGTGGTGAAATGATTCTGAATAAAAGTCAGCAGTCCAATCTGTTCAACCTGTTAGACGGTGGTTCATCTGTAAAAGGAGGTGCTATGTCAGGTGAAGTTGAATTTAAGATTTCAGATAAAGCACTGGTTGGAGTTTTAAAACAACACAATAATAGAACAAACAGACTAAGGTAAAATGGGCTATCAATTAATATATAACTCATCTTTTAAGGATATAGATGAGAATACTATCAATATTGAAATATACAAGGATTCGAGGTACTTTGATAGCTTCTGAATTACTCTGTTCTGCTGATGCAGTTTCAATTAACTATGAATCAGATGATGATGTATTCAAACCAATCAAATGTTCGGATTGCCAGATTAATGTCTTAACAACTAAGGTACTGGCTAATCTCTACACAGCATTAGGAAACCAGATATATTGTACCATCTCAAAGAATGGTTCTTTATTGTGGTGTGGTTATTCAGTCCCTTGTCTTTACAGTACGGATTATAATGAAGAATATAATTTGTTATCCTTGCAGTTCAATGATATCCTTTCATCTCTTGGTAACTATAACTACACCTATCTAAATGAAAAGCAGTCTATAGTGTCTTTCTATCAGGTAATCAAACATATCATAAGCCAGATTGATACTAATGAACTAATAAAGAATGTCTATGTACATAACGCTAAGAAAATAAATGATACTACTGATTTACTAAATAACTTATCCATCCTTGATAGGAATTTTTTTGATGAAGCAAATGAACCAGAGAATTGTAAAGACGTATTAGAATATATTGCAAGGTATCTGGGTATGACTTGCTATTATTATGGTGATTCTATTTATTTCGTGGACTATGATATTATTAAGAATATCAATTCATATACTAAATATACCCTGTCAGATGATAGTAATACGGTGGTAGCACTTGATAACACCGTTATTAATGTTAATCAGAATATTTATGAAAGTAATGCCAGTATAGCTATTGGTGAGCTATATAATAAGGTGGTGGTAGTTGCTAATTCAAATTCTAATAATACTATAATTCCTGAATGGAATGATGAGGATGATATTATAAATCAGAATGTAGACGCAAATAAGTATTATGAATCGACAAGGGATATTAGTGGTAAGAATTATACATTATTGAATGCTTTCTTTAAATCGAAGAATAATTGGGATTGGAATAAGCCATATCTTTTTGAGATTAACAAACCAATAGAACCGATAGAAGAAGTAACTCCAGATAATGCTGCATCAAATGGTAGCTACTGGCAAAAGGCAGCATATTATGAGACTGCCAATGAACCTTCTTCTTTAAATTGGAAGACATATTTTACGATAAGTGATTACGGTCTGATGGGATGGAAAACAACAGACGGAGTCCAATTGTCATTGAAAAATAAGCTACCTATAGCAGTCAAAGGTGGAACTTTCATTATTGATATAAATTATAGGCTGTCTGGTGATTGGAATGCAGCAGAATGTATTGTAACATCTGATGAACAATACTATGATGGTAAATATTCCACAGGATTCACGGATACGATGTTTAAATGTAAACTTGCAATTGGTGATAAGATGTACTATGATGGTGATGGATGGGTTAATTATCAAGAGTATCATAATAAAGTTGCAAGGAATTATTATAAGATATGTAACGGCCCAAATACTTGGGCAGGTGCAACTTGGTATAAGTATCTGGATGAATACGGCTACTGGCGATTTGTTACTAAAGGGGAATATGATTCTATTTCTGGACGTGAAAAGTATAGCGGTGGATATGCGGATAGAAATTATGTGTATTCATATACCAATAGTAATAATGAGCGTGTATTTGTCGAGAAATGGTTCTATGATGAATGTAAATTGCAAGACTGTTTTTATCTGGTACATAAGAATAAAGTAGGGGATAAGGTGTTTGATACAGATTATTCATTGACTAATACAGTTTCGTGGCGTATGAATCTGGCAGAAAGTGAAGATGGTGTTGCCGTTTCATTGCCATCTGATAAAATGACATTAGGGGAATTGATATTTGAACTTTACGCTCCTAATCAACTTGGAACTACTCCTATGAGACGTACCGATAAAGAACCTGTCAGGTGTAATTCATTTCATATTAATGATGTTAAATTGAAATATACTACATCTGATTATGTGAAGGATATTTTTAATGATGAAACGTATGATGAAGACTTGAAGTTTGAGAATGTAATTGATGAAAATATAGTCAATGATTTTGATGATATTGAATTTAGAATCAATACTTATAATGAACACGCAGGCAGTTATAGCTATGTTCTTACTAAGATAGGAGATGAGTATTACTTTGTTGATACGTTGACTGATACAGCTTCACTGGATAAACTGAAAGCAGAAGAGCACTGTATTAATAAATATGTGAATTACTACAGTAAACCACGGTTCAGATACAGTAACTCAATAAAGAATAGGGATATATCGCTTAATTCAATCCTGAAAGAGAATACCTTGAATAAGAACTTTGTAATCAATTCCATCACTTACGATTTGATTAATAATAAATGTGATGTTGAATTGAATGAAATACGATGATATGGAAATAAAATCTAACTATATACCACATAATTTCAGGAACAAGTATTTAAAGAATGTAGGTGGAAGTTATTCGAGCACAGTTTTACAGCCAACAGTATCAGGTGAAGCAGGTACTAAAGTTGTGGTAATTGATGATTTGGAAACTTCCAGCAAGGATAAGGCATTATCTGCCAATATGGGTAAATACTTGAATGAAAACAAACAAGATAAGAATGAATATGTAGATACGATAAATCAGTATTTAAGCACAGATTCTGATGTGAAATTTAACTCTGTCGCTGGCAAGAATGGAGAGTTTGACAATCTGAAAGTAAAAGGAGGGCTGGATGTCTTTACTATTACGAGTAATGAGGTAAGGGGAACTAATGGAATTTTATATGTTACCGATTCAGCACAGGTAACAGGTATAACTTCCAATGAAAATAATGTAATGGTTCTTACAGTCAGTGATTCTGTCTTTAGGGTGGATGATATTCTACTTAGCCAGACTTTTGATTCATCTTCAAAGAAGATAGTCTTAAAGGTAACTACTGTAGATGGTACAACTATTACCTGCAATGTCATAGAAGCATTAGGCAATATAGAAACTGGTGATGCTTTAGTAAGGATAGCCAATACGAGTGATGCAGCCAGACAAAGTTCTATCCTGCTGAATCCGTATGATGGCTGTATTGATATACGTACAGGTTGTACATCTGAATCAGATTCCATAGTATCCAGTAGAATAGGTAATCTAGATGGAATTACTGATACAGATTTTGGGAAACTGTCTGGTGATGGACTTTATTCTAATAATGCTTATCTGTCTGGTGCAATAAGAAACTTATCTGGAAAATGGGAATTGAAAGATGATGGTTCTGGTAAGTTGGCAAATGGAAATATTAGCTGGGATACAAATGGTAATCTAAACTTAAAGTATGGTACGAGGAAGGAGTTTAAAACTATAGATATTGATGATTATGATTTTGCAAATGCATTTGAAGTTGATTTAAAGGATGGGTTGAATTTCTTCTTTACGAAAAATAAGGATAATGACCCTAGAACAATAATATTACCTTGCAGTGATACATTTATAGGGCTTGAAGTTGAAATGATATTTAAGGGAAATCCCGGTTTAATAAGGATTGAATGTACAAATAATTATGCGTTTATGTATAATGGGCAAGATGTACGCTACATTTCAATCGGACATTATCCAAGACGATTAAAATTAGTTGCAAGAAAATATAATTTCTCAACTAAGGGTATGTGTAGTTGGTGGATTGATAATGCAGCAGAGTTTAAAATCAGTAGTGATGGTACATTTGCAGGAACATTCAGGTCTATTTGAGTTTATGAATCAGCAACAAATACAATTAATAATAGCCTGCATACTGGTTGTCGTAGGTATAGGATTACTGATAGCAGGATTTTGTGTAGTACCTGTAGGTATCATACATAGTTCTATTCTGGTAGCATTTGGTGAGGTGCTTACTTTCGTTGGAGCTTTATTTGGAATAGATTATCATTATAAGAGTAAATAATATTAGCCTGTAGTCTTGATTGATTACAGGCTTTTTTTGTACCTTTGCAGCAATTCCAGATACCTAATGTGTTAGGTCTGAAAGGACATATTAGTTAACGAAGAGCGTTTTAAATATTATTCTTAATCTGAAATCTCGACAATTTCAATCTCCAAGAATAATAGGCAAGAACGCTCACGTCAATGTTATATACCTATCTTGTTAAGATAGTCTATATATCGTTTGGCGTGGGCTATTGTTTATTATTTGGAGATGGGCAGTCGAGAGCCTCAGATTAGATAATATTCAATAGTTCCCACGCTTTTCTCATTGTATAATACTATCCAAAGGGAACAGGGTAGATAAAACGATATATAACTACGAATCAGACATTAAGAAACAACTTTTGCTACTATCTTTTAAGTAGCTAACTCAATTTTTGAGCAGCTTATACTACAAATTAAATTATTAACAAAAAGATTATTTACAGAATATGAAAACATTTAGATTTTTTGCGACTTTATTGGTTATTACTTTATGTGCAGGTTTTACTTCTTGTAGTGACGATGATGAAGAAGAAAATTCAGTCGAAATTTCTTTGGCTAATCTTCAAGGTACTTGGGATATGATTAAATGTTATGGTTGGGAGTATGATGACAATAATCAAAAGGAGAATTGGACAGAGGATGTCTCTGGAGAATATATCTTCTTTGAAGATACAGACGGCAATGGAGGATATAGTGACGGTAGCCATACTTATTATTTTGCAAGTTCTATTAATGGTAATAAGCTTATTTTGAGAGATTCTGGTTGGTTAGCGGGTAAGTCGATAACGATAACTAAACTGACTAAGACAGAGTTACATATTACTGCTACAGATGAGAATTCAGAAGAAAACTATGAGATGATAAAAAGGTAAATCATCCTATCGTGTATAGAAAGAACAGCATTTGAAGAAATTCATTTGCTGTTTTTTTATTATCATTGCAAACAAAACACTATGAAGCCAGTAGATAAGTTCTCAATCCAGTATAGCGAGTTGCTAGAGTATATATATCCAGTGACACAAGAATATTTCCCTGATTTTGATTATGATGAAGAAACAGGACAGACATATATATTGCCGTCACAAACGCCAGATACTTTTAAAGGAAGGTACAACAGAGGAATATTGAAAGGCAAATTCTCGTTTGATTCATACATAAAGAATAACGAACTTCAAGAATTGCTTGCCGTATTGGGATTAGACGCTGAAAAGTTTTGGTATCTATTGCTTTTCTGTTATGATTGCAGTTGGGGTAAATGTATGGAAGGTATAGAAATAAAAGAATCCCCTAAAGAACAGATAGAAAAACTTGTTAATGCTATCAGTGAGGATTATAAAAGAGATACTCCGTTTGGTGCAGTCTTTAAAAGCCCAATTTGTATTACCTTGAAAATAGGTAGGAAGAATATCGTGATAGATAATAAGACGGCTATTGCTAGTATAGCGAAGTTTTGTGCAGACGGATTGGAAACAGTAAATTCAGACCAAATGAATACTGGTAACGTTGATTTGAGTAATCCACATACTGAATCATTCTCCGTATTCGCTTATTATTTCTCACAAATGATTATCACTGCCTTGAATTATCAAGAACAGGTAAAAGAAAAGAGAAAGAAGGGAGCTAATATGTCTGACAAGGAAAAGACGCTGATTTCTCATCTACTATACTTCACTGGTATCGTGAGCAACGAAAGTGTGTTGGTTGACTATGACTACTTGAAGTCCCTGTTGAAACAATATAAGGATAAGGACATAAGGAGTTTGAACGCATTTTATTATTGATTGAAACTTATTTTATTGTTTATTTCTGCTTTCTTATTCTCTAAATACTTCATTCTACAACTTGTGAAGTAGGGGAATAAGAAAGCAGTGTTTTTTTATTCCCGTTAGCTTCTAAAGAAAAGGGCAATCTTTGTAGTATAAAATTAATTAAAGCTGGAGCGCACCAGTCTAAAAACTGCAAAGGTATTATGACTACAAAAGAATGTAAGAATGAAATCTTTACTCTGGAATCAAGAGAATTGAACGAAGGAAAGAAAGTTGCTTTTATTGCTGGTGGTATCAATCGAGACATTAACAAGGCTAACTTGAATGACAAAATGAAGTCTATTGGAGAACATACACAGTATTTTCCGCTTGTTGTGGTTGATGGTGAAGACGTGGTAAAGGAGGGGTTAACTTTGAAAGACCCTGTATCTGGTTTTCCAATAGATTCTTCTAAAGCTAATGATTATTTGGTTATTATTGAAGGTCAGCACAGGTATAGGGCTATAATGGAGCTTCGAGAAAAAGATGCAAAGGCTAAGAAGAATTATGAAAATGCAATGAAGAAATGGCAAAAGAACGGAAGCAGAAAGGAAGATAAGCCAGAAGAATTTACGCCTAAAGCTCCTGCACAGATAAAGGCTATGTATCCATTGGTTAAAGATGAGGATATACGGATTATGATATCAGAAATGAACAATACGTCAGTAAAGTGGAATAAAGGAGATTTTGCTAAACAGGCTTGTGCAGCGTATCCTGATAATGCTATCTTAGGTTTTATCGTTAAGTATATGGATATACAACACCAAAGAACAAAGAAAGGTGAAGCAGATGATATGTTACCAAATGGTGGATTCAAACTGACAACGCTTAGTAAGTATCTGATTTATTCTGCTGACATAAAAGAATCGGTACTGGCGGAGACGTGTAAATATGGAGAAGGCATTCTTACGAAGTATGTAGGTAATGAGCCTGAAAAAATGGTTGAAAGAGCAGAGAAAATTATTAAAGCTGGATTAGATGCTGGGTTTACCTATCGTTTTCTGGCAAAAGGTTTCTTCATTGATTGGATTGCAAATAAGAATAATTTAGGGATTCAATATACAGAGCTTCTTGAAAAGTTAAATAATGTAAATAGGGAGGTGATAGGCAGTATTATGAGAGAAGCACAAAAACATAATTTTATGGAACAGTTAAATAGAATAGGATAAACGAGAATCTTTAGTTATTGATGTCAGTTGCCAGCTAGCGTAATGTTAGCTGGCTTTTTTGTTGCTTTATTATCGGTTTATCTACCGTGCGTCTCAACAATAGGGGTATGGGGTGAAATTTTATCAGGAAAGTGCTTTAAACCACAGCCCTCCCAACTTTCCACGGCTGGTAAGATTTCAAATATCCAAAAGGGCTGTAATCTTATTGTAATCGGTTAACTCTATTTATTCTACAAATTCTGTGATAACATCGGATATTTATCTATCTTTGTTGTGTTCAAATAACGCTGAAAAGTACATAAATGAATAACACTTCTTCGTAAGTGACTGATAATGAAATATGGAAGGAAAAGTAGTTTTTTTCCCGGTTATTCGGCAAGAAGTAAATAACATTTTGTATTTTTGGGCATCAATTAATAAAATTAGATATTATGATAACGACACAGGACAAAGAGTTGCTTGCCAAGAAAGGCATCACGGAAGAGCAAATTGTAGAACAATTAGCATGCTTCCAGACGGGTTTCCCCTTTTTGAAGCTGGATGCGGCAGCCTCCATCGAAAAGGGAATATTAGCTCCCGATGCAGAAGAACAGAAGGCTTATTTGGCCGCCTGGGATGCATATACCAACACAGATAAGACTGTTGTGAAGTTCGTGCCCGCCTCCGGTGCAGCGAGTCGTATGTTCAAGAACCTGTTCGAGTTCCTGTCTGCCGACTATGACCGGCCGACTACCAAGTTCGAACAGACATTCTTCGACGGAATCAAGAATTTTGCTTTCTATGATGACCTGAATGTAGCCTGCCAGCGTATCGACGGAAAAGATATTCCCGGACTGATCGAAGACGGCAACTATAAAGCAGTGGTATCCGCCCTGCTCGAAACAGCCGGACTGAATTACGGCGCACTACCGAAAGGTCTGCTCAAATTCCATAAGTATCCCGAAGGTTCACGCACGCCGATGGAAGAACATCTCGCCGAAGGAGCCTTGTATGCTGCCGGAAAGAGCGGTAAAGTAAACGTGCACTTCACGGTATCTACCGAACACCGTGAACTCTTCAAGAAGCTGGTAGCCGAAAAGGTAGACGAATTTTCCAAACGCTATGGAGTAGACTATTACATCACCTTCTCCGAACAAAAGCCGAGTACCGACACGATTGCCGCCGACATGGACAACCAACCTTTCCGTGACAACGGCAAACTGCTGTTCCGTCCCGGTGGCCACGGCGCACTGATTGAGAACCTGAACGACCTCGATGCAGACATTATCTTCATCAAGAACATCGACAACGTAGTGCCCGACAGACTGAAAGCCGACACCGTTACTTATAAGAAACTGATTGCCGGAGTGCTCGTGACTTTGCAAGAACAAGTATTCGAATACCTTACCCTGCTCGACAGCGGTAAATACACCCACGACCAGATGATGGAAATGCTTCAATTCCTGCAAAGAAACTCTTCTGCAAGAATCCGGAGACGAAAGACCTCGAAGATTCCGTACTCGCCATCTACCTGAAAAACAAGTTCAACCGCCCGATGCGCGTCTGCGGAATGGTGAAGAACGTAGGCGAACCCGGTGGCGGCCCGTTCCTTGCTTACAACAGCGACGGAACCATCTCCACTGCAAATCCTCGAAAGCTCTCAGATCGACATGGACGATCCGGAAAAGAAAGAAATGTTCGAGAAAGGCACACACTTCAATCCGGTAGACCTCGTATGCGCCGTGCGCGATTATAAAGGACATAAGTTCGACCTGGTGAAGTATGTAGATAAAGCAACAGGCTTCATCTCCTACAAATCGAAGAACGGCAAAGACCTGAAAGCTCTCGAACTTCCCGGCTTGTGGAACGGAGCGATGAGCGACTGGAATACCGTCTTTGTAGAAGTGCCACTTTCCACTTTCAACCCGGTAAAAACAGTGAACGACTTGTTGCGTGAGCAACATCAGTAAAGAGTCTGAATTTAGAAACGCAGATTACCGCAAAGGAAATAGGCTAAATCTGCGATAATTTGCGTTAATCTGCGTTTCTCAAATAAAAAAGAGTGTTTAGAATGAATCAGATAGAGAAGATCATCGATATTGCTACTTGGAACAGAAGAGAACATTACGAACATTTCAGTGCTTTGACGATCCGTTTTTCGGAGTGACCGTTCAGGTAGACTGTACGCGCGCATATCAGGAAGCCAAAACCAAAGGCATATCCTTTTCCCTGTTAGTCCTCCACCGGATAACGACTGCCGCTGCTGCGGTAGAAGAATTCCGTTATCGCATCGAAGGCGATAAGGTGGTGTGCTATGACAGCCTTCTGCCCGAAGCCACCGTAGGCCGTGACGACCATACCTTTTCTTTTGCCGCCTTTGAATACGATCCGGACGAACTCGTTTTTATCCGTCGGGCAAAGGCAGAAATGGAACGTTTGCAAGTCACTACGGGACTCAACAAAGGAGGCACTTTCCATCCCAATGCCATTCATTATTCGGCAGTGCCGTGGCTCTCATTCACCGACATGAAGCACCCACCAATATGCGTTCGGGCGACAGTGTTCCCAAAATCTCCACCGGAAAGTACTTCCGTGATGGAGAAAGACTGATGATGCCCGTTTCCGTAACCTGCCATCATGGGTTGATGGACGGCTATCATGTGGCACAGTTTATTGAGAAGCTCCATTTGTAACTTCCGTTCTGAAAAGACAAACCAGACTATTATATGAGAGTAAAGATACCCAGATGGGAAATCGCCGTAATCTGTTCCGCTTTGCTTTTCCCCGGCACTTCGCTTAGTGCGCAGGAGGTAGGGCAGGAAGAGAAAGAGGTGAAGGAAATGCGGCAAGACGTAGAACAGCTCCAGCAGGACGTCCGCCAACTTCGTGAAGAAGTGCGGAGATTGCAGGAAGAAATTCATGGCTTCCGGCACAACAGCTTCGCAATGCGGAGCCGACACTGTAGCTCCCTACGTTCCCACCATTTCATTCACCGGTTGGGGATAGAGGCGCGGCCGCAATACGTGTTCCCCACCAATCCTTTCCTGCAAGGCGAGAACGAACGGTGGAAACCCATCCAGAGTTCATTTGCCGCTCATCTGAAATACTCTTTCAAGTTTCGTCCCAACACCTGTGCCGACCGCATCTATGGCGGAGCTTATCAAGGTTTCGGCTTGGCTTTCACCACCTTTGGCGACAAAAAGCAACTGGGTGATCCGATGACGTTCTATGTCTTTCAAGGTGCACGCATTGCCCGTTTCAATCCCCGCCTTTCGCTCAATTACGAGTGGAATTTCGGTATTTCTGCCGGATGGAAACCTTATGACAACGATTACAACTCCTACAACGGAGCCGTAGGCTCACGGGTGAATGCCTACCTCAATGCGGGTATCTACCTTAACTGGTCGCTTTCCCGTTATTTCGACTTTATCATCGGCGGAGACTTCACGCATTTCTCCAACGGCAACACCAAGTTTCCCAATGCAGGTGTCAACACCACCGGAGCGAAAATCGGACTGGTGTACAACTTCAACCGGGAAGAAGCCGACTCACTAAATCATTGGTTCATCCCTACGTTCCCCGTTTTCCGCGACACGTCAGTTATGACCTTGTGTTGTTCGGCTCGTGGCATCGCAAAGGCGTCTATGTGGGCGAGAAACAGATTGCATCACCGGGCAGCTATCCCGTAGCGGGGTTCAACTTTGCTCCGATGTACAATCTCAACTATAAGCTGCGCTTTGGAGTTTCGCTGGATGGTGTCTATGACGGTAGTGCCAATGTGTACACCGAAGATGCGCTGGTGGAGTACGATGCAGGCAGTGGTTCCTCTCGTCGTAAATTTCTCGTGCCGGGCATTCAGAATCAGCTTGCGCTCGGACTTTCCGGACGGGCAGAATACGTGATGCCGTTTTTTACCATCGGTGTCGGCTTGGGAACGAATGTACTGGGGCGTGGCGATTTGCGCGGACTGTATCAGGTCTTTGCGTTGAAGATCAACGTCACCCGGAGTTCATTCCTTCACATCGGCTACAATCTTCGAGGATTTCCAGACCCCTAATTATCTGATGCTCGGTCTTGGTTTCCGTTTTAATAATAAATATCCTAAAGTACGTCATTAACCCCCAATACGCCATTACCCCCAAATGGAAAATATCATTCGTAAAATCAGGCAAATCTATCCGGTTTCCGACGAAGCACTTCAAGCGCTTCAGGCGAATATGGAATTAAGGTATTATCCCAAAGATACCCGTATCGTTCAGGCAGGCGTCACAGACCGCCTGGTATATTTCATTGAAGAGGGCATCGCCCGTTCCGTATTCCACCACAACGGAGAGGACACCACTACGTGGTTCAGTCAGGAGGGCGACGTCACGTTCGGCATGGATTCGCTCTACTATCAGCAACCATCGGTAGAAAGCGTTGAAACGCTTTCCGATTGCAAAATCTACGTCATCCACATCGACAAGCTGAATGCCCTCTACGAAACATATATCGACATAGCCAACTGGGGAAGAATCCTGCATCAGAATGTGAATAAGGAGCTTAGCCACATGTTTGTGGAGCGCCTCCAACTTTCGCCCAAAGAACGCTACGAACAGTTCAACCGTCGCTATCCCGGATTAATAAACCGAGTGAAGCTGAAATATGTGGCTGCTTTTCTGGGCATTTCCATCTATACCCTTAGTCGGGTACGTGCTAAAAAATAGCGATTAGCAGGGCTTTTTTGCTTTAGAGCAAAGAAACTTCGTAGCGCAAACCGTATCTTTGCCTTCTGAAAATACTAACTTACTAATAGAAAAACAAATGTCGAACATTTCTGCTTCAGCTTTTTCAGACACCAAGGCGCATTATGATCTTCTTGACGGACTTCGCGGTGTGGCGGCTCTTATGGTGATATGGTATCACGTATTCGAGGGCTTCGCTTTTGCCAGTAATAGCGCTATTGAAACTCTGAATCACGGATATTTAGCCGTGGATTTCTTTTTTATCCTTTCGGGTTTTGTGATCGGTTATGCTTACGACGACCGTTGGGGTAAAAGTCTCACCATGAAAGATTTCTTTAAACGCCGATTGATACGTCTTCATCCGATGGTCATTATGGGTGCCGTTCTCGGTGCTATCACGTTCTGTATTCAGGGGAGTGTGCAATGGGACGGGACGCACATAGCTATCTCCATGATAATGTTGTCTCTGCTTTGTACGATCTTCTTCATTCCTGCCATGCCGGGTGTTGGGTACGAAGTTCGTGGCAACGGTGAGATGTTTCCGTTGAATGGTCCTTGCTGGTCATTGTTTTTTGAGTATATCGGCAATATCCTGTATGCGTTGTTCATTCGCCGCTTGTCCAACAAGGCACTGACGGTGTTTGTGGTGTTGCTGGGCGTAGCGTTGGCGGCGTTTGCTGTTTTTAATGTCTCCACTTATGGAAACATAGGAGTGGGCTGGACGCTGGATGGGGTTAACTTTTTGGGTGGTTCCTTGCGTATGCTTTTCCCTTTTTCGTTGGGTATGCTTATGTCGCGCAATTTCAAGCCTATGAAGGTGAAAGGTGCATTTTGGATATGTACTATTGCGCTGATTGCCCTGTTCTCTGTTCCTTATCTGGAAGGGTTGGAGCCGCTTTGCATGAATGGTGTTTATGAAGCGTTTTGCGTGATTGTGGCTTTCCCTATCATTCTGTGGATAGGAGCGTCGGGCACCACCACGGACAAGCAATCGACAAAGATATGTAAGTTTTTGGGAGATATATCTTATCCGGTTTATGTGATACATTATCCGTTGATGTATCTGTTCTATGCATGGCTGATTGAGAATCAACTCTACACGTTAGGTGAAACCTGGCACGTAGCTTTGTGTGTCTTTATTTTGAGTATTATTCTTGCTTATCTGTGTTTGAAGCTGTATGATGAACCAATACGTAAATATTTGGCTAAACGTTTCTTGAGTAAGAAATGACGTTTTCATTTCATGAAGTTAAAAAGAAAAACTCCAGCTAATGTAACTTTATCCGTCACCATAGCTGGAGTTTTTCTTATATAAAATAAGACTTTCTTTATCTGCAAATGAGCTTTCTTCTATGTTTTCATCTTAGAAATGATTAGATGTGATTAACAGAACTGCTTGCTCATCTTATAATTGGTGAGACACATTTGATTAGCTTTCCGCTTTTGCTCTTCATCGACCTGAAAACCTTGTTTTTCAAAAAATGGTTTTGCCGTGATGCTAACTTCCGATGTTAATCTTTTCGCACCTCTTTCTCGTGCATATGCTTCGAGATGCTTATACAAAGATGTTGCGACACCTTGATGCTGAAAGTCCTTGTGAACGAACAGCGTGTGCATATATCCGTCATCGTTTACAGAGCCAAAGCCTACAATCACGCCTTCTTCGTTTTCTGCAACCACATAATGTTGTTCTTCGAAAAGCTCATTCCAGTGTGACGTATCGTCTCCGCACGAAGCCCAATCTGCTACTTCTTCGGCTGTATAATCTTTTCGGTTCACAGTCAGAACTGTATGCTGATATAGCTCTTGCAGTGCTGGAATATCAGACAGGTTTACTTGGCGGATTTTATTCATCTTATCTCTGAATTTCTTGTATTAATGAACTTCTACTTTCTCTGCAATTCTCTTAGCCTTGTCGCGCAACGCATCCAAATCAGAATCAAGCGGAGCATAACAAAGTACCACACCCATACGGCGGTTGACACGTGTAAACGGTTTGCCGAAAATGCGGAGATAAGTATCTTCTTCTTTGGTCACTTCTTCTAGTCCGCGATATTGAGGACGTTCCTGGCTGGCAATCGGGGAAAGGATCACAGCGCTTGCGCCTATCCGTTCTTGTTTGATGCCGGGAATGGTCAGGCCGAGTACGGCACGCAGATGCAATTCAAATTCATTCAGGTTTTGTGTGCCCGCCAGTGTCACCATACCTGTGTCATGCGGACGAGGAGAGAGTTCGGAGAAATAGACTCCATTATCATGGCTTAGGAAGAACTCAACTCCCCAAAGTCCTGCACCTGTGAGGGCACGGGTTACTTTCTCCGCCATCTCTTCCGCTTCTTTCAAATGGGCGGGATCAATGTGTGCAGGCTGGAAACTTTCGCGGTAGTCGCCACCTTTCTGCACGTGTCCGATAGGAGGGCAGAAGAGGGTAGGGCCGTTCTTTTGGGTAACGGTGAGCAGGGTGATTTCACTGTCGAACTTGATAAATTCTTCGATGATCAGTTCGCGGATATCGCCACGACTGCCGCTGCATCCGTATTCCCAGGCATGTTCGAGTTCGTCGGCACTCTTCACGAGCGATTGTCCTTTGCCGGAAGAAGACATCAACGGTTTAACGACACAAGGGAAACCGATTTTATCGGCAGCTTCTTTCAGTTCTTCCAGAGTTTTGGCATAGAAGTATTTGGCTGTTTTCAGTCCGAGTTCTTGGGCGGCAAGGTCGCGAATGGCTTTGCGGTTCATCGTGAAGTTCACGGCACGAGCGCTGGGAACTACCTGGATACCTTCTTTCTCGAAGTCGTATAAGCGTTCTGTACGGATGGCTTCAATCTCCGGAACGATGATGTCCGGGCGGTGTTTCTTCACCACGCGTTCCAGCTCTTCACCGTTCAGCATGTCGAATACTTCAAATTCATCGGCCACTTGCATAGCCGGTGCTCCTGCATAGGAGTCGCAAGCAATGATGTGCTGGCCTTTACGTTGAGCTGAAATTACAAATTCTTTTCCTAGTTCGCCAGAACCGAGTAACAGTATTTTCTTCATCATTTTGAGTGTTTTATATTAGTGGTGCAAAATTACAGCAAAAAAATGAGATAATAATTGTATGTGGCGTTATTATATTGCTCTTTTATGCAAATTGGGAACTTTATAAAGATGGATGTGAATCTTAATGCAAAAATGCGGAATATATAAGGAATAGAATAGATAGGAGAAAAACAGGAAATATGGCTTTAAACTTTCTTAAGGAAAACATGAAAATACGGACTTTTCTGTGTTCGAGCACAAAACTAGTTGTTTTTGCCACTATTTCTTGTTTTTGCTAATCCATTGATTTTTAACAAAGAGATAGGAAACTCGATGGGTTAATTTAGTTTATTGATAGATTATTGCCCCCAAACTTGTTTTGCTATTGATTTGTAGCAGAAATTTGCCTGAATTGGTCAATCTGTAGTCATTGTTGGCCTAACAAGTGTTATTGAACGACAAATTATGAAAAAGGAAGCACAACGACACGGAATTGTTTCTACATTTGCGCAGTTGTTTCTTTAACTATTTCTAAGGACAGAAGTTTATGGGATATAGAAAATAGTTGAACAAAAACTGAACTCAACTGTTTATTATAATAATGAAATAGGTAAAACGCGAAAAATGTGCATTCCTTTCATATTATAAAGTCAAAAAGGAGAGAAAAGAATAATATAAATAAATTAGAGATTGCTTATGTCACAGATTATCGGACATATCTCGCAGGTGATCGGCCCTGTGGTCGACGTGTACTTTGAAGGTACGGACGCAGAGTTAATGCTGCCAAGCATTCACGACGCACTGGAGATAAAGAGGCCAAACGGCAAAATACTGGTTGTAGAAGTTCAGCAACACATCGGCGAAAATACGGTGCGTACCGTAGCGATGGACAGTACTGACGGACTTCAGCGAGGCATGAAAGTGTATCCCACCGGAGGCCCGATCACGATGCCGATTGGCGAACAGATTAAAGGACGACTGATGAACGTAGTCGGTGATTCGATCGACGGTATGAAAGGACTCGACCGCAAAGGTGCATATTCCATTCATCGCGACCCCCCTAAGTTTGAAGATTTGACAACTGTGCAGGAGGTACTCTTCACAGGTATCAAAGTGATCGACCTGCTCGAACCGTATGCCAAAGGTGGTAAAATCGGTTTGTTCGGCGGTGCCGGTGTAGGAAAGACTGTATTGATTCAGGAACTGATCAATAATATTGCCAAGAAACATAACGGATTTTCCGTATTTGCCGGAGTCGGCGAGCGTACCCGTGAAGGTAACGACTTGCTGCGTGAAATGATTGAATCCGGTGTTATCCGTTACGGCGAAGCATTCAAAGAAGGAATGGAGAAAGGTCACTGGGATCTTTCGAAAGTGGATTATAACGAACTGGAGAAATCGCAAGTGTCTCTGATTTTCGGTCAGATGAACGAGCCTCCGGGCGCACGTGCCTCTGTGGCATTGTCCGGACTGACGGTGGCGGAATCTTTCCGCGACGCAGGAAAAGAAGGTGAGAAACGCGATATTCTGTTCTTTATTGATAATATCTTCCGTTTCACGCAAGCAGGTTCGGAAGTGTCCGCCCTTTTGGGACGTATGCCGTCCGCCGTTGGTTACCAGCCTACGCTGGCTACGGAAATGGGTGCGATGCAGGAACGTATCACGTCTACCCGCAAAGGTTCTATCACCTCCGTACAGGCAGTATATGTGCCTGCGGATGACTTGACCGACCCGGCTCCTGCAACAACTTTCAGCCACTTGGACGCAACTACCGTGCTCGACCGTAAGATTACGGAGCTGGGTATTTATCCGGCGGTAGACCCGTTGGCTTCTACGTCACGTATCCTCGACCCGCACATTGTTGGCCAGGAACACTACGACGTAGCGCAGCAAGTGAAACAAATTCTGCAACGTAACAAGGAATTACAAGATATTATCTCCATCCTCGGTATGGAAGAACTCTCGGAAGAAGACAAGATGGTAGTGAACCGCGCCCGCCGTGTGCAGCGTTTCCTTTCACAACCGTTTGCCGTGGCTGAACAGTTTACAGGCGTTCCGGGTGTGATGGTGGGTATTGAAGACACCATCAAGGGATTCAAGATGATTCTGGAAGGAGAAGTGGATTATCTTCCCGAACAGGCTTTCTTGAATGTCGGAACCATTGAGGAGGCAATAGAGAAAGGTAAGAAATTGCTGGAACAGGCAGCAAAAAAATAAAAAGATAGCATGATGAAAGAACTGCATTTGAGTATAGTATCGCCCGAAAAGAGCATATTCGACGGAAATGTGAAGATTGTCACATTGCCGGGAATGATCGGTTCGTTTTCTATTCTTCCCGGGCATGCGCCCATTGTTTCGTCGTTGAAAGCGGGAACGTTGAGTTACACGACGATGGACGGAGAAGAGCACACGATGGATATTCAGGGCGGTTTTGTCGAAATGAGTGACGGTACGGTTTCTGCCTGTGTTTCCTGACGGAAACTCCTCACCGGCACAAAGACTAAGCATTAAAAAATTGAAAAAAACGAGGTTATAATCTTACAGAAAAACACAGTAACATGGTGAATATTAGTAAAACTAAACGGAATTTTATTTGGTGGCATACCTTATTTGCGGTAATTAGCGGGGCACTCGGAGCTGTCATTCTACACTTCGCTTTGCCGGGGCATTATTTCGGAGGGTATCCGTTTATTCCGATCTATTTTTACTTCTTCGGGCTGTTTAGCATTTATGCTTTCGACACTTGCCGTCGGCATGCTCCACAGAGAATGTTACTGTTGTATCTGGCAACGAAGATGATAAAAATGATTCTTTCGCTGATTCTGGTATTGATTTATTGTCTTGCCGTTCGCGAAGAAGCCAGAGCCTTTCTGCTGACGTTTATCTTGTTCTATTTGATATATCTGGTATTCGAAACCTGGTTCTTCTTCTCTTTTGAGTTGAATCAGAAACGGAAAAAGAAAAATAAAAAGAAAAATGAAACAGTTGCATAACATAGTAGCTCCGTTGATTCTGTTCTGCCTCATGGCGGCAGTCAGCTTGCCGGTTCTTGCACAGGAACAGGAGGGGGAAGCGGTGTCACAACAGACGCAGGACGAGATTACTCCGAAAGAGGAACAGGAGAACACGGTGGATGTGAAAGAAATTGTGTTCGGGCATATCGGCGACTCCATACGAATGGCATATTACGACGTGGGGTAAAACGCACATTACTATACCATTACCTATTATTGTTTATAGTAGCACTACAGGTTGGCACACGTTCCTTTCTTCCCGTCTCGAAGAGAATGGAGGGACTTATGAAGGACTTTCCATCGCTCCCGAAGGAAGTAAGTACGAAGGCAAACTGGTGGAGTATAATGCGGCAGGAGAGCAGGTTCGTCCGTGGGATATTTCCATTACGAAGGTGACATTTGCTTTGCTGTTCAACAGCGTGTTGTTGCTCATCATCGTATTGAGTGTGTCACACTGGTACAGAAAACGTCCGCAAGGAGCGAAAGCGCCGGGAGGATTTATCGGATTCATGGAGATGTTCATCATGATGGTGAACGACGATATTATCAAGAGTTGTGTAGGACCCAACTACCGGAAGTTTGCACCGTATCTGCTGACAGCGTTCTTTTTCATCTTTATCAATAACATGATGGGGCTGATTCCGTTCTTCCCCGGTGGTGCGAATGTGACGGGAAACATTGCCATTACTATGGTGCTTGCTATCTGTACGTTCCTGGCAGTGAATATCTTCGGTTCGAAACATTACTGGAAGGATATTTTCTGGCCTGATGTGCCCTGGTGGCTGAAAGTGCCTGTACCGATGATGCCTTTCATCGAGTTCTTCGGAATCTTTACGAAACCGTTTGCTTTGATGATTCGTCTTTTTCGCCAATATGCTGGCGGGACACATGGCGATGCTGGTGCTTACCTGCCTGATCTTTATCTCGGCAAGCATGGGGCCTGCACTGAACGGCACGCTGACGGTGGCTTCTGTATTGTTCAACATCTTTATGAATGCGCTTGAGTTGTTGGTTGCTTTCATCCAGGCTTACGTATTTACGATGTTGTCGGCAGTGTTTATCGGTCTGGCACAGGAAGGTGCCAAAGTGAAAGCTGAAGAAAACTGAAATGAAACGCGGTGAAAACGTTGATAAAAAGAATACGGAATAAACGCGCGGAATGAATGATTAAATAATAAACAAGAGAAAATATAAACCATTTTAAAACTGAAAATTATGTTACTATCAGTATTGTTACAAGCCACTGCAGCAGCAGTAGGAGTTAGTAAATTAGGTGCAGCTATCGGTGCAGGTCTTGCAGTAATCGGAGCTGGTTTGGGTATTGGTAAGATTGGTAGTTCGGCAATGGAGGCAATCGCACGCCAGCCGGAAGCATCAGGGTGACATCCGTATGAACATGATTATCGCCGCCGCCTTGATTGAAGGTGTGGCTCTGTTGGCGGTAGTAGTTTGTCTGTTGGTGTTCTTCCTCTAAAAGGGAGAACCCACCCCAGCTTTTAATTTATAGTCTTTAATTTCTAATTAAAAGATATGTCATTACTATTACCTGATAGTGGCCTGCTGTTCTGGATGTTTCTCTCATTCGGGATTGTGTTCGTGATATTGGCGAAATACGGCTTCCCCGTCATCATCAAGATGGTGGAGGGTCGTAAGACCTATATCGACCAGTCTTTGGAGGTGGCGAGAGAGGCTAATGCCCAGTTGTCTAAACTGAAAGAGGAAGGCGACGCATTGGTGGCTGCCGCCAACAAAGAACAAGGACGCATCTTGAGGGAAGCAATGGAAGAACGTGACAAGATTGTTCACGAGGCCCGTAAGCAAGCAGAGATAGCCGCACAAGAAAGAACTGGATGCGGTGAAACAACAAATCCAGATAGAGAAAGACGAAGCCATCCGCGACATCCGTCGCCAGGTAGCCGTGCTTTCTGTCGATATCGCCGAGAAAGTGCTCCGCAAGAGTCTTGAGGACAAGGAAGCACAGATGGGCATGATCGACCGTATGCTGGATGAAGTACTAACCCCGAATAAGAACTAAGGAAGATGGAAGTCGGAATACTCTCAATGCGTTATGCAAAAGCCATCATTGAATATGCACAGGAAAAAGGTCTGGAGGACAGGTTATATCAGGAGTTCCTGACGCTGTCGCACAGTTTTTGTGAACAGCCCGGTTTGCGCGAAGCACTTGATAATCCGGTCATCACAACGAAGGAAAAGTTGGCGTTAGTCTGCACGGCTGCCGACGGTGACGGAAAATCGACCAGAGAGTTTGTCCGTTTTATCACTTTGGTACTGCGAAACAGGCGTGAAGGCTATCTGCAATTTATCAGCCTGATGTATCTGGATCTCTACCGGAAGCTGAAGCATATCGGAGTGGGTAAGCTCATTACAGCCGTTCCCGTCAACAAGGAGACAGAAAACCGGATCCGTTCCGCAGCAGAGCATATCTTGCACGCCCAGATGGAACTCGAAACGGTGATAGATCCTTCGATCGAAGGCGGATTTATCTTCGATGTCAACGACTACCGACTGGATGCAAGCGTTGCCACGCAGTTGAAGCGAGTGAAACAACAATTTATTGATAAGAATAGGAGAATTGTATAATGTCTGAAAATATAAAAGTAAGCGAAGTATCCGATATATTGCGCAAGCAGCTCGAAGGTATCAACACCAACGTGCAGCTCGACGAGATCGGTACGGTGCTCCAGGTAAGCGACGGCGTAGTGCGTATCTATGGATTGCGAAATGCCGAAGCCAATGAATTGCTGGAGTTTGACAATGGTATCAAAGCAATCGTGATGAACCTCGAAGAGGACAACGTGGGTGCTGTGCTGTTGGGTCCGACGGACAAGATCAAAGAGGGATTCGTCGTGAAGCGTACCAAACGTATCGCCTCCATCCGTGTAGGAGAGGACATGCTGGGACGTGTGATCGACCCGCTGGGCGAACCGCTCGACGGCAAGGGGCTGGTTGGTGGCGAACTGTATGATATGCCATTGGAACGGAAAGCTCCGGGGGTAATCTACCGTCAGCCTGTGAACCAACCGTTGCAGACGGGATTGAAGGCGGTAGACGCCATGATTCCTATCGGACGCGGACAGCGTGAGCTGATTATCGGCGACCGTCAGACGGGAAAGACTGCCATCGCTATTGATACGATTATCAATCAGCGCAGTAACTTCCTGGCAGGTGATCCTGTATATTGTATTTATGTGGCTATCGGTCAGAAAGGTTCTACCGTGGCTTCTATCGTAAATACGCTCCGTGAGTATGGAGCGATGGATTACACGATTGTGGTGGCTGCTACGGCTGGTGATCCGGCTGCATTGCAGTATTACGCTCCTTTTGCGGGTGCTGCCATTGGCGAGTATTTCCGTGATACCGGTCGTCATGCGTTGGTGGTTTATGATGACCTTTCCAAGCAGGCAGTTGCTTATCGTGAGGTTTCTCTGATTCTTCGCCGTCCATCAGGTCGTGAGGCTTATCCGGGTGATATCTTCTATCTGCACTCCCGTCTGTTGGAACGTGCTGCCAAGATTATCAGTCAGGAGGAAGTGGCTCGCGAAATGAACGATCTTCCGGAAAGTCTGAAGGGAATTGTCAAAGGCGGTGGTTCGCTCACGGCATTGCCTATCATTGAGACGCAGGCAGGAGACGTTTCGGCTTATATCCCGACGAACGTGATTTCTATTACCGACGGACAGATATTCCTTGAAACTGACTTGTTCAACCAGGGTACGCGTCCGGCTATCAACGTCGGTATCTCTGTATCCCGTGTAGGTGGTAACGCGCAGATTAAGGCTATGAAGAAAGTGGCGGGAACATTGAAGATCGACCAGGCACAGTATCGTGAACTGGAAGCGTTCTCCAAGTTCAGTAGCGACATGGACCCGATTACCGCATTGACGATTGACAAGGGACGTAAGAACGGCCAGCTGTTGATTCAGCCTCAATACAGCCCGATGCCCGTAGAACAGCAGATTGCTATTCTCTACTGTGGTACACACGGACTGCTCCACGATGTTCCTCTGGATAAGGTGCAGGACTTTGAACGTAGCTTCATCGAATCGCTGCAACTGAATCATCAGGAGGATGTATTGGATATATTGAAAACGGGTGTGATTGATGATAATGTGATTAAGGCTATCGAAGAGACTGCCGCCATGGTCACTAAACAATTTATCTAATCGGTCATTGATTTATCTGATTGGCCTTTAAAATAAATCTGAATGGTTTTTGATTTATCTAATTGGCTTTTTTATAAATCAGATCGTCCTTTAATTTTTAATTATTAATTTTTAATTATCACTATGGCTTCACTGAAAGAAGTAAAAACCAGAATAAATTCGGTAAAGAGTACCCGAAAAATCACTTCAGCAATGAAGATGGTGGCTTCTGCCAAGTTACACAAGGCACAAGGAGCCATTGAGAATATGCTGCCTTATCAGAAGAAGTTGAACAAGATTCTGACTAACTTCCTAAGCGCGGACCTGCCTATCGAATCTCCTTATGTGCAGGAACGTGAAGTGAAGCGTGTAGCAATCGTTGTTTTTTCTTCGAACACTTCTCTTTGTGGTGCTTTCAACGCCAATGTCATCAAAATGATGATGCAGACTATCGGGGAATTCCGTACTTTAGGACAGGATAATATCCTGATATTCCCGGTAGGCAAGAAGGTGGATGAAGCGGCCAAACGGATGGGTTTCAAACCGCAGGAGGTTTCTCCAACGCTCTCCGACAAACCAACGTATCAGGAGGCTGCCGAACTGGCTCACCGACTGATGGATCTGTATGTAGCAGGCGAAGTGGACCGGGTGGAAATAATCTATCATCACTTCAAATCAATGGGGGTACAGATTCTTCTTCGTGAGACGTATCTCCCCATTAATCTGACGAGCGTCGTAAGTGAAGAGGACAGAGAGAATGAAGAGGAGGTACAGGAGAACGAGATTGCCAATGATTATATCATCGAACCGAACGCAGAGGAATTAATCGCGAGCTTAATCCCCACTGTATTGAGCCAGAAGATTTTTACTGCCGCTGTTGACTCCAATGCTTCGGAACATGCTGCACGTACGTTGGCTATGCAAGTGGCTACGGACAACGCAAACGAGCTGATCCAGGATTTGACGAAGCAGTACAATAAGAGTCGTCAGCAGGCGATTACAAACGAATTGCTGGATATTGTAGGGGGTTCCATGAAGTAATTAATCATCTTTCTTTTGTCTTGAAACAAAAGAAAGAAGCAAAGAAAAATTCAAGGCTGACTTTTTTCTCCTACTCGCTTCCTTCACTTCGCTAAAGGGCAGAAACTCGCTACGCTCAAACAGTCTGCCCTTCTTAACGCTCCGTTACGGGCGCTCGCCTGATGGAGAAAAAAGTAGGCCGGGGAACCTGGTGGGGTGGGTGTTGCTGCTTGAATGTTCTAGGGTAGGTTTGTGGGGAAGCTGTGCGATATGTCTGATATTGCTTTGGTGAGTCGCTGTTATATCGTTAATAGTTTTATTATATATTGTTCTGCTTTGCTATATTGAGTCGTATAACGTCTGCGATTTTTATATAGCAAAGCTTTTTTATAAGGGGTATAAACCTTTCATAAGTCTCTTTATACTACATAGGCTACATCGGTTATCATTCTATTAGCCTTTTATTCTATGTCCTCTTTTTATATGGTGAGTTTTTTAATAATAAAGCTTCCCACATTGTAAGGCTTCCACCCGCAGGTCTTCCGGCCTCGTTTTTCCGGCGTCAAGCGCAGGTGGTTTCTCCGGCGTTAAAAAGGGCAGACTGTTTGAGCGTAGCGAGTTTCTGCCCTTTAGCCGGAGGAAGCACCGGAGTAGCCGGAAAAACGCAGCCTGATTCTTTCTTTTTTTTTCTTTCGTATCAAGACGAAAGAAAAAGAATATTCAGTAACTTTACCGAAAATTGGAAAAGCATGGAAAATAATCCGGAACTGCAGCTTGCTTGGCAGTTCATTGAAAATACAGGCACCCATTTATTTCTTACCGGAAAAGCTGGAACCGGGAAAACGACATTTCTTAGACGATTGAAAGAACATACGCCCAAACGCATGGTCATATTGGCTCCGACAGGGATTGCAGCTATCAATGCGGGAGGCGTAACGATTCATTCTTTCTTTCAGTTGTCTTTTGCTCCTTTTGTGCCAGAAACGACTTTTAATTCTTCCCAGACACATTATCGTTATAGTAAAGAAAAGCGGAATATCATCCGTAGTATGGATTTGCTGGTTATTGATGAGATCAGTATGGTGCGTGCTGATTTGTTGGATGCGGTGGATGCAACTCTGCGGAGGTATCGCGATAGGGAGAAACCTTTTGGTGGGGTGCAACTGTTGATGATTGGAGATTTGCAACAGCTGGCGCCTGTCGTGAAAGACAATGAGTGGGAGTTGTTGAGAAAGCATTATGAGACTCCTTATTTCTTTGCAAGTCATGCATTGAAAGAAACGGCATATATGACGATTGAACTCAAGAAAGTATATCGTCAGAGTGATACGTTCTTCCTTTCTTTATTAAATAAAATTCGGGAGAATAAGGCGGATGATGAAGTGTTGAATGAACTGAACCGTCGTTATCAGCCCGGCTTTCAGCCGCAGAAAGAAGAGGGATATATTCGTCTGACGACACATAATAATCAGGCACAGAGGGTTAATGATTGCGAACTGGCATCGTTGCCCGGCAAGGCGTATCATTTTAGTGCCGAGATAGAGGGGGATTTTCCTGAATATTCGTATCCTGCGGATAAACTTCTGACAATTAAGGAGGGAGCACAGATAATGTTCCTGAAGAATGATCCATCGTCCGAGAAACGGTATTATAACGGTATGATTGGTGAGGTGGTAGCGGTTAATGAAACGGGTATTGTGGTGCGTGGTAAAGGGGATAGATCCGAATTTCAGTTGTTGTCGGAAGAGTGGGGGAATTATAAGTATGTGTTGAATGAGGAGACGAAGGAGATCACTGAAGTGATAGAGGGGACGTTCCGCCAGTATCCTATTCGTTTGGCGTGGGCTATTACGATACATAAGAGTCAGGGTTTGACGTTTGAACGTGCTATTATTGATGCACGGAATTCCTTTGCACATGGACAAACTTACGTGGCTTTGAGTCGTTGCAAGACGCTGGAGGGTATGGTGTTGGAGTCTCCTTTGCGCAGGGAAGCCATAATAAGTGATGCTACGGTGGATAATTTCACCAAAGCGGTGGAGCAGAATAAGCCGGGCAGCCAGCAGTTGAATGATATGCAAAAGGCGTATTTCTTTGATTTGTTGAGTGATTTGTTTAATTTCTATTCGATCGATCAGGCTTATAAACGGTTGCTTCGTCTTATGGATGAGGATTTGTATAAGCTCTTTCCGAAGCAGTTGGCTGAATATAAGGCGTTGGCTCCCCATGTTAAAGAGAAGATTGTGGAGGTGTCTCAACGTTTCCGCAATCAGTATACCCGGTTGATACATGAGAGTGAGGATTATGCGGTGAATGAGGAGTTGCAGGAACGGATTCGTTCCGGTGCCGGATATTTTCATAAGGAGTTGGAACCGGTTCGGGCTTTGTATGATAAGACTAATATGCCTCTTGATAATAAAGAGTTGAGAAAGCTGTTGGCAGAGCGTATGCAGGCGCTGGATGGTGCGTTGTGGATTAAGGAGTCTCTGTTGGAAGCTGTGTCTACAAGAGGGAGGTTTGCTATTACGGATTATTTGAAGTTGAAGGCTAAAGTAATGTTGAGCCTTGAAGATGATTCTACGTCCTCCGGTTCTTCGAAGGCTTTGAAGGAGAAGAAAGAACGTAAGGAACGGAAAGAGCGTACACGCAGTGCTGAAAAGGTAAAGGTGGAAGTTCCTACGGATATTCTGCATCCGGAGCTTTATCGTGCCCTGTCTGAATGGAGAACAGCCAAAACAAGGGAGATGAATGTTCCTGCTTATGTGATTATGCAACAGAAAGCATTGATGGGAATTGTGAATCTGCTACCGGATAGTCCAAGAGCTTTGGAGGCGATACCTTATTTTGGAGCGAAAGGAGTAGAGAGATACGGGCTTGAGATTCTGGGTATTATCCGCAAGTATATGGCGGAGAATCAATTGGAGAGGCCGGAGATAACGGATATGTTAATCTCCTCCGGTAATAGCGATGATACAGTAAGGCAACGAAAGACGAAGCTGCAGAAAGAGGCAGAGAAACAGGAGAAAGAGGCGGAGAAGGAGAAAAAGAAGGAGGCGAAGAAAGATACGAAGTTGGTTAGCTATGAAATGTTCCGTCAGGGAATGAATATAGATGAAATAGCCAAGGCTCGTGATTTGGTATCCGGAACCATTGCCGGACATTTGGAGCATTATGTCCGTTCGGGAAAGATCAAAGTGGAGCAGGTGGTGAAAGCTGAAAATATAGCGAAGATTCGCAAGTATTTGGATGAACATGAATACATGGGAATATTCGCTATAAAGGTAGCATTAGGAGACGCTGTCTCCTATGCTGATATCAAGTTTGTATTGGCTGTTTCCGGGCATTAATAAATAAGGTTATTATTCCCGGACAGGGTTAAAGATTACAGAAGAAAGAAACGAAAACGGGAACGCTGATGTCAATCAGAATGCCGTGCAGGATGGCGATGGGAATCATTTCTTTTCCTGAATATCTGGTGATGGAAGGCAGCAGTACATCCATCGAGTTTACTCCTGCTGCTGAAATAGGAGCGAGTTTCCCGAAGTACTTCTTGATGATTGGAGTACCAAGAAGTGCCATCATCTCACGGAAAATATTAGTCAGTAGGGCAATGGTTCCCAGTTCCGTAGCCAGTTGCAGTCCGATGGAGGGTTCTTTGAACTGGGTGATAAGGATGGAAGAGAGTGAATAGTAGGCAAATCCACTTCCCACTGCCATACAGTCGAACACGCTCCATTGACGCAATAGCAAACTTGCCAGGGCGGAGAATAACAGCGTACCGATAATTGTTCCCAATGGAATCAGCAGCATTTTAGGGTGCAAATGTGAAACAATGGCTTTCAGGTTCTTATTGGAACCGATGCTGATTCCTACTTGTAGCATTAATGCATAAAGTATGTACATGGAAACTGTGTGCGTATCGAACTCGAACTTATTGAAAGCTCCCATGATACAGCCTACACAAAAGAATACTATAACGATCAGACTTCCTTTCATTGTTCGCCTCCTTTCCTGAAAAATAATTGTAGTACCAAACGGGCAGCAATCGAGGCTTCCCAATACACCGGACACAGCAAGAACGATAGCTTGCCATCCGAACTTACCAAGATTGTTCACAATCAGACTATTAGAACCGATAGATACACCGAGAATAAAGAGCAACAGGAATATTGTAAGAGAAATTGTCTTTTCTGTCTTCTGCAGAATACTCCAGTTACGCAATACATAGCCGATGCCGATTCCCAAAAACATGGTAGATATAATAGAGAACATAATTGTATATATTTTGGGTTAGGTTAAACTGATGATTGACAACACACAAAGGAATTTTCAAAGAAGATGTTACATCTGCTTGAAAATCAGAAAAGAATACTGCTGTGACTAACAAAACAAGTCAGCAGGTAGTTCCTGTAAAGAAATAGTAGGGAAATTTAGATGAATCCACTGAACCAATGCACATGCACGCAACAAGACTTACAGAAAATTGGTATTCCTGCAAGAAAAAGAGTAGCGTTATGTAATTGTAATGTTTGATTCATCATTGGTCTTTTTTGAATTTGGTGCAAAGATAGTTATTTATTGCATATTTTCAAAATAAATATGCAATAAATAAAGAGAAAGGAATATCCGGAACGAGATAGATGGTTGTAAAAAGTTGGTTATGTGCTCTTTCCCTTATAATTTATCCCAGTTCGCAAGAATCTCTTTTAACTTTTGGGGCCTGTATCCGAGCATTGTCCGGGCTTTATCAATACTCATCCCACTGAAGCGGGGACGGGGAGTGCTTTCATTCATTTCTTCTGTGGTGGCAGGATGGATAAGAGAACGGTCGAGTTTCATATAATCTGCTACCTGATAGGCAATCTCTGCAATGGTCATGCATTCATCGCCACAGGTGTGGAAGATGCCATTCGCCGTATGTTCTATTAAACGTAGCACTCCATCCGAAACGTCTCCAACATAGGTTGGTGTCCGCCATTGATCGGATACGACACGTATTTCTTGTCCGGCTTTCAAACGGTTCATTACTAGCTGTACAATATTACCGTGTTGTCCCGGCAGTGCCTTGCCATAAACGATTTCTACACGGACAATGGCATAACTGCTGCAAGTTTCTGCCACTCTCTCTTCTCCTTTCCATTTGGTATATCCGTAGTAGTTGACCGGGGCAGGGAGGTCTTTTTCTGTATATAACAGCCCGGCAGTTTCGTTTATCTTTCCATCAAAAACAAAGTCCGTAGATAAATGAATGAACCGGCTTTTGTATTCTTCGCATAAATCGGCCAGTTGGCCTACTGCGGTAACATTGGTAAGATAGGCTTCTTCATGATGCGTTTCGCAATAGTCCGGCACGGACAGAGCGGAGCAATTAATGACTACATCGGGTTGAACCTCTTTGAAGAGATGCCTAACGTCCGCTTCATTCCGTATATCTGTTTCGATGAAACGATAATCCTCCGCGTTATTGGGAAGAATATCCGGATGCAGGGAGCAGCCCGTCAGCTTGTATTGTTTACAAGCAGATAAATCATTTAAAATCTGGCGTCCGGTGAATCCGTTGGCGCCGATAATTAATATCTTCTTCATTAGGTTCTATATATAGATGTTATAGATTATTTCTACAAAAATAAAAAATAATATCAACTACGCAAATAGATTTCGTACTTCCCTTCTTACTTTGCTCCCGATAACGAGATTTATATGAATTGATAAAAGAAAAGATGTATGGAATATCTTAGTCCTACAAAATACGTTTGAAAAGACAAGAAAGCAAATAAAAGTAAATGCGCTAAGTATCAATGCTTTAAGCGATAATTTGAATTTTCCGATGTTTGCTAAACTCACTCTTAAAAAGACATAAAAGACTGTTTCTTGTTTCCGTTTTGTTTCTCGTTTCTCGGTTTGTTTTCTTATCTTTACATCAGTTTTCCGAAGTAAGGGAAGAGAAAGAAAAGCAAATGTCAGCATAGGAAACCATATCTGACATGAACTTTCAACAAGAGGGAGAAAGACCCTCCAATGTAGCAGAATACAAAAACAAAATAACACTTCATACATCATGGCAAGACCAAAGAAACAAGTAAAGCTGAAAGAACCGATTAAAATTCGGTTGAAGTCGCTCGCAGATGGCAACAAGAGTATCTATCTTGACATCTACTATAAGGGAGAGGAAGTATGAATACCTCAAACTCTACCTCGTCCCCGAAATCAACCCTGTCTGCAAGGAACAGAACAAGCAGACTATGGCGGTTGCAGAACGCATCAAGGCAGAGCGCATCAAAGCCCTGCATGGTCATGGCATACAAGACTGGGAGACAGTAAAACAAGGCTCGATGCTTCTTACCACATGGATAAAGAAGTATTGTGAAGGTGGTGTCGGCATCAAGAAGTCAACGCTCCATTGCCGTGTGGAAATGATGCACACTGTGGAGAAGTATCTTGACGAGACTAACAAAGGCTTCATTTCGCTTGAAGAGGTCAATGCGGAGTTCTGCCGTGGATATGTGAAGTTTTTGCGAAACTTCCCAAATTCCCATATCAAGTATGGCGAGCCAAGACCTATCAGCGAGAATACGGCAAGCCGATACCTCGGAATGTTCTCCACTGCTCTCAACAACGCTGTGCGACAAGGCATTATCCGCAACAACCCTATGAAAGAACTGGATGCACGTGAGCGCATTCAACCCAAGGATGGCAAGAAGAGTATCTGACCATTGAGGAACTTCGTACCCTCATGGCTACGGACAGTTACCGCCCAGAGGTCAAGGAGGCTTTCATCTTCGCCTGTTTTACTGGATTGCGATTAAGCGACATGTACCGTCTTGCTCCGATGCACATCTTCAAGACCGCTGACGGAAAGGGCGAATACATAGACATGGAAATGCAAAGACGGAGAAGCCAGTTATAATACCTCTCTCGGAAGAGGCTAAGCGGTGGTTGCCAAAGCCAAGAGGAAATGAAATTCCTTTCTTTGATATACCAACCACACAAACCGTTATAGGCAGAGCACTCCGCAAATGGGCGGAAGCGGCTGGCATTGAGAAGCATGTCTCATTTCATTGCTCACGACACACGTTCGGAACGATGATGCTCACGCTCGGTGCAGACCTTTTTACCACAAGCAAGCTGATGGGACATTCCAACATTCAGACCACGGAAATCTATGCTAAAATCGTGGATAAGAAGAAGGAGGAAGCCATCAACCTCATTGACGGTATGTTCACATAAATCATTGACAACGAAAATATATAGAGACATGACAATAACTATCAGACAAAAGGCACTTGCCAACGACAACATAAGCTTGTATCTTGACATCTACGATGGTGGCAAGCGCAAGTTTGAATTTCTTTCCCTCTATTTGTTGCCGGAGGTTGATGCAGAGACCAAAGCAAGAAACGAAGAAACATTGCAACGTGCTCACCAGATAAGGGCAGAGCGTATTCTTCATCCAGAGACCATCCCAGAGGTAGGTCACTTGATGATAGTGAAGGAAATCCCCAATGACGAGTCTCCCAAAGTCTTGGACTGGATCCAGACTTACATCGACTGGATGAGCGACAATACAGACTACTCCAAGGCTATTGTTGACCAGTCAAAGTATCTGAAATACCTAATGAGCGAGTTCCTTGCCAACAAGCGCAGACCTCACATCACTCTGAGGAAGTTCGACAAGGAATGGTTCAAGGCATTCTTTCTTTGGTTGAAGAACGACTATGTACCACAGAAGTATGTACGAGTTGAAGCCAAGCCTTTGTGTGAAGGCTCGCTTCACAATGTTCAACAGCGCATAGTGACGGTGTTCAACAAGGCTGTCAAGTTCGGTAAGTTGAAGGCTAACCCTTTCTACCAGTTGGAGAAGTCAGACATCTTCCCCAAGCCAAAGACATCACATAAGCAGTATCTCACTCCCGATGAACTGAAAAGGTTCATGGCTTCAGACGAGAGAAGTCCAGGAGTTGCAGAAGCACAGAGAGCTTTCGGTTTTGCCTGTCTGACAGGACTTCGTATCAGCGACATCAAGGCTCTGCGGTGGAGTGACATCAAGAGAAACAAGGAAACGAACACGCTTGTAATCGTCCAAAAGAAAACCAAGGCTCTCAATGCCGTACCAATCGGCAATACCGCCTTGTCATGGATGCCACCCAAAGGCGATGATGATTTTGTGTTTCACCTTCCTGCCAAGGCTAATGTGGATGCAGCCCTTAAAAGGATAGCCAAAAAGGTGGGCATTGAGAAGAATATCTCTTTTCACTGCTCCCGACATACATTCGGAATTTTGGTGCAGGCGGTTACCGGCAACATTGAGACTACCAAGAAGCTGATGGGACACAAGTCGCTCAAATCCACCGCCATCTATGCAGATGTGCTGACGAATGAAAAGGTAAAGGCTGTTGACAACACGAAGAAAGCCTTTCGAGGTCGCAAACAGCGTGAGGAGAACAAGCAAATACCGAGGACAAAGCGGACAGCAGCCACCAACACCCATCCACGCAGAATAACTTTTATACAGGATAACAAGTAAACAGAACTTTTCAGGATAACAACCAGTTAATTTCACTTTTGTAGTCCCCATTTTTCGGGCAGGGATTTCTCTCTGCCTTGGGGGACTACACTTTCAAAACAAGCAATACAACAAATCACAAACAATTAAATTACAGGATAATGAACAAAACTATCGACACCGAGACTCTTCTTTTGAAGGTAGAGTCACATGAGCACCGCATTGGGATAATGGAGAACCTACTCCGTGATGCCAAGCAAGTATTGACATTGGAGGAAGCAGCCTTATTCATGGGCATATCAAAGAGCAGTCTCTACAAGATGACACACAAGCATGAACTTCCGTTCTTCCGTCCCAACGGCAAGATTATATACTTTGAAAAGTCCGAACTCTTGAACTGGATGCGCCAGAACCGCAGTATGTCCGAAGCTGAGACCAAGGCTGCAGCGACCAAGCACATGAGTGAACTTTGTAAATAGACATGGCTATGATGAAGGACGATATTTCCCATGAGGAGTACAGAAGCAAGTTGGCAAATGTCGCTGACCTTGCCGTGAGCTACATCAATACTGGCAACGGCTACTTTCGGATGCGTGATGCTTTCAATCAGCTTGCCGAACAATGCGGAGCCAACAAGGGCATCAATGATGAAGCAACTGTCGGCAGAAGAAAACTTCTTGCCCAGTCTGTTTGCATTGAGTGCATTTCACGATTAAACAGCCATTCTAATGACAGGTTGCAAGGCGAGCTCTATGTTATCGCTGAGGACATTTCCCCAAGGAGAGGACGGCACAGATGATTTTCTCTTTACTGAGAAAAACAGTCTTGCCATTTATGGTTATAATATTCAAAATTTACAGAAGATGGATAAACAAAAGATACATTACTGCTTCACGCTGTCCGATGTACAGATGGAGTATCTTCGCTGCAAGAAGTACAAGATTGACCGCATGGAATGCTTCATGTCTCTTGCCTCTCTTGCTGAACGTGAAACAACACTTGTTTCTATCAGCAATACCCAACAAGTGGAAATCTTGTGTGGGCAATGTCTGGTGGACAATACCCAACTTGCCAAACTCTGGGATAAAGACCGCAAGACCGTCCCCAAACTTTTACAAGCAATGGAGGCTGTGGGCATTTCCTCTTCACAAAAGGTTGGAGACAACCGCATCATTACCCTGCATTCACTCTCTGGTTGGTATGTGGACGGAAGATTTGTCAAGAACGGCTTTTCATTGAAGCGCAATGCGGATGGCTCTGCAATCGTCCATACGGAAGTTCCACAAGCAAGAGTAATTGTTACGACAACGGAGGATGATACAAAGTCGGACAAGGAAGATGGGCATTCTGCCAATGGAATATCCGATACTGACAACAAGGGCAATTCTTCTACGGCAGATATTTCTTCTTCCCTAAATTCCATTTCATCTAATGGCAACAGAAGCGTGGGTAAGGTCGGAACGAATGGCAATCTTTCCGATGCTGTTACTGGTGGAATTTCCCCACAACAAAACTACTCCAGACAGTCTGTTGGCAATCCTTCTTCCATGCAAGAAGCAGATGCCAAACAGAATGAGGGAAAACACAACACATATCCACAGCATCTGGCAAGAGGACAAACACAACAGTCTAACGGTTCTAATGCCAATGGTTACAAGCCTAACGACTCCCATAACGGCAATCAATAGGCATTCAGAGGCTAATGAGCCACTATACCGACAAATCATCCCAAAGGACGATTGACCGCCAGAGGCTACCGCCAAACTGTTATACGTTTAAGCAGCCTTGGGGACGGACGCTGTTAAAAGTGCCGTCATTTTATAGGTACTTTTCGAGAAATCCTTTTGTAATACAGAAGCCGTGTCCGTCTTTCTGTATTCCTAAAAGTTTCTCGGACTACTCGCAGGCTCGCAGTCGTGACCACCTTTGCAAGGTGCTTGTAATCATCCCATTTTAATCAGAGACAAAGACAAATGAGAAAGAAGAAAATCAAAAGGAAACCGCCCACGGAAGTCCATACCTACCGATGTACGAAAGAAGAGTTAAAGCAGCTCCAGACGCTTGCCAAGGAGTGCGGAATTAGTCTGAGCCGCTATGTCGTTGAGACTGGTTTGAAGCACCGTCCACGCATGAGACTCACCAAGGAAGAGGTGGACGCTCTCAACTCTCGCCATCGCAAGGACGGATTTGATAAAAATCAGCAACGTACTATCCAAGAAAACGGCTGAGGAAAAGGCTCGGTTCTTCAAGAATGAGAAGTTCATGCGTTGGTGGATTGATGCCGTTGCTGGACTTATCCAACATTGGTATAGCATTGAAGAGAATATCGCAACAAACGTACAGACCAAATCAAAGGAACAATCATGATTATGCTCGCAAAGGTAGTATCGTATGGAGGCAATTCCGTAAGGTACGCATTGGAAAAGGAGAATGCAAAGACGGTCAAGGTGAACAATATGCCCGATGGTCTTGACCCTACCGCCATCTGGTACATGATGAAGCATCATTGCCAGTATCATCAGGCGGAAAGGACGGTGGGCAGAAAGTTGGAAAGGTTCATGACCACTTTTGTACTTTCCCCATCAAAGGAAGAGTCTGCAAACTTCACGATTGAAGATTGGTCTAACCTCCAAGACGAAGCATTGGAAGTCTTGGATTCTGTTGGACTTACGCCCAACGGTTTCTCCAATGAAGTAAAAACCAACTTCACCAATTCTATGAATGTGGGCGGACTGCACTCTGACTCCAAGTCTGGAACGCTGCACCTTCACATTGACTGTTGTCGTGTGGATATGGAGGGTAAGACTAATGATGTACACGACATTCACCTTCGGGCAATGAAGGCTGCGGAAATCATCAATATGCGCCATGGGTGGGAACAACCGCAGGAGATTCGGAATATGCGAAAGGCTGAACTTGCGGAGGATTGCGAACATACTCTTAAAGATATGCAACAGTTCAACATAGACAGATACTTCAATCTGTTGCGCATGAAAGGCTATGAGGTAAAGCCACGCTACGACAAGCAACGAAAACTTGTCGGCTACACTGTCGGCAAGAATGCTTCCGTGTTCAAGGCTTCTGAGATTGGCAGAAAGTACATGGTGTCAAAGATTGAAGACACCTGGATGAAACTGCACCCACAACCTACACAAGTCAAGACTAAGCCAGTTTCTCCATCCGTTGCTTCTACGCCTCGCCCAGTTCGTCCTGTCGTTCAGACTCCAACAGCATCACAACCAAAGGCGCAACCTCAACCTACAAAAACGGCATTCACAATCAACATTGGCGATGAAGTCAAAAAGGTGTGGATTCCGAACTCTGTCAAAGATGTCTTTACTAATGAGGTTAAGATTCCAGAGGATAATAATATAGCGACAACAGAGAATGTCGCTCATGTAGCGATGCTGTTGTTTGCAGGGTACATTGATGCAGCCACTTCCATGTCTGAGTCATGTGGTGGTGGCGGTTCTACTCCTTCTTCTGGTTGGGGTAAAAAAGACGATGAAGATGACTGGAAGTTTGCTCATCGTTGCGCACAGATGGCTCATGCCATGTGCAAGCCTAAACCACGCAGCAGAAGTTTCCACCGATAAATCAATGATAATATGGCAATCAGAAAAAGCAAGATAAACATAGACACAGAAGCAAGATCCGACTTCGACAACATGATGAATGATGTCGAAAACGAGGTTGAGGAACAGCAAGCCGAGGATGGACTTGTAAACCGAGTTACTGAGTTGAAGCAGTTGAGTGAGGACATTGACAAGGCTACAAACACCTTCATCAATGCCACACTTGAACTGGAATCTGCCATTCAGCAGTATCAACGTGCGGAAGCCAAATTAGGTGGTGCTGTGACTACTATCAGCAAAAAGGTCGATACCATCAATCAGCACATAGACAAAGTCTTGGAAAATGCTCCCACGAAATTAAAGGTGACAGTAAATGTCAATGATGCTGACTGGAAGAAAATTCAAGAACTGTTTGCCAAAGAACGCCAATGGATGGTCTCACAGATGCAGGAGCATATCCGTGAGGTCAATTCCATGTTTGCTGATGAACGGAAGAAAGTTCGTGAACGATACAAGGAATATGATGGCTGCTATCTCGGTCACTATGCCCAGTGGTTCTTCTGGTTCTTCTTCACGTTTGGTATCTTTGTGGTTGCAGGAGGTGTTGGAATGATAATTGCACAGAACTATACATGAGATAGACGAGTTACTGCCTAACATTAAGTTTGCACTTAAAGTTAGGCGATTACTATTATTATCTCGATAACCAATCAACCAATTTTATTGCCTTCTTCGTGCCATAATGTTAAGAATGATGCTGCGCAAGAGATACATTATCGAAACCATAAACAATATGTTGAAGAACATGGCGCAGATTGTACATTCGCGTCACAGGTCTGTGAACGACTTTATCATGAACCTTATTTATGCCTTGGGAGCATATGTTGCTACAATGGCGGTCATGCAATAATGACCGCCATTGTACTATTTCTATTAAATTGTTTTTTTAGATACAGATGTACAAGCCACTGATTACATATTCTTTTCTTAAATTTTTAATGGCTTCTCCCATCGTGGAACCATCTGAATCTTTACCTTCATCTGAGTCATAACAAACGAATTTATCTTCTTTTACATGCTTTACAGCAATCCAATGTTTATTATTTACCAAGACCAATATATAATCCCAGGTTATTTCATGGTAAAGGGCATCTAAAGCTTGAGTTTTCATGCCCAGTCTTTCACCTGTTATTCTGCTTATTTCTTCAGCCATCAAATCCTCGGAAAAATCGCTTTTAAAAATTGAGTTATAACATACCGTAACGGTTCTATCTGTTACATAATCTTTAAATGCAGCGCATATCCCCGATGGCAAAGACATAAGAGTGCCGCTTGATTTATTGTCCTGCAAGTATTTGCTTGCCGCAGACTTCGGATTCTTTTTAATAATCTCTTTATTCTGATAGTCCTGTATCCGCATATAAACCTCTATGGGACACGTACCACTTCCCAGATCCACCAAGACCGCATTCAAAGCGAACCCTCCACAGAAATTATTGGGGGTTGGAAATGGAGTTATACAATGTTCAGGTCTTTTCTGGTTTAATTTATTCCCAAAACACATTATATTTCATTTTTAATGGTTAATACTAATTCTGTTGTTCTGTATTATTCTTGTTCATAGCCTGGAGAAGTTTCTTGTAGTCTTCCACAAACTTAGATATAGTTACAAATCCTGCTGCCATTTCATCATCGGATATCTCGTCCATGATGGTACTCTTGTCTGCTGGTGTCGCTTGCAGATAGTAACCGATAATCTGAGGAGTGGTAATCTTGATGTTGAAACTCTTGTCCGTGGAGCTGGTGTGGATGCCAGAAGAACCGAATGAAGAACTGCTACTTTTTGCACCGCTGAAAAGCAGGAAGCCGCCGCCATGTGAGACATGCTCTTCCATGGTAGCCGAGAAGGTGTTCGAGAGCTGGTCGCTAGTAACCACTTGGATGGAAATGTCTTTGGCGACGAGCATGGCCACAGGATAACAGGGTAGGATATGGCTGCGGCTCATGTCTGAAAGCCTTTCTTCTGTAATTTCACTGTAATCTTTTATTGGAGACACGTGAGGTGGACACGTTAAACATATCCTTGGTCAAGACAAAAATCCCAGGATTAAACCATTCTCTCTCGATGCCCACTTTTGCCACATTCATTCCGACCCGAACAGACGTATTTTGAGAGTGGCATAGCTCTGCAAAGGTCGAAGAATTCGTTTCTTTCTTCCCTGAGTAACCTGCGAACCATAAACTGGCACCGTATGGGCTGTTTGAAGCAGACGAGTGGCTGTTGCTTTCCTTGTCTATCTGTGAGGCGGCTACGTCGATTAGTACCTGCGTGAATCCTTCAGGAACAATCGGTGTCTGTACGCTTTCAGTCTCTTTGCCTGAATTTACCGTTTGGGCAACTTTCATTTTCTCCAAGATTTCCTGGATTTCAGTATTAATCCTCTCCAGCTGTTCTTGAATTGGTGGAAGCAATTGCTTGAGTTGCAGGAGGTTTTTATTTATCGCCTCTTCCAGTAAGACATTGGATAACTGTTGCGATTTAGTTATATAATCGTTTTGAAGTTTTTGGTTTTTTGACAGTATGGCTGTAATTTTATCGACCAAACTGTCTACACTTTGGTCATTTTTATCAAATTTTAATCCGCTTGCCAGTCTGCTGATGATACTACTAGGTACTCCTCCACTGAATATCGGTGCAATGGTAAATGCGGTATCAATGACAGTCTTGACACCTTCACCGTAACTGCTGATCAATTCATTTTGAGCTTTATTCAAAGCGTCCCTTGCATCTTGTGCATCATTTTTGTTTTTTTCCAGTTCTTTACTCCTGTCTTCTTCATCAATCAGATTTGTCAGATTGGAGATTTGTGAGGAAAGGGTAATCCTGCGTGAAGACAGATTACGCAATCTCATAGCCAATGACTCCGGGGAATCAAGTAAGTCGGACGGGATGAAGGATGTGTTCAGCAGTTCAAACCAGTTTGTGGGGTTGAATTTTACAGGATAGACAATGCCTCCGTCTGGAGTCAGCCTCTGAATGTTTTCCAAAATCTCTCTGGCCTGCTCCAGCTCCGCACCTGAACCGCTGTCAAGAACTCCATTGAGGATGTCCATATCGTTGGGGAAGACGGATAACACTTTTGCCCGCTTTTCGTTCAATTCAAAGATTCTCCTCTTGCAACTGCTTCATACCATTGCAAGTATTCATTGTTGTAATGAATATTGTTCTCCTCTGAAGTATCAGGATAAATTTTTCTTAAAGCTTCTTTTTCTTGTTTTGTTTTCAGACCATGCTCTTTCTGCAGCCACATAGTCATCATATAGGCGATAAAATACCTCCTGAAGCGTATAGCTTTTCGTATTTTCGTCACCGAAATCATAAGGATATGGGGTCAGCAGCAGCTCGCGCAGTTGATTTTTCGCTTTTGCGATTTTTTCGTTCAATTTAGGAGTTAATGTATCCAGAGCCGAACGGTACTGATATGGCAATGTCATGCCGTTATCACCGCCTGTAACGCGACATGGATCGAAGAGTTTGTTGGCTAAACGCGATTCGTTGGCTTCCACCATCGGCCCTTTTTGCTGCATTGTTTTTGTAGTCGTAGGCAAAGTCCTTGGCTGTGAGTGCTTGCCCTGGCAGGGTCAGACAAAGAAACTGATTCGGATTTTCACCTCCGATTACGCTTTCTATCTGATTGTATAGCAAGTCTATGAATGGCTCACTCGCAAGGCTTGCTCCACCATTGTCCTGTATGCTGGATTGGGAATCGCCTTTACTGTCGGATTTGGAGGCTTCATTGGAATTTGTCTTTCCTTTGGAGCCGGTATTCTCCTTTAACTTAGGAGGAGAATCATTATTAACTTCTTGAGGGTCATTTGAAACCACAGGAACAGCAGTTTCCTTTACTTCTTTTTTAGTATTCTTGGGCAAATTCTGTTCGTTCATAGTTTTTACTTTTAATTATTGATTAATACTACTCTAAGAATCATCCAATTTAGTATCAATTGAATGTACGAATTTAGTTTGTGCCTGACAAAAATTTGCAGACACAACCACTCTCATTGGTGGATTCTCCGTGTGTTCCATCACGTCCTCCTTTTTTATTGGGGTTATACTTCGGTTTATGTTCGTTGCGGACGGAAATGTTCCGCCCGCAACGGCTTACTGCTTCCTCAAGGTAGGCAATGCTCCTTTAAGTTCGTAACGCCACTCTGAGCCTGCGTTCTGCAAGGCGGTGTTCATGGCATCAACGGCTTTCTGCCAGGTAACGACAGTGCCATCCACCTTCGTGGCTTTGGTGCTTTTATTATTGTAGCCGATGCCTTGTTCATGATTGTTCTTCCAATAGCAGGCGGTCGGTGTAGTTATCTCCCAAAAAGCCGCCGATATGCACATTGCCGGTGCTACTACCTGTACTGGTTACGTTGCCCGTGGCATAGCAGGCACGAACGCCGTTTCCTCCGTTGAATCCCACCAGACTGCCGCCAGCGATATTCTTTCTGGGGTCTATTTCTAAGGTCACGTTGCCCGTGGCATAGCAAGCGGTCAGGGTGGCACCCCCATTCGTCTGACCTGCCACGCCGCCGACATGGACCATTCCCTTCACTGTGGCAGAGGAGCTGCATCCGGTGATGGAACCTTCCCATTGAGCACCCACTACACCGCCGACGTACACCGTGCCGCTGACGCTGCCCGACACCGAGCAGTTTTCAATGGTGCCATCGCTATATCCTGCCACACCGCCGGCAAAGCCCGAACTGCGATTGCTTGTTATCTGTACGTCCTCCATCATCACGTTCTTCACCGTACCGGCATTACCGATAGAGCCGAACAGACCCACAAATTGGTCATTTGTCGTAACGGTCAGCCCCTTGATGGTATGACCGCCACCGTCGAAGGTGCCGGTGTATTTGTTGCTGAAACTTGTGCCTATCGGCGTCCAGTTTTTGCCTGTGAGGTCAATGTCGGCGGTGAGGGTAATGTTAATGTCGGTCTTACCTCCGTTCACTAATTTGGCTATATTCATCAGACCATCGGCGGAGGTCACGGTGTAGCTGCCGTTGCTCTCTATGGTATAGCCCAGGTCTTTTGCCGCAGCGAGGGAGACGGTGTAGGTATATTCACCGCCCGCCTGCCAGTCGGTAGCATTCTTCATCTTATAGACGAAGACCTTGCCGTTGGTGAAGGTGCAGGTGATAAAGGTCGTGCCAGCTGCCACACTTTGCGGGGCTACAAGAGCGGTGTAGGTGTTGCTGCCCTTGTCATACGGGTGATTTCGGCTGGGTTGTCGCCTTCGGTGGAGAGCCCGTCAGCCGCACGGATGCCAGCCCCTCGGTGTAGTCCGTCAGAACGATGGTCACTCGCGCCGTGCGGTGGGTGAAGCGGAGCTGCCGTAGGTCACCGTCTGCCCGTCGGCTACGATGAGGTCGCTGCCCTCAAAGTCTTTCTGGGCACTTTGGTTGGCTTTTACCTTTACCGCAGGCGGGGTTGTCTCGCCAGCGGTGTAGAATACCACGCTGTGACGGTGATGTCGTTGTGGTTGGTCCAGTAGTACGGGTCGGTGGAGGTCAGCGTGGCGCTGGTGGGGGCGGCGGTGGAGGGCGTTACGTCGTATGCCTTCACCGTGCCGTCCATTAGGACTGCCACGCTCTGCACACCCGTCCAATTGCCATCCACGGGGGCACGGGTGCCGGCGGTGGCTGTCGCGGCGGGATTCAGCCCGTGGCGGTGAAGACGATGGGTGTGCTTCCGCCCCTTCCGGTAGGAAGCCCGCTTCGTCCTGCGTGCAGGCGGCAAGTGAGAGGACGAGCGCTGCAAGTGCAAAAAATCTTGTCTTCATTATATCTGTTGTTTTATTACTCTGGTTCTTTCCGTTGCGGGCAGAATTTTTCCGCCCGACGGTTTACTGCTTCCTCAAGGTAGGCAATGCTCCGTTAAGTTCGTAACGCCACTCTGAGCCTGCGTTCTGCAAGGCGGTGTTCATGGCATCAACGGCGTTCTGCCAGGTTACGCTGGTGCCGTCCACCTTCGTGACTTTGGTGCTTTCCCTATTGTAGCCGATACCTTGTTCATGATTGTTCTTCCAATAGCAGGCGGTCACGGTAATGTAGTTATCTCCCAAAAAGCCGCCGATATGTACATAGCCAGTGCTACTACCCGTACTGGTTACGTTGCCCGTGGCATAGCAGGAAAGGAGGCTTATTCCGTCGTTGAATCCTACCAGACCGCCGCCAGAGATATTCTGTGTGCGGTCTATTTCTATGATCACGTTGCCTGTGGCATAGCAAGCGGTCAAGGTGGCACCAAAAATCGTCTGACCTGCCACGCCGCCGACATTGAGCGTTCCTTCACTGTGGCAGAGGAACTGCATCCGGTGATGGAACCGTCCCTTTGAGCACCCACCACACCGCCGACGCTCACCGTGCCGCTGACGCTGCCCGACACCGAGCAGTTTTCAATGGTGCCCCGGCTATATCCTGCCACGCCGCCGGCATAACCCAACCTGTGATTGCATGTTATCTGTATGCCATCCATCACCACATTCTTCACCGTACCGAATTTACCGAAATTACCGAGATAGCCGAACAGACCCGCATATTGGTCATTTGTCGTAACGGTCAGCCCCGTGATGGTATGGCCGCCGCCGTCGAAGGTGCCGGTGTATGCGTTGTCGTAGTCTGTGCCTATCGGCGTCCAGTCTTTGCCTGTGAGGTCGATGTTTTTGTCGAGGGTAATGTTAATGTCGGTCTTACCTCCGTTCACTAATTCGGCTACATTCATCAAGCCGTCGGCGTTATAGACCGTGTAGGTATTGGTGTTGCTGTCGTAGATGTAGCCCAAATCCTTGGCCTCGCCGCCGCCGTCAACCCAGTTGCCGATGGTGCAACCCTCTAACGTCAGGCCGGTGGCGTTCACCTTGACGGTATATTTATAGCGGGTGCCCGCCTCTAATACGACGTTGTTCTGCGGACGGAAGTAGAAGGTGCCGCCCCCGAGTTCCACCTTGACGAACTGCTTGCCTGCCGCAACGGTCTGCGGGGCGGTCAGTGCCTCGTAGGTGTTGCCGCTTGCGTTGTAAGTCTTGATGGCGGTCGGGTTGTCGTTATCGGCTGACAGGCTCACGAGGCTCACCGTGGCACCAGCGACGCTCGTGAATCCCGTGCCGGGCTTCAGTTCGATTGTCACGCGTGCCGTGCGGTGGGTAAATTCAAGAGTCGGGTTGTTAAATTCCACCTTCCGGTTCTCTGCAGAGATGAAGTCGCTGTTTTGGAAGTCAGCCAGTTTGCTTTGGTCTTCTGCCACCTTCACGGCAGGCATCTGTGTGATGTCGGCATTGTCGAAGGGCCACCATGCCGATATGGTAATCGGGTCGCGGCTGGTCCAGTAGTACGGGTCGTTCTCGCGTGAAAGCGTGGCACTCTTGAAATCGGTAGAAGCCGTTACGGTGTATTCCTTTACCGCATCGCCCATCTTGAGTGCCACGGAAGTGACACCCTGCCAGTCGCCGTCCACAGCGGCACGGGTGGAAGGGGCTGCCAGTGGCGTTGCTTCTACGGACAATCCGGTGGCACGGATGACGACGGGGTATTCACCTTCGGGCAGACGGTTATCGCCAGCAAGTTCGTCCTGCGTGCAGGCGGCGAGGACGAACAGCAGTGCGGTGGCTGCGGGGATAAATAATCTATGTCTCATAATTCTTCATTCTAATCGATTAATTATTAACATCCTACAGGTCAGCACCCACATCTCCACCGTCTATATCGTTCCACTTTGCAATGGTGGCTTCGCTGACTTCAAGGACTTTGTTGCGTACCTTGACGGTATAGGTATAGTTGTTGCCCGCCAGCAGTGCGCCATCTGGCATGGTGAGTGTGGCATGATATTCCTGACCTTTGTAATTCACAACCAACGGCAGGGATGCAACTGTCTGCGGGAAGAGGATGATCGATGACGTGAGATTGCCGTCTGCCAGATTCATGGTCAGTTCTCCGGTCTGTAGTCCGTTGTCTGCGGTGGCAATACCGTCGGCCGTGTTGAACGTACCGGTGAGTAACAATCCGTCCAGCGTGTAACGTTCAGGCTTGACCACGCTGAAATCACGCCGTCGCCCGCCTCGAAGGTAAGGGTTATCTGGCTCATGCGGTGGTGGAAGGAGTTGTCTTCACCGCCTTTGGCGGTTTGTCGGTGAAGCTTACTACCGGGTTGTTTTGTCTCCCGTGGCTCCCTGAAGCAAAGAGGAAGTCGATGGCAGGCTGGTTCTGCTGCGCCGTGGCATCGGTCGTGGCAGCGAGGATGCCTCCCGCCGCGTTGTACGGATAGTAGGCGCGGAAAGTATGGGTCTTTGTATCTTCGATATAGATAACCTTTCCTTCTGCCTCAAATTTCCCGTTTTTCAGGATGAAAGGCACGTTGCCGTACTGGGAATCGTTGCCGATGTCGGTGATGCCGATACGGTCGCCGGCAGTCCAGGTGGTTCCGCTGGCGCGGGTGGCGGGGGCGATGTCGGCGGTAAACTGGGTGGCCACGGGTCACCGTTCAGTTCTCGTTGTCGTTGTCGTTGTTGCAGGCTACCAGTGCGAGGGCGAGCGCTGCAAGTGTAAAAAATCTTGTCTTCATTATATCTATAATTTTATTATTTACAAATCGGCATTTACATCATCACCTTTCACTTCTTCCCAGCCGTTGATTTCGGCTCCGTCCACTTCCATGCCTTCGGGAGTCTCAACCAGCGTTCCGCCGAGGGTCAGCGATTCGCCCTTTCTGGTGTTGAACTCCTTGAGAGCTTCTGTGAGTCGCTTTTCAGCGTCGTGGGGGTCGGGTTGCCGTCCGCATAGCGGATTTCACCCATCAGCAGTTGTTCCGTGCCGGTCACACCCAGCAGCCGCACCGTGGCTTTCCACTTGCCGGCATCGTCACCTTCGGTTATCTTGGTGAAGGGCAGCACGACGTTTGAAACGGCTCCGTAGGTATCGGTAGCGAAATCGAGTGTTCTGGCTGCACCCGTCAGATGGGCAACAATCTCCGTGATGCGTCCGGCGGCATCCCCGTCGGTTTGACGAAGCGTCAGTTCGCGTACCTGCTGCTTCATTGCGGCTGTCAGCGGATAGTCCTTGTCTTTCTCGATGCTCACCTGTTTCGTATAGGTGAAGAACCATCCCGGGGCATTGTTTACAAAGGCATCCGTGCCTGCCCGGTTTCCCGGGGCTGCGGCAATGGTGGCGGTGGTACCATTTACCGTGATTCCTTCAGCTGGGTTCCACACCGCAAGGGTGTAGCTGCCCGGAGCAAACAGATGGTCGGGGGCATGGGTGGCGGAAGTCTCCGTACCCGTATAGTCGCCCATGGTGACCGTCCACGTGGCAGGTATGTTGATACCCTCACCTCGGGCCGACCAGTCGGCTGTCACCGCAATTTTCCCATAGTCGGGATGCGGCGTGTCATAAAGCGTGTCCTTCACGCAGGAAGAGAGCACGGCGGCTGCCATTCCCATCATATATATATATGTCTTGCTTTCATACTCTATTCCTCCGTATTAGAATAACTTCCATACCAATGTCACACCGGCGTTGATGGGGCCACACCAATTTTTTGTCTCGTTGCCACGGCGTACGCGCACACCATCGATGACTTCATATTTTTCGAAATCGGCATTCAGGTAGCCCAAGCCGAGGTTGAAATCAAGAGTCAGTGCTTTGTTCAGCCGTAGCTGATAGCCAGTGGTGATGCCGCCACCCATCAGGTCGCCTTGCTTGCCTGTTTCGGAGATCTTGTAGTTGAACTGTCCGGTTTTGAACATCGCCCCCAGATACCAGACTTTCTTCTCACCCATAGTAACGCACTTCCGGAGCCACTTCCCAGAGTGCATAGCGGCGGTCCTTGTCGCTCCACGTCCAAGAAGTCCACGAGCCGTTTACGGCAATGCTCCACGACTGACAGATGCGCCATTCAAGTCCTAAATCGGGTGTCAGGGTAGCCCAGCGCAATAGGTTGGCACGCAGGGAGAGATGATAATCATTTGTGATTTTAGTTTCCGACGGCGTGCCGGCAAGTGTATTTTGTAGAGCAGCTTTCTCGGCTTCTGCCTTTTCAGCGGCAAGTCGGGCTTCTTCCGCCTTGCGCTGCTCTTCGGCACGCCGTTCCTGTTCGGCACGCGTCTCGGTTTCTAAGCGTTCGGCTTCTGCCCTGCGTCGTGCTTCCGCTTCCGCATCCATCGCGGCTGTTTCCTTTGCGGGTACCGTTAGGCGCACGATTACAAAATCACCCCTGTCGCATGATTGTGGGTAATGAAGTTTTCTTCCTTGATTTTCGCGCGTGTAATCAGTTCTGATTTTACTCGATTGGCACGAATCTTCGCCGTTGCAAGGTTCTCGGCTTCACCGCCCAGCGAATTGCAGTAGCCGTCAACCAGTAGCGGCAACTTGCCGTTAAAAATTGTTGCTTTACTGTTTTCGATACATTCCAACAGGCGGGCAAGTTCAGTGTCATTGCCATTCCAAGGAACGTAGAACATGTCCTTCTTCGGAACGAAGCGGAAGGTGTAGGTTGTGTCTGTTTTCTGCTGCGCAATGACAGGAAAAGTTACCGTCATCAGCCACAGAAACAAGGTAAGAAAAGTGATTTTTCTGATCATATAAACTTGCATTTATTATCTTTGTCCTCTCCAAAGATAATAAATGTCATTCTATGCCCAAAAGATTAGAAAAACTTTTGCTGTAAAATTTTATAAATAATGTCGTTTGAGCATCTTTTTGTCGAATTAGCACTTTTTGAATTGTCGAATTAGCACTTTTTTTGTCGTTTGAGCACTTTTTGGAAATGGGTTTCTGTGACCTTTTCCGATGTTTTTCACTACACAAATTATTCCCGATTTGATTTTTTCCATTTGGCAGGCGTACATCCTTCTTTCTCGGAAAATAATTTGATAAAGTTACTTTGGGAAAGAAAACCAGAAGACTCAGCCAGCTTCTGTATATTGATTTCTGGATGCTCCTTCAGTTTGTTTTTCGCATACTCCAACCGGAGACTGGTTATCCATTCGCGGAATGTCATTTTATACGTAGTCTTGATATAAGCGGAAAGATAGGTACGGTTCGTATAAAGTATTTCGGACAGTTCTTTTATGGTAAGTCCCTGCTGGACATAGCCGTCTGTCTTTATCCAGTTGTCAACCCTCTCTATAAATTCTGTATAGGACCTAGGAACTTCTTTCTCAGAAACTATTTCAAGTTCAGTTTCCGAATTTGTCAGAAGTTCTTCTTCAGATTGTAAATCCTGCTCAAACGCATTTTCTACCTGTTCATAGAACAGCAGGTAGTTCTGATAGCTGTAGAAAGATAGCTGTAGAACGGTATTGACGACAAAATCCAGATAAAAACATATTCGTCTGGCAGAAATGTCAGCAATCCGCATCCGACACCGAAGATAAGTGCCCAATAAGTGAATATGGAAAGCCATTCGATATATGCGCCTATATCATCCGCCTGAGTTTCATTGAAAATCCGAATGGCTCTACGATATGCAATTATGACTCTGCGAGCTAAAACGACTCCAAAAACGACTAACCAGGCAGCTAAAGCAAATAAAGAGAATTTTTGCATGATTCCGCTTGGCAACAGGAACAACACAACTCCGGAAAGAGTTGAAAATATAATCCATAAAATGATATGTGTCCACACACGCCGTTTGGTAATGTAAAAACGATCAAGCAACATTATCAATGCCGAACTGAACAGAGAATAGCACAGAAAGTATGTGGACATGTTCATCAATATGGCAGAATCCGCATTTCTTGAATCGGATACCAAAGAAGAAATGTACCGAATAGTTTGCTGAAAGCAGCAACATAGCTATACCCATAATCTGTCGGGAGCGGAGATAATTTGTGAAAATTTTCTTTTCAGGAGTCTTTGCAAACAAAAAATAAAAGCCGAAGAATAACATTAACGGCAGTGCGGTACAAAGTGAAAAACTGTATATAGATGGTTCCATTGTTATGCTTATTTAGTTTTGATACAAATTTTGATAAATTTCCGAATTATAAGCCAGTTGGGATAAAAAACAGAAATATCTCCGAGTGCTTGCTGCTTGAGTTAAAATGTCAAGACCGACTCACCTAAGATCTTGCATCAACGTGCTCTAAGTCACAAATTACATTAATTTTGGGAAGAAATCATTAGGTCGTTGCTCCTTCTCTCCATGAACGAATTCAATACTCAAATTCAGTATATCTTGCGCTTTATTTGCATATGGTATATTTACTTTTGAGTCTTTCAATTGTAAATAATGAGTCACCAATGCAAACTTGCTCGATAAATGGTATAAGGTTACCATTTTTATCAAGCGACTCTTTGCCCAATATTTATACCTTATCTGCACGTTTCTTATTAAAATCAAATAATGTGAATGAAGTATTTTTTTTCATTACAATTCTTTATAAGGATTATGTTCAGGAAGCCTAATGAGTTCTTTTATATCAACTTCCAGACATTGAGCTATCTGTATTAATGCTTCTAAAGGTGGTTGACAAGCATTGGTACACCATTTGGAAATGGTTGCTTGGTCTCTACCAAGTTTCTCTGCAAGCCATTTGTTCGTTTTCCCCTTTTCTGCAAGCATAACTTTTATACGATTAAGATTTTTCTCAGCCATTGCGTATATTATTATTGTTTTCGGTTGCAAAGATACTCATTCTTCTCCAAATATCGTTTGTTAAATCCGAAAATCATTATAAAAAGCGGAAAATAATTTGTCTAATTAGAAATTCCGTTGTTTTTTGCATGATTTACAGTGACTCTTTCCCTCGATATCATGCATATCAGTATATTCTGTTAAAAGGAAAACAGATGTGCCTACTTATAATTTTTGGAGTTGATTTATGAATACCAAAATCGGAAAATTGCCGTTGTTTTCAGTGTTAATTTATGTTTTCTCATGCTTTCATTTTGTGGTTTCTCAATTATGTTGTTCCTAATTTGTTTCTTTTATCTACATTATGTCTAAAACAACATTGATTATCAGTGTATTACGACTAATCAGCAAGATTTCAAGAAAAAGTAATTATGGGAACACGTTTACCCGCTAAACTTTGGTTGGATGAAGTAGAGGACTCTTGTATGTCGCAGATTATGGATTTGACTTCACTGCCTTTTGCATTTAAACATATTGCCATCATGCCTGATGCGCATGCGGGAAAAGGAATGCCTATTGGCGGTGTGTTGGCTACCAATGGTGTGATTGTTCCCAATGCTGTGGGAGTGGATATCGGTTGTGGTATGTGTGCGATTAAGACGAATCTAAAAGCGGAAGGTTTTAGTTATACGGATTTGACTTCCATTATGTCGAAGATTCGTGCAGTTGTTCCTTTGGGATTCGATCATCAGAATAAAAAGCAGGATCAGGAATTGCTTCCGCAAGGATTCGACTTTGAAGAGATGCCTGTTTTGAAGAATCAGTACGAGGCTTGTTTGAAGCAGATAGGAACTCTGGGAGGTGGAAATCACTTTATTGAGATTCAAAAAGATACCGCGACGTCTGATGTTTGGGTGATGATTCACTCCGGAAGCCGTAACATTGGTTTGAAGGTTGCCAATCACTATAATAAGATTGCGCAATATTGGAATGAGAAATGGTATTCTGAAATGGTATCGGGACTAGCTTACCTGCCAATGGAGACACAGATGGCAAAGGATTATTTCCGTGAAATGAATTACTGTGTGGCCTTTGCCTTTGCCAACCGTCAGTTGATGATGACTCGTATTTGTGAAGCCATCCAGGCAGTGAAACCTGAAACGGACTTTGATCCTATGATTAATATTGCCCATAACTATGCAGCTTGGGAGAATCACTTCGATCAGGATGTGATTGTACACCGAAAAGGTGCTACGCGTGCCTATGAGGGCGAGATCGGTATTATCCCCGGATCTATGGGTACCAAGTCTTATATTGTTGAGGGACTGGGTAATCCGGAGAGTTTCAAAAGCTGTTCGCATGGTGCAGGTCGATTAATGGGAAGAAAGGATGCCTGTCGCCGTTTGTCACTGGATGAAGAGAAGGAGAGAATGGATCAGCAAGGTATCATTCACGGACTTCGTTCGCAGAACGAACTGGATGAAGCACCGGGAGCTTATAAAGATATTGCGCAAGTGATAGCGAATGAGCGGGACTTGGTGAAGCCGTTGGTGGAGCTGGCTCCAATGGCGGTGATTAAGGGATAATGTCATGCCATGTTTAAAGGAGTATCTAGCGTATGGACATAAAAAAAGGAGCAACGCCTTGCTCCAACCTTTGTTAACCTTAAATCTAATACTATGAAAAACACAATGCAAAGATACAGACTATTGCGAAATTAGCAAATAATCCAAGAAAAAAAGTATGTTTTATAACATTGATTAAGAATTGGTTTTCTCAATTCAATTTTTATTAAGAGATTTGACAGACCACATGTGAAGAATCAACTCTCTACCACCGTATGCTTCTTAGAGTAGATTTAATGAGTGGCAATATACCACGCTGTTTCGTTCTTTTTTGAAGCACCCGGATTAGTGCTTGGGTCGGAAATCGTGATTCCGGAGAAAGTATTGATATCAATTCTTTCTCCATAGTAGGAGGAAGAGATTGCTGTAAAATACTGTTTGGTATTCCTTTTAAAGGGTACAGTGCGTTTCAGCTGTTCGTTGAATTGTTCTAATAGATCCGGATCGGAACATAGTTTGGAAACGTAATCGCCGTAATCAAAGAATATGGTAGGCGTATATCCGTCTAATCTTTGTAATTCGCCCGTTAATTCTTCGTTAAACGTATAACGCTGATTTATTTCTTTCATAATAGCCGCCAGGTTGTCTAATTCCGAGCAATCAGTAACACCGATTGTTCCGCAGGGAGTCACATAATTTGAATAAAAAGAATAGAAACCGTCACAGACCTTTTCGTAATCTATATTTCCGATTAAGTACTGGCCTATCTTGTCGTATGGCATCCCATAGGCCATTATTTCACTTGTAGAAGCTATCAAGTGGCTTGTTACGTTTTTAAGGTCATAGGCAACCTCTACCGTAGACATATAGCAGTCATCGAAAAGTATATATTCCATCTTTAGGCCCGCGTTCGAAATACCTCCGGCAAGCGTAGTAATATCAGTTTGATATTTCGTTTGTGTTCCTCCAAAAAAACGTGTCATCGGTGCATGTTCATACTCCCAGTGCTTTTTACTAATCTGCAAGCTGCTGCGTGAAACTGCTCTCGATACAGGTATCCATCCCATTCCGTGACATCCGATAATCATTGCATATCGTTTGGCGGGAGCATAGGTTTGTACATCGTTCAAAATAGAAGTGATGCCCTCTGCGGTTGTATAGGTAGGATCTGGATAATCGTAGTTTTTTAAAGTCTTCTGTACACTTTTGCCATTCTCATAGACAAGTTCGGAGAGAGTGGCTTTGGTGGCCGATGTACATATAAATACGATCACCCGTTCATTCTTCAATATATTGTTTCCGATGATACTTTTCAAATCGGCAATGTTCTGATAGAAAAAAGAAGTGAGATTGTTCGACCAGGGTAGATACATGAACACCGTCTGTTCATTATTCGAACGAACAACAGGATCAGTCGGATCGGGATCTGTCGGATCAGTAGTTGAGTCATCCGTTTGCCTTGTAGTTGGAGAGGTAGAAACAGGATCCTCTTTCTCACATGAAATCATGCCAAAAGAAAGAAATAATACAAAGAGGATTGATTTCATCAGACGATAATATGGTTGCATTGTTTCCATTATTCTACAAGGATTAAATAATCTTTTTATATGTAACGTAAAAAGAGAACCTTTTGATCTGTCTTATCGAGACATAATTGACATCTCTCTTTTTGCAAAGTTATTGAAAAATAGCGTAATTCCTATATTATCATGAATAAGAAAAAGGAGAGAGCTTACGTATAGACATAAAAAAAAGGAGCAACGCCTTGCTCCAACCTTTGTTAACCTTAAATCTAATACTATGAAAAACACATTGCAAAGATACGGACTATTGCGAAATTAGCAAATATTCCAAGAAAAAAAGTATGTTTTATAACATAGATTAAGAATTTGATATTCCAATTCAAATTTTATTAAGACTTTTTGATTGCTTTATCTTCCTCTAATCCCTTTGACATATACTTTCAATTAGGTATCCTGAAATCATTCGGAGAACAACCTGTGATTTTCTTAAATAACCGGCTGAAATACTGTGGATTCTGAAAACCCAGCTCTTGCGTTATCTGATTGATTGTTTTATCAGTATTCACCAACCAATCTTTGGCAATCTCGAAGCGTTTGAACTCGATATACTCTTTAAATGATTTCCCCGTTTCATACTTCAGTAAGTCGTTGAAATATTCAGGAGACAAATGAAGCAGGTTCGCGCAATACTTATGTGAAAGTATATCGACAGTCGGTACCTGTTTCGTCTCGAAATGGTTATTTATGATTTTATCGAATTGTTTGATAATCGTTTTATTCGCTTCATTACGTGTAATGAATTGGCGTTCGTAGAAACGGATACAGTAATCCAGCAATAATTCTATATACTTGGAAACTATCTTCTTGCTATGTCGGTCAATGCAACGTTCGAGTTCCTGGTTTATTTTATCCATAAACCCCAGAATGATTTGCTTCTCGCGCAAAGATATATGTAATGCTTCTTCAGGCAGATAAGAGAAGAAAGTATAGTTATGTATATTAAGTCCGAGCGGAGTGCCACAAATCAGATCGGGATGAAAAGCCAATATCCATCCTTTGGAAGGAAAATTCTTACTGTTTTCCTTCATATTGATAGACTCTCCGGGACTAAGGAAGAGCAAAGTACCATCCGAAAAATCATAATACTGGTGACCATACATATACGCTTCACATTTACACTCACTCAATAGAATCGTATAAAAGTCGAACTTGATGCCCGTATGAGCTGACAAGTCAGCCTTTGAGAGATCGATGACACTTACCAGCGGGTGTAGTGTCTTACTCCCCAGGCAACAATTGCATTGATGCACGGTTCCTATCTTTGAGTACTTTATCTCCCATGATGTTGAGACTCCTGTATCTAAAATACGTCTAGTTTTTGTTTATATTCGTTCGGGGTGCAGCCGACATGCTTTTTAAATAACCGACTGAAGTGCTGTGGATATTGAAATCCCAGTTCATAAGCTACCTGGCTGACAGTTTGAACACCTTCCAGTATTCTTTCTTTGGCCAGTTCGATAATCCGGCACTGGATATATTCCTGTGCAGTTTTTCCGGTTTCCTTCTTTATCAGGTCCCCGAAATAATTAGGAGAGAGGCATGCCTTGTCTGCAAAGTATTTCACGGATGGCAGTCCTTCGGTCATTGCCACCTGATTTTGGAAATATTCGTCCAGTAATTGCTCGAATTTAACGACTATATCTTTATTCGCCTGATTGCGTGTAATGAACTGCCGTTCGTAGAAACGCATACAGTAATCCAATAGCAGTTCGATATTCCGTACGATAAGTTGCTTGCTATGCTTGTCGATAGTATGCTCCAGTTCGAGCCGGATTTTATGTATGCAATCGGTTACGATTTCTCTTTCCTGATCTGAAAGATGCAATGCCTCATTTACCTCGTAAGAGAAAAAAGTATAGTTTTTGATATTCTGTCCTAATGAAGTTCCACGGATTAAATCGGGGTGGAATAAAACCCCAATCGACTTGGTACGGGGAGCCGTTCGGTTACGGTTGTCTATTCCGCTCACTTGTCCCGGTGCCATACAGACAACCGTTCCTTCCTGATAATCGTAATTCTTACGTCCGTATGTGAGATCCCCGCATTTGGCATCTTTCAGGAACAGACAATAGAATCCGATGTTCATACGGATATACTCAACCGACTTGGTAGCTTTTGAGAAGTCGATTACATTAACTAAAGGGTGCAATGTCTCCAGTCCAAACAACTGGTCATACTGATCGACGGTTTCAATTTTTGTTATTTCATCCATATGCTTTGTTATTAATCTGATACAAAGATAAAACATTTGGAGGTATCTTTTTTATTTCATACCTCAAATCAGTAATAAGGGTACAAGAATCAGTAATCTGTATACTACATAAACTTGCGGGCGGAAAAATAAATGGCAATGATTGCTGGAAGTAAGTCATGGAATTGATATATTTGCTCCGGAGAATATAAAAAAACAGGTTTTATGAAAGCATTATTCATTGGAGGAACGGGTACTATCAGTACAGATGTAGTTGCATTGGCGCAACAGAGAGGGTGGGAGATTACTCTCCTTAACCGCGGCTCAAAAAAAATGCCGGAAGGAATTCACAGTATCATTGCGGATATTAATGATGAAGAAGCTGTGGCAAAAGCCATCGCACTTGAACATTACGATGTGGTTGCGCAATTCATCGGTTATACGGCAGAAGACGTAAAGCGTGATATCCGCCTGTTTCAGAATAAAACGCGGCAATACATCTTTATCAGCAGTGCCTCTGCCTATCAAAAGCCATTAACCGATTATCGCATTACCGAAAGCACCCCTCTGGTCAATCCCTACTGGCAGTATTCCAGAAACAAGATAGAAGCGGAAGAAGTATTGATGTCAGCCTACCGGACAAGTGGCTTTCCGGTGACCATCGTTCGTCCCAGCCATACCTATAACGGAACCAAACCTCCCGTAGCCGTACATGGAGATAAGGGAAACTGGCAGATTCTCAAACGGATTCTTGACGGAAAACCTGTCATTATTCCCGGTGATGGCTCCTCTTTGTGGACACTGACTCACTCCAAAGATTTTGCCAAAGGCTATGTCGGACTGATGGCGAATCCACATGCCATTGGGAACGCTTTTCATATCACTACCGATGAAAGTATGACTTGGAATCAGATTTACCAGACAATCGCCGATGCGTTAGGCAAACCTCTGAACGCATTGCACGTAGCATCCGATTTCCTTGCCAAACATAGCGATCATTATGATTTCAGGGGGGAACTCTTAGGAGATAAAGCGGCTACGGTTGTTTTCGATAATTCGAAGATAAAGCGGCTCGTCCCAGATTTTATATGCCATATCTCTATGGCGGACGGATTGCGGCAAGCTGTACATTATATGCTTTCTCATCCGGAAACTCAAACACCCGATCCGGAATTTGATTCGTGGTGTGACCGTATAGCCAATGCAATCAGTGCGGCAGACAAAGCCTTCTGATTTTCCTGATTTTAATAAGTACCTGCCACTAATTAATTGCTATTTTTTAGGCACGGATTACACGGATTAACGCGGTTATTTTTCAGCAATGATAACCCTAAAGACCGTGACATACGTGTAATCCGTGCCTAATTATTATTTAATAAGGAACATTTCTTCCTTGCTGCACCTCAATTCGTATTCCGAAATTACCATTGGCAGATTTCAGTTCGAACGCTCCCCGGAAATTATTCCTTTCCCAAGGCATAGCGCTACGGTTAGGCACCCGCCAGCCATCCTTGTTGTAATCTCCGTAAGTATTGATTCTCATTCCGTTTTTCAGTTTGAAAGATCCCATCTGCATAAACTGTGGAGAAGAAGACAATCCCCAACCATATCCGTATCCAAAACCGGCAAACCCGGAGTAAGAAGACGAAGAAAAAGAGTCGGTGAATCCTTGAGAATAGGTAATATCCGTGTTTAAACGAAAGAGCTGATTATAATCTTTCGTCATATTAGGCATATCTAAATTAAACTTGGGAAGTTCGGGAGTTGCTACGTTCATTAACCCCATATCCAGCAGAAAACCACCAAACTCTTTGATATTGGTAGATGGAGCACGACGAATACTATCGGAAGGAATTTCCGACTGTGCGGATGCAAAACCGACCGATAATATCAGCGAAAGAAATAGAATCAGTTTTTTCATCTTCGTAAAGGTTGATTTACCACAAAGATAGATAATTTCCACCTGACTATCCGCTTCCGTTATGTTTTCTTAGAAAAAAACTTATCTTTTCAATTTAATCACCGGATAAACGACAGGAGCCGTCTCCCATTTCCTTTTCATCGGGTTGTATGAGCGTTCCATACCTCCATGGAGTTCGATATAATCGTTGAACTTGATTTCAAGCATCATGCCATAACCGCTTTGCGGATAGATAGGAGTGAGATATCCCTGCGAAGCATTTCGTTCGCCATTCACAGAATATTCGCCGAAAGCCCGTATACGCAGAAATTTATTAATCCGGTAAGCGGCCGAACCGCTAAAACCAAAATCATTTCTGGCACCATGTTGGAAAGAAGGCATTGTGTACTTGGCACTGAACAGCCCACCTGAAAGCTCCCATCGTTCATTAGGGGCATACGTATAAATGGCACCTACGAATATGCGTCCCCATGGTAGGATACGTATTATGCAAACTATACGTACTTAAATAGCTGTTAGCATTGATCCCGAAAATATCCGACCGATTATAGTCACGGCTGAAGGGATCGAAAGAAGTACCCAGTCTGGGAGTAGGCCAGGGAGTATCCATAAATTCGGGAGGAGATATATGAAGCGTCATGCTATCCGTTTGAATGGTTGGCTTCCTGTCGTTCGGCGTTATATTCATATCGGGTAAGATGAAGCCCTCCTTATCCATATTTAATGGCTGCTTTTGCTCCGGTGGCAGAAGAACCGCACGGCCGATGCTATCCTTTTTTACTTCCACCTGTTGCGCAAATGCGGTACAGGTACAAAGTAAAAACATAAATCCTGTGAACTGTCTTTTATTCATGGCACTTTGCGGTGTTAAAGAGTTTAGTTGACAATCAGTTTATAACCGATTCCCCGTACATTGACAATACGTATCTGTTCATCTTGCGAGAGTTTATGCCGCAATTTGGTAATGAACACATGCAAGCTTCGGGAATTGAAAAAACTGTCGTCTCCCCAAAGTTCGAGCAAGACATCCTGCGTGTTGACCACCTGATTCCGGTTTTCGCAAAGCCGTTTCAAGATTTCCGATTCACGATGAGAGAGTTCCTGTCTCGTTCCTGCGTGTAATAAAGTTTGTGCAACAGGATCAAACAGATAGCTTCCTATCTCAAAATGATTGGCAACCTTATTCTCTGTGAAGAGAAAAGCCTTTCCCATCAGTGCTTTGATTCGGATAATCAGCTCTTGTATACCGAAAGGTTTTTTGTAATCATTCGCTCCGAGTTCAAACCCTCCACCATCATTGATGGCCGAACGGGCAGTCAGGAATAAGACAGGAGTCTGTTTATCCGTCTGGCGGATGCGACGTACCATTTCAAAGCCATCCATTTTCGGCATCATCACATCGGCTACAAGTACATCCGGATGAAGTTCGAAGAAAAGGCTTAGTCCTTCCTCACCGTCATTCGCCGTATGAATGATAAAATCATTTTCTTCAAGTGTATCCTTGATAATCATGGCGAGCGTCTGTTCGTCTTCTACCAGTAATACGGTAATTTTGTTTTACTCATGATTTTATGGGTTTATAAAGTAATGGTAAAAGTGCTTCCTTTGTCCGGTTCACTTTTTACGGTGATAGTTCCTCCATGTTTTTCGACCATACTCTTGACATAGAACAGTCCTAGTCCGTAACCTTTTATATTATGAAGATTACCCGTCGGGACCCGGTAGAATTTATCAAATATGTGCTTTTGTTTATCAAGTGGAATCCCGATTCCCCGGTCGGTAACGCTGACGGTTACTGTCCCCCCAGTCTGTCGGCAGGAAATAGACAATTCGGCTTCCTCTTTCGAGTATTTCACTGCATTATCTATCAGGTTACTGATGATGTTGCTGAAATGCGTACGGTCGGCTACAATGACAAGCGTTTCCGGTTGAATATCCAATTCGATATGTACAGGCTTGTCCGCTTTTAGCTGGTGCTGCTCCATGAGCGGAGTAATCAACTCCTTCAGGTTGATTTCCTCCGGATGCAAACGAAACGTTTTGCGACGCTCCATTCCCATGGATAAAATCTGTTCCACCAGCCCGCTAAGCCTTTGCAACTGCTCCTGACTGATGCGTAGATACTGGTCGCGCTTGCTTTTCTCTTCCGCCTGGTTAAAGTTCAGTAATGCGTCATTAGCCGCATAGGCTACGGCAATGGGAGTCTTTAATTCGTGCGTGATATTATTGGTAAAATCACTTTTCATTTCATCCAGCGTTTTCTGTTTCAGAAGCGTCCGGATAAGGAACCAGAAAGAGAATCCGAGAATCAGAAGAATTACAAATGAAGTGACCAGAATACCTGTCATCTGCTTTAACACCAATGAATTGATCGGCTCGAACACCAGTTGGTAGCGTTGGCTGTGATGCATATTAAATTCATAGTCATAGCGGATTGCCTTGGGACTGGGAATATAACTGCTATCTCCCGCAATACCTAATGTATCGGTATATACAATGGAAGAATCGGCACTGATTCCGGTATAAATCAAAAGAGTGTGATGAGGAATAGAGAGATTATGCTCTTTCATCACATGGGTGAGCAAACTGTCATATCGCTGCAGGTTGACATCTATATAAGTGTCCACACCCGAATGAATACCCTGCTGAATACTCATTAACAGCTCCTTTAGCGAATCTTGCTTTTTCAATAACACATCCAGCCCGTTCTCGCTACTTGCAACAGGTGTAGAATCTTCCGGAGCGTTACCAACGGTCTTTACCGTATCCGTAGTAGTTTCTGTCCGGGAGTGTATCGTATCCTGACGGCTACTATCCGTATAAGAAATCGTTTGTTTAGTCACTAATGAATTGCCGTCCGCATCATATCCGGCTGATACCGTCAGCGAACCGTGTTCCACATTATCTTTTTGCAAATCATTTACCCGGAGCACGACCTCGTTAAAGTCACTCGTCTGCATCGCATCTCTGATATTGCTCTCCATTTCCATCTTCATAGACCGGTAAAGCCCTGTCAACCAATAAGCTTGATAAACAAAGATTCCGATTAATGAGCAGATAACCAGTATGACAATATGTTTTAGTAGTAATTTCATACTGACAAAGATAATAGGAAACTATTCTTATTCTTCTCTTTGATAAGACTAAATAACACTAGATAAGCCAGTGATAACGCAAATTTCCATTTTTTCTACCGTATTTTGTCGTATTCCAAAAATAAAGACGAAATGAAACGGATTAATTTACTATTTATGTCTCTTCTATGTGTGTGGATATCCGCTACAGCACAAGTCGGACAACAGTCACAGGAACCTGTCGACAGTATCAAGAATATAGGTTATATGGATAGTTTGTTTCAGGAACTGCCCGAAGTGATGATTATAGGTGAACGCCCTATCGTGAAAGCCGAACAAGGCAAACTCGTGTATGACGTGCCGAGACTGGTGGGCAACCTGCCTGTGGATAATGCCTATGATGTTGTGAAAAATCTTCCGGGTATAGTAAATATGAATAATAGTCTGATGTTGGGAGGACAGGAGGTAACTGTTGTCATCAACGGAAAAGTGACCACTCTGTCTGCCGAACAATTGGATGCTTTATTAAAATCGATTCCTGTCAGCCGGATTGAAAAGGCGGAAGTGATGTATTCCGCTCCGGCACGCTATCAGGTACGCGGACCGATGATTAACCTGATATTAGCACCCGGCACAGGACAAGCATCTTCCCTTCAAGGAGAACTCTATACAGCTTTTAACCAACATCACTACGAATCTTTGGCAGAACGTGGAAGTCTTCTGTACTCCGGACGTAAATTCTCTGCAGATCTTCTTTACTCTTACTCTTATGATCGTGACCGAAGGATTACGGAGAAAGAAGCACTTCACACATTAGCCGATGGTTCAGCGCATCAGATGGATATGGATGAAATAATGACTTCCCGTACCAACAGTCATCAGATACGTCTCGGAATGGATTACTCTCTAGCAGAAGATCATCTGTTAAGCCTGGTCTACACAACAGCTTTTACCGATTCCAAACATTATTCCATAGCTACCGGTGCGCAAAACTCTGTTACCGATTCACAGGGAGACAGCCAGCTCCATAACGCAAAGTTAGATTATCAACCCCCTTTCGGGCTGAAAGCTGGAGTGGCATTTACATCCTATCATTCTCCCGGCAGCCAATTATTATATAGCACGATGGGAACAGAGACAATGAATTTCTTAAGCCGCGATAAACAACAAATCAATCAATGGCGTTTTTATGCCGGGCAAGAACATACCTTAGGCAAAGGGTGGGGATTGAATTATGGTATGGCTTACACGACCGCCTTAGACCATAGTTACCAGAAATATTACGATCCTGAAGCAGACCACTTACTGCCGGATAATAATATGGCCTCCCGCCGTCGCGAACAAACCCTGAATGTTTATGCAGGACTGAATAAGAGCTTTGGCGATAAACTCTCGGCCGATGTTTCCCTGGCAGCAGAGCAATATCATACAGATATCTGGAATGGATGGAGCCTCTATCCGGTAGCTAATCTGACTTATATGCCTGCCGCCGGACATGTCCTGCAACTCTCATTGAGTAGTGATAAGGAATATCCTGAATACTGGAGCGTGCAGAACTCTATTTCTTACATGGGAGCCTATTCTGAAATTCAAGGTAATCCCTATCTTAAACCTGCAACGAACTATGAAACGAGTTTCACTTATATATTGAAAAGCAAGTACGTCTTTTCTGCCTTTTATAGCTATACAAAAAACAACGAAATGCAAACCCTTTACCAGTCACCTGAACGTTTGGTGGAGATTTACAAGCTCTTCAACTTTGATTTTTCATCGCAGGTCGGATTAATGATGACAGTTCCCTTCAAGGTAAAATGGCTGGACTCCCGTATTACAGCCATCGGCTTTCGCTATCGCCAAAAAGACAGTGATTTTTGGGATATCCCGTTTGACCGTAAACTATATACATTTGTGTTGACGATGAACAACACCTTTACCCTTTCCACAAAACCCGACTTAAAATTCACTTTGACCGGATTCTATCAAAATAGAGCCATCCAGGGTATTTTCGATCTTCCCCGTTCGGGAAACCTGGATGCGGCACTTCGTTACACCTTTGCAAAAGGAAAAGCACAACTAACCTTGAAGTGTGATGATATATTCAACACTTCTACCGTTTCGACACAAGTTCGCTACGGATTGCAGAATGTAAAGAACCATTATATGCGGACCACCCGTACATTCGGCGTTTCGTTTAACTATAAGTTTGGGGGATACAAAGAGAAGAAAAGGGAAGAAGTAGATACCTCCCGTTTTAAATAAACGCTAATTAATTTTTAGACATAAGAGCGAGAAAAATTTCAGACATAAGAACAAAAGAACATAAATGCTGCGCTTTGAAAATTATTTCTGTTGTTTATTTAACTGCTATTTTATTTTTTGTTCTTATGTTCTTCTGTCTGAATTAAATTCTCATTTATAAAATGAACTACTTAGTTCATTCTTTTGATGCTTTCCATGTTTGGGCATATTCTTCCAACACACACTTGATGCTTTGTCCGATTTTCACATAATCGGCCTCATTCAAATTGGCTAGTGACACACGCACACTCCATTTCGGTCCGGCAAAGCCACCACCATTCAACAGAACGAGTGAAGTTTCGTTTGCCAGGCGGAAAACCACATCCAATGGATTGTAGGTCTTTTGCAGATAAGTAACGAAGTCATCCCCATAGAATTTCTTCGCCCATACCAGCATATCAATCTCCGAATAATATCCGGCACGCAGCGGATCTTCTACCAGTGTGAAACCTGTATTATCCCACAATGCATGCAGGCGGCGATGAATAATTTCCTGCATCTTGGCTTTATAACTGTCCTCTTTATCCAAAAGCGAGAAGAGGGCAAACAAACTCATCTGTATCTGTTGGGGCAGGGAAAGCCCTGCAGTATGATTCAGCGCAATTTGTCGGCTGTCAGCCACCATGCGGTCAATAAATTTCATCTTTTCCGGTTGCAGGCTAAGGCTGGAATAACGTTTGTTTAATATTGATTTCTGCTCCTCCGACAGGCGGGCAATCATTTTGTCGTAGATGTTGTCTTCGTGTAGAGCGATCACAGCGGTTCTCCATCCTGTAGCTCCGAAATATTTGGAGAACGAATAAACGCAAAGCGTATTGTGCGGCAACTCTGCCATCAATGAACGGAAATGAGGAATAAACGTTCCGTACACATCATCCGTGATAATCATCAGGTTCGGATTATCATTCTTCACAATGTTGATGATACGTTCGGTAGTCTCTTTGCTAAGTGCATAGCTGGGCGGGTTGCTCGGATTGGTGATAAACAACGCTTTGATCCGCGGATCTTTCAGCTTGTCTATATCTTCATCCTTATACTGCCAGGTATGTAAACCGTCAGGAGTCATCTGGTCGGCAGAAATTTCGGTAACGTCGAACTGATAGCGTCGCAGTTACGGGATTTCTATATAAGGAGTGAACACAGGAACCATCAAAGCAATAGCATCCCCCTGGTTCAACAGGAAATTCTCTTGCAAAGAATCGAACAGATAACACATGGCTGCTGTACCTCCTTCAGTCGCGAAAAGGTCAAAAGTTCCTTTCGGCGGACGGCGGTCACACATCTCTTGCGCCAGGTAATCCTGTACGATTAACTCCGTAAAATGTAAAATACGGTCGGGCACAGGATACTGGTCGCCAATCACCGATTCCGCCCATTCGTGAATAAGCGTATCCGGATCGGCAGCATGTTCCATCAGCATATAATTATAGCCCTCTTTCAACAGGTTAGCACCGGGAGCTTTCTCGTTTTCTTTCAGGAAAGCCTCGAAACGGGCAGCAATTCCCGCCTTTTGCGGAATACCTGCTATTCCTTCTTCCAGTGAAAACGCATGACGACATTCGCAAAGGCCGAATTGTCCCAGCAGAAAAAAGGCTTCGCGTGGTTCGGTAGCAATCCAGTTCGGGTTACCTCTTCCGGCATTCAACATGGTATGTGCTATCTTCTTGATACTTTCATCTGCCATATTGATCAGTTTGTTTTTCAGCTCGAACGGGCTGATCGTTTCCATTTTCTTGGCATAACTTTTGGTAATGGCAGGGTTATTTGTTTTCTTTTCCATAATGATATTTATTTATATAGTTTTACATAAGTAGTACGATGACAACTCCCCAGATAATCAGGAGCGTATTGCCGACTGCATACGTCACCGTATATCCTAATGCCGGTGTGTCGCTTTCCACTGCATCCTGAATAGCTCCCAATGCAGCTGTTGTAGTACGTGCTCCTGCCGTACATCCCAATGACAGGGCAGGGTGGAATTTGAACAAGTATCTCGCCATCAGCAATCCGGCGAGGAGAGGAATGGCCGTTGCCAATGCGCCGACGATAAACAGACTGACGCCTACTTCCTTGAATCCGGCAATGAAACTGGGACCTGCGGCGATACCGACCACTGCGATAAACATATTCAGTCCTACATTATTCAATACCCATAAAGAAGGTTCGGGGATACCTCCGAAAGTAGGATGCTTGCTGCGTAGCCAACCGAACAGAAGTCCGGCTATCAATGCGCCGCCACTGGTAGAAAGACTGATAGGAACACCTCCCAGATGAATAGCCAGTGCACCGAAAAGACCACCGAGCAAAATACCCAATCCAACGAAGATCATATCCGTCTGGTTGGTAGGCCGGTCAATATAGCCCATTTGTTTGGCAGCACTTTCCACTTCATGTTTAAGACCGGTAAGTTCGAGAATATCTCCCGAATCTACAATCGTTTTAGGCAATACCGGAACATTGATTCCGGCACGTTTGATATTCCGGATACTAACCCCGTGCATAAACTTCTGCGCCCTGATTTTGGAAACCGTTTCTCCGGCAAAAGTCCGGTGGGTCACCATTACAGGAAGAGTTTCTGCAGGGAAGTCGAGTAATTGTGCATCAATCACTTCCGGACCGATCCAGTCTTCTTCTCCAATCACAAATTCACGGCGTCCGCTAAGTACCACTTCGTCATTCTTATGAAGAATCAGGTTCGGATCTACTTCCTTCACCACTCTTTTTTGACGAATCCGTTCTACAAACAGCCGTTTATCATTTTTACATAGATAAGCTTCGAGTTCACTGACTTTCTTTCCTTTGTCAAACCATTCATTGGTGATTTTATAAGCACGGAACACAACCGGACGAAGAGCCGGGGAAAATCCGGGTTCGTCAGCTTCCGATGTTCCCATTTGAGCCTCCAATTTTGCAGTCGCCTTCACCTTATCCAGTCCACCCAGCATTTTAGGGCCGAGAGAAGCCAGAATCCACGCCGAACCGGCCGTTCCGAAAATATAAGTTACGGCATACGCTACCGGAATTGCATTGATGAACGTGGCTTTCTGTGCATCGCTGATTCCCAGCTGGTTGATCGTATCGCTTGCCACGCCGATAACGGCGGATATTGTTTGTGAGCCTGCCAACAGTCCGGCAGCTTCTCCTACATGATATCCCATGATTTTGGCCAGTATCCACGGGGCTACCAGACTGACAATACACATCAGTACGGCAAATCCCACTTGTGGCAGGCCGTCTTTCTTCAATCCGCGGAAAAACTGCGGACCTACCTTATAGCCAACGGCAAATAAGAAAAGCAGAAAGAACACAGCTTTCATCGGACCATCTACAGTGATATTCAGTTGTCCGACCAATACTCCGACCAGAAGAACGCTGGTGACTGTCCCCAAGGAGAATTTCCCTATTTTGAGTCTGCCAAGCCAGAACCCGGCAAAGAGCGTCAGGAAAATAGCAAGTTCAGGATGTACCCTTAGTTGATTAATAATCCATTCCATAATTAAGTTGTTGTTTTAGGTTATGTCATTTACAACAGTTATAGCGTAAAAAGAGTTTGTTGTGTTATGAAAAATAGAGATATAATATCCGTCGAACTTTAAATTTCTCTATTTCGCTTTTTTGTTATACTTTTGTTCCTTCAAATAAAACTAATCATATTCTGTATGAAATCAGACATAGAAATAGCTCGCAGTATTGAGCTGAAGAAGATTAAGCAAGTTGCCGAAGGTATCGGAATCCCTCGTGAGGAAGTGGAGAATTATGGCCGCTACATAGCAAAGATCCCCGAACAACTGATTGATGAAGAGAAAGTGAAGAAAAGCAATCTCATTCTGGTAACTGCTATCACAGCAACCAAAGCGGGCATTGGCAAAACTACAGTATCTATCGGTCTCGCTTTGGGATTGAATAAAATTGGAAAGAATGCGATTGTCGCTCTTCGCGAGCCGTCTCTCGGTCCATGTTTCGGAATGAAGGGAGGAGCAGCCGGTGGGGGATATGCACAAGTGCTTCCGATGGACAAAATTAACCTCCATTTTACCGGAGATTTTCATGCCATCACTTCTGCCCATAACATGATTTCCGCCCTGCTCGATAATTATCTCTATCAGAACCAGGCAAAAGGTTTCGGATTGAAAGAAATTCTTTGGCGGAGAGTGCTTGACGTGAACGACCGTTCGTTGCGCAGCATCGTTGTCGGCCTCGGACCTAAATCGAACGGGATTACCCAAGAGTCCGGTTTCGATATTACTCCTGCTTCGGAGATTATGGCAATTCTTTGCCTTTCCAAAGATGTGAGTGATCTGCGTCGCCGTATTGAAAATATCCTGTTGGGCTTCACGTATGACGACCAACCTTTTACTGTGAAAGATTTGGGAGTGGCAGGAGCCATCACTGTGTTGTTGAAAGATGCTATCCATCCTAATTTAGTGCAGACTACCGAAGGAACCGCTGCTTTTGTACATGGTGGTCCGTTTGCTAATATCGCACATGGTTGTAACTCTATTCTGGCCACTAAATTGGCAATGTCTTTCGGTGATTATGTAATAACAGAAGCCGGATTCGGTGCCGATCTCGGTGCAGAAAAATTCTATAATATCAAATGCCGCAAGAGCGGACTCCAACCACGTCTCACGGTGATTGTCGCTACGGCACAAGGATTAAAGATGCACGGAGGTGTCAGTCTCGACCGTATCAAAGAGCCGAATATGGAAGGCTTGAAAGAAGGATTGCGTAATCTCGACAAACACGTTCGTAACCTTCGCTCATTCGGTCAGACCATCATCGTAGCTTTCAATAAGTTTGCATCCGATACGGATGAAGAAATGGAATTACTGCGCGAACATTGCGAACAGTTGGGAGTGGGTTTCGCCATTAACAATGCGTTCAGTGAAGGAGGAGAGGGAGCAGTAGATATGGCCCGTCTGGTAGTAGATACCATAGAGAACAATCCGTCCGAATCTTTACGCTACACTTATAAAGAAGAAGATAGCATACAGCAGAAGATTGAAAAGGTAGCCACTAATATTTACGGAGCCAGCGTTATTACTTATAGCAGTATCGCCCGCAACCGCATCAAGCTGATCGAGAAAATGGGAATTACTCATTATCCGGTTTGTATTGCGAAAACACAATATTCATTTTCTGCCGATCCAAAGATTTATGGTGCGGTAAACAACTTCGAGTTCCATATTAAAGATATTGTTATCAATAACGGAGCTGAAATGATTGTAGCCATTGCCGGAGAAATTCTTCGTATGCCGGGATTACCCAAGGAGCCGCAGGCATTGCACATCGATATTGTGGATGGAGAAATAGAAGGATTGAGCTAAAATATATACCTCAAAAAAATATTCCGGTATGATGCCGGTAAAATAAATCCCCGTCTTTCCCTATGAAATAAAATGTGGAAAGACGGGGATGACTGTATATAGAGTCCAGTGCGCTTCTGTTTTCTCTTCTTGCACACTGTACGGTTGAATTCGTCCTTGCTATGAGTGATATATGACATCATATATTTCTTTTATAGTAAGAAAAACGAAAATATGGACAGATGGTTCGGGCGGGACCGTTAATAAATAAAAAAAGCCTGCTCCTTTCACAAAGAGCAGACCTTATAAATAAGAAATAAAGCTGATAACAGTGAAGCTATTAGCTTTGAAATCGTTTTTTAATAAGCAAAAAGAGGATATTTCTTCATTGTCTCATTGACACGTGCACGTACTTGTGCAATAACTTCCTCATTTTCTACGTTAGACAATACAGTCTCGATCATTTCAGCAATTTCGAGCATCAAATCTTCTTTTGCACCACGAGTTGTGATAGCAGGAGTACCCAAACGGATACCGGAAGTCTGGAAAGCTGAACGGCTGTCGAACGGAACCATGTTCTTGTTAACAGTAATATCGGCAGAAACCAATGCTTTTTCTGCCACTTTACCTGTCAGTTCAGGATATTTGCTACGCAGGTCAACCAACATAGAGTGGTTGTCTGTACCACCGGAAACGATAGTAAAGCCACGGTCAATCAAAGCCTGTGCAAGTACAGCAGCGTTCTTTTGTACTTGTTTAGCATATTCCTTAAATTCAGGTTGCAGGATTTCACCGAAAGCAACTGCTTTAGCAGCAATTACATGTTCCAACGGTCCGCCTTGAACCCCTGGGAATACGGCAGAATCCAGTAATTGAGACATCATCTTGATCTCACCTTTCGGAGTGGTCTTTCCCCACGGATTGGGGAAATCCTTACCCATCATGATGACACCACCACGAGGTCCGCGAAGTGTTTTATGTGTAGTAGAAGTGACGATATGTGCATATTTAACCGGATTTTCGAGCACTCCGGCAGCGATCAGGCCGGCAGGGTGAGCCATGTCAATCATCAGGATAGCGCCTACTTTGTCGGCGATTTCACGCATACGTTTGTAATCCCATTCACGAGAGTATGCAGAACCACCACCGATAATCATTTTCGGTTTCTCACGTAGAGCGACTTCTTCCATCTGGTCGTAGTCAACGCGTCCAGTTTCCTGATTCAGGTTATATTCGCAAGGAGTATAGATGATACCGGAAGTGTTTACCAGTGAGCCATGAGAAAGGTGTCCGCCGTGTGCAAGATTTAATCCCATGAATTTGTCGCCCGGATTCAGAACTGCGAGGAAAACAGCAGCATTAGCTTGTGCTCCCGAGTGTGGTTGTACGTTTGCCCATTCGGCACCGAAGATTTCTTTCAGGCGGTCGATAGCGATTTGTTCGCTTTGGTCTACTACTTCGCAACCTCCGTAATAACGTTTGCCGGGATAACCTTCTGCGTACTTGTTAGTCAGGCAAGAACCCATTGCCTGCATAACCTGGTCACTCACAAAATTTTCTGATGCAATAAGCTCGATTCCTTTCAACTGACGTTGATGCTCTTTTTCGATGATGTCGAAAATGATGTCGTCTCTTTTCATTCTTTTATAAGTAAGATTAAATTTCTAATTCGAGATACCTATTTTAAGCGCACAAAGTTAATGAAAATAAATAAAGAATGAAGGAAGTACAAGAAAAATGTTAGTAAAAAGCCGGATTTAATGATATTTTATTCTTAAAGGATGAATCCCAGCGAAAAACTTAACGCGCTGTCACGGCGACGGAAAATAATGTTGCTCACTCCTGTGCTGCCGTCGGAATTGATATTGTCGTAAATGATGGACTTGGAGATATTTCCGATGCCTTGCTCGTAGCGGAAATCGAAAAAGATACGGGAGATGTTGACGCCTACACCGATCACTGCACTGACATTGAACGGATACAGCCTTTCGTGAATCCCTTTTTGGTCAAAATTCTTAAAAGTGATTTCATTGTGTTTTCCCCATAAGTAGCGAAGTTTAAAATTTGCGAAGATAGACATTCCGTAAGGCCCTTTTTTCACCACATTATAGCCGTATAAAATAGGGAAATCCACACTGTGCAACACCGATTGCACGGAAGCATAATCAGGCTCGATGGCAGGATGCTGCGAACCGAGCTTATCGAAAGTGATCTCACATTTGCTTACATTATAGGACACTTCCGGCTGAATGAAATGCTTCTTCATGTTGATGCGCATAAAGAGGGCGCCGAAATAACCTATCTTGTAGTTATTCTGCACCTCATCGATAGTTACATCCTTAATTTTCAGTTCAGACACCATGAACATGGAAGAGTTGAATCCCGCCTTGATACCGATATTTATTTTTTTTGTATTGGGGCGGTCTACTTTTTCTGCGTTATAGTTCTGGCCGACAGCCGTGCAGGCTATAGCTAACAAACCGGGAAGGATGAATTTACGCAGCATATTCATGGCAATATCGCACTTTTTATGATTTCTTCTTTTCTACACTCCAACCGAACTTACCGATTTTCTCTCCCAGATTATAATATCCTCCGTGCACATATACCAGCGGATTGGCTTCGGCCAGTTCCAGCTTTCCGGTTTCAGGATTCAGGTTCCGGTCGTCCGCACGCACATTTACTACGTCAGCGATAAACATATCGTGTGAGCCGAGAGAGATGATTTCTTTCACACGGCATTCAATGCAGAGAGGAGATTCTTCAATCAACGGAGCACTAACCACCGTACACTGTCCGGGTGTCAGCTTCATCTCATCAAATTTATGATAATCACGTCCCGAACGAACTCCGCACCAGTCAGTGGCAAAAGCCATATCTTTCGTTGTCAGGTTGATGACAAACTCCATGTTTTTTTTGATAATGTCATAAGAATGGCGTTCCGGACGTACGGATATATAACACATGGGCGGGTTTGTACAAATCGTACCCGTCCATGCTACTGTGAACATATTATATTCGCTTTCTTCCTTTCCGCAGCTGACTAGTACAGCCGGCAGCGGATAGATCATCGTTCCTGGTTTCCAGTCCTGTTTCATAGGGCTATACGTTTATTCAGAGGATTGTAATCTCTTCACGTTTCTGCTCTTTCTCGCAATAATGGCACTTTACGATACAATTATCCTTGTCTATCACATGAAAGATAGTGGCCATCGGTTCGTTGTTGGTGATACATTTCGGATTGGCACATTTCACGATGCCCCGAAGTTCATCCGGCATTTTCACCTCTTTCTTTCCACTACTTCGTAATCGCGGATGATATTCAGCTTGACGTGCGGGGCAACTACTGAAATACGGTTAATCTCTTCGTCGCAGAAGAATTTATCTGCAATCTTGATGATCCCTTTTTTACCCAGCTTCTTGCTGTCGAGGTTGAATCCGATAGTGATATTGCTAGTCATCTGTTCCACACCGAGCAGTTGCACTACGGTAAAGAGCTTTTCGGATGGGATATGGTCAATCACTGTCCCGTTTTTCAGGGCAGCTACTTGCAATGCTTGTTTATTTTCGCTCATAATAAAATATCGTTTTTAACGTCCTCTAATGTGATACCTAATACGTCGCAAAGGATGGCTTCGCGGGCATACAGACCGTTTTGCGCCTGTTGGAAATAATATGCTTTCGGATTGTTATCCACATCGTAAGCAATTTCGTTGACACGGGGAAGCGGGTGCAGGATACGCAGGTTCGGACGTGTGTTTTCCAGCATTTTGTTACGGAGAATATATACATTCTTCACCCGTTCATATTCCATCAGGTCGGTGAAACGTTCGCGTTGCACACGGGTCATGTACAGAATATCGGCGTCAGCGATAATCTCTTCGGTAAAATCCGTATGTTCAACGTATTTTATTTGGTGCGTTTTACAGTAAAGTTTGTATTCTTCCGGCATTTTCAGCTCTTCGGGAGCGATGAAGTGGAAAGTCGGATTAAAGTGTCGCATCGCCATCAGCAAAGAATGTACGGTGCGGCCGTATTTCAAGTCACCCACCAGGAAAATGTTCAGATTTTCCAGCGTTCCTTGTGTCTTGTAGATAGAGTAGAGATCGAGCATCGTCTGCGACGGGTGCTGGTTGGCTCCGTCACCTGCGTTGACAATGGGCACCGGGGCTACTTCGCTGGCATACCGTGCAGCTCCTTCGAGATAGTGTCGCATGACGATAATATCTGCATAGTTGCTCACCATCATGATCGTGTCTTTAAGTGTTTCCCCTTTGGAAGAGCTGGTAGCTTTGGGGTCAGAGAATCCGATTACTCGTGCACCGAGACGGTTGGCAGCTGTTTCAAAACTCAAGCGGGTACGGGTGGAAGGTTCAAAGAACAGGGTTGCTACAACCTTTCCTTGTAATAACCGGCGATTGGGGTTCATTTCAAACTGCTTCGCCATTTCGAGCATGTAGAGGATTTTTTCTTTAGAATGTTCGGCAATGGTTACTAAACTTCTGTTTTCCATTTTGTTATCTTTTATGTGGATAGAACTTGTTTTACCGGAGCGTAAAGGTACGAAGAATTTGTGAAAAGCACAGATTTTTCGTACCTTTTTTATCAGCTTTTAATCAGTCGGTTTATTTCCGTCCGCTAGCTAACGCTGCAATGATATATTTCCCCGGTGCTCCGATTTTACTCCAGGCCGTATTGGAGAGCAGTTTCCACACCTGGGTGCCTTTCCTGCCATAGTCCGATAGCCGGAGAATCGTCTGTTTCTCTTTTGGGTCAGTCACTTTATGGTTGTCCAGACTCTCCATCAATCCTGCTATGTTGTGTGTAGCCAGATTGTAGGCATACCCCGGAATTTCAATCGAAGCATCGTTAATTTCTTCTTCTTCAGAATTTAGTTTAGTTTCCTTTAGTTTAGTTTGTCGGGAAATGTCTGCATTTTCTTGACTCACCTCCTCTTGAGTTTCAAAAATGTCTGCATTTTCCGCGTTCAACTCTTCTTTTTGCATCCCTTTTTTCTTCTTGGTCTCTAATAAATAAGGTAGTTGGGAGAAATCTATTTTCCTTCGTGTAGTAGCTTCAAACCACACCCTTTGAATCTGTTCCGAAGTGAGTATGCCGTATTTTTCGTAGGTTTCCTTATGGAAAAATCCTTTTTCCAATAATAGGTCGACAATCTTTTCCATCATGTCCTCTTTGATCCCGCCGCCCACTTTACGGACGAAAATCAGGTTTTGTTCCTTTCCCCAAGAGATATAATATCCCTCTTTATATATTTTACAAAGCAATCGCATGACAATGTAAGAAGCTAATACTCCAAACTTAGCTTCTAATAGTTCCATCACTTCTTCGTCAAAGAAGTTTGCCGGTGTCGGAAAATAAGGTATCCCTTTATTAATCATATTCATTGTTCAATATATTTTAATCTAACTTATACAATAGCTCTCCACTCCATCAGGTTCCCGATCATAAATCTTCTCCATCCTTTTTGTTCTTCACTCCAATAGAGAATAGACTCTTGTTTTGCTGTGATATTGAATTCTCTATGGAAGAATTTTTCATATCCTACCAGTGTTCCTCTTTCCAGACAAAACGTGCCATCCTGCTTGTAAAAAGCTATCACTACATTCCCATACAACATGCGATCTATTAGTTTAATGCACTCTTGTACAATTCTCTCCGCACATTTATCCGAAATCCCCTTTTCAGCAGTAATACGTTTTTTCCATACTAATTTGCAAGCTTCTAACTTGCCTTTCCTGATTTTTTGTCTCATTTTCTTCTGTTTTTAATTTTGAAAAATAAATTTCTGTTTGAGCGTAAATCTTCCCTTATAGATAGTGACGGTATGTTGTTGTCATAGCGTCACTATCCTTTCATTATAGTGACGCTATAACGATAGCATACCGTCACTATTTTTTTAAGAGAAAATCTGTTAGTTTTCGACCGGTTGAAAACGGCGGCGAAGGTAAGCTTTATATTCCAACTGTCCCATTATTTTTTCTTAGTACTTGCTTTTGACCTTTTCAGCCTGTTCTCTTTTTTTCCTTTTTTTCTTTCATGTACTCTTCCTCAACAGGTTTTTTCAATGCACCCAATTCAGCATGTATACTGCTAAGTTCCATTAACTTATAGCCGCCATGTTTGTGGATGTATAATACTTTTTGGTCATAGATATATTGGGCTAGATTTATCAGCTTTTTCTTCTTAGGATGGCGGAAATGTCCATCAATAAAGATTTTTAAATACATGGTGAAATAAAGGCGGATATCTCCGTCGATTGCTATTCTGTTATCCAGCTCTTCTTCACTGATGATTTCTTCCTTTGAATGCTTCCCTGGAGCTTTTTTCATTGTTTGGACATTTCTTTTTACCTTGTCGTTTTTACTACCTTTTTTGGCATTTTTACTTTTCATAATCTACTAATTTTAACGTTGGTTAAACATGTGTTAATTCTAAAAATAATATCTGGAAAGTGAAATTGAACCTGCAAAAAGATTTGTTCTTTTGTCGCTTGCCAAATAGTATATATATAAAATAACTAGTGATGCAAATGATGAATAAAAATGGATTCAGTCGATGTGGGGAGAACTACATCAATCGTTTACGAAAGGAGGGGCGCTATTCTACAGCGCATGTCTATAAGAATGCCCTTTATTCTTTCAGTAAGTTTTGTGGTACGTTGAATATGTCGTTCAGGCAGGTCACCAAAGAACGTTTACGACGTTATGGTCAGTATCTTTATGAGTGTGGTTTGAAGCCTAATACGATTTCTACGTATATGCGTATGCTTCGTAGCATTTACAATCGGGGAGTGGAAGCAGGGAGTGCCCCTTATGTTCCCCGATTATTTCATGATGTCTATACAGGTGTGGATGTCCGACAAAAGAAAGCTTTGCCTGCCGGTGAGTTGCACAGACTTTTGTATGAGGATCCCAAATCGGAGCGTTTACGTCGTACACAAACTATTGCTGCTCTGATGTTCCAGTTTTGTGGAATGTCATTCGCTGATTTAGCTCATCTGGAAAAATCGGCTTTAGATCAGAGTGTATTACGCTATAATCGAATCAAGACGAAAACTCCCATGAGCGTGGAAGTGCTTGATACTGCCAGAGGAATGATTAATCAACTCCGAAGTAATCAGGAACCCATTCCTGATTGTCCGGACTATCTGTTCGACATACTTTGCGGTAATAAAAAACGGAAGGATGAAAGGGCATACCGTGAATATCAGTCTGCTCTTCGGAGATTCAATAATTGTTTGAAGGATTTGGCGAGAGCTCTACGTTTGAATTCTCCCGTTTCTTCTTACACACTCCGTCATTCCTGGGCAACGACAGCCAAGTATCGTGGAGTGCCAATTGAAATGATCAGTGAATCATTGGGACACAAATCAATAAAAACCACACAAATCTATTTAAAGGGTTTTGAGCTAAGAGAACGTACAGAGGTAAATAAAGGGAATTTATCTTACATTAGGAACTATCGTTTAGGTAGGTAATTAACGGTAAAGTGTTAGAAATCAAGGGCGAAATGTTTCTGTTACTTCTTAGGTAACGGATAATTATTCGGTGCAAAGATATGCAAAAATACAAATAGTAAACAAGTAAAATCTTCTTTTTTTTCTGATTTGTTGAAATATGCAACAAAAATATATCGACATGATGATTCTGTTTGATCATGCCCGATATTCCTATATTCTGTTTTCAAAGATGCTTTTCCCTTCGCGTAGGTTAGAAAAACATTGCTGTAGGCGGTTCTTGTCCATGTTTTTCTGTTTTCATCTGTTTTCCTGTGAATAAATACCTTATCCGTTACCTAAGAAGTAACGGACACATAAGGGGTAAAAAAGTATGATTCTAACGAAAGAAACTTTAAGTGCTGGGCCTAAAATTGGGACAGGGGAAGGCGTAGCACACTCTAAACGCTGGTATGTTGCTCTGGTTCGTATGCATCATGAGAAGAAAGTAGCCGAACGTTTAGACAAAATGGGGATTGAAAATTTTGTACCGGTCCAGCAAGAAGTACATCAATGGAGCGACCGCCGTAAAGTGGTTGAATCCGTGCTGCTTCCCATGATGGTCTTTGTACATGCTGATCCTAAAGAACGTAAAGAGGTTCTTTCTTTTTCTACAGTTAGTCGGTATATGGTAATGCGCGGTGAGAGCGGTCCGACTATCATTCCTGATGAACAAATGGCCCGTTTCCGTTTTATGCTCGACTATTCCGAAGAGGCAATCTGTATGAATAGTGCTCCTTTGGCACGTGGTGAGAAAGTACGTGTTATTAAAGGTCCTTTGACGGGGCTTGTAGGAGAGCTTGTTACAGTAGATGGTAGAAGTAAGATTGCTGTCCGGTTGAATATGCTGGGGTGTGCTTGTGCGGATATGCCGGTCGGGTATGTAGAGCCGATAGGTGAGAGGCAATAATCAAATTATTAATCAAAAGTATGACATAGGAGGTGCCGAATAACCTTTAAAGGTATTATAGGCATATAGTAAATATTTACATGTCTCAAGCGACAGACAACAATAAACGAATAGCGAAGAATACCTTACTTCTCTATATTCGTATGCTTTTTATGATGATCGTGAGTTTATATACTTCACGTGTCATACTAGATGCTCTAGGAGTTGAAGATTTTGGTATATATAATGTCGTAGGTGGCGTTGTAGCTATGTTTTCGGTAATATCGGGGTCATTATCTGCTTCTATCAGTAGATTTATTACCTTTGAATTGGGGAAAGGTGATCAAAGTAAGCTGAATAAGATATTTTCAGCATCGGTTACTATCCAAATATTGTTGTCTTTAATCGTAGTCATATTAATAGAGATTGTTGGTGTATGGTTTCTTAATTCTAAGATGATTATTCCAGCAGATAGAATACTGGCAGCTAATTGGGTACTCCAATTTTCTGTTGTCACTTTTGTCATAAATCTTATAAGTGTTCCATATAACGCATCTATAATAGCACATGAAAAAATGTCGGCCTTTGCTTATATCAGTATATTGGAAGCTATAGGCAAACTTATTATTGCATATTTGATCGTTATAGCTCCTATGGATAAATTGGTGTTTTATTCAATTTTGATGTGTTCTGTAGCAATAATTATTCGTTTTACTTATGGCTATTATTGTAAAAGGCATTTCAAAGAGTGTACTTATCATTTTTGTTGGGATAAAAAACTTCTAAAGAATATGTTTGGGTTTGCAGGATGGAATTTCATTGGAGCTGCTTCATCCGTGTTAAGAGATCAAGGTGGAAATGTTGTCATTAATTTGTTTTTCGGTCCGTCTGTAAATGCAGCTAAAGGTATTGCTATGCAAGTAAATTCAGCAATTTCAGGATTTGTTAGTAATTTTATGACAGCATTAAATCCGCAAATTACAAAATCTTATGCTTCTGGCAATCAAGACTATATGATGGCACTTATCTTTCAAGGAGCGAAGTTCTCATTTTATATGTTGTTGTTGCTCTCATTGCCGGTGATTATCAATACTCACTATATTCTTGGGCTATGGCTGAAATTGGTGCCGGAACATGCAGTTCTGTTTGTGCGGCTAACGTTGCTTTTTGCCATGAGTGAATCTATTTCAAATCCATTGATTACGGCCAATTTATGCTTGCCACGGGTAGAATTCGGAACTATCAGATTATGGTAGGTGGTCTGCAGATGCTGAATCTCCCTATATCATATATCTTTCTTCGTTTGGGGTGTGTACCGGAGTCTGTATTGTTTGTTGCAATATTTATATCTCAATGCTGTTTAGTTGCACGTCTTTATATGCTCAGAGGAATGATTGGATTGTCTTCTGTCAAGTATTTGAAACATGTGTATTTAAAAGTCTTGATGGTAATGTCAACATCAGCGATTCTACCAATATTATTATTAAAGAACATAAATGAAACCTTTTTATCCTTTTTAGTTATATCTGTAGTGTCAATACTTACCACATCAATTTCGATATTTTATATAGGATGTAGTAAAGAAGAAAGAGTTTTTGTCTGGGCAAAGGTCAGTGCTTTATGTGCAAAAATCAGAAGATGATAGAACGTAATTATTCAATAGATATTCTTAAGTTTATATGTGCAATCCTTGTGGTATTCCTTCACACTGATTGTGTATATCATGATTACATCTTGCCACTCACACGTTGCGCAGTGCCTTGCTTTTTTATGATTAGTGGTTATTTGTTATTCAACGATGGCGATATAGAAATATCGAGATTAAAACGCAGTACTAGGAATATTTTGCACATCATCGTATGGTCTACGTTGTTGTTTGCTTGTTATAAAGAAGCTGTGGCAATACATCAAGGGAGTGTTTACATACCATCACTTCGTGAATTATTTAATTTTATAGTTCTTAATGAAAATCCTTTTGGCGGTCATCTTTGGTATTTGGGGCATATTTATATGTACTATTGATAGCAATGATTATAAGCAAGTATAAGATTTGGAAATATATGTTCTATGCCATTCCTATATTATTGCTGACAGACTTAATATTGGGTAAGTATAGTTTACTTTTTCTCGATAGAGAGTTTCCAGTTATCTATGTACGGAACTTTTTGTTTGTCGGTCTACCATATTTTGCATTGGGGGCATGTCTGAAGAAGTATAGTGACAAGATTAGTAAAATTAAATACTATTATTGGCTTATTGGGGGCATTTTATTCTCATTGACGTCTCTAATGGAAAAATGGGTATTGCTATATTTAGACAAGAATCCCGGACGTGAACATTATTTTAGTAGCACGTTGCTTGCGCTATGTCTATTCTTGTTAGTATTATCATTCAAGAAGAAAGAACCAACTATATATTCGACTATTGGAAATAAAGATTCGCTTTACATATACATCTTTCATCCTCTCTTTATATCAATCATCGGTATGATAGTTGGTAAGATAGCATCAAATTCTATAGTAAATATATACTCATTTACTGCGCCATTTGTAGTGTTCTTATCGACGATGGTCTTTATAATAGTAATAAGAAAAATCCGGTTGATACAATGATAAATATCAATAATCAGGCAGATTGTTGCGGATGTACTGCATGTGCCAGTATTTGCGCTCATGATGCTATCACGATGAAACCAGATGCGCTTGGATTTCTCTATCCGGAAGTGGATCGAAGCAAGTGTGTTGATTGCGGTCTGTGTGAGAAGGTGTGTGCTTTTAATGACGATTACGATAAAAGCTTAAATATAGATAACCCTTTAGCTTATGCGGCAAGGCATAAAAATGAGGAAGAATTAAGATATAGCCGTTCTGGAGCCGTATTTGTTGCTATGTCTGATTATATTCTGGAACATGGTGGCGTTGTGTATGGTGCAGGATATGCTGACCATTTTAGAGTCGTCCATAAACGAGCAACTACAAAAGAAGAATGTAGCGAATTCAAGGGAAGTAAGTATGTACAGAGCGATATGAATACGGTGTTCCGCCAAGTGAAGCAAGATTTGAAGGCAGGTTTGGTTGTTTTATTCTCTGGTACTCCATGTCAAACAGCAGGTTTGAATAGTTATATAGGAAAGCTCAAAGAAAAAAAAAATCTCTCATTCTTATAGACATTATTTGTCATGCAGTGCCCAGTCCTTCTATATGGAAAGATTATCTTGGCTATACAGAATCAAAATTCAAATCAAACGTTATCAAATTAGAATTTCGAGAAAAATCCATTGGGTGGAACCAACCA